>Ga0070741_10000058_pt1 | contig 390730 bp, 330 predicted proteins | sample Coa_R1_4_FD_66440 | JGI IMG/M metagenome (GOLD analysis project Ga0070741, IMG submission 66440) | Surface soil microbial communities from Centralia Pennsylvania, which are recovering from an underground coalmine fire - Coalmine... | ecosystem: Environmental > Terrestrial > Soil >...
TTAACTCTCTCATCCATCACCGAACACTCCTTCCACGGCATCCACTTTCCTCCCCGAAAGGGGAGAAAGTGTAACCTATGTGTCCGGTACGATCTGTTACCTATGTCTCGGGTCGCTCACTCTTGCTCCTGCCGGTAGACTTTTTTAGCGCAGGAAGCTACCTTAATATCCGGATAAGGCGCGGTACCCAAGTGGTAAGGGAGAGGTCTGCAAAACCTTTATGCGTCGGTTCGATTCCGACCCGCGCCTCCAATTCACCCCGCCTCCAATTTTGCGCAGGGGTTTCGCTTCCCCGAGTTCCTGACCTACCCTGTTCTGCTTTCGTAACAAACTTAAAATTTACCAGTAGAACAAGTTTCTTCGTGCTATGAGCTACGCAACAGGCTTTTGCACGAAAGAAGCTGGGAGGTGCAAAGCCGTGCGTGGTAGGCTGCGCGGCTGACTGGCAACAGGAAACACGCAGCCTTCGGCGGTTATCGAAATGACTTATGCATCCGGAAAGCAGCAGAGCAGGCTATTCTTCCGAACCTGCTCCTGGAAAGTTATAACGTGATGTGCTGCACCATGTCCTCGAGCTTTTGTTGCTCCTGCGATTGCTTCTGCTGGAAATCAGCGATCTCCTTGTGGAGAACATTCAGCCGGTCTTCTTGCGAATCGAGTTGACGAGTGTAGCGCGTAAGGAGAGCTTTTTCTTCGATGCTCCCTCGCAGTGCTTTCATGTTCTCGCGAATGCGCGCCTGATCGGAACTGATGGACTCAAGTTCCTTCTGTCGAGTATCTCGCTCCGATTGCAGCTTGCTGATTTGAGTTTTCTGCTCGAGCACGCGACGAAACGCCGCCTGCATTTCCGTCGTCATCGCGTTTTCAGTCGCCAGCACCTCGACCTGACGCTCGGTGATGTCGGTCAGCATTGAGCGGGTCACGTCCTGATGAACTTCCTCAACGGTTAGCTCATTTGTTTTATCCGGATCGACGGCAACACGGAAACGGTAATGAGAGGCGGAGGTTTCCTCCGGCTTATCCGCATCTATCAGCTTCCATCCATTGCGCACGGGATGTTCAATCACAACCTGGCGCGCGGCTGTGTCGGAGTTGCGGATTGTGTACTTGACCTTATCGTGATGCTCTCGCGACATGAACATCACGCCCTTGAGAATCTGAATGCGGCTGACCGGCAGATCCTTTGATTCGTATTGCGGGGTGACCCTCACTGCGGTGTCAGCGGCGTAAGAGAGCAGTCTGCGTTCGTTCGGATGAACGGTTTCGATCAGGCCTTCGCCGGCGAATGTGCCGCTGTCGACGATGTTGAACGTGCCAGCATCGAGTGTGAGCCCGCTGGCGTTCTTGATCCAGAGAGCTCGGAGTGCGGGCTGATTGGCATTGGCGGTCCAGAGCGTAACTTTTTCGGCATCGATTCGCGACTGCAAAATAGGAACTAGTGCCGATTGGTTTTTGCCGATCGTAATTGCCTGCTTGATGTTGTATTCGAAGTAGTCGCCGAGCTCCTGAGCTTGGGCAACTTGAGCATTCTGAAGTTGCGTGACCTGGTCGAAGCTTCTCCCATTTATTCCCATAGGAGCAGGCATCGGTGGACCATTTTCGGACTGTACCTCAACCTCCTGGGCCGCTTTTCCCGCCGCTCCCGCTCTGAATACTCCGCCGCCCACCCCGCCGCCGGAGCCAGAACCAATTCCGCCGGGAACGCCGCCAACCACGCCGTTAACGACCTGCGTTTCCGCCTTCATCGTCGCTTCGTGCGTCTGCGGGGTCAGCATTGCTGACTCCGGCAACGCAACCTCAGGTCTGCGCGCATACAGCGGCTGCGAGATGTTCTGAACGAATGATTGTGGGGCTCCTGCGATCAGCGACAGCTGCACGTCTTTCCAATCTTCGCCAATGGTATCGTCGACGATCGCCCAGCCCTGGAGTAATGGTTTGTCTCCCGGCTTTTCAGGAAGGATGATGCGATAGGTGCTCTTCCAAACCGGCACCTCGCTGATGTAGCTCACGAAAATATCGCGATCGCCGTTGCCGGTCGCCGAGATAGTCATGCGGCGCAGGTCGCGCGCCCGCGAGGAGCCGACGAGGTTCAGATAACGTCCGACTTCATCATTCAGATCGCGATCCGCCAGTCGCACGGAGACGCCCGGGCCAAGCTCGAAATTCTTCATTTCGCCTGAATCGGTAACGATGGCGAATTCGGTTACGTGAAAGGTAACGTGAGAATCCGTCGTGCGATCTTCCTGCTCTACACCTAGCAGACGGCCGGTTACGGTTTCTCCTTTGGCACCCACTTCTACACGCGAGCCGCGAAGGGCCGAGAGAAATTCCATCTGTGTAACCTGCTCTCCAAAAGGCAGTCGCAATGCTCGCAGACGCTCGTCAAGTGGAGCAATCGAGTTATAGCGAATATCCGACACATGGCCATCACCGAGGTCAACAACGGTGAGCGACTTCAGCACATCGTTCAGTTGTCCGGTTGTGAAGTCGATCTCTAATTCCTGATTTCCACGTACTCGCGCAGAGTGCTCGAAATAGCCGACACCGTTCTTGTATAGAACTACGCGCTTAACCGGCAGCCGGCCTGGACTGGCTGCACCATTGTTTGCGGCCTCTTCTGCACAACAAAGCCCGACGCAAAGCACGACTACAACGAACATGACGCGCTGCAAACGTTTCATTCGGTTCCTCCCGAAGTAGCAATATTGCCTGGTAGAAGAACGCAGGTATGAACGATTCTTGTGACGTAAGTACGAAAGTAATTGGTTGCCATTCATGAACTGACAACAAGAGCGTTCAGCGAGTTCCCAGCTACGAGGGTCTTCACCACCCCACATCCCCCCTAAGAATTATGTCGACTGGGTGACCAAAAGTTACTAAAGGCACACGAACCTACCTCACCGTGTTGCTTTGCCCCGATGCCCCTTCCATACTTAAGTACCCGTAAAGCGGCCCAAGGCCGCCTCCGGAATCTCGAGTGCCCCGTGGCTGATAACAAGCAAATCAAGAGTTTAGGGTTGCGCTTTGCCCGTGCTCTGCAGATGACCATAAAGACGGCCATCATGTTCACGGTGAACCATAAGAGCGTCGAGCGTCCCGTCCAACAAAGTTTTGACTTCCTCAACGCACTGCTTAAAGAGATGGGGCAGTTCACCTTCGGTTTTGTTGATAACCAGATAATGCTCAACAACTTGCTCACTACCGATCCATCGCTTAAACATCTGCAAACCGAGTTTCTGAAGCGCGGCATTGCTGCGGTTACATTTGAGCCTGGTCTCACAATGGGCCGCTACAAGAAGCTGCTAAGTCTTCTGGCAGTTTCGACCAAAGAAATCGATGATGCGGGCGGGACGTTGAGTTTCCTGGACCAGAACGAGCTTGAAGGCGCGCGCATTCTTCCTGCGGCGAAAAACCAGAAGAAAGATGCAGATGGAGACACGATCATCGATACCGATTCCGAAGCCTACATCATGTCGAAGCAAATGGCTGAGGAGCAGGGGCCGCGCGACTTTATGGATTCGATCGATGCATTGATGGAGTCCGGCTGTATCGATCCCAATATCAGAGCAGAAGTGCTCACGGAATTTGCCGGCCGACCTCCCGACGGTACAGGCTATGGAGTTCCCGTTCCGGTGCCCAACCTCGTGCCGGTTAGAGAGGGCCAGGTCCTGGTGGACAAGACAGCTAACGATGCAAATCCCGAGAATGGTTCGGACATTCGCGAAGGAATTGGCGGCGTGGGCAACGCTGCAGAAGGCAAGCACACTGGACACGCTACACCGGCCGGCCAATCCGGTCATGGAGAAAGCGGCGGATTTGCCAAGGGTAGTGGACCTGGCAGCGGCGGAGATTTCGGCGGGGGTCTCGGCTTCAGTGGAGTAGCTGGCGGCGGCTCCGGCACTGGTCACGGATCCGGTGGATACGGAGCAACAGGCCCCGGTTCGGTTTTCGCTGGCGGTCAAGGATCAGCTTCCGACGAGGAGCCCGCATTAACGGGCCACTCAGGGAGAGGCAAGTCGGAACCTGGCGGCGGCTGGCGACACGCAATGGGCCTGCAGGGAGCAGGCTCCGGAACCTTTATGGAAATGGTGGAAGCTTCCGTGCAACGCTCACTGCTGGAAGAGCGCGGCGATCCACAAAAGTCTTATACCTCTCTCGCCCGTATTCTGCGCAACATGGGCGTAGACAAAATTTTGGCGAACTTCCCGGCAGAGCGCCGCCAGGAATTAAATAGCCTGCCTCCGGAGCAACTTGCCGCCGAGTATATCGAAGACACTGCGCTGCAACTTGCCGGCACAAGACTCAAATCGGCTGAAGGCCAGCGGCAAAAAATCCTCGTTGAAGAAGACGTGATCCGGGTCCTCGCAAGGAGCTTGAAAGCTACTCACATGGCCGACCGGCTCGCGCAGAAGCTGGCGAAATTCATCTCCGATTTTTCGGTTCCTCCACATTTGCAGGAGAAGATTCGGGAAGAACTGCAGTGGAGCACGCTCAACACCAGTAAACGATACGAGCGGCTCATGAGCTTGAAACGTTACTCATCCACCCAATACCGTCGCGTAATCGAGCTTGCCAAAGAACTGCTGAAGGGGCGGGACACTGAACGGGCGATTGCTCTGGCCGCGCACTATTTTGAATTTCTGGATGAAGGCGGCGACATCGACGTCAGTGAGCTAAGCCGCGCACCTGAGCTGATTCGAAGCATCCCGCTCACGCACGGTGAGTTTGCGAATAAGACCGCGGTACGGCTAGGCAAGGCGCTGTTGCGTGATGATGTTTCAGAGCTCATTCATATGCAATCCGCTACAGCATTAGCTGTTCTGGCACAGTCGATCGCTGCTTTTGAGAGCTTTACGGATGTGTTCATAATTGGAGGTCTTTTCGAAAAGTCTCTGAGCCGTGATCCAGAAAAACACAAGAAATGCTGCGGCAACAGCTTGAAAAGGCTCTTGCCGGCGGCTGCCATCGAGCGGATCATTGAAATTTTTCTGCAACAGCGGGAATCCGGGAGTGCAAAAACAGCCCTTACCTTGCTGCGGTTTTCGGCTCCTGCAAGCATCGAAAGTGTCTTCAGCCATTTAATTGCCGAAACCGATGCTCGCAATCGTTTGGCGCTGGTCCGCTTAATCGGTCAGCTCGGGAAGGGCAGCATTGAGGTCGCGTACAAATATCTGAAAGACGAACGATGGTACGTTGTACGAAATATTTGTGGAGTGCTCTCGGAACTAAAAGATCCCGATTTGGCCGATCACATTCTACCGGCCTTGGAACACCCAGATCCACGAGTTCAGCAGGCAGCGCTCAAGGCGATCATCCACAGCCGGACTGTGCGGGCCGCACCGGTGCTCGCGGCTTCTCTTCCAAAGCTGGCGCCCAATGTTTTGGATGAAGCCCTGAACGAGCTGATGTTTCTACGCCACGTTAAAAGTATCGAAGGACTGGAGAAGCTCATTCACTCCGAGACTGGGAACCTCGCTATCGTGAAAAAAGCCATGCAGGTACTCGCCAACATCGACGACGATGAAGCGTTACAGAGCCTGGCCAGAATGCTCGGGAATGAGAAGCTCGATAATCACGTTCGCCGCTTCGCGCTTCAGGCGTTATCTTCCAGCCGAGCGGATCTCGCGAAGCAACTATTGAAAGATTTTGCTGCAACGAAAGGCCAGCTCGCCGACGAAGTCTCGGCACAACTGAAGAAGGCTGCAGCTGCCAAGTAGTTCCAAAACTACGCCGTGCCCTGTGCAACCGTGCGTTGCTGAGTCTTGAAGTCCTTCAGAGATAATTCAATCCCGCCAAATTCCGGGTGATCGTTACGTCCTAGCGTAAAGGCAACATCCATTACATCTCCCGGCAGCAAATGTTCCTGTTGAGCGCGTTCAGCGAGCCGCCACCCAATGGCGTCATAGGTCAGCGCACGACGCCAGCCACTACTCGCTTCGCCGCCAACACCTAACTTTATTCGAACATGCTTCTCTTTTAAAATTTTTGGTGCCGCTGCCAGTCGGACTGCGCGAGCCCAGAAGACCGGCTCGTGGTGACCAGCTCCGAACGGTTCCAGCTGCTGCAGAACTTCAAGTAATTGCGGAGTTATGCAATCCAGTGGCAATTCAGCGTCGATGTGGAGCACTGGCTCAAGATCACACAACGAAAGCCGCGACCGTGCGTAAGCATCGATGCGGGCCCTCAAATCTGTCACACGAGAAGATGGCAAGGAAAATCCGACCGCGTGTGAATGCCCGCCGTAGCGTGTGAACAGCTCAGGACACGATTCGAGCGCGTTCAACAGGTGGAATGCAGCGATTGACCGGCCGGAACCATGCGCCTCTTCGCCGTCCACTGAAACCACAAGCGCAGGACGACCGTAGCGCTCGACAACTCGTGTTGCGGTGATTCCGATCACGCCACGATGCCAGGCTTCCCCGTCGATCACGATGCAATACGCATCGCGAAGTGCTGCGTCTTCAGAAAGGCGTTGCTCAATCGCATCTACTATTCTGCGTTCTTCTTGCTGTCGATCGCTGTTCAGTTTGTCCAGGCGCGCAGCAATCTCTTCGGCACGACCAAAGTCCTTTATCGTAAAGAGTTCAACTACCTCGCTAGCGATGTCCATCCGCCCGGCAGCATTGATTCTTGGGGCAATGCGGAAAGCGACCTCTTCCGAACTCAGCGGCTTCCCTTCCAATTGAGCTACCGCAAGCAAGGCCTTCAATCCTGGATTCACGGCTGAGCGCAAGGAATTTAAGCCAAGGCTCGCGATCACGCGGTTCTCGTCGAGCAGCGGAACTGAATCGGCGATAGTTGCAATGGCGGCGATCTTCATGAATGAACGCAGCAGCTGATTCTGATCGCGATGTGGCAGCCGCTTAGCAATCAGAGCCTGTGCAACCTTAAACGCAATGCCTGCGCCGCAAAGCGACTTGCAGGGGTATTCGCAACTTGCCTGGTTGGGATTCACAACGGCATAGGCATGCGGTAAGCCGTCCGGCCCGGGCAAGTGGTGGTCGGTGATGATGAGATCGATCCCAGTCCGGCGGGCACTCTCGGCAGCGGCAAACGCACGCGTGCCGGAATCGACGCTGATCACCAAGCGAATGCCTGCAGCAGCCGCGCGCTCAATCACATCTCCGCGCAAGTCGTATCCTTCGCGGATTCGGTGCGGCACATGAAAATCCGCAGTGCCACCACAAAGCTCGATCGCGGTTTTCAAAATCACTACGGCGGTAGTCCCGTCTACGTCGTAGTCGCCATAGACAAGGATTCCTTCACGCCGCTCGATGGCCGCATCGATCCGGTCGATCGCAGTTTTCATGCCGGTCATCAAATATGGCGAGTGGAGTTGATCTATCGAAGGCGCCAAAAAGCGTTCCGTTGCCTCGGCGCTGCTTATTCCTCGAGCGAGGAGCAGGCCCGCGATTATCTTTGTGCAGTCGGGGCTGTTTCGAAATGCGGGCAGCGAAGAAATCTCTTCTGCCAGTATTCGCACTCGATCGGGATCAGATTGCCTGAAATTCCAGCGCACGTTTTGGCTAATCTACCGCTTTTCTGCTATGGCTCGTCGTCGGCGCTACCGGGACCGTCAATGGCAATGCCGCCGAAGTCTTCAGAAACTTCCATCAAACGCTGGTAGTGGTCGTACCATTCGGTTGAGATTTCGTAAATCATCATGACGCCCTGAAAAGCGAATCCCAGCTGCACAAAACCGGTTTTCCCGAGATAAGTGCGCAGCCAGCGTGCGTCTTCGACATCTTCATCACTTGAAAATTCGGCATTGCTTAAGCGCTCGATCATGGAATCGAGTTCTTCCTTTTCGAGTGTCCACGAGTCCATCGTCAAGAAAGGAGAGCCAGCCGACTTTGCAAGTTCGACGAAATCCTTCCACCCCTCTGCGGCATCTTCGCCCGGCTTCCACATGACGGTCTGCACCTCTTCGTGGTCGACGTAACCAGGGAAACGGCGCATGCCATGGCCTTCGATGAAGGCCACCATATCGTCTTTCAGGGTCGCCAGATTTTCGGGAAGATTGGGCATTGCTATTCGAGCATTGTATGCCAGTTAGCGGCTGGCGTCAGCCATCGACGGCTTCCGTGCTACACTAAAAATTCACCTTACAATTCCAAATCACGCATGCTGCTTTCGAAAGAATACGTGGGCTATTTGGCCCGCGAAACTGTCAAAAAACTCATTGCTTCAGAATTCATTGAGACCAAGAGTCTTCCTGCCGTCACCGAGAAGGTGAATGGTGCAATGTTAGATGAATTCGGGGTCGAAGACCGCATCAATGACGAAGTACGCGTCATCCTAGAAGCCTACTCTGAGGAAATGCGCAGCAGCGGCGCAAACTATCAGGAAATGTTTCGCAAGGTGAAGAATGAACTAGTGCGGAAATACAAGGCGGTGCTATGAGGGTGAGCCGCGACAAGGCAAACAAAGTTGCGCATGTGGTAACCGACGCCTTAGCCGCCGCGAACGAAGTCGACTTCGTGGAAGACCGTAACACCATTCGGCTTGAGGTCAGGAAAATTCTCGAAGACCTGCTCAACCAGGAAGAAAAGATCGACAATGCCGCGCGCCAGAAGATTGAAAGCCAGAAGCGCACCATTCTTGAAGGCAGTCAGGAATGGGACATCCTTTATCGTAAGTATTACAACGAAGAAGTGAAGAAGCTCGGCATGTAGGCCCTCGAGTCTCCGCTTGTTGCTCCATTCTCTAGGAGCAAACGGCGGAGGACTTCTGCCTTTCATACTCGCCTCATCGACCTATGCTGCACGACTTAGACTGCCTGACCCGTGCTGCTTCACCATTTTGTTGTAATTCCACATAATGAGAAATGGTGGCGCCCACTGGCCCACAAATAATGCCCAGCCCCGTTTGCCCGCGATTTGTAAGATTGCAGAGGCTGCCATCGCGCCCACGGCCAAGCCCAGGTAAGTTGATGAGGGCGCTCCGGACGTGATTCGCTCAATTGCGCCGGTGAAACGATCCTCGGTCGACTGACCTGGTTCTACTCCGGTTTGCATGTTTCTCTCCTCTCGATTGAGTTTGGTTGCGATTGGATGTCGAGCAGTCGCGGCGGGATTGGCCACAACCGGATAAATCGCGAGCACGCCTGAACGCAACAGGCTTTGGGGCCAGCACCGCACTGGTGCTGCTTCAACGACTGCGGCGTTCAGTAATATTGAGGCAGTGCTTAAGGAAAACCTTTCAGAGTTCGTCAAAAGGGCAGCTAAGGATGGCGGCTTCGACCTGTGCGGGATTGCGCCGGTTCGCGAGTTCCCGGAACTGAGTCGCTTTCCCGAGTGGATCGCCGCTGGTCGCGCCGGCGAGATGAAATATCTCGAGTCGAAGAACGAAACAGGCGAACTGCGGCGTGCTTCGCTGAAACCTGTCTTTCCCTGGGCACGTAGCGTTATCGTGTGCGCGATCAACTACAACACGGCACCTCCATATTCAATCCAGGTCAACAATCCTGAGCGCGGCTGGATTTCGCGCTACGCATGGAGCCGCGAGGATTACCACGATTCGGTTTTGCGGCGGTTGCGGGAAGTAGAAGCGAAAATAAAACAATTTGTTGATCCGATCCCACTTCTCGCAAATTCCGCGAGAATTGGGACACCCGCTGATATGACGATTGAAACAAAGTCGTACGTCGATACCGGACCAATCGTTGAGCGCGTATATGCAAAGTACGCAGGAGTGGGTTGGCTCGGAAAAAACACCTGCCTCATTAACCAGAAAATTGGCTCGTGGTTATTTTTGGGCGTGATTATTACCTCCCTCGATCTGAAGGCCGACCTCCCTGCCCCCGACCGCTGTGGGACGTGCACACGCTGTATCGACGCATGTCCAACACAGGCTCTGGTTGCGCCACATCAGCTCGATTCGAACAAATGCATTTCATATCTGACGATCGAGAAACGCGGCACGATTCCAGAAGAGCTGCGCGCGGGCATGGGCCAGCAAGTATTTGGCTGCGATATCTGCCAGGATGTCTGCCCTTGGAACCGAAGGTCCACCGCGACGGACAAACCTGAATTTCAGGCGCGCGAAGAATTGGTGAATCCGGCGCTCGAATGGTTGGTAGAAATCTCCGAAGAACAATTCAGAGACAAATTCCGAGGATCACCCATCAAGCGCACCAAGCGAGCTGGCCTACGGAGAAATGCGCTGATTGCGATCGGCAACAGTGGAGATCGAAAGCTCGCGCCAGTTGTCGACCGTGCCACCGGCGATTCCGATCCGGTGATTGCCGATGCGGCGCGCTGGGCAAAAGTACGACTGCAGCATCAGAAAAATTTCGATTCGGGAGAAGAAGTGGCTCGCCAAGAGCTTGAGGCTAGAAGCGAGGCACTAGAGGCTGACTAGATAAACATCTCGTCCTGCGCCGCAGTGACCGGCCCACGTGCGCGTCGCCGGGAAAATAATGCTTCGAATCCGGCGCCTACACCATGCATCAATCCGCTGATGTGGCGGACCGGGGAAACCACTGTTCTTTGCACAGCTTCGCGCGTTTCTTCGAGCTTATCCATCGTGCTGTTTACGAATTCATCGGCACGAATTACCTGAAGGCGCGTGCGGTCGACAATGTCGGTCAAAGTCGCGTCGATTCGCTCCATTTGCCCACGCAACATGGTTGTCGAAACACTCACATTGTCGACGACTGTTTCGATCTTGGGCCGTAGATCACTCATCATCGAGTGGGCGAGTTCGGCGGTCGGTAAAACCTTGGTCTTAACCTCTTCCGCGAGCGACTCGACCTTCGCGCTGGTCTTCCGCATGGCAAAGTACATGCCCAAAAGAACGCCTGCTTGCAGGAGCACTGCGATTGCCGTCACCGCGATGAAAAGTATCAAGAGGCCGTTCATGTTCACGCCTTATGCCGCGTTAAATATTCTCGTTATCTCCGTGGCCAGCGGTCGTTTTCTCTCGATAAGCCTGGCGTCCAGCATCTACTGCGGAGCGAAACTGTTCCTTCTGCGCGTTGTACATCTCGCGGCCGCGGGCCGCCAAGCCCTCTGCTTGGGTTCGCGCTTCGCGCGCCCGTTTTTTCAGATACTCGCTTCCCTCTTCAGCCTTGGCCATCAGGATTTCGCGCGTCTCGTTCCCGGACTGTGGCGCGTACAAAAGACCTACTACAGCCCCAATTCCGATACCAGTAAGGAACCAAAGAAACCCATGTCCGTTACGTTCAGACATAACCAGCCTCCAACCAACGGCAACAGACGGATGGTAGCACCCGCATTGCCGAATTACAATTCGGTCACACTTGTATGAAATGACTCCAAGCGAGAGAATGTTTTGTTCTAAACTCGGTATCCAGTGAGGCGTTTCGTTGTCTGATCGTAAATACCGGCAACATGGTTATCAGGACTCGGGTGGTGAGCGCGAGAAGTCTTCGCCGCAACAAAGGCCCGCGCGCAAAGATACCTTCGGCCCACGTCCGGTACATATGCCGGGCACTCACACGGTCTCCCGTTGCGCACAGTGTGGAACATTGTTGACGCGGCTTTCCGAACCGCTTGGACAATGCCCTAAATGCGGTTTCGAATTGCACTCCTGTAAGCAATGCACTCACTTCGACCCTTCCCGGAGATTCGAATGCATGCAGCAAGTGTCGGAGCGGGTGGTCAAGAAGGATTTCCGTAACCAATGCCAGTTCTTCTCAATCAGTGTGCGAGTAGAAAAGCAAACTTCTACTGGCGGCGCATCTACCCCCAAGGATGCGCGTAAAGCTTTCGACAACTTGTTCAAGGATTGACTGAACGGCGGACGCCCGTGCCAACATGTTCATCTCACGGCTTTTGTGTTGGCCGCAGTAGAACTTCGCTGGCGAATGACTGGGGCGCCTGCGTAACCAGCATCGCAACCACATGCGCCACATCGTCGGACTGAAGCATCTTGCTGGGATTCTTACCGGTATGCGGACTCAATTCCGTGTTCACTGACCCCGGACAAACAACCGAGACCCGAACGTTGTGGACGCGCAATTCCTCAGCCACGGAGTAGCTAAGCCCATTCAACCCCCATTTTGAGGCGGCATAAGCGGCCCCGTTCGGCAGAGCATTTTTTCCTGCCAAAGATGAAATGTTCACAATGTGCCCGCTTTTTGCCCGAATCATCAGAGGCGCCAGGCTACGAATGCAGTAATACACGCCGCGCAGGTTCGTATTCAGGACCTTTTCCCATTCCTCTGGTGTCAATTCATGCAGCGGAGCGGAAAATGCCCCAACGCCGGCGTTGTTGACCAGAATATCGAGTCTGCCGTAATGCTTTTCGATAAATGCCGCAAGCGCCTGCACAGATTCGAGGTTGCTCACATCGCATTGCCGTGCTTTCGCTTGACCGCCGATCGATGCCGCAATCGATTCAAGTGGTGCCAGGGTGCGTCCGCAAAGCACCACACTCGCTTCCAGCGATGCGAGTCTCCGCGCGATTGCCGCGCCAATACCCCGACCGCCACCCGTTACGACAGCTACTTGTTCCCGAAGTGAATGAGAATCATTGCCAGTCATATCGTGAATCACCGTCCTGCGGTTCTAAACCACCAGAAATCCCATGTTCTGCATCTTATTCCATTGCGCGATGTATGTTGGTGAGGCTAGAAACTTGCTTAACTGGAACGACATACATATAATCCGGCTCACCGGAACTCGTCTTCCGCTCCGGAAGTCCCCAAGGAGCGTTATGGAGTCCGGAGTCTTGCTCGAGTCTGCACGCTACCGCGGCGCTGTAGCAGGCTTAGATTCAGATTCACCGTTGCGGCGATTTCCTGCAGTTCAATTTTCCTAAGTATTTGAGGAGCCATTGGAATGAAAACAACTGTTCTGGCGTTTGTGCTTGCATCAGCGCTGGTGGCCGGCGCGCAAAATGCTTCTCAGCAGCAGCCTGCACCACCGGCGGGCGGTGGTCAGCAAGCCGCCGGGCAACCTGGGCAGTCCCCTTCTGGCCAGTCAACTCAGGCGGCGCCGGAGATCAAAGATCCCGCCGAGTACAACGCCTACATCGGTGCTTTCAACCAGAAAGATCCTAATGCGAAGATCAGCGCGCTTGAGGCCTTCCTGACCCAATATCCGAACAGCGTGATGAAAAACACAGCGCTTGAGCTGTTGATGGCGACCTATCAGCAGACCGGAAACCAGGCAAAAGTAATCGATACGGCAAAGCGCATATTGGCGGTCGACCAGTGCAACTTGCGCGCTTTGGCTTTGCTGACGTTCCTTTCGCGGCAGGGCGTGGCATCGGGACAGAACCCACAGCAGTTGGGGGATTTGACGCAGTACTCAGGCAAAGGTTTGGAGTGCTTGCAAACAGCACCGAAGGCAGCGGGAATGTCCGATGCCGACTACGACAAATTGAAGAAGCAAGTGTCGCTCATCTTCAATGGAGGCGCTGGATTCGCAGCCCTACAAAACAAAGACTATGCTCACGCGCAACAATATTTAAAGGTCGCGGTCGATGACCAGCCTAATGACCTTCAAAACGTTTATCCGCTGGCAATGTCGTACCTAACCGCAACGCCGCCAGACACACTGAATGGATTGTTCTATATTGCCCGGTCGATCAATCTCGCCCCGGCAACGGCTAAGCCTCAAATTCAAAGTTACGGCGAGAAAGTTTATAAAAACTACCACGGCTCCGACGACGGCTGGAACGATCTGATTACGAGCGCCGCGAGTGAAACGGCTCCTCCGGCAGACCTGGCTACCAAGGTGACCAAGTACGTTCCACCGACGCCTGCGCAGCAGGCACACAGCATCATCGAGGGCAAAACTCCTGATCAAATCAAGTCGCAGCTTGGCTTCGGAGATTGGGAACTCGTTCTTTCTGCCGGCGAACCCCCCGATCAGGACGCTGTTTGGAACGTGATTAAGAGCGTGCCTTTGCAGATGGAAGGCAAAGTCATCGCAGTCAACAGCCCAACTGAGCTGCTGATTGCGGGCAGCGAGGATGATATCGAGGCAAACCGCGCCGATATCACGCTGACAATGTCAGGACCGATTCCAGCAGCACGCCTCCCAAAGCCTAACGACACGTTTGACTTCGAGGGAACACCCTCCTCTTACAACGCCACACCATTCATGATGATGATGAGCGACGGGAAACTGTTGAAAAAGGCCGGAGAACCAGCACCCAAGAAAAGACCGGTGCATCGACGCCCCGTACATAAATCGCCATCGCAATAAGTTCGTGTCATATAAGTAAAAAGGCAGCCTGTGTGGCTGCCTTTTCTTTTGAAGAAAACTCCACGCGCTTACCGGACGAACCTCTTGTCGTAAGCAGCAGGGCGGGCACTGCGAGAGGGACGCTTAGCGCCGTCGCGGAATTCGCGTACATCAATCTTCAACTCACCAATCGTGCGACTCAAGGTATTTCGATGCATGCCCAATTGCCGGGCGGCACGGCATTGGTTTCCTTTGTTTTCTGTTAGCACGGTCGCGATAAAGCGCTTCTTGAACTCCCTGACCGCCTCCGAATAAAGAATATTGCTCCGGTACATTTGCTGTACGAGGGCTTCCAATTGATCTTTCACGTGAGTCTCGCTTTCCGTTTACTCGCGGCCAGAGTGCAAAGATGTAATCTCAATTTAGTGATGCGTCGGCGAGGTGTTTTGTGCCCGCCGCACATAATCAAGCCCTTCATAGAACTGGGCCCGGAGCTGTGACGGAGCCACCCAGATCGCAGCACGCCCGACGACCAGGAAATATGGCGCCAATGCCGATCCTTGCAGCCATCGCGAACTTGGCGTGAACGCCGTCATGCTTACAAGTACGATCGCAACCATCAGGCAACCGCGCACGAAACCCAGAAGCGCGCCCAGGACGCGATCAACTCCGCTAAGCCCTGCTTCCTTGACCATCCAACGAACGATTCTGCCTAAAACACCTGCGATCACCATCACTCCCAGAAAAATGGCGAGGAAGGCGGCGATCTCGACAAACCATCTTGAACTAGCGTGCGTAGCGAAATGGTCCGCCAGGCGTCGATACTGCCATGCCGCGATCAAATACCCAAACACCAAACCTGCAATGCTGAATGCCTCCTGAAAAAAACCGCAGGTCGCAGCCTGAATTACCGATACCAGCAACACGATGACAATGATCAGGTCTGCAATGTTCAAGCGGCGCGCTCCCCAACTGCGCCGGACTTACACATCCAACTCTCGTCCCGTCAACTGGCGATACGCTTCTACATATTTCTCGCTGGTGCGCTGGGCAACGTTAGCGGGCAGTGCCGGCGCTGGAGGCTGCTTGTTCCAGCGAATCTCTTCCAGATAGTCGCGGACATATTGCTTGTCGAATGATTCTTGCGTCATGCCGGGTTTGTACTTGTCAGCTGGCCAGAACCGGGAAGAATCAGGCGTAAGCACCTCGTCGGCAAGCGTGATGCCAGCTGCGGTGCGACCAAACTCGAATTTCGTGTCAGCGATGATGATTCCCTTCCCTCGCGCGTAATCGGCCGCTTTCTTGTAAATGGCAAGGCTCAGATCGCGCAGCTGACAGGCGTCTTCGGGATCGACAAGCTGCGACATTCTTTCGAAGGAAATATTCTCGTCGTGTCCAGTCGTGGCCTTCGTTGCAGGCGTGAAGATCGGCTCCGGAAGTTGCTCGGATTCCCGGAGTCCTGTTGGAAGTCTTATTCCGCAGACGCTGCCGCTGGTTTTGTATTCCTTCCAGCCAGAGCCGGAAAGATACCCGCGAACCACGCATTCGACGGGAAACATTTCTGCGCGCCGCACCAGCATCGATCGTCCACGAAGTTGATCGGCATATTTTTTTACTTCCGCCGGATACTGATTTACCTTCGCCGTCACCAGGTGATTGGGGACCACATCTTTCAGGAACTCGAACCAGAAGAGCGACAACTGCGTCAAAACACGGCCCTTATGGGGAATTCCAGTGGCGAGTACATAATCGAAGGCCGAAATCCGGTCGGTGGCTACGAACAGCAAGTGGTCACTGCCGACGCTGTATACATCGCGTACTTTGCCGCTTGCGAAAAGTTCGAGGTCGGGGAAGTCAGTCTGTAAGAGAACGGAATCGAGCGTTTGGATAGTCATGAGGAAATTTTAGATGTAAAAACCGTCGCGTATTCTAGCCGCTCAGAAAATTTTGTCAACGGCACAGAATGATACCCGATTTTCCGCTTCTCTGTTTTCCACCAACGAGCGATTGACCAAGGGAAACTCCGGTGAAAGCAGCGGCTGGCGGGGAGTTCAGGAGGAAAGTGGTTGTGGAAAATGTGAGTAAAACAACAGCTTCAGCATTTCAGCTCACCGCAAGCGAAAGCTGGTCAATCCTTCTTTTTTTAGCTTGGAATCCAAACGCAAAATCAAAGTAGAAGAATTAGGCATAAGAATGAATGCATCGCATCAGTCTGTATGCGTCTGTATTCGAACAGGGCCGTCTTACGCCGTCGCCCCAAATCTCACCGATACGAGCTTTGACACCCCCGGCTCCTGCATGGTCACGCCATACAGCACCGGCGCAATGCTCATCGTTTTTTTGCTGTGGGTGATGAGCACAAACTGCGTCTGCACGCTCATTTCCTTCACCAGCTCTGTGAATCGGCCGACGTTCGCCTCGTCAAGCGGCGCGTCAACTTCGTCGAGAATGCAGAACGGGCTCGGCTGATATTGGAAAATGCCGACCAGCAGAGCGAGAGCTGTCATTGCTTTCTCGCCGCCTGAGAGCAGCAGCACATTCTGCAGCCGCTTTCCCGGAGGTGATGCGACTACATCGATTCCGCTTTCAGCGCTGTTCTCTTCGTCGGTCAGCCGCATAAGAGCATTGCCGCCGCCGAAGAGCTTCTTGAATGTGACCTGGAAATTTTCGTTGATCTTATTGAAGGCTTCCTCAAATTTCTGTCGTGAGAACGTATCAATCTCTTTGATCGTTGCCTGCGTGTTCTCAATGGAATCGAGAAGGTCTTTGCGCTGTGTCTCGAGAAAGGCTTGGCGTTCGGCAGTCTCTTTATATTCTTCAAGCGCCATCATGTTTACCAGGCCCATCGCGTCAAGGCGTGAACGCATTTCCTGGCAGGATTGCTCCTCGATTGCGAGCTCTTCGCCGGCAACTCGCGGCAAGGTCAGTTCGGCCATCAATTCTGTTCGCTGAAGACCCAAGTCGTTCAGGCAAGTTTGCGCGAGATGCCCCGCATCGGATTGCAGCTTGACTGCTGCCGTCGAGGCCTCGGCCTTCCGGTCGCGCATCTTATCGAGCATCTGCCGGGCTTCTCTCAGCAGCATGTCGATCTCAGCAAGGCGCGCGCGCACCTGCTCTGATTCCACTTGCAACAGACCCGCCCGCGCTTCACAAGCATTGCGCTCTGACTCAAGGTCGAGCAGCTTGCCTGCGATTTCCAAGTTCTCCATCTCGCGTTGCTCTTTTTCGGAGGCAGCGGTTTCGATTTGCGATTGCAGCACGGTGATTCGAGCCTGCATCTCCGTAACGAGCTGCTCAATTCTCTGCAGAGCGGAGGAAGCCGAACGGTGCCGCTCCGCCAGAGCAGCCACTCCTGCTTGCTTTTCGGACACGGAGCTGGCGGCCGCATTACGGTTCTCGCGCAAACTGGAGAGCTGCTCTTGCAGCGAAGCCGTGGACTGCTCCAGTTCCAGGCGTTTTGAATCCAGGAGAGCAATCTCTCCCTTTCTGTTTTCGATAACTTCCGCGTGCGCCTCGTGTTCGGCGGCAAGCCGCATGAGGTCACGTTCGCATACTTCCCAGCGCTCACGCACCCGCGCCGTTTCGGAATCAAGCTGACGCAGAGCATGACCTGAAGTCATTGCCCGCTTCTCGGATTCCCGCTTGTCGGCTTCGAGTCGTTCGAGTAGCAGCGTCAGATCCTTGATCTCGCGCCCGAGATTCAGAACGCGAGTTTCCTCATTCCGCAACTGCTCTTCGAGATGTCCGAGCAACCGCAACACATCGCGCAGTTCACGCTTCATTGAAAGCGGACCCTCGGCCCGCTGCTTGCCTCCGGTGACGGTCACGTTGTGAAAGCACTCGCCGGTTTGCGAGAGGAAGAAGGCATCGGGATTTTCGAGCGCGAGGTCGCGTGCAAACTGCGGATCAGGCACGATGTAGCCGTCACGCAGCTTCGGGAGAATCACTTCGAGGGATTTGCCGAATCCATCCAGCACGCGAATTGTGTTTTTCAGGGGAACGATGGCATCGTGCGGAGGCGCCGGTTGACCATCGGGAACGGCGAAAGAAAAACGCGCCTGCGAATCTTCGGGATGGACCAGGAATGTGGCGCGACCATCGACATCGCTCCGAAGCAGGCGCAGGCCCTCGTCAACAGCATCCCATGACTTGACCACGATGTAATTCAGTTCATCGCGGAGGAAGTCCTCGACGACTGACTCGTAGCGTGGCTCGACTTCTAGAAAATCGGCGAGCACTCCGACAGGTGCGCGTCCGCCCTGTAATCCGCCAGATTGAAACAGACGACGTACCGACTCTGTCGAATAACCGTGCTCGGCGATTACCGATTCAAGCGAGCTCCTCTTGCCGTGCGCGGACGCATATTCTGCACGCAAGCTGTCGAGATGGTTCTTCCCTTCTGATTCCTGACGCTTCTTTAGTGCAAGCAGATCCCGCGTTTGCGTGATCTCGTCATCCAGGGCGGCAACGCGTTGCGAAACCGATTCAAATTCGAGCGCAATCTGGCGGCGCTCGCCGCCAAATGTTTCGGCCTGTGCGCGTGCAGTCGAAATTTCACTTTGAAGACGCTGAGCCTCGCGATCGGCGGCAGCCATGCGCTCTTCCGCCTGCGTAAGCTGGTTTCGCAGATTTGACAGTGACGCGACGCACTCGAAAATCTCCCGACGCGAGCTCTCCTGCCGGAGTTCTAGCTCGTTGAGTTCGCTCCCGGTGAGATTCGCCACCAGCTGGCTTGCCTCAAGTTCCTGTTGTGCCGCGGACAAATCAGTCTCGGCAGAATCCAGAATCTGCCGATTGGAACTGAGTTCCTCTTCAAGCGCGGCAAGCCTTAAATGTAACTGTTCCATTTCAGCTTCGGACGATGTAGAACGAGCTGCCAGCTCATTGCAGCGTTCTTCATTGTGCCGCCGCTGCGCGTGGTTGCGGTCGAATTCGAGCTTGATATCATTTAGGCGATTGCCGTTCTCGCGAATCTCCGCCTCAATCGCATATCCGCGATGCGTGCGCTCGGCGAGTTCGCCCTCCATCTCGCGAACGGAATCCGCCTGAAGGTGCATTTCTTCCGAAATCAACCTGATCTGCGAATCCAGCTCGGCGCTTTGTTGATCGAATTGAGCGAACTTGCTTGAGACTACGATTCGCAGCTTCGCCCGCATTTCGTCGCGCAGCTTTGCGTAGCGTTCTGCCTTTGAGGCTTGCCGCTTCAGCGAGTTCATCTGCCGGGTAACTTCGTCGAAGATGTCGTTCACCCGCGCAAGATTTTGTTTCGCATCTTCGAGGCGCGCCTCAGCAAGCCGTTTCTTGGTTTTAAACTTCGTAATCCCCGCAGCTTCTTCGATGATCGACCTGCGGTCGGTCGGCCGGCTGCTTAAGATTTGTCCGATGCGGCCCTGCTCAATTAACGCGTACGACTCCGGACCCAGGCCCGTACCCATGAAAAGTTCCTGGATGTCGCGCAGACGGCACAGTTTGCCATTCAGCAGATATTCGCTATCGCCAGAACGGAACAGACGACGCGTAACGGAAATTTCTCCTGCGCGAAACTGCTGCTGATTGAACTTGCGACGCCGAATCTTAAGGATCACTTGTGGGCTGTTTTCGCTTTGCGGACTGCTGTCAGTTGAGGAGGAGGTCGCGTCCTCGCCCGTACCCTTTCCTCCCTTGATCAGGTGGATCGCGAAAATCGGCTCATCATCGGGAAACGCGATGGAGTTGATGTCGACCTTAGATCGCGGAATTTCGACCTCTTCCGTCCGTCCAGGCTGCGCTTCGTAGGTCATGCGGTCAACTTCTTCTGCCGCACGCGCGCGAATCCCCGCTTCGTCCCAATCTTCGGCTGGCATTTCATCCTGTAACTCGAGTTCGGTGGGGTCGTTTTTGTCTGCGCCGTCGTAAACCCCAGGGTCGATCAGCGTAAGCGACACTTCGGCCATCCCTGTCGGCTTGCGGTCTCGTGTCCCGGCGAAAATCACGTCTTCCATACGCGAGCCGCGCAGAGTCTTGGCCGATTGCTCCCCGAGCACCCATGAAATCGCGTCAGCAATGTTCGATTTGCCGCAGCCGTTCGGCCCGATGATCGCGGCCACACCATCGCCGTGAAACTTGAGCTCGGTGCGGTCGCAAAACGATTTGAACCCGAGAATCTGGAGCTTTTTTAGTTTGAGCAACGTACACTCCCATTCCGCAGTGTCATCCCGAGCGCCGCAGACGATCCGTGTTGCGGATCATCTACAAGCCTAAGGATCTGCAGTTTTGTCTGATATGACGATGGCGTGCAACTGTCCGTACTTACGATTCGACGGCAACCCTGAGCGGACAGGTTTACCAACCAGGTTCCTCCGGCGGTTCGGTTCATCAAAGACCGTCCTGGCTGGCGTGGACGGGGCACAAATTAGCCCTACTGTACCGATCAAATCGCGCCGGGGTCAAGGGATAAAACACCATATGTTGTGGGTAACTCGTCCTAAACCCAGCATTTGGCAGCTGCTATGCAGCTTATACGCGGTTCAGGGCTGTGGATGAGAAAGGAAGGGAAAAATCGCGAGAGCAGAAATAGGCTAGCGCAGAATGCAAAGACAAAGCAACGGGAAGTAGATGAAACTTCGCGGTTGCGCTCGGGATTCTGAGCAGCGCGATTCCTGATTGCCAAGACATCCTGCCAGGGATGCAGTGGCTCTAAGAGACGACGGCCACGGTTGAGGAGTGATCACCAGGTAAGACCCGCAGTCGAGAACCATCCATTACATTCATGAGGAGAAAACATGCCACGCAATCGACAGACCGCTCGTAAGGCACAGAACAGTTCTGATACCGGCTTTAACGTGGAAGACGCCAAAGAGCGGATCAATGAACTTGGCGAACAGATTCAGTCGGGATTGAGCGAAATAGGCGAGCAGGCGAGCGCGAGGCTGCGACAGCTGAACGTTAAACAATCCACGATTCCAGATGCATTCCGTCGAATGCCGAAGTTCATCTCTCCTCAAGTACACCGATGGCTAGACGTGGCCGTGACCGGATATTTTGGCGTGCTGGGTACGATCTTTGCTGTTCGTGGCAGAGTTGGACCTGCCATTGCGGCGTTCGCGAATGCAGGAATGGTGGGCGGAGTTTCGGCGTTTACCGACTACACCGGAAACGGCGAAAAGCCGATCAGCTTCAAATTGCACGGGACTCTCGATGCCATGCAAGCAACGACGGCTGCTCTCGGCCCAGTGTTGCACGGGTTTGCCGATGAACCTGAATCAGCTTTCTTCTTCGCGCAGGCAGCAAATGAGCTCGCCGTGATCGCGGGCACAGATTGGGACGCGGGCATGCGGGGAAGGAAAAAGAGAGCCAGAAAAGCCGCTTAGCTGGGGTGCCTTTGGCGCTGTGAACCACGGTACCGCCGATAACTGCTCAGAACGCGTCAATCCCGGTCACACTCTGGCCAATGATCAGCGTATGAATATCGTGTGTTCCCTCGTAGGTCTTCACTGATTCGAGGTTCGCCATATGGCGGAAGATGGGATATTCATCGGCCACCCCGTTTGCGCCGAGAATGTCGCGTGACATGCGGGCGCACTCAAGCGCCATCCATACGTTGTTGCGTTTGGCCATTGAGATGTGCTGGTGCTGGACTTTTTCCTGATCTTTTAGACGCCCGACCTGCAGCACGAGTAACTGCGCTTTGGTGATCTCGCTGATCATCCACGCAAGCTTCTCCTGCACTAACTGATGTGAGGCAATCGGCTCATCGTGAAACTGCTTGCGGAAAAGCGAATATTGCAGCGCGCAGTCGTAGCAGGCCATTGCCGCGCCAACGGCCCCCCATGCGATCCCGTAGCGCGCCTGGTTCAGGCACATGAGCGGGGATTTCAGCCCTCCGGATTTCGGTAACAAATTCGAGGCGGGCACGCGTACATCCTGCAACGAAAGCGAAGATGTAACCGAGGCGCGCAGTGACCACTTGCCGTGAATGTCTTCAGCACGAAACCCTGGCCGGTCAGTTTCGACTAAAAACCCGCGAACCTTGTTGTCCTCCTCTTCCACCTTCGCCCAGACCACGGCCACGTCGGCGATTGATCCGGATGTAATCCACATTTTTTCGCCGTTAAGGACGTACTCGTTGCCGGATTTGCGCGCGCGGGTACGCATACCGCCGGGATTCGAGCCGAAATCTGGCTCGGTTAATCCGAAGCAGCCAAGCTTTTCGCCCTTTTGCATCGCCGGAAGCCAGGTGTTTTTCTGCTCGTCGCTTCCGAAAGCGTAAATGGGATACATTACAAGCGCCGATTGCACGCTCACGAATGAACGGAGGCCGGAGTCACCACGTTCGAGCTCCTGTGTAACCAAACCGTATTCGACGTTCGACATTCCCGCGCAGCCATAGCCCTTTAGGTTGGCTCCGAAGAAACCGAGATCCGCCATGGGCTTGACCAACTCACGCGGAAAGCGTCCCGCACGATTGCATTCCTCGATGATCGGGATGAGGTTCTCTTCGATAAAGCGGCGGGCAGTGTCGCGGACGAGACGTTCGTCGTCACTCAGAAGAGTGTCGAACTCAATGAAATCAACGCCGCGAAATTTGATTGCCATCCAGAACTCGATTCTGTTCCCTTCTGGCCGTTCCTTCGTGCTACTTCGTGCCCTTCGTGGTCAGTGCTTCGAAAAGCCACGAAGGACAAACTCCTGAAAGGAAACGTTTGACGTTAGCAGACGCAACTTTGTGGGTCAAACAAGGCTTTGCATTGTTGATAGCCGTGCGGCGCTTCAGCCAGACACTCGCTTGACAACGCTTTTACACCGTTTGACAGGAGCGCCAAAGCAAAGCGCATCTATACTTGTGCGGGCTCTATGATGATGCGGCTTCGAATTCGATGGTCGGCGGCTACTTTCTTAATGCTCTCGCTGCCCTCATTCGCCGCAGCCAGTACCATTTCCGTTCCGCCGCTCGATCGTGGTTTTCAACTGCTTTACAACTTAAATTTCGATCAGGCCCATGATGTTTTCACCGGCTGGGAACACAGCCATCCTGACGATCCTCTCGGCCCGACTTTCGATGCAGCGGGACTTTTATTTTCGGAATTTCACCGGCTCGGCGTACTGGAGTCGCAGTTCTTCGAAGATGACAAGAGGTTTGAGAATCGCTCAGCTCTGAAGCCTGATCCCGCAGTTCGAACGAAATTCGACACCGCCATTCAAAAAGCGCAGGATACGGCGCGGGCTCGTCTCCGGAAAAATTCCAAAGACGAAGATGCGCTGTTCGCAATGACCCTGACCAACGGCCTGGATGCCGACTATGCAGCACTGGTGGAAAAGCGAAATCTTGCTTCGCTACGCTTCACCAAGGAATCGACCGCTTGGGCGGCCCAGACCTTGGCGGTCGATCATGATTGCTACGACGCCCATATTGCCGCAGGTATAAGTAAGTACATCATCGGCAGCATGGCCGCGCCGGTGCGGTGGTTGGTACGGCTGGGTGGTGTTTCCGGCGACAAGCAACAAGGAATGCAGGAACTGAAACTGGTTGCTAATCGAGGCCACTACCTGGCACCATTTGCAAACATTCTGCTGGCAATCGCATATGTCCGCGATCACGATAAACAGCATGCGCGGGAGTTGCTGGCGTCGTTACGGGAGCAATTCCCAGCTAACCCTCTTTTTGCACAAGAACTTGCAAGACTTGGCCCCCGGCCATAAGTTTCTGGTCACCGAGCGCTCGAAACGCCGGATCTCTCGCAAATTTTCATACTCTTTTAACACTTTCCAGATACATTCCTTCGGATATTCGAGGGGACATGGCCTGCTTTATACTGAGTTTGGCGGGGTTCCTGATCGTGCTTCAGTCACTCAGCCTGCCTCAGTTCCCTTCTGCGTGCCATGGCTCGTGCTTCTGTTGACAATCCGGCTTATTACATCAACCGCGAGCTTTCGTGGCTTCAGTTCAACCGGCGCGTACTCGAAGAAGCGCAGGACGAAAACAATCCCCTGCTTGAACGCTTAAAATTCCTCTCCATTAGCGCCAGCAACCTTGACGAGTTTTTCGAGGTCCGGGTCGCCGGACTTGTGCAACAGATTGAAGACGGCTACACCGAAGCTGGCCCGGACGGCATGACCCTGCTCGAAGAGCGGGATGCCGTTTCAGACGAGATGCACCAGTTTGTCGAAGAGCAGTACCGCTGCTGGAATGAACAACTTCGACCACAGCTTTCCGACAAAGGCATTCGCGTGCTCGGGGTGAACGAGCTCGACGAAAACGCTCGGGCCTTCGTCGAGGACTACTGCGAGCGCGAACTCGATCTGCTGCTCACGCCGGTTACGGTCGACCCGGCGCACCCGTTTCCCCGGGTCATAAATAAAGCTCTTTGCGTCGCGTTCCTGCTGCGTCGGCGGCGGCGTTCTTCTCTGACATATACCGGTGTGGTCACAGTGCCCCGTGCGCTGCCACGACTTGTGCGGCTTCCATCTGAGGGAACTATAGACTTCATCTTCCTCGCCGACCTCGTTTCGTTCCACGCTGCGCGGATGTACAACGGCTACGACATCGTTTCTTCCGCGCCGTTCCGAGTGACAAGGAACAGCAACCTCTATTTGGCGGAAGAAGAATCCCGCAACGTGTTGGAATCGGTCCGAACTGAATTGCACAATCGTCGCAAGGGTGATGCAGTGCGGCTGGAAATCGAAGCAGATGCCGATCCGGAGATCACGGAGCGCCTGCGCACGAATTTCGGCGTCGAGCCATGGCAAGTTTTCCGTGTAGACGGGCCGGTGAATCTACCTCGGTTGTTCAACATCTACGACCAGACTGATCGTCCGGATTTGAAGTACAAGCCATTTGCGCCGCGCGAACTTCGTCTGACTGCGAAGTCACAGGACCTGTTCGAAGAGCTGCGCCGGCATGACGTGCTCTTGCACCATCCGTTTGACTCGTTCGATGCCGTGGTCTCATTTATCGAAACCGCAGCGGAAGATCCGAACGTTCTCTCCATTAAGCAAACGCTCTACAGGACGAGCGAGAACTCGGCCATTGTTCGGGCGTTGATTGAAGCGGCAGCAAAAAAAGAGGTCACTGCGGTTGTCGAGCTGAAAGCAAGGTTCGATGAAGCCTCAAATATCCGCTGGGCGCGTGATCTTGAAGACGCGGGCGTTCAGGTATTTCATGGTCTCGTCGGTCTGAAGACACATTGCAAACTCGCGCTTCTTGTTCGAAAAGATCCTGACGGTATTTCGCGGAGATACGCGCACCTCGGGACCGGCAACTATAACTCCACCACCGCACGCATTTACACCGATTTGAGTCTTCTCACCTGCGACCAGGAGATTACCGGCGCAGTGCACGACATTTTTTCATTTCTTACGGCTTACTCGGAGCACTCGAGCTATGCGCCGCTCATGGTTTCGCCGGTGAATCTCGCTGAGTACAGCCTCGATCTGATTGCCCGTGAAATCGACCATGCGCGTCAAGGCAGGCCGGCCCGCATTATAGCCAAGATGAATGCGTTGCTCGACAAAAACATCATTGCGGCCCTGTATCGTGCTTCGCAGGCTGGAGTTGAAATCGACCTGATCGTGCGCGGAATGTGCGCGCTGCGTCCGGGAGTACGCGGAATCAGTGACAGAATACGGGTGCGCAGCATCGTGGGGAGATTCCTCGAGCACAGCCGTATTTTTTACTTCGCGAATGGCGGACAGGATGCGATTTACCTTGCCAGCGCCGACTGGATGCCACGCAACTTATACGAACGCGTAGAAGTCATGTTTCCGGTGAAGGATCCGATGTTGCGCGAACGTCTGAAACACGAGATTCTTCACGCCTATCTGATCGACACCATCAAAGCGCGTGTTCTGCGGCGCGACGGCTCATATGTGCGAGCATGGCAAGCGGCAGGAAAACGTAAGCCGCCAGTGCCGGGATTCAGCGTGCAAGACTTTCTGCTTGCACTCGCCGAAGGAAAGCAGAGTGTTGCAGCGCTCCCAACTGCTCCGGAGCAAAAAGCGTCGAAAACGCGTACCCGCAGGGCGAGTAAAGTCCAATGATCATTTACATCGTTAGACATGCCAGCGCCGGCGAACACGTGGACAATCCCAAAAAGGATGAGAAGCGTCCACTTGATCCTGACGGCATAGAACAATGCGGTTTCATAGGGCGCGCGCTTTCCGCTCTAAATGCCCAGCCCGACGCCATAATTTCGAGTCCGCTGAAGCGCGCGACCCAGACAGCATCATTGATCGGAAACGAAATTGGATATGAAGGAAAGCTTCACCTCGAAACGGCCTTGCGTCCGGACGCATCATTCACTGACTTTCGCAGGATGCTCGACAAATTCTCGAAGCATGAAGCGGTCATGGTGGTGGGCCACAATCCCAGCATCACAGAATTTTTGGGACGAATGGTTGCGAAGTCGGGATGTGAAGCTTTGGTCGATTTCAAGAAAGGCGCCGTGGCTCGGGTGGAAACAGGCCGGCATTCGGCGACACTGAATTGGTTCTTTACGCCGAAGATGGCGCGAGAAATTCAGGCGGCTGCCACGGCGGCTGCCGAGAAATCGGCCCCGAAGACCTCGCGGAAGTAGTCCTTTTCTTTTTCAGCGGCCCAGAGTTCCAAATCCACATTCAACGGATGTTTCGGTACCAGCGTCAAACCAACTGATCCCTGATGTATTTTTATCTTCAGGTCTTTTAGCGCGCCGCTGCGTCCAAGATTTAATCCCCATGCGAGTCTCAGCAGAAGCGCTGCCTTTGCGATATGTTTCTGATCGGATGCTGGCAGTGCCTTAATAGGAGCGTCTCCGGCAGAAGGCCGAGATTTTCCCAAATAGCGGGCAATCGCAGCGATGATCTTTCGTTGTTGCGGCGTATAACCCAGAATTTCAGAATGAGAAATGATGTAGCAGGTATGCCGATGGCGGCCGGTGCGATTGATATAATCGCCCACCTCGCACAGCATTGCGGCCGCAGACATCCATTCGCGGTATTCAAGCGGGAGGCGATGAATGGAGCGGAGTTCGGTAAATAAATGCAGCGCCGTTTCACGGACCCGGTCAGCATGGTCGAGGTCTACTCGATAGTGCTCTACGGCCGCAAGAATCGAGTCGCGACGCTCGGATTCGATCCGCTTTCCTGAGCGAGTGGCGTGGTCATAATCAGCCGCCATTTGCGCCAGCAGCCCATCGCGCAACCCGAGGGGACAAAACCGGAAGCCGCCGAGTTTGTAACGATCAAGCAGTTCCGCGTAAACCGCCGCTCCGGCCACGATAATTTCGGCGCGACGCACACCAATTCCCTCTATTTTTCTGCGCTCGTCAATCGACAAGCGCGAGAGCATCTTGGCTATGCGCCGCATTTGCAAGCGCGTCACGGTCATTCCGCGTTGGCTTTTGGTCCGGTATAGAGTGTGGCAAGCTGTGGCCAATGCTTCTGCCGTCCCTGATGTAGCGATCACGACTTTTGGCTTTGCACCCGATATACGTTTGGCCAGACGCCCCACTTCGCGTGAGATGAGACCACGCAATTGCCGCAACTCAGGTTTGCGGGGCGGGTCATGGTGCAGGAAGTCATTAGTAAGGCGCACGGCGCCGAGCGGAAGGCTGACGGTTTCGCGAATATGACCTTTGCTGGAGATCGTCAACTCACAACTACCTCCGCCTAAGTCGATCATCAGCACCGGCGATGAGTTCACGCGCAGGCTCGAGGTGAGCCCGAGATGGATCAAACGCGCTTCTTCGAGGCCCGAGATAATTTCTACTCGCCAGCCGGTTGCAGAGCGAACCCACTCGAGGAATGCTCGCGAATTGCGGGCGTCGCGTAACGCGCTGGTAGCCACAACGCGAACGCTATCCGCGCCAGCCTTTTGCGCGGCGCGATGAAAACGGCGCAGCACCTTTACGGTTAGCGCAATTGCTTCGGGCGAGAGGAGGCCGCCACGGAAGACCGATTCACCTAGTCGAGTGACTTCGCGGTCTTCGTGAATCTCGACCAGGCGATGGGCAGCAAGACGGGAAATTTTGAGGCGAACGGAATTCGATCCAATATCAACCGCTGCAAACGTCGGCATTCAACAACAGTTTAGCCGATGAGGTTCGAGTTAGCGGTGGCTCTCAAGCCACGGCTCTAGTTTGCGTAATCTGCGGGAAGGAATTTTTGGGTGCAACTCGTCCCGTAACTACTTCTGAAGCTGCCATGTGGTGAGGCGGCGAGGGCGGTCGACGATGCAGTACTGGCTGACGCGAAAGCGCCGATAAGGTGGAAGCCAAGGCATTGCAGGCGGCGCGAAAACGGGCTCGGCTGACATTTTGCAACATCGAAACCAGAGCGGAATCGGATGCACTGCCAAACCGCTTCTCGGCTTTCTGTTTCAGCTTGACTATGTCGTGCCAGTCCCCGATTGCATCTTGCGCCCGTTTCAGCTCTTCGATAAAAAGTCTCGCTTCCGGTGTGTCTCCGGCCAACTCGGCGATGTAGCGCGCATGTTTGCCGGCGATTCGGCAGGCATGCAGCGTCTTTTCGGTCATCGGAACTTGCCCGGGCTTTGGAAGAAGATTTGTCGCCACTCGTAACGGTTTGATCCCATCCACTTTAAGTTCGGCCTGTTCGCGACGAAGCCGTTTCCGGAGTTCGCGGACCGTTTCGGCGGAGAATGCCCGAGCTAATTTCCGCGTTCGCCGCGCGTGCTCCTGGGCCAGGAAGTCCAATAATTGGGCACGATGATTTTGCCTATCCGGTAATCGCAGGCCTTTAAGATAGGCGGTCTGCACATCAAGGTCGCGCAGTTTGCCCGCACGCTTTCGTAACTTCGAAATCAGTTTGAGAAGCTTCTTCTTGTTCCGGCTTTCCGGGGCCAGCTGATCAAGCACTGCTTCGACACGGCGACTGTTGGTGCGAAACCGATGAACGTTGCCGGCCTCTAAACTCTTTGAGAGCCGCCCAATGTAACGGTTCATCCGCTGGAAGACCAACCGGATTTGGTTCTGCGAAAGGTTGATTGGCAGATTGTTAGTTGTTCCGTTGGGTCGCATACTTCAAAGATGCTGGGAGAAGGCGGAAAAGCGGCAGAGTTCGCGCCGGCAAGTCATTCTAACATCCGCTAACTGCTTGAGCTACACAGCTATAACCTATGCGCTTACAATTACTTAACGACCATATCCACAGATGCGCGATTAGCTGATGCGTTTGCATCGGCAAACGAGAAATCGAAGCTGACCTGAGAGTATTCCTTCCCGCCCGTTTCGACGTAAGGGTAGACAAAGTAATTTAGGGGGTCCCCGGCCTGCGGCGGATTCAATTTGAGGTCTCTGCCAATCGTGAATTGAATCCGATTGGCATCGTGCGCGCCGAAAAAGTAGTCCTTCTTCTCTGGATGCTTCCAAGCTTCAGAGATGTCGACGGGAATCCACCCATTTTGCGGATTGAAAAACTCGGCCCAGCAATGATAGCCAGGGATTTCGGAGGAATTCTTCCCGTCCGGCAGCGGGAATCCGATTTCAAAACGGGCAGGAATTCCTTGCGAGCGCACCATGGCGATGAACAAAGAGTGAAAGTCGGTACAGTTTCCTTTCTTCGCGTTGCACGCGTAGAGCACATCGCCGTGTCCCCAGCCCGTACCGCTCTTGTCATACTTCATGTTCGAAAAGACGTAGTCGTAAATGGCACGGGCCTTCGCCAGTTCGGAATCTTTGCCTTCGGTCACTTGCAAGGCGAGTTCGGCGGGACGACCCGTGATCGGAACCAGCTTGTCGGGCCCGAGGAAAAGCTGGAGCTGCTTCTTGTTGAGAGACGCATCTTGCAATCGCGGGCGACTAAGTCCGAGCGTCAAGTGCTCGCGACGGACGACGTCATATACAACTTCGAAGTGCAAGTCGCCCGATTTCGCCTTTGATGTTTCGGCGAAGTAGATCTCGTTGCCAAAGCGCGATTCGCGAGTTTTCTTGAGCGGAAGATCACCCTTGGCTGAGAGGACGCGCACCTCCTGGTACTGGCCCGAGTGCGCGGCCGGGAACCAGATTCGTACCCGCTCGCCAGCTGGAATCTGCTTAACAGTGAACCCGTAGTGGAAGGTGAAATGACGCGTCGCTTGAGCAACCGCCAGGCAGTTGAATGCGAGCAATACAACGAAACAGGATGCGACCTTACGCAGCATGGTTCTTCTCCTGAGGATGTTTAGCTATGAGTGGAGAGGACTATCTTCTTTCGCCGTTCAAGCTGGGAAGACACACACGGTGCTTAGGAGAAAGGCACTCAAGTAAAGCCGCGGCGGGAAGAACTCATCGCAATAATCATAACTTGCAGATGATGAATTTTCTATCCCGGCAAAACCGGGCTACAGTTCGCGGCGTCCTTCCATGGCTTTGAGCATCGTGATTTCATCAGCGTATTCGATGTCGCTGCCCGCAGGAATGCCAGTAGCAATTCGCGTAACCTTCAGCCCTGCCCGGCGAAGCTGGCCGTACAGATACGTTGCGGTCGCCTCGCCTTCGACCGTGGGGTTAGTCGCCAGAATGACCTCATCTGCCCCGCCGTCTTCAACGCGCCTCATGAGATTTGAAATTCGCAACTGATCGGGACCCACTCCATGGATGGGTGAAATCGATCCATGCAGCACGTGGTAAACGCCGTTGTAGTGGCGCGTTTTTTCGATGGCTGCAATGTTGGTCGGTTCCTCGACCACACAAATCAGATGCTGATTGCGAGTTGGGCTGGAACAGTAAACGCAAGGATCAATATCGGTGATGTTGTTGCAAATGGAGCACAGGCGCAGGCTGGCTTTTACGTCCTGAATCGCAGCCGCTAGTGCGGTCGCATCCTCTTCGCTCGAGCGCAGGATATGAAACGCAAGCCGCTGAGCGGACTTGCTGCCCACACCGGGAAGCTTTTTAAGCTCGTCGATGAGGCGAGCCATTGGTTCAGCGAAGCGAGACATGTTATCGGCTGATCTGGAGATCGGGTCATCGGGTGAACAGACCTGCACAGATCACCCGATCACCCGATGACCCGATCACCCGATTCCTGGAAGTCCCATCCCTCCAAGCATCCCACCCATCACCGATTGCATGCTTTCGTCCACTTTTTTGCCGGCACCGTTAATGGCCGCCGCGATCAGGTCTTGCAGCATCTCGACGTCACCCGACTTGACCACTTCAGGGTCAATCTTCACGGTCAACACCTGTTTGCGCCCGTCCATCTTTACCGTGACTGAACCGCCGCCGGCTGAGCCCTCGACAACCGTCTCTTGCATCTTTTTCTGCAAGGTTTCGTACTGCCGTTTCGCCTGCGACATCAATTCTTGAATATTGAATCCGCTCATATTCGCCTGCTCAATTCTTTCGATAGTCGATCACTGTTCTGATTTCCGCGCCGAACTTTTCTTTCATGCGCTGCACCACGGGTTCCTGTTCAGCGCGTGCTCGGCTGCTTCCATTTGTGAAGGAGGAAGCCGGTTTCTGAGGCATGCTGAGTGGGGCTGCGCCTGGCACAATTTGCAGTTTGATGGGACGCCCCAAACTTCCGCTGGCGCTAGCGATTATGAGACGCTTCGCGTCGGTGCTGGCCGACATATCGATCATCGCTGCCGAAGCCGCGACTGAAATAACGAGTTGGTTACTCTCGACCTTCCACTCACCGCTTTCAAGCATGGAGCAAAGCATGCCCTGGCTTGCCTTGAAAAGGGCAGTCAGCACTGCTACCCGCACGTTTTCAATATTGTTCGGTTGCACTTGAAGAGTGCTTTCCGGAAGTGGTTGCGGAGCAACTGCCGGTGCCGCGGCGCCCATGATTACGGGTGCGTTGGCGGTTGCCGCCGAGACAGAGCGAACGGCTGTTCCGCTGGATTCCCCAATCGATTCTGATCGAGGCGTTCCCTTTCGCGCAGAATCGGCGGCAAATGGTGAAATGAATGGCCGAGCGGCGACCGGCGGTTCGGGCTTCCTTGATTCTGATGCTGTACCTGACCTGCGTTCCGGCATACTTGCTTTACCCGTCTCGCCGCCACTCAGCAATTGTTCGAGCGGGAGCAGACGTTGCGCATGCGCCAGCTTCAGCAACCCCAGTTCGAGATGGAACCGCTGCTCCTGTCTATAACCGAGTTCTCCATGCGTGCGCAGCATGATCTGCAAATGCCGCGCCAGGTCCTCTTCACTAAAAAGCTCGGCGACCCGAGCCACGCGCGCACGCTCGTCAGAGGATATTTGCAGCAAGGCAGAATCAGCACCCGCAACTTTAGCAACCGTCGCATTTCGCAGGAACCTGACTAATTGGCGCGCGAAATGAACAGGGTTCTGCCCTTCCGAAAGTAGCCGGTCGACAGTCTGCAAAATTTCATCGCTGGCACTACGCGCAACCGCCTGCATAATTTCTTCGAGAACTCCCGACGGAGCAATGCCAACTAGCTGCCGCACCGACTCAGCCGACAATCCGCCTTCGCTCGATGCGATCGCCTGGTCGAGAATGGAAAGCGCATCGCGCATCGACCCGTCCCCGGCTTCCGCCAACAATGCAAGTGCGTCATCATCCGCCTGAATGCCCTCCCGCGCGCACAGGTCCCGAAGCTGCCCGACAATCTGCTCGAACTTCACGGCTCGAAAGCTGAAGTGCTGGCAGCGTGAACGGATGGTTTGGGGAATATCTTCCGGCTGTGTCGTCGCAAGCATGAAAACTACGTGACCCGGTGGCTCCTCCAACGTCTTCAGCAGCGCATTGAAAGCCGCGTCAGTGATCTGGTGGGCTTCGTCCAGGATGTAGATCTTGAACCGGTCACGGGCTGGCCGATAACGCGCTGCTTCCCGCAGCTCGCGAATCTCATCGATTCCGCGATTGGTTGCGGCATCAATTTCGATCACGTCGACCGAATTCCCGGCCCGAATCTCGGTACAGGAATCACAAACTCCGCACGGTTCGGGGACCGGCTTCTCGGCTGAGCGGCAGTTCAGGGCCATTGCCAGAATGCGCGCAACGGTCGTTTTCCCAATCCCGCGATGCCCGCTGAAGATATATCCGTGAGCGATCCTTCCTTGCTCGATAGCGTTCTTGAGAGTACGGGTCACGTGCTCCTGCCCGATCACCTCGGAGAACTTTTGCGGACGGTATTTCCTGGCGAGAACCTGATAGCTCATGGAAGGAATTGGACTGATTATACGTGATGACAAAAAAGGGGCCCACGACATGCCCCGGCAAGTTGGAAATTATGCCATTAAACCCTTGCCTGGAAGCGGGTTTGGCGATACCCTGCTTACTCATTGAAGAGAGGCTCCTATGCAACTGAAGCTGAATACACGCACACTGAATGACGGAATTATGGTGGTCGATTGTGTTGGACGAATCGTTTTTGGCGAAGAAAGTTCTGAACTGCGTGAGCGCGTGCGCGCGCTGATTTCACCTGAAGCGCGCATTGTACTGAATCTGAGTGAGGTAACCTACATCGATAGCGGCGGGCTGGGAACACTGGTGTCGCTCTATACCAGCGCACAAACCGCCGGAGCGTCCATTAAGCTGGCGAACCTTACGCGACGTGTCGGTGATCTGCTGCAGGTTACGAAGTTACTGACGGTGTTCGACGTGTATGACACCGAAGAAGAAGCTGTTCAGTCGCTGAGGAAAGGTGCGGCGGCTTAAGACGTTTCAGTCTCCGGATACGCCGAGATTCGCATTCGACTGAATTGCAACAAGATCTCGGGGAATAACTTCCCTGGCGTTCTGCTCGCCCGATTCAGACAAGTTAACGCGGTAGACATGCCGCGCCAAACCACACTTTTTCAGCAGCCAAATTCCATACCAATTCAAATCGAACTCATACCACTTGAGCCCGTGGCGCGCTGAAACCGGGTGCGCGTGATGGTTATTGTGCCAGCCTTCGCCGAAGGTGAGCATGGCGATCAGCCAGTTGTTGGTGGACATATCGCGAGTGCGGAAGCGACGCGAGCCCCAGGTGTGCGTCGCGGAATTCACCAGCCATGTGCAGTGCAGTCCAACCACCGTGCGCAGGAACACTCCCCACATCAAAAACGGCAATCCGCCGACGGCAAACAATATGATGCCGAGAGTAATCTCTGACACATAGTGATATTTCGTAATCCAAATGTGAAACTTAGATTTCGCTAGATCGGGAGCATAGTGGGAGAGCGTCTTTGTGTCCTGATGGAGGCTCTTGCCCATCAGTATCCATCCCATATGCGCCCACCATTTGCCATCGAGAGGCGTGTGGGGATCACCATCTTTGTCTGAATATTGGTGATGAATGCGATGCGTCGCCACCCAAAAAATTGGTCCACCCTCAAGGGCCAAGGTTCCACAAATAGTTAGGAAATATTCGACCCATTTGGGAGTCTTGTATCCGCGATGGGTAAGCAGACGGTGATAGCCCATCCCGATTCCCAAGCTGCCCGCTACCCACCACAAGAAAACAGAGACAAAGAAAGCTTTCCAGGTGAAAAACCAGAATGCCGCAATAGCGCCGAGGTGGAATGCGGCCATGAATCCCGCGGTTATCCAGTTAACTTTGTCGTCGTGGCGCGTGCGTTCGAGTGCTTCAATCTCCAAGGGCGATCTCCGTGCAGCTGGTAATACGTCTATCGGTAACCCTAACAGCAGGCTTGAGATCGTGGCTGTAATACTTGTGTAATACGGCGCATTTTCGTTACGCAGGTAACTCAGGCGGCAACACCAGTTGAGCCTTGCCCGAGCAGATCGCATTGATGACTTAGCTGCAACAGTTCGGCACAAGCTTCTTCCGATCAGCCTCTTTGGACGTTTCTCAATTCAGCTCTATGGATTGGGATAAACGTCTGCGGTGTGGGAGCTACTTCGAAGTGCGCAGGCGCTTGGTTCAGCAGGGAATCTGCAATGCGCATCCAGCGCTCGAACGGGGGCTCCCAAACATCCATCTGAGAGCCGGTTTCCTGGGCGACGGGGAGAGGTTCGAAATTTTTTTTGTTAGAGTTCATCACATCTCCTTCACAGTTAAACACTGAGATGGAACCAGAGTCTCACATGGTTGTAAGTTATTGAATCCCAAGAAGTACGTATTACTTCGGTACTGCAGAAAACAGGGCACAAGAGTGAAGCTGAAGGTGGCCGGGCCGTAGGCTCTACAGACGGCGGCACTCGCATCCCCGCATGAACTCTGGATTCGCTCTTGACATCCTTCGTCGCGGGACTAGCATAGAAGTATCACCTCCGATCCACTTCAGGATCGAATGGGCCAGTAGCCAAGGAAAGTCACCGCTTCTTGGTAACTGGCCCGTTTAATTTTCGTCGTAAGTCATCAAAGGTTTCAGTATTGGGACCCGAATTTATCGGACAACTAAAGTGCAGGGCGAGTCACTACGAGAGTTGACGAGAGCAGCTCTATATAGCTGGCTAGTGGCGAAAAACGCAGCTACAAGTCGTATTTCTTCATCAGGTGGCGGAAGGAGCGGTAAGAGATCTTCAGCGCGTCGGCCGCACGTGCCTGCACGCCATTCGATTGCGCCAGTGCCGATTTCAGAAGTGAGCGCTCGATCTCTGCCACATATTTTTCCATGTCCATACCCTGGGGCAGTATCGAGCCCGCCGAAACCGCGAAACTGTCGCTTCCGGCCCCTGCTGCTGCTGCTCGCGCCCGAGGGCGCTCGGCCGGGAGTTCCACCCGAAGTTCTTCGCCGGTTTCGAGTGCAACCGCGCGCTCGATCGTGTTTTCCAGTTGCCGAACGTTTCCTGGCCAGTCGTAGTTCGCCAGCCCGGAAAGCGCCGCCGGATTTACATGATTGATGCTCTTGCCCGCCGCGGGAGCATATTTTCGAAGAAAATGATTCACCAGTAGCGGCACATCTTCGCGGCGGTCACGAAGCGGAGGAACTGTAATCGGGATTACGTTCAGGCGATAGTAGAGATCTTCACGGAACGTGTTTTCCGCAACTTGTTTTTCGAGGTCACGATTCGTGGCCGCTATCACGCGCACGTCAATAGCGATTTCATCCGTCCCGCCGACGGGGCGGATGCAGCGTTCCTGGAGAACTCGCAGCAGCTTCACCTGCATCGTTAGAGTCATTTCGCCGATTTCATCCAGAAAAATTGTGCCCGCATCGGCAACTTCGAATAGGCCTCGCTTGTTCTGGTTGGCTCCGGTGAATGCACCTTTGACGTATCCGAAAAGCTCGCTCTCCAAAAGCGTTTCGGGAAATGCTCCGCAATTGATCGAAACAAACGGCTCGCCTGCCCGCGGGGAGCACGTATGCACTGCACGAGCGACAAGTTCTTTGCCCGTGCCGCTTTCGCCATAGATGAGCACCGTACTCTGCGTCGATGCGACCGTCCGAATCGTCTGCTTGAGCTTTTCCATCGCGGGACTCGCACCGATGATGTTGTCTAGCGAGTTCCTGGTCGCCGCATCGCGCTTGAGCGCAAAATTTTGCCGGCTTAGATTTACTTTTTCCAGCGCTTTGCGAATGCCGAGCTTGATTTCATCCACCAAGCCGGGCGACTTGCGAATATAGTCGGAGGCGCCGCCGGCCTTCACTGCTTCCACCGCTGCTTCGTAATCATCCACGGCAGTGATCAGGATGACGGCGGTCTCCGGAGACAATTTGTGCGCATGCTTCAGAACCTCAATGCCGTTGATGTTCGGCATGCGAATGTCAGTTACGATGACATCGTAGAGCGCGGACTCGATCTTGCGTTTCGCTACTTCGCCCGAGGTAACGGTCTCAACCTTGTAACCTTCGCGCCGCAAAGTGATATCGAGCATCTCGCAGATGGAGCGCTCGTCATCGCAAATGAGAATACTAGGCATGCGCTCCTTCCGCTTTCGGCTTCTCGCGCAACGATTCGGAGAGCCGCGCACCTTCAAACACGTGGAACGTCAGACCCTCTTCCCCCGCCTTATGCAGTCGGACGATAAAAGTGCAGCCTTGGCCGGGGTTCGAGCGCGCCCACACTTTTCCATCATGGGCCTGCACGATTTGATACACGATTGCAAGGCCGAGTCCCGTGCCGCCCTCGAACTGTGATTGAAATGGCTCGAATATTTTCTCCATCATCTGTTGGCTCAACCCCGGCCCGGTGTCGGCGAAGCTGAGTTGCCAATCTTCACCATATTCCTCAATACCTATCGTCAGTGTTCCGCCTTGCTTCATCGCGCGAACGGCGTTCTCGCAAAAATTCCAGAACACCTGCTTAATGCGGTCTCCATCCGCAAGCGCAAATGCCTTCTGGGTTGAGTAACGCCTCTCTACTTTTATGGGGATCTTTTCCGCTTCCAGTCGATGTTCCAGCAGAGTGAGCGTGTCATCGAGTAAAGGAAGCACGTTCACGTGAGTAAAGCGATACTGCTTCACACGTGAGTAGCTGAGAAAGTCGGTGATGATTCCGTTCAGCCGTTCGGATTCGCGGGTAACGATCAGGAGCAGTCGACGGTGTTCGTCATTCAGCCCAGGCATTCCTGCCAGGAGCGTCGCTGACCCGGCAATTGAAGTAAGCGGATTACGAATCTCGTGGGCAATTGCAGCCGACAACCTGCCAATTGCAGCCAGCCGGTCCTGCATTCGCACTTCCCGCTCCAGGCGCCGAATGCGAGTGAGATCGTCCAGGGTGTAAACGAAGCCGATAGGCCCCCGCCCGGGCACTTTAAGCTCCGAGGCGATCACGCGAAAGGTTTTACGAAAATTTTGTGGAGCAATAAAGCGAACTTCGGCGTGCGACTGTTCGGCGGTTGGATGTGGCAGCGGGTCCTGAAATAGCGGCCCAATCGGCTGGCCGAGAAGTTCGATCTCAACTCGCTGCAGAAGTCTTTCGGCGGCCGGATTGACCAGTGTGATGCGGCCGTCCAGCCCGGTAGTAATCAGGCCGTCGCTGGCCGAGTGAATGATATTTTCATGCAGCGCCTGCAGGTTTTCGAGAGCCCCACGGAAATACGCCAGGCGCTTGTCGCTCTGCCGAAGCTTATCGGAAAGTAGACCGGCCAGATATGCGACTGTGAGATACCCGAAAAGGTTGACCAGAACAATTGCCTGCAGAGTGCCAATGCTCGGGTGAGTGGCCGAAAATGACGGGATGATGCCAAAAAACGAAAGCTCCAGCACCGCGCCATACAGAATGAAAGCCAATGCCGCGATGAGATACGTCCACACCCTCTGAAGCAGCACGCTGGCAACGATGATCACCAGGGGATACAGGAAATTTAGTGAGCTGTCGACTCCTCCCGTAACATAAACCAACAAAGTAACCAGCAGCAGATCTGAGACCACCTGCAACACCGACTGCAATCTGAGTTCATGCCAAAAGTGCAGCAAAACCAAATAGAAAGCAGAAATGGTGTAGGCGAGAAGGATCGTGTCGGCAAACAGGCTAATGGAGAATGCGACGGTGGTGAATTCGGCTACTGCGAGCTCGATGCCGAGCAAGACAGTGAGAATCAGGATTCTGACTTTGACGAGCCAACTCAGCCAAACCCGATTCTCAAAAGCGGATTGCATAGTCGTTGTGTAATTTGTAAGGGTCCCGCGAGAGACCAGCGGTCTCTCGCGGCCCGATTGGTTGTTAGCCCGCCAGCTTGGCGATCATCGAGAACAGCGGCATATAAAGCGAAATGACAATTCCGCCGACCGCCACGCCTAGAAAACCGATGATGATTGGCTCAAGCATTGCCAACATGTCTTTCGTGGCGGTATCTACTTCGTCCTCGTAGAAATCCGCGATCTTCTGCAGCATTGAGTCCATCGCGCCTGTCGCTTCGCCGACTCCGATCATCTGCGTGACCATGTTGGGAAATACGCCCGATTCGCGCAAAGGATCGACAATCGTGCGGCCCTCTTCAATTGCCTTACGAACTTTCATCAGGCTTTCTTCGAGTACGGAGTTGCCTGAGGTGCGGGCCGTGATACTGAGACCTTCAAGGATCGGAACGCCTGAAGTGATCAGGGTTCCCAAGGTACGCGTGAACCGCGCCACCGCGATTTTTCGCAGCAGCATGCCGATCACGGGCAGCTTTAAAAGTGAGTAATCCAGCCAGTACCGCCCGCGTGGGTCCTTGCGGATATATTTCAGACCGACGAAAACGCCGACGATGCCGACAATAAAAAACCACCAGAACTGCCCAACAAAACTGCTAAGGCCCACCACGATCCTGGTAGGCAAAGGCAAGGCCACGCCTAAACCCGCGAACAGGTTCGCGAAAATTGGCACAACAAATTTGAGCAACGCGCCCACGATGAGAGTGGCTAGGGAGACGACCGCGACTGGGTAGATCAAGGCCGATTTGACCGCTGACTTCAGCTTGACGGCTTTTTCCACGTACGTGGCCAGGCGCTGCAGAATGATGTCGAGGATACCGCCCGTTTCACCTGCCTCGATCATGTTTGTAGTGAGATCGTCAAAAATCTTCGGGAACTGACGCATCGCATTGGCCAGTGTGGCGCCGCCTTCAACGGTTGTTCGAACCCCAGTGAGTGCTTTCTGAAATGCGACGTTTTCCTGATTGGCCGCCAGAATTTCGAGACACTGGACGAGGGGCAGTCCGGCATCGATCATGACCGAGAACTGCCGGAAGAAAATGGCGACGTCTTTGGTCCCTACTTTGCCGGACCCGAACGTCGGCAACGCGAATTCTTTGCCTTTTTCGCGGATCGTGGGCCCACTAATCTGCTCCTTGCGCAGTTGCATGGAGAGCACTTGCTTGTTTGCGGCCACTCGTTCTCCGGTTACCTTCTCGCCCGAAGCGTTTTTCCCCGTAAATGTAAAAACTGGCATGGTTTCCTCTCTGTTCTACAACTGTTCCAATTTCTTTTGTGATCTCATCACAGTTAATGTTTTCCTGTAGCCGTGGCTTTGGCAGGAACACCGGCCGAACGGCCTGTCAGGCTCGCGCCACGGTTGATCATCTCCTGCAGTTCATCAGGATTGCTGGATCGCGCCAGCGCAACTTCCAAAGTGATTTGCTTAGCCAGATACAACGTGGACAGACACTGATTGAATGTCTGCATGCCAAATTTTTCCTGGCCCGACTGCATGGCTGAATAAATCTGGTGAATTTTGTCTTCGCGTATCAGGTTGCGGACGGCCGCATTAGGGATGAGAATTTCCATCGCCATGGCGCGTCCCTTTCCATCCACCTTAGGCAGAAGGCTTTGGCACATGATGCCCTCGAGCACCAGCGACAGCTGGGCACGAATCTGCGGCTGCTGATGGGCTGGGAACACGTCGATGATTCGGTTGATGGTCGATGAAGCGGAGTTGGTGTGCAGCGTGCCAAATGTCAAGTGCCCGGTTTCGGCAATGCGAAGAGCGGATTCGATGGTTTCAAGGTCTCGCATTTCTCCGATTAGAACCACGTCCGGGTCTTCACGAAGAGCGGCGCGCAGAGCATCGGTAAAGCTCTTTGTGTCAGCATGCAGCTCGCGCTGATTCACCACGCAGTTCTTATTCATGTGAACAAATTCGATTGGGTCTTCAATTGTGAGGATGTGGTCGTGGCGCTCGGAATTGATCTTGTCAATCATTGCCGCGAGCGTAGTCGATTTACCTGAGCCGGTCGGTCCGGTGACCAGGACCAGTCCGCGTGGCTTCTCGCACAATTTCGCGACCACAGGCGGAAGCCCAAGCTGATTGAAATTTTTGATTTCGAAAGGAATCACGCGGAACACAGCAGAAGTCGCGCCTCGCTGGTTGAAGACGTTGGCGCGAAAGCGGGCCAGACCTTTTAGCCCGAAGGAAAAGTCGAGTTCGAGGTGTTCTTCGAAACGATGCTTTTGCGAATCGGTCATCACGCTGTAGGCAAGTTGCTTGGTTTCAGCCGGCGTGAGCTGTGGCAGATCAAGCGGCACGAGATGGCCATGCACTCGAATTTGCGGTGGAGAATTGGTCGTGAGGTGCAAGTCACTGCCATTCATCTCCAACATTCGTTTCAGCAGATCACTTAATGAAAGCGACATTCGATTTTAAGTTTCCCTTTCCTCGCGTTGCACTGCTTCGGTCGTTAATCTTCGTCGTTCGTCGTTGGCGGAGGACTCACGATGCCTTTTGTTGGCTAAGCGTCAAGGAGCCACGGCCGACGACGTTATTAATGAATTGTTTCGCGCGCCACTTCTTCGAGCGTAGTTACCCCCGCCGCAACTTTGATCAGGCCGCTTCGGCGCAAGGTGATCATTCCTCGCTCAATGGCCTTTTTCTTGAGTTCTAGCGCGGATGCGCCCACGAGCACCAACTCTTTAATCTCATCGTCCACTTCCATCACCTCGTAGAGACCTGCCCGGCCTTTGTAACCAGTGTTGTTACAGACACTGCAGCCTTTGCCTTTCATGATCTTCACTGTCTTGGCTTCTTCCGGACTGAAACCTTCTTCAATCAGCGTCTGCACGGGGACTTCAACCGTCTCGGCGCACTCCTTGCAGATTCGTCGTATGAGGCGCTGCGCGCAAATCAAGTGCACAGAGGTCGCGACCAGGAATGGCTCAATGCCCATGTTCATGAGTCGCGTAATCGTCTCTGGAGCGCCGTTGGTGTGCAGCGTTGAAAGAACCAGGTGGCCAGTGAGAGCAGCCTTGATGGCAATTTCCGCAGTTTCGAAATCGCGGATCTCGCCGACCAGAATGATGTTCGGATCTTGCCGCAAGAAGGCGCGCAGAGCAGCCGCGAAATTCAAACCGATCTGCTCCTTCATCTGCACCTGATTGACGCCGCCCAGCTGGAACTCGACGGGATCCTCCGCGGTCATAATGTTGGTATCCGGTTGGTTTAGACGGGCGATCGAGGAATACAAAGTGTTGGTTTTGCCTGATCCGGTAGGCCCGGTGACCAGCACCATGCCGTAAGGCTTCAGAATTGCTTTTTCGAACTTCACCAGCGACTCCTGCTCGAAACCGAGTTTGGTCATATCGAGCCGAAGGTTTTCTTTGTCGAGCAACCGAAGCACGATCTTTTCGCCCCACAACGTGGGCAAGGTGCTAACGCGGAAGTCGAGCTGCTTTTTCTTGCCGGCGATTTGCATCTTCAGCATGATGCGGCCGTCTTGCGGCAGCCGCTTTTCGCTGATGTCGAGCTTCGACATGATTTTTAAACGGGAAGTAATGGCGTCTTTCAGCTTCAGCGGCGGAGTCATGATCGACTGCAACACGCCGTCAATACGGAAACGTACGCGGAACTCCTTTTCGTACGGCTCCATGTGAATGTCACTGGCGCCGCGCTTCACCGCATCACTCAGTACCAGGTTAACCAACTTAACGATGGGGGCTTCATCGGCGGCTTTTTCGAGGTCGGCAAGCCCGAGTTCTTCGGAATCGGCTTGCAGTTCAACGTCCGCCTCGTCCATCTCGTTGATGGACTGCATCACTGTATCGAGATCTTCTGTCTTATCCGTACCGTAAGCTTTTTCAATGCCTTCGAGAATTGCGCTCTCGGAAGCAACGACCGGCTCGATATTGAAACCGGTCATGAACTTAATATCGTCCATGGCGAACACGTTCGTGGGATCGACCATGGCGATGGTGAGCGAAGCCCCAACGCGGCTCAGCGGAAGAATCTGGTATCGCTTCGCAGTCTCGTAAGGAATGAGCTTGACCACGGAGGCATCGATTTCGAAATAAGAAAGGTTGATCGCAGGAACGCCGTACTGCCGCGACAGAAAGTTGGTCACATCCTCATCACTGAGGAAGTTGAGCTTCACCAGCGCGCTGCCAAGGCGGCAGTTTTGTTCCTTCTGAACCTTGACCGCCTGCTGCAATTGTTCTGGGGTGATGATCTTCTCTTTGACAAGAAGGTCGCCCAGTCGTTGAGACATACCCCAATCTCCGTTCGGCAGAAACAGAATCCGGGAAACGCGAACCCGGCGCAGAAGCGTCCTGCTCAGGGGAAAGCAGCACAATCTCCGGTGACACAAATTGTCACCTTGATTGAGTAACCTTCAAAGTGACCGAAGTACCTTGTACTCCGATTCGAAGTGCCCAAGGTCATCAGCCCTTGCGAACTGTAGCGTTTGGTGAAGTTGTGTGGACTCTAGCGCAGAGGAACATGGATTTGGCCGGCAAGGCTTAAACTGACAGAATGCCGGCAGGGCCTCGGGAAGAAACTATCGTCGCGATTTATTCGACGCTCGCGCATATCTGGGGGCCACAGCACTGGTGGCCTGCGACGAGCCGCTTTGAGGTGATCGTGGGAGCCTACCTGACGCAGAACACGAGTTGGAGCAATGTTGAAATTGCGTTAACAAATTTGCGCACGGCGCGAGTTCTGAGCCTGGATGGCATCCGAGGAATTCCCAGGCCTCGGCTCGAAAAGCTAATCCGTTCCTCGGGCTATTTTCGACAGAAGGCACGTAATCTGAAGACATTCGTCAAATTTCTTGATAGTAATTACGGTGGATCACTAACCAGGATGTTCGCGCAACCGACAGCCGTGCTGAGAGAGCAACTCTTGGGCCTGAATGGCGTGGGGCCCGAGACGGCTGATTCAATCCTTTTATATGCGGGACAGCATTCAGTTTTCGTGGTGGATGCATACACGCGAAGGCTAGCCTCGCGGCACGGGATTCTGGACGAAAATGCGGATTACGAGCAATTCCGTGTAGTTTTCGAAAAAGCGTTGGCTGCTACTCCGCCGGTCCGGTCATCAACGATGGATTTCCCAACCCGTGGTCATGCCTCGCACCGCCCTTCGCGCATGAGCTTGGCTCGCAGAGAACCGTTGGTCCAGGTTTTCAACGAAATGCATGGACTCATCGTGAGCGCAGGTAAACAATACTGCCTGAAGTCCAAAGCGCAATGCGAGCAGTGCCCGCTTGGGCCTTTGCTGCCGCAGGGACATTTTCCGCGCATTTGAAGCGACTGCCTCACCGTTGTATTCTCACCAACTCGGTACCTTCCTGAATGTCTGACGAGCAACAGCCTCCGCGCCCCGCCGACACACACCGTTGGCACGCCGTCAGCGCAGCTTTTCTCGGCTGGATGCTTGATGCGTTCGACTTCTTCGTTGTCGTATTTCTGGTAGACACTCTCGCAACACAATTTCATGTAAGCAAGGCGGAGCTGGTTTTAACGATCACGGCCACGCTGGCCATGCGTCCCGTGGGAGCGTTGATCTTCGGATTGCTCGCTGATCGTTACGGCCGCCGCCTGCCGCTGATGGCGAACGTAATTTTCTTTTCGCTAATTGAGCTGCTGTGTGGCTTTGCCCCCAACTACACGACATTTCTGGTGTTGCGAACAATATATGGAATTGGCATGGGAGGCGAATGGGGAGTTGGCGCGTCATTGGCAATGGAGGCCGCACCTACTAAATGGCGCGGGCTTCTCTCCGGCGTTTTGCAAAGTGGCTACCCACTCGGATATCTGCTCGCGGCTCTGGCTGCACGTTTCATAGAACCGGCGTTCGGTTGGAGAGCAATGTTTTGGGTCGGCGGAGTTCCAGCGCTACTGGCACTCTACATTCGTTCCAAGGTCCCCGAATCGGAAGCCTGGAGACAGCACCGTGCGCCGACCACTGGAGCAATCCTCGCCATTGTGAAGCAACATTGGAAGTTTGCGATCTATTTGGTCGTGATGATGACGTTGATGATGTTCCTCTCGCACGGAACGCAAGACCTCTACCCAGACTTCTTGAAGTCCGCGCGCGGGGCAAGTTCGCACACAGTTTCGTATCTGGCCATCCTATACAATCTCGGCGCATTAGTTGGCGCCCTGATTTTTGGACAGCTTTCAGAGAAGATCGGCCGGCGATGGAGCATGATTGCGGCCTTGGTCTTGACCCTCGCCATGATCCCAGGTTGGGCGTTCGCAACACCGATGGTGACACTCGCGATTACCGCATTCGTTTTGCAGGCGGGAGTGCAAGGCGCATGGGGAGTCATTCCTGCGCACTTGAACGAGCTTTCACCGGACCAGACGCGCGGACTATTGCCCGGCCTCTCCTATCAATTAGGCATTCTGTTTGCAGCTCCGGTCAACTCGATTGAGTACGCTCTGCGCGCGCGGTTCGGTTATTCGTGGGCACTCGCTGGATTCGAAACGGTGAATATTGCATTGCTCATCCTGGTCCTGGCGCTAGGGAAAGAACGAAAAGGAAGAGGGTTCCTTAACCGCGTTGATTGAAAATCACTGCTGTCGGAGCATGAAAAGCAGGTTCCTCGACTCCGTAGATCATCCGCAAGCGGATAATTAAGTCCGCTCGGAATGACAGTTTTTTTGTTTTGAGGCACGCTGAAATGGTTACGCGAAGAACTGCTGCTGTGGTGGCGCCGGAAATTTCTCCGGTAGACGGTCCGTAACTTCGGCGAGCTCGGCTAGCTTTCGCGCGAATTCAGGCTTCAAGGCTCCGGGCTGATATCTCCAGTGATAATTCCCAGTGTGCGTGCTTGGAGTATTGAGGCGAGCTTCACTGCCCAGACCGAGAATATCTTGCAAAGGCGCAACTGAGAAATTTGCTGGAGAGCTTTGCGCAAGCCGAATCAATCCCCAATTCGGTCCATCTTTGCAAGGACCAATCAAAGCAAGCACGGCATTACGCTCTTTTTCGTCGAGGTGGTCCCACCATCCGATGCACGTGTTGTTGTCGTGAGTTCCCGTATAAATAACCCGGTTTGCTGGCAGCCGATGCGGCAAATACGCGTGCGCGCCCGGATCTCCGAACGCAAACTGTAAGACGGCCATGCCGGGGATATGATGACGGTCGCGGAGGGCGAGCACGTCGGGAGTGATCATCCCGAGGTCCTCGGCAAAGAACGGCAAGCCTTCAAGTTCTTGCTTCATTTTGTCGAAAAGTTCGTCACCTGGGCCATCGACCCATCGGCCTTTAATTGCGGTCGGTTCATCCGCCGGAATCTCCCAAAACTGCGCGAAACCGCGAAAGTGATCGAGGCGTATGAAGTCGCAGGTCTGCGTAGCCCAACGCAGGCGCTGAATCCACCAGCGATATCCGTTCGCGCGAATCGCGTTCCACTCGTAGAGAGGATTTCCCCACCGCTGGCCGGTCGCGCTGAAGTAGTCCGGCGGCACGCCGGAAACGACTTCGGGCTGAAGATCGGATTCTTTAAGGCGAAATAGGTCGCGATGCGCCCACACGTCGGCGCTGTCGTAATCGACAAAGATGGCAATGTCACCGACGACGCGAATCGATTTCTGCGCACAATAATGCCGAAGCGAATGCCACTGCTCCCAGAAGAAAAATTGCAGAACACGCCGCGGCAAGAGCTCGTCTTGAAGTTCCTCGCTTGCCGACTCGATGGCCGATCGCTCATGATGCGCTAGGGGCGTAGGCCAGCAGCTCCAATTGCCACCGTGGCGCTGGCGTAGCGTTTCGAACAGGACGTAGTCTTCCAACCACCAGGAGTTCTCATAGCAGAAAGAATCGAAACGCGCGCGGGCTTCGCCGTTTGAATGCGAAAGAAAGTTGTTCGCGGCTTTCTGAAGTATCGGCGCTTTGCAGCGGTTCACCTGCTCGTAATCGATTGGCCCGACTTTTTCGCAAAGCTTCGCCACCGCAGAAGGATCGAGCCATCCCTTTTCAGCCAGACGCTCGAGACTGATGAGCAACGGACTGCCGGCGAATGCCGAAGTCGAAGAATAAGGCGAGTTGCCGTTTGCCGGCGGATTCAGCGGGAGGAGCTGCCAGAGTCCCTGCCGCGCCTCTGCGAGGAAATCAAGGAACTCGTACGCAGCAGGGCCTAGATCACCAATACCCCCCCGTGATGGCAGAGAGATGGGGTGAAGAAGTATTCCAGTCAGTCGGGGAAAAGTCATGCGAAACAGTGATTCGTGATTCGTGATTCGTGGTTTGTGGTTTGGTTTGTGATTCGTCGCTGGGTGGTCAGTGAGCAGTGGCCAGTGATCAGCGATTGAATATAACGGACGTTGGACGAACGCCGCTGCCGAACCGCTCCCGTATTCTTTTTCACGAGTCCGACTCACGAATCACGAGCCACTGGTGGTTTTACTCGCTCTCCTCTGTCCGTGGTTTCGTCAAGGTTGCTAGTTCTTTTTCGTTGACCTTTATCTTGCCAGCCTTGGTCATTGAGTCGCGCAGGTTGCCGATAAACAAGCCAAAAATCTCATTCTGTTTCTGCTGGGTTAAGCTGTCACGAATCTGGTCTTTCTTAGCAGCATACTCCTGCTCTGTCGGCGCCTGCCGATCGACAACCGACAGGACGGCACCGTCATTTCCAGTATTAATCGGGCCACTGATCTCGCCAGGCTTCAAAGTGAACGCAACCGATGCGCCACCGGTCAAAGATCCGATATCCGGTACCTGCGCATCCGGCAACACGAAATCGCTCGTCTTATATTGGGCGCCGAGTTCCTTCGCGGCTTTCTTCAGGTCATGGTCGGCTTTCGCGCGGTCGGCAAGTTCCTGGGTCTTCTGGTTCAGCAATTCTGCGGCACGCTGGTTCTTAAATTCCTGGTCAACCTTCTCTCGCACTTCTTCGAAGGTCGGCGTCGACGGAGGCTTGATCGCTGTAACCTGGTAAATCGCGTAGCCCTGGTGGAGTTGGGCCTCATCCGGCGGAGCATTCTGCGGCTGACTAAAGACAGTCGTCATGAAAGTTGGATCACTGCCGATCCCTGGCAAAAGCGAGTTGCGGTCGACAAAATCAGTCGTAATCACCTGGAGGTGGTGCGCAGCCGCGGCCTTTTCAAGACTGCTGCTCTTTGCGTCAGAAAGGATCTGATCGCCCAGATGTTGAGCCGCCTGGCCTGCTTTCCGCTGTTTAATGAGTGGCTCGATCTGAGCTTTCACATCATCCAGCGATTTGACGTGAGCATCTTGCTTGTCATTGATATGGATGATGTGGAAGCCGTAGCTGCTCTGGACCAAGTCGCTGGTCGCGCCTTTCGGCAATGAGAACGCAACTTTTTCAAACTCGGGAACGGTCTGGTTTCGCTTAATCCAACCGAGCGAACCGCCCTTGCTAGCACTACCTGGATCTTCAGAAAATTTCTTCGCGAGCTCCGCAAAGTTTCCACCGGCTTTCACCTGTTTCAGGACATCTTGCGCCTTAGCGCGGGCAGCTTCGAGCGCCTTGGGGTCGACTTTGCCATCCGGCCCCGCAAGCGGAGCCTTGATCAAAATGTGGCTGACGTCCACTTGCTCAGGAACACGGTATTCATCGCGATGCTGATCGTAGTAGTCCTGAAGCTCTTGTGGCGTGACCTCGGTCTGCGCCAGCAACTTGGCATTGTCGATTACGACGTACTTGAGCTGGCGCTTTTCCGGAATGGAGTTAACGTACTCGCGCTTATTCTGATCGTAGAAGGCCTTCAGTTCAGTGTCGGTTGGATGGATGGTCTTGAGAATGTCATCCTTCTTGATCACGGCATAGTCGAACTTAACTTTGGTGTTTTCTTTTTCAAACTGCTTGCGCACTTCAGCTTCCGTGACCGTCGCGCTCGCGCTCACCAGATCGCGGAGCTTGTTGATCAGAATCTCTTGCTTAACCAGGTCTTCGAATTGCGGAACGGTGAGGTCGAATGCTCGCGAAACAAAATCTTCATATGCCTGTTCGCCAATGAAATTGCCATTGGGGAAAATCATTTCGCCCAGCTGGCCTTGATGAAGGTAATTTCGAAGATCGTCGTCGGTCGCCCTCATGCCCATGCGCTTTGCTTGGACATATTCCAGCTTTTCCATCTCCAGCTGCTGGAAAGCGTAGCTGGCGGCAATTGGAAGGGCCTGCTCAGCTTGGGGACCACCGCGGGGAAATTGTCTTTCCACCATCTGCCTCGCCTGACGCTGAACCGCATTAGTGGTGATGTCCTCACCGGCGACGGTCGCCACTACACCGGGACTTGAGGCGTTGCCCATAAAGCTCGCGCTGCCAAAGCCGGGAATCAGCGTGATGGCCATGAGCACGCAAACAACGGTGAGAAGACCGCCAAGAACAATCTTCTTGATCGGGCCAGGGGTCTGCAGAAAACGAATCATGTAGTTGGGAACTCCGGTTGTCAGCGGAAGAGTTGATTATAGACGAAGCCAGCCGGAACTGCGGCATGCGCGGATGCACGGGGAAGAATTTTCGTGCCGCCATCTCTTTCCTGCTATTGAAACGTGTTAATAGACCGTGATATGAATGCTGGGCCGAACAAGCTTACCTATCCCTGAGGCACGGATGACGAAAAATTGGGTTCTACTCACACTTGTTCTTTTGCCTTTGCCGCGGATTACATTTGCCCAAGCACAAACAACCTCCGCGACGTCGCCTGAACCTGTATTGACTCTTCGCGATGGATGGACTCTGCAATCTTCTTGCAAGGTCGAGAAAGCGGGTGAGCTAATTTCGACTCCGCAGTTCTCGCCGAGCGGATGGTACACGGTTAGCGTTCCCACCACGGTCGTCGCCGCGCTCGTAAAACAGAAGATTTATCCCGATCCCGAGTTTGGAATGAACCTGCGCCAGCTTCCGGGAATGGATTATCCGATTGGTGCCAATTTCTCGAACATCCCGATGCAGCAGGACAGCCCATTCATGGTTCCCTGGTGGTATCGGAAGCAGTTTTCAATTCCTGGGAGTTTCCGAGGCAAGACGATCTGGCTGGATTTCGGCGGCATCAACTATCGCGCAAAGATTTTCCTGAACGGGAAACAGATCGCCGGCAAAGACGACGTAGCAGGCGCCTGGCGCACCTACGAATTCAATGTCACCGATGCGGCACACGTGGGCGGAAGCAATGTGCTTGCTGTCGAGGTTTACTCCCCGACAGAAAAAGACCTCGCAATCACATTCGTGGACTGGAACCCGGCGCCACCCGATAAGAACATGGGTTTGTGGCGTGAAGTCAAGGTGCGGGCCAGCGGCCCGGTTGCGTTGCGGTACCCGACCGTGGTGTCGAAGTTGGACGCGGACGGCAAAGCGCATTTGACTGTTACTGCCTTGCTGAAAAACGGGACCAATCAGCCGGTTAAAGGTTCACTGAAAGGAACAATCGAGAATATCTCGTTCTCACAAGAGGTCGAGCTCGGGCCGAATGAGCGGAAGGATGTGACATTTGATCCCACGCAGTTTTCGCAACTGAATGTCGATAGTCCTCGCCTGTGGTGGCCGAAGCAGGTTGGTAAGCCGGAGCTATACAAACTCGCGATGGATGTTCAAACCGGAGGCAAGATTTCGGACGCGAGTGAAACCAAGTTCGGCATCCGCGAGATCACTTCTGAGTTGAACGAAAACGGAAAGCGCGTCTTCTCGATAAATGGCAAAAAAATCCTGATTCGCGGCGGAGGCTGGTCTCCCGACATGATGCTGCGCGAGAACTCCCAGCGGCTGCGCGATGAATTTGATTACGTACAGGACATGGGGCTGAACACCATCCGCCTGGAAGGCAAGCTGGAGACGAAGGAATTCTTTGACCTGGCTGACCAGCGTGGAATTCTAGTGATGGCAGGATGGTGCTGTTGCGATTTCTGGGAAAGGTGGATGAATTGGAGCCCGGAAGACTACAAGATCGCGGAGCAATCGTTGCGGGATCAAATCTACCGCCTCCGCAGCCATCCCAGTCTGTTGGTCTGGTTGAACGGCAGCGACAATCCTCCGCCAGCGGATGTGGAGGAAATATATCTGAAAGTAGAGAAGGAGCTGCAGTGGCCTAATCCGGTGATCTCCTCTGCGACCGGCAAACCGACCGCGGTGACCGGCGATAGCGGAGTGAAAATGAGTGGCCCCTATGAGTACGTAGCTCCGGATTACTGGATGGAAGATTCTTTGGGAGCGAACCATCCGCAGACATGTAACCTGGGCGGCTGCGGCGGCGGATACGGATTCAACACAGAAACAAGTCCCGGCCCGGCAGTGCCCCCGATTGAGTCGATCAAGACCATGCTTCCGAAAGAGCACTGGTGGCCAATTGATGACTGGTGGAATTTTCACGCCGGCGGCGGAGAATTCAAAGACCTTCACGTTTTTACCGACGCATTGAATGCGCGATATGGAACGGCGACAAGCCTCGAAGACTACACAATAAAGTCGCAGGCACAGGCTTACGAAGGCATTCGTGCGATGTACGAGGCATACAGTCGGAATAAATACACCTCGGGAGGCGTGATCCAGTGGATGCTGAACAATGCGTGGACTTCGATGATTTGGCATCTGTACGACTGGTATCTGCGGCCCGGCGGCGGCTACTTCGGCGCCAAGACCGCAATGCAGGCCCTCGATCCTGTCTATGGTTACGACGATAACGCCGTTTACGTAGTGAACAGCCGGTTCGAGGAAGCAAAAGGACTGCATGTCTCGATCAAGGTTCTCAATCTGGACATGACGGAGAAATTTTCGAACCAGAGCACAGTCGATGTCCCTTCCGACGGCGTAGTTAAGGTGGTTGCTTTGCCGCAAATTTCAGGGCTAAGTCCGACATATTTCCTCGCGTTGCGAATTACGAATGCAGACGGAAACCCGCTGGGTTCGAACTTCTATTGGCTCTCAACCAAGCAAGAAACGATCGATTGGGCGCACTCGCAGTGGTATGTGACGCCAACGCTCTCTTACGCTGACTTCACCGACCTTTCACATTTGCCAAAAGTGAAACTCGATATAACGGAGCGAAGTCAGCGCCAAGGTGAAAATGAAGTCACGCAGGTGACGTTGGAGAATCCGTCGAAGAATCTGGCGTTCTTCGTCCGCCTGAAAGTTGACAAGGGAAAAGGTGGCGACGAAATCCTTCCTGTGCTGTGGCAGGACAATTATGTATCGTTGCTTCCAGGAGAAAAGCGTGAGATCTCGGCGACCTATCACGCGAGTGCGTTGGGAACGACGAAGCCTGCGGTCGAGGTAAGTGGGTTTAATTTGGAGTAGCTACCTGACAGCAATGTTAATCAAAACGGAAACCCGAGCCGAAGCTCGGGGCTATGCAAACCTGTCCAGCTAGGAAACGATTCTTTCTCCTCCCAACAGATCCCACGTCAGACTGTGGAAGTGAGTCCCATTTTGGGAACTGCAAGAGCTAACTAGACTCCCAATTCTTCCTGCATCCACTCCGGTTCAAGTTTCGGCTCGGCCGCGAGGTCGAGAACCAACTTCTCTAAGACTAGCCGTTTGCTCGGCGGATTTGAGCGGAGCGCCAAATCGGCTTTGCCGACCAGCCGGATTGCGCGCGTGAGTTCGCGCTTCGATTTGTAGCGCCGTGCCTGGCGAATGATGTCATCAGCGGCAAACGGTGGAACTCGAAATCCCTGCCAAAGCGCCGCCCAAAGCATTCGCTGGTCCCGCACGTTACGCTCAAGGATGACCAGCATCTGGCGAAACGTCTTGGCAAGCATGTATAAGTGCCCGATTGCGGCATCGTCGCCATCGCCGGTGGAAAGCATCGCGTCCAGCATTTCCAGCGCGCGGCTGCGATCCCGAGCCGAGATTGCGTCAGTCAGTTCGTATAACGAGCGCTGTTTCGCCGCGAGCACCATGGTTTCGACGTCGCCCAGAGCGATGCGCCTTTTCTCGCCGACATAAAGGATGAGCTTTTCGAGCTCATTCGAGATCATCATCATGTCGCCACCCAGCGAGTCGACAAGTTCGCGGGCGGCATCGGCATCGATCTTCACCTCGCGTGTACCACAGTATTCCTGAATCCAGCGAACGGCATCGCTTTCCTCCACCCGTCCGAGTTCTACGATCGCGCAGTACCGGCCCATGATTTCGCGAATGCGTTCGTAGCGTTCCTTATCAGTCAGATCGATTCGGCGCGCATCGGCGGGAATGCTGATGTGATCGGCAACAAAAATCAAAACTGCATCGGGATTGGGATCAGCACAGTAGCGTTCAATTGCCTTCAGCTTGTCTTCATTCGATCCACGGCCAAAAAGGTTCTTCACCCCTCGCACAAAGAACACCTGAAACGGCGCCATTAAAGAGGGCGTTCGCGCACGGTCGAGCACTTCGGCGATATCGGTTTCGGACAAATCAAATTCAAACAGACTGAATTCGCGAAGATCTTCGGGGACGAGATGCTGCAAAATCGCGTCGCGGCATTTTTTGCGGAAGAATGCTTCATCCCCGACGAAGACATAGGCGGGGCGCAGGTTTCGGCCTTCCACCTCGGAGACGAAGCGTTCGGCTTGGGCGAAGGGACGCACTAGAACGCCTCTAGAATATTCGAAACCAGCGTGCGTGCAAATTCACCAGAAAGGCGCTTGAACGCCGGCGAGTCCTCTTCGAAGAACGTGCTCAATTCTTGCGAAACCTGGTATTGCTCACGAAATACATAAGAAGGATTTTGATACAGAACTCTTCCCTTCTCATCGGTCAGACTCACACTCATGCTCACGATAACTAAAACGGTGGATGCCCGGCCCGTCGTTGAATCATACGTCAGCGGTGTCGTGGTTGCGGCCAGCACGGCGCCACGCAGGGTGGCATCGGCGGAGCCCGGATCGGCAATGACGTGGTAATTCGTGCGAGTGGTCAGTTCCCTGACTACCGCAGCGGTGAGCGTCTGCTCGATCTTATAGGTCTGGGTTTGATTCACGAACGCAGGAACAGCTAGCACCCGCAGCGTGGAAGGAAGCAGGTTGGTATGACCAGCAGTGCGGTAGCCGCATCCAGTGCTGAAGGCGCACAGTACGGCGAGCAGCCAGACGGCGCGAATCACTGGATTTTTCCTCTTGGTCTTGTCGCGGCCACACTCTCGGCAGCTTCGACCGCAGTGGCAGCGGCCACGCGCAGATTGTCTGAGGTCGCCCAAACCCACAGGCTGTTTGCGTCGGCTGCATCGGGGGTTAGGGAAACCAGAATGTCACCTTGCCCAGCGGCGTTGACGTTGCTCGGTGCTTCGTCAGTCGTGCCGGCCAGCGAAACGTGCTCGCCCGCAAGCGCGTTGGAAATTTGTACCAAATCGGCAGGTCGGTCGAACTGCAAATTGAGAGATATCGCATTCCCATGGAAGATCGGTGCCTGCAAAATTTGCATGGAAGGAAGCAATACTTCGCCGTTGGTGATCTTTCGATAGTGGTTGAAAATGCGGTCGCCCACAGACGAAAGCGTCGACGACGAATTCTCGCCGTAGCGTGATACCAAATTGAACGCAACCTGCACGTCGAAAATATTCTTGGGCAGTTGCTGAAACGAGAGCAGATTCACGGTCTGCTGATGAAGTTCGTCCATACCTTTTTGGCCGCGTTCAGAAGCAGGCTCGAACACCGTTACGACCGCTCGCTTTACTGGGAAGGCTGAGTTCACTCGAAGCAGCAATAGGCCAAGCACGATTGCGATTGGGTGGGCCGCCACAACCGGGGCCGGCTGGAGTTCAGGCGCTTTGATGTGTCCCAACTGTCGTTCGACCCAGGGCGCCCGAAGCACTGTCGACGGCTCATTTTCGAGAGCATACGAAAGATCGATAATCGCGCTGCCCGAATTCAGCACGTGCTTCCAATTCTTGCGAGTACATTCGGCATCCGAAGCAAAAAAAGTGAAATCAATGTGCTCGAACTGCTCTGATCGAATGCTTTGAATGAAAGTGATCTCATCCTTGAGCGCCTCGAGCTGGCCCAGGGCTTCATCATCGTCAAGTAACTTGATTTCGGACGATGGGAAATTGCGCTGGTCGAGCATCTCGGCCACTTCTTTGCCCTTGAGCGAGCTGGCCCCTACTATCGCGATTCGAAAGAATCCGGCCGCTGCATCTGGATTTGCCACTCCGGTCGATTTGATGTTGGAATTCATGAAACTTGCGAGGCCTCGGTATAAGTTGCCGGCGGCGAAGGTCGCTTGCGACGGAACGTCCAGTAGAGCCGAGAGAAAATCCCGGAGAACATGTACGTCAACGCGATGAACAAGAGCACGGGTCCTGAAAACAGGAAGATGCCGGCAAGAAGGAGTCCAAATATTACAATCAATCGAAACGGCTGCCGCGCGCGCAAATCGATATCTTTAAAACTATAAAAGCGCCACGTGCTCACCATCAGGTATGCGGCGAGCACAACCACGATCAGCCAGATGAGCGCCGATGCCCACCAAACAAGAGGATCGCCCTTCGTAAAATGCACGGCAGCCGCAACCACGCCAGCGCCGGCCGGAATAGGCATTCCGACAAAATATTTTCTTCCAGGCCGACCGGGGTTCGAAGGTTGGGGATTTACGGCGATGTTAAATCGGGCGAGACGACTGGCTCCGGCAATCAGAAACAGGAAACTGGCGATTGCGCCCAGGCGCGGAAGCAGGCTCGCCATATCCGCTCGAGAAATTTCTGCCGAGACCTGATGAAATCCCCAGGCCCAGGCCAACAATGCGGGCGCAATCCCAAATGTAATGACATCGGCGAGCGAGTCGAGCTCGCGGCCGAAGTCGCTGGTCGTGTTCGTCATTCTGGCGATGCGCCCATCGAGTCCATCGAACAACACAGCAAAACCAATTGCTTTTGCAGCGTTATCGAAATGCCAGGCTTGCGAGACAGGATTCTGAGTGGCTTGCGAGACCGCATAGGCTACCGCGCCGTGGATCACCTGAAGAATTGCGTAATAGCCGAGCAGAACGTTGGCCGAGGTAAAAAGCGAAGGCAGAATGTACATGCCTTTGCGCAACCGACGCGGCGGCTTGTCTTCCTTACGGCGCAACGGATGCTGGGGGTGTTCATCCATTCGAGGTCCTTAGATCGGTTTAACTGCGACTTTCCTGTTTGTGGGCGCCGGCAAGCTCTGCGAGCTCACCCTCGGATTTTAGAAATCCCAGAATGCTCGAACCGCCTTTAACGTGATCGCCAACTTTTACCGACACTTCCGCTTGCGGATCGAGAAATATGTCCGTGCGCGAGCCGAACTTGATCAAGCCAACGCGCTCGCCGCGAACAACGCGGTCTCCCATCTTTTTTGTGAATACGATCCGGCGCGCCAGCAGGCCAGCGATCTGTTTGAAGATCACTCGCTGCCCATCGACTTCCACATTAACTGTGTTCTGCTCGTTGCAATCAGCACAAGCGGGATTCATGGCGTTCAGAAACTTGCCTTCCTGATATTGTGCCCGGCGAATCACGCCTGATACCGGCGAGCGATTCACATGAACGTTAAACACATTTAAAAAAATGCTGATACGTTTCCATGGCCGCCCGTCAAGTTTCACCTCTGCAACCTCAGTCACCTTGCCGTCGGCTGGCGAAACCACCGCACCAGGATCAGAAGGAATGACGCGCTCGGGGTCACGGAAGAACCACATGAAAAACGCCGCGAGTACGATTGGAACCAGGGCCCAAACTGGGCTTGTGAGCCATGCCACCAGCACAGCGGCCGCAACCATCACCGCTCCGTAGTAGTAGCCGTCACGAACCATTAAACGCGATTATATTGCAGTGAGTTAACGTGTGGCTCGGAGATTCCTGTCCGAGATCATCGACAATCAACGGAACTTACGAAGGCGCAGCCGACAAAACACCACATCGGAATACAACTGGACTGTGCCGCTTGCAGCAGCAGGTGGTTGGGGACTTTTTATGCTACTTGGCCGGCTGACACGTGCTCGCGGTACTGCCGCTCGATAAACTCCATCTGGTCTTTGAGGCGCAGTTTGAGCTTCTTGAGCCTGACTTCTTCGAGCTTTTCGGCGTCGGTAAGATAACGTTTGTGGGTCAGTGATGAGAGGCGTTGTTCGTACTGCGAATGCTCCTGAGCCAACTTGCGGAATTCCTCATGTGTGGCCAGGAGATGGTCTCTAGAAGCGAGCATCCGGCAGACCTCCTCGCGTTGAATTGTTGGTTAAAACTAGCACACGGCCAGAGCTGGATCAATCACGATTTTTCAACAGAGGTTTATGTCGGTTACATCGTTCTAATGTGATTTTTGCACCACGAGTGGGGCAAGCGTGTAGAGAATAGCGTCTTCGATTGGATCGTTGTAGTAGTGTTTGCGGCGGCCAGTTTCGGCGAGTCCGACTTTCCGGTACAGCGAGCGGGCAGCAGCATTCGACTCGCGAACTTCAAGCAGGATTTTTCCCACCGCTCGCTCACGTGCTTTGGCAATCAGTGATTTCAGCAACTGGCCTGCAATGCCCTGCCGTCGATTTTCCGGAGCCACCACGATGTTCTCGAGCTCGCAGTCGCCTGAGGTGAACCTCGCAACCAAGAATCCATGTAGTTGGCCTTCGCTTTCGCTGACGAGCAGCACCCGCTCCGGAGCGCCAGCTTCGAAAACCGCGGCGTAGGTTTCCTCCGACCAGTGAGCCAGCTCCGGTGCCTGCCTTGCTAATTCAACAATGGCTGGGATGTCTCGTGGCGTGGCGGGCCGGATGTTCATGCTTGGAGATTAATCGCCCACTTGTGCGACAACAGGTTGCGCATCTTCGATACGTACCCGCGCGATACGATGCCCTTCCATTTCGTCCACGACAAAACGCCGGCCGCCGTAATAGCACGAGTCTCCGACTGCAGGGATTTTCTGCAGCTTTGAAAGCATAAAACCTGCCAGAGTTTCAAAACCGGCATCTCGCGGCAACGGCAGGTCGTATTGAGAATCGAGGTCGCGAATGCCCGTTGTGCCTTCGAGCAACAGAAATTTGTTCTCGGCAGACTGCGCGGCGGTGGCAACGTCGTATTCGTCTTCGATTTCACCAACCAACTGCTCGAGAATGTCTTCGGCCGTAATCAGGCCAGTGGTCGAACCGAATTCGTCGACGACAATCGCCATGTGGCGCTTGCGCTCTTTAAATTCTTCGAGAAGTTCCGAAAGTGGCTTCGTCTCAGGTACAACCATTGCATCGTGCATGATCTGGCTGATCTTCATGTCTGCAATTCGGGATGGAACCGGAATGGCGCGCGCTGCGAGCCGTAAGCCAGCCCAGCGCATCAGGTCCTTCGCATAGAGAACACCGATGATGTGTTCAGGGCCGCTCTGCGAGTCGTATACCGGAATGCGTGAATGTTGTTCCTCAACCACACGGTCAATCGCGTCTTGCAGCGTCAGATTGCCAGGCAAAGAAAAAATATCCGGCCGAGGTACCATCACTTCGCGCACCGTAATGTTCTCGAGTTCAAGCGCGTGATGGACCATGTCCTCTTGTGCGGGAGTGATCTGCTCGAGTTCCCTGCTGGCGGTAACGATCAGCTTGACTTCATCTGGGGAATGGACCGGCCCCTGCCGTACCCGGCGAAGTCCGAATGCCTTAAGAACTGATCCAGCAGAAGCGCCCATCACGAAAATTAAGGGGCGAGTAAGCGTAAGGAAGACATCCATCGGCGCCGCCACTGCCAACGCAACTTGCTCGGCACGCTGCAAGGCCAGCGACTTCGGCACCAGTTCGCCGAGGATCACGTGCATAAATGTAATCAGTCCGAATGCGACAACGATTGCAATTCCATGCGCGTAAATAAGGACGTGCGGGACCTTTTGCAGGAACCGCAATCCCTCGACGAAATGGGCGACCATAGGCTCGCCGATCCAGCCGAGCGTAAGGCTGACGATGGTGACGCCCAGTTGGACGCCGGTCACCACTTCGTCCAGATTGCGATGAAGTCTTTGCAGGATACGGGAGCCGATACGACGGGCCTTGATAAGCTGCTCAACACGGGTTTCGCGGACGCTGACCAGCGCGAACTCGGCAGCGGCAAAGAAGGCATTGGCCGCAACCAGGGCGACGATCAGCAGTACCCGGAGCAGCACAAAAGCAACCATTAAGGGCTAATTTTAGCATTCCAAAGCAGCTCTTGAGCTCGGGGCGGCAACTCGCGAGGCTATAATTAGGACAGCTCTGATCGGCTTGGCAGCCCGATTCCAAACAGCCGTTGCTTCCCCAACCTGAGTCGTTTGGGGTGCCAAGACAAAACCAGATTCCCAGGACTTAGCCGTCCTCGACAATGCTAAAGCGGGTGCTTCTTTGGGACTCGCCTGCTTACGTTTTGCTCATGCGGGTGTCTAATTTTTAGGATACCTAGAGTAATGCGAATTATTCTCCGCAACTTGCGGAACAAAACTCGATCTTTGTTCGTAAAGTAATCCAGCGAGCTACCAGGTCTTAAGGAGGAGTTGTGAACGGTAACGCGAATGGTCGCAAGAAGCGGCGCAATCGGATCATCATCATTTCTTCAATTGTTATTGTGCTGGTGCTGCTGATTGGCGCGGCCATGGCGTTCTCGCACGGGAGTACCAAGATTGATCCTTCCAAACTCGCGAAAGTTGAAAAAGGCGACCTGGCCAAGAGCGTGGTTGCGACCGGAAAAGTTGAACCGATCACGAAAGTAGAGGTGAAGTCCAAGGCCAGCGGCATCGTGAAGAAGCTCTACGTCGAATACGGTGATCGAGTGAAACAAGGCCAGCTTCTTGCCCAACTCGATAAGCTCGAAATCGAGGCACAAGTTGAGCAGTCGCGCGCCGCGCTGCTCGCCGCCGACGCCAATTTGAAAGGCGCAGAGGCTGATTACGAACGCGCCAAGGTTGACGCGGAAGCACCAGACGTGCCTCTGCTCCAGCGCGCTTATGAGCGAAACCTGGAAATGCAGAAGAGCGGCGTGGTTTCGCAGTCAGCGCTCGATGATGCCGAAAAAGACTACAAGATGGCAGTAAACAAGCAGAACGTTGCGCGAGCTCAGGTAACGGTTTTGCAGGCAAAAATCGCGCAATCGCAGGCGCAGGTGGCTGAAGACCAGGCCAATCTCAAGCAATTGGAAGAGCAGCTCAGCTACACAGATATCGTCTCGCCTATCGATGGAATTGTGCTTTCGCGGGACGTTGAAGTTGGCGATGCGGTCAGCTCGATTCTCGTCTTGGGTTCAAGCGCAACTTTAGTGATGACGATCGGCGATACCAGCAAAGTTTATGTAAAGGGCAAGGTCGATGAGAGCGATATCGGTCGCGTCTATCTTGGCCAACCGGCTCGAATCAAGGTGGAGTCATTCAAGGACAAGACCTTCAATGGCGTGGTCACTAAGATCTCGCCCATGGGCGTTGAGAAAGATAACGTCACGACTTTTGAAGTAAGGGTTTCGATCGACAATGCCACTGGCGAACTCAAAGCTGAGATGACTGCCAACGCTGAAATCATTCTCGAAGAACACAAGAACGTGTTGCAGATTCCTGAAGGAGCAATCATTTACGACAAAGACCGTAAAGCGTCGGTTGAAGTGCCCGATCCAAAAGCCAAAGATGGGCAGCGGAAGCTGGCGATCAACATCGGTATTTCGAACGGTGCTAAGACAGAAGTCATGAGCGGGCTGAAGCAAGGCGATGAGGTCATCCTGCAATAGCGCGAAGAAATTTTCATGCAGTCCCGGTGTGCGCCGGGAACCTGGGCACGGGACTCGGTTCCGTGCCCGTTTTTCATACCACCAGGAGGGAATATGAACATCCTGAATTCGCGACGTTCGCTGGGAGTTATCAGTATCGCGGCGTTGTCGCTCTGTGCTTTGCCTGCCTTCGCTTCTGCTCGAGGCGAATTTGACCGTACGCTGCAAGTCTCGGGAAATGTGGATTTGCAGATTGAGACTGGCGCAGGGTCCGTTGAAGTACATCGCGGCGCATCGAACCAGCTACATGTGGTCGGTCACATTTATGCGAGCGAGTGGTTTGACAATAACGCAGAAGAAAAGGTCAAGAAACTGGAAAACAATCCGCCAATCCAGCAAAGCGGAAATGATATTCGCATCGGCCACATCGATGATCCTGAGCTCAAGCACAACATCTCCATCAGTTACGAGGTCACGGTTCCAGCCAGCACTCAAGTTCGGTCTTCCTCCGGCTCTGGCACTCAGACCATTTCGGATATATCTGGACCGCTCGAGGCCAACACAGGTTCTGGAAGCCTGAAGATTTCTAGCATCGGTTCCGGTGTGCGTGCTCACACCGGCTCTGGCGACATCAACATCGATGGTGCAAACGGCAGCGTTTTCGCTCGCACCGGAAGCGGATCGATTCACGCCATGAATATCGCGGGAGGATTCGATGGTGAGACCGGCAGCGGTCATCTGACCCTGGAGCAGAGCGCTCCGGGTTCAGTCCGCGCCCAAACCGGTTCCGGAGGCGTTGAGCTGCGAAACGTTAAAGGATCACTTGAAGCACAAGCCGGCAGTGGCGACATACATGTAGACGGCGAAGCGACCGGTGGATGGGTCGTACACACCGGCTCCGGCAGCGTGGATATCAGGCTCCCGCAGAATGCGTCTTTCGACTTGGACGCTCATACGGGCTCTGGATCAATTGATCTATCGCATCCCGTCACGGTGCAAGGTTCCATCACGCGTAAGGAAGTGAAAGGCAGAGTGGGTGGCGGCGGAGTTCCGGTTGAAGTGCAAACCGGATCGGGAAGCATAAGGATTGAATAGCACTCGATCGCTCAGCACTGAGCTTCAGCACTCGGCCATTGGCTCCAGCCCGCCAAGCCGATAAAACCGTCGTTCGAGAACCCTTCGGCTTCGCTGAGCGCAGCCTCTTCAGGCTCGATGAGTCTGCTTCCTATTTTGATTTACGAACTCAAAAGCAGAGCAACGGTCGCACTCCAGACGGGTATGACTTCTGTACCTTGACTCACCTCTGTTAAGGCTTTAGTTTCAAGACAGTAGGTGTTTTTAGTCTTGCGAGGCTGACTTGGCGCAACGTCCGACAATCACGCTGATAACCGATTTTGGCTTGAACGATCATTTTGTGGGAGCGATGAAAGGGGTCATCCTGAACATCGCACCCGACGCGCAGATTGTGGACATCACGCATGCAGTGCAGCCTTACGACATTTTGGACGGCGCTCTGGCTCTCGCCGAAACCTACAATTATTTCCCGCCCCGAACCGTTCACCTGGTGGTTGTCGACCCAGGAGTCGGTACAGCGCGGCGCCCGATTATCGCAAGCTCTGACCGCCATAATTTTGTAGCGCCCGACAACGGCGTCCTTTCTCTCATGTACGCAAAAGAAGAACGCCTGCACGTTCGGCACGTGAGTAGCGATCACTATTTCCAGCAGCCAATCAGCAACACCTTTCATGGACGTGATATTTTCGCGCCGGTTGCGGCGTACCTGGCGAAAGGGGTTGATCACGAGAAGTTCGGACCGGAGATCGCAGACTATGTGCGATTCAATGCTCCCAAACCGAAGCTGGTGGATGCGAAGACTCTGCGCGGAGTGGTGTTGAAAGTGGACCGCTTCGGAAACCTGATTACAAACTTCACGGCGAAAGATGTTCCCGCCCTCTTTGAAGGAAAAGCCAGTGAGTTGAAGATCAGCGTTGGTAAGCGTGAGATCACGGCACTGTATACGAACTACGCTCAGGGCGGCCCAGGCGAGGTGTTCGCAATCCTTGGCAGCATGGGGTATTTGGAAATCTCTTCAAATCGTGGCGCCGCCAACCAGCTCACCAGCGCTGCAAAAGGCTCGGAGGTCAATATCACTCTGGGTGGCGCGCTAGCCGCAGGAAATACCTCGAATACTTAATATTTTCCGCTTGAGTTGATTACAACTTCTGAGTGCAATTGTTTACAATCCCTCACAACTTACCCCGGTTTACGTCGTTATAATTAGGGGTTCTCAGTCCTGAATGGGCGCGCGACGCTCGACCTGCTCCCAGGTCGCGCAGCATCTAAGCAGGGTCAAAAATCGAAGCGAGAGTTCATGCAGTTTTTCCGCATTCCGGTTTCATGGGTGTCGGGAGTTGTGTTTCTCCTCCTGACCGGTATTCCAGCCGCTGACGGCCAGCTACACTGGTTACACCCCAGAAAACATGAAATCGAAGTACGCTTGATCGCGCTTGCTGTCGAATATCCGCGGTCCTCATTTTTCTCCAACGATGAAGTTTTTGTTGCTGAGCAGGAACTTGGAAACGAAGAGTCCAGGTTTATCAAACTCGTTTATGACTTTCTTCCTTATCAGCAACCGCTCTCAAATTCCGGCCTGAATTATTCTCTCGTGCACAAGGTAAATGCCGTCCGTGATACCACGTGTGATGAGTCGCTTTGGTAAATGCGATCGCTCATGGCGCGTAAACGCAGAGTAGAGCAGTCAACTTCGCGATGGAAATATGCCACGGAGAGTCCGATATCGGATCTTGACCGCCGACAGGCGAAGCTGCGCTGCTATCGGACCACATCTGATGATTACGAAAAGGCTCTCGATCAGCCCACCAACGAAGCCCCGTACTGAATCCCGTCCGCATCTTCAGTTCTTTGGTCATCAGCTTTACTAGGACTTACGTAACATTGACGCTTTGATATAGGAATCCTATATTGCGAATATAGAATTCCTATTGATGACTGCTAAACGTATCAGCTCGAAAATCTCTCGTGGTAGCGCTGAGCTAATAATTTTGGCCCTATTGAGCGGAGGCCCGCTCTATGGTTTCGAAATCGCGAAGTCTATTGAAGAACGAACCCAAGGTAGCTTGCATTTCACTCTGGCTTCGCTCTACCCCATGTTGTATAAGCTCGAAAAGCGAGGCTGGATCCACGGCCATTGGAGGAGCAATCAGGAAGGTCGCGACCGCCGCTACTATTCGCTAACAGCCGCGGGTAAGAGGGTTCTCGATCCCCTGCGGAAGGAATGGCGGTCGTTTTTCCATGCGTTGGATCAGTTGGCGGGGGTGAGTAATGCCTGACTGGAAATTTCTGGTCCATGAACGACTTAACGAGTTGCACCTCGATCCAACCGAAAGGGAAGAAGTTATTTCCGAGCTATCCAGCCATCTCGAAGATGCTTACGCAAGTTTTTGCAGGCAGGGACTCTGCGCGGAGGAGGCACAGCGACGTTCGCTCGCAGGCATTCCTTGGCGCCGATTGGCTGTCGAAATTCAGCATGCAAAGCATAAAGGGGGATCTATGAACAAGCGCACGAAACAATTTTGGGTTCCCGCACTCGCGACACTGGCAATTTCAGAAGGAGTACTGCTGGCCATCAGCTGCACGGTTGGTAGCCATCCTCACCTGTTTTTGCGAGGATCCAAGATGATTTACCTTCCCTGGCTGATTTCGCTACCAATTGCCGGAGCTACGGCAGCTTATTTTTCGCGACGAGCAGGCAGCGGGCTAAAGACGGTCGTGACAGCTTCTTTGTTCCCTGCAGGCGTCGGGTTGTCTTTCATCTTTGTGGGACTCGGCATCACGTTAGTCACCGGCGCGCGAATCTTTGCGCAGCCCCAGTGGCTATACGTCTCGCGGGCACTGGCCTTGGGCGTTATCATTCCGGCTATTGCGCTCCTGCTTGGATCGCTGCCGTTTCTAAAACAGCCTCGGGAAGAACCTGGCTATCACGCATGAGCGACCACTCGGAGCTTCCCGTCGCCCTGAAATGTTAGACTGAAAACAGGATTCCTCCCAAACCCCATGAAATTTGGCGTCATTATTTTTCCCGGCTCGAACTGCGATCACGACGCGTTTTGGACCGTCGAGCAGGTCATTAAGCAGCCCGTAACTTTTTTGTGGCATGAGTCGCACGATCTCGAAAACTGCGATGCGGTCATTGTTCCCGGCGGCTTTGCATATGGCGACTATCTGCGAACCGGCGCCATTGCCAAATTCTCGCCCGTTATGGAATCGGTGCGGAAATTTGCCGACGATGGCGGCTTGGTCATTGGACTTTGCAATGGATTCCAAATTCTTTGCGAGTCGGGGCTTTTGCCGGGCGCGCTGATGAGAAATACGGGCCTGAAATACGTCTGCAAGCCAGTACACGTCCGAGTTGAGAATGCGGACACTCCATTCACCAATGCGAGCCGTAAAGGTGATGTCTTGTGCATTCCGATCGGGCACATGGAAGGCAATTACGTTTGCGATGATGCGACGCTTCGAGAGGTGCAACGGGACGATCGCATTGTATTTCGCTACTGCGACTCGAACGGCGACATTACAGCGGAGGCGAATCCGAACGGCTCGCTCGACAACATCGCCGGTATCTGCAGTCCGGGTCGAAACGTTCTGGGAATGATGCCGCATCCGGAACGGGCGAGCGAAGACGTGCTGGGCTGCACCGACGGCATAAAGATCTTCGAGTCACTGGTTCGGGCCGGAGTTGGGGCCGGAGTGCTCGCGGCAAAGTAATTTCCACTCGAGCTGATTTCGGACCGGCATCTCTGAATTACCGGCTTGCATCTATCCTGAAAGCTTCTGATTTCACTTCCAAGGACATTACGTTTGTTGAACGAGGCTCAAGTGTAATTTCCTTCGTGCTCGGTGCGTCCTTTAATGGCTGCGGCTTATGCGTACAAGCGATAATCGCCGACCTGCTATATTACTTGTTCCAAAATCTTAGGAGACTTGAACCGAAAGCTGATGGCAACCTGCCGGTCCTCTGACAAGGCCATGTCCAGGGTCTTGAATCAAATTTCAGCTTTAACGAGATTTTCCCTGTTGGCGTGGGCTCTTCTGGCGTCTTCGGGAGTCGCCCAAGCGCAATCCAAATGGGTGCCTGGCATCGACGTATTTGGTGGCTATTCGCACCTGACTGCTTCGACTACCGATTTTGGGTTTGGCAGCCGTACCGAAATGAATGGGTTCCATGTTGCGCTTTCGATTCCGCACATTGTTAAGGGGCTCGGAGTTGTAGCGGAGACAAGCGGGGACTACGCCACATCGCTCGAACAGTACAACTATTCTGTCGGCCCGCAATACAAATGGGACTGGAACAGGTTCCGATTTATTGGACACCTCGAGTACGGCAAGGCGCAAACTCGCGTTCGTAACATCGGCAGCTCATTCGTTGAACCGTCTGACCGGCAACGCGCGTTACTTTTTGGCGGAGAGGCAGATATTTCTCTAACCAGCCGCATCTGGTTTCGTGCGGTGCAGGTCGATTGGGTACGAACATCTGCATTCGACAACACTATGAACGAATTTCGAGTTTCGACGGGACTGGTGTACAGCTTCGGAAAGCACTGACAATGCCGACAACACAGCAACGATTGGATGAAAGGGCGCGTGTCAGAAAAGCGCAGCGTTTCGTCTGCTTGTCGGCATTCTCTCTTCTGACCGTAATTAGTTTTTCAGGCTGCTCTTCTCCAAAGACCAGGTTCGCGTACGTCGCAACCGGGCAAGGCATCTTTGCGTTTCGCGTAGACGGCGGAACCGGCGCGGCTTCGCAAGTCTTTGGATCCCCGTTTGTCGCAAAAACGAACGCCAATTTTGCTGCGTCGCCGTCGAGCGCAGTCGTGCACCCGTCGAATGGGCTGCTCTACGCCGCACAGCAGGACATCAACCGCATCTCCCGATTCAAAATTGATTCCACCACCGGGTCTCTGACAGAAGTCACGCCCCGTACTCCACTCACCGACTCTTCTGGCGACATCGGGCTCGCGCCTGTTGCCATGATTATGGACAGCGATGGCAAGTATTTGTTCGTTGCTAATCAGCTTTCGAGTGACGTTTGGGTATTCTCGATTGGCTCATCAGGAACGCTGACCTTCGTCTCCAGAGCGCAACTGAATGGGAGCCCGACCAGCCTCACGCTCTCTGCGTCGGGCAATTTTCTGTATGTGCCCATCCAAGATCTTTCTAAGATCTACGTTTTTAGCGTGAGTGCGGGAACCTTGACGCAAGTAGGTATTCCATTCGACGTGGCTGGAGGCGTGGGGAACTTGGGCATCGAGCCGGATGGCAGTTTTTTATTTGTTCCAAACCCTTCAACCAATACTGTAACCGTGCTTCGTATCCAACCCGATGGTTCTCTGACGTTGAGTGCCGGAGCATTCGCCACCGGAACGACGCCGGTTGCGGCTGCTACCAATGCCACAGGGGCGTATGTTTACGTCGCCAATTCCGGCTCAACGAACCTTTCGCAATTTCAGTTAAACACCTCGACCGGGGAGCTTACCGCGCTAACAAACTCTGTTGCCGGTACCGGGACGCAACCTACGCAAATCATTCTTGATCCGGATGGCAAATTTATTTTTGTCGTAAACCAGCAGGCAAATTCAGTTTCCGAATTTTCGCAGAATTCAGACGGAACTCTGGCCACGACTGGAAATACGATCAGTGGAAGTGTCCTTCCTCGTTCATTTTCAATCACCAAATAAGAGAACAATGGTCCGCTTCGGGATTGCCGGCTTTGGGCTGCACGCGGTCAAACGCCTGATGCCGGGATTTGCTTTAGCGAAAAATTGCACCGTTACGGCGCTATCGCGGCGCGACATCTCGAATGCGAAAGCGACTGCGCGCGAACACAAGATTCCGCTGGCCTTCGATTCCGCCGCACAGCTGGCGCGCTCGTCCGAGGTCGACGCAGTGCTCGTGACCACTCCTAATTCTTGCCATTTGCAAGATGTGCTCGCTGCGATCGAAGCCGGAAAGGCCGTGCTCTGCGAGAAGCCACTGGCGATGAATTCAGCCGAAGCCCGCCGGATGGTTGAAGCAGCACGGCGCAAAAATGTCTTATTCGGTGTAGCGCACATCTTTCGCTTCGACCAGAGCGTAAGGAAATTTCGTGAGCATGTTGCCAGTGGCGCGATCGGTAAGCCGGTGTTTGCTCGCTCGGAGTTTTCATTCTCGGCCGATCCGTCGCATCCGCGAAAGTGGCTCTATGATGCGAGCGTCGCCGGCGCGGGACCGATCTTCGACATTGGAGTGCATTGCATCGATACGCTGCGTTATGTGCTGCAAGACGAAGTTGTGAATGTCCGCGCTGCGGCAACTTCCGATGAGCGTTCAGGCGACGTGGAATCGGCTGCCGCACTGACGTTGGAATTCTCGCGCGGAACTCTTGGCATAGTCCCGGTTTCGTACCGCGCTGGGTATCGCACTCCTATGGAAATCGTCGGCGACGCGGGCGTGCTCTGGGCTGATGACGCTTTGACTGTCGAGCGCCCTGTTGAAATCAGTTTGATTCGCGGCAAAGAACCCGTGAAACGAGAGACCGCTTCCAATCGCCTCGCCTATGCGCTGCAGGTGGATGCGTTTGCCGATTGGATTGAAGGAAAGGCACCGTTCCCATGCCCCGGCGAAGAAGGCTGGCAGAATCAAGAAATTCTGGATGCGGCGCTAAGGAGCGTGGCGAGCGGCAGAGCTGAGGCCGTGCCGCGAGTCATCTGATTCTGGATTACACAAAGCGGATTCCTCGTTATCTCGCTCAACTCGAGTCTCGGAAGTACATGGATTCAACAATGATCGCGGTCTAGTGTCCGTCGGAGTCGTACTCAGAGCACAATCACTTATTTTCAGTGAGCTCTTCGCTTAACGTTATTGTCCCGCGTAGCGCCACGTCTTCTGACGAACTTCCTACCAATACTCCATACGTCCCTTTCTCGGCCCGCCAGTCCTTGCCGTTTACGTCGTAGTAGGCGAAGGAACGTCTGTTCAGAGGAATCGTCACCGACTTCGTTTCTCCCGGTTGCAGCGAGACTCTTGAGAATCCCTTTAGCTCTTTTACGGGACGCGGTACGGCCTCGTGCTCGGGCGGCGCGATGTAAAGCTCAGCAACAACATCCCCAGCCCGCGAGCCGCTGTTGGTTATGTCGAATGAAACGCCGTGCTCATCGGCTTTCAAATTCGCATATTTAAACGTGGTATATGAAAGGCCGTAGCCGAAGGGGAACAGAGGCTTCGTGCCATTGTGCTCATATCCGCGATAGCCGACGAATACGCCTTCTTTGTAGACGACGCGATTGGTTCCCTTCTCCGGGTAGTAGTTGTTGTATGTCGGATTATCTTGCCAGCGGCGCTCGAAGGTCGCGGCAAGATGGCCGGACGGATCGACATCGCCGAAGAGAATCTCGGTCAGAGCTCGGCCGCCCTCCTGGCCCGGATACCAGGCTTCGATCAGTCCCGGTACTTTGTCGATCCACGAGGTCATATCAACTCCGCCTCCTGATGTCACTACGACGATGGTGTTTTTGTTCGTGGCGGCGATGCGGTGAATCAGCTCGTTCTGCCCCGGCGGTAGTTCAAAAGTGCGATCCCAACCTTCAGTTTCGCTATGCGGAGTGTAGCCGACTGCAAGCACAACCGCCTCCGCTTTCGCTGCGAGTTCTTCAGCGGCCGGATCGACCCATTTGTCTTGGGCAACAATGCCCATGCGAATGAATGGCGGACCAAATCCCGGCCCTGTGTGGTGCTCAAAAATCACCTTGTGTGGCCTCGCATCCAACGAGACATGGGCCTGCGCAACGATAAATTTTTGGCTGCTCCAGTTATCGAGAAGCAGCTTGCCGTCGAGATACATGCGGAAGCCGCTCGGTGAAAATCCGCCTTGCTGAACAAAGATGTCGAAGTTACCGGCCTTTTCGGGAATGTAGTAGCCCGTCCAACGTTCGGAACTCGGGCGGCCATGCATCAAGCTGGAAAAGTCGATCTCTTCGAAATTGATAGAGCCAAGATCAAATGGCATTCCAACGCTGATGTGCTGGCTGCTGCCGGTGCTCGCCGGCGTGCCCGCGAGGTTTTCATTGTCAAAGTGCTCAAGCTTCAGACCAGGCTTACCGTTCGAAGCTTCGGTTTGGAAATCGGTCCTGATAGCAGCCAGCCCCAGGCTCATGATGCCATTGGCGGATGTCACCGAAGCTTTTGTTCCCAGCGTATCGCTCAGGCCCTGGAGAAAACTGATCTCAACAAAGGGCTTCACCTGCGCGCTGCCTCCGCCCACGGGAACTGCGGGATAGCCATCCGGTCCGATTACGGCGATGGTTTTGATTTTGTTTTTATCCAAAGGCAGCAGATTGCCTTCGTTCTTCAGCAACACCATGCCTTCGCGCGCCGCCTGCACGGCAACCTCGCGGCCTTCTTGATTGAATCGCGGGATCGAGAGATCGCGCTGGTCGCGGTCCGTCCAGCCCAACTCGAGCTCAGTTCGAATGATTCGACGAACTTTGTCGTCAATCGTCTCTTCTGAAACCTGGCCGGATTTGACCGCCGGTAAAAGCTTTTCGCGGTTGAAGAACTTGCCTGACGGCATTTCGAGATCCATTCCGCCATTTGCCGCGCCGACCGCGTCGTACGTTGCATCCCAATCGGACATCAGGACACCCTTGAATCCCCAGTCCTTTTTCAACACGTCGTTGTTCAGATATCCGTTCTGGGTCATGTGCTGGCCGTTGGTGAGATTGTAGGAATCCATTACGGCTCCTACGTGTGCCTCTTTGACCGCAGCTTCAAAGACCGGCAAATAAATTTCGCGCATGGTGCGCTCGTCGATAATTGAATCCACGTTGTGACGGTCGAACTCGGAGTTGTTCCCCATGAAATGCTTGATGGTCGCGGAGACGCCCTGGCTTTGCATGCCTTCGATGTAGCCGACCGCAATGCGCGAACCGAGGAATGGGTCTTCGCCGAAGTATTCGAAATTCCGACCGTTCAGCGGCGAACGATAAATATTCACCCCCGGGCCGAGCATGAAGTTCTTCCCTTTGGAACGCGCGTCTCTGCCGATCTGCTCGCCCACCCGTTGCGCGAGAGCCGTATCCCAGGTCGACGCAAGTGATATCCCGCCAGCCATCGCGGTCGCGGGGCCATCATTACGCACCCCCACGGGACCATCGGCCGTGTGCAGTAGCGGCAGATTGAACTCTGGGTACCCTCGAACGTCAAATCCATTGATGCCGCCGAGCATGTCAATCTTCTGCTCAAGCGTCATTTTGCTGACGATCGAATTTACCTTCTGCTCCAGTTCGGGCGTCGATGGCGAGGGAGCTTGCGCAAAGCAAGCGGACACAGACAATAAAAGCGTCGTAAACCGGAGCGCGAGTTTTCGCATTAAGTCTCCTTAGGTGTTGGTGAAAAAACGATATTGTATTCCAGAGAAGCAAGATTCTGGGGGTATTGTTGTATCTTCGCCGGGAATTTTGCATGGAAAAACGCGGTAGTTTCGGCTGGAGACGCCCACAACTATTCCGAGCCGCACCTTCTTAATGCTGCGCTGGATTCGAAGAGTTGGTAACCAGAGGGGATTTTGGCTCGGCTGGTTGATCAGCGTCTGCTGGAAGAGTCTCAGTTTGAAGCGCAGTCATCGGTGCTACGAGAGGTGGGTCTGGTGCGGCACTTCCACTTGCAGTCAGCGCCTGCGCGGCAGGTGGAATTCCGCGTGCGCCCACAATCGACCAATGCCAGTCTTTTCCAGCGCTGAGATCAATAGAGTCGTCGAGCAATACGCGAAATGTACTCGTCGAATTCGGCGTGGCAGTCCCTCGCAAGTGATAAAGGACGGTGGGATCAGGAAGTTTTTCCGAAGGGGCGACCGGCACGGATTGCAACGTCGCAAAGCGATATTCCGGCGGGCTTGATTGCGCCTGCGTGACGGTCACTCCAACCTCGACCTCCTTCAGCTCCCACTGCGTAGCATTGTGGATCGAGACCAGCAACTCTCCATTCTCGATAGCGGCGGGCCCTTCCAGCTTGACCAGTTCGCTTTGCGGCAAATCGGCGGAGATGTAGGCGGCCGCAGTTCGATTGGCAGTCTTTCCGTCGAACGAGAGGCTGCAAGTCCCATCTGCCGAGACGGCCACGAGCGCTCCGGTATGCGTGATGGAGATGACTGGCTGCCCGTCGAGGCGTTCGCTCTCGGCTTTATCCATAATGCGGTCGAGATTGTCGTTATCGATGACCCGTGATTGCTCAGCGGGCCTGGAATTCCTGACCGCCCGGGCCAAGTCGCCAAGAGAAACGTCGTCATCTTGCGCATGCAGATGCGCGGCGGCACCTAACACTACAAGAAGCGCACAAAGATGGGGAAATCGGCGCATGCTGTAAAACCACGGTTTGCGCGTAGAACCGCTCACTGGCAAACAGCGGATACAAGAATTTTAGCGAGATGAACGGGCGAGTAACGCAAAGGCGGGGCACCAAAGTAATACGACTTTGGTCGAAGCGAGGCGTGCCTAGACGAAGACAGACGCGCCTCGCCGTTTACAACAAGCCAGAGGTTCGAAGGCGAGCAACAGGATCGTGTATCGGCAAAGCTTCGCGCCGGAACAACCAGCGGGCCACCGCGTAGCCAACTGCCGCATAGCAAACGTAGACGAACTTCATAGCACACCCCCTGAAACCAGGACTTGCACTGCCTGCCACAGGGGGAGAATTGATGATCAACTTATCGGCGAATACCCGGAAGGTCAATGACCCAAAAGTGGTGTTACTTTGCACAGAAGTAACGGAAAAGTTTCCCCCGGAACTAAGCACCAAAAAAATAGTGATTCAGGGTTGAAAATCGTATCTTGTGAACTAACCCGTGGGGATTCACTGTCGAAAACGGCAAACTTGCGGGTGAATGTCGAATTCTCCAGCCGTAACCGGGTGAGGCCTAAGCATGGTTTGGTTACCGATATCGGATGAAAAGCCTGTAACCGCAGAGATCGCCCGAGTTCTTTGCAGAAACGCGGAGAAAATCGCCGATCATACCGTCGTTTGCTAGACTGACGTTTCTCTCCATGGCCGCACAAGCAATTTCTCTTCCGCGACTGGCCAGGCGCAATCCTCTGGCCGCAATCGGCTGCGTTTTTGTCGTGTGCTTCGTCGTGTTCGCAATTTTCGCCCCGTGGATTGCTCCCCAAGACCCGGCGCAGATCAATTTGGCCACTCGGCTTGCGCCGCCCTCTTTAAGGGAGATTTGCGGATCTGATGAACTCGGACGCGACATCCTTTCACGACTGATTTATGGGGCCCGGATCTCGATGATTGTGGGCAGCTCCGTTGTCGCAGCGGCGCTTGGAATTGGGCTGATCATCGGGTCGATTGCCGGATACTATGGCGGCCGCATAGACCGTTTCGTGAACGTGGTCCTGATGAACGCGTTTCTCTCTTTTCCCGGAATCCTGATTGCGATTGCCTTTGTGGCCTTTCGGGGGCCGGGCGTCTTCAACCTTGTGCTCGCATTGTCGCTCGGCGGTTGGGTCGGCTATGCGCGGCTAGTGCGCGCGCAGGTCCTGGCGGCCAGAGAAAAAGAATATGTCGAGGCTGCGCGAGCGCTCGGCGCAACGGATTTACGAATTCTGGCCCGACATATTTTGCCGAATATCATTCAACCGGTAATCGTTCAAGCTGCGATCGGAATGGCGGGTGCCATTCTGGCTGAAGCGACGATGAGCTTTCTCGGCCTGGGCGTGCCTCCGCCAACGGCTTCATGGGGCAGCATGCTGAATGATGGCCGCGTGCACCTGTTCGACGCGCCGCATCTCGTGATCTTCCCCGCGATCGCCGTGATGCTGGCCGTGCTGTCGTTCAACTTTATCGGGGATGCATTGCGGGATTTGCTTGATCCGAGATCGAGAATTGAAGCGGGGTTGTAGATAGCTAACTCGCGAATCTCAGCATTTTCATCGAAGGAACCCAATGGCGACAACCAAGCGGAATATATTTACGAGCATACTGTTGGCTCTGGGCGTCGTGGTTGTTGCCTTGGCAGTTTTTTGGCTATTCGGAGGTGTTCGATGGCTGGATACGAAGGTATTCCCGCCTCGACGTCCGAAGAACATGCCTGAAGATGCAATCTGGATAGACGGCGCCCGCATTGCCTATTTCCCGGCATCACGGCTGGTGGTTTGGGTGTTCGACCCCGTTTGGGAGCACAGCTACCTCCTGCAAATTGGAGACACCGAATGGTAGCGAAGTCTATGCCGGAAGCTATCTATCGTGTTTTACTAAACGAGATGTTCGGCCCTCTGAAATGCATTTGGTGCCGCCCTCAGATAGCGTCGGAATGTGGATAGCGGACAAACGATTAGCCACCTTGGCACCAATAGTAGCGCTACAGAATGGTGACATCCTCGTTCCCGTTGCTGTGATCGACCGTTGCGGTGAGCTCAAAGAAAAGCGACACACAAATTAAGCGAGAGCTGACCGAGTAGTACTCTTTATGTCGAATAATCCGCATTTATCCTCACGTACTCAGCCGTCAAATCGGCTGTAAGAAAATCCAGCATCGCCTCACCTCGCCCCAGCCGAACTGCAACCCTGCATTCGGGTTTCGCGAGCTCCGCATGAGCGGCTTTTTCGTCGAAGCGGCAGGCGACTCCTCCGCGGCAAACCGTCTGGTCCCCGATCAGAATGCTGACCTTCTTCGGATCAACCGAGATTCCGCTTCTCCCCACTGCCGCAAGCATTCGCCCCCAATTCGGGTCGGCTCCCGCCCACGCGGTTTTCACCAGCAACGAATGTGCGATCGCTCGGGCAACTTGCAACGCTTCACCGCGATCTTTCGCCTGTTCAATCCGCAAGCGGACGACGTGCTGCACTCCTTCTCCGTCAGCAACGATTTGCTCTGCCAACGATCGACACACTTCGAGCAATGCCTGTTGAAACTCTTTCCGAACTGACTCATATCGGATTCCACTTGCACCCGAGGCCAGCAACAGAACCGTGTCATTCGTAGAGGTGTCGCCGTCGATTGAAATTGTGTTGAAACTCTCGTCGCAAGCTTTTCGCAACTCTGATTTCAGAGCCGCAGGCGACGCTACCACATCGGTCATGAGATAAGCCAGCATGGTCGCCAGTTGCGGATGGATCATCCCCGCACCTTTGGCAACGCCCGTGATTGCTCCGCGCCCAGACCGCAGAGGAACGCTCGCGAGTTTCGGCTTCGAATCTGTCGTAAGAATTGCCTCGCTGAATCGCCGCAGATGCTCGGTCGAACTGCCGGCCGTCGAAAATAAAAACGGCAACTGCAAAAGCACCGGCTCAACCGGCAATAGCACTCCAATGATTCCAGTTGACGAAGGAAATACCTCGGCTGCCCGCAAGTTCCCTCGTCGCGCGGCTTCCCCACAAATCGTCTTGCAATTCCTGAGGCCCGCCCCGCCGGTTGCGCAGTTTGCATTCCCAGAATTTACGATCACTGCACCGACACGTCCTTTGCTCTTTGCGAGCGACGCTCGTCCGACCTGCACCGGAGCCGCAACCACCAAATTTTTCGTGAATACTGCAGCAGCGGTCGCCGGAGTTTCGGCAAGAATCAACCCGAGGTCCGGCTTGCCGCTCGACTTAATGCCTGCCGCGGCTGCGGCAAACTTGAATCCTTTGGGAAGGAAAATCGGGCCGGACGGGATCATGCGTGCAGTTTGACGAGGAAGTTCGCCGGTTCCGGAAGAATTGCGAAATGAGGAAGTTCGCCTTTCACCATGGCGACCTCATCGCAGCAGTGATATCTGGGACAGACACAGCAGTCTTTGTTGATTTTATCTGGCAGGTCTTCGCGCTGCGCAGTCTCGAACCCAACCTTGGCAAAAAATTGCGGGCTGCGCGTGAAAAGGCAGATGCAGCTTACCTTGTGCTTCCGCGCCTCTGACATGAGCGATTGAACGAGCAGTTCGCCGCCGCCGCGCTTTTGAAAATTCCGCTCGACCGTAATGGAACGGATTTCCGCAAGATGTGTTCCATAAAGATGCAGAGCGCCGCAACCAATAATGTGTCCGGATTCTTCGAGCACAATAAAATCGCGTACGTTCTCGCAAATTTCGGCGAGGCTGCGCGGTAGAAGCGTGCCGTCGGTTGAATAGGAGGAAATCAGGTCGTGAATGCGTTCGGCATCGGGGAGTACGGCTTCACGCGTGTGCATGGGCTTCCTCCACTATTGCTCCTAACCTTTTTTTTGCAGCGGCAAGCGCTTCGCGTACGCGCGATGGCGCTGTGCCGCCGGGCACGTCATGGATTGCGAGCACGTTGCTAAGTTTCACGAAGCTGTAAAAATCCTGGCCGAAGTGTGAATCGATGTTTTGCAATTCTCCCATCGACAGGCCTTCCAACTCACATTGTTTGGCGAGCGCAACCCGCACCGCTTTCCCAATCTGTTCGTGTGCGATTCGGAAAGGCACGCCTTTACGCACAAGATATGTTGCTGCCGCAAATGCGTTCATGTAGCCGGTCTCAGCCGCGGCCTGCATGCGTTCGGAATTGAACTCTACCGATTTCACCCAACCAGTGACCAACGGCAACAATGAAAGCACTGTTTCAGTCGCGTGGAAAAGTGGCTCTTGAGTTTCCTGCAAATCTTTGTTGTAGGCGAGAGGCAGGCCCTTTGTCGCGATCATCAGTGCTGTAGAATCCCCGATCACTCGGCCCGCTTTCGCGCGCGTAAGTTCGAGCAAATCGCCGTTCATCTTCTGTGGCATCGCGCTGCTGCCCGTCGAATACGCTTCCGGCAAATGCAAAAAGCCGTACTCCTGTGACGAAAATAGCAGCATCTCTTCCGCCCAGCGGCTGAGGTGCAAGGCGAGCAATGAGAGCGTATTCACGAATTCCAACACGAAATCACGATCGCTGGTTGCATCGATGCTGTTTGGCGTCGGAGATTCGAAGCCAAGTTCCTGGGCCATCAGCTCGCGGTCTAAAGGCAGCGTTGATCCGGTCACCGCCCCCGAACCGAGTGGACAAAGATTCGCCCGCTTTCGGCAATCGGCAAGCCGGTCGCGATCACGCAACAACATTTCGCTATAGGCAAGCAGCCAATGCGCAACCAACACGGGCTCTGCGCGCTGCGTGTGCGTGTACGCCGGCATGGCTGCTTCACCTGCTTGCTCCGCACGGTCGAGAAATGCCGAAACCAAATTCGACAGAGCTTCGTCAATTTCGTCGCATCCCGAGCGCACGTAAAGCCGCAAGTCGGTCGCGATCTGCTCATTGCGGCTGCGTCCGCTGTGCAGCTTGTATCCGGCATCGCCGATCAGCTTGACGAGCTGCTTTTCAACGAAATGATGAATGTCTTCGGCTTCGGGATCGTCGAGAAACTGCGCCGATTGCTCGGTTTTCTCGCCGATCTGCTCGAGCCCATTCAGGATGGACTCGAGTTCATGCTCCGAAAGCACCCCAGCTTGCTTCAAGGCGCGAGCATGCGACGCGCTCGCCTCCAGTTCGCATTCGAGCAAACGGCAGTCGAATTCAAATGACCGCTGCCACTTTTCGAATGCCGGATCGAGCGGCTTCCGAAACCGCCCCGACCACATCTTCATCGCACGACCTCTTCCGCTTTTCTCTGCGAGCTCGGCGCTTCCTCTGCTCTCTCTGCGGTTAAGTTCTTTCGTCTTTGTATTTGCGCTCTTGACCGCGAAGGCAGGCCCAAGATGCGGATGAACCCCGCTGCATCCTTCTGGTCGTAACTCTCGCCCATCGTGAATGACGAAAGGTCGGTCCGATAGAGCGAGTAATCCGATTTTCTGCTAACCACGGAAACATTGCCCTTATAAAGAGACAATGTGATTGTTCCCGTCACTTCTTTTTGCGTGCTGTCAACAAATGCATCGAGCGCCTCGCGCAACGGGGTGAACCACAGCCCGTAGTACACGAGCTCGGCATATTTCAACGCAATGTGCTGTTTGAAATGAGTGACATCGCGCTCGCAGCACAATGCCTCGAGCTCGCGATGCGCCGCAATCAACAACGTTCCGCCCGGAGTTTCGTAGCAGCCGCGCGACTTGATTCCAACAAAACGGTTCTCAACTATGTCGACACGTCCAATTGCATTGCGGCCGCCGATTTCATTCAGCAGCTCGACAAGCGATACCGGATCGAGCCGCATTCCGTTCACGCCAACCGGAATGCCCTTTTCAAACTCAATTTGCACTTGCTCTTCGCGGTCCGGCGCTTCTTGCGGAGACTTCGAAATCTGCCACGTGCTCGCGAAGGGCGCGTTCGCAGCATCTTCCAGTTCTCCACCTTCGTGGCTGATGTGCCACAAATTCCGATCGCGGCTATGGATTTTCTCGCGGCTTTGCGCCAGTGGAATTCCGTGCGCTTCCGCGTAATCCAGGCAATCCTCGCGTGACTTCAAATTCCACTCTCGCCAGGGAGCGATGACTTTCAGCTCGGGAGCCAGTGCCTGGTACGTAAGCTCAAACCGCACCTGATCATTCCCCTTGCCGGTGCATCCATGTGCAACGGCGGTTGCACCTTCGCGCAGCGCAACTTCGACCTGATGCTTCGCAATCACAGGACGCGCCATCGATGTCCCAAGCAAATACTTGTGCTCGTACACTGCACCGGCTTTCAGTGACGGGAAAACATATCCTGTGAGGAATTCGTCGCGCAGGTCCTCCACAATCACTTTGCTTGCGCCGGTCTTGTATGCTTTTTCGACCACGGCCTCGATGTCATCTCCCTGTCCCACATCGGCAACCATCGCGATTACTTCGCAGTCATAGTTTTCCTTCAGCCACGGAATGATGATTGACGTATCGAGACCACCGGAATATGCGAGTACGACTTTTTCAGGCATGAGCGCTCCTTATTGGCCGGCCGCTCTTCCCGCCAGCCAGCATCATTAATATCGCTTTCTGCACGTGCATCCGATTTTCCGCCTGCTCAAACACCACGGACTGAACGGAATCAATGACAGCATCGGTCACTTCCTCGTTTCGATGCGCAGGCAGGCAGTGCATGAACACCGCATGTGACGCGGCTTTTGACATCAGGGATTCGTTCACCTGATATGGCGGGAAAATCTTCGCCCGCTGCTCGGTCTCGTGTTCGTGACCCATGCTGGTCCACGCGTCCGTGTACACCGCATCAACGGCGCGCACAGCCTCAAACGGATCAGTCATGATTTCGATCTTCGCGCCCGTTTTCTTCGCGATTTCCAAAGCATCCGCCAAAATCTCGGGATTTGCACCGTAGCCTTTCGGCGTTCCTATCCGAATGTTCGATCCAAGTAGCGCCGCCGTAAACAATAACGAATGCAAAACGTTGTTCCCGTCGCCGACGTACGCCAGAGTGACCTTTCGCAGATTCCCAAATTTCTCCTGCAGCGTGAAATAGTCCGCCAGCGCCTGGCAGGGATGTTCGACTTCGCTGAGAGCATTGATTACCGGAACGCACGCAAACTCCGCCATTCCTTCGACCGTCTCGTGGGCAAACGTGCGCAGCACAATCGCACTCACCCATCTCTCGAGATTGTGAGCAATATCGCTCAACGTCTCACGCGCGTCCAGCCGCTCATGCCGCTGATCGACAAACGATACCGATCCCCCCAAACCGCAAATTCCCGCCTCAAATGTGATCCGCGTGCGCAGCGATGGCTTTTCGAAAAACATCGCAACGTGCTTGCCCGCGAGCGCCGCCCGGAAATCCTGTGGGCGCGCCTTCATCGATCCCGTGAGTTCAAACAGCGACTCGACTTCAATCGGCGACAAATCGCGGATTGAGACCAGGTCCCGACCGGGTATCGTCGTAATCGGCGGCCGGGGTCTGTGCGGCACTGTTAATGTTTGGCTGCTCACTAGTGGCTCCTTTCAACTACCTGGCTCGTCTTTCTTCTTGTACCTTGCCGTCCTTCGTGATTGACGGTCTTGCTTTCTTGCAACGACTTATCGAGAGCACGCACCATTTCATCTACGTGCTTCTTCTCAATGATGTAGGGCGGTAAGAACCGCAGCACCGTGTCATGCGTCCGATTAATCAAGATTCCCTTCGCAAGTAATTGGGCCAAAACTGACTTCGCAAGTTCCGCCGACTCAACTTCGATCGCCAGCATCAGCCCCAATCCGCGCGCAGCTTTGATCGAGGAATGCTTGGATTGAAGTTTCTGCAATTGCTCCAGGAAATACTGCCCCGTTTTCTTCACATTCGGAATCAGGCGATCGATTTGTTTTAAGCATTCGATTGCCACCGCACACGCCAGCGGTCCACCACCGAACGTTGTCCCGTGCAGCCCAGGATGCATTCCGCCGGCAACACGCTCAGTCGTAAGTAAAGCTCCGAGTGGCAGTCCAGCCGCAAGCGGCTTGGCAACTGTGACCATGTCCGGCTTGATTCCGTAGTGTTGATACGCGAAATACTTTCCAGTTCGCCCGAGTCCGCATTGAATCTCGTCGAGAATCAGCAACGCGCCTGATTTCTCTGTTAATTCCCGAGCCAGCTGCAGAAACTCGCGGCTCACAAAATTGATTCCGCCCTCCCCCTGGATCGTCTCCAGGCAAACCGCGCACACGCTGCCGTCAAATTGCCGCTTCAGGTCCTCAAGATCATTGAAGGCGACGAAGTTCACGCCCGGTACCAGTGGCGCAAACGGGTTCCGATATTTTTCCTGTCCGGTGGTGGCCAGCGATCCGAAAGTACGACCGTGGAACGAGTTCTCGAGCGCCAGCAATCTCCACTTCGCCTTGTGTCCGTTATTGTTGTTCGCCCGCGCATACGCACGAGCTAGTTTCAATGCGCCTTCCCAGGCTTCGGTTCCGCTATTGCAGAAAAATGCGCGGTCGAGACCTGACATCTTCGTCAGCCGCCTCGCCAACTCCGCCTGATATTCGTGGTAGAAGAGGTTCGAAGTGTGAATCAGCTTTCCGGCCTGCTGCTTCAATACCCGCTGAATCGCCGGATGCGCATGCCCAAGCGCGTTCACCCCAATCCCACTTAGGAAATCGAGGTAGCGCTTGCCCTTCGAATCCCACAGATACACTCCGCGCCCGCGGGTGAACAGCACCTTCTGCCGGTCATAGGTAGGCAAAAGCAGCTTCTGCTCGGCTTGCATTATGGAAGCCAGGCTCATGCGCCGATCACCTCCGTGCCGTATTCGAGCTTCTGAAAATAAAATTGTGACAGCACTTCCGCCTGGGCCGCGGGAAGGATGCGCACGCGACCGACGCCTCGCCTGAGCGCATTGCCACAGGCCTCAAGCTTCGGCAACATGCCCCCACCGACCACCGAATCCGCAATCAGCGCGGGCACCTGCTTCGTGGTCAGCCAGTGCATAACGCTGCCATTTGCGTCTTTCACTCCCGGCACATCCGTCAAGAAAATGAGTGTGTCAGCTTTGCAGGCGATCGCGCACGCCGAGGCCATCTGATCGGCATTCACGTTGTAGTACTCGCCGTCTGATCCGAGCGCCAGCGAAGACAGCACCGGAATTCCGCCCTCGTTCCAGATCGCTTCGAACCAGCGCGGCTCAACCGCACAAATTTCGCCGACAAATCCCAAGTCGTAGCCCTTTGTTTCTTTCTTCCGGGCGCGAAATGTCATTCCGTCGCCGCCGCAAAAACCAACCGCCGGCAGACCAGCTTTGACGATGGCCGCAACAACTTTTTTGTTCACCATGCCGGCGAGCACCATGACCGCCACATCGCGAGTCTCAGCGTCGGTAATTCGCAGGCCATTGATGAAGTCACTTTGTTTGCCGAGCAGCTTGAGCGTGCGCGTCAACGCGGTGCCGCCGCCGTGCACCACAGCGACGCGGTGGCCATCCTGAGCCATCTCGACCGCCGCCCGCGCGCACTTGTGTAGCGTCGCTTCATCTTCAAGTGCCGCCCCGCCAATTTTTATGACGATCTTCATAGCAGCCCTTCTTCTTCGTTCCAGCCATTCATCAAATTCATGTTTTGAACCGCCTGCCCCGCTGCGCCTTTTATTAAGTTGTCTTCGCACGAAACGATCACCAACCGCTGGCCATCAGGTGCGAGGCAAAAGCCCAAATCGCAAAAATTCGTATTCAGCGAAAACTGAATTTCCGGCAGCTTCGGCGTCTGAAAAACACGGACGAATTTCTTGCCCTTATAAAACTCGCGATAGCACTGCTCGATTTGGGCCGCCTGCATTGGCCTCTTTAAATGCACATAGATTGTCGAAAGAATTCCCCGCGGGATCGGCAGTAGATGCGGGGTGAACGTAATTTCGTTCGTCGCGATCTGCAACTGCTCCGCAATTTCTCCCAGGTGCCGGTGCGTAAATACTCCATAGGCCGAAAGATTGTCGGCAACAGAAACAAAATGTGTACGCGATGTCGGCTCCTTGCCAGCACCTGAAACGCCAGACTTCGAATCGGCAATAATTCCCTTCTCGCGATCAGCCAGTCCGGCCCGCAACAGGGGCGCCAGCCCGAGAATCACAGTCGTCGCATAACATCCCGGATTGGCAACGACACTCGCATCCGGAATTTTGTCGCCGTTCAACTCGGGCAAACCGTAAATAGCTTTTTCGGTGAGTTCACCCGCAGTCACCGCATCTTCGTCTTTGAAACCGTAAATCGCCCGGTGCTGCGCCTGCTTCAACCGCCATGCACCGCTCAGGTCGATGACACGAATGCCGTTCGCGACCGCCTCCGGTACCAGCGCCCGCGAAACCTCGTGCGGCGTCGCGAGAAAAAGTAATCCAACGCCCTGCTGCTTCAAGGCAGGCCACGAAAGCGGCTCAAGCGGATAGCCGCCATTTCCAGAGAGAACAGGAAATAGGTCTGCAAGATTCACCTGACCGTTGCCATTCGAGTCTGAATTGGGTGCCCCACTTTTGCCCGTTTTTTGGGCAGCGTTAGGACTTTGACTCTCAGGTCTGCTCAGGAGAAGAGGCGTTTCCACCTGCGGATGCCGCAGCAATATGCGCGTCAACTCCAGCCCGGAATAGCCCGTGGCTCCAAGTACCGCGACTTTGAGTTTGCTTGTCATCGAGAGGATGCCATCAGGCGAGCATTTCCTGAATGCGGTCGGCAAGCCTCCCCGCCGCGCGCCTGTCCTGGCAAACGATAAGAATGGTGTCGTCGCCGGCGATCGTGCCAATCGCTTCCGGCCAATTTTCCTCATCCAGAGCAGCCGCCACTGGCTGCGCGCTTCCCGTGCTGGTCTTCGTGACCAGCAGGTTCTCGGCAGCTTGCACACTGGTCACAAACTCCCGCACCAGCCGCGATACCGACGGCAAATCGGACTCTGCTGCGGCGACTTCCCTGCCCGCTACCGAATATCCGTTTGCAGACTTCACCAGTCCGAGCTCGCGAATGTCGCGGGAAAGTGTCGCCTGGCCCGCATCGAACCCTCGCTTGGCGAGGAGCTTCTGCAGCTCCTCCTGGCTGAAGAGTGGCCCTTCGTCGAGCAGCGTCAAAATAGCTTGATGTCGAGCTAATTTGCTCATGGATAACTATTCACTTTTCTGAATAATTATTCATAATTATAGAGAGCCCTGCGCAGGTGTCAAGAAGAAATTGTGGGAAGAACAATTGTTTTCAGGTGAGTAGAGAGGGCTGCCAGAGAAGCGCAATAAAGACGCTACACTGGTTTTGATGGCCGCGCCCCAAGACTACTGTTGGCTCTGCAATCGGTACGGGACAATGACAAAGGAGCACATCCCACCGGAAAGCGCCTTCAACAATTTCCCCTTGCTGCTAATGAAGGTTGACGAACGCAGCATAAAAACGGGAACGATGAACTGGGCACCGGGCCAACGCTTTGGACGAGGTATGTATGTTCGGAGCGTGTGTGCACGCTGCAATAACCAGTGCGGGGCTAAGTACGGCGGCGCATACGTCGATCTAGTACGAAGGGTTGCGGAACGGATTGGTGATGTTCAAGAGTTCCACACTATTTCAATCTTGAGTGTCAAACGACCGCTAGCGATTCTCAAGCAGGTTATGTTTCAATTCGTCTCGGCGAATGGGCCTGGCTTCGTTCGAGCGAACGACTGGGTCGCCCCGTTTATAAGGAACACAACCAATCGATCGATTCCTTCCGATATCGGAATTTACCTCTTCGCCTCGAATACGAGAGGGGCACGACGTACAGGCATCTCCTCGCATATCAATCTGTCACAAAGTTCCGGATTTAATGTAGTTTCGGAATTTTCCTTTTGGCCACTTGGGACTGTCCTCTCTTTTGGGAGATTCTCCCAGCATGGGCTGGCCCCTATTCACCACTGGGTCGATTACCCCTTTGACTATAAAGGAACGGTTGACCTTCATCTGGCAGTAAATCCCACATCCTCCCCCTACCCGGTCGACTTTCGTTCTAAATCACAAGTTGAAAGCGGGTATCCCGGAGATAGCCCTGATCTGAGACTGCCGTCCGAGGAAGATGGGAAAGAAATGGTTAAAGAGCTAGTCAGACGGTCGGGAGGCGACGAGAAGGACTTTAGTTTTTCAGGACATCCAGGCACTGTCGAGAAAATGGCAAAACGAGGAATCCTAAGACCGCGCACAAAATAGCGAATAACTGGCCGCACAAAGCACAGAAGCCCGCTGCTTGCGCAACGGGCTTTTTATCTGGGAGAGGAGCAACTGCTAGTGTTCGCGCGTACTTGGCTGCGCGGATTGCTTGCTCTTTTTGCGGTCTTCTTCGAAGAATTGCGCCAGGCGCTCAATCAGCCGCCGCCGGCCGCCGATCATATGCAGCCCGCTCTCGTGCTGATGTTCTTCCAAAATGTTGTTCAATTTATTCTCGAGATCTGTCATAAGAACCTCCGCGCAATGTACTCAGCCCTGGCCACCCCTATCGGCTTTACCGCAACCCTACGAGAAAAGCCTCGGAGAACCTAGCTTGCTATCTCTACCTTAGCAAGCCTTCGCCCCTAACAGAAATTGGAAATTATGATGGCCGCGATTAGGAAAATGAATGGGAAGGAAAAACCCGTCGCGCGTCGTTCGTCGTGCGTCGTGGGCCAAAGACTCGTCACAACCTGGGAACGATTCGAGGCTTATTCTACAAGAGCTTCACTGGGGGGTTGGCCAACGACACACGCCGTGCGACCCATGACCAGCCTTCTTACTTCGAAGCGGGCGCCAATTGCCTGACGGTGTTGATGAATGTATCGGTTGCGCGGGTCAGCGTACGGTCTCGCCGATACGCGACTCCCAGTTCACGCCACAGTTCTTCGCCTTTGATCGGAATCAGCTTCACGCGCCCGGCCAGCACCTGATCACGAGCAAAGCTAGCGCTGATCAGCGAAACTCCGAGGCCCGCTGCCACGAAGCTCTTGATCATTCCCACACTGGGTAGTTCCATCCGCACTTGCAGTTTGTCCGAATAAGGACGAAAGAGCTTATCCATTACCCGCCGGCTGAATCCCGTCTTTGGCAATAGCATCGGCTGCTTCGCAATTTCGCTGACGGGAACAACGTCCATTTTTGCCAGCGGACTTTGCGGGTTCACCATCAGCATCAGCTGATCGCGAAAAATCGAGTGTGCCTTCAGGCTCGAACTCTTCACCGGCATAGTCACAATACCGACGTCGATCGTGCCGTTCTCTAATTTCTCGACAATCTTGTAGCTGAAATTGCGATAAATGCTGAGCTGCACATTGGGATACAGACTGCAATATTTAGCGAAGACATCGGGCAGGACATAAAGGCAGGTCGCCTCGTTCGCGCCCACCGTAATCGTGCCGCGTGGCATCGAGCCTTGGTCGGCCACCGCGAGCAGGGACTCGTCTTTCATCTGTAGCATGCGTTCGGCATAAGCGAAAAGCACGCGGCCTGCGGGAGTCAGCGTTACGTCCTTCCCCGCGCGGTCTAGCAAGCGGTCGCCGTATTCCTGCTCAAGTTGTCGGATTTGCGCGCTCACGGCCGATTGCGAGCGAAAGATTTTCTGCCCGGCGCGGGAAAAGCTGCCAAGCTTGGCCACTTCCATGAAGGTGACGAGTTGGTCAAAGTCCATGGTAGCGGGAATTATACAGGCAGTGATTAGTGGCTAGTGATCAGTGGATCGGAGTTCGTGGTCCGTGCTCCGTGGTGCGTAGTTCGGAGTTCGTGATTTGTGGGTTGTGGCTCGTGCTCTCGCCGGATAATTTGAGCACACGCCTGGAGAGATAAACATTCGCATCACACGGGAGAGGGGCGAACCACGGATCACAGATCACGGGTTCACGAGCCACGAACCACTACTTCTCAACCTCCGCCAGCTGCACCAACTCCGGCGCGGCCTGCACATTCGACGCATGCAATCCACATTCGCTCTTGGCGAAACCTGACCATCGCCCAGCGCGTTGGTCTTCTCCGGGGGCAACGGCGCGAGTGCAGTGCATGCAGCCAATGCTCGGATAATCGCGGTCGTGCAGAACGTTGTAAGGAACTCCATGCTTGATCACGTATCGCCAGACCTGCTCGCGCGTCCAGTCGGCCAGTGGACTGATCTTCACCAGATTGAATTTCGCGTCCCAATCTACTTTTCGAATTCCTGCCCGCGCGGAGGTCTGATCGCGGCGAATCGCCGTTACCCATGCGTCGAGGTTTGCCAATTTTCGTCGCAGCGGCTCTACTTTCCGCAAACTGCAGCACTGGTCAGGATCCCGCGCCCATAAAGCCTTTCCATATCTATGTTCCTGCTCTTCCGGCGTCAGTCGCGAGTAGAGCCGATCGATATGAATTCCATAGTGCTCCTCAACCCGATCCATTAAATCGTAAGTCTCAGGAAAGAGAAATTCCGTGTCGCCGGTGAAGACTTTTACCCGGGGATTCACCCTATGAGCAATATCGAGCAGTGCCATGCCCTCGACACCCATTCCTGTAGCGAGCTCTATGTCATCTCCGTAGGTTGAAAACGCCCACGCCAGCACCTCTTCAGGCTTCCAGCTCTCTGCAATTACCTGCACTCTCTGGAAATCGACTTTCATTCGGCATTCTCCGGGGAACCGAAATTCATTTCTGTATTTTCGTGAGACAACGCGTATTGACTGAATTGCTGTTTCAGACGTTCACGATCCGCAAGCCGCACGACTTCACCGACCACGAGCAGGCGCGGGCCGCCATATCGCAAGGAATCAAAGAGGCGAGCGACGGTCGTAACATGCAGTCGTTCCAAACCGGTGGTTGCGCCGGAAATAATCGCGCAGGGCGTTTCCGGCAAGACGCCCGATTTCAGCAGGCGTTTTTGAAGAGCACGCAAATCGTGCCCAGGCATGTAGACAACAATGGTCGCATTGGACGGCAGGCGATCAGGCCAACTCGCAGTTTGTTCGGCGCTCTTGCTGCTGCCGGTCAAGAGCACGAGCGACGAAGAAACATCGCGATGCGTCAGCGGAAGCTGAACCGTTGCGGCGGCACCCGTTGCGGCAGTAATTCCGGGCACAACTTCAATTTCGATTCCAGCCTGCCGCAGAGCTTCCAGTTCCTCGCCGCCGCGCCCAAAGATGAAGGGATCGCCGCCCTTGAGTCTGACAACCTGCAACCCGAGCAGGCCGTATTGCACAAGCAGTCGATTGATTTGCTCTTGCGATGTGCTTGGTTTCCCGCAACGCTTGCCGACGTTCACCAACTCAGCCGTTGCCGGAATCAAGCGCAATATTTCTTCACTGACCAGTTCGTCGTGCAGCACCACATCCGCGCCGCGCAGCACTCGCGCCGCCTTCAACGTCAACAGATCGGGATCGCCGGGACCAGCGCCGACCAAGAACACTTTGCTGCGTGGGCTCAATTGGTCCTCCCACGCTGCGTGTCTTTTCTGTTATCGAAGGCTTGGCGGCTAGCAAGCTCATGCAGCAGTTTCTTCCGTGCTTCGGCATCCAAGTGGGAGGCATTCAACTGCTCGCGAGATTCCCCGAGTTCCTCCAGCCACTTTTCGTACTCAGGGCCAAATTGTTCCTCGAGTTCTTTGCGCAGACGCTGTGCCAGCGAGGGACTTCGCCCATTCGTCGAAATGGCAATCTGCAGGTCCCCCCGATTTACCACTGCCGGGTAATAAAAATCGCAATTTTCCGGATCATCCACGGCATTGCACAGAACATTGCGCAGCTTCGCTTGCCGAAAAATCTGAGTATTCACTTCGTGTGAATTCGTCGCGGCGATCACGATCGAAATACCATCCAGGTCGCGCGGATCGAACTCTCGCGGCTTCCAACTAAGCTTCCCTTCAAAATCCCAGCGCCGAATCTGAAACACGGCTTTGGGCGCAACTACCTGTACAGTCGCGTCAGCATCGAGCAGCCCGCGAATCTTTCCCTCTGCCACGGTGCCCGCGCCGACTACCAGGCACCGGCGTCCTTCGAGTTTTAGAAAAATTGGAAACATGCTCGCTTCCCAAAAACAAAAAGCCCATCGCCAGGTTCTGCTGGCGATGGGCCTCTGTACCGGTACTTCTAAACTCTCAGGTCAGCTCTCCCGTGCCAGCGTGCGCACACATACAACAACAAGCGCAGCACTGACAACACATTTGCCGAGACGAGCTCATATACCGTTTAGATGATAGAAACCACTGAACGATCCTGTCAACGTTACGATTTGACATTACCACGCAAAATTCAGATCGGAGACATCGAAAATGCAGCTCAATGTGCCATAGCTGGTCCCTTGCCGCCTTTGGGTTTCTGCATCAGCAACAAGAGGGGCAGCAAAATAATGAACATCCAACCCAGGAATCTGAACACGTCGTTATAAGAAAGCATGGACGCCTGCTGTTGCAGCATTCCCCAGATTGCGCCTTGTGCCATGTGAGAAGCTGTGACTGGATCAGATCCCCTGGACATAAATAGCTGTCTGAGACCGGCCAACGTTTTCTGGGCCTGCGGGCTGCCATAATTGACGTGCTCGCCCAAATAATGAATGTGCGCCTGCATGTGGCGGAACTGCAGAGTTTCGACAACTGAAATTCCGACGCTCGCGCCGATATTGCGCATCAAGTTGAAAACGCTGGTCGCGTTTCCCATGCGCTCTCGCGGAATCGGATCATTCGTAACCGTTGTGAGTGGGACAAAAATTAACCCCAACCCCGCTCCCTGCAACATCAGCGGCCACCAGAAATTCCAAAAGCCTACGTCGAGACTAAAGAAAGAAACTGCAAACATTGCTCCCGCCGTGGCCGTCAAACCTGCCGCTAAAAGTTTGCGCGAGTCCACTTTGCCTGTCAGAATTCCGACTACCGGCATAAATAGAAAAGACGCAAGGCCACGCGGCAGGTTCGTCACCCCGGCGTGTGTCGCTGTATACCCAAGCAGCTCCTGCATTAGCAGCGGCAGCAAGACCGTGCTTCCATAGAGCACGAAGCCAACAATCGTCATCAAAAACGTTCCCACGGCATACGACCGGTATCGAAACACCCCGAGATCAATCACCGGATGTCTGGCCTTCAGCTCGCGAACGATCAAACCGCCAAGCCCCAGCACAGCCAATACCGCAAGGACAATAATGAAGTGTGAACCAAACCAATCTTCTTCTTGTCCCTTGTCGAGCATGATTTGCAACGCGCCAATACCAACGACCAACAGTCCAATCCCCCAGTAATCAATGCCCGTTTTCTCGCGCTTCAAATAAGGGGGATCAAAAATGAACGCCTGCGTCAGCAAGATCGCAATCACACCGATGGGCACGTTTATATAAAAGACCCAGCGCCAGCTGTAATTGTCAGTTAGCCAGCCACCGAGCACCGGGCCAAGCATCGGCGCGACCACGATGCCCAGCGCCCAAAACGCCATTGCCTGCCCACGCTTTTGTGGAGCAAACGATTCGAGCAGAATCGCCTGCGAAAGGGGCTGCAATCCTCCTCCACAGGCACCCTGAATGATGCGGAACATAATTAGGAATCCGAGCGAGGGCGCCAAGCCGCAGGCAAACGACGCTGCGGTAAATCCAGTGACCGCCAACATCAAAAGGCGTTTTCGTCCGAAGCGTCCGGCCAGCCAGCCCGTCATTGGGAGCACGATCGCGTTCGCCACAAGATAAGAAGTGAGCGTCCACGTCGCTTCGTCAATCGTGGCAGACAGATTGCCCGCGATGTGCGGCAAGGAAACGTTGACCACCGTTGTATCCAGCACTTCCATGAATGTGCTGGACATGACCGCAATCGCGATCAGCCACGGATTGATCTCCGGTTGAGCTTGCGGGGATTGGGCTTGCGGTTGGGAACTCATCGTGCGACGTACGAATGCAAACTACATTCGATTCCTTTGGCCTGCCAAAGGCTTCACCAAGCTGCGGTTAAAGCGGGACAGGTTTGGGGAAGCGGGCGTCCTCGCCGCAAATTCCGCTCCTAAGACCGTCATGCTCTTGCTGTATCCTCAATTCGAACTTGAGTATGGATACACGGCGCCTGCGGGTCACGAACGGGTTCTTGATCATCTCCGCGTTTACTCTCTGTGTGGTGCTTCCGTTTATCAAACTAGGAATTCCCTCGGGCCACGACTTCGAGTTTCACTTTAACTCCTGGATCGAAGTAGCTGAACACTGGAGGCAAGGCACCTTCTACCCACACTGGGCCGCGCTAGCCCATTTCGGATACGGTGGCGCTCGCTTCGTCTTTTATCCGCCGTTTTCGTGGACATTGGGAGCGCTGCTCGGAATTGTTCTGCCTTGGAAATTCGTGCCTGCCGCTTATATATGGATTGTCCTCACCCTTGCAGGCTGGTCGATGTTTTTGCTCGCACGAAAGTGGTTTTCGTACCGCAGTGCGATTTTTGTTGCGTTGCTTTACGCCACCAATCCTTACACCCTGGTAATTGTCTATTGGCGAAGCGCTCTCGCGGAACTCATGGCAGCAATTTATTTGCCTCTGCTACTGCTCTTGATTTTGCGCTTAGAAAAAAATGCTCGATGGACTCTGGTTCCTCTAAGTCTGCTACTGGCTGCGGGTTGGCTGACCAATGTGCCTAGCGCTGTGATGATGACTTATTCAATTGCCATACTCGCTGTGGTCATTGCGTTTAGGCGGAGATCATTCTCCCTGCTTGCCACCATGGCCGCAGCTGTCCTACTCGGCGCGATGTTGGCGGGCTTCTATCTTGTGCCGGTTTTTCACGAGCAAAGCTGGGTAAATATCAGCCAGGTGCTCGCTCCGGGCGTGCGCCCGGTCGACAATTTCTTGTTTACCAACACCACAGATGCTGACCACAATCTCTTCAACCTGCTGATCTCGATTGTGGCCGTCTTTCAAATAGCCCTGTTAGGGCTGGCGCTATGGGGTAGTCGCCGGGGATTGATCGTTGCTCGACTGCAAAAAAAAGATGCTCGAAGTCCTTTGCAAACGACCAACGACGAACCACCAACGACGCTGTTTTCACTCCTGCTTGTATGGAGCATCGTCTGCGCGCTGCTCATGGTGCGCCCTACATTGCCATTCTGGCTGTACCTCCCCGAGCTTCGGTTCGTGCAGCTTCCCTGGCGATGGCTACTCTGCCTGAATGTTCCGTTTGCGCTTGCAATTACTTTTGGAGTTCGCCGCTGGTGGCTGCGCGCGATCGTGTGCGCGGCGGCGCTGGCAACTTTCCTGGTTGTGTGGCACCGTGTTCAAGTTCCCTGGTGGGACAACGCAGGCGACATTCAGGAGATGCTCGATAACCAGCAGGACGGCACCGGCAACGAAGGAGTCGATGAATACGTACCCGCTACAGCCGATTCCTACGATATAAACCACAACGCGCCTCTAGTGCGCTTTGAGGGCAACGCTGCCGTGCGCATTAATGTCCAGCAATGGCTCGCCGAGCGGAGGCGTTTTCTCGTAAATTCGAGCGCGCCAGGCAATCTTGTCGTGCGGCTGTTTAACTATCCTTCGTGGAAGGTTCGCGTGAACGGCAGGCTCGCGAAGACGGGAACAACAGCGCGCACGGGACAAATGACGATTGCAATTACAGCCGGTCAAAGTCAGATAGAAATCGACTTCGTTCAAGGCCGAGACCGCATGGTTGGAATGCTATGTTCAGCTGTCGCATTCATTGTGCTGCTGATCTGCTTGATTGTGTTCCACCGACGACCAGCTTTTTTAGCTCGCAGCTCATCGCTCATAGCTCGTACCTCATGACGGATGGCGCATGACGCATGACCCACGACGCATGACCACTCCCATTCTCATCGCCACCTCGAACCCCGGCAAAATCCGCGACTTTGCCGGTGCAGCGTCTGCACTCGGAATTCAGGTTGCAGCGATCCCGAACTTCTCGTCACTCACTCCTGTCGTTGAAGATGGCGCGACCTTCGAAGCTAACGCGCGCAAGAAAGCGGAAATGTACAGCAAGTCTGTTCCCGGCGCGATCATCATCGCCGACGACTCCGGCCTCGAAGTCGATGCGCTGGGCAGAGCTCCGGGCGTCCATTCCGCGCGGTACGCTGCCGACGAGCCACATAAAGCCGAAGCCAATACCGACGACCAAGCCAACAAGGCGAAGTTAATCCGCGAAATTAGCCGAGTGCCGTCTGAAAAACGTACAGGTCGTTTCGTCTGTTGGATCGCAGCCGCCCGCGATGGGAAGACGCTCGCAGTCTTCAAAGGCAAGGCCGAAGGCTTGATCCTTGAAGCGCCTCGTGGCAGCAACGGCTTCGGCTACGATCCGCTGTTTTATTTTCCGCAGATCGGCAAGACATTCGCCGAACTTACGCCTGAAGAAAAGGCCAACTACAGCCATCGCGGCGCCGCATTCCGAAAATTTCTGGAATGGTATCGCGACGCGTGCTGAACGAATCCGACCTCGCCAATTGACTCCAAGTAGTACACGCTGCGGGCAAAAACAATCCTGGTTCAGCCCACCTTCCTTGACGCAACACGTTTGCGACCAACATAATAAAAAGTTCGTCTAATACTGCTGGAGAAATTAGGGACGATTGGCTTCTGCTCCGAGTTCAGCACCTCCAACCATACATCGTGGCGTAGCTCCTCTTCGAGCCGGCCACGGTCACTCTTTTTTGTTGCGCCGCTTGCATTCCCTGAGCGGCATCGTTCCTATCGGCTTTTTTCTAATCGAGCATTTTTTCTCGAATGCTTACGCGACCAAAGGTCCCGGCGCTTATACCAAACAGGTTGCGTTCCTCAGCAGCTTTCCATTTGTGTTTTGGCTCGAACTATTCGGAATCTGGCTGCCGATTCTCTATCACTCGCTCTACGGCTTCTACATCTGGTATCGCGGCGAGAGCAATGTCACCGATTACCCCTGGGCCGGCAACTGGATGTATTCCGCGCAGCGCTGGACGGGCGCCATCGCCTTCTTCTATATCGTCTGGCACACGTGGCATCTGCGCTTTAGCGGCGTGCACATTTTGAGCTATCCGGCATCAGCCTTCGGCAAAGTGCAAATGGAGTTTCATAATCCCTGGGCGGTCGGGTTTTACGCTGTAGGAATTTTCTGCGCGTCGTGGCACTTCGGTTATGGCCTGTGGCTGTTCGCGGCCAAGTGGGGGATTTTCCAGGGTCCGATCGCGCAGAAACGCTGGGGCTATGTTTGCTTCATTATCGCCATCGGATTCATGGTTGTCGGGGCGGTCACGATGTACTCGTTCCTGACCACGCCGCAGCAGCCAGTACAGCCGGTAGGAAGCGATATGGATTCGTTCACCATGCGATGAGAAATCATTCACCACGGAAACACGGAGTAGCACCAAATTACGAATGGCTTTTATCAGTGACTTCGTGTCTCGGTGGTGAAAAAAAGCAAATGCCAGCTAATCCCACAATCATCGTTGTCGGTGGCGGACTCGCCGGACTCGCGGCCACGATCAAGATCGCCGAAATGGGTGGCCACGTCGACCTTTTCTCTATCGTGCCCGTCAAACGTTCGCATTCCGTTTGCGCGCAAGGCGGAATCAATGCTGCCAAGAACCTCAAGGGCGAAGGCGACTCCACCTGGATACATTTTGACGACACGGTTTACGGCGGCGACTTCCTCGCCAACCAGCCTCCGGTCAAAGCCATGTGCGAGGCTGCGCCGGGCATCATCGATCTGCTCGATCGCATGGGCGTGCCTTTCAACCGCACTCCCGAAGGCTTGCTCGATTTCCGTCGCTTTGGTGGCACGCTGCATCACCGAACCGCATTTGCCGGAGCGACTACCGGCCAGCAACTTCTTTATGCGCTCGATGAGCAGGTTCGCAGATATGAATCCGAAGGCAAAGTAACGAAATTCGAATCTTGGGAATTTCTTTCCGCCGTGCTCGACTCGCAGCGTATCTGCCGCGGAATCTGCGCCATGGATCTGCGTTCGATGGAAGTTCGCACCTTCCCCGCCGACGCTCTCCTGATCGCGACCGGTGGCATCGGCGCGATCTTTGGCAAGAGCACAAATTCTGTGGTCTGCACCGGATCGGCGCAGTCGGCGCTCTATCAGCAAGGTTGCTATTACGCCAACGGAGAATTCATCCAGGTCCATCCCACATCAATTCCCGGTGAAGACAAGCTTCGCCTGATGTCGGAATCCGCGCGCGGTGAGGGCGGACGCGTCTGGGTCCCAAAACAGCTCGGAGACAAACGCGACCCGGTTTCGATTCCAGAAAAAGACCGCTGGTACTTTCTCGAAGACTGGTATCCCAAATACGGCAATCTCGTTCCCCGCGACGTCGCCACTCGCGCAATCTTCAAAGTGGTTTACGAGCACAACCTCGGCATCGACGGTAAGCCGATGGTCTATCTCGATCTCACACACATCGACCGCGCCACGCTGAACCGGAAACTCGAAGGCATCCTCGAAATTTACGAAAAGTTTGTCGGCGACGATCCGCGCGAAACGCCAATGAAGATTTTCCCCGGCATGCACTACACCATGGGCGGCCTATGGGTCGATTTCAATCAAGCCACGAACATTCCTGGGATTTTCGCTGCCGGCGAGTGCGAGTATCAATATCATGGCGCGAATCGCTTGGGCGCCAATTCCCTCGTGTCATGTATTTTCGGCGGATTCACCGCCGGCCCGAACGCGTTCCGCTACGCCAAGAATCAGTCAGCCGCTACGGGTAACGACCATTTCGATTCCGAGCGCAAGCGTCAGGAAGAAATCAACGCTGGCTTGATGAAGTCGGTAGGCACCGAGAATCCATTTAAGCTTTGGCGCGAACTGGGTGAATTGATGACTAAAGACTGCACCGTCATTCGCTACAACAACAATCTCGTGCAGACCGACGCCAAGCTGGTCGAACTGCTTGAACGCTTCCAGCGAATTAACTTGAGCGATCGTTCCATGTGGGCGAACACATCGTTCGCATTCACGCGCCAGCTTTACAACATGCTTCAGTTGTCGCGGGTAATTGCCCAAGGTGCACGGATGCGCAATGAATCCCGCGGTGCGCATTACAAACCGGACTTCCCCGAACGCGACGACAAGAACTGGCTCAAGACAACCAAAGCATATTTCGCGCCCGACGCGGATGAACCCAAATTTGAATTTGAACCGGTGGACGTGAGTTTGATTCCGCCGAGGTCGAGGAAGTATTGAAGTGAAGTTTTGCGCGCGCTGGCAATTGCGGCGAGACGAAGTTCATCCTGGACTTGACGGATTAAAGGTCTCGTATCAGGGCACGTCTTCAGACGTGCCAAGAGTGTCCGCAACAGCCCGAACGGGCTTTAGCCCCGGCGACAGGTTATCCAGATCAAACTCTGAATGAGCCGAGGAATACTCGTATTCCGATGCCCTTACCACTAATCCCGCGACCACGGGATTTTCTGTAATGTACTCACAAATCCTCTTTGTAGCTTCCGGATCCTTCACACGCACTTCTGAAAATCCGCGCTCCCAAACTGGAGACCTGAACCCTAATTCTTTGCCGCCGCGAAATGCGAAACCGCCTTTGATGAACTGAACAGCTCGTTCAATGCTGAGTTCAGGGCCGACGGTGATCAGCACATGAAAATGGTCGGGCATAACCAGCGAATTCATGAAGTAGATATTTGCCCTGCGAGCGATACTGGTACAGCACACCTATAAGCAACTTGGCTGACCGATCCGACTGTAAGAGTCGGCGTTTCCGCGCGATGGATGATGTCACAAAGAACGTGCGGACTCCGGCAATGATATTCGCGGACTGTGCGCGCCGGACAGGGATTGCCATGCAGTGGCTGAAGCCAGCTTCCTTTTTTGGGAGTTCGTCTAGCACGTCTGAAGACGTGCCCTGATACGAACCTTATGGTGCAGGCGGAGGAGTGTCTGTGACGAGTGAACATTCGGTCTTTACCGATTGTGGATCGCTCGTACCTATCAGGTCTAAACTCCATTCCACAAATGGTCCCGGTTCGGCACGCGTAAATGGTCGCCTCCAGGGCGGTGTCGTAAAATGTTCGAGAACAATGCCTGATCGTAAATCTGTCCTCTTCAAAATCCGCCGCCAAGCCTCTCCCAACGACAAGCCTCGCTGGGAAGAATTCGAACTCTCCTGGCACCCCGGGATGAACGTGATCTCCTCGATGATGGAGATCGCCCGCAATCCCGTCACACGCGACGGCAAGACGACCACGCCGATCACTTACGATTCGAATTGCCTCGAAGAGGTCTGCGGGTCCTGCGCCATGCTGATCAACGGCCGCGCCCGCATGGCCTGCTCCGCACTGGTCGACAAACTCGAGCAGCCGATCACTCTCGAACCGCTTTCGAAGTTTCCCGTCATTCGCGATCTGTCCGTCGATCGCAGCGTCTTATTCGAAAATTTGAAGCGCGTCAAAGCCTGGGTTCCGATCGATGGCACATACGACCTTGGCCCCGGACCGCGCATGACCATGCATGAGCAGGAGCAGGCGTATCCCCTTTCGCGCTGCATCTCGTGCTGCTGCTGCATGGAAGTCTGCCCGCAGTTCAACGAGCACACCGGCTTTGTTGGCGCTGCGACAATCTCACAGGTGCGGCTGTTCAATACACACACGACAGGCGCTGCCCTGAAACGCGAGCGACTGCTGGCTCTCATGGGCGACGGTGGAATTCAGGAATGCGGTTACGCCCAGAACTGCGTCGAGATTTGCCCGAAGGATATTCCGCTCACCCGCTCCATTTCTGAAGTCGGCGGCGCCGTGATGAAGCAGGCCATTGGCGACCTATTTCGGCGATAAGCTCTCCGACAAGTTACTCTTGACACTTTTCGTAACGTGACCGAAAAAGTTTGCCACTTTTCGCTCTTCACAAATCCACAATCAGGGTGCCCCACCCTAAGCAGTTTTCGTAGGGTGGGTTACGCACTGAATTCAAAGAAGATCTTTCCGGCCACCCAGGTACTTAGAACGGCATCTTAGCTGCAAACTGAATAATCGTCCGCCACACTTCGTAACCGGGAGGTAACCAGCGGGAACTGCGGTCTTCAATCTAAGGTAATCGAGAAATTTGAACTTTTTGTCTTGGAATTTTACGGAAACGTCTTAGAATGAACACCTGTAAACCTGCTGCCAATTTGCCGATGAGGATTCAGAAGCAGACCGTAATCATTCTCGCTACTCTGGCCCTGAGTTGCCAGGCCTTTGCTGTTCGCCCCGTCGTGCCGCCACATTACCACCGCATGCACCGTATCCATTTTCGTCACCTGCGGTGGAACCCGGTATTCAAGCCTTCGCACGAGTCGTTGCTGTTGCAGAATGAAGAAATCGATCGCCTGAACCTGCCGCGCATTTATAACGACAGGCAACTTGAGAAGCTGAAGGCGAGCGGCGATCTGGTTCCGATCATTCCGACCGAGGCGCTGCGAATTCAGCCGTCGCTCGATCCGACGCGCCGCTATTGTCGTCCGTGGACGATGGATTTCCTCGAAGACATTAGCACGGCGTACTACAAAGAATTCCACCAGCAAATCCAAGTCAACTCGGCAGTCCGCACCATTCTGGTTCAGAAAAAGCTTCGCCGTCACAACCGCAACGCCGCACCAGAGTACGGTGAAACAGCTTCGTCGCACTTGGCAGGATTGACTGTCGACTTGCAACGCCGCGGCATGAGCAAAGCGCAAATCAGATGGATGGAAGACTATCTTCGTCCGCTCCATGAAGAAGGCTTAGTTGAGCCCGAAGAAGAACGACGCCAATGGTGCTTCCACATTATGGTCGCCGGCGCCTACGACCAGTGGCGGGCCAACAAGATGCTGGCTGAGCAGGAAGATGTGGACAAGACTGTCTCCGACATCGTTAGCGTCGGCTTGGAAACCACTACGCTGGGTACTCAGCAGGCAACGCTGCAGTAAGCGTCCAGCATTCAGCATTCAGCATTCAGCATCAGCGTTCAGCACTCAGTCAGCCGCTTCGTTCACTCAAGACGCCAACATTCGCCCTAATGTCATTCCGAACCGGCTTCAGCGGTGGGTGCCTGCCGTGAGCCACTGACCGACGGTAGAAGTCCAATGGAAATCTGCTTTTCGCGTCACAGACAACAGATTCCTTCGGGATTAGATGAAGCCTCGTACTGAGTACTGACTGCTACTATCGACCCATGCTCATCCTGATGGCCGGCCTTCCCGGGACAGGCAAAAGCGCGCTCAGCCGCGCACTGGCCGAGCGACTCGACGGAACAGTCATTGACAAGGACGTAGTCCGCGCTGCGCTCTTCCCTCCTGCCGACATCGAGTATTCAACGGAGCAAGACGATTTCTGCATGGCAGTCATGCTGAAAGTCGCCGGATATTTGTTCCGCAAAGATCCCTCGCGTTTCATTTTCGTTGATGGCCGCACGTTCTCGCGTCGATATCAGCTCAAGCGCGCCACTGGATACGCAGAAGCCCTCGGCCAGCCATGGCGAATTATCGAGTGCGTCTGCCGTGAAGAAAGCGCGCGCAAGCGCCTGGCAAGCGACGACGCTCATCCCGCCGGCAATCGTAATTTCGATCTTTACCTTGAAGTAAAAGCCCGACTCGAAGAAATTACATTTCCCAAGATCGTGATCGACACCGACCAGCCGCTGGTAGCCTGCATGAAGCTAGCTCAGTCTGCCCTAAGTTAATCGAGCCGTTAACGCGCCGTTATCCGAACCGCCTTAACGATAAGGAATCTGCTTTTCATCGCGACCCCGCGCGGAGGCCGAAAGCAATGTCGTACAATGCTGTTTCGTTTTGTCATCTTAGGAGCAACAATGCGCAATGTTCTCGCTGTCTTGCTAGTGTTCTGTTCGACCTGCATGTTTTCGCAAACATCCCATCCAGCTGCTAAACCTGCGGCAAGAAGGTCCACTAGCGCTGCCGCACCGGCCAAGCCGACCGCCATCATCGACACAACCGCGGGCAAGATGACCTGCACGCTGCTTCCCGACAAGGCTCCAATCGGCGTAGCTAACTTCATCGGGCTTGCACGGGGCACAAAGGATTGGACCAACCCGTTCAACGGAAAAAAAATGCACGGCGTACCTCTCTATAACGGAACGGTTTTTCATCGCGTGATTCCTGAATTCATGATCCAGGGCGGAGATCCGCTCAGCACCGACCCTTCTCGCGCTGGCATGGGTGGCCCCGGATACAAGTTCAAGAATGAAACTTCTCCTGACCTGTTATTTGATCGCCCAGGACGCCTTGCCTACGCAAATTCGGGTCCTGACACAAATGGGTCACAGTTCTTTATCACCGAAGTCCCTTACCCCAGCTTGAATGGCGGCTACACGATCTTCGGGCAGTGCGATGACCCGAGCGTCGAAGTTGTAAAGCAAATTGCGCGCATGCCGCGCAACATGGCGAACGACCGGCCCGACGATCCAGTAAAGATCAATAAAATTACGATTCTGCACGCAGGCGCGACCCACGCACCGGTGCATCATCCGCTGAAGCCTGCAACAAAAACAAAGTAGTGCTGTCATGTCGACTGGACTTTAGTCCGCCAAGGATCTGCTGTTTCACAGGCCGATTCGGAATGAGTTGAAGAAAGGAATCGCATGTCTCGCCAACCTGGCACTTACGCAACTTTCAATACCTCTGAAGGCACAATCGTCTGCCGTCTGTTCGAAACGGAAGCGCCGAAGACTGTGCAAAATTTCACCGATCTCGCAGAAGGCAAACGTGAGTGGAAGCACCCGAGCACCGGCAGGAAGAGCTCAGACCGCCTTTACGACGCCACAATCTTTCATCGCGTGATCCCGAACTTCATGGTCCAGGGCGGCGACCCAGCTGGTACCGGTTTCGGCGGCCCCGGTTATCAGTTTGAGGACGAAACAAGGAACTCGCCGCACAAATTCGATAAGCCCGGCAAACTCGCCATGGCCAATGCCGGCCCGAACACGAACGGCTCGCAGTTTTTCATCACCGTCGCGCCTGCTCAATGGCTCACCGGCAAGCACACAATTTTTGGCGAAGTGATCGAGGGGCAGGAGATTGCAGACAAGATCGCCAACCTTCCACGCGGCCGGAACGATCGTCCGAACAAGGATGTGGTGTTGCAATCGGTCGTGATCGAGAGAGTGTAGCTCAGCCCACGACAGCGCGTTGACGCAATAATGTTGCCTGAGTGTGCAGATCGCAAATCGCGATCGCCAGCGCATCAGCGGCATCGGCCGGTTGCGGAATCTCTTGAAGGCTCAGCAGTCGGGCAACCATCATCTGCACTTGTTGTTTCTCGGCACGGCCATAACCTACTACCGAAGATTTAATTGTCAGCGGCGCATATTCCGCTATTTCTATTTTTTGCAAGGACGCCGCCAGCATCGCCACGCCCCGCACTTGGCCAAGTTTAAGCGCCGACTTTGCGTTTATCGAGTAGAAAACATCTTCGATCGCCACCCGGTCAGGTTGATGATCGTCAATGACTTCGCCAAGTCGATCGAATACCGTCGACAAGCGAAGTGACATCGGTTCACGCGTTGAAAGGCGGATTCCGCCGAAGGAAACACAGGTGAGTTTGCCTGCCCCATCTAAGTCAACCACCCCATACCCGGTGCATTCCGTACCGCAGTCGATGCCCAAAACGCGCATGTTGCGAAAAGTGTACTAGACTTGCGGTCGCTAACTGCAATCAAACTTGTACTTGATGATCCTCGCAATGGCGATGCTGGCAATCGTAAATTCCAATAACTCCGCACCTTTCAGCTAAGTCAAACGATGATAATCTAATGTTTCCGTCCTACAAGAAGCGCGTTGGTAGTGTATGCCGCGAAACATTTGGTTTCTAAGCGGCGGAAAATTCCATCTTTTACGCAAGAGGAGCAGGCGATGAAAATTGGGATACTGACCGGCGGTGGCGACTGCCCTGGATTAAATGCAGTCATTCGGGCCGCCGTCCGCAAGGGCACCTTTCATTTCGACGATAAATTCGTCGGCTTTCTCGAAGGCTGGCGCGGCTTAATGGAAAACAAAACCATGCCGCTCGACTTGCAGGCGGTCGCTGGAATCCTACCCCGAGGCGGCACCATTCTTCGCACATCGCGCACCAATCCCGCGAAAAAACCTGACGGTCTCGAGACTTGTATCGCAACTCTGAAGAAAAATGGCGTCGACGCGCTGATCGCAATCGGTGGCGACGATACGCTTTCTGTCGCCACAAAACTTTCCGATAAGGGAGTGAAAGTCGTCGGCGTCCCCAAGACGATTGACAACGATCTCTCCGGAACTGATTTCACGTTCGGCTTCGACACCGCGGTCAACATCGTTACTGAGGCCATTGATCGCGTGCACACCACTGCCGAAGCGCACAATCGCGTGATGGTTGTCGAAGTTATGGGACGCGATGCCGGCTGGATCGCGATCTACAGCGGTATTGCGGGCGGCGCTGATGTCATTCTGATTCCCGAGCAGCCATTCGATGTCGATAAAGTTGCCGCCAAGATCCGCATGCGCCACGCACGTGGGCGTTACTTCAGTATTGTTGTCGTTGCCGAAGGCGCCAGGTTCGCGAAGACGTCTGATGGCAACGTAAAAGTCAACGAGGAAAAAGATGAGTTCGGACACGCGCGCCTCGGAGGCATTGGCAACGCTCTCGCCCATGAACTCGAACATCGCACAGGATTCGAAACACGGACGGTTGTGCTCGGGCACGTTCAGCGCGGTGGAACACCGACTGCCTTCGATCGCGTTCTAGCGACCCGCTATGGCTTGGGCGCAATTGATATGGTCCATCGAGGAGAATTCGGAAGAATGGCCGCGCTGCGCGGAAACAAAATTGTGTCGGTCCCGCTGGCAGAAGCTACTGGCACCAACCGCCGAGTCGACCAGGAAATGCTCGATGCTGCTTTCGGCATTCTGGAAGACGTGGAAAAAGAAGCTGTCGCAGGCTGACCAGTAAACAAGATCGAAACGGTTGCCCCACCCTTGTCGCGGTTTTTTGCGAGAGGGTGGGGATTTTGATTTGAATGACCGGAGTATCACTTTCTAGATTCCCCGGCCGTTCAATCTCTCCGTCGCAAGCGCATTAACCGCTACGCTAAATGCTGACCATGGGCCTGAACCACCTCGATTTTGCGATCATCGCCGTCTATCTCGTTGCCGTCACAATTTTCGGCATTCGCTTTCGCAAGCGCCAGCGCAATTTGCGCGACTATTTTCTGGCCAGCCGGGATATCCCCTGGTGGGCCATCGCTCTATCGATCGTTGCCGCTGAAACCAGCACGCTAACCATCATCAGCATTCCTGGTCTCGCTTACACTTCCGATTTCACCTTCCTGCAAGTGGTTATGGGGTACGTCATTGGCAGGTTCATCATTGCCTTCGTGCTTCTGCCGCACTACTTTCGCGGGGAGTTATTCACCGCCTACGAGTTGATCGAGAGGCGGTTCGGGCCACGCCTGCGAACGCTTACGTCAGGCCTATTCCTGGTCACGCGGGCAGCGGCTGAAGGCGTACGTGTTTACGCTGTCTCGATTGTTGTCTCCATTGCTTTAGGTACGGGCGAAATTTTCTCAATCGCGATCATAACCGTATTGACGCTGATTTATACCTTCGAGGGCGGCCTGGCTGCGGTGATTTGGACCGATGTTGTGCAAACGGTGATCTATGTCGCCGGAACGCTAGTCGGGCTTGTGACAATCATTCATTATGTGCCCGGCGGTTGGACGGGTATCCACCAGGCTGCGGCCGCGGCACATAAGTTCCGCACCTTCGATTTCTCGCCGAATTTTTTTAAGGCATACACGTTTTGGGCAGGACTGATCGGCGGAGCTTTCCTGACAACTGCAAGTCATGGCACGGATCAGCTCATTGTGCAGCGCCTTCTGGCTGCACGGAACCAACGGCAGTCGGTCGCAGCTTTGCTCTCAAGTGGCGGCGCGATTCTGCTTCAGTTCGGGTTATTCCTGCTGCTCGGCGTCATGCTCTTTGCGTACTATCAGCTTCCCGCGGCGCATTTTGGCAGGGCCGACAACATTTATCCGAGTTTCATTGTCACGCGTATGCCACATGGAATTTCCGGACTGCTGATCGCAGCAATTCTGGCGGCGGCCATGTCGAACCTGAGCGCGGCATTGAATTCGCTTTCTTCCAGCACGATCATGGACTTCTACACGCGGTTGCGTCCACAAACCCCTGACGAGCGCAAGCTGAAATTTTCGCGGATGTCCACCGTGTTTTGGGCGTTCGTCCTATTTGCGCTTGCGATGTTGTCTTTGCATTACGTGGGGCACGTTGTCGAGCTCGGACTTCAGATTACCTCGATCGCCTACGGCGCCCTGCTCGGCACTTTCTTGTTAGGCGTTCTCACTCGCAAAGCCGGCCAGAACGGCGCAATGCTCGGTATGGTCTGTGGCTTTGCGGCTGAAGTTTATCTCTGGAAATTTTCTGCCGTCCCATGGACCTGGTGGGTTGCAATCGGAACGACTATCACATTCACCGTGGGATACACAGCAAGCCTAACGTTCGGGCGCCAATCACGCTAAGCTGGCACTTCCTGCGACGCGCCACGCTGCTTATGCAATTCGGCATGAAAATCATCTGCGGGAAGCTCAGCGCCGAGGTGGAACAACGAGAGTAACGGATCGTCTTTGTCGCCGCCGGCACGCCCCTCGCTGAATGCTTCCGGCGTATTGTCAATGCTGTCCGGCTTCACTTCTACTTCCGGGAAGGAGCCTTCGTTGCTGACCAGTGCGTGAATAAAGTTCTCGACCTTCTTGCTCTCTTCTTCCGACGTCCTGGTGAACTGTACACCCATGCCGGAACCCGGATGCATCACACGCACGAGGCCCTCTGCCTGTAGCTCCAGGTCGCCAACTCTCATTGCAATTTGGAGCCTGGTTCGAACCGGGAACGGGGATTCCGTCTCCAGATAGCAAGCGCTCAAGCTCAAATCAGTGAGGCGGCAGTTCACAGGAGGATCATCTGCGTCGCTTACCAATTGGCGAGCAATCCACGATTTGAGTTGCGCACTCGCGTGCTCGGGGACATCGCGAAAACGAATTCCTTGCAGCGGCCTGCCTTCCCAGGCAATCTCGCCGCGACACTGAATATCGGTTGAAGAGCCGGGCAGCTCAAACTGCAGGCTAAACGAAGGCGGCAATTGTACTCTGGTTTTAATCGCCATGCCGTTCTCGCTCAGGTCCGCCGTGTGCACATGCAAAGTTCGCCCTGCTCTTTCGAGGTGAATCTTCACCGAGAGCTCGACCGGAATTCTGGCATGGCGTCGTCGTTCCCGTTTCATTAAGGCACGCACCGAGCGGAAGCTTGCCTTCGTGCGATCCAATTCAATCGGCTTCATAAGCACGAAATGCGTCCCTAGTTCGAATGCACGCTTTAAGCCCTCATGATCGTTGATGATCGCGACCGCAATGGCACGATTATTCGCTGGAGCTGATTTGATTCCCTTCAGGATCTTGGCAGCGATGACCGGCGTTGTGCAATCGACAATTACAGCCTCAAATCGTTGCCGCGTAAGCTTTTGTATTGCCAAATCAAGGTGCGTACAATGTTCAACGCCGATTTCCAGATCGGTCAAAACACGGCGAAGCACTCGAACGACTTTTTCGTCCGAGCACAACAAAAGTGCCTGTAATGTAGCTTGCGCGAAAGGAGACACAAACCTTCCTTATGTCTGGAATGTAACAGTTGGCCGTTTAACCTGAAAGACTTACGTCGAAAGATTGGGTTACGCGCGTAATCCATCGCCAGCACCTTCGATGCTGCTTCCGGATGCCCCCAGCAAGCTTATAAGCGCATGAATGTAAAAGGCTTATCCCTGAAGCTCCTCATTCGACATTGACTTTATAAACAACTAACGTAGAATCACTGGTTCCGGCTGATCTCAGTTTATCCGTTGCAGTCCTGGTGCCCTTCTTCCGCTTTTATTCTGTGAAACCAGTACGGAATTCCGAATCTTTGCTCGGGTCGCTGGAATCTAACTTTATTGGCGTAAGTCTGATACGGGGAATATTCATGGCTAAGAGGCGCGGCAATCCGAACTGGGGCAAACCCGAACCGATCGGGCCTATCGTCCCAACGGTCACCGAATTTGAACAAGTGGTCAAGGAGTACAAGCTGACTCCTGACCAATATCTGCGCTCCACTCGTCTACGCGAATGGGCGCGGCGCAATAAAAATTCGAAGTATATTCCTGAGCCTTTGCTCGAGGCTTGGGGTTTTGAGATTGAATCGACTCTGTAATAGAGTGGGAACTTGAGGGAAAGGCCGCCAAATGGCGGCCTTTTATTTGTCTTCTACAACTGCATCGATTGTGAAGGTGGCATCCGCCCGCTGAAACCTAGAAGCTCAGTCCAGGTCAAAATCTCTGATTGGCCTGCCCGTATCTGGTGTCTCTTTCGCTTTTCGCAACGCTTCCTGAAACTTCTTTTCTAGCAAATCGGCCGCGTTCTTCTGCGCTTCCACCGATTGCCGGAAAATCGAATCTCGCCGGCTGTCCTGCTCCTTCATTGCACGGGCAGCCTCATCGAGGTCATTGAACATTTTGGGCTTGATGGGCGCAACGTGAGAAATCACCGCGCCGTTTCCTGCATCGACCTTCATCACCGCGCTGCAGCACGGACAAGTAACATCGAGGCTGGACTTCTTCGCCATACTTCGTGAATCATAGCGCAAAAACGGTGGACGTGTTTCGCAGTCCGTGGTCGATACGACTCAAAGAGGTCTGTGCATCACTAGCCGCCAGCTACCTAATCGAAGCGGTTGGCCCGTGCCTGTCTCGCGTTTTGTGCGAGACAGGGCGGGGATTCTGACTTTAGTCGCGACCGCCGCCTCCCCCGCGTTGAATCGAATCGTGTCTACGCTAGATACAATACTGCTCGTGCCCAACGAATCAGACCCGCTAAGCGACGAACTCTGGATGCAAGAGGCCCTCCGATCAGCGCAGCGAGCGCTCGATGAAGGAGAGGTGCCGGTCGGAGCCGTGGTTATTCACCAAGGACGGGTCATCGGCCGAGGGTTCAATCGCAACATGACCGACTCCGATCCTACGGCTCATGCGGAAATCGTTGCCTTAAGAGAGGCTGGCAAGGCCCTCGGGAATCATCGTCTTCTTAACGCGGACCTGTACGTCACTATTGAGCCCTGCGCGATGTGTGCCGGCGCTATTTCGCACGCGCGACTCCGGTCTCTTGTTTATGGCACCGACGATCCCAAAGCAGGAGCGGTCCATTCGGTGATGTGCGTCCTCAATCATCCCGCTCTGAACCACAAAGTGGAAGTTCGTGCAGGCGTGTTGGCAGGGAGGTGTGCAGAGCTGCTGCAAGAATTCTTCCGCGTGCGAAGAGCGTAGCTGCGCCTTATTGCCGTGGCACATAGTTCCAATGAAGTATATGAACGTTACTCTCGCTTCGGGCCAAGCGCATACGCCTGATAAAATGCTGTTGGCGACTCATCGAAGTATTTGTTCGGCGGGGAGAGGTGCGTGAGTGGTTGAAACGATCCGCCTCGAAAGCGGACATACCTTAACGGGTATCGGGGGTTCGAATCCCTCCCTCTCCGCCACTTACGACTCCAGCAGAGCATCCAAGCCTCCTCAAAATCACTCAAAAAGATGTCCGGGCACTAGCTTTCGGCGCGAGGGTATCACCACGAATGCCTGTAGCATTTGCTTGTGCACCAGCATCGTGCAGTGAACAAGGCTTTAGCGGATGCTGGAGAGTCAACCGCAAGACACGACGGAGGTCGAGAATCCGACCGCCGGAAACCCGGAGATTAATGACGAAGACAACGTGCGCGGCCAACCTTACTTAACTTTTGATTTAACTGCTCAATGATGTCTTTGCTTGGCTTGCCGCCCTTGCACTCGCCATGTCCGAAGCCGCTTAGGCTTACTTCATTCTAAATGTCGAAGATTAGAATATCGCCTGGCCCAGGTGCGACACCCATTGGCACTCCGTCAGACCCAAGCACACGACGGCTCAGCCGGCTGATTTTGTGGTCGGAATTTCCGCGCTGATTAGCTTCATTCTCGGTTCACGCTCGAAAGCCGCAATCAGTTCCCGCATGAGATGTTCGTCGATTTCAGCTGCTTTGCCAATTTCTACCGGGTAACGGATTGTTGCCTCGATGCCCGTTGCTCCATAGTGGAGACGTATTTTGGGTTGCAGCTCTGTGGCAGTCACGGTGCTCAGATTGCGTTCGACAAGTCTGCGCTGAGCCGCGATGGCATCACGATAATTTCCCAGTGCCGAATCGACTGCCTGGGTGATGCGCTCTCGCGCCTGGTGATAATCGGTTTCCGTAGCAAGAGTAAGCTTCAGTTCGTGCCAGATAAAATTCGTCCCGGGAATTTGCTTGAAAATCCCCGGCCCTGCCTGGAAGACAACCGAATTGGAGAACGCAACAACGCGACCTGTCGGCTGCGAATCCGCCGGGCCGCCCAATTCCATCAAGTGAATGCGTACCAGCCCGATATCCACCACCTCGCCTGTGACTCCTGCGATCTGCACTCGATCACCGACTCGCAAACCGTATTTTCCAATCAGGAAGAAATAGCCCACGATGGACGTGATCACATTCTGCATCGCGACAGCAATGCCCGCGGTGATCAATCCCGCAAACGTGACTGCCGACCCTAACTGGCTCGCGAAGGTAAGAATAATGATGATTAGAATCGTCACCCACAGGACGATCCGTCGCAGCAGAAGGAATTGATACCGGCGACGGGTGTCGTGCACATAACGGAACGTGGCTCGCCGCCAGATCTCGCCGATGCCAATAATAAATCCGATGAGAATCGCCAATAATGCGAGTCGAAGGAGCAATTGCCGCAATTCGTCATGCTCTTCGTCGTGAACCGAATCGCGCCAGTTATTGAGCGTAGTTTGGTAGATACCGATTAGCACTCCAACTTTGCTCAACGGCAAAAGCGTTCCTGTGATTTGCTTGAACTGTCCCGTAAGCGCATCTAACTGTTGCGTCTCTTGCGCCAGCGCAGCAGGATCGCTCGTGTCAGCTGCGGCAAAGAGCTGGTTGCCCTGCTGAATTAAATTTCCCAAATCACTTACCAGCGGAGCGCGCAGCGAATCTGCGGTCTTTCGCAAGCCTTCAGTCGCTGAAAGCTCGCCATTAATCGATCGCACCTTGCTCGACAAGTGCAGCAGGTCAGAAATCAAAGCCCAAATCCCATTCGGCTGTGATTTCGCCGGGAGCGCCGGGGGTGTGTACGACGAAGGCTGCGTTGACGACGAACCGCCGCTCAACGCCGGAGGCACGGACCGCGCGAGTTCGTCGATTTGCGAGCGCAAACCGATTTGTGTTCCTTTACCGCTCGAGGAAACGAACTCGGTCATGGTCTGCAAAGCGTCACGCCGGGCATTCAACAAGCCAAGCTCGCTCTGCAGTTCATCTACCTGCGCTTGTATCGGCCGGCGCTTTGAGGCCGGCGTTCTCGCCAGTTTCTCCCGGTTCGATTCCAGTTCGGTTTGCGTTTGCTGAATCTGTTGCCCAATGTTTTGCAGCGCCTGATTCAGTCGCTGATATTGGGTGTTCCCGCCTGTCGACTGCGTGGCCGGCTGTGTAGCATGGCGCTGGCTCTGACGTTGCGCCTCACTTCGTGCAAACTCAAATGCCTGCTGCACGATCTGATCAGCCACGCGGGCGTTTTCCTGAAGATAAGTCAGATCGGCCGGCTCATTTGCCAGTTTTTGCTCGGAGGCCCGTTGTCGATACCATGAAATCGTGGCGCTCAGGAATTGGACAATTTTCCCAGCGTCAACACTCGTAGGAGCGGAGGCGGGATTTGGTGTGCCTCCCTGACTGAACGCGGGCAGCACCACAGCTAGAACTGCAAAAGCGGCTTTCCGAATTCCGATTCTCATTGAGCTTCCACGGCGAAAATCAGCACGGGCAATCGCATAGTCTAAATGTCCCGGCCTATTTCTGCAGGAGGGCGCCCGACCTATGATGAATTTTGTGAACTGTTAACGCGTTGTTCATCTTCCTTTAATTGTCGTGGTTTTCTAATCGAGCTAGTCCGAGGAGAGATTAGCTTGACAAAAATTTTCCCGGTGGTTGTGCTGCTCGCCTTTGTTCTCCCGTCAATTGCGCAAACCAAGCTGAATGGCGCGGGCGCGACTTTTCCGTATCCCATCTATTCCAAATGGTTTAACGAATACCACAACATGCACTCCGATATTGAGATCAACTACCAATCGATCGGCAGTGGTGGCGGGATCCGGCAATTGCAGTCTGGCACCGTCGATTTCGGCGCCAGCGATATGCCGCTTGACGATACCAAACTAAAACAGATGCCGATCCCAATTCTTCAGCTCCCGACAGTTCTCGGAGCTGTCGTCCCGGCTTACAACGTTCCCGGAGTCAAAGGCGAATTGAAATTTACTCCCCAGATTCTTGCGGGCATTTATCTCGGCACCATTACGAACTGGAATGACAAAACGATTGCATCCGCAAATCCCGGCGTCAACCTCGCGGATAAGACCATCATCGTGATTCACCGTTCCGACGGCAGCGGGACAACCTTTGTATGGACAGACTATCTGTCGAAAGTCAGTCCCGAATGGAAATCGCAAGTCGGCAGCAACACTTCGGTCAGTTGGCCTGTCGGTCTCGGCGCAAAAGGCAATGAGGGCGTCGCCGGCATGGTTCGCCAGATGGAAGGTGCAATTGGTTACGTCGAGTTGATCTACGCCCTCCAGAACAACATCACATTTGGATCCGTCAAGAATGCCTCAGGCAACTTCGTTAAAGCCAGCCTGGAATCTACTACCGCGGCTGCCGCTGTTACCAAAATTCCCTCGAATGATTTTCGCGTTTCGATCACAAACGCATCCGGTAGTGACGCTTATCCGATTGCCAGCTTCACGTATTTGCTAATTCCGAAGCAGTGGAAGGATGCGGGGAAACAAAAAGCGTTTACGGATTTCCTGAATTGGATGCTCGAAAATGGCCAGGGTATGACTACTCAGCTGAAATATGCGCCCTTACCGGGGTCGCTGAAAGAAAAGGAACTGGGAGCACTCAAAGATATTAAATAAAAAAGAGATTAAATAAACATGACCATCGGGCCAATTGGGGCCAATTCGCCGTTCATCATCCTTTAACAATCGGATTGTTAACCTGAAAGTTATAGCTGCCTAGCTACGCAAAGCTGGCCAGGATTGGAGCCGCTACGCTCATGGGAGCACTTCGTGAGCCGCACATTCATGACAGGGCATCTGCTGGACACGCCTTTGGTCCGGCTCGAAAAAACATGGCCTCCCCAGAATCTTCCAAAATCACTCTTGTGAACCCGACGCGCGCGGCTTCTGCCTGGCGAGGATCGTTCATCAATTTGGATTCGGGCTTCAAAAGCCTGGTAATGCTTGCGGCTTTCGTGGTCCTCGGCATCGTAGGCTTAATCCTCGCCGAGTTGATGCAACGCTCGGCACTCGCCTGGCAAAAGTTCGGAATCCATTTCTTCTTTGGGAGTGAATGGGACCCGGTCTCAGGTACATTCGGCGCGTTGCCCTTTATTTTCGGCACGCTGGTCTCTTCCCTGATCGCGTTAGTGATAGCCGTCCCCTTGGCGATTGCGGTCGGGGTTTTCGTTACTGAAATGTGTCCACGGGTTTTGCGCAAACCAATTTCCTACGCTACCGAATTGCTGGCTGCAATTCCCAGCGTCATTTACGGACTCTGGGCGATATTCGTGCTCGTGCCGTTGCTGCGCGTCTATGTTGAGCCGTCGCTAACAAAGTATTTGTCCTGGACTGGAGTCTTCACTGGCCCTGCCTACGGTATTGGAATGCTCGCGGCCGGAACAGTTCTCGCCATCATGATTATTCCAATTATCTCCTCTATCACGCGCGAAGTACTGACAGTTGTCCCGCAGCATCAGCGCGAAGCCGCTCTCGCATTAGGCGCGACGCGTTGGGAGATGATTCGTCTAGCCGTGCTGAGGAATGCGCGTGCCGGAATTCTAGGTGCAATCATTCTCGGCCTTGGCCGTGCTCTCGGCGAAACCATGGCCGTCACTATGGTGATCGGCAACACTCCGCAGATTGCGAAGTCGTTGCTCGCTCCCGGCTACACCATGGCGAGCGTGATCGCTAATGAATTCGCCGAGGCTACGGGCGATCTCTATTTGAGCGCTCTCCTCGAGATCGGCCTGGCACTCTTTATCGTCACAATCATTGTGAACACTCTGGCCGGCCTCATGGTGTGGACGGTAACTCGCGGCACTCCGGTGAGGGCGCATGGCCAATAATTTGACCAAACTCCGCCGCCAGATAACGAATTACTTCTTTACGGGCTTAGCCGCTGGCCTTTCGATTCTCGTAGTTGGGACATTGGTAGCGATCTTCGCCTATCTCGTCCTGAAGGGCGCGGGCGCGCTCAACTGGGCTTTTCTTACCCAAACTCCCAAGCCGGTGGGCGAAACCGGCGGGGGAATGGCGAATGCATTCGTTGGTTCGGTAATGATTCTCGCAATTGCGAGCCTGATTGGCGTTCCCGTAGGCGTCGGCGCGGGCATTTATCTGGCCGAATATGGCCGCAATCGCCTCGGTCAGCTCGTGCGGTTCACCGCCGACGTTCTCAACGGCGTGCCCTCCATCGTAATCGGCTTGGTTGCCTACGGCCTGGTGGTGATTCCTCAGCGGCATTTCTCAGCGTTTGCTGCGGGTCTGGCACTCGCCATAATGATGATCCCCACCGTTACGCGCTCGACGGAGCAGATGTTATTGCTTGTTCCTCAAAGTGTGCGTGAAGCTGCATTTGGACTTGGCATTCCGCAATGGAGAACAACCGTTTCGATCACTCTTCCGAGTGCAGCCTCGGGCATCATCACCGGTGTAATGCTCGCGTTCGCGCGGGTGGCAGGAGAAACTGCCCCCCTTCTGTTTACCGCTTTCGGGAATCAGTTCTGGAACTTCAGTATGGGCCAGCCGATCGCTGCGCTGCCGTTGCAGATTTTTACTTATGCAATTTCACCTTTCGATGAATGGCATCGCCAGGCGTGGGCAGGTGCGCTCGTGTTGGTAATTCTTATCGTCGGCACTACAACGGTTCTACGTTTCGTCTTTTTGCGGCGCACGTTGGGGGAGGCCCGTTGAACGTATGACAACCGCCGTCGAAGTCCGTGACTTGAAAGCCTGGTTCGGGAAGACCGAAGCCCTGCACGGGATCAATATCTCGGTTGAGGCGAAACATGCGACTGCGATTATCGGGCCGTCGGGTTGCGGCAAATCCACCTTTATTCGCTGCCTCAACCGCATGCATGAAACCAACCCCGAAGCAAAAGCTGAAGGCACCGTGCAAGTTGCTGGAGCGGACATTTACCGCATGGACGCGGTCGAAGTACGCCGACGCGTGGGTATGGTATTTCAAAAACCGAATCCGTTTCCGACCATGACTATCTACGACAACGTTGCTGCCGGATTGAAATTGAATGGCACGCGCAATCGCAAAACGCTTGACGAAGTCGTCGAGCGCTCATTACAACAAGCTGCTCTCTGGGATGAAGTGAAGGATGTCCTAAAAAAGAAATCCGGCGCTAGCCTCTCCGGAGGCCAGCAGCAGCGGCTTTGTATCGCGCGCGCTCTGGCCGTGCGCCCGGAGGTTCTGCTCATGGATGAGCCCGCGTCCGCGCTCGATCCCATTTCGACCGCAAAAATCGAAGATCTTATATTCGACCTCAAAAAAAAGCTCACAATTGTGATCGTTACCCATAACATGCAACAGGCCTCGCGTGTGGCCGAATTTACCGGATTTTTCCTAATGGGCGATCTGATTGAATTTAATAAGACGGAAAAGATTTTCACTAACCCGTCTGATGAGCGGACTGAAGATTACATTACTGGCAGGTTTGGATGACGCGAATTCGTTTTCATCAGGAGCTCGATGAGCTCAAACACCGTATTCTCGCCATGGCGGGCATGGCCGAGCAAGCCATCGACTTGGCGGTGCAGGCCTTCACGCAACGCGATCCCGTCATATGCCAGCGCGTGATGGCGAATGAGTCCGCCATCAATCGTGCCGAACGCGAAGTGGATGAATTCGCCATTGACCTGCTGGCCATGCAGCAGCCGATGGCTATCGACTTGCGATTCATTTTGGCGGTGATCAAAATTAACGCCGACCTCGAGCGCGTAGGCGATCAGGCCGTTAACATTGTTCAACGCGTGGTCCACATGATCGAGCTCCCCGCCTCCGATTTGCCCGTTGACATTCCCGCAATGGCAACGCGGGTACGCGCGATGGTCCGCGACGCGTTGCGTTCCTTCATTGAAGGTGATACCGAGTTGGCCAAGCACGTCCTTGAAGCCGATGATGAAGTGGATCGAATTAATCGCGAAGCCTTCGCCGATCTTTCGGACGCAATGCAGAGGAATCCCGAAGCTGCCATCCAGGCGCTCGGCGTTCTCTCGATTGCCAGAAATCTCGAGCGAGTTGCCGACCACGCGACCAACATCGCCGAAGACGTGATTTTCTGGGTCCGGGGTGCAGACGTCCGACATGGCGCGCAACAGATCGTGGGGAGCTGACCGTTATGGCACAACCGATCGGTCCAACAATTTTCATCCTGGAAGACGATCCGGACATTGCCGGTTTGTTGAAGCATCATTTTCAGCTGAGCGGATACGACATCTCGTGGTTCCCAACCAGCACCGGGTTTATCGAAGAAATCCATGTGCGACGTCCCTCACTTGTGATTCTCGACATAATGGTTCCCGGCACCAGTGGGCTTGACGTTGCGAGATCAATTCGCAATAACTCAGCTCTTGGCGCCATTCCAGTGGTATTTCTGACCGCAAGAACTGCCGAGTCCGACCGTCTCCGCGGGTTTGAAATTGGCGCTGATGATTACATCCCAAAGCCCTTCAGCCCGAAAGAGGTGGTCGCCCGCGTAAAAGCGGTTCTGCGGCGCTTCGAGCAGCCGCTGAAGAGCGAAACCGTCCGTTCCGGGGACATCGTAATCGATACTGCTGCCATGCGCCTGAATGTCCGCAATGAGCCGGCCGTCACCACTGCCACCGAATTCCGCTTAATCGAGTTTCTCGCCTCCCACCCCGGCCGCGTATTTACACGCAAGAGCCTGCTTGATGCCGTGTGGCACGATACTGCTTTTGTAACACCGCGCATTGTTGACGTTTACATCCGCCGCTTACGCGAGAAAATAGAACGTGATCCCGAGAAGCCGAAGCACATTCATACCGTGCGAGGCGCCGGATACATGTTCGAGGTCCGTAAGTGACGAAGCGGGTTTTCTTAAAACTGCTGGTCCTTATTGTTGTGGTGGTCGGCGTCTCAACCGCCGCCTTCGATCTCTTTGTTCGCCATACGTGGGAAGCGTCGCTCGAATCGGAAATTAACCGGAACTTGCAAGATAAAGTTCAGATGTTCGCACTTCGCGCCGATCGCGAGGCAGGCACGATTTCATTTCAACAGTTGGCCAATGAAGAAGCCGCCGCATCGCAGGCGCGCATTACCATCATCGACCGCTCAGGAAAGGTATTGGCCGATTCTGAAGCAAACCCGCCCGACATGGAGAACCACGCAACCAGGCCTGAATTCATCGCCGCCCTTGCCGGCAGGCCAGGAACTGACACGCGCGTAAGCCACACACTCGGCGTCAGGTTCCGCTATGCCGCGGAACCCACTTCCTTCGGAGCGGTCCGGCTTTCATATCCCCTTTCCTCAACCAGGCCGGTCGTGCGCCATGTGCAATGGGAGCTAGCCAAAGCTTCGGGGATTTCGCTGCTGGTTGGATTCATCTTGGCGCTGATTGGCGCGGAGAGCGTAGCTCGTCGCCTGCGAAAAATGGTGGGTTTTGCGCAGGAGATCGCCGCGGGTAATCTGTCGGCTCGATTACCGGAGTCGGGCAGCGACGAAATTGCAGTCCTTGCAATGACTCTCGACAAGACTGCACGCCAGCTGGAAATCAACTTCCGCAATCTAGAAAATAGCCGCATGCAACTGGAGACCTTGCTGAACAGCATGGAAGATGCTGTGATCGCAGTGTCTGCCAAGAGAGAAGTCGCTTGGTTCAATGGCGCAATGCAGCGTCTGGCCACCAGCTCAGTTTCAGTCGGAACCCCGATGATCAAAGCCGTGCGCGATCCGGATTTCCTGCGCGTCGTCAGTGATGTGATCGACCAGCAAAAAGCGCAGTCTGTCACGCTCTTCTCCATTGCGCCCCTCCGTATTTTCGGGATGACTTCGGCTCCTTTGCCTGATGGAGGCGCGGTTTGCGTGCTCCGCGATAATACACAGGTTGCGCGAGTCGAGCGCACGCGCCGCGATTTCATCGCCAACGTCTCGCATGAGCTGCGGACCCCACTTACTTCATTGCTCGGCTACGCGGAAACTTTGCTCGACGAATCACCCGATTCAAAATCGCGCGAATTCCTGGAGATAATTCGTCGCAACGCGCAGCGCATGAGCCGTCTTACGGAAGATTTGCTGACCCTCGCACGGGTCGAATCGGGCGAAGACCGTTTGCAGGAAGCTCCTGTCAGCGCTCACGAGTTGCTGCGGGATGCTCAAGCTTCGTTCAGCGAAATCGCACGGACTCGTGGCTTGATCATCGAAATTGGCGATACTCCCGATGAACAGGTCATCGCTGACAAAGAGGCCATTCACCAGGTATTCGCCAATCTCATTGACAATGCGCTCAAATACGCGTTAGGAACGAAAAGAATTGAGATAGGCGCGATGCAACGGTCTGGCGAACTGGAGTTTCACGTCCGCGATTTCGGCCCGGGCATCGCTTCCGAACATTTACCAAGACTATTTGAACGTTTCTATCGAATAGATAAAGCCCGTTCGCGTGAAGCCGGGGGGACAGGGCTTGGCCTCGCGATTGTGAAGCACATTGTTTTGAATCATGGTGGCGTCGTGGGTGTAAACAGCGAGCTTGGTCACGGGTCTGTTTTCTGGTTCCGGCTGCCACTCGCCAAAGCCGCAGCATCAGCCCCCTGCAGAAGTTGAGCAGCACAATTGACCAACCGAGGTTCAGTACGGCTTCTCCCCGGGATAGTCCAACTCGTAAAGCGATTCTAAATTCGTTTGTCGCAACAGTTGCTTAACCTCAGAGGGGCTGAGTCGCTTTCCGGGCCGCTCATCCGAGTTGGCGAATTCGTAACCGACCGCCGCTAACACCGCCGTATCGAGAGCCAGCATTCGCTTATCAATTCGTTCAAACGTATCTACAGCAGTGTGGTGGCGGACCTGGTAGTCGGCTGGCTCGACCACCAATGAGAATGTTGGAACGCCCACGACCATGAACGACTCTTCGTCCGAATCGAAATCGGCATCCGTGAATACCTGGTTCGCACCTAAAGAAGCCAGGGGCGCGAGCAGTTTTTGTGTTGCGGATTCGAGGTCCTTGCGTCCGTAGAGCTTCAGGCCAAGCGGCGCCTCAATGCCAGAATCGGTGTTAATGACTGCGCGAACCTTATCTAGTTCCTGTTTGTGCTGCCGAACATAGGCCCGCGATCCAAGATCCGACTGTTCCTCGCCGGAGAAGAACACGAACCGAATCGTGTGCTTTGGCTGAACCTTCAACAGCTTCAAGACGCGCGCTGCTTCCAGAATGGCTGCCACGCCTCCGCCATTGTCGTTGGCGCCTTGCGCCGGGTCCCACGAATCGAAATGCGCCGTCAAGAGCACCATCTCGCCTGGATCTGTTCCCTGCAAATCGGCGACAACGTTCCGCTCCGGGACTGGCCCGTTGCTGAATGAGTTCTGCACATTTAAGCGGATTTTGACTGGCCCGTGCTGGAGTAAGCGGCGAACCAATGACGCATCCTCGTTGGGAATCGAAATTATTGGCAGTGGGCCGCGTGGATAAATCAGGAACGCCGACGTATAAAGCATGCGGTCTGGCTTATCAGAAACAATAAACATCGCCGCGGCCCCGGCTTTCGCGAGTTGCCGCCCAAGCAGCATCCGAGTTCCAACATACAGCGTTGAAGTCATACTGCTTGGCAAAGTCACAATAACGGCAGCCCCTCGGACGCGCTCTGGCAATGGCGAGTGGCCATCCATCGCACCTATGTCTTCGACCGGGACCTCAATGGGTCCGTTTGTTCCTGGCGCCCAGCCGTACGAGCCAATAATCAGATCACGATGGATCGGAGCGATTACTTCGGCCGTTGCGGGGCCGTGCGTCCAGCCAGGATTGATTTCGTAGGACTCAAAATGCGCATTATCAAAGCCGGCATTTTTCAACGTATTCAATATCAGCTCAGCAGTTTCGCGGCATTCAACCGTGCCAGTGATCCGGCCACCGATCCGGTCGGTAAGATTTTCGAGAAAGTCCGACGCTCCTCCGCGCAAAATGGAATACCCGATGATGCGAGCAAGTTCATCTTGGCTTGATCCATCAGAAGAGCTGGTTTGTCCAAATGCGAATCCAACCGACAAAGCGATGGCCGTCAGCAAAGCGCAAACTCGCATGCGTACCTCCGGGGAACGTGCAATTCCAAGCTCAGACTATTTATTTACGATCCTGCGTACATCATCTCGACGACGGTACAGTCGTCGCTTAGAGGGGTGTTGCCGCAGAATTGGGACACCGCGGCAAGAATGTCTCGAAAATTCCCTTTTTTAGCTGCTTCTTCAAGGCGCTCATTCTCAAAAAATTCCCCCCCGGCGTTTTCAGCTTCCGTGACGCCATCGGTGACCAGCACGAGGCGATCGCCGGAGTGCAAGCTGTAGTGATCGCTTTCGTAGCTCGCGTCGGCGAGCAGACCAACCGGTAAGTTGCCGTTCGTGGGACGAATCACCTCGTCTCCGCATATTAGCAGCGGTGGGATGTGCCCGCAGTTCACGTATTCCAGCTCGCCATCACGGCGCAGGCGCGCAATGATCACCGTCGCGTACTTCTCTCCAATATGTTTGCTTGTCAGGAAACGGTTCGCCGAGGCCACGATCTCGGTTAACGGAGTTCCCGCGGTCAGCTGCGAATAAATCATCCCTTGTAAAGTCGAGGCAAGCAAAGCTGCCGAAACACCTTTGCCGGCAACATCGGCGAGAACCACCGCCAGTCCGTCGTCGGTGTTGACGGCGTCGTAAAAGTCGCCGCCAATTGCTTTACAGGAAAGATTTTTGCCATCGAGCCGCGCGAAAGGCACCTCAGGAATCGTCACGGCCATCAATCTTTGCTGAATGGAAGCTGCAATCGTCAATTCCTGTTGGTAACGCCGTGATTCCTCTTCCGCCTGCACCAGGCGCGCGTTGTCAACCAGTGAAGCCGCTTCCCTCGCAACCGCGCGCAGAATATCGCCGCTTACTTTTGATATGTCGCGTGAAGCAAACTTGGAGTCGACGTATAACGCCCCCATCGCCTCACCTGACGGTAGTGGTTCGCTTCCATTTGACCGTCCGCGCGTCTGCACCTGCAATTTGCGAAGAGGCATGCAGATCACCGTTCGCAAGTCATAAGCCACAATGCTCTGGCGTCCTGCTAAATCTAGCGATCGGCTCGTATCGCTCAGCAGAAATTCCGAATTTGACCGCAGGGCGTCGTCCAATATCGAGTGCGAAATCGTGGTGTCGTCGAGCAGAAGCTCGCCTTTCGAGTTTCTACCCGCCGCCAGCCTGAGTTCCCCATCCGTGTTCTTCAGGAATACATATCCGCGCTCAGCTCCGGTTAACTTCAAAGTTACATCGAGCAGAGTCAGAAGGATTTCGTCTAAAACGCCCGTCGTGTTCAGCTTGCGCGCTGCTTCCAGAAAGAGAGTTAGCTTTTCGAGATCGGTAACTTCGCTCGATATCTGAATTTCAGAAATTTGGCTGAGGAAATCCCGCGCCGTGTTCGACTTCACGTGCTGCGGATGAAAAATGGCATAGATCGTGTCGCGCGCTCCAAATTCCAGGCGATCGTTTCGTTCCAGCTCTTTCAGTCCCACTCTCTCGCCGTTGACGAACGTACCGTGCTTGCTTCCCTGGTCCTGAACAAAAAAGCTGCCGTTTTCAGAGATCAGCAAAGCGTGATCACGCGACACCCGCGGGTCCGCAATGACCAAATCTTTATCCATCTTGCGGCCGATGGTGAAGGGCGTGTGATCCAGGGGGAGGGTCCGCTGTTCTCCACCCTGAACAAAGATCAGGCTGGGAAAGACTCCAGAGGTTACTGCCGGGACGGAAGCGGTGCTTTGGGCGCACATCGTGGCAATTGCCTGCGTACACAAGCATAATGCCAGCAAATCTCAGATGTTGAAAGAGGTGGGAACGCCTGAATCGAGTGCCCCACCCTTGTCGGATTCCTCGCGACAGGGTGGGGAGTTTGAACGGTCTTAAACAGCTTTCCGTTCCTGTGCCACGCTTTCGGATCCGCGGTCTGCCGCCGGACCGACCGTACACGTCGTGCATGCCCGCGTCACGTCACGCCGGCGTTGCCGTAGCCGATCTTCAAAATTTAACCAGCGCGAGCCGATTCCTGCAGCGCTATTTTGAATTGTCAATTCATCCGAACCTGCAGGAATGATTCGCGAATCGACTTCCGCCCTTTCGCTGGGCGTAAGCTGGCTCCCGATAGAACCCGGCTGCTCCGGCATCTCATCGGGAGTGGGGGTTATGTCGTGGTCTGAACCCTTGCGGTGCTGCACCGGGCCAGCGTGCCAGGCATCCTCAAACTTTGTCTCGTAAGTCTTCCACCTGTTTTCCGAGACAAGATCAGATTCGTTATACACAGGCAGGCTTTCGATCTGCTGTTTGTCCAGATTCACGGCAAAGTCGCCATCGTGCTCTGCTGAAGCATGCAGGCGATGTGACGGTACCAGGAACTTCTTGCTGCTGAACCAGCCGCCGCTATCCACCACGACATACTTTATGCCTCCCGTCGAGTGGTCAAAAATCACGTCGTCGATCTTGCCGAGCTTTTCATCGTTACGGCCGTAAATGTTTGCGCCGCGGATATCGTCCTCGGTATTCAGGTCTTCAAAACGATAATCGCGCAACAGGCCATAGTGGGGCATACATCCTCCTGGAAGGAACTCAGCGGAGTTCCTGGATTTGAGGCATACTTTCTCGCCAGCCTTAAGATGCGCACCCGAGGGTCCCCGAGTGCCTTGCACCTCTCAGATTGCGTAACTGAATACGTCCACAGGAATCCCACAATTCCTGCTTTATAATCGAGCTCTGGCGCTTCCCTAAAAAAATCATGCATTTGTCTCTCTTCCCTGCTCTCTTTGTCGGCGGCGACATCGTCGATCTTGTTCGCGAAACAGGAGCCGTGGCTCAGGCCGTCCTTGTCATTCTCCTGGCGTTTAGCCTGGTCTCTTGGTCCATCATTATTTCGAAATGGAGCGTGATCAAGCGAGCGCGCGTCCAGAGCGGCAGGTTTCTGCGGACTTTCCGCCGTGCTCAGCGACTGCAGGACATGAACTCCGTTTGCGAGCAGTTCGTCCCCAGCCCGCTGGTTGGCGTGTTTCAATCGGGATTCAAAGAGTTCGAGCGTCAGGTCGGGTCCACTGGCAGTCTCCGCAACCCGCTCGCTGTCCAGCGTGCCATGCAGATCGCCTCATCGGAGGAGATGACTCGCTTTGAACGCAACGTTCCCTGGCTCGCCATCACTGGTGCGGTTACGCCGTTCATCGGCTTGTTTGGAACGGTCTGGGGAATCATCGACGCTTTCCACGGCCTGGGCACCAGCGGATTGGCAACTCTGCGGGCCGTCGCTCCCGGAATTTCGGAAGCCCTGATCACCACGGCTGGAGGTCTTGTGGTCGCGATTCCCGCCGTCATTGCCTATAACCTGATCGGCGGCTCGATTCGGGATTTCGCGGCCAGATGCGACGATTTTTCTCTCGAGATGCTCAATGCCGTCGAGCGCCAGCCCGTTGCTTCCCGCATCCCTGAGGAGGTGCGGCGCTAATGGCGTTTACCGCACCCAACGGGCGAACACAAATCGCTCTCGCTGACATCAACATTACTCCGCTCGTCGATGTTGTCTTGGTTTTGCTAATCATCTTCATGGTTACCGCACCCGTGCTGCAGTCGGGCATTGAGGTTTCCGTCCCGAAGACTCGCACGGTAAAAGAGATCACCGAAGAGCGCCTCGTCATCAGCATTGATAAGCAGCAGCGGGTATTTTTGGGAAATCAGCCCATCAATATCAATGCCATCGCCGGCGCGCTGAAACAAAAAATTCGCGACCCTCAGCACCAGTCCATTTTCCTTCGCGCCGACGAAGATGTTTCCTTCGGCGCATTCGCCACTGTCATGGATGCGGTGAAGCAATCGGGCATCTCGAACGTGAGCATTGTTACCCAGCCGCTTGAAACACATGCCAACCGGTGAAATCTTCTTCGAGCACGAACGCTGGGGGCACAACCTGGCCCTGTCCGCTGCTCTGCACCTTGGTGTCACCCTGGCAATCATTGGCTATGCCTATATTGCCTATAGTGGCCATGGCGCGAATTGGGGAGCTGGAGGCGGTGGCAGCGCGATGGAGGTAAGCATAACCAGCACCATCCCACTTCCCGCGAACCCCGTTCAAACCCAGAGTGTTCTCGCAACTGAATCAAAGGGGCTTTCGAAATCCGAACCTAAAACTGCGGTGCAGGAACCTGAGGCCATTCCGATTCCCGAGAAAAATGCGAAGAAGAAGCCTCCGAAACAGCCCACCGAAACCCTTCGCAAGCCGCAACCCGAGCCGCAACAGCAGGCGAGCAACGTGGCTCCCTTCGGCGAAGGTGGCCCGGCCAGCGGTCCATATGCAATGTTCAACAATGGCGCGGCCAAAGGCGGTTTCAGTTTTACTGGGGGCGGAGGAGATTTCGGCACCCGCTTTGCCTGGTATGTCCGCGGAGTAAATCAGAAGGTCTCAGAGAATTGGATGAAATACGAGGTCGATCCGCGAATCACGAATGCAAATCGGGTTTATTTGACCTTCGATATCGACCGCAGCGGTCGTCCGTCGCACGTTCAAATTGAGCAGTCGAGCGGGGTGCCGTCACTGGATATCTCTGCCATGCGGGCGGTGCAGAGAATTGACACCTTCGGCCCGCTGCCGCCCGAATATCCGGGCAGCAAGGTCAGCGTCGAGTTCTGGTTTGACTATAAGAAGTGAACCAAAGTAATCAAAGGTGATTCTTGAGAACTCAAATTTATCGTAATACGATACGTTTCAATCCGACGATGTTGCGCAGTCTATTTCTATCTTTATCGCTCGTCTTGTTCTCGCTCCATGCGGCCGCGCAGGACTGGATCAAGACTGGTACAAACCTCGGAGTGGAAAAGATCCGCATCGCGGTTCCCGATTTCAAAGCTACGAGCCAGGATCCCCGCAACACTGAGCTTTTAAAAACCTTCAATGACACGCTTTGGAGCGATCTCGATAACGCGGGTATTTTCGACATGGTCTCGAAAAGCTTCTATCCGCTAACCCAGATCGGGGCTCCAACTGACGTGAAGTTCGAAACCTGGAGCGCTCCGCCGCCCAATGCGGCCATGTTGGTATTCGGTAATCTCGCTGCATCCGGCAACAACATGACCGTGCAGGGGTGGTTGTACGACGTAAAGAACACGGCTTCACCGCAAATTCTCGGCAAGCAGTACAGCGACGTCGCAACAACCCAAGCCGCCAGAGTCATTGCGCATAAGTTTGCCGACGAAATTATTTTCCGGCTGGGCGCAGGAATCAATGGCATCGCGGAAACACAAATTTTTTACGTAAGCTCGCGCAACGGGCACAAAGAAATCTGGGGCATGGACTATGACGGAGCCAACCAGCACCCAATCACAACGCTCGGTTCAATCGCTCTCTCCCCGCACGTATCCCCCGACGGCTCGCGCCTTGCATTCAGCGCATTCACCGGTTCAGGCTGGGAAATCCGCATGTTTTCCTTCGACTTAAACAGACTAGTTTCTTTCCCCCGTTTCGCCGGAACTAATCTCTCTCCAGCTTGGTCGCCGGATGGGACCAAACTCGCGTTCTCTTCCTCCCGGTCAGGCGACCCCGAGATCTACGTCATTGATCAGTCCGGTGCAAACCCACACCGAATCACGAATTCCAAAGGTCCGGATGTCTCTCCAACATGGAATCGCAAAACAGGTTCGCAGATAGCCTGGGTCAGCGGCCGAAGTGGGTTGCCGCAGGTTTACGTCATGGGCTCAGATGGCACAAACGTTCAGCAATTGACCGATCAGGGCTATGCGGTCTCTCCGGCTTGGTCCCCGAACGGCACAATCGTGGCGTTTTCGTGGATGCGGCACTATGGTCCCGGCGCCCCCGGGGCGCAGGACATTTACATCATGGACATCGTCAGCAAGCAATGGGTGCAATTAACGCATGACGGCGGCCGGAACGACTTTCCGTCCTGGTCGCCCGATGGCCGTCACATCGTCTTTCAATCCAACCGTTCCGGCTCACTGCAAATTTGGACCATGTTGGCCAACGGCGAAAACCAGAAACAAATTACCAACTCAGGCAGCAATTCAGAACCAGACTGGAGTTGGAAGTAGATTTGATACTTGTGTTTAGACGAGAGTTCCTGTTATTTGTTGCATGACACCGCTCTCATAATTGAGCCGCGCATCACGCGATGCGCGAATATTCGGGAGGAGAAATTTGAAACAACCTACGCTTCGCAGCCTTGCCTTAGCCTTCGCCCTGTGCGCGATCATGTTCCTTGCCGCCTGCCACAAAAAGCAAGCGCCACCGCCGCCGCCACCCCCACCACCGCCGCCCGCCCCGACCGCATCGTTGACTGCAAGTCCGGACACGGTCGATAAGGGACAGTCGACCACTCTGACCTGGCAGACGACGAATGCTTCCCAGGTCAGCATCGATAACGGTGTTGGCAACGTGCAGCCAAATGGCTCGCAACAGGTGAGTCCAACCGACTCGACAACTTACACCTTAACCGCAAAAGGTGATGGCGGCACGCAAACCGCTACCGCTCGCGTGACCGTGAACACGCCTCCGCCACCACCGCCGCCGCAGCAGCCGAGCATGAGTGATGAGGAACTGTTCTCACAAAACATCAAGGACATCTACTTCAACTACGATAATTCCGACATTCGCACCGATCAGCAAGCTTCAATCCAGGCCGATGTCGCTTTCCTGCAGCAGCATCCCAATATCAGCTTCACGGTTGAGGGACACTGTGACGAACGCGGCTCGACCGAATACAACCTTGCCCTCGGCGATAGTCGCGCGAGCTCAGTAAAAAATGCTCTGGTCGCTGCTGGTATTTCCGCAGACCGGATCAAGACCACAAGTCTCGGCAAAGAAAAGCCATTCTGCACCGAGTCAAATGAAGCCTGCTGGCAGCAAAATCGCCGCGGACATTTCGTGTACACGAGATAGGTAGCCGAGTAATCGACTGCAAGGGCGGCGTAACTGCCGCCCTTTTCTTTTTTTCTTAGCCACGAAGGTCGCGAGGTTGCACGAAGATAGCTAACAGTAGAAGGATTTGCTTGGTCTTCCTGAACCTGCACACCGGTGTCCGGGGTGGTTAATGCTCCCAAGGCCGTTCCCAGAGACAAACTGGCAACTCCTACCAGCAGCATTCCATCGAATCTGAGCACACATGGCCACACCTACCGCAACCATGGCGAGGACTGTCGGCGCGTCGGCAACCAAAAAGCTGACTATTTCCCGCCTGCTCAGGCCACACATAACGGCACTCTCTCTTGGATTCTTAGCCATCGCAGGCGAGAGCGCCGCAAACCTGCTCCAGCCATGGCCATTAAAGATCGTTCTTGATGACGTCCTGCGTTCGCGCTCCACACACGCATGGACTATGCGAATGATTCACCAGCTTGTCGGCGCAGACAGGATTGCGGTGCTCAAATTCGCCTGCGTCGCAGTCTTAGGCATCGCCGTTCTTGATGCAATCTGCACGTATGCCGAAAAATATCTGACCACCAGCGTCGCGCAATGGGTCAGCTACGATCTGCGTTTGACTATCTACTCCCATATCCAGCGGCTGTCCCTGGCATTTCACGACAACAAGCGCACTGGCGATCTAATCAGCCGCGTCACCGACGATATCGAAAACATTCAAAGTTTCATCATGAACGGCCTTTTGGGCGTTCTAATTAACGCTATGACGCTGGTCGGCATGATCGCCGTCATGTTTTGGCTGAACTGGCAATTCACCTTGATCGCACTCTCAGTCGTACCGGTCCTGTTCGTAATGGTGTACACCTACACCCGTAAGATAAAGAAAGCCTCCCGCGAGGTGCGCAAGAAAGAAGGCGAGATCACATCAGTTGTTCAGGAGGTGCTGTCATCGATTCGTGTAGTCAAAGCCTTCGCGCGCGAGGATTACGAAGTTCGCCGGCTTGAGCAAGAAAGCCTGGAAGCTGTCGAAATCTCACTGCGCGCCCGCACCCTGAAAGCCAAATTGACCCCTCTCGTAGCAATCGTAGTCGCGGTCGGAACCGGATTGGTTCTGTGGTTCGGCGCCAGGCTCGTAATGGGAGGAGCACTCACCGCGGGAGCTCTCGTTGTGTTCATCCTGTATCTCGGCAAGATGTACAAACCCATGCAGGAAATCTCGAAAATGACCGACACCTATTCGAAAGCTGCCGTCGGTTACGAACGTATTCAGGAAGTTCTGAACACACAGCCCGAAGTCAAGGACCTGCCGAAAGCGACGAAAGTAAGACAGATTCACGGCGACATTAAGTTCGATCATGTCTCGTTCTCGTACACGGCCGATTCTCCGACCCTGAAAGATGTGTCTTTCCGCATGAACGCAGGTGAAGTCTCTGCCCTTGTTGGCCCAACTGGTGCGGGAAAGACCAGCATCATCAGCCTGCTCGCCCGCTTTTACGATCCCGAGGAGGGCGTTATACAAATCGACGGAACTGACATTCGCCGGTTCCAACAGAAGTCTCTCCGGCAGCACATGAGTTTCGTATTGCAGGAAACAGTTCTGTTTCACGCTCCAGTGTGGCAAAACATCGCTTACGGAAAACCAGGATCGACCCGCGCCGAAATTGTGAAAGCCGCTGAAATGGCGAATGCGTCGGAATTTATCGAAAAGCTTCCCCAGGGTTATGACACAGTGCTTGGTGAGCGTGGCATGACTCTCTCCGGCGGACAACGCCAACGCATAGCGATCGCGCGGGCTGTAATTCGGAACACTCCAATTCTGTTGCTCGACGAGCCGACAAGCGGGCTCGATGCGGCCTCAGAAAAGCTCGTATTCGAAGCGCTGGATCGCCTGATGGAGGGTCGTACCGTCGTTGTTATTGCTCACCGGCTTTCGACCGTTCAGCGGGCGAATACAATTTTCGTCGTCGATAACGGAGAAATTGCCGAACATGGCAAACATCAGGAGCTGATGGAATTGAATGGAATTTACGCTCGCCTTCACAATCTGCAGTTCAAAGAAGAAGAGCCGGCCGAACTCACTCGCGCTTCATAAGTTGTTCAGCTCTTGTATTCGCGAGATCACGGCGGTCGCAGCTTCCTCTGTCTGCTGCGGCGAGTACCCTGCTGCGCGGAACGCATCCCGTATTTGATCCGGAGAAAGCTGGGCCAGCAGCGAGCCGATCCACTTAGCATCTTGGCGTGGAATGTGTTTCCCAATCCATTCCATTCGGACTTCGTGGGCGAAAAATCCCCATTCAAGTTGGAACAGGCTCGCGAGAGGCGGCCGCTTGGGAAAGTTCAGGTCAATATAGTCTCGGTGCACATGTGCGATGACCTTGGCATGTTCGAAAGCTTGCAAATTTCCTTTTGAGTCCTTATCCGAATATTTCTTCCCGGGTGTTCCGAACGCCGTGCCCACATCGCTCACTTCATACAACTTCAAACCGGACTTTTTCTCGTCCGCAAAAACGGCATTGTTGTCGTCCTTCAGGTCCCAATTGGCGATCAGGGCCATCATCACCCGCAGGCCATTGAACTCCCGCGTGCCATAGAACGGATTGTGCCGCCAGTTCCATTCACCTACCTTCTTTTCCGTGTCCAAATGCCGCTGTAGTCGCACATTCGGCACATCACCGGCATGTCCAGTCAATCCATAAGCACGTCTCCGCCGAAGTTGAGGAGGCATATTGTTCACGTGCAAGTGAGGGAAAAAATAATCTTCATTCGCTCCGTATCCGACCGCCCACAGCAGCCTGGACGCTACAGTTTCCGGCCTTGCCTCAAGCCCCAGCTTGGCCTTCCACTTCTTGCCATCTGCGTCTCGAATATCAAACTTGGGATTGCTTCCGTGCCGATCTTCCTCAACAAACTCCACCGGCGGTTTGGGCTGATGTTTTTCGCCGCCCGGTCCCCAGTAAAGGTCGAGACAGCGGATATTGCCTGGGTCGCGCCAAATCACGGCATTCTCGCGCGAATTGGTCTGCCCAAACTGCTGCGCGCAAGCAAACGGCGTAAGCAAGCAAACCAACAGCACGCCAGGACAAAAATTACGTCGGCGATCTGATCTGCGACACATCGCCGCACTGTGATGAGAGCTGGAAACCCTGAGTTGTAGGCCACATTTGCCTTTGTGTGCTGCCGAACAATTGGCGCGTATGACCATCACTGCATCTAAGTTGCGGGAGAAACCACGCTTACCTGTGAAACTACTCATTCAACCTGGGGACGGCGTCAAACGCCTGGTCAAAGGCATCCGCAAAGCCAAAGATCGTGTCGAGATTATGATCTTCCGCTTCGATCGTCCCGAACTGGAGCGGGCTTTAATCGATGCCGTCGAGCGCGGTGTCTTCGTTCACGCGCTCATTGCATTCACCAATCGCGGCGGCGAGGAGCACCTGCGCAAACTCGAAAAAACCTTTCTTGCCAATGGGATCACCGTCGCACGCACCGCCGGAGACCTGGTGCGTTACCACGGCAAGATGATGATCATCGACCGCAAGGAGCTATACGTCAACGGCTTCAACTTCACACATTTGGATATCGATCGCAGCCGGAGCTTCGGCCTGATCACCCGGAATCCCAAGCTGGTCGCAGAGGCGGCCAAGCTGTTTGAAGCCGATACAAAGCGCCAAGTGTACACCGCAGGAAGTTCCAAATTCCTGGTCAGTCCGGTGAACGCCCGCAAGGAGCTAGCGAAATTCATCAGGGGCGCGAAACGAGAGCTGCTCATCTACGATCCCAAAATCAGCGATCGCGCCATTTTGCGAATGCTTCAAGAGAGAAAAAAAGCTGGTGTGGAGATACGAATCGTGGGATGCGTAAGCGGTAAACGGCTGCCCGCATGCGAACTGAAGCGCATGCGGCTGCACACACGCACCATCATCCGAGACCGCACCCACGCCTTCGTCGGAAGCCAAAGCCTACGTCAATTAGAGCTAGACGCGCGTCGCGAGATCGGGATAATTTTTGGCGACGGGGCCGCAATCAAAAACGTGATCCGCACTTTCGAAGAAGATTGGGCCGCTTCATCGGCAGAGATCGCTGAGGAAAAACATGCGCCGGAAAAAAAATCCGCCAAAGTTATCAAGAAAGTGGCACAGGCGATTTCAAAACGCATGCCGCTAAGGCCTGTAGCAAAGAAGGTGGTCAAAAGGATCAGTCATCGAGCCGATGTAGATCTCGATCATAAAGAACTTCGCGAAGAAGTCACCGAAATTTTAAAAGATGTGGTTGAGAAAACCGCAACGGAAGTGGCGCAGGAGACGGCGGAAGTCGTTGGCAAAGCGGGCTAAGAGCACGATGCGAGCAACACTCATAGTTAAATATCTCGCCCCCGCGGCCGTGCTCACCGCCGCGGCAGCTTTGGCCCAATCTAAAAGTCCGGCGCGAAGGGCAAATACCACGGTACTCGTACAGCAGTTCAGGACTCGCGCCAACGGATACATAACCTGGCGCGAGAAAAACGTCGGCAGAGCCCCCGCGCCGACCAATTCCCCCGAAAAGCTCGATGATGCGCGTCACGAACTCGCGAACAAAATTCGCACGGCACGCGCAGGAGCAAAGCAGGGACAGATTTTCACCCCCGAAATCGCGGATTATTTTCGCAAACAGATCTCAGCAACATTGAATGGCCCGCACGGAAATGAGGTCCGCCAGTCCCTTCGCCATGCGGAACCGGTCAAAATGGATTTGCAAATCAATCAAAGTTATCCAGCTAATGTGCCGCTGCAATCCACGCCGCCAACGCTGTTACTGAATCTGCCGGAGCTCCCAAAAGGGATGGAATACAGGATTATTGATCGCGAGTTGGTTCTCCGCGACAGCGATGCCAACATCATTGTGGATTACATTCCCGACGCCTTCCCGGCCGACACAGAATGATCTCAGCAAGAAACCCCGCGGCATTGGTCTTGGCCCTGGTTGCGATTGCAGTAGCTCCGCTTGCAGCCCAGAGCAAATCCAATCTCGACGTCAAGCTTCCGCTGCTTAAAGGCTCCGTTCGCTTCGCAGTCATCGGCGACAGTGGTACTGGAGAAAAAGAACAGTACGAAATCGCGAAGCAAATGGAAGCATATCGCCAGGCCGTCAATTTCGATTTCGTTATTATGCTGGGCGACAACATCTATGGCGGCCACACGCCCCACGACTTCGCCCGAAAATTCGAAGTCCCCTACAAGCCCCTGCTCGACGCCGGAGTGAAGTTTTACGCCTCTCTCGGCAACCACGACGATCCCAAACTCGAGCCTCTGTACAAGCCCTTCAACATGAATGGCGAGCGCTACTACACGTTCAAGAAAGGTGATGTCCAGTTCTTTGCCTTAGACAGCAACTACATGGATGCCCAGCAGCTCTCATGGCTCGAGCAAAATTTGAGGTCTTCCAAGGCTCATTGGAAAATTTGCTTCTTCCACCATCCTCTATATAACGACGGCAAAATGCACGGCCCGGACCTCGACCTCCGCAACCAGCTCTCGCCGCTGCTCAAGATCTATGGCGTAAATGTGGTCTTCTCCGGGCACGAGCACGCATATGAGCGCCTTAAACCAGTAGACAACATCTATTACTTCATCCAGGGGGACTCGGGAAAATTAGTGCGCCACGATTTTCATGCCTCTGACGAGATGGCGAAAAGCTTCGATCGCGATCGCACGTTTATGATCGTCGAGATCGCAGGCGAAAATCTCTACTTTCAAACCATCTCCGCATCGGGAGAAACAGTCGACTCGGGCGAACTCCCCCGTCCAGCCGCATCGGTCAAAGCGGCAGAAACCGCGCGATAACTCGACAACAATATCCAGATACGTAAGGCAACCAAACCACGTATCGTCGAAGGGCGGCATTTAAACATCCTTTTTACGGGTTGGCGTCGGCAAGCTATCGGGTCCCGTTGGGACGGCACCTAATAACAGCTTCAAATTCCACAGGATTTGCATCGCGACTGGCGCTAAAGCTCTCTTTCGCCTCTTTCACCTGCAATTACAGCAAAGTAAAATCTAATTACCGGAATGTCTCAATTCGTTCATCTTCATCTTCACACTGACTACTCCATGCTTGACGGCGCCTGCGACGTCGAGAAGCTCTGCAAAAGGGTAAAAGAACTCGGCATGCCCGCTGTCGCCATGACCGACCACGGGAACATCTTCGGCGCGGTTCACTTCGTTAAAGCGGCGCAAGCATCCGGAGTCAAGCCGATCATCGGCTGCGAACTCTACGTCTGCAAAAAAGAAGACCATCGCATCGAGCGAACGCCGCCTGACGGTGACACTTACAACCATCTCCTGGTTCTCGCCGAAAACGAAGAAGGCTATCGCAACCTGGTAAAAATCACCTCTGAAGCATCACTTCATGGTTTCTATTACAAACCACGGGTAAGCAAGAATTTTCTTGCAAAACACGCGAAAGGTTTAATTGCACTTTCGGGCTGCTTGAAAGGCGAAGTCGCGGAATTTTTGACGGAAGAAAAGTACGACGCCGCCCGAAACGCCGCCGCAACCTTCGCCGATATTTTCGGCAAAGAAAATTTCTTTCTCGAAATTCAGGATCAAGGTCTCGAGATGGAGCACCGCATCCATCCGGGGCTTTTCAAGCTTGAGAAAGATCTTGGCCTGCCGCTGGTCGCAACCAACGACAGTCACTACCTTTGTGAAGACGACGCCCACGCCCAGGACGTGATGGTCTGCATCCAGACCGGCAAGAGCATTCAAGATCCCAACCGGATGAAGTTTCAGGGTACCGGCTTCTACGTCAAGAACCATGACGAAATGCTTCAGGTTTTTAAGCACGCACCAGACGTGCTCAAGCGCACGTTGGCCATCGCTGAACGCTGCCACGTGCAGCTCGCAAAGGTCAGCAATCCATTCCCCCACTTCGATGTACCGGAAGGCTATACGCTCGACAGCTACTTCGAGCATGTCGCCCGTGAAGGCTTCGCCCGAAGACTGGACAGCATTCGCGTACAGTTGGCGGCAGGCAAACTTAAGCACGGAATTGCCGAATACGAGCAGCGGCTGGCGCGCGAAATCGGCATCATCCAACAGATGAAGTTTTCCGGCTATTTCCTGATCGTGTGGGATTTTGTCCGCTACGCCAGAGAACACAACATCCCGGTCGGCCCGGGCCGGGGATCAGCTGCCGGCTCTCTCGTCTCTTATTCCCTCGGCATCACCGATCTCGATCCGCTCCAGTACGAACTCTTCTTTGAGCGCTTCCTCAATCCTGAGCGCGTCTCCATGCCTGATATCGACATGGACTTTTGCATGAACCGCCGTGGCGAGGTCATCGATTATGTCACCCGCAAATACGGCCGCGAAAACGTTGCTCAGATCATCACCTTTGGCACAATGGCAGCCAAAGCGGCGATCAAAGATGTTGGCCGCGCCATGGACATTCCCTACGCCGACGTCGACCGTATTGCCAAAATGGTACCGACGACGCTGAACATCAAGCTGGAGACCGCCCTCAAAGAATCGCCCGCGCTCCAGCAGGCATACGAAAGCGATACGCAAATCCGCCAACTGATCGACACGGCAAAAAAGTTAGAGGGCCTTGTCCGTAACGCCGGAATGCACGCCGCCGGCGTCGTGATTTCCCCTCGCCCGCTTCACGAATTGGTTCCACTTTCTAAGACGAAAAACGACGAAATTGTCACCGCTTTCGACATGTTCGCCATCGAGAAGATGGGCCTGCTCAAGATGGATTTCCTGGGCCTGACCACTCTCACCATTCTCGATGATGCGCTCAAGCTAATAAAGCAAACCCGCGGCGAACAGATCGAACTCGAGAAGATTACGCTCCACGATCAAACGACTTACGAAAAAGTCTTCCACAGCGGATTAACTTCCGGCGTCTTCCAGTTTGAATCGCACGGCATGCGTGACGTGCTGCGACGCTACAAGCCAAATTCCATCGAAGACCTTACCGCTCTCAACGCCCTCTACCGTCCCGGCCCGATCCAGGGTGGCATGATCGACGACTTCATCGACCGCAAGCATGGACGCAAGAAGATCGAATACGAACTTCCCGAACTTAAAGAGATTCTCGAAGAGACCCTCGGCGTCATCGTCTATCAGGAACAGGTCATGCAAATCGCCAACCGGCTTGCCGGTTACTCACTCGGCGAAGCCGATCTGCTCCGCCGCGCGATGGGCAAAAAAATAGCCGAAGAAATGGTCGCCCAGCGTGAACGATTCGTAACCGGCGCAGTGAAACGCAACTTCCCGCAGAAGAAGATCGAAAAAATCTTCGATCTGATGGCGCAGTTTGCCGGTTACGGCTTTAATAAATCGCACTCCGCCGCGTATGCGCTGCTCGCATACCACACTGCTTATTTGAAAACTCACTACCCGGTCGAGTTCATGGCCGCGCTGCTGACCTCGGTTACAGGCAATACCGACGACGTGGTCAAGTACATCAACGAGTGCCGTGAAATGGGTATTCCCGTTGAGCCGCCAGACATCAACGTCAGCGATGCCAACTTCACTCCGCATGGCAATGCAATTCGATTCGGCCTCGCAGCTGTAAAAAATGTCGGCCATAACGCGATTGAATCCATCGTTGCTGCCCGCAAAAAGCTCGGCAAGTTCACATCCATCTACGAGTTCTGCGAAAAAGTTGACCTTCGCCTTCTTAATAAGCGCGTACTCGAATCTTTGATTAAAAGCGGCGCAATGGACTCCCTCGGCCGCCGAGCCCAGCTTATGGCCGTTCTCGACAAAGCCATGGAGCATGCCCAGAAAGCCCAGCGGGATGCTGAATCCGGCCAGCATGGCCTGTTCGGCGTTTTTCAGCAGGAAGAACATCACGCTCAAGAAGACAAGCTTCCCGACACGCCCGACTGGGACGAGCACACGCGTTTGCAAAACGAAAAAGAAATCCTCGGTTTCTTCATAACCGGCCATCCGCTGGACAAATATCGCGAGAAGCTCGAAGACCTGCGCGCGCTCTCGACTGCTGAGCTCGCAACCATGAAAGCCTCAACCGGAAAAGACGAGATGCTTTCCACCGCTGGGCTCGTCACCAACTTACGCGTTCTGAAATCCAAGCGCGGTGAGTTCTACGCTCAAGCATCGCTTGAAGATCTCTCCGGCTCAATCGACATGCTGGTCTTCCCCGAGGCATACAAAAAAGTGCAGGAGCGCCTCAAATCCCTGCTCGACATTCCTGTCCTTATACGCGGTGGCGTGCGCATCGAGGAGGGTGCGAATCCGAAGCTCACGGTGAGTGACATCCTTTCGCTTGAGGAAGCGAAAGTTCCGCTTCCGCGCTCCATTCGCATTCGCATTCCCCTCGAAAAAGCCTCTGATTCCACTGTAGATGACCTGCATCTCCTTTTTTCTCAACGCAAAGGCGACGCTAAGGTTTTATTCGACGTGGAGCGCTCCGGGGACTTTATGGTGGTAATGGAGGCGGAAGGCTATAATGTCCTGCCAGACCGAGCATTCATCGGCCGCGTTGAGGAACTCTGCGGGCGCGGCGCAGTAAGAGTGATCGATTGATCGCTAAACCCACTTCTAGCCATTAGCTTTGGCACGAGAGATCGCTAATGGCCAGGAGCTAGAAGCTTAAGAACCCACATCACACTCAGGAGCGATCATCGCTACGGCGAAAATACAACTGATGAAGACTGCCGACATCACCGCGGTGCTCACGGGTGCTCAACTTTTGGTTTCGATGGTTGAGGCCAGGCGCGTCGCCCGCAACGGGGATGGACTCGAAGCCACAGCTACCGATGAGCTTGAAAAAATCGAGCAGCAACTTGGCAAGCTGGAATCGTTAGATGGGCAAAGCACCGAAGTTCGCAAAGAAATCGATGATCTGCGGGAACGCGTTGCCCTGCTGCGCAAGGAAATCACTCACCGCGAAGCCTGGGTCAAGACCGAACTTGCCCGCCATCCACAGCGCCCTTACTTCCTCGACTACGTAGAAAAGCTCTTTAGCGACTTCAGCGAAATCCATGGCGACCGCCGTTTCGCCGACGACCCGGCCATGATTTGCGGGATGGCCCGATTTCACGGCGAGGAAGTGTTGCTGGTGGGGACGCAAAAAGGCCGAGATACCAAGCAAAAAGTCTTCCGCAACTTCGGCCTGCCAAACCCTGAAGGCTATCGCAAGGCGATGCGTGCAATGCAAATCGCAGAAAAGTTTTCGCGACCAATTTTTACATTTGTTGATGTTACCGGCGCGAATCCTGGGCTCGGGGCCGAGGAGCGTGGCCAGGCCGAAGCGATAGCAATTAATCTCCGCGAAATGGCCCGTCTGCACGTTCCCATCATCACGATCGTCACCGGGGAAGGTGGCAGTGGCGGTGCATTGGCAATCGCAGTCTCCGACCGCGTGTTGATGATGGAGAACGCGATCTATTCTGTCATCTCTCCCGAAGGATGCGCGTCCATCATGTGGCGCGATGCCGCTAAAAAAGAGCTGGCAGCAGAAGCTTTGAAAATCACTGCCTCCGATCTGAAAGAACTGGGAATTATCGACGCGATCGTTCCCGAACCCCCTGGCGGCGCGCACACCGACCATGACGCGGCCACCAAGCTGGTCGATCACGCCCTCCACGAGAATTATTCCGCACTGAAGATGGTGCCTCCGAATGAACTGGTCGCGTCCCGTTACGACAAATTCCGAAAAATGGCCCAGTTCTTCACGGAATCCTGAGAAGCCCTCATCGGCAGTGCGTCTACCCATAATGTGATTTCGAGCACCCTAAATTGCTGTCATTCCGAACCGCTTCAGCGGTGAGGAACCTGCTTTTTTCACAGCAGAAGGTAGTTCGAAAGTCACTCACATGTGAACAGCCTTCCGCCTGAACTCTATGACTCGGATATGATCGAGTGCGTGTCTTACGTCATCTCCAGACGTTCATTCTGCCAACTGCTCGCCGCAGCCCCGCTCTCCAGCGCTTTCGCCGATGGCCGCAACGACAAGCGCAACATGTTCCTCTCCTTGAACAGCGTCCTGTTACAAGGTCGCGTTCCATGGCCTGACTTCGCGCGCCTGGCCGCGCGAACTGGCTTTCCCGGCACGGACATCATGCTGAGCCCAGCCATGCAAGCCGGTATCAGCGCGACCAACGACCTGCTTGCCCGTCTTAAGATCAGGCCGGCCGTCATCGATTTTCCGGTCGAATTCCGGAAAGACGACGCAACCTTCAACTCCTCGCTGGCTCAACTCGACGCAGCCGCCAAGTTCGCTGCCGGCATCCACTGCCCCCGAATGATCACCTACATCATGCCGTCGAGCGATACGCCAAAAGACGAACTGCGCCAAATCTATAAGCACCGGTTTACAGATAGTGCCCGCATTTTGGCGCGTCATAAAGTTCGGCTCGGCCTCGAATTTTTAGGTCCGCTCGAACTGCGCAAAGCGCACAAATACGAATTCATTTGGCGCATGAACGATATGCTCGAGTTCGCCAAGGAATGTGGTCCCAACGTCGGGCTGCTGCTCGATTCCTGGCACTGGCACCACGCAGGAGCCACCACACAGGACATCATTGCCGCCGGCCGTGATCGCATCGTGCACGTCCATTTCAATGATTCGCCGAACTTACCTCCAGAGCATATCCACGATAATCAGCGACTGCTGCCCGGCGAAGGTGTCATCAACTTGACCGGCTTCTTGCAGGCGCTCCAAAGCATCCATTATCGCGACGCTCTCAGCGTAGAAGTCTTCGGACGAACCGCCAACATGACACCCGAGGCAGCCGCGAAAGCCGGCCTCGATAGCTCACTTGCTGTGTTCCGCAAGGCCGGAGTTCCCGAAGGGTGAAGGGCAGCGAACGCTGGGTTGTAGGTTAGTTGCTAGCCATCCCTCAACGACACACTCAAATGGCGACTCGCAAACGATTCGGCGCACGACAATCAAGAACGGTCTACAATCCCTTCGAACCAACGTATGGTGTTCTCGTGAACACAAGAACTGTTTTGCTCATAGGGACTCTGCTCGGAATAGCTAGCTCGGGTGCGGTGCTCACGCTTCTGTGGTTTGGCGTGGCTGGTGTCCTTCAAGTGGGCGGCACTGACCTGATGCGGCTCCTGTGGCCTTCTTCCGTCATGCTGGTTATGGGTTGGCGGCGCACGATTCCAGGCATAATGATCACCGCTTCCGCAGTCGCCATCAACTGCTTGCTTTACACGCTCATCGCGTACAGCACTTGGCGGCTGGTGCGACTATTTCGGCGGGTCGAGGGCAGACGGCCAGTCAGTGAATGATATAGCGATTTATCGCTAACCATAGCTCATTTAAGCCGTTGGTACTTGTCCGTCTGCGGATTTTTAGGAAATGCTGCAGCCATTACATCGGAGGATATGTCGGGAGACTTAATTTCTGTTTTGATCGTCAGCGTCTGCGTGTCAGCAGAGAGCCGCCACTCTTCGACGGTGTCGAAGCGAACAGACGGTGCATTCGCGTTCGGGGGTGAAGCTACCAGCGATTCCAATAGCAGGGTATCCTTGTTCAGTCTTGCCCTGCATTTTCCGTGCACGCCCATTTCCGTCGTGTAGCCACCCTCACTGCCGTCGAGTGGGAACCTGTTCGTAACAGGCTTGCCTCCATAAGTTCGCGTTACCTCGACAGCCGATTCGGTCTGGACGACATGTAAAGACGCCGCGATCGCTCTGTTATTTTTTTTCCCCTGAACACCATAATTGCCGGAGAAGTCGGGCTTTGTGGCCGCCCATCCCATAGTGGCGAAGCAAATGGCAAATACGAATACCTTCTTAAACATTTCGTGCGCTCCCATTAGAATGGCAAGAACACTCAGTCGCAGAAGCACTTTACACTGGAACAGCCAGCCTTACCATAATGATCGCTGTTCACAAGCGGTATCACTCATCCATCCCTGATTAGAACTCTCTCTCATCGCTCCTGGCAGCCACCAAGCGCCATCCCCGGTACGGTTTCGGTCCCCTCGCACCCTCCCGCCAGTTACTCACATCCAATCACCTGCCGTATAATTTAAGCAATCCCGCCTGAACTGCAAATTCTCACCACTTAGGCAGTTCGGAATGACAATTAGGTCAAAGATGGGATATTCGGTATTGCACAATCGATTGTGCAAAACATGGTAGGAAGGACTCCCTAAGGTAATGGCTACAACTGACGTTGGGCTGCGAGATGCCACCCGACGAGCTCCGCAGGTGCCGGTCGTCAATGACATGAGCATCCAGGTCGCCACGGCAAATGGCAGCGGCTCTCAAAGTTCTAACACGGTACTTCTTCGCAGCATTTTTCAGATGGGCGTTCCGGTTTCGGGTAAAAATCTTTTCCCGTCAAATATCGCCGGACTGCCGACGTGGTACACCATTCGCGCCAATAAAGATGGCTACACCGCGCGCAAGAAGGAAATCGATTTCCTCATCGCGATGAACCCCGAGACTGCCGTCGAGGACGTGAAGTCGCTCGGTCCCGGCGCTTCCGTGCTTTATGACGAGCCGTTGAACCTGAGTTCTCTGCGCAATGATCTGATTTTCTATTCCGTTCCATTCGACAAACTAGTCGCCCCAGTTTGCCCTGAAGCCAAGCTTCGCAAGCTGGTCAAGAACATGATCTATGTCGGCGTAGTTGCCAAGCTGCTCGACCTCGATATGGCCGAGGTCGAAAAGGCATTGCGCAAGCAGTTTGCGAAAAAAATTAAAGCTGCAAATTTGAACTTCGCCGCAGCTCAAGCCGGCTTCGACTACGCCGCCGCAAGCTTGACCAAGCACGATCCATTCCGCATTGAGCGTATGGATAAGAACCGCGGCAAGATCATTATCGACGGCAACACCGCATCAGCACTGGGCTGCGTCTTTGCCGGATGCACCGTCCTGAGCTGGTATCCGATCACCCCATCGTCTTCGCTCGCCGAAAACATGATCGAGTTCTTCAAGCGATTCCGCATTGGCCCTGACGGCAAAGCGACATTCGCGGTCGTTCAAGCCGAAGACGAACTCGCCGCAATCGGCATGGTGATCGGGGCAGGCTGGGCTGGCGCGCGCGCCATGACCACCACTTCCGGCCCCGGCATTTCGCTAATGTCAGAATTCGCGGGCTTGTCTTATTACACCGAAATTCCGGGAGTGATCTGGGATATTCAACGTGTCGGCCCTTCGACCGGCCTGCCCACGCGCACGTCACAAGGCGATATTCTTTCGACCGCCTTTCTCTCGCACGGCGATACCAAGCACATCATGCTCTTTCCTTCGTCGCCACATGAGTGCTTTGAAATGGCCACCGATGCCTTCAATCTAGCCGAGAAATACCAAACCATTGTGTTCGTTATGTCCGATCTCGACTTGGGCATGAACAACTGGATGTCCGATCCCTTCCCTTATCCCGAGAAGCCGATCGAGCGCGGAAAAGTTTTGTCGGCAGAAGATTTGAAAAAACTCGGCGGGTTCGCTCGCTACAAAGATGTTGACGGGGATGGTATCGGCTATCGAACTCTTCCCGGTACAGACCATCCCGCGGCAGCTTACTTCACACGCGGCAGTGGACACAATGAGCGTGCCCTTTACAGTGAGAAGCCGCAGGATTACGAAAACAACATGGATCGCCTGCGGCGCAAGTTCGAACACGCGCGTGCATTTGTGCCTAGGCCTATTGTCGAAAAAATGCCGAACGCCGAAATTGGAATTATCGCCTTCGGAAGCTCGCATTGGGCCCTGATCGAATCACGCGATCAACTGCGCCATGAGCACAATATTCCGACCGACTATTTACGAATTCGGGCATATCCTTTCGCGCACGAGATTGCTGATTTCGTTCAATCTCACAAGCGGGTTTACGTCGTGGAACAGAATCGCGACGCACAGATGTTCTCTCTGCTCAAGCTCGATCTCGATAATGAACTCGCGTCCAAACTTCGTAGTGTTGCGCGCCTCGATGGTCTTCCAATCGACGCCCGTTCTGTTACCGACGAAATCGCCGCCATGGAGGAAAAGTAATGGCCACCTCGCCAGTCACGCCAAAAACGAACCGCCTGGGACTTGCAGCACTCGATTATCGCGGGGGCAAGACCACGCTGTGCGCCGGCTGCGGACACAACGCCATCTCCGAGCGCATTATCGACGCCCTATACGAAATGGGTGTAAAGCCCGAGAGCGTCGCGAAACTGAGCGGGATCGGCTGCTCATCCAAAAGCCCCGCGTACTTCCTGAATCGTGCTCACAGCTTTAACGCCGTGCATGGCCGCATGCCGTCGGTCGCCACCGGCGCGGTTCTCGCCAACAAAAACTTAATGGCTCTGGGCGTGAGTGGCGATGGCGACACAGCTTCAATCGGCCTCGGCCAATTCATTCATCTCATGCGGCGCAATCTGCCCATCATCTACATCATCGAAGACAATGGCGTTTATGGTCTCACCAAAGGCCAGTTTTCCGCGACGGCCGATCGCGGCTCAAAACTCAAAACCGGCGTCATCAACGATCTCCCGCCGATTGATACCTGTGAACTCGCCATCTCGCTCGGCGCGACATTTGTGGGGCGCTCGTTTTCAGGCGATAAGCGCCAACTGCATGCAATGCTAAAGGCCGCCATCGCTCATCGTGGCACGGTCATGCTCGACGTGGTCTCTCCCTGCGTTACCTTCAACGATCACGAAGGTTCAACCAAGTCGTACAAATACATGAAGGATCACGACGAACCCCTGCAGGAAGTGAGTTTCGTCCCCTTCTTTGAAGATATTTCTGTTGACTACGACGCTGGAAGCACGGTCGAAGTCACAATGCACGACGGTTCGCGCCTGCGCCTGCGCAAGTTGGAAGAAGATTATGATCCGACCGACAAAGTTCGCGCCATCTCGCGTTTGCACCAGGCGAAAGCAGAAGGCTCCATGCTGACAGGCGTACTTTACGTAAACACGCAATCTCCGACCCTGCTTGACATGTTGAACATCACTGACGAACCGCTCGCGACCCTTCCGTCATCCGTAACTCGGCCCGGCCCTGAGGTGTTAGAACAAGTGATGGAAGAACTGCGATAGATGTTCCTCTCTCATTCGCGGACGAGTTCCACACGGCGGTTTCGGGCGCGGCCTTCTAGCGTGTCGTTGGTGTCGACCGGGCGTGACGCGCCGAATCCAGCCGTGGTGAAGCGAGTCGCTGGGACGTCGTATTTCGCGGCGAGCGCTTGAACCACGGCCGCCGACCGTCGTTTCGAAAGTTCGAGATTCGAAGCGTCGCCTCCAATATTGTCCGTATGACCCTCCACGCTGAGCTTCCAGTCGGGATGCTGGCGCATTGCTTCCGCAATTTCGTTCAAGACCTTATCTGATTCAGGACGCAAGGTGTCGCTCGCGAAATCGAAGTACAGGTCATAGACCTTTACGCGTCCCTGTTTCTCCAGTTCCTTCTCAACTTCGTTTAATGGCGCTGTGGGTGTGTCCCAATAGATTTTGATAATTTGCTCGTGTCCACCCGCGGTCGAGGCTACGGCCAAAACAAGCGGATTGTCTGCATCGTCGAGCACGTAGGCGTGCGCTTCGCTGTCTGGGACTTGCACCACGATGTCCATGACTGGGAGTTCGGCTGGTTGATCGTTTATCAGCACCGGAAAAGCGAGGTCGGCATCTGAGTTTCTGCGCAGTGTCGCTTTCAAAGCAGGGGTGTCCATCGCAGAACTACTACCAATACCGGCCGGCGCAAAGGCCATCATTTTTTTAACAAGATCCTGGCTGGCTGCATCGCTCCCCTCCTTTGAATCCGAAGTCATAGCAGTCTTAAAGGACTTAAAAAGGCTCTTAAGAGGATCTTCGTGGTATGTGAAATCTGACTGGCCAGTATCCTTCAGTTCGCGAAACGTTTTTTTGGAAAAACCCAGCGCGGTGGTTCCGGGATGTTTCTCATCCATATGTTCGCGACATAAATAGCCGTCGAACTCCGCAGAGTTTTCGAGGTCAGCCTTGAAAACCGTTCGTCCGCAATCGATTTGGCGAGGCTTCGAATCAGCTTTCCCGTTTTCTAAAATTCTTTCGATGCCCTGTGGCTTGGGAAATTGCTGGGAAGCCCTGATGTGCACCAATTGATCCGTTATCTTATCCACCACGAAGATGGACTCGAAGTCTCCGCGCAATTTGTCTGTTCCGGCATCGATGAGACGCAAGGATTCGCGCAGTGGCACCTTGCTTGATGGAGACAACGTCAGCTCTGCGGACGCCGGTTTCCAGTCCGGAAGAGGCTCTGGGGTACTTGTTTGACCAGTCGCCGCAGCGAGCATGGCCGCTGGATCGCCCTTCTTGTATGCCTCTTCAACCTTGTTAACGCGCTGTTTTGCGCGGTACGCAATATAGGCGCAGCTTCCCATTATCAGGATCAGGAAAAGCACGAAGAGTACGGCGGCGATCATCAGGAGCTTCAGCGCCTTGCTTCCACCAGCTGAAGGCACCGTCGTAGAAGTCGAGCCAGAAGCTGAAACGACTTGCAGAGTAGGCGAAGGGTTCGCTACCGAGTTCGGACCGGAGGAAGCCGTATCTTGCGACACTGGGCTCCCGCACTTCTCGCAAAACTTCGTGCCAGGAATCAGTGGCGAACCGCATCCCGTGCAGAAAATCGACGGAGTCGCAGCCGGTGGCTCTGCCCGGCGTGCGCCGCAGGTTGTGCAGAAAGATTGGCCCTCTGCCAGAGTAGAACCGCATTTTGCGCAATTCCTCATAAATTTCCTTAACAGCCGAAACAGCTCCCTTCCTATTTTTTCGTGACCGCGCCCTCGTAGTGTGTTTTGTTGACCTTGCCGTCGGTGCCGGTCCGCTCGTCGGTGATGTCGTATTGGAGAACGCAATTCATGTTCTTGAGTACCCACGCTGTTCCGGTAATGTTGTAATCCGCAAGGTTACGCAGCAAACTGGCGGATTTGTCGGTGGAACTCTCATGGGTGGTGTCGACTGCATACTTCACTGTGTCGAAGCCGTTAACTGCTTCATCGCCAACGCGTGACACCATCGGTTTGTAAATAAACAATCCCCAGGGCGTCCCTCCTTGCGCAATGCTGACGACGACGCCCCGCCAACTTACTCCATCCGAACGCGTAGCATGGTTCGTAACCGTCTCCACTGCCATACCGTTGTTGATCTCTCGCCGGACAATCTTCGGATCGGTAAATTTGCTGGTCTCTTCGAAAAATTTCTTGTCTTGGTCCGTCGCCAGCCACGTATCACGATGGACCAGATCAACCGAATCGCCAGAGAGATCGGCTTGAAAATCTTTGCTTTTCAAAGACTGGTCACTTTCGGTGATCTTGTTCGAAAAGTGCAGAGGCTGTGCAGTGGCCGGACCTTGCAGGAATGTCTGCGCACAGTAGGTCCCTCCATCGAAGTCCCCGGGTTGGGCAGCTCGCGTCGGCTTCGCATCCTCGGAAGTTTTCGGGTTCGATTTTGAAGTGCAGCCTACGAAAAGCAGAATTGTGAGCGCAGCCAAAGCCGTAGGTGCGAGGGGCGCCCGGCGGAATCGATTTGCTGTGAGGTGCATGCCAACTCCCTTTCAGAATTACTTCTTGTTCACAAGTCCTTCGAAATGCGTGCTGCTGATCTTGCCATCGGCGAAGGTGTAAATGTTGTCGAATGAAAACTTGACCATGCGGCCGTCTTCCTGCGCGATCCAGGCAGAGCCCTTGACGTTGTAGTCTTTGGTTTGTCGTTGGCCGAAAGCATTGCCCAGTTCCATCACTTTCTTAATGTTCGCGTCGACCCCGGTCAGGTCGAAATCGTAACGACGGGCATTGAAGCCGCCTGTCTGCTCGTCGCCCATGTATTTGACGCCTGGCTGAGCGTCGCCAATGTGTCCATCCAGAAACGCCATGGCTATGCCGCTATATGCGATCTGCCAATTGGAGCTGCCATACGGCGTGCCATTCAGTTGGCGGGTGCGGGTTTTTGCGGGAAAAGAATCGGTCCCGATCTTGCTTGCAGGACTGTTGTCGACCTGCTGGCCAATGATTCCGTCATGTGAAATATCGACCTGACATAAGTAGGAGAATCCATCGGAATCGCTTTTCTTGAATGACGCATGGAAAGGCGAAGAAGGGTTGTGGATTGAATTTTCGAGTCGATCCATCGCCGCCTGAAGATCATCTGCTTTACTCGTGTGCGCATCCGGCGCCAAATAGTTTGAAACGTGCGAGGATGCTTTTGAAGTACAACTCGACAGCAATCCCATTGCGAGCACGACAGCGCCCAGTCCGTGAATGCTCTTTGGCACGCGCGGTCTCCTTTTCTAATCTGCCTGTACTATCGGACCTGTTTCGCCGCAATCGCCCCAATAAAGGGAATGCGAAATTCGCGACGGCTGTAGGCCTGGTACATCAGGAATAGCCAGAACGCGAAAAAACCCAGCGAGATTACCAACCCGATTGGCGTCAGTACAACCGCGGTCCACCCGCTGATGCTGATCATGATGTTCACCAGAATGCTCCATGCAATGCTGAACACGATCGCCGCCACGCAAAACAAAATTGATTGCATGGCATGAAACCGAACAAATCGGTCATGCTTGTAAGGTTCGAGCACAAGAAAAACCACTCCCGTGACCAAGCCGAGCACATAAGACAAAGCTGCGGCCACATTCGAAGTGAGCCCGCTTGCCCCTGCCTGCGCGGGAACAGCTGCTGGTTGGGCCGCGGCTCCCCCCGTTGTGACTGCAATAGGTTGTGTCGCACCGGTCGGCCTGCCGCACCCCGCGCAGAATCCTGCTCCCTCTGTTACTGCTACACCACAATTTGCACAGAACGCCATTGCCATACTCCTCTCACAATTCGAAATTTGTGCGTGATCCCGTAAGCGCACCCCACGCCCTCACTGCCGGCATTTCTTTTCCGAGTAAATTGCGTTTCTTCGCAGAGATCGTTGCTTTTAGCTGGCAACTCTCTCGACCCTTCCGCTTCCATGGCAGGATCCGTTATCGGTGTTTCACTTATCTCCTCCACAAATTTTGCTGTCAGGCTGTCGTTGAACGATGTTTTTCGTGAATAAATCTTTGGGAGGGATATTGCTGTTCTTTCCCAGCCACGTTCCGTCAACCCCCGTCTGTCCTGTGGCGACTAGGGTGAATTGTTGGCACGGTACGAGGCTCTGCTCGCCGGAGTGCGCGGCCGTAGTTGAAATCACCATTTGTAGGTACGCGGCGCCTTCAATCTCCAGTGGGTTTCCCATTTGTTTTTTGACCCATTGCCCTGCGATGGTGTTGTTCAGCAGCACGTCAGATAAGCTTTCTGTCAGCGCGCTGGGAAGTGGAATCTCGGCCATATCCCAGAGTTCATCAGTTCCCATTCGCAATTCGACCCGGGGCATCGCCACAGCTACAACTAATCCGAATGACGCGAACGGCGAAAAAGCAAAGCTTTGGTTAATAGCGCCGTCTCCTTCGCCCTGACCTTCAACCTGCGTCTGCGAACCGTCCAGCGAAAAGCCTTCGTCCCCCGAGTAGTTAATGTGGAACCCGCCTTTGGCGACCTCTTCCTTGGTGGTAAAAGCCGGATGGAAGAGCAGTGCCTCACTGATGTCAAGCGACATCGGTAACTCTGTGAACTCCATCAGCGGAATTGAAATTCGTGCCGGCTTGGGAAGCTTGAATCTCACCTCATTCATAGGAGTCTTGTTTTCTGACGTTTTGATCGTCCAATCAAGGTCCATATCGCTATCGAAATCGAGATCGCGAATGTCGAACTGCAGAACTCCGTTGTCACCGATGTTCAGTGCCGCTTGCTGGATAAAGTTGTTCATTTGAGCTTTAGCGCTGAGGTCCACGTTCAAGCCATTCGCTTCGCGCTTAAGCTGCAGGTCCAGGTGCATGTTGTTGCTATCGCCCGGGACGTAAAAGTGATACTGGATTTTCCACACGGCAAAATCCGTATCGGCATACTCGAATGCGCCTTCCATGTTGTTCGGGGCTATATCGGCGAAAACGGGCGGCTGTAGCCATTCCGAGAGAGCGCGCAGAGGATCGGTAAACGCGGACGCGGGAGGGGAAGGTTCGAGTTGCGCAGCGTACTGCTGAAAGATATCGCGGAAATTTACCGGCATCTTGAATCGCACTTGCGCGCTCTTCAATGCCTGTGACAACGATGCCTTCTCCGTCCCTACAATCAGGTTCTTGCTTTTGGGGTCCACGGCATAAGCGTCCACTTTGCGCAAGTCGAGGCCTTCGAACAAAACATACTTTCCGGGAATAAGCCTGGCGCGCAGCTCAGGCGAGTCTTCGAAGAGAAAAATTCGATGGTCGGCGCTGACTCCCCGAAATGTTCGGCCTACGGTGGCGAGATCAACGATCGAAGTATTAGCTGAATACTCGACGTGAAAGATCGAACCGGGCTGGTCGAGCGGACGCAGTCCCCAGGTTTTTTTCATACCGGGTACCCATCGCTGCCCAGGATGAGAGACACCGGGGCCTGATGTCGAAAGCGCATTTGTGCTCGATTGCGTACCTGTGCTTCTCTTCTTGTCGCAGCCACAAATCGCGAACAGCAGAATTCCGGCCGCTACTGCCGCTAGCCGAACAATCGATCGATTCTGCCTAATGTGCATGTTGCCCATCGCTTCTTTTCTATTGCGCTTCTTCTGAAATCTGGAACGTCCACACAGCATCGAACATCAAACCGTCTCCTTGGCCACGCACCACGTCGCCGCCAGAGAAATTCTTCGACTTTGAAACCGGGCGCAGCACAACGCCGTACTCACCGGCCGCGAGTTCTGAACTCGGAGAAATTTTGTATTTGCCCGGCGCGAGTTTCTGCACTTGCGAGTTGACCCGTTCTTCGAGGAAGTTCGAGTAAATCTGCCAATCCGCAGCAGGAGTGGAGCGCGCATCCGCCTTGCCCTGCGTCGCGCCAATGATCCGGCAAGTGTTTTGCGCCGGAGTTAACTTCACAATGGCGGGCGCATAGTCCTCCGGAGTCACACCCAATACGCGCGAAAAATCTATCGTGAAGCTCGGCGTCGCACTTTGCAGAACATTCGACGATGCCGGCCCCGGCACTCCCCACACATAAGTCACTTTCGGCTGGCGGTGCGACATGACGCTCGAAAAAATCGTTCCCGCCTGCTGCACCGATTCGCCTCCGACCCCATAGTTCATGCGCGTCGCCGCAGCCATACCTGCCTCATTGACTCCGGCCTGCATAGCCTGCGTTACGACGGAATCGGAAGCCAGGCTCTTCATCGACGAAGGCTTGGTCTTTGTTTCTGCCAGCTGAGTTTTTTCGAGTTGCCACTGTTGCGTGCTACTACCGGAGGTCACGCTTAGCGTCGGCTTTCGGCTCTTTGGAACTGTAGGCGCCGCGGCTGGCGCGGTTGCAGCGGCCTGACTTGCGCTGCCTTTGCTCGACGCCGCGATCATCGCATTCAGTTCGTTCTCCGTGACTCCGGCCTTGTGCAAAGAAACGAGTGCAGCAGTCGAGGTGTCGTACTTCCCAGCATTTGATTGGATCGCCTGCACCACCACGGATTCCGGCAACTTGCTCTTGACCATATTCACGATGTCAGCGTTATTCAACGGTCTTGGTGCTTGTTGGGCCGCAACGACGCCGCTCATCGCGAAAACAAAAATCAGCAGTCTCGAGAATCGCGAAGTTTTTTTAGGCATGAGATCTTTTCCTCTCCTCTTTTGCAGATCGCCTGACGTAAACCAAACCCCAACTCCCATTGCCTAGCCAAGAATCTGTTTCACCTTCGCTATGCAGCTCTGATCCTTTTGATCGGTCCATGGGTCGACACAGCGTGGCCCTAGCACCCATACTGCGAGACCGTAAGCGGACTGTTCCTGCTGGTTGAGCCGGTCAAAAGGCGTGGCCTCAGTGTCCCAACACCAGTACACCGGCCAAGCAACAGTGATCTGGCCAGACGCGGTCAGATTGAAATCCCAATTGCCCGGAGCACTGCACGCGTGGTTGGTAGCGTCCCACGAGCAGCACAGTTGGGTCTGCGCATCCAGGGCTTCGTAGTAGAGCTCGTAGGAACTAACGGTGAATCCGGATGAGAGTTTGCTAAAGTCCCATGTGTCCGCCCCGAATGTCTGCCAGCGATTGAAGTAGGTTGCGCATGGGTTCGCCGTACTTGTTTGGCTATATGCAACATCATTGATGAAGCAGCCCCAGTTTGCTGTTTCCATGTTGAGATTGCTGTTTTGGTCGCTATGGCCGTAGGCATACCGGAAGACCCAGCCTGCAACAGGTGTTCCCTGAAATGAGAAGGAAGCAAACTTCGAGCTGCCATTCTGCGGAACCTGATCATATCCTGCTTGCACCGGGTCACTTTTGTACACGGACACATTCGACTGTGACATGGAGTCATACGCCAGCTGCACTTCCTGGTCGCCTCCGTCCGGCATTGGCATTCCGCGGGCCGCGTAGAATCTGTACCCTGATTTCTGAATTTGCTGTTGGCCGGGAGGAACCACCACCAGAGTGACATCACTCTGATCAAGAACGCCCGCGAGCCATGGATCGAGGTGCGCGGTGATCCCGTTATTGCCCCAGTAATCAATGTTGAGATTTGCGCTGAATCCGTTTTGCCCATACACATGAGCTGTGCCTTGGGCCTCTCCGAAGCTGCAGCCTACAATGGTGTACTGGTTGTATTTCGCTTCAGGAGTGAAAATTCCCGGAGCTTGCCCGCCGTTGACACGGAAGATTCGGGGCGTCGCATCCATCGAGCACGCCAGCACCACCGAATTGAATGGCTGCAAACGCGCCATCGAAGAAAGCGAATTTCCAGGCGCGCTTTGCGTCTGACTCGGCGCCAGTCCTGGGGCAGGCACGTTTGTCTGGAAGCTCGTCGCCATGGCTGGCGCGTGTGCCGCCGCAGCTGTTTGCGATGCTGACTTCATTGCTGCTGAATCCTGCTGTGCTGCCAGCCGTTGCTGTTCGAGCACGGCAATGATGCTGGCATTGGCCTGCGCTAATCTGGGGTTCGTCACTTTCGCCAGCGCTTTCGCAGGTCCGAGCTTCACTGGCTTCATCGCGGCGAGGCTTCCAGGTGAAGGCTTCTTCAGCGCTGCCAGCCGTTGTTGCGAATTGAGCTGAGTCGAACCAGAGCCACCGCTAATAGTCCGACCCGTGGTTTTCGGTGGATACGGCTGTGGATTCAGTTGGACCGTATTCGCCGAACTCCCCGGCGTAGCGGGTGTTCCTTTGGGCGGATACGGCTGCGGGTTGAGATCGTCAGCTCCGTTGCCTGCCCCCTGGCGAACTCCACCGGTCAAGCATGGGCTAGCACTGCCACCCATCGCGTTAAGGACGTTGGTGCTCACATGCGCCTGCGTCAGCGCACTGCAACCTTGCGGAGAAAAATCAAATTGTCCATTGGACGACTTGATCTGATTGATGATCGCGGACTCGGGAACTCCGCCCTTCACCAGGCCGATCACGTCCACATTGGTAAGCGTCGAGGCACCGGGTCTTGCCGGCAGTAATTGTCCAGGCGTTCCGTTCGAGTTGGAACTTTGAGTCTGGGCCGGCTTGACTGCCGGAACCAGCATTCCACGCGAGGCGGTTTGCATTCGCCCCGGATTCGTGCCGCTTGGAAGTGCTCCGCTCGACGGCGAATTAATTGGCCCGGGATCCCTTCCTCCTGGAACCGTCCCGCCTGAGGGTGATTGCTGCGGGCCAGGATTCACACCACCGGTCAACATTCCTTGCGAAGACGATTGCTGCGGCGCCGGTTTCAACCCGCCGTCCAGCATTCCCCGCGAGGGGGAATTGATGGGCCCAGGATTCACCGCGCCTTTGTTAGCGTTCAAGAGCGTCCCACGTGTGCCTTCGCTCCTTCCCAACATGTGTGTCGACGGCACGAGGGCAAAATTAACGTCATAAGCGCGGTTCTGGCACGATCCCCAATGCGATGTGAGATCACCGACCGTCGAAGGAACAACCGCCGGCAGCATGTTGCATTGCGCATTGATGATCGTGATAGGCGAAATAGTACTAACCTGAGGCGCAACATTCGGAGAAAACTGATTCGGCTGCGTGATCACCAGCTGCGCCTGCAGTTGCGGTCCGACCGGCTGCCCGTGGTAGGCGTAAATGCAGACGTCGTACACCACGACTTTGCCGCCATACAAATACGCTTTCACCTGTCCGGCGTACTTGAAGTTATTGCCGAGTTGAATCAGGTTGTTCGAGGAGCCTGCCGGACTCACGACGACCGCAAGGCCGGCGCACGTACCGGGATTTTTCTGCTTAACGGCACTCGCGTCCCAATAAACGAAGCCTTCTACGTCTCCCGCGTTGTTTGGTGGACGCTGCCCGCCTGGAGGCACCTGCCTATGCGGCCCGGCGGGCGTAACCGTCGGCGCTGGGGGTTTGACAACGGTAACCTGCGCCGCGCTAGCCCCGCAGATCAAAAGCGCAAATACGCCAGCTAAAAATGATTGATAGGATGACGTGTATTTTTTACCCCGCATAATATCCCTCCAGGCACGAATGAAGAATCAGTTGATCTGGTGAGCTGGAATCGTTATTTGCTTAGCACTATCACCGCTCCAGTCGGCGCTGAATCTGTGAAATCCAGACTTCGCTATGGTGTGAAATGACCCGTCCGAAAGAAATGCATCAGCCTCCATAGAGGCCATTTTCCAGTTGTCTCCAGCCGGGCCTCCGATGAAGGTGTCTTCAAGCGTGAAGCCGCGAATCTGATCGATAGTGACGGACCGGCTTAATAAAACGTCGGCACCTTTCGTGCTTCCATTCGGCCAGTTCTGGCTGTGATTGATATTGCTTGCGGCTTGACTGGTGCCATCTGTGAACAGGATGGTTAGGTTGATGTTGTCATTTCCGCCGCGAAGATCGTCATCTGCAGTGACAAACGTAAACGTAATGTGAGTTACTCGATTGCCCGTTGCGCATGTAACTCCAGGGTTCGCGTTGATGTCGAATGAGGGATCGGTTCCAGTAAACTTGTGAAAACCAGAGGAGGCAATCGGGATATTGATTCCTTTTGCCATAGCAAACGCCTGAAGTTGCGCCATGTCCCAGTTGTCCTCGGTGTGTACTCCCTCAGCCGCATAAATAGGTGTGAGCATCGGGCCTACGACAGGCGCGTGGGTTATGCCAATCTGTCCAGCATCAGGAGGGGTATAGCTGCCCGAGGCGGAGTGGATTAAACGTATTTGCTTGATTTGATTTGGAGCGACCGGCTGCTTTAGCTGGATTCCAACTGCCTTGACACTCTGGTTAGCCCAAGGGGCCCCCTTATTCACATTCGTGGCAGTTTGCATGTCGCCATTGGCATAGTGGATTTCGACATTCAGGTTATTGTTCCCACCGCGTAGGTCGTCATTCCCAGTCGTGATGATCAACTGGAGTCCCGCTACCTTACACGTGCTGGCGCTCTGCAGCAGCGTGGGGGTTTGTTGACGAAGTAATACTCCCCTGTTCGGCGGTGCCGTTTGCCCATTCGCCATTGCGGCAAAAACGCAGTACGCCGTTCCGAGCAGCGCTGAGTTGAATGTCGAAAAACGGTGCGTCCTCATGTTCCCACCCTCCGGTGCCGAAAAATCAAGCGAACATGAGTGGAATAAACCGGGAAACTGCGGCGGTCAAAGGAACTGAAACTGATCTGCAACTGACTTGCTAAGTCGCTGCACGTTCAATCACTTATAGATTCCAATGACCGCTGATATTGCGAGGGAGCGTGGGGATGGGTTCTAGTTCGCCGGAACTTGGCCGCCGAAATCTTGCGTGGTCGTGTGGGCGAGGAACTTCTGCTGGCATTGCTCAGCCTGCAACTTCATTTTCTGAAATTCTGTCCGCGACCGCAGGTTGCTAAGCAATGGGTCACTTTCTAACAGAGGGGTAGCACAGTAACCGGTGTCGATGGCGGACTTCAACACTTTCATGGCCGCGTCATCTTGTCCTGAAAAGCTCAGCATCGCGGCCGTCTCGTATTTTTCTTCTGGGTCGGTCTGTCCCATTACATCGGATTCTTCTCGTGCCCCGATCTTTGTGATCTCGCTCGATGATTTGTGCTCGAGCTGCGCAACTACGATCTCTACATCTTTATAGCCGCTTTCGAGTGCAATGATGGCCAAAGCGAGCGCAAACGCATTGTCTTTTTGGCGCAAGGCCAGTTGCATTTCCTGCCGAACGCTCCATCCGGAGTTGCCGTCCAGGTCGAAGAATGTCTGCGCACGTGCCTTGTTCCCCTTGTATAGAAACACCTTTGAACATGACCGGAACAGAAAATTGCCCGGGTCGATGGTCAGGGCCGCATCACACTCCTGAGCTGCTTTATCGAGCAGTCCCGCATAGCGGTATACATAAGACATTTCAAAATGCGCATCGGAGGAATCTGGTCTCCGGGATAAAAGCGCCCGCGCCTCGTCGTAAGCAGCCTCCAATTCTCCATGATCTGCCTTTTGCGCAATCGCGTTGGTCGTCCCGTTGGGGTCGAGGGCCGTAGCACGCGCCGTGGCTTCATCTGAAAGCCGATATGAGGCTTCGCCACCGTTCGAATACTCCGCGTCCAGATAGTATCTCCACGAAAGCTCGCTCCAGGCCGGCGCATAGTCGGGATCTTCAGAAATTGCTTCCTTCAAAAGTGCAATTGCGGTGTGGTTTGGCGTCGGGTCCCGCGGCATCGCCACAGCCCTCAAGTACATGTCGTAAGCTCGCGGATGATGAGGCACCGGAATTTCGTTTGTAATCGGTGGCCCGCCTACTCTCGCAACCACGCCGTCCTGCAACCGCTGAGCCAGGTCTTCATGAAGTCTGACCATCTCGCTGATTGGAGCTGAAACGTTGTCTCGCCAAAGGACGCGGTCATCGGATACGCGTGTCAGCTCAGCCGTAACTTTAAGATTTCCGTTTTCGTTGACGAAATCTCCCGAAATAACATAAGAAACGTTCATCGCCCGGCCAACCGCCTGGGGATCTGGTGACCCCTCAGCGTATTTGGTGGTGGAAGCGAATGGCCGCACCGAAATCGAACGCGCATAACTCAGGTCGGTAACCACATCTGACGGCAGAGCAAACCGCAAATAATCAAAGCTGGGCCCAGCATCACCATTTGAAAATGGAATAACCGCTAACGAAGTCTTCGGGGTGTACTCGGGAGACGCAGCCGGTATTGTTTTCGTCGCCAAGCGAATCACCGCGATCCCTGTCACCGCCAGAATCAGAACACATGCCGCGAGGATGAACCACTTTCGTCTATCGGTATTCCGCCTCTCCTGGACAGGGACAGTATTCCCCCTCTGCAGCGTAGCAAGACGCGGTCGCTCATGGTTCTCTGCAGACGCCGACGACACACTTCGAGCGACAATTTGCGGCTCAATCGTTTCTACGGGAGCGATAAAGCGATACCCGCGGCGTGGAACAGTTTCGATGAATCGCGGATTGTCAGAATCATCATCGATTGCCGCGCGCAGCTTCTTCAGAATAACGTTCAGGCTTCCATCGAAATCAACGTAGGTTCCCTCCGGCCAAAGCTTCTGCCGCAACTCTTCCCGGGTGACGATTTCACCCGGACGTTCCAAAAGAAGAACCAGTACCCGAAAAGGCTGTTCCTGGATTTTGACGCGCACCCCGTTTCGCGTAAGAGTGCTGCAGGCAGGTTCTGCTTCGAACAGTCCAAAGCGAAAGAGTTTCCCTGGCTCGACAGTTTGCTCCATATCGAATGCGCGAGAGGCTCGAATCATAACATCGTCACACTGCTACAGGAACCGTCCAAATACCTATGCCGCACACGATGTGCGCCAAAATGCCATGCGCCAATTTTTATGCTGAGTTGTATTCCTTAAAGTTGAGTATCTAGGTGACTGGTTGAGAGAAACCTACACTGTGCTTCTTTTTCGATACAGATTCGCTTGCCGCGAGCGACAGACCCCCGAGTACAGTGACATTCTAGAAAACGAGGTGCTATAAACAAGTGGTGTAAAAGACCCCCAAAACGTTTCATTGGGAGAAATCTTCGTGGCGTTGCGCTACCGCCAGATGCAACCGAAGGATGTCGCGACATGCGTGCAAATTGTCGCTTCAAACCCCGTCCTTGGTCCGCGTTACGGCGTTACCATCTCAAAACTCGAACCGACGTGGCTGCACCTCCTAAGAAGTGAGGCGTTCACCGCCGTCGTGTTCGAGGAATCCGGGCCAAGCTCCGGCAGGCTGATTGGCGCGGGAATCAGCGTGTTCCTTTCCGATGCGTTTGTGCGCGAAATGAAGACGTCTCCTCTTATTTGGATCGGCCCGGAAATCGTCCGACGCCTTGTGGTTGGAAATTCTCCCGTCCTCTCAGATAAGCAACTCGCGGAGTCCAACACGCAACGTGGGCTGAACCTTTTCGGATGGCACGGCGCTACCAGCGTTGAAGACGGAAATCGCGTGGAAGTTCTCAATACTTTCTTCGGCAGCTTCATCGAGCTGCACCGGGGCTTCCTTATTAAGGAGGTGCTTGGGCAGGCCGATTCCGTCGGAATGGTATCGGCAATGTCGAATAGCGGCGGCGGATATTTTGACCCCAAGCTCCAGCGGCACGTGCATTCACTTCCAGCAAGCCCGGAGGAGATTCTCAGCAGACCTCATTTGATGGGCCAGACACGCGAAATGGCAATCGCGGGTGCCTGGCTCTCCGGCTCGTCGCTCTTTTCCTGGCAACCTCCAAAGTTTGGCTTCCGAAGAAGCGAGCAGCGACTGCTGACCTCAGCCCTTCAAGGCGGGACGGACGAGGACCTGTCGAACCAGCTCAACGTATCAATCTCGTCCGTGCGGAGAACCTGGCTGGGGATCTATGACCGTGTTGCCGCGCATGCGCCAGAGATCCTGGGCGAGTCTCTGCACCCCGGCAACGCACTCCCGGGGCGCGGCAAAAGCAAAAAACATCGCTTGCTCGCCTACCTTCGCGAGCATCCAGAAGAACTGCGTCCCATTTCACGCAAGCTGCTCGCCACCACGACCCATTCCTAGAGACGTACCTCGCTACACCTCAGTTTCAACCCAGAATTCCCAGACAACGACCAGGACGCTCCGTGTCAGCCGTGTCCGTATCATCTTCAATCCAAATTGTTTGCCAAGTCAGAAGTGTTTAATCCCCGTTTCATTTGATGTCCTTTGTGGCTTGGGGCATTCTTGCGTCGTGACGCCAGGCCAAATGCAAGGTAGTCATGTCAGAGGAATTCGGGGGAGGATTCCTCTGACCTCGATGTTGTTTATTCGAAAAACATCAATGCGCCAGGAGGAACAATGAGGGTTCAAAACGTACTGCATGCAGTTTCCGGCATTTTGTTGGTGCTCGCCACCGCAACGAATCTTTTCTCGCAGACTCAAACATCTGACTCGCAGGCCGAACCACACGGGGTGAAGTACCAGCCGCTTAACGTGAAACCGGGCCTCTGGGAAAAAACTTTTACCATTACCAGGACGGGAGCGCTCCCGATTCCGCCGGAAATGCTGAATCGCCTGACGCCTGAGCAACGTGCCCGCATGGAGGAAAGAATGAAGGCCAACTCCGCCGGCCATACCAGCACGAACACAGAAAGGAGCTGCATCACCAAAGAAGATCTGGAAAAACCTATAAAGTTCGATAACCGATGCACTTGGACAATAGTTGAGTCAACCAACACTAAAGCCAAGGGAAACGTCTCCTGCGAAGACCAGGGTATGAAAGTGAATGGCAACGGAGAGTATGCCGCGCCAGACCCGGAACACATGAAAGGCTCTATGCACACCACTACTACCGGCGGCGGTAACACGATGAACGTTGATGTTACGTTCGCGTCGAAATGGGTGGGCGCGAGTTGCGAAAAGTAAAACTCTCCGCCGACGAGGTCCGTGCGAGAGATTTTGAAGGGGATTGTGTCTAATATAACCCCATGCGAATTGGCTGGGGTGTACCCCTTTTTGTGGCAGCCCTGGTCTTCAGCGTTCGACTGAACGCTCAAACACCGGACACAGCCGCCATCCGGGGTACAATCGTCGATCCCAGCCACGCTGCCGTGAGTAGTGCAGAGATTACCCTGCTCAATCGAGCCACATCAGTAAAACGCAAAATTGAGGCCGATGCCGCGGGACATTTCTTTACCGGAGGACTTCCGGTTGGCGATTACGAGGTAACCGCCCAGAAGCAAGGATTCGCAGCCGCCCATTCCGAAATAACCTTGATTGGAGGCACTACCGCCCGCTTGGATGTTCAACTTTCTCCTGCGCCCGAAAACACCGAAATCACGGTCACCGGAACTGCTGGCGCGGTGCGCAGCGATATGCCTCAACTCGGAGACCGGCTCGGAACTTTTCAAATAACAGAGACGCCGCTTCTCAATAATCGCATTACATATCTCCCACTGCTGAACGCCGCAAATCGCCCTGCTCTCAACCAGGGCGACGTGTTCATGAACCAGGATCTTTTCACGACCAATGGCACCGGACGCCGTCAGGCGTGGTTCGAAGTTGACGGCGCGAACTCGGTAGACCTCTGGGGACGCCAGACAGTATTCACCAATCTGCCCGTCGAAAGCCTGGAAGAAATGAGCGTCCTGACCAGCCCATTCTCTGCCGAGTACGGCGGCAGCGCAGGCAGCGCCGTCAACATAGTCACGAAGGCCGGAGGCGACCAATACCACGGCAGCCTCGATGCCAATTTTCGCCCTTCCGCAACCGCCGCTGACCTAAGCGGCTTCACCGCTCAAAACGCCACCAGCGGCAATCAACTAACCAGCGACGAACTGTATCAGCCAGCATTCACCTTGAGCGGTCCCCTCGGCCATGACACCCAAACGCATTTCTTCATGGCCGGCGAGTACACGTGGGAAAACAAAGTCTCTCCAATTACCAACGCGCTCTCTCCTGGAGGATTTGAAGGCAAATACCGTGACTGGATGGCGCTGGCCCGTTGGGATCATCAGATCAAGGACGCAAACCAGGTCTTCCTTCGCGTGAATGCCGATCACTTCGTCGACACAAATCCAAACGGCACCGTCGGCGGAAACAATCTAACGAGCGTCGATCGCTTATTTAAACGCAACACGTACACTGCCGAACTGGGCGACACAGATGTAATCACTCCCGCGTGGCTGAACAACGTGCGCGCTGAACTCCAACTAGGCTCGCCGATTACCGAGTTCAGTCCTGTGATCTATGGCACACAGTTTTCCGTTCCCATCGCCGGTGCCGCTACGTTCACGACCGGCACCTCTCAATCCGCCTTGCTGCTCAATCACCAGTTTGAACTGAATGACGTTGTTTCAACCGCGCATGGCCAAAACAATCTCCGTTTCGGAGCGCAACTTGTTCACGCTCACACCGGCGGCGATAGCAAAGAATTCGGCGGACCGATTTATCTCGGACAGTTCGTTTACAACACTTGCACCCAATCCGTAGTAGTTTGCGAGAGCCCTGCGTATCTGGACGATATCAACAACGTGAAAAGCTACACGCAGAGTTACGGCAATGCCAACTACACGGTAGATGACACCCTCTGGGCATCATTTCTTCAGGATGACGTACGCGTTCGCTCGAACCTCAACCTGAACCTCGGCCTCCGCTACGAACGCCAGACGTTCACGGATTCGACAAAAGATTTTGCTCCCCGCGTCGGCTTCACGTGGAATCCGCGAGGAGATGGCGCGACCATTCTGCGCGGCGGATTGGGAATTTACTACTCGCAGATTGTTGACAACTCGGAAGCAAACTATGCTTTGGTCGGTCCGGCGGGAGTATTCAACTACACGTCCACTCCGGGCCAGATTGGCTTCCCCGCGAGCATTGCCGATGCTCCGCTACCGGCGTTCCCCGTTGGCGCTCAAGTGCCTTTACGAAGCCTGTATCTACGGCCCGGTCGCAGTTCATACTACGACCGATTCCTTCCAACCTCGGCTCTAATTGGATACCAAGACGCGCTCCTCAGTCCCTATACCGAGCAGTGGACCTTCGGCGTTGAACGTGCTCTCGCGCCGCAATGGGTTTTAAGTATCGATTACGTCGGATCGCACACGATAAAAATCAACCGCCCCCTGGATGTCGACCCGCCCGCTCCATTCATCCGCACCGCGCCGGGCGAAACTCGTGCGCCACAGGCCGCGAATTGCACCCGCCCGCTGTGGGTCGCGTTTTATGCTCAGAATGGTCTCACCTGCGACACCACAAAAGCACAAGGCACATCAACCTCGACACCTATTCCGGCGTACTCGGTCGTTCAAGCCGACGTGAACGACGGCACCGCTTACTACAATGCGCTGAACGTCAATCTCAATCACCAGTTCAGCGGACGACTACAAATGCTCGCGAGCTACACGTGGTCGCATGCGCTTGATACAGTCGATCCCGACATCCCAGGCCAGAACCCTAATGATCCGAACTTCACCGGAAGGCAGGAACTCGGTCCCGCGATTTTCAATCAGCGGCACCGCTTCGTGGTGAGTGGAACTTTCGTAGCTCCAATGAATATTTATCTCGGTGGCGTCGCGACGCTCGGCAGCGCCTTGCCCTACAACATCGTCACCGGAACTACCAACAGCGGCGATACAGGTGCGACTACGGATCGACCGGTGGTTAACGGCACGGTGATTTCCCGCAATGCAGGCCGCGGAAGGCCGATCTACGACATCTCTCCATTTATCGAACGTAGATTTCGGATTGCCTCCGACCGCCTGTCGATAAGCCTGCGTGCCGAAGCCTTCAACGTTTTCAATCATCCGAATTTCGTGGGTTATGTCTCCACCTGGGGAAATGGGGCTGCGCCTCCAGCAAACCTTGGCACTCCGCTCACCGGAATCACCAACCAACTTCCTGCCCGTTCGCTGCAGTTCCTGGTAAACCTGGCATTCTGATGCGGCCATCAAGAAAGAGCTGAACAAACAACTACTGCCGTATTCTCGGATTCACTACCGAGTACAACAAATCAGTTAACAAATTCACGATCACATATGTAAGGCCGATCGCCAAAATGCATCCCTGCACCAGGAAATAATCGCGGTTGCCAATCGCGTCGATAGTTAATCGCCCAATTCCAGGCCAGGAGAAAATTTTCTCCGTCACAATTGCGCCCGCGAGCAGCGCTCCAAACTGCAATCCCAGCACCGTCAGAATCGGCAGCATCGCGTTGCGAAGCGCATGCCGGTACACGACCGTGCGTTCGGGCAGCCCCTTTGCCCTCGCGGTTCGAATGTAGTCATGTCCGAGTTCTTCGAGCATCGACGTGCGCACCATGCGCGTAAGTATCGCCGCCAAGGCGCTGCCCATCGTCACCGCAGGAAGAACTAAATGTTGCCAGCCTCCCGCACCTGAAACTGGCAAGTAGCCAAGCTTGATCGCAAAAAACAAAATCAGGATCGGACCCAGCGCAAAATTCGGAAACGATAGCCCGAAAAGGCTGACCACGCTCAACAGCTTGTCGTCCCATCTTCCCCTGCGCTGCGCCGAACGCACTCCTGCCGGAATGGAAATTAGGATCGCGACCAGCAACGATGCGATCGTCAATTGCAGTGTGTACGGATAACGTTGAACGATGAGGCTGCTTACGCTCTGGTTGAAGCGCAACGACGGGCCGAGGTCGCCATGCAATACGCCTCCCCAATAGTGAACGTATTGTTGCCACAGCGGAACGTCCAGTCCGTACGCATGACGCGTCGCCGCTATGTCCGCCACCGGCGCGCCCTCTCCCAGCATCTGCAAAATCGGATCGCCCGGGACTAGGTGAATGAGGAGGAAGACAACCGAAACAACCAGCCACAGAACCGGAATGGTATATAACGCGCGGGTGATGATGGATCGAAACGCTCTCACGCTTTGATTCCGAACTCGCCTATTTTTGCCTCTTTGCTGGTCAGCGTCTCACACTTGTCATCGAGCACGCGATAGGCTTCACGGTTCTTCCTTTGAAAGTTTTTGTAATCGCGTCGCGAGCGCCAGTAATCGAGCGTCAAATATTTGTCTCGAGCATCAAGATCGCGAACCATATCCGTACGAATGTATCCACTGCCGCTCCCAAACAGCCTTGCCCAATCGCCTCGCGGTCCGTAGATTCGCTCGAATGCGCGTCGCTTGTTCGGCCGAACCAGAAATTCCCAAACTATAACAACGCCTCCCCGAGTATCGTGCGCAGGTATTCTCATTACACGATTCCCTTCTTGATCTCGGCATCGCTACGCCGTATATAGTTCGCATCCAGATCGAACGTAGAAACCACCGGCCCGCTGCCGATTTTTTCAAAACCGAGTTTAGCAATGAAGTCCGCTCCCGGATATGGAACCTGCTGAGCACGTAGTCCATGCCCGTGCGCCGCTTCTACGATCTTCTCGTCAGGCGTCACAATCTCTTGATCATGTTCCAAGCGGGCAATATCTGCGTAATTAATGAGAGCTTCCTTGCCCGCAACAATCCTGGATTTCGCAATGCTGAAATCTGCAGCGTAAATTTGACTTCGCCCTGCATCCACCATCGCGGTGATCTCGCCAGTTAAGGCCGAAATACGTCCGATTGCCTCGAGCAGCGAAAGCGCAGCGATTGGCTTCTGCAGCACTTCTGCCAAACCTTTAATCGCCGCCAGTCCGACTCGAAGACCGGTAAACGAACCCGGCCCCGCGACCGCCGCAAATCCACCGACATCGCGTTTGCTGAGATTATGACGGTCGAGCATTCCGGAAATCTGCGGAATCAGTTGTGCGGAAAAAGTACCGCCTTCGAGTGGGACGATTTCGAGCGTGCGCGAACTCCCCTCCGCAAAATCAACTAGCGCGATGCTGCCGTTTTTACCGGAGGTGTCCACTCCCAGAATAAGCATAAGAGAGCAGACTAATGGCTGGACTCTACAAGTTCAATCAATACGCCAGACGCGCTCGAGGGATGAATAAAAATATAACGATGTCCGCCCGCGCCTATTTTGATTTCGTCAGAAACCAGGCGAGTACCATTGGATTTCAGCTTTGAAACAGCAGCAGCCAGATCGGGCACCCTAAGTGAAATGTGATGCAGCCCTTCGCCCCGCTTTTCAATGAATTGTGCGATCACCGAATCGTGGGATGTGGGCTCGAGAAGTTCGAGCCGCGTATCTCCGATGGGCACCATGACAGCTCGGACTTTTTCGCCAGGGACAACTTCTTCAGGCGAAAGGTGCAATCCTATTTTTTCGTAAATGCCCCTCGCGGTTGCGAGAGATTTCACCGCGATCCCGAGATGATCCAGGGAAAAAGACATGTTCCAATTGCGGGCAGGAACTCCTCTGTGTAACTCCGTGCCCTCTGTGGTTAAGGATTTTTTACCGTAGAGGGCACAGAGAAAGCCTAAAGCTATTTAACCTTTGCAAAAATAATGACTAGCGTGTACAGCGCCAGTGACTCAATCAGCGCCAGTCCAAGAATCAGCGCGAACTGAATTCCGGCGCGCGCCGAAGGATTGCGTGCAAGAGCTTCGGTAGCGGAAGCTGTCGCCCGACCCTGGCCGATACCGCATCCGGCTGAAGCAATAGCCATTCCGAATCCGGCTGAAATCGCGACCCAGTTTGCGCCGCCTGAAGTTCCGCCCTGTGCGAATGCCGGCACCGCAAAGCAGAGCGCCGACAACGCCATGAACACGTTTTTCAAAACACCAAGTGTGTTACGCATTGTTTTTTCTCCTATGAATTGCCGCCAGTGGGTGGTTGACGTTACCGTGCAAACGCCCTCACGCTGAACGGCGAAAAAAGCCATTGCCACGACCACTTCAGTGCTCGGTGGCCACCGCTCCTGCCAAATAAACGGTCGTCAACAGAACAAAAATGTACGCCTGCAGGAGCGCAACGCCGATATGAAGTCCAAGAAAAACGACAGGAACAACAATTGGAATCAAAGAGAAAAATACCATCGTGACCATGTCGCCGGCGAACATGTTGGCGTAAAGTCGAATGCTGAGCGACATGACTCGTGCCAGGTGGCTGATTATTTCTAGCGGTAACATCAGCGGCGAAAGCCACCACATCGGCCCGAGAAAATGCTTTAAATAGCCAACCCCAGACTGCCGAAATCCTTGCGCCTGATAATAGAAGAATGCGCAGACAGCGCACCCAAGAGGTACAACGGCAGATGCTGTAGGTGACTCCAGCCCCGGCACAACTCCAAACAAATTCCCAATCAGAATGAACAGCCCGAGCGCTACCAGAAATGGCGTGAACCGCTCACTGTGATGTCCGATCACATCCCGGCTCTGATCCTCGATAAACCCGTGCAGTCCCTCAAACAAATGCTGCAAACCACCAGGGGTTTCGACCGACAGCCGTGACCGAACAATAATAAAGAGCAGCAGCAGGAATCCGACGACCAGGACTTCCATGGAGAGCGCATTAGTAATCGGCGCTTGTGGATACTGCGGCTCAATGTGTAATCCCCGCAGCAGATGCGTGACTGGACCGGCAAAAATGCTATTGAGAAGCTTCGTAAAAAAAAGTTGTTCAGGCATGACGAATCAGCTGTTAACTGCGACCTCTTAGCCGACCAGAACCGTTCTTAGCCAAAAGCTAAGAGCTGTGTTCCCTGCGACTGAGGACCACAAAAGTCTCGTATGCGCCTTCGCACAAGATCGCCGCTACGGGCAAAAATAAGCCCGCAAATAATCCATATAGGCTCTCGCGGGAAACAGTAAGTATAACAAACGCTACCAGGGCCATCAAAAAGTAGCGCAGCAGAAACCGATGCACAACGCCGCGGTTTGAGGCCGGCGTTCCCGAAGAAATTGTTAGCTCCGCCAGCCCAGCGACCACCTTTTCAAGCCAATGAAAATTCAGGTAGGAGATGCCCGACCCAAGCGCAAACCCGACCCCCACCCTCCAGCCGAAATACGAGAGGGCCGTCAGTAAGGCAGCGAAGCCGATCACCAGCATGAACTTCTGGATTCGCACAACTGCTCGCGAATAGAAATCCTCGGCGGTTTCGATTGCTTCGGCCACAATTCAATTTTAAAAAGACACTTTGCGGGCGGCGACCTCGCAGCGCACGATGCCAGTACGCACCCTAAGCCAGTTCGCGCAATTGCTGGACCGCCTCAATCACCCGTTCGGCCACGTAGTCAATCTCAGCTTCCGTATTGAAGCGCCCGATCCCGAATCGAATCGAACTCTGCGCCTCTTCATTGCTCAGGCCTAACGCCGTCAAGACATACGACGGCTCAACATGGGCCGATCTGCACGCCGCGCCGCTCGAAAACGCAACGTCATCGACTGCAGTCATCAACTCCTCGCCATCAACTCCGCCAAAGCTCATGTTCAAATTCCACGGTAGACGGTGTTCCATCGATCCATTTACGCGCACATCTTTCAACCGAGACACGAGCTTGTCTCGAAGACGGTCTCTTAACTCTGCCGCGCGGCACGATTCCTCAGTCATCTCTTCGTGACAGAGTGCGCACGCCGTGCCCAAGCCCACAATCCCTGGAACGTTCAGAGTTCCCGACCGCATCCCGCGTTCATGTCCGCCTCCGTCGATCAACGGAGCAAGTTCCACGCCCTTCCGAACATAAAGCGCACCAATTCCCTTCGGGCCGTATATCTTGTGCGCTGAAATCGAAAGCAGATCTATATTCGACTCACACACGCTGATTGGAATCTTGCCAGCTCCCTGCGCCGCGTCAGTATGAAAGATCACTCCTCGCTCGCGGCATAGCTTCCCTATCTTCTCAAGCGGATGCAACAGACCGATTTCGTTGTTCGCGGCCATCATCGTAACCAGGATCGTCTCAGCCTTTATCGCTTGCTCCAGCTGACCTGGATCAATGTTCCCATCTCGTCCTACCGGTAGATAGGTGACCCGGAACCCATACTTCTCCAGCCGCTTGCAGGCATCGAGCACAGCCTTATGCTCCGTTACAGCGGTGATGATGTGCTTCCCTTTCTGCCGATATGCCTCCGCCGCGCCTTTGATCGCCAGGTTGTCGCTTTCCGTTGCGCCCGAGGTGAATACTATTTCCTCAGTCTCCGCACCGATCAATTTCGCCACCTGCGCTCGGGCTTTTTTCACCGCTTCATCTGCAGCCCATCCAAAGGAATGGCTTCGGCTTGCGGCGTTGCCGAATTTCTCCGTCAGGTAAGGAAGCATCGCGTCGAGCACCCGCGAATCGAGCGGCGTTGTCGCGTGGTTATCCACGTAAATCGGCAACTTCACCTCGTTGGCTACCGCAGCATTCTGATTCGCCGTAATGGCACTCACGCTCATGCTCTTTCAAAATTCTACACATTTGTTGATGACGGGTTCCTGAGTACAGCATCGCCCTACTCCGTCTAGAATTGATCCGTGCCTCGTAAACGCAAGCTTAATTCGAGTTGCCCCATATGTAAAAAGCCAGTCCAGAGCACGGCTGAGGACTTCCCTTTTTGCAGCGAGCGTTGCCGGCTCATTGATCTTGGCAAGTGGGCCAGCGGACAATATGTCGTCTCCTCGCCTGTGACGGACATCTCGGACGAAACCGAGTTGCAGAATTTTCCCGGCCAAACTGATGAAGACTGAGACCGCGCAATTTCCGGCCGACACCCCAGCAACGTCGGCCCCGCGATGGGCCGCACTGACCGCCACCTTCTTCGGAATTGGGCGCTTGCAGCCCGGGCCGGGAACCTGGGGATCGCTCTCCGCAACCTTAATATGGTTTGGCGTGAGCCGTTGGGTTCCTGTCGACGCGCGGCCCGCGACGCTGGCGACCTTGGCCGCAGTTGCAATCGCGCTCGGCATCCCCGCCGCCACGCGAGTTGCAAATGCCTCCGCCACCAAAGATCCACAATTCGTAGTCATCGATGAAGTCGCTGGACAGTGGATCACCTTTCTGTTTGTCCCAGTGTCGTGGAAAACCCTGCTCGCGGGCTTTATACTTTTTCGTGGGTTCGATATCGTGAAGCCGCCGCCAGTGCGGCAACTTGAAAAACTGCCGGGCGGCAGCGGAATTGTTTTGGACGATGTTGCCGCAGGAATTTTCGCGCTGATCGTGATGCAACTCCTGCTGCACTTTGGGCTTCTTTCAAATAGGCTTTAACCGGCATCAATGTCTATTTCCGATCGCATATTGGGGAAGAAGAATGTGAACGGACGCCCTCACATCGAGGCCGTCACGCCGCCAGCCGCACTGCCCGGTGGAGAAGTTCGCATCCTGGGCACCGGATTCCGTGTAGCTGAAATGCAGCGCCCTCGGGTGAAGTTCGGCGAAAAAGAAGGCTCTGTCGTAGTTAGTTCCGATAATTTCGTCGTGGCGCGGGTCCCTGAAGGCGTGTCTGCAGCCTCAGTCATAGTCTCAGCCGACGGCCATTCCAGCAATCCTCAGCCGATCAAGTTGGCCACGACTATCGCGGAAAACCTGCATCCCGTCGCCAATCCTGCGCTCGATGTCGAAGGCAATATCTATGTCACCTTCTCCGGATCGCGCGGCCAGAAGGTGCCGGTTTCGATTTTCAAAATCGATACCAACTACAGCGTGAAGCCTTTCCTCACCGATCTGATGAACGCTACCTCAATTGCCTTTGATCGTGAAGGCCAGATGTATGTCTCCTCACGTTTCGAAGGCGCGGTATATCGCGTCGCTCCCAACGGAACCATGTCTCCATACGCGGAAAGCATGGGTGTGGCCACCGGTCTTGCTTTCGATCGCGAGCAGAACCTTTATGTCGGCGATCGCAGCGGCACGATATTCAAGGTTGCTCGCGACCGGCAAATTTTCGTCTTTGCCACTCTCGAGCCCAGTGTCTCCGCCTACCATCTCGCCGTCGGGCCGAAGGGTGACTTATTTGTTGCCGGGCCCACAACGTCCAGTTTCGATTCGGTGTACAAGGTCGATCCCCACGGTGCCGTTACGGTTTTCTATCGTGGACTCGGCCGCCCACAGGGGATGGCGTTTGATCGTGAAGGAAACTTGTACGTCGCTGCCTCGCTTGGTGGCAAGCGCGGTATTGTCAAAATTTCACCCGACGGCATCGCCTCACTCGCAGTTGCCGGGAGCGGCTTAGTAGGCTTGGCCTTCGCCCCGGGTCGATCTGCCGTGCTCGCGACCACCAATGCCATTCATCACCTCGCATGGGAAGTACAGGGCCAACCTTTGATCGAGTTCTCCTAATAGTGATTTCGTTTAAACTGCCAACGTGATTGCCGAAATCATCGCGGTAGGGTCGGAGCTGCTAACTCCTTTCCGGCAAGACACCAATTCGCTCTACCTCACCGAAAAATTGAATGAGTTGGGCGTTGAAGTTAGCTACAAGACGATTGTCGGCGACAACCAGAAAGCCATTCTGCGCGTAGCAACGACGGCCCTTTCCCGTGCTGATATTCTGCTTTTCAGCGGCGGTCTTGGACCCACTGAAGACGACTTAACCCGAGAAGCGGTCGCACAATCGCTAGGCCTCCAGCTCAGGCGCGATCCCAACATTATCGAGGCCATCGAGCGGCGCTTTGCCGAGCATGGCTGGAAGATGTCACCGAACAATGTGAAACAGGCGGACGTCATCACCGGCGCAACCGTGCTCCACAATGCAAACGGCACCGCCCCCGGGCAGTGGATCAGCGGACGCTCCGATGGAAAAGAAAAAATCATTGTCCTTCTCCCGGGACCTCCACATGAATTGAAGGCGCTTTTCGAAAATGCTGTACTAGAGCGCCTGCGCGCTAAGGTTCCAAAACAAATTGTGGCGTCACGAGTGCTGAAAATCACAGGAATAGGCGAATCGGCTTGCGATGCACGCGTTGCTTCTATTTACAAAAGGTTTGCCGATATCGACACAACAATTCTGGCCGCGCCCGGAGAAATCCAATTACATCTTCGCACTCGCGCTGACTCGAACCATGCCGCAAATGCCCATCTCGATGAACTGGTCAGTCAACTCGAAGCTGAATTGGGAGATCATGTTTATTCCGACAATGGCGACTCGCTCGAGCAGATCGTGAGCTACTTCTTGCAAATGAGAAATGCCTCATTGTCAGTCGCAGAGTCGTGTACCGGAGGCTTGCTCGCAGAGCGGCTCACATCAATCAGCGGCAGTTCGCGATACTTCATCGGCGGCGCAGTCGTCTACTCAAACGAGCTCAAGGTCAAACTGGCAGACGTGCCGCAGGATCTCTTGGATGTATATGGTGCGGTCAGCGAACCGGTCGCAAAAGCGCTTGCCGAAGGAATACGCAAACGCTGCGGCACAATATTGGGCCTGGGAATTACCGGAGTCGCCGGACCCACCGGCGGCACCGCCGAGAAGCCCGTCGGCCTGGTTTTCCACGCTCTCGCAAGCGAAAACGGAACCGAAGTTATCAAACGACACTTTCCCGGCGATCGCGCGCGTATTCGCTGGTTCGCCTCGCAACAGGCATTGGATATGGTGAGGCGCAAACTGATGTAAATCGAATCGTCACCTTGCGTTTGAATGATTGAATCCCTCGATGACTCAATCATTCAATCCCGTATAATTTCCAGTCTTTCGCATGCAGTTCTCGAATATCCAACTCGCCTATAACTCCGGCATCGCGACGCTTACCCTTAACCGCCCGGATAAGCGAAACGCGCTGAGCTTCCAATTACTTGAGGAATTCACTCGCGCTCTCGATGAAGTCGAACGCTCCGAAGCTCAGGTTCTCGTCGTCACAGGTGCAGGTAGGGCATTTTGCGCCGGAATGGATTTAGAAGAGCTGAAGGCATTAACCGGGAAATCGCACGCCGAGAACATTGAAGATTCAACAAGAATGGCCCGAATCTTTCGCCAGCTCTACGATTTTGCAAAGCCAACTATCGCTGCCGTAAATGGTGCCGCAATAGCCGGAGGTACCGGGATCGCGACCATGTGCGACTTCACGCTTGCCGCTCCCGAAGCCAAGTTCGGCTACACCGAAGTTCGAATCGGATTCGTTCCGGCAATCGTTTCATCAATTCTGGTCTGGCAGGTCGGACATAAAGTCGCCCGCGATCTCTTGCTCACAGGCCGAATATTCGACGCGGCCGAAGCCCATAGCTTCGGACTGGTGAACGAGGTGGTGGAATCAGAACGATTAATGGCTCGGGCGCGGGAGCTTGCCGCTCAACTGATGGACAACAGTCCGAGTTCGCTTCGGCTCACAAAGCAACTTATCAACGGCTTCATCTCCGCCGATCTCGATCTGCAGATCGAACGCGCGGTACACGAGAATGCTGCAATTCGCCACACTGCGGATTTTCGCGAAGGCATAAGTTCGTTTCTTGAAAAACGCAAACCGCAATGGAGTGGAAAGTGAGCCATCGCGTATGCGAGGTGCGACTGCGCGTCCGTTACGCAGAAACCGATCAAATGGGCGTGGTTTACCACGCGAACTATTTCATCTGGCTCGAAGTGGGGCGCGTGGAATTTCTGCGCCAGCTTGGATTTTCCTATCGCGATATGGAAGCGTGCGATCAGTGTTTCATCGCGGTCGTGGATGCCAAGTGCCGCTACAAAGCTCCGGCCCGGTATGACGATGAGGTCATCGTGCGAACGCACCTCAAGAACGTGCGCGAGTCGCTGGTTCACTTCGCGTATGAGTTGTTTCGCGCCAATGACAATACGCTTCTGGCGGAAGCCGAAACCACGCATGTGGTCACCGATGCGGAGATGAAGAAAAAAGTGATTCCCGAAACATATTTGCGAGCTTTCCGTGAAGCTGTGGGGCGCACCGAGCCAATATGATCAAACTCTGGTTCTTCGTAGCACTCAGCTAGAAACTCGAAGCGGTTTTTATGCAAGCTCTTCACATCAATGGCGATGATCTGACGCTCGAAGCTGTCCGTGAAGTTGCAGTCGAGGGACGCCCAGTGTTGTTGGCACCAGATGCCCGCGAACGTGTTTCGCAGGCACGCGCCGTCGTTGAAAGCATCGTTGCCGGAAATCAGGTTTCCTACGCCATCACCACCGGTGTAGGCAAACTTAGCGATGTACGCATCGCCGGAGACCAGATTCGCGAGCTGCAGGTGAACCTTGTTCGCTCGCATGCGGTTGGGGTCGGAGATCCCCTGCCGATCGCCGAAACCCGTGCCATGATACTTCTTCGCGCCAACTCTCTGGCCAAGGGCAACTCGGGTGTTCGCCCGGTAGTGATCGACACCTTGTGCGAAATGTTGAATCGCAAGGTTTCACCTTTTATTCCATCGCAGGGAAGCGTTGGTGCAAGCGGCGATCTCGCTCCTTTGGCTCACCTCGCGTTGGCCATGATTGGCGAAGGAGAATGCATCGATACTGCCGGCGCGCGCACGTCGGCACTCGATTGTTTACGGCAAGCTCAAATTACTCCTCTCGCTTTGGAAGCGAAGGAAGCAGTTTCTCTGATCAATGGAACTCAGACGATGCTTGCGGTCGGAACGCTCGCGCTTCTCGCCGGTGAGACGTTAGTTGATTCCGCCGACGTGATCGGTGCGATGACTTTAGACGCCTTGCGGGGCACCGACGTGGCATTCGACGATCGCATTCATCGCGCACGTCCTCATCCTGGCCAGATTCAGTCCGCCGCCAATTTACGAAAGATGCTCCAGGGCAGCGAAATTCGCGAGTCGCACCGCGAATGTGGTCGCGTGCAGGATGCATACTCTCTACGATGTATTCCCCAGGTCCATGGCGCTGTACGCGACACACTGGCGCACTGCCGCGCTGTGTTTGAGACCGAAGCCAATTCCGCGGTAGACAACCCGCTGGTGTTCGCAAATTTGGGCCATGTAGGCGTGGCCCATCAGAATCAACGGACAGAGCAGACCTCCGCCACAGATCATGCCGACGTTCTCTCCGGCGGCAACTTCCACGGTGAGCCAATCGCCTTCGCGCTCGACTTCCTGGGAATCGCTCTTAGCGCGCTCGCAGGGATTTCCGAGCGCCGAATTGAGCGGTTGGTGAATCCCGCGCTCAACGAAGGTCTTCCGCCATTCCTTGCCAAAGAGGCAGGATTGAATTCCGGCTTCATGATGCCACAGGTCACGGCCGCTGCCCTGGTCAGCGAGAATAAGATCCTTGCCCATCCCGCCTCGGTCGATTCGATCACTACGTCGGGCAATAAAGAAGATTATGTCTCGATGGGTATGACCGCGGCTTTGAAGTTGCGCCGCATTATCGAAAACGCGCGCAATGTCCTCGCGATTGAGGCGATCGCCGCAGCCGAGGCCCTGGATATTGTGGCGCCCCTGAAAACCAGCCCGCGTGCGCAAAAGGCGCATCAGGCAATTCGCTCAGTTTGTCCAGTGATGAACAAAGATCGGGCGATGTACCAGGACTTCGCCCGCGTCGCAGAATTGATTCACGCCGGGAAGATCGCTGACGCGTTGAGCTGAACAAAAAACATCAGTTTGTTCCAGCCAACCCCAGCTCTTTCGCAATCCCCTTCATCGCCTCAATGCAGAACGCAATATGCTCATCCAAATCCACGTCGAGACCACGTGCGCCGTTAACAATATCGTCGCGGTTCACGCTGCGCGCGAAGGCTTTGTCCTTCATCTTCTTGCGAACTGATTTTGCATCCACCTCGGCCAGCGATTTGGAAGGCTTAACCAGCGCAACTGCGGTGATAAATCCCGCCAGTTCGTCGCAGGCAAACAGCGCCTTCTCCATCGAAGTGTCGCGGCTCACACCGGAGTACTCCGCATGCGACAAAATCGCGCGCCGGATTTCATCGGAATAACCGCGCTCTTTCAAAATCTCACTGCCCTTAAACGGATGCTCCTGCGCGCTCGGATACTTCTCGTAATCGAAATCGTGGATCAGCCCTACCACGCCCCACAGCTCTTCATCCGCCCCGTGCTTTCGAGCGTACGCCCGCATACAAGTCTCAACCGCAAGAGCATGTTTCTTCAGACTTTCAGATTGAGTAAATTCGGTGAGCAAGTTCCAGGCAGATGCGCGATCAGTCATATTCACAAACGATTTTACTGTGAGATCAAAACTTCAGGTTGTCAATCGTCCGCGCGCATCGCGAGAAGATCGACAACCTGACTCGAGTCTGCGACCCTATTCGCCCTCGCAGCTCACGTCATTGTTCCAGTCAACGAAAGCACCCTGCGGATTGTCCCTCCACGCCCAGACATGCAGTTCGAAGAACGACGGAATGCCGAAGCGATTCGGAGCAGGAACAAACTGAAAGTCCTGGCCCTCGAGCTGCGGCGGAGTATTGTTATTGTTCGCAAGCCATGTTTCCGCGTCCACAATGTACTCAACGCCTACCAACCGTCGCGCCTTGCCTACAGGTTCGTAGATCAGCGCCTCTGGGGTGTATTCGTTCAGTACTCCGTCGCCGACCAGGCCCAGGTTGATGTAGTGAATTCCCATTGCTCCGTGGTCTGGGCCACTCACGCAACCAAACGCCGGCTCATAGCCTGTTCCTTTGAGATTGTTGACATTGATGAATTGCGCTGTGCTCTGGCGAACGATCTGTACCAGCTTCGCGGAAACCGGATGATCGTGATCGTGAGCAGAAGCCTGGGCCCTGGCGAGAATTGGCCCAGCAGTTACGAGTGCGCTCAATGTCGCTATACGCAGTGCGGCAACTATCATCTTGAAAGTTGAAACTGACCCATTCGCGGTCATTGTCTATCTCCTTTTGTGTTTTGATTTTTCTGCTTTGGCCCGGAACATCTGTTTACCCGCAGTTACTTCCGCTCCGCCGTGATCGCCACCGGTACCCCATTGCTCAGCGAATCAAACACAGGGGAATGCGATGATCCCAATTTGACGATTTCCTCGAGTTGCGCATCCGGCACGTCGGCTTTGACTTTGAAGTTCACCCGAATTCCCTGATATCCGTTGCGAACCCGCTTGTCCAGATCGAGAAAACCATGCAGATCAATGTCGCCTTCGAGAGATGATTCGACTTCCTCGATATGAATGCCGCGGGCTGCCGCGTGATAAACCATCGACGTGGTCAGGCACGATGCAAGCGCGTGAAGCAGGTGTTCTACGGGATTCGCGGCAGTATCCTGCCCGAGTAGCACCTTTGGCTCATCTGCCTGTAGAACAAACGCCTTCGGGTGCGATAGCTGTTGAGTAGCTCCGTAAAACTTGTCCGCTGTTGATCGGTTCTGGCTTCCACCATGCCATTCGTTGCGAATGCGAAAATTAAACTTCGCGATCGCCGGTGTATCTTTTATCGCGTCTATGGTCGACGACAGGTCGTCCACCATGACGCCGTTAATAACAGTCGAAAACTTCTTTGCGGTTGCCATTTTCTTCTCTCCTGAATTGTTTTTCGCCCTGATCAGAAAATAAGCGTACAATTCACTTGTAACAAGATGGCAGATTTGCCATCCTAGGTAGGTACTTTAGCCATCAGCAGCAGGCAGGCGGATGTGGCCTGAGCATCGGATTTCGACTTTGGCCAACGACGAACGACCAAATGACGTTTTCGAGGTGACAAGATGCCGGTGAAAGAAATTACCATCCTTCTTCTCGATCAAATGTTTTCCTCCACTGCGATTGGTCCCATGGAGGTCTTTCGTCACGCGGGTTCTCTGTGGAACATACTCACCGGATCGCGTTGTGCCCCGAGTTTCCATGTGACCACCGCATCGGCTGATGGCCGCCCGGTGCGCTGCGATGGCGACATTCAGATACGGCCCAACCTCGCGTTAAAAGATGTCGGTAAAACCGATCTGATCTTCGTTCCGACGACCGGGCTCAGCGTCGATGATGTCGTCGAGCGAAATGCTTCCATTGTTCCGTGGCTGAAGCGCCGCAGCACTCGCGGAGTCGCGGTCGCAAGCGTTTGCTCAGGAGTCGGGCTGGTTGCGGCGGCAGGATTGCTCGACGGAAAACGCGCCACTACTCATTGGGGGCTGGCCGAACGGTTCCGCGAGAAATATCCTCGAGTGAAATGGATGCCGGAGCTCATGGTTACCGAAGATCAAGGATTCTATTGCGGCGGCGGCGTGAATGCCTCGCTCGATTTGAGCATTTATTTGGTTGAAAGGTTCTGTGGCCACGAAATCGCCGTGCAGACCGCGAAGGCCTTGCTTATCGAAACTCCACGCGCCTGGCAGTCCGGTTTCGCAATTGTGTCTCTGAAAACCGATCACACCGATGACAACATTGCCAGCGCTCAGGAATGGATGCACAGGAATTTCGCGAAGACCTTCCCGCTCGAAGAGCCCGCGCGACGTGTAGCCATGAGCGAGCGCAATTTTGTCCGCCGGTTCAAGGAGGCTACAGGAGATAGTCCCCTGATTTACCTCCAGAAACTGCGCGTTGCTGCGGCCAAGCGCATGCTCGAGAGCAATCATCGCACGATGCAGGAAATCACCGAGGCGGTGGGCTATTCAGACGTGGTCTTTTTCCGCAGCTTATTTCAACGCCACACCGGTGTTTCGCCGAGCGCCTACCGGGAAAGATTTGGAATCTAGATCTGGAATTTAAATCGAGGTTGCCCCACCCTTGTAGGGGTTTTTGCGACAGGGGGGAATTTGAATCCATCAGCAGTTACGGAGAACTCATGGATATTCGCTCAGTACAGAAACCTTTAAAAGAACAGTATCGCCGTGATCCTTCGAGCTCGCGAATCACGCTCACCGCGAAGGGATCGCAAACCGAAACTCCACTCTCCTGCTCCGTCGATATCGGCCGCGCAATGTATCAGGCGGAAGCTCATAAGGGAGTCGGCGGCTCAGGGACCGCCGCTTGCTCTGGCGATCTGCTGCTGGGCGCACTGGCTGCCTGTGCGCAACTAACTTGTCAGTTGGTCGCCACCGCCATGGGAATTCCAACCCAGCAGATCCACGTCACTGTGGATGGCGATATGGACCTATCCGGCACGTTGGGAATTTCAAAAGAAGTGCCCGTAGGTTTTGAGGCAATCCGCGTCATTTTCAACATTGACGCTCCGCAGGCAAGTGCCGACCAACTCAAAGCGTTGCAGGAAAAAACCGAGCAATACTGCGTTGTCTTCCAAACCCTGTTGCACCCCCCCAAGATCGAAAGCCGCTGGTAAGCCCGCAACTCCGAGGGTGCCCCGTCCTTGTCTGTCGCGTTTTCTGCGACAGCCCGGGCGGGATTTTGACTTCCGATTTGATTTACTCACCGTCCGAAGTTTGTCGAGCCCGGTCATGTCTGCGAAGTAATCTTCACTTCCTCGCTAAGCACAATCGCGCCCGCAATTTCCTTCATGGTTTTGCGTTTCTGCCGGCTCTGCCGCTGAATGCTGATATACGCCTGCTCTTCCGTCAGCCCCAGCTCCCGTTGCAGAATCCCTTTCGCCCGCTCCACCATCTTCCTGGTCTGCAATTGCTGCGAAAGGTCCGACTTTCCGTCTCCAGCCGCGCCACCTCGATTTCAGCTCCCGCGAGGAACCCCATTGTCGAGAGCAACCGAATATCCCGTGCGTCATACACGTGCGGTTCCCGATGCTGCAAATTCATCACCCCAACCAGCCGTCCCCGCGACAAAAGGGGTACCGATAAAAACGCCTCGTACCGGTCTTCCGGAAGCTCATTGAAATACTTGAATCGCGGATCTTTGTACGCCTCCCGAAAAATCACGGCCGGCTCGCGATGCTCCGCCACCCAACCAGTAATTCCCTGCCCCAGCCGCAGCTTCAACCGATCCAGCAAGTCCTGGTGCGGGTTCTTCGACGCCACCAACACCAGTTCATTTTGTTCCAGCACGTAAATGAAGCAGGAGTCACATTTCACCACCTCGACGGCGAAATCCAGTACCCGGTCAAGCGCCTGGTGAAAGCCATCCGCCGCGGCGATTCGGCTCAAACTGTTGTGCAACACCTCGACATGCGAATCTTCAACATGAACGGAGGAAGCCATGAGCCAACGCTATCTGCGCCGCGCAACGCCTGTCCAATTGCAATTTTTGATGACCCCAATAAATCAAAACTGACTTTCGTTTATCCAGCATTCGTCAAGAAACAACGCAATTACCCCAGTAACACAACATGGTTACCGTCAATGTGCAACCGCTTGCAGTTCATCCTTTTGTCAAACGATAGCAACTCGAATCTAAGTCTTTGATTCTAAGCAAGCTCTGAATGCGCGGAGGTTCGGTGCGCAATCTGCTTTGAAAGCAATGCCGTTTTGAATGGCGCCCGGGGAGCTGGAGATGGAAGGTAGGCAAAAGAGGGTCAACAGCAAGCGCAAGCTGACTGCCCTGCCATTATTAGTGTTCTTGTTCGTGTTCTCGTTTTGCTTGCTGACGAGACTAGTCATCGATCAAGATCGTACGATCGACGCGCAGAGCAGCATGATTCACTCGCTACTCCGCGACAATATTTCGCTCAGCAAATATCACAAGCACGCGGCTGCGTTGCCCAAGCACTCGGCCGATCGCAGCAATCTTGAGGTCGAATTCGAAGCTCCCGTAGTCGCTCGACATTCGCCGGCAAACTCAAGTGAGACATCTTCGAATGAAGTTCAATTAGATCAATTCCCGTCGGCCCAGGTTCTGCAGCATCAAACTCCGTCAAACCAGGTTCTTTCAAACGAAGTTCAAAGCAAAGTAGGACCACAGACGAACTCGAAAGCAAACCACAAGGCTCGGAAGCGAGCAGTGCCGGTCGCTCCCCCGGCTCCTCTGACCGATCCTTCCGATAAGCGGCGCGTCACGTTTTCGATTTAGTTTGTGGTCAAGGTAGGTAGGTATGACAGCTATAGCGATATTGATACTGGCATCACTCCCCGTTCCCCAGGTTCAAATTTCGAACGTCCAGATTTCGAAGGTTCAGGTTTCGACGGCAATCGGCTCCCAGCCACTGCCGCACTTCAAACAGATCGCGACAGCCCCTCGCAAAGGCGGCGTATGGTATTTCGCTCGCACGGGCCATGCGGTTTACTGCTACGGGCCTGTGATGACGCTCCCGAATCGGGACGGCGAAATCGAGCGGGTCGCCACCTTTTGCAAAGGCAATCAGCTGCTGGTGCCGCTCAAAGACTAATTTCCGGAATCGAATACGCGCTTTCAGCGGTGCTGGCGGCTTCTTACTTGCCGCTCGCCCCTTCAACCTCCAGCACAATCGGCTGCAGCTCGCTCACGACCTGCGGATTCCCTTTCGACAAGTCATTCATGATCTTGTCCCGCGCGGAAAGGACATCCGTCAGCATCGTTCGGCCGCTCGAATCCGAATTCGTCGCCGCGATCTGGTGGACCTGATCAAAGAATTGATTGGCGTATTGCGCCGCCGTCCCATAGTTCAACTGCGTTGCCGAGACATAGGTCAGCGTTGCATAACGCCGAGCCTCCGCCAGTTGATAGGCAGAGTTGCAGACGTTCACCTGCCGCTTTAGATCCCGGGCCTTTACATATTGCGGCACAAAGCCGATCAGCAATCCAGCCACAAATATGACCAGCCAAAACACAATTGTTTTCATGGATTATTCCTTCGTTTAAAGGTCGACCGCGAAGAATATTACCAACGCCGAGGACTTGGTAGGGGCGGCAGGAATCGAACCTGCAACCCTTGGATTAGAAATCCAATGCTCTATCCGTTTGAGCTACGCCCCCATCTCTCGCGTTAAGCCATTCTACGTCAGCTGATTCCTCATACCCGCGTACAAGAGCCATTCCCAAAGTCTCACGATTCCGTTTAATTACCGATACAAACGGCAGAATTCCGGCCTCTTGCGTCTAATTATTGGTAGCATTCAAACAGCATGCCGGCAAGGAATCAGGCTTCGACCGAGGCCGCGCCCGAACTGGACGCGCTTTCTCCCGAGCTCTATCGCAAGAGCCGTGCCGAAGAATTCGGTATTTCCGCGGGCGACTTCGAATCGATTCTACGCGAACTGATTGGCAAGAATCTGCCAGCATCTTCCGTCCCCGAAAGACAGGAATTCTGTTCCCGCCTTCATCTCGAGGACCTTGCTCTCGCCCGCGCGTGCGCCATGGGAAATGACCGCGCTTGGGAAGCCTTCATGCTTCGGTTCCGCGAAAAGCTCTACGATGCCGCTCGCCAGATTACTCGAGATGACTCAACTGGCCGAGAACTCGCCGACTCCGTCTACGCGGATCTCTACGGCACACAAACCCGCGATGGTAAGCGAGTTTCAAAACTTGCTTCTTACGGCGGCCGCGGCTCCCTCGCCGGGTGGCTCCGCACAGTCCTCGCACAGGAATACATTAATCACTATCGGAAGCATCGTCGCCTCGTCAGCCTCGATCGCGAGTGTGAAGAAGGCGCGCAGTTCCCCGCTCCCGCGGCACCACAAGTCACCACCATCGACGAGCGCCTTGAATTCGCCACCGACTCCGCTCTGCGGTCGCTTGACCCGGAAGATCGCTTCATCATCGCCTCTTACTTCCTCGATGAACGTACGCTTGCCGAAATCGCTCGCGCGCTTTCGGTTCACGAATCCACCATCAGCCGCAAGGTCGAAAAGCTCACTAAGGCGCTGCGCAAGCAGATTTTCAAAGGGTTGCTGGGTCTCGGCATGAGCCGCAGGCAGGCCGAAGAGGCCCTGACTACCGACATCCGCGACCTCCGGCTCGATATTGGTGCAAGTTTGGCGCAAGATTCTGTCACCCGCGCGTTCTCCAACAAAGGGCTGAACCCAGGAGAGGGTGGCAGCTAAAGTCAGGGATGGATACGCTCAAAAAACTCGCTTCTCGACGGCTGAACTCGCAGCCAGTCGGCCAGCACCCCGACCCCGAGTTGCTCACGTTGCTCGCCGAGAATTCCATATCCCGCCGTGATCGCAGCAAGATATTCGAGCATCTCTCGGCATGCTCGGACTGCCGCAACATCTTTTATTTAGCCCTTCCCGAGACCGCCGATAACCAGCAAGCCTTTGCGCTGCCTCGCAAGCAGCCGCGCTTTGGCTTTCGCTGGGCAACTCTGGCTGCTTCCGTAATAATTGTCGGGGCTGTGCTGATCAGCAATCGGGCAATGTTCACCGAGCATTCTGTCCAGAACCGCGACATCGCCACTTACTCAGCTCCCGAGGTCACATCACCGAAAACAGAAGCTGCTGTTCAGGAGCGAACGGAACCTACCCCCGCCGCTGACGAGACTCGCCCCAGGGTACGCCCGCCTGCCAAGCATATGACCGCTGCTCCGCAGGCCAGCTTGCAGTTTGATCAATCAGGAGAGGTCCACTTCGCCGCCGCTCCAGCAGCCCGCGACGCCAATGCGGCTTTTGCCCAGTCTGACCGCCCCGCCACGGCTAAGACAAAGCAACTCGATTCCCGCAACATCGTTTCATCGCCCTCCGCAATTATGCCGGCGTGGCGCATCTCTTCGGAAGGCTCACCGGAGCGTTCATTCGATGGCGGCCACTCCTGGCAGCCTGTCTCCGTGCAGGATGGTGTGCGGTTCCAAGCGATCAGCGCCATGGGACACGATGTCTGGCTTGGCGGCAACGCCGGCAATCTCTATCACTCAGCAGATGCTGGCCAAAGTTGGGACAAAGTTGTTCTGACCTCAGACAGCATGGCGCCCGAATCCAACATCGTCCGGATAGACTTCTCTGACCCCCAAGACGGTCTCCTGACCACCGCAAATGGCCGCATCTGGAGCACTTCCGACGGTGGCAAAAATTGGCAATTGAAGTAGCCCGTCGGGAACTGCCGCCCGGTTACTACTTACCTCGCAAACCATTACTGAAGTGACATTTACACCCCAAGCTTCATACCCTACTATCAGACTCGTTCGAGGCAGTTCTGGGGGAGGGCTGCCGAGCGTCCTGAACAGTGTTCAGGGCGCTTTTTATTTCTGGCCATCAGCTCTCAGCCTTCAGCGGCACCGGGCAGCTCCCTACCTGCGCCTTGTAATACCCCGTCATTGTTGTTGTGAATCTAGATAGCGAATCAAACTTTTTTGCTCCCAAATCTTCCGTCATTCTCTGAATGCTGAGCGCTAAAAACTGAACGCTGACGCCTGGTGGCTGAGAGCTGCCTTTGCGACCTTCCCGCCCCTTTCGCATCCAATATACGGTGTTACGATAATTACGGCCCACAAGCCTTGGAGGAATGAGGAACAATGGCGGCAAACGGAATCATTGAAGTGACCGATGCGAATTTTGACAGTGACGTACTGAAGTCGGAAACCCCGGTTTTGGTGGATTTCTGGGCGGCTTGGTGCGGACCGTGTCGCGCCCTTGCTCCCATCGTCGACGAGCTCGCAACCGAGTACAACGGTAAAGTCAAAATTGGCAAGATGGACGTCGACCGAAACAATGCGACGCCTATGCGTTACAACGTTCGCGGCATTCCTACGCTCCTGCTATTCAAAGGCGGCCAGGTGCAAGAGCAAATCGTAGGCTACGTCCCCAAAGATCAGATTCAGAAGCGCCTAGAAAAACACATCGGCTAACTGACTTCATTGTTAAGGCCCGGATCTGGTCTGGTCCGGGCCTTTCCTGTTTAATCCCTCTCATCTTGTCATCATGCGAATCCTTCGCGTGCGAATGATCCATGCAGCCGAGGGATCTGCAGTCTGTTATCCGCTGGAAAAAACTTCACTTTTCCGCCTTCCCCAGACACCCCGCCCGAAACGCCCGTTCCTCGACCCGATGCAATCGCTGAACCATCTGCCGCTTCAGCAGCGGGAAATGCCGAATCGTGAACAGATATTCCCCGATGAACCAGATCGGCTCATCCGTCGTCATCCACTTGCGGCAATCGAAGCGCGCCAGATCCACCGGATTCGAAAAAGTTCGCAGTGTCCGCTCGCGCCGCAAATTGAAATAAGCGTCGAAATAGCTCATCGCCAGTTCACGCAGCGATCGATATACCGGTTCGCGAAATCCGAGCCCGCTGTAGTTCGATTTTGAAACCGCTCCCCAATGCCCATGGAGCTTGTACACGGCAATCACGTGGTCGGTATCGTGTTCGGCTTCTAAATCAATCACCAGCGGCCGATATCCATTTACTCGCAGCGCCGCGGCTGCAAAAATCGCTCCCTCAAAACAGTGAGATGTGTTCTCACGCAAAACACGACGCGGCGAAAATGCCGTGTCCGCGACGTGATATGGCTGGTCATAAAGGAACTGCTGAATCCCATGCGGATCGCGCAGACCACGTAGTTTGCGCAGTTCAGCCGGGGTAAAACCCGCGTCGGAATTGTTCATTTCGCGAGTTTAAAAGAAAGTAATCGGTAGAGAGTTAACCACGAAGCCACAATCCATCGATTAAATCGCCTTGGTCAGCTTTCCTCTGTGGTGGCTCAGTGTAACTCCGTGCCCGCTATGGTAGAGCTTTTTTGTGGTCGGAAACACTCACCAGCCTACCTGAATAACTCCTCCAAATCCCTGGGGCTTTCCACCGTCACGTCAGGAGGCACCTCGCACAACGTATGTGGCGCAAAACCGTACGTCACCCCGCATGTCGCTATACCCGCGTTCTTCCCCGTGAGCACATCGATCGACGAGTCTCCAACAATCATCGCTTGCTCACGCCCAATTCCCGTCTCTTTCAGCAACGTGTTCACGCCCATCGGATCCGGCTTTTTCGTATCGAAGCTGTTACCGCCATAAACCCGCATGAAAAAATTCCCGAGCCCCAACGCTTCGACAATCGCCCGCGCCGGATTTACCGGCTTATTTGATAGCACCGCCATCTTTCGCTTTGCTCCGTTTGATTGAATCTCCTTCAGCGCCTCGGGCACTCCCGCGTACACAACCGTGTGGTCCAGCTTGTGCTCACGGTAATACGTCAGGAAAAATTCCAGTGCTTCTTTGAAGAATGCCTCGTCATTCGGGTCGCCCAGCGCTCGGCGTACCAGCATCGACACACCATCTCCGACGTAAGACGCCACCACGTCGCCCGGCAACCCCGGTCGGCGAAAATGCCGCAGCATCGCATTGACGGAATGAATCAAATCCAGCCGCGAATCGATCAGAGTCCCATCGAGATCGAAAACCACCAGCTTCATCGCTCCAGCGTCGAATTGTCGGTTAAAACGCAGCACATAGGCAGCATACAGCAGTCAGTAGTCAGCACTCAGCATTCAGCCGGTTCCCCCGTTCTATTGTTGGACGGGTTTGGCTTATCCAGGCTGATTTTGGCTTGAGGGGGAATAACACAATGGGGGTTGCCCCGGAGCGAAATCGAAGTGGCCGAGCCTTTGACTTTTCAGCCCTGACGGCTGACAACTGATGGCTGAGAGCTGACAGCTGTTTTACAATATCTGCGGCGAATGCCTACCCGGTCAAAATCCGGCGCTGTTGCTGAGGCGAACAAAGCAGGCAAAACTTACGAAGGCCTTTCCCGCCAGCAGCTCATCGATATTTACCGCATCATGTACACCTCGCGCCGTCTTGACGACCGCGAGATCATGCTTAAGCGCCAGCAGAAAATCTTCTTTCAGATTTCCGGTGCTGGCCACGAAGGTGTTACCGCCGCAGCCGGTTTTGCTCTGAAGCCCTCCTACGACTGGTTCTTTCCTTACTATCGCGACCGCGCACTCTGCCTCGCCCTTGGCGCAACGCCAGACGAAATGCTGCTTCAAGCCGTCGGCGCCGCTGCGGATCCAAGCTCCGGCGGCCGGCAGATGCCAAGTCATTGGGGATTTGGGCGGTTGAATGTGGTGACCCAATCTTCTTGCACCGGCACGCAGATTCTGCACGCCGTCGGCTGCGCCGAGGCCAGCCGCTACTACATGCTGCATCCCAATGCAGGCCAGAAAGCGGCGGGCGACTATCGCGAATTCAAAGACGTGCAGTTCCACGGCGACGAAGTCACCTACGTTTCGCTGGGCGATGGCACCACCAGCGAAGGTGAATTCTGGGAGGCGATGAATGCCTCCTCCAATCTCCGCCTGCCCATCATTTTCCTCGTCGAAGATAACGGCTATGCAATTTCAGTTCCGGTTGAAGTGCAAACGGCAGGTGGAAACATTTCGCGCCTCGTCTCCGCATTTCCGAATTTCCATTTCGAAGAAATCGACGGCACCGATCCGGTCGTCAGCTACGGGGCCCTGTCGCGCGCTGTCGCACATTGTCGCGCCGGAGTCGGCCCATCGTTCATCCACGCACACGTAATTCGGCCATACTCGCACTCACTTTCGGATGACGAAAAAGCGTATCGCCCCGATGTCGAACGTCAGCGCGATGCCGCTCGCGATCCCATTTCGCGCATGCAGCTCTTTCTAATTCGCGACGCTATTCTCGATGAAAAGAGCATCAACCGCATCGAGAAAGAAGTCGACGAGGAGCTTCAGGCCGCGACAGATCGTGTGTTAGCGGCGCCTTTACCCCAACCAGAGACGATCAAACAATATTTGTATTCGCCCGATTTCGATCCAACTTCTCCGGCATTCGACGCGCAGGCTACAGTCGCAGAGCACTCCGCGACCGAAAAAAAGCCTGCCCCGAAAACGATGGCCGATCTGATCAACGCCACCCTTCGCGACGAAATGAAGCGAGATGAGCGGATCGTGATCTTCGGCGAAGACGTTGCCGACTGCAGCCGCGAGGAATACCTGCGCCAGAAAATGGTGAAAGGTAAGGGCGGCGTCTTCAAGTTGACCTCCGGCCTTCAATGCGAGTACGGCTCCGAGCGCGTCTTCAATTCGCCGATAGCCGAAGCGAGCATCGTGGGCCGCGCCGTTGGATTGGCGGTCCGCGGGCTGAAGCCGGTAGCCGAAATCCAGTTCTTCGACTACATCTGGCCGGCAATGATGCAGCTTCGCAACGAGCTTCCCGTCATTCGCTGGCGCTCGAACGGCGCATTTTCCGCTCCGTGCGTAATTCGCGTTGCTATCGGCGGATATCTTACCGGCGGCGCAATCTACCATTCTCAGTGCGGCGAAAGCATCTTTACTCACACGCCTGGAATGCGCGTCGTGTTTCCATCCAACGCGCTTGATGCCGCCGGTCTTCTCCGCACAGCAATTCGCTGCGACGATCCCGTAATGTTTCTCGAGCACAAGCGGCTTTATCGCGAAAGCTACGGCCGCTCTGCGTATCCTGGGCCGGACTATATGATCCCGTTCGGCAAAGCGAAAATCGTGCAACCGGGAACCGACCTTACCGTGATCACTTACGGCGCAGTTGTTCCGCGAGCCCTGCAAGCCATTCAGAAGCTCGATCGCGAACAAGGACTTAAGATCGAACTCATCGATCTTCGTACGCTCAATCCATATGACTGGGAGGCAATCTCCGCTTCAATCCAGAAAACCAATCGCGTCATCGTCGCCTACGAAGACACTTTGAGTTGGGGCTATGGCGCCGAAATCGCCGCGCGAATTGCAGGCGAACTGTTCGAGCACCTTGACGCTCCAGTCAAGCGCGTTGCCGCAAAAGATACATTCATCGCGTATCAGCCTGTGCTCGAAAGCGCAATACTTCCGCAGGTCCAGGACCTATATCTCGCGATGAAAGAACTCGCGCAATACTAGTCTCGTGCCGAGCACGTTTCCTCCAACACTGTCATTCCGCGCGCAGACCGTTATCGAAGCTGCCACCTTCACCAACGACTCGGTCAAAGGCAAAGTCGTCCTTCTCGACTTTTGGACGACATGGTGCCAGTACTGTCACCAGGAAGAAGGTTTAGTCGAGCAGGTCAACAAGGAATTTGCTGATAAAGGCCTGATCGTGCTCGCCATCGATGTTGCCGAATCAAAAAAGACGGTAAAGAAATATCTCGAGCAGCATCCGCGCGCTTCTCGCGTGGTCCTTACTGAAGACACGAATCTCGCGGCTATGTACCAGGCGAATGTCTATCCCATCTATGTCGTGATCGACCGCGAAGGCAACATTTCCGGCGAGCAGCGCGGTGCTGCAGGTGAACGCGCTTTGCGCCATTTGTTGGCTACAGCACAATCGAATCGCAAGCAGATAAAGAGGACAACTAGCGTCGTTGTGCACACGTATAGCGGTGCAGTGTAACGTGGCACGGCACAATCCACCTATTCAATCTGTCAAAATAGATATAGAAGGTAAAAACAAAGCGCGGCCAAAGGGCCGCGCTTTTCGTGTTTTGGGGTCAAGTGTTGAGCCGTTTAGCTGGCGGTTGAGCCGGCTGGCGAAATCCCGAGCGAACTCGAGGGATCTCAGCGGGGCTCTAAACCACAGAGAGAATTTTGGGGGTGAGCCTAATGTCCGATGAAACCGTCAATCCAGCCGATCTCACCAATCGACAGCGCGGACATCTCGCCGAGCTCGCTTTCATGCGCAAAGCCGCAAGCCTCGGCTTCGCCGTTGCCAAGCCCTGGGGAGAAGGCGAGCGCTACGACGTTATCGTCCGCGTCGAGAGCGTCTGTTGGCGCGTTCAGGTCAAATCCGTCCTAGGGAATACGACAGCAAGGCACGACTTCCGTATAAGGACCACAGGAAGCAGGACTAAGCATGGGCCGAGTCTGTACTCAGCCGCAGAAATTGACTTTCTCGTCGCCTACATTTTTCCCAAAGACCTCTGGTACGTCTTTCCAGCCAGCTTTGTAGAAAAGCGAAACGCTGTTTGGGTAAGCCCGGGATCGACGCGCTCCTCATTCGAGAAATATCGCGAAGCCTGGAACATGATGAGACCTTCTGTCGCGGATCGGAGAGCAGCCTCCGCCTCTCGCCAAGAATCGACCGCCGCAAAGGCCGGCAGCACCTGAGTTTGCCTCCCAACCTGGGATGCAAATTCACGCCGTGACACAGCACGCGCGATACAACCCAAATCCCAACCGTGTCTCGCAAAAATCGGCGAGGCAAGAATCGGGCTTCGCCGAGTTGAGTGGCCCCGCGAAAATTTAGTTACTGGCGGATGAAGTTGCTCTGGCCATCTTGCGGCTGTTGACTAGCGCGAGGGCTGCTCCGCAAAGCATGACGATGCCTAATACGGCCAGGAAAGCCTTCATGAATAGGATTCTTGAAACCATCCCCAACACGATGAATACAGCTGCCATCAAAAGCAGTATCACCGCGCTTCGAGAATGTGTTGCCGGAGCAAACGCAGTGAGCTTTTTGTTTCTTTCCACCAGAGCGTGTACCGACTTGACCTCGCTCTCGCATTTCTCGCTGCACGCCAAGCCAACTCCGCTGTCTCTGGCGCACTGAGCACATACCCCACGAAAGCAATACTTGCAACTTCCGACGGCCTCATTCTGAGGATGACTGAAGCACTTCATTTCTCCTCCCCGTTTGTGCGAGACACTCTAACGCGCGAGAAGCTTTTGCGCAACACGCACTGTTTGGGAACAAGAATGGAGTGGGCCCGCTCAGGTTGCCCACTCAAGCCAAAAGCGGGCTTGAATGGGCACCTGTCGTGAGTTACTGCGCCGTAAAGGTCAGCTTGTCGAGATAGACAGGATAAGCAGTTTGATTGCGATCACTGTCCATCTGATAGTTAATCGTGACGCCATACCATCCCGGCTGGGACGTTGGAGTATCGGTGCGATTGATGGTAGCGGTACTGCCATTGAGCGTGATGGTATTGAATAGCAGGTTTCCGTCAGCGGTGCGTTGCACGTTCAGGGTCAAGTGGTTCCAGGCGTTGCTTATGGGATTGCACGGAACACCGCTCGGCACCCAATAACCTCCGGGATTGCTCCACGTGTCCCATTCATGTCCGCCCACAATCCGACATTCGTGACCCCAAATGTAAGACTTCCCGCCGAAAAACTGATTGATGTCAAATTCCAGAGCTTGCGAGTCGTTTACGTTTCCGACCCAGAAGTAAACGTCGTATGTAAAGTTGTGGAGCGATGGGACTAGTGTCTTTTGAAAATCGGGCAATCCTTGTGATGAAAAATCACCGATCAGATGGTTATTCCACAAGATGTCAGCCCAGAGAGTTGATCCGCCATTGAAGGCAGCCTGCGTGGACATGCCGTCCATTGACGGCGAGCTAACGTTCTGACTCCATGACCAGCTGGCTTGCGAACCTGTGGGCGTGCAGTTCGGGCAAATGCCGAAACCGGGAGGCAGCAATGCGTAGCCAGTCCATCCGCCGCCCGCTTGAAGGTTTGAAAATGTTTTTCCCGAGCTGGGGGGTGGGGTGGAGGTGGAGTCCACGGTTAATGTGAGCGGCGATTTTGCAGACCAGCCACAATTATCCCACTCTTGTACCACGACGTTGTAGGTGCCATTGTTCATCGGGAGATTGGTATTCAAACTGGATCCGTTCACCACGTAGGACAATACGCCCGGAGCGGTGTAGATACCCATGGCGGCGACGCCTTTAGGACAAGCCGGTGAAGCGGCAGTGGCTACAAAATGAACTGGCGAGCCGGATGTACTGACGCTCGCAGGCGAGGTGACGTAAACGCCTGCAAAAGCCGGCAAGGAAAGCATGGCACAAACACACAAGCGGATTAAAACATTGGCAGTTTTCATTCGCATCTCCAGCAGATGTGACTTGCAGTTTGAGTAGCTGAGCTTGTGCGGATTTTAGGAATGTTGATGATGAAGTTCCACAAAAATCGATGACTAAAAGAATGGTTAGTTCATTACCGAAGCTTGTTATAAGGCGAACAGCTTAGTTGCTGATAAGTGATTGAGTTCGCGGACGATCGGTTAAATGGAGTTTGGGAAAAGGCCGCGCGGAATTATGGACTCCGGAAGTGCGCGAACATCGTTGCCGAGTCCGCGACTACTTACAGCACGCACCTCAGAGCAACCGACAAGTATCTGTCAGCGGCACCGGAAATCAAGCGTAATGCCCAGGGGCGACTGGTTCGGCCGCACCTAGATTCCAAAAGTGCTAATTTTTAAGCTATGGAGAAGAATGGCGGGGACGACGGGACTCGAACCCGCGGCCTCTGCCGTGACAGGGAACAAGTTGGTCGTAACGATTGAAAATACGCGACGCGCGGGTGCTCCCAAAAGCGGTTTTGGCGCAATCAGGAAAAATTACTGGACCATAATTGGACCATAATCTCATGGTTTTGGCACCAACTTCCCCGCCGGAAAGTGACTCATGATGCGCCTTGTGAAACGACTCATGATGCCGCTTGGGGCCGAGGGCCTTGTCCCTCTGTCTCAATCACAACCATCTTGGTCGCAAGCCCATCACCACGCGCAGTCAACTGGATTTCGCCCGGCGCTGTTCCAGATTGGAGAATCACCTTTGCCAGGCCATTGAACACGCTGCGTTTCCAGTTCACAGCGACGGCTTTGCTAGACAAACTGAGGCTTACACCTTTATTGATACCGCCTGGACCATCGCCGTTGTGAACAGCCACCGCGATGGAATTGTCACCCACATGGAGAAATCTCCCAATTTCGAAAGTAGGCGATGCCTGCCAATCGTGCGACTCGCCCACGGGCTGTCCGTTTACGTAGATCCAGCCATCGTCATCGATCATTCCGAACCGCAGCATGATCTTGCCCGCGGCAAGGTCTTCGGCCGTCAGCTTCAGATGGGTTCGAAACACCGCCGAGGTGTTTTCACGTAATGGCCCGGATTCGGCATTGGCATCGTCGTGCGCCCAATCTGCGTCAGAAAAGTTTTCAGCAACCTCCGGGCGAGCTTTGGTGTCCGGAACGGGAAGCATGTGCCAGTCGTTAACGGCGATGTCTCTACCCATTGAAAAATTCAAATAAACATCCGGCTCATGCGAGCTGGGATCACCGTTTCCAACTCCAATGATTTTTCCCGGCCCGCTGATTTCAAAGTGAATCAGATTGTCGGCATTCGGAACAACACGGCCTTGCAGGTCGGTGACTGCCACGGTGATGATGCTCAGGTCTTCTCCATCGGGATTGATAATCCCGCGGTCCGGCGTGAGTTTGATAGCTGCGGGAGCGCCGGTGCTTTCTACTTTTTCCTCTGCAATGAGCTTGCCATCTTTATATCCTCTGGCCATGAGTGTGCCGGGGGAATACGGCACCATCCATTGCAGGTGCGAATTCCTTGGCATAGTTTTTCTGCCGAGGCTTTTACCGTTCAGGAAGAGCTCAATGTCGTCCAAATTGCTGAAGCATCGGATATCAATCTTTTCGCCTTCCTTGCCGCTCCAGTTCCAATGCGGCAGAAGGTGGAGGACGGGCTTGTTGCTCCACCAGGCCTGATAGTAGAAGTAGTTATCCTTGGGAAATCCAGCAAGGTCAATCGTGCCGTAATTCGAGACGACGTCGGGCCAGCCGTTCTCGCCACGATAGTCAAAGCCGGTCCAGGCAAATCCGCCGGAGAGCCACGGCCGAGCGGCATAGTACGTCCACCATTGTTCAGCGGTGCTCGTATCTTCGCGCGGGAGGTTCTCCTTGTCATCGTAAGCCGACTGATAGCCTCGCTTCTCGTCGATCTTGTAAATTCCACGGGTGGTGAGAATGCTGGCCGTTTCTGTGCCGATGTTTGGCTGCTTTGGATGCGCCGCGTGATACTCGTCCATTGACGGGCCAAGGTGATAATTCCATCCACGTACATCGATCACGGTGTTTACGCCGACGAACTCGTTACCCACACAACATTCGGCGAAGGTCACCGAGCGCGTGGGATCAAGCTGATGGACCAATGTCTGCATGGTTCGAGCCACGCGAGCGGCCACAGGAGCGGCTTGCAGCGGTTCTTCGTTACCTATTGACCAGAGGAATACGCTGGCATGGTTGCGATCTCGCCGGACTTGATTCTCGAGCAATGAAAGATCCTGCGCATCGCTGGCGAAAGTGCGGCTTTCGTCCAGCACCAACATGCCAAGGTGATCGCAGGCTTCGAGCAATTCTTCCGTTGGCTCGTTATGCGAAGTGCGAATGGCGTTTGAGCCCATCTCCTTCAGTGTGCGCACGCGGAAATATTGCAGCGCATCCGGCAGTGCCACACCTACGCCAGCGTGGTCCTGGTGATCGGCTGTGCCTTTTATTACGTAGGGTTTGCCGTTCAGAAGGAAACCATCGTGCGGATCGAATGCAAACGTGCGGATTCCGAACTCGGTTTCCACACGGTCAGTGATCTTACCGGCGGACCGAATCGTGGTGACCAGCTTGTAAAGTCGCGGTGTTTCGGGAGACCAAGGAAGCGGAGAGTCCACGTACATCTTCTGTTTGACTTCGTGGTTTTCCGATGCAAGAACGTTGGCGATGGCGTGGCTCGTGGCCACCTTCTTGCCATCCGGATCAAGGATTTCGTAGTCCATCTCGGCATCGGCTGCATCGTTGAAGAAATTAGATATGCGGGTCTCGATGTTTATTTCAGCGGGGTCCTGCGGTACCTTGCTTTTAAATCGGCTGTAAACAAACGTGCCGTCTGGCGCCACGGACAATGCGCAGTTTTCACCAGCCATACATGACGATAAATTCCAGCGCCTTCATAGAACCATCCTTCGAATTTCGAGGCGTCGACGCGGACAGCAACTGTGTTCCTGCCGCCATAGTTCGCCACATCGGTGATGTCGTAACGGAACGAAGTGTAGCCTCTCGGTTGTCTTCCGACGAGGCAGTTATTCACATACACGAGGCTGTCGCGATAAACGCCGCCAAACTCAATCCAGATGCGCTTGCCTTCATCTTCTTTTGGCAAGCTGAAGGTGCGGCGATACCATCCAACGCTGTTTTCGGGGAAGTTCGGCCCGATAGGTTTAAATCCGTGATCGGCTGGGGCATTCCGATCAAAGGGAAGCGCCACTGCCCAATCGTGTGGTAGATTCACGGCCGGCCAGGAACTGTCATCAAAATCTGGCATCGCAGGGCCGGTGCTGACGCCCAGGTTGATTGGGTTCTCGCCGGTTCCCCATTCATTGCCCAAATGAAATTTCCAGTCGGAGTCCATCAGCAACTTCGCGCGCGGCGATTGCTGAGCATGTGCGGGAGAAACTGCAATGAGAGTTCCACCCGGTAAGATGGAAAGCCATACGACAAGCCAGATCAAGTTTCTGTTAACCATTCGAATCGTTTGAATGAAACGGCAAGCTGTCGCCGATTTTAGTCACTCTGTCCGGCCTGAAGTCTGGCCGACATTGAATACCTGAAACTCGCGAATGTGCGCCTCCGATGAGCTGGAAAGAATGTTGAGTCGTACCCGCGATGCGGTCACCGGCTGAAAGCTGTCGACCTTTTTGTGACCGATTGCATATCCCTCTACAACGGGGTCCCAACTGCTGCCAGTCCATACGTCGATTCGATAATGCTCGACGTGCTGGCCATCATTCAGCCACTCCATCGTGAGCGCGTGATTAAACGTGACAGGTTTCGAAAAATCGGCTTCGAGAATGGCGTGATGCGATCCCGCCGGAGCAGACCAGAAAGTGCTGGGATCATTGTCAAATGCTGCTTCCGTTGCAGCATTCGGAATGTGCTCCTTCGTGATCAGGTTTTCGGAATATCGCTCGCGAATGGCTGCACCAAATTCTGCGAGGCGTTTTACGTCAGCGTCGGGCAGTAGACCACGCCGGTCTGGAGCGAGGCCGAGCATCAATTGACCGCCGCGACCGATGGTCTCGTCGTACGTCGTGATCAGCTCATCAACCGACTTCAGTGTGCTTTCATCGTTGGGATGCCAGAACCAGTGCCCCTTGTGGATTGGCGTATCAGCTTCGACTGGCCTCCAACGCAAATAACCATGGCGGTCGAGCACATTCCAGTTTTCGTAAGGGATAGTTCCGTCCTCGTTTCCTGCCCAACGGATGTCGCCATACTCGAACAACGCGGCGTCGGCAAAAACCAGCGTGTTCGGCTGCTCGATCCGAAGGGTCTCGATAATGCGTGGGAAGTTGTAGACGTGGCCTTCGCTGCCAGCGCCATCGAGCCAAAACTCGACTAAGTCTCCATAGTGCGAGGTGAGCTCGTCCAACTGAGCCGCGTAATAATCATCGTATTCAGCCGAATTCTTGTAGCGCGGCTCGTGCCGGTCCCAAGGAGAGAGGTAGAGGCCGAACTTCATTCCAAGTTGGTGGGCGGCATCGGAAACAAGCTTGACTACATCGCCTTTGCCGTTTTCCCAGGGGCTGCTCTTCACGCTGTAGTCAGTCTGCGATGTGGGCCAGAGACAAAAGCCGTCGTGGTGCTTGGCGACTAACACCACATACTTCGCTCCTGCAGCCTTCGCTGCCCGGACCCATTGTTCCGGATCCAGCTGCGTCGGATTGAATACCTGCGGACTTGCGGTTCCGTCTCCCCATTCACGATCCAGATATGTGTTGGTGCCAAAGTGAATGAGTACCCCGAATTCAAGATCCTGCCATTCGACCTGCTGCGGTGAGGGCTTTATGCCGGTAGAATTTTGACCGGAGGCGTTCAAAGCGATTGTAAGCAGGCTAAAAATGAGAATAACGACCGAACTGAGTAAATTACTGTGCCGCATAGAAGCGGCAAGAGATTTGTAGGACAGCGTGAGTGGTTGGACATTATCTGGAGAAGTCATTTTGGCGGTGCAACTGTGAGCACGATCACTCGGTCCACTTCCCCTTTTTTCTGAACTGGAATTTTGAGTAAGACGCCATTGCTGTTCTGAGTAAAATCAAGTTTGCCTTTGCTTAAAAAATCATGTGCAGCGCTGATGCTCTTGTCGATGGGAGGCAACGCTAGCAGCGGCGCATCCCAGTGGAGGACGTGTACGTAAATCTCGGTGGCCTTCTGCGTAGTTACGCCCCAATCGCCGGGCAGAATTGGACCGCCACGCGTACCGTAGATAGAATCGTAGTAGCGACTCGTCCATTCGCCAATTGCATGGAGGCGAGTTACGAATTCTTTGTGTATGTCGCCGTTCGGCATCGGGCCGATATTCAGTAGGAGGTTGGAGTTATTTCCTGCAGCCCGAACCAGCATCTCCTCCACTTGTTCTGGACTTTTATAGCTACCATCCCCGATATTGAATCCCCAGGAATCATTCAGCGTGTTGCTGCTCTCGAGTGGCAGTTCGTGTGTTATGTTTGTATTAAATCCTGCAGTGTTTTGACCTGGAAGGTCTCTTTCAAACGTCTGCACATCCTCGCCAGGTTTTGGTGTTTGGTGATGGTTTGGAATAATAAGCGCGGTGGGCTGCAGTTCGTGAATCAGTGCATAAGTTTTCTGTAAGTGCCAGTCGGCATCAGGCTTGTCCCACATGCCATCGAACCAGATACCATCGATCGGGCCATAGTTGGTAAGTAACTCACGCAACTGCCCATCCATGTAATCATCTAGATAGGAGTTCCAGTTACCGTGGTTAGGGCGGTCGTTGTTCCACGCAGTCTGCCCGCGCGGATAATAGTCGGGATTGTGCCAGTCCAATTGCGAGTAATAGAAAAACAGCTTTATACCCTGCCGGTGGCATTCGTCAGCGAGCATTTTCAAGGGATCTCGCCGATACGGGGTCCGCTGGACGATGTTCCAATCCGATACTTTGGAATCGAACATTGCAAATCCGTCATGGTGCCGGGAGGTTATCGTGATGTACTTCATGCCCGCAGATTTCGCCAGCGATACCCAGGCTTTTGCGTCAAACTGTTCGGGGTCAAAGAAATTCGGGAGGAGGTCGTACTGCTGCACTGTCAATTTGCGGTCATGGAAAACCCATTCTCCATCGCCTAAAACGCTGTAGACGCCCCAATGAATGAACATTCCAAATTTTGCATCTTGAAATTCCTGCCTAGCCCGCAGGTTTTCAGGGGAGGGCTGATAGCGAGCACCCTTGGCATCGGCTTCTTGTGTGACGGCCACTCGCGAAAGCATTAGCAGGGACGCCATGAAGAGCGATAAAACAACCCTGCGATTTATCAAATGTGGATTATGAACATTCCTATCGTGGCCGCAAATGCTGTTAAGGTTTGACAAGACTCTCCTCAATCGGATTCAGTTAGTTGCGAACTCCAGCTGCAAGCAGTGCTCGTGCCCAGATTCCATAACCTTGCTCTGTAGGGTGAAGACCGTCTGCCATTAAGCTAACCGGCAATGTCCCGTTACTATCCAGAAGCTGAGAATCAATGTCCAGGAATGTCGCCACCTTGCTTTGTGACAGGTTCCTAGCAAGAAGCTGATTAATTGTTGTAATGCTGTCGCGAAACGGAGAAGATGCCGTGACTCCTCGGGGGAAAATGCCCATGACAATGATGCGGCTCAAGGGGGATTCGGCATGAACGTCATCGCAAATGGCCAGAATACCTTGTACGATTTCTTCCGGAGTGTTGTCGCGAGCATTTTCCGTAGCTACCAAATTATTCGTCCCGATATTAATAATGACGGACCTGGGATGAAGGCCTTCAAATTCTCCGTGGGTCAGACGCCAAAGGACGTTTTGAGTTCTGTCCCAGCCGAAACCCAGATTGAGCACGTGCATTCCACCGAATACCTGATCCCATGCTTTTTGACCCCTAGCGGGGTGATCGTTAGGCAGACCTGCCCAAAAATGAGTTATGGAGTCTCCGATGAGAACGACTTCTGGGTCGATTGTCTTCTTCAGATTGAGCACTGCCTGGTGACGCTGGTACCAGTCATAGGTGTCCATCTCAAGCCTTGGCACAGGAATAATCGCCGTATTGACCTGCTTCAGCGTCGCTAGGTACTGCCGCGAACCGTCGCCGATCAGCCGCGACAAAGTCGGCTCAATCGCTTCGGCCATCATGCGATGGCCGAGTGTATTTGGGTGGAGAGCTTTACTCTGGTATTCCTTCGGATCGTAGAACAGATCCCGGTTCAGCTTGCCATTCTTGTAATAAATTGTCCCGATATCCAGAAAGGTGACCTTTTCGTCGGTTCCATATCTGTTCGCGAGATACTGGTTTATCAGTGCGACCTTCCCGGCATCATCCTCCTTAGGCAAGATTCCGAGCAGCAAAATCTTGCTGTCCGGCAACTTCTCTTCACTTTTTTTTACGATGGCATCAATTCCGCGTTCGGTTTCGACCGCACTTTCCAGTTTCGTGTTGTTCGTGCCAATGAGGATGACAACGGCTTTCGGATTGATTCCGTCCACTTCACCATTGTCCAGGCGCCACAAGACATTTGAGGTCGTATCGCCGCTGAAACCGAGATTCAGGGCATCTCTTGACGCATAAAATTGGCGCCATGTGGGTAAGAAGTCTTCGTCTGGAGGATCGGCTTTTTCGTAATCTTGAGTAATCGAATCACCAATCAGGACCAGACCGATGCTCGGATCGGCCTTAATTCTTTCCAGAATCGCTCGATGTCGCGCAGACCACCACGCTTCGCCTAGCCTATCTGCCGGTGTAGTTGCCTCGCCGCCTTCTGTGGCCTCGGCCTGTGCTCGAACAAGCGTTGAAGTCAGCCAGGTCGAAAGGACCAGAAGTACGACTGCGATGGTAGTTGCTGGTTTGGTCGAAAAAAGCCTAGGCCTGAGCTGGTTCATTGCCCTGTGCCCCCAGCAAGCGATGTGCGCACAATGGTCGATGGGGCAGGAAGCACGTCATAAAGGGGCTGCACCGGCACGATCTCAGGAGCCATATTCGCCACCGAGATTGCCAGAACTCTTATTTTGTTGTCGCTTGGTAGTTGAATCGTTCTGGCGCCCGCCGGAAGCTGAATCGGATAAACAAAAAGATATGAGTATTGATAGGCGACGTTCTCGCCTGCTGCATTGTGATGATGCGAGCAGTACCAGGCCAGATCCGCACGCTTGATGTAACCGGGCTTCAATCCCGTCATTTCCCCGTAATCATCATCCGCGCCGCTCTTTGACCACTGACGGTCATCCCACTGACCAACAAATCCGCGCCAATCTTGAATGTTTAACCCGACCGATTTTTTGCCAACCTGGAATGTAGCGTTCCGGTCTCCATCTGCTGAAGCGACCAATATATACGCGCGATTGAATTGTCCCGCAGGAAGAGAAATCGTTTGGCCGTTTGCGACAACCGCGTTTGCAAGATCAGATCTTGCAGGTGCTAGATGGAATTTCACGTCATCGAACGTAAGCTCTGGTGGCAACATTTCGGCGGGCAATGAATTGCCCTTGCCATCGAATCCTGCCGACGTGTGACTGCCAGTATCACTTGCAACAGCGACGTCATAGTTGAGTCTTAGCGTCTCTGAATCCACGGCAGTGACTCTCTCGCGCGGCGGGGCTAGCCTTATTGCGAATGTTCGCGGTTGGTACGCAGTGAACGATGTCAGAATTGCGCCGCCAGCGACGATGGCCCGCCCGACCGGCTGCTCTTGTCCACTCACTTCACGAGCGGAGGTTACCGGAGCTGCGAATGAAAGTCTTACGTTCTGTTGCGGCTTGCCATCCAGTTCAACAAGGCGAACAATCCAGTCGTCTCCATCTTCAGCTTTCTTTAGTGCCAGCAAGCGAATACGCGGATTATTAGTCTTAAAAAGAGAAATCTCCCGGTCCAGCGCACCTGAGTGTTTTGAAGTTCGAAAAGCCACTAGCGGATCATTCAGGCGTTGCGCCTGCCAATCCGTTTGTGCAGATCGCCAATCCAATGCGTGGCCGGCAATCCCAAAAACGAATTCGTGATGTCCAATGTCCTGAGTCGCCTGATCGGGATACCAGTCTCCAGTGGCAGGTGTGCGGATTAAGGTCAGTCGAATGGTATTGTCAGTGGGTTTGTCGGAACCATTCTTGCAATCGGTGAGAATGGTTGCGCCATAGGTCCCGCTCATGTCGGTCAAATCAATCCACTGATGGGAAGCGACTTCAAATTTCTTCGGCTCGGCTGTCGGGCGTTGAATTGTGCCGATGTCCCAGTTGTAGGTTGCCACGCGATTTGAGGCGGTCAACGGGAAGACAGCTTTGAGGTTCGACCCTTTCGTGTTCCAGTCGATAACGTTTTCAAACTCCACGCGCTTCCCGGCCTCCCCGCCAGAAAGCCGAATCGTCTGAACAAATTTCGAATTGGCTGTTTCGCGGGACACCTGAATTGCCACGCGAACCGGCCCGTTTTCGACGATTCTGATCTTTGCCGGACCACTGACATAGGCCGTGGGTGCCGCTTGCTCCTGGTCCCAATCCATGTTCCAGGCCGGCCATTGGCGAGGATTGTCGTTCGAAATCGCAAGTCGAACAGGAGCCGACAGCAACTCTTTATCGAGTGACTTGTCGAAAATACTGGACACGTCACCCTCGGAGTTCAACCTAACTTTGTAGTATTGGTTTTCGAGGGAGTCTTCTGTAACCCGAAGCTCGGGCTCAAGCGCCGCCTTTGCCGTACCCGACTGCACATCAAAAACTGCGTATCCTACAGAAGGCACCTTTGGGGCAAACAGAACGTTGTCACCTGATACTTGCGCCGGAATCTCTTTGCCGTCAGGCCCGAGCACATGAGCTCCGTTCGACAGTCCTCCAGGAAAATTCACTTTCGCCTCAACGACATCTTCTCGAGCTATTCCCAGTGGATTGAAAACAACAATGGGAACTCCTTTCGCCTCGGTATTCATTCCGGCTGCTACACCTTCGGTCGCGCTCTGTAGCACGCCAGCGAACTGGTTCATAGCGATGACATCGTCATTCCAAGCAAACTCGTATGCTTTGGGAGTGGCCGTTCCGGCGGCAAGATCGTGGAAATGTCCACCCATCACCAGTGTCCAAGCGTTATTCAGTCGCTCCAGCGGATAGTGCCTTGCTCCAAGCCACTCAGCGCCGAGTGATGCTTCCTCGGCTGCTTCCGCAAGTAATTCTTCCTTTCTTAGCCAGCGCTTTTGGTACGCCTGCGAGGTTAACGAACCAGCAGAATGATTCGTGAGCTCCATTTCGCCCGTGTAGCGCGGCAGGCCTTTCGCTTCCGTAGCTGTGATGTTGAGGAACATTTGTTCCGAGTTGGCGGAAATCACATTAACCGGCCCATCTCCAACTTTTACTGCGGGCCATCCGGGATGGGGTTGATTACCTTCAACGTGCTCGCCGTCCGACGGCAGGCTCGCTGTTTTTTTGGTGACGATTGCCTCCAACGTCTTAACCGAATCTTCGCTTGGCGAACCGCCGATATCGCCAGTCCCGTAATAGTGATAATCGGTAAATACTCCGCTGACTTCGCCGTTGTGTTGAACTCGAGCCGCCCAATTATCCTGATAGTGATCAAGTTCGTCTTGCCGTTGAGCTTTTTCAAATCCGTCCCGTTGCCGGCGCAACGAATCGTGCAACTTGACATCGTTGAGATCCAGCTGATTCTTGCTCTGTTCTTCGTCTATCTTGTCTCCCAGTTCTTTTACTCGCTTCTTTAGGTCTTCCAAAGTTGTATTGAGCGGAAGAGGTGGGAGCGGCTTGCTAAGATCAGTGTCGATGCCGCTGCCGTAACTTCCGGGATTCAACGCCGCCAACACGCTCTCGCCATCGGGCCCAACCCACATACCTACGTTGAAAGGCGTACCTTCTGGCGTCATTTCGCGCGATTCCAAACCGCCCCCGGGAGCAGACGATCCCCAGACCAGTTTCTGCGTTGAAAATCCTTTGACCCCGGCATGGGCGAGGATTGTGGGAAGAGAGGGTGGAAAGCCAAAACAGTCCGGCAACATATATTCGGCGCTCGCTTTTCCAAATTCCTTTCGGAACCACTCATTCCCGTAAAGGATGTGCCGAATGATGGTTTCCGCGCTGGGCGTGTTGACATCGCCCTCTTCCATCGAGGACCCCGCCGGGAACCATCGGCCCTCAGCCACATACTTCTTCAGCTTTGCAAAGTCGTCTGGATAGTACTCCTTCATCAGGCGATAACGATTCGCACCGCTGAAGTTGAAAACATAGTGCGGATACTTGTCGATGAGCCGAAAGTTGTCCTCCATCGTCTTCCGCAAGTACTCGTTGATGACCTGCGGATATTCCCAGCGCCATTCGGTATCGAGGTGTGCGTAGCCGACAACGTAGAGCGTGGGTTGGCTAGTCAGATCAGGTTGACTTGCCTGAGCAAATGCATACCCTGAACATACAACGCCAAAACAGAGACCTAGTACTACTTGCAAGCGTGAAATTGTCATTGCCGTTCGATTTATGTCACTTATCTGTGTTTATTCCTTCAGCCAGAAAGTGTTCAACAAAGTTAACTTGCCTGAATCACCACACTATCGCCTCTCAAATTAGGCGAACCTACCGAAACTTTAATTCCACCGCGGGCCTGCTGTGACTGCACAATTGCCATACAGAGTCCGTTGAATGCGCTCCGCGTGCCGGAAACGAATGATTCTGGCTTGTCCGATTCATGACAGCTTGGATCGCCATTGCCGAGCCCAATCAGTTTTCCCGCCCCGGCGATCTCAAATCGCAAGCTGTTCATTGCAGTCGGAACCGTAAGTCCGTCTGCATCGACCACTTTGGCCGTAACCACGGAAATGTCTGTTCCATCTCCACTAAGTTTGTCGCCGTCAGCCGTTAAAACTAATCGAGCGGGAACGCCAGTCGTTTCTCTTTTTGTGGTAAGTACAATTGTGCCGGCCTTGAAGCCGCGCGCCTCTAAGATCCCAGGAGCGTATTTCACTTTCCACTCTAAATGGCGGTTCCTGACCACTCGTTGGCTTCCAATGCTCTTTCCATTTAAGAAAAGTTCTACATTGTCCAGATTCGTCTGGCACCAAACCGAAATCTCTTCGCCTTCCTTGCCACTCCAATTCCAATGTGGAAACAAATGCAGCACCGGCTTCGATCCCCACCACGCCTGGTAATAGAAAAAATTGTCTTTAGGGAAGCCGCACGAGTCCATTGCACCGAAGTGCGAACTAATACAAGGCCAACTGTAAGGGCTGGGCTCACCACGATAATCAAATCCAGTCCAAACAAAACCGCCAGCCAAATAATCACGTTCAGCGAAAAACCTCCACCACTTTTCAGCAGTTGCTCCATAATCAGGACAGTTGACGTCATAGGCGCTTACATAGCCGCTGCTCTTGTCGTTTGCGTAAATCCCGCGGGTGCAGTAAGTGCCCGCCGTTTCTGTTCCGACTGTGGCGATCGCCGGGAAAGCGCGATGAAAAGCATCCAGGTCTTCTCTTTGGTAATTAAATCCCTGGACGTCCACAGCTCTGGGCACGCCCCTTCCACTCGAGTATCCACTGTCCATCGCCACCGTGACGAGACGAGACGGATCGAGCTCGTGAGCTAGCTGTCGCATCGATTCGACAATTCGTCGCCCTCGCTCCTCTCCCTGCACAGCCCATTCTTCGTTTCCTAAAGACCACATGATCACGCTCGGGTGATTGCGGTCGCGTCGAATCATTCGTTCCAGTTGACTGAGCCCCTCAGGGGAAGAACACATCATCCGCGTCTCATCCAGAACCAGCATGCCCAGACGATCACAGGCATCAAGAAGTTCAGGGGCCGGGGGATTGTGGGAAGTGCGATACGCATTCGATCCCATTTCCTTTAGGCGTTCAATGCGGTAATAATGCAAGCGGTCCGGCAGCGCCGTCCCAACTCCAGCGTGGTCTTGATGGTTGCACGTGCCTTTGATTTTTAGCCGCTTGCCATTAAGAAAAAATCCATCCGACGCGTCGAAGCAAATCGAGCGTATTCCGAATGAAGTTTCTGTTTGATCAACGATTACCCCTCCCGCATTCACGGTTGTGATCAACCGATAGAGATTCGGTTCTTCAACTGACCACAATGCGGGATTCGCGATCACAGGTTGAGATTCGAATACGAAGGTTTCTCCAGGTGCGATCTTTTGGGCCCTGCTTTCAACGGAGGCGACCGATTGTCCCTCAATGCGAAGAATGCGAGAAGTGACTCGACACAGTTGTTCTTCGCCGCTTTCGTTCTGAACCTCTGTGTTAATCGTGAGCAACGCCCGGCCATCCTGAAGGTCAGATCTCACGAAAGTGCCCCATTGTGGAACATGAACCGGCGCAGTCTTGGTAAGCCAAACATGCCGATAAATTCCGGCGCCCTCGTAGTACCATCCTTCGCCGAGCGTGGCGTCTACTCGAACCGTCAAGACATTTTTTCCGCCGAAATTCGCGAGATCGGTTAGATCAAAACGGTACGGCGCATAGCCGCTGAAGTTTCGCCCAACATAGAAACCATTAAAGGTAACAATGGCATCGCGAAACACCCCCTCGAATTCGACCGATATACGCTTGCTCGTGTCGTCGGTGTCCAAATCGAAAACACGACGATACCAGCCAATGCTGGTTTCCGGATAATCACGGCCCAGCGGCTTGCCTCCATGATCGGGCAGGTCAGGAGCATTTTTGAACGGAAGCTCGACCGCCCAATCATGCGGAACATCGATGCTGCGCCAGTCGCTATCGTTGAATTCGAGTTGACACGCATCGGGGAAATCGCCGCATTTCGCAAATGTCATTTCGCGGGCTGCCGCACCGTATCCGAAGTCTTTCGCAGGATCAGTCGCGTGACCGAAATGGAAGCGCCATCCAAAGTCCAAAGATATTCGTTCGCGAACTGACAAATTCTTTCTGTTCGCAAGATGCAATTGATCTTCGTAAGGAATGGCTGCTGGTGTTTGAGCTTCTTGCGAGCTTTCGACTGCCCATGGAAATGCCGCAGCGGACGAAGCCGCTCCAGCTGTTAACCCTGCCTTCAGAATTCCCCGGCGCGTCCACTTCGGCATATTTCCTCGTAAGCTGTTATGTCTGTCTTGACGAAAAACGGGAGTCGGCATAAAGCTCGGCTCCGGCAGAGGTCAGAATTGAATTCGGAAGAAACCCTGCCGTTGTCGCGGGCTCTTTCGTATTGAATGCTGCGAAGCTGCGAATGACGGGTGTAGCCGCTGATTTCGTAATCAGCAGCCGAAGCGCGTCAACTGTCTGAGGACGCACAGACTGAATTCGTTTGTGGCCGATCGACAATCCTTCAGCAAGCGTTGCCCATGACCCATTGACTTGCCCCTCAATGCGATATGAACGGACTCGCTCGCCCTTGGAGATCTCCTCCTGAATCACGGCAGTGTCGATGCGTGCAGGGCGATGGAGCCTCAGGATCAAAGAGGACCCAGTTCCACGCGCCACTCCGAGCGGATGTCCAAAGCGGCGTCTCAGCTCTTTTCCGAAAGCCGCCGCCGTTGCGCAATCCGGCTCCGGAAGAAGGCCGTCGCGGTCCGCTGGGATATTCAGGAGCAATTGCGCGCCGCGCCCGACTGAACGATAGTAGATGGACATCAGCTGGTCCACGGTAAGCACTTTGTTTGCATTGCTCGTGCTCCAGAACCAGTCGGGCCGGCGAATCGAAACATCCACTTCGCTCGGAAGCCACATTGATCCATCTGGATCAGCGTCGCGCGAGGTGGCCACACCAGTGCGTCCCTTTTCCGCTCGGACTGCGTTCCAGCACGGGTAAGGTGCAACGCCATCTTCATTTCCGACCCATCGAATCGTCGCCGCAGAACTCTGAAAGACAGCGGCATTCGGCTGATAACGTCCGATAAGGTCAGTCACTGGAACGATGGTGGACCCATCAAACCAGATTTCAATGAGCTCGCCGTAACGCGAAAAGACCTCCGTCAGTTGTTGGCGATAAAGTTCGTTATACTTGCGCTGCAGTTCAGGGGTCTTGCACCGGCCTCCGTCGCCGGCTCCGAAATGATCGTCCCGTGCACCGACATAGACACCCAGAGGAATTCCCTTCCTCCGGCAGGAGGCCGCAATTTCCGCTAAGACGTCGCCCCTGCCCCCTCTCCAGGGCGTGTTACGAATGCTGTATTCGGTGGTATGAGTCTGCCACATGCAAAACCCGCCTTGATGCTTCGCGACAAAAACGATATAACGCGCGCCGAGGGCCTGAGCTGTGTCCACCCATTGATCCGTATCGAGTTTTGTGGGATTGATCTCAGATAGTGGTGTTGTCAGATCGTCGAATTCATGATTTTGCCAAGTGGCTGGGGAAAGATGAATGAACATCCCAAACTCGAGATCCTGCCATACCAGTTGCTGTCTACTCGGAAGGGCCAACGACCACGATAATGCTACTGGGGGCAAAGCCGCGGCAGCCGAAACCGCGAGTCCTGCTTTCAGAATTTCCCGACGCGTCCTCTTCGGCATGTTTCCTCATACTGTTTGTATATGGTGGAGAAAACGGAGCCGGAGTACTTCCGGCCCCCGAATGATTAGAATTGGATTCGGAAGAAAGCCTGCCCTTGACGTGGGCGATTGCTTTGGCATTGTTCAGCAGCGGCACCAAAGCCCCCAATACCAGTTCCGGATGAGATATTTGTATTCGGAGCGCAATTTTTCAGGTCGCGGTTTAAGAGGTTAAAGAACTCCACCCTCAATTCCGCGTGTACACGCTCGCCCATGAAAAACTTTTTGCCCAGAGCCACGTTCTCGTTGTAGCTCCATGGCAGACGCAGGTAGTCCAGATTGCGAGGGGCGTTGCCGGGAACCCACGGCCCGGGGTCCGAGAAGGCGGCCGGATTCAGAATGGGTAACGGGTTGCCGTTGGCGTCAACTTTATCGGTGTTGTGCCAGGAACCGATGTACGGGTTCACGCCCGGTACAATGTTGGCGCGATTAAAACCATTGTTAAAGGGACTCCCACTATAGCTATTCGCACTGACGCTGAGTGGAGTGCCGCTCCGGTACTGGACAATGCCGCTGAGCTGCCAGCCCCCGATGGTGTTCTTCATCAAAGTGCCGGTATGATTCAGGAATGGCTTCCCCGGACCGATAGGCAACTCATAGACGCTCACAATGTTTATTGCATGGGTTTGGTCAAAACTAGCAATGGAATACTCTGGTCCCTGGTTGTATTTATTCAGCGGGGCTGAGTAATCGCCGCCACGGCCGGACTCGGCATTGCTCATGCTGCGGGATAGCGTGTAGTTAGCAAGCAGACTTACACCGTTCGAGAGTCGCTTCTGCAATTGTGTCTGCAGCGCGTTGTAAGTTGATTTCCCACTATTGTCGAACGAGTTGTAGATTATTCCATTGCCGTATTGCGGATAAGGAACCAGAGCGCTCATGAGTGTCGCGCTTCCGCCGTAACCACCCATATCATTGAAGAATTCCTGATAAGGGCTGTATAAGCCATTTGCATCCTTACCAAAACGCCCCTGAAGAGCACCACCGGGACCAAAGAGGCTTTGCGCTCCGCCCGGCGAAGTATCGTACCAGCTATCGCCCAGAACACACTGCGTCCCTCCTTGATAGCCCGGAGTAACCCCGCTGGGGCAGAGCTTGCTCAACAACGCCGGATTCAGCTGATTGAACTGGTTGAGCCCGGCTGCCAGATGCAGACCGCGGTTTCCCACATAATCCGCAGAAAAGAACAGTTTCCACGGCAATTCGCGTTGCACGCCAGCATTCCAAGACTGGGTATAAGGGTAAGCTGCGGGGTTTCGGGAGAACATCTCGACGCACTGTTCAGATATGACCCCATTGCACACGGACGAGCTGACCGCTACGGCAGCGGGAACTGGAAGCGGAAACAGATTCTTGTTATCCCAGTTCCCCAGCCCGTTCCCAGGGTAGCCCACATTCGAATATGTCGAAGCTGGAAGGAAACCGGCTAAGAGGCCGGTGAAATAGTTCGCAATGTCGGAGTCGCCGTAGTTGTAAGCGGCGCCGGGCAGGAAACTCAACGAATAGCCCGAGCGGATCACAGTTTTATTATTTAACTGGTATTCAAAACCCAGGCGCGGCCCGAAGTTTTTCCAGTGGATACTGGCCCTGTTATAGCCCGCGCAAGCCGCGCAGGTCCCGAGCTCGGTATACCCGCCGAGGAGTGGTTGGCCTGTAGTGGTGCTGTGAGCGCCGGCATCGGGCAGGTTGAGTTGAGCATAAAGAACCTCACCCGCGGGACTCGACGCCTGTAACGTAAATGGGACCAAAATATCCCAGCGCAGCCCCATATTGACGGTGAGTCTTCGGCTTAGCTTGATGTCGTCCTGCACGTATGGCGAATAGCCGAAATTGCGCAGCTTGACTTCGCCAACGTTGGCTCGCGCGGCGCTATCAACATCGCCCAGAAGAAAGCTGGCGAAAGAGTTTCCAGTATTGCTCTCGCTAAAGCCATTTGCGTCAGGATTCTGGAGGTTATTGCTGGTCGTAAAGCTATTAAAGTTGAAGACACCGGTAGAAGGGTTATAGTTCAACGAATGGTTCGTGGTGTGATGGAACTCCGCGCCGAAACTGAGCGTATGACGGCGACGCGTATAGATCCAGTTACTGGAGATGGTAAGCCCCTTGGCGTGGCCCGGCTGGTAGGGTGGGGCTCCCGCCCCGAAGCTATTGATACCGTTCGGCCCGTTATTAAAGTTGAAGCCGGGAGTCCCACTCGGGTTTTGGACTAAGCTTTGGGCCAAAGGCGAAGGCAATCCGGCGATAGTTGCGGGCCCAAAAGACCAGTCGCTGAAGTTATCAGTACCCAGCGCGCCCACCGTCATGACCAAGTGATTGGTAATGGGATTCGAGTAGTTCAGGAGCAAACCATTGCCCAACGTGACCCTAACCCCTTGCTGCGAGAGAGGGTTCGTGATCGCGTACTGCGGAGCGTAATATTGATAATCGTGGTAGGGCGTGTGCCAAAAACTGCCGTGAATTTTTTGCTTGTCGGTCAAATTATGGTCGATGGAGATTCCCCACTCGCGGTCATAGGCCGGATAGCTGGAAACCCCGTTAAATAAATTGCTGATGTTGGGATTCGGATTCGCCGCTCCGGTATTATTTGCGCGTGGAATGAGCGCCAGAACGCCTTCCGAGAGCTGGCTGAAGCAATTGGTGGGAATTTTATTGTTGGGAAATTGCTGTCCGGCGGCGGCGGCCGGTGACGCATAACCTGGAATCTGACAGCCCGCGGGGATCGATGCCGGGTTCGTGGCCCAGACCTGGGGAACATAGATAGGAACGACTTGTCGCCCGTTCGCACCACATGGAGCGGTACCTCCCTGCGGAACGGGTGTGCACGTAAAGTAGTTCTGGCTGAAATCCCCTCCCCTCATGGCATCGGTGGGGACAGTCAACGTGCCGCTATAGCTTTGGTTGTATTTGTACCATTCCATATCAAAGTGAAAAAAAGTTTTGTTCTTTCCGTTGTATACGTGGGGAATGATGATCGGGCCGCCCAGCGAAAAGCCGTAATTATTCTCGTGATCTTGCGGAACCTCTTTGTGGCCGGTAGAACTGAGTGTAGGGTAGGCACCCGGAGCATCGAAGTAACTGTTGCGCATAATTTCAAAAGCGCTGCCGTGCAGCACGTTGGTTCCGGAAGCAAATCCGTAGGCTGCGGTGCCCTGACCTAAGCCGGTTTGCGACGAGAAGCTGGTAGACACAACCGACGCCTCACTCACCATCTCGAACGGCGGATTAATGTTCTCCGTCATCCCGCCGTTGTAGGAGAAGCTCTCAGACACTCCATTGAATGAAACTCCACCCTGGAAAGCCTGGGCACCATTAATCCTCTGGTACGAATCGTTGACGCCGGGCGTCAAATTCAAAAAGGCGTTGATCGCCCGCCCACGCGGAGTACCAGTGGCTGAACTATCGGCGCCGAACTCGATGGGGAGTTCCTCAATCATCTCGTGCTCGATGCTCGTAGTCATCTCAGGCGAGTCGGTTTCTAGGGAAATCTGGGACGCTTCCACACTGACCGTTTGGTTGATCGTGCCAGTCTTCAATACAGCATTCACGGTGGATTTCTTTCCGCCGGTCTCGACGGTGACCCCTTGGATGGATGCTGCCGAGAAACCGCTCTTCTGAACGGTAACAGTGTATTCGCCGGGAATCAGATCCGTGATGAAGTACGCACCCACCGCGGAGGTGACGGCGTGGCTCTCCACGTTAGTGGCAGTGTTGATAGCCGTTACTTTGGCGCCCTCTACCACGGCTCCGCTGGTATCGGTGATCGTCCCGACAACGCCGCTCAGCGCCTGCCCAGAGGCCGAGCTGCCTAATAAGAGGAGAACGCCGAAACACAGAACCGATGTCAATGCATAGAGCCTTGTTGACCAGCGTGAGAAAGTCGCACTGCTTTTCATTGAGTTCCCCCCTCAAAATGTGACCAGGGTCAGAGCTTTGTGACCGCGCCACAATGAGGCACATCATTGTCAACCGTCAAGACAACTGCTCGCAATCTGCGTATTATCGTCTATTCTGCTCAGAACACATGGGATAGCAGAATTTCTTAACCAATTTTGCTTGTAGGTCATCAGCCAACCATGCTAAGCTTCGCCGCATTGTTTGTTGAATTGAACGCATGCGTTCATGGAATCCGTTGCCCATTCCCATCGAATACTGCAGTTCGGAATTTATGAAGCCGATCCGGCAGCGGGGGAATTACGCAAGCACGGCACGCGCATTAAGATCCAGGAGCAGCCTTTTCAAATCCTGCTTCTTCTATTGGAGCATCCGGGCGAGCTAGTGTCCCGCGAAACCTTGCGCAGTAAGCTTTGGGCTAGTGACACCTTTGTCGACTTTGATCGGAGCCTGAATACTGCTATCACAAAGCTCCGAATCGCACTTTATGATTCAGCCGACAATCCCCGGTTTATCGAGACGGTCCCCCGCCACGGTTATCGATTTATTGCGCCCATCTCGACGCGCGATCGTGATTCCGGCTCGTCGACGACGGCAGAACCGGTTATCGGCCCGGCGCGGATCACTCTCGCACAAGAACGCCCAGAACTGGCAGTCCCAAGGAAGATTAACTTCCCGATTCGGGGCTGGCTGGCAGGTTCGACGGTCGTTCTAGCACTCGCTGTCGCCATCTACTACACACATTCGCGCCCGACGAAGACTCCATCACCGCCAGCGATTGTCGCAAGGCGCTCGGTCGCCGTTTTGGGATTCAAGAATCTGACCGCCGATAGCAGCCATGCCTGGCTTTCAACCGCTCTCTCGGATTGGCTCAGCGCCGAACTTGCCGCGGGAGAACACTTGCGCGTCATTCCTGAAGAGAATGTCGCTCGCATGAAAGTCGAACTTGGGCTGCCCCAAGTCGATAGCCTCGCGAGTGACAGTCTCGCCCGTATCAAGAAGAATCTGGGTAGTGACTTGGTTGTGGTTGGCTCTTTCGCCAGTTTGAGTACGGGATCGGACGCCAACATTCGGGTGGACGTTCGCTTGCAAGAGACGACCACGGGAGAGACGGTCGCGACCGTATCGGAATCCGGAACCGAGTCCCGCCTCTTCGATCTGGTGTCGCAAACCGGAGAACAACTGCGCGAAAAACTTGGAGTCGAATCGGTCACTCCGCAGGAGACGGCCGAGGTTGCCGTCACTTTGCCAGCCAATCGGGCTGCTGCCCAGCTTTACTCCGAGGGGCTCAATAAGCTGCGTTCGTTCGATGCGCTGGCGGCTCGCGATCTCCTGCAAAGAGTAGTAGTGATTGAACCGAACGCTGCGCTCCCTCATTCGGCGCTAGCTACCGCTTGGCAGAAGTTGGGATACGATTCCGCAGCGGTTGCGGAAGCAAGGAAAGCCTCGGACCTTTCCGCCGGTCTTCCGGGACCGCAACGATTGCTGGTGCAGGCGCGTTATCAGGAAGTTTCCAGGAATTGGGAAAAGGCCATCCAGACTTACCAGTCCTTGTTTCAATCTTTCCCTGACAACATCGATTACGGGCTTGCTCTCGCAAACGCACAGGTGGTTGGAGCCAGGTGGAACGACGCTCTCAGTACCCTAGCTGTCCTGCGAAATTTGCCTCCCTCGCTTAACGAGGATCCGCGAATCGACTGGCAGGAAGGACGCGCGGCCAGGTCTCTTGGGGACATGAAAAGGGCAGAAGCCGCATTCGCCGCGGCGGTGCATAAATCTGAGGCGGCGGGCGCCACCTTGTTATTGGCAAGAGCATTGGTCGATGACGCTTCGGCCTTTGAGAATTTGGGCAGTTACGAACATGTTGGCCAGCTTGTTGAACGCGCAAAACAGCTCTACACGGGAGCACACGATCCGGATGGTGTAGCGGTGGCCACGACACACGAAGCGACCCTGCTCCAACTGCAAGGAGACTCCTCGGGAGCTCTGAAGAATTACGAGCAGTCCTTGGCAATGTATCAGTCGATCGGAGACAAGGCAGGCATCGCGGGTGAGGAGACCAACATTGCCGGTGTGCTGTTGGATCAAGCAGATCTTCTCGCATCCCGCAGTCATGTTGAACGAGCACGCGATGTGTACCGCGAAATCGGAGAACCGGACGGAGTCGCGCTCGCTGAACAGAACTTGGGAGAAGTGCTTCTCGCATCAGGACAGTTGCTTCAGGCCAAGCAGATGTTCGAAGATTCCCGTCGAATCTGTGTCCGCACATCCAATCGCACGCGAGAAGCAGCGGCGCTTGCAGGCTTGAGCGAGGTCATGAGAATCGAGGGAGACATCGACAACGCAATTCATACCGCAAAGGAAGCCCAGAGTATCTTTACCAGCGGCGGAGAGAGATTGGAAGAGGCGCACCTGAATCTGACGATAGCTGAACTTATGTCAGATAAGGGGGAAATCTCCAAAGCGAAAGAACTGGCTTCCAAAACTTTGGAGCTCTCCGTAAGAACGCGTTCGGCCGGTGAACAGGCATTTGCACATTTGGTCCTGGCCAGGCTCCTGTTGCGGCAGAAACGATTCGCCGAGGCCGAAGGACACATAGATGCGGCAATCACGATTGCGCGGAAATCGAATTTTCACGCGCGCGAGCTGGAGGCTGCGATTTTGAGAGCCCAAGTGAACGCGGCTTCGGCGCATCTGGAAGACCGAGTCGAGGCGGCCAATGCACTCGACCGAATCATCGCCGACGCAAGAAAAGCGAAGTTGCTCCCCCAGGAATTTGAGGCTCGTCTGGCGCTCGGCAACGCAGAATTCGCGTCAGGCAAAACGGCCACCGCCCAGAAGGAACTCTCAAGGCTGAAGGTGGACGCGTTGCAGCGGGGCTGGCGACTGATCGCTGAAAGGGCGGCCGCGGATCTAAATGAAATACCCCACAGCTGACGATATCGGCCATGCGGCAAGACTGTACGGGCTGACTGGCCCGCCTCCATTGTTCCCCAGTGCACTATGGCTTCCGTCATCGTGTAATGTCGGAGCACAGAGCACTGCCGCTGCAAGGCAGCAGTCGTTGGCCACAACGAATCTGTCCTCGTAGCATATTCCGGTTTCACTCCCCCACAATTCATTTAGCAACAGGAGCAAGGATATGCAGGACGGGAGCGTGAGCATTGAGAGTCGCAAACGTGGACCAGATGTGTGATGCTTTAGATGGCGGGAACCCGGAGCGGACGGGCGAAGAATACACCGACGCATCGTGCTTGGCACTGCTGAAGACCTGAAAAGTCTCGCCTCGGCCCGCAGAATGGTCATTGGGCTGAGCCGGGAAATCAACATGAACGATATTCGGCTTAGAAAGCAGTCGATCACCTTGGCCGATCTATCAAGGCACTATCAACAGCGAGAGCTTGCGGACCAATAACTCACGGATCGCGTATTCGACGAAGACGGCCTATGCAGGTTACCTGGGGAAATGGATTGAACCGCGATGGGGCCGTTACGCGTTGCCGGATATCCGAGCTACAGAAGTGGAACTGTGGCTAAGCAACCTCGACCGCGCGCCAGGAACACGTAGCAAGATACGCAATACAATGAGTCTGTTGTTCAATCATGGCCGACGCCATGATCTGTGTGAGCGTGACCCTATTCAGTGGGTTCAACAGAGCGCCAAACGGCGTACCGCCCCAGATATTCTGACCACGAATGAAGTCCAGATGTTGCTCGCAAGTCTACTCTTGAGAGAAAGAACACTGGTGCTGCTGGCCGTAACCACCGGGCTGCGAAGGAGTGAGTTATTCGCATTGAAATGGAAGGACGTAGACTTCGACGCCAATCAGATCCACGTTAACCGTTCGATCGTGCATAACGTCATCGGGATCTGCAAGACGGAAAGTTCTCAGAAACCTGTTCCGATCCACGAGCATTTGGTTGAGGCGCTGCATGAATGGCATGACAAGACGCCCTATCGAGCATCGGAAAGCTGGGTGTTTGCCAGCCCCGTAAACAAGGGCCGATGGCCGTACTTGGCCCAGGAGCTTATGAGGCATCACATTCGTCCCGCTGCGCGAAAGCTGGGCATCACGAAGCGAATCGGCTGGCATACATTTCGCCATACCTATTCGACATTGCTTCGATCTACAGGAGCCGAACTGAAGATCATGCAGGAACTACTCCGCCATTCGACGATTCGAGTGACACTCGATACGTACACGCAGGCGGTCACGACTGAGAAACGGAATGCGCATGACGCGGTGGTTAGCTTTTGTTCCCGCAGAAAATGCAATGACAAACAGACCAGGCTTGAAACAGTCGAAAAAGATGTGCCTATTCTCTGCCTTTTTGTGCCCACCCGAAATTTGGGCACTCTCGCCAAATCATTGATTGTGAATGGCGGGGACGACGGGAGTCGAACCCGCGGCCTCTGCCGTGACAGATTGTAACTACTTGAAATCAAACGGTGTCGGCAGGCACAGTTTGGCATAAAAGGAGCCCTGGGTTATTACTATCGTCCCCTTAATGTACCCGGATTTTTCGCGGTTCGGCGGTGTCATCTACCAGGGATAAACAGCCGGTAAGAAGCCCAAAATATTTTGATTTTTGCTGAGCGATCCTACGCGGCCCAAAAGGTAAGTTCACCAGGTAACAAGAACCGCTTGCGGAGAATCGATATCCACAGAGAGCGAATCGCCGCTCTGGTTCACACCATAATCGGGTTCGCCATCCCGGCTCCAGTGATCAAGGTCCCAGGACACTCGATTTACGTTCACACTCCTCAGTTCCGGCCAGCGGAACGCAGGATCGTTCCACAACACGCTCGTCCTGTATCCGACCACCAGAAACGTATGCCCGGACGGGTGAATCACAATCGCTTGCCCATCATGTTCGCCGCTGACGGTGACTTTGGCTCCATTGACTTCCGCGCTTTCTGTAAAGCGCTGCCCTGGGGAATCAGCCATAAATACTCGAAGCTTGCCGGTGCCGGCGTAATACGAAATCTGGGGCAAGGCTTTTCGTAGTGATGCATAAGTATCGTTCAATGCTGCGGCACCATTTGCCTCTTTGCCGTCTGGAAGAATATAAGGTTCGTAAGGTTCAGGGTAGGAAGCCGTCAAAGCCCACGGCGCGAAAATGGGGACACCAAATTCGCCTACAGCAATATAGGCAAGCCTGGAAGTGATCGAGGTCTTTCCGCTATTGATCTCTGTAATTGCCGGCAGGTTACGACCCACTTGATAACGCTTCAACGGCTCTCTCAATTCTTCAAGTGTTGCTTGCGATTCCCGCGCACAGCTGTTATCTGGCCTCCACTCCCCACAGAAATATGAATTGACCCCAATGAAGGAGATGCTGGGACAATTGTTTAGATAAGTCGGCACGTCTTCACCCGGTGCTCCGCCCACCATCCAATCCGCGATTTTGCCGCCGACGTAGTTATGGAAAAACGGAATCGGGTATACAGCTGCACCTGCATCCGTAATCCGGCGAATCCAGTTGTAACTCAGGTCCCACGCGCTATACCTCAGATCGTCGGTGAAATGGTGGTTGGCAAAGCGCTGATTCGATGCCGACGAATGATCGCGCCAAAGTTTCGGATTGTGTCGGTCCTCTCCGAAGACTGCAATTTCATTCTCGACCTGAATCATCAGAATCGTGTGGGTCTCGGCATCGACATCTTTAATGTGTTGCATCAACGCCTGGAACGCCGCGATTTCGCGATCAATAATCGGTTCGTAATCGTAGGAAATTGCGTTTTCGTGGGCAATACCGTCTGCGTCAACTGCGCGCGGATAAGTCTTCTCATCCGACACTATATACATCGGGGCATACAGCTCGCCGGTCAGGTTCCCATAAATGTTGCCATCGGCGCTGGCGTAATGTCCGAACCAGTTCAGGATCAACTTCAAATGATTTCTCTCGGCCATGCTCTTGGCGTGGTCCACATAAGAGAAATCGTAGATGCCTTTTTCCGGCTCAACCATAGACCACTTAATCGGCACTTTTAGAGCATTCAGTCCTAATTTCGCCGCAGCAGGGTAAAGATCGTCATAAGCAGTTTCGGTTTCCTTGTATCGGCCATAAATGAGGTCCCACCAGGGAATCTCGACAGCCAACACAGTGAACGGATTTCCATCAACGTAGAGGATCTTGCGGCCATTGGTTTGTTCGAAATGAGGCATTAGATTTTGAGTTTTCGGTACTTGCCACATTTGTGAGATAGCAGCAAGTGGCGTGCTCTGGGCGAACACGCGAACCCAGCTCTTAACGCTAAAAATAAGGACGATTGCTACCCAGAGCACGGGAAAACGTGACATGCCGGATTTCCACATTGTTCTTCTCCGCTCGATTATGGTTCGCTGACGATCACCAAGTCCCATGGTCCGATCTGTAGGTTCTTGCCGTGTTTTACTGCATTGCCGGTGAGCAGATCGGTACCATCAGTGTATGGGTACGGGACTGTCTGTTCCGCGCCGGAAAAGTTTAGATAATAGTGCAGCAACTTTCCTTCACGATTACGCCCATGCCTGATCTTCACCGCCGGCGGGAGTGTCTGATCCGGGCCGGTCATTCCGAGCCGCTTCAGAAGATCACGAATCAATGCTTCTTGCAGCGTGTCCGATAAAAAGGTGCTTTCATACGTTAGAGTGCCCGAGCCATACTGGTTACGTACAATCGCAGGAAAATGCCAGTACGGGTCGTCAAACCAGGCGATTACCTTTGCTGTATCGGGTACGAGAAACTCTTCCCACACCGAACCGATATAATCGGGCTGCCTGCTGATCCGGACGTCGTCGGTTGAAAGGTGCCGATCCACACGCATCCATCTTGAAGTTGCACCTGGTCGCCAGGTACATACGCTTGGCTGCTTGCTTTTGATAGTGTCGCCCAAGGCGAAGATGTGCTTGTTCCGTTGTTCGTATCATTTCCGCTGCATGATACGTAATACGTGGTTGCATTCGCAGCATGAGGTAGAACCATCAGCACTGCAATATACAGAAGACTTCCAGCCAGTGTGGCGCCCCGGGATTTCGTAGCTATCCTCATGATTACGCTCCTCTTTCTTCATTAGATTGCCCCAATAGAAGGAGACGGATCTGACTTGCGTACGCCAATTACCACCGGTATTGAGCCAGCCCTCATGGTCGATGGTTAAAACTTCAGCAGTTCGGTTGAGGTCGCGGGAATGCTGAATGTGACCTTTCCGTTTGTAAGAATCGGGCTCCCGACGACAACATCGTTGTGCGTAGAGCTGAACTCCCATTGTGTTCCCGTGCCGGTCGTAATAAGGGCGGATAAGTCGGCGGTTACTGTAACTCCGGGACTTCCGCTGTTGTCTGCAATCAAGTAATAGTGGCCAGCCGAGTCCTTCGTCACGACTGAGAGCACGTTATTTATGCTGCTCGTTACCGGATATTCTGGCCGACCACCGACCAATGCACGGGCCGCAATCCGCATCGCATAATATCCAGGCGTGTACGTCTCTGCGCTCGGATAACTGCCATGAATTGCCCCAGAGGTGTAGCCAGTGCCCCAGTCGTAGAGCGAAAACAGGTCGATGCCGTTGATGTAATTGTTTCCAGGCTCAGACCCCTGAATCCACCACCCGATAACATTGTTAGCTGCGCCCTCGCCGTCATAATGGTTCTGCTTGTACGAACCCATTTCGGTGATCCACGCCGGCGCGCCCGTATATCCGTTCGCATTCATATCTGCGCGGAGTGTAGCAATTTCCGCCGGACTACCTCCGTAGTCGTGAAAGTCGAGGGAATCGAAGACGCTCGGACCTTCAGTCTGCATCGCGCTGATCGCCCAGGCGCAACAATTCGAAGTTACAGGCGCATAAATATGCGGAGTCCGGCCGGGCAGATAGTGGCTGTAAACCCACTTGATTGCCTGAGATGTGTAATTGATGAAATCCATGTACTGGGCTTCTGTGCCAGCCCATCCCTGGCCTGAGTTATTCGGCTCATTGTGGACTTCCCAATTGTCCACCACATAGCTATTTCGGACATTGAACCAATAGACGGTTGCAAAAACATGCTCAAACCAGACATTCCAGTCATTCGTTGTTGTTGGTGGGTTCGGTGCCCAGGATGGATTGTTATTGTTGTCCACATTCCTGAGAACAACGATAGGGGTGATGTTATGGGCATTTAAATCGGACATTATTGTGGCAGCGCTCACCGGTGGAATACCCGTGGCCGCGCTCCAACTGTAGTCACTGCCCAGGGGCGGGTTGGTGAAAATATTGTCGAAATACGCCCAATTGATGACGTCAGAATTCGCCTCAATTTGAGCAATGGTTGGTGATCCGTAGGTTGATTCGGCATTGGTTGGTTCCCAGCGCGACATACCGCCATATATGCGATAGGAGTTAATCCCAAGATCCACAAGATCGTTGATGTTGAACTGCGAACTGCCCTCGTTAGCGCCTAAGTATTGTGAAGTTACCCCCTCCTGCGTCGCGGAAACCGTCAATGTGCCGGTTCCGGCGAAGGAGAAAACAGTTAGACAAAATATTGAGGCAAGTACAACGACAGAGCGTGCCAGCCTTTTTTCGGCCTTTCGAAGTGCGATTGGCATTGAATCCTCCTTTAGACCAAGTACGAAATAGGCCGTGACGTGTATGAATGCTCCGTAAACGTTTACTAATCGGGGCTTTTGCTCGCGCTCCTGAACGACTGTTGGCAAGAATGAATCCATAAAAATCGGAGCGGGAGCTGACTAGAGCTCCCGCACAGCCAGTTAAAACTTTAAAAGTAAAGGTGAAGTCCGAGTTGAAGAACGCGCGTCCCCACCTCGCCGTTGGCCGAAATAGTGGACCCTACAGCTCCAAAGTTCGGTGCTGTCGGATCTGCATTAGGCGGAGAAAACTCGGGGTGGTTGAATAGATCAAAAGCGTCCGCTTGGAAAGTCAATCTGGTTCGTTCACCAAGCGGAAGCTTGAAGTCTTTTTGTATGGAAAAATCCACGTCATTGTAATCGGGGTTATGGATATTAGAGAAGTACCGAGGAGTATTTCCGAATGCCTTGGTTGGGTCGCCGGGGCCCGTTAGATCCACCAGCCCAGAGGCTGGGCACGTTCCAGAGAAGTCAAGGGCATTTACATTGAACCAGCTTTGCAGTGTCTGGTGGAATCCTGAAGGCAGCACGCTGCTGATCAGGTTTGGCCGGTCCTCCAATAAATGTGCAGCATTGCAATATCCGTAGGAATTGTCCGTAATTCCGAAGGGAGACCCGCTGCTGATCGTGTAAATCGCACTTAGGCGCCAGCCACCAAAAATATCGCCCGCGGCGCCGCTGTTTAAGAATCTCTTTCCAGGGCCGAACGGCAACTCGACCACCGGCGCGATCGTGAATCGAAGCGGCACATTGCCGGCACTTACAGACCGCTCCGAGGCGCGATTATAGAAATCCTGGCCAAGCACATCGAGGTTACCGAAGCCGCCCCAATCGGAAGAAGAGTCGTCGAGCAATTTACTCCAGGTAAAGTTCGCCAATAACGAGAACCCATGCGAAAACCTGTGATCGACTTTTGCCTGTAGGGCGTTGTAAACCGAGCTTGAAAGTCCCCACCAGCCCGGATTAACCACCAAGTCATAAATATTGCCGCCATTGGCATTCACAGCAGCGGCCGCGTTTGGACAATACGGACTGCTTGTCGCGTTATAACCCAAGGTCGCCGAACTTTCTGGAGTTTGTTGGCAAATGTTATAAGCGTAGTTGATCGGCAGATGCGTACCGTGGCTGCCCACATATCCAATTTGCGCCACCGTATTGCGGCCTAACTGCTGCTCCAGGGTGAAATTCCACAGTTGCATATACGTCGGGGCCTGGTTGCGTGGAGCCCAGTAAGAGAATGAAACATTCCCATTGACTGGAATTGCTGCAGTAATCGCGGAAGGACTGGGGCTGGTGATGGTCGGCAGACTCGACCAGTTGGTGCCCGCATTGATCGGAGTTGTAGCGAGCAGGTTCGGTCCAGGCTGCCCATCACCAGCCCGACCATGACCAGTCGTTCCCGGGAACATTATTCCGTAGCCTCCACGGACTACGAACCCACTCTTCGGATTCCAGGCGAATCCTACGCGCGGCCCAAATTCTTTCATTGATCGGTTAAACGGAGTCGCCGGAGCGTTTACGCCGAATTGCTCCCACACCGCCGTATACGGATTAAAGAAAGCATCGCCGTTATGCAGCTCATGGAACGAATCATCGATCTGATATCTAAGTCCCAGGTTCAGCGTTAGCTTGGAAGTTGCTTTGTAATCGTCTTGCAAAAATTCAGCGAAGGCCCATGCGCGCGAAGAGACGAACGCGTTCTGAACCTGGACTGAACTGTTACCGCTCAAGTCTCCAAACAGAAAATCCGCAAACCCGCTCCCATCACCCGAAATACCTGCGGATGTTTGGGAGCCGGTGAAGGCGAAACTGCCGACGACTCCATTCGGTTGATAATTATCAATCGAATAGTGCCGGAATTCAGTTCCGATTTTGATGCTATGCCTGCTCAGAACTTTTGAAACCATATCGCTGAACTCGAGCGTCGATGCGGGTTCATACAGCGTTTCGCCGGTCGCAAACCCGTTAAACCCCGTGATGCTCACCCCGGGCGTGCCGCATTTACTTCCGCCGCTGGTATTGGGAACACTCGACAAGCAATTTGGAATACCATTGATTCCAAAATCGGCAGGGGAAGTATTGCCTTGTCCATAGGTAGCCCGATCGCCGATGCGGTGCATGTAGCCGAAACGAAAATCGTTCAACATGCTTGAAGTGAAAGTATGCGTCCACCCAATGGTGACTGTGTTATCGCTGGTTTGGCTGATCTGTTCGCCCGCCGGACCGATTACTAAGTCATAGTTAATACCAGGCCCCGCCTCACGGTGGAAGACGCCGAAAATCTTGTCCTTTTCGGAAATGCTGTAATCGATGCGAGGATTGAACCGGTTCAGTGAACTGGTGAAGGGCGAGCTATAGTTCACGCCGGCTGTTCCAGGATTGGTGGCTTCTCCGGGCGCATTGGGCGTAGGAAACAATGCCAAGAGTTTCTGCGAAACCGGGCTGATAGAAGTGATTATGTTGTAGGGAACAGGGGTTGCCGTGCCGGGATAATAGACCTGTCCCGTGCCAGTGCATGTTCCCGTGCTGTCAAATCCGGAAGCGCACAAAGCAGACAGATCTCCACTGCGAAATGCAGCATCAGGAACAAAAGCTTCCGCTGCTGAACTGCTCCCGTGCGTGCGAATTCCTTGATAATCGGTAAAAAAGAACAGCTTGTTTTTGATAATCGGCCCGCCGATCGTACCGCCGAATTCGTTGTAGTTGAATGGGTTCTGCTTCACGCCAGGTTGAAGAAAATAATCTCGTGCGTCGAAATTCTCATTACGGTTGTATTCGTAAGCTGAACCGTGAAAATTGTTCGTGCCGCTCTTGGTCACGGCGATGAGCAATCCGCCTCCGGTCTTGCCGTATTGAGCAGACATGGAGTTTTCTTCGACACGGAATTCCTGGATCGAATCGATCGCAGGACTGAGCGTCTGTCCACCAAATACCGGTGCTTCGATCGTGGTGCCATCTAACTGATAATCCTGGTCGCGCGGGCGGTCGCCGTTGATGCGCAGGTTGTCATTCCCGTATCCGCCTTGCCCGACCTGTTCTGTCACGCCCTCCGCCAGGGGAATCAGGCTGAAGATGTTTCGGCCACTTGAACTCTGTGTCGGCAAGTCTTCAAGGGACTGTTGGTTTACCGTCTGGCCCAGGTCCGATTCTTGTGTTTGTAACAGCGGAGTATTTGCGGCAGTAACTTCCACAACCTGACTAGCTTGACCAATCGAAAGTTGCAAATCGACCTTAGGTCTCGAGTTGACTTCTAGTAATACATTGTTGACCTGGGCCGTGCGGAAGCCTTGAGCCTCGGCTTGCACTTTGTATGTGCCAGGATTCAAGCTGTTCGCAACATAGACGCCAGCCCCATTGGTCTTCCAGGTTGTAGTGACGTTGGTGGCGACATTCGTTACCTTCACAGTGGCGTTGGGTACGGCTGCGCCACTCTGGTCAGTGATCTCACCGCTAATGCTGCCGAAGAAGCCTTGAGCAAGGAGTTGATTGGTGCAAAGGAGAAGTAGAAAAACGACTCCACAGAGCGCGCAGTTCGCATATTTCATATTTCCTCCGGCGGAGCACATTAAGCGGATCGGCTACGATTGAATCGCCCGTGATCGGGCGGAACGTCGAAACGCGAAAGCCAGAAATCGTTTTCCCATATGGCGGTAAATTTTTTCTCACGATTAAGGGGGGGTTGTCAACACCTTTTTTTCACAATCCCAGAAGGCTGCGAATTTTAAAGAGCGCAACTCTGGGGACCAGCGCCGGGGTATGGCCTTCAATCAGGTTCACTCGACATTTCGGCCAAAAAATTCCCTCAACTTTTACAGTTTCTCCTGCGGCGGGTGCGAGGTGGACTGACGCACCGTGAGTCTTGTTTGGACACGGTAGTTGGGTTCAGGGCTGCGGGGCTGTGCTTCGAGATGGTCTCGCAAAGCGAATACAGCACAGCGGGCCAGTTCGTGGCGAGACATCTGCACTGATGTAAGCGGTGGCAGAGTAAAACGCGCAATATTCACGTCGTCAAAGCCGATTATCGAGACATCTTCAGGGACGCGGATACCTGCTTTGTGTAGGGCGTGCAGAATGCCAATTGCTGTCATGTCATTTGAGGCCATTATGGCGGAAGGAATATTTCCGCTATTTAGAACAGAGGTCATTGCGGCGATGCCGCCCTCCAGCGTGTGAGCGCCTTCACACAGCCATTCAGCATCCGGCCTGATTCCGATCTCCGCTACAGCGCGCAAGAAAGCACGTTCTCGTTCCTGTGCCGAGCGTAACTGGAGTGGTCCGCTGATGAAACCAATGCGGCGATGACCAAGTACCGCGAGGTGCTGGACACCTTCGCGGATACCGTGGAAGTAATCCACTTCGATGGTGCTGAAACGAGATCCCTGGGGCGCGGCATCCACAAACACAAGCGGGATATCGCGTTCAGCAAAACGCTCCAGGAGAGGAGCCTCTATGCCGAAGGTCATGATCGCTACACCGTCGACATTGCGCTCCAGCATTCTTTGTACGCAAAGCTCCATTCGATGGGGGTCGTAATTGGTGGATCCAATCAGGATTTCGTAGCCATTCTCGACCGCCACATCTTCAAAGCCTTGAATCAGCTCGGGGAAAAAAGGATTGGTGATCTCCGAAACGATGAGGCCCAGTATTCGGGACCGCCCGGATGCTAGGGCACGCGCCTGGCTATTCGGGGAATAGCCGAGTTCTTCGATCGCCTTCCAGACGCGACGAGCGAGTTTGGGATCGACAGTTGGAGTGTTATTGATCGTGCGTGAAACTGTGGCCGTGGACAGGCCAGCGAGGCGCGCGACGGCGTGGATATCCGGCCTGAGTGGCGCATCCGGAAATCGTTTTCCCATGCAGATGCGGAACTCTACTCTTCTTTGCCATCGGCATCAACAACTTTCTCAACGGACTTATTTCCTGTACATCAACGGCCCACACGCGTCTGGTTTCACGGTATATACAACCGATGCAAAGTCATCCCGGATTGCACGTGTCCTCTGCTTCTTTGATGTAGAACAGTGCTCAGCTCTTGTGGCACTCTTCAGGACGATCAAAACTATTGCACCTGCGCTATGAACCCCTGGGTGATTGTAATTTTTGCGCTTTGCCTCGCCGCCATTCTGTGGATCGGATGGGGGGCCCGGCGCTCATGGTCTTCCTCGAACGATTACCTGAACGCCTCTCGCTCCATATCGCTTTGGGCAGCAGCGCTTGCGTTTCTTGCTTACAACTGCGGCTCCATCGAAGTAATCGGTATGAGCGCCATGGCTGCCCAATATGGTGTTCAGGCTTTTCATTTTTATTGGATCGGGGGCATTCCAGGCATCATTTTTATGGGTCTCGTTGTCTTGCCTGTGTACATGCGGACTGGCGCGCGCAGCGTTCCCGAGTACCTGGGCACGCGTTTCGGCCCTTCGGTACGGCTTCTGAATGCATGTGTTTCCATCGTGGGCACGATCTGCTTCTCCGGCGTGGCGCTGTACACACTTGCCCAGGTATTGCACATAATCCTTGGATGGCCATTCCTGCCCAGCGAACTGGCCTGCACTGCAGTCGTCCTCATGTATGTATTGGCTGGCGGAGTTCGTGCCTCGATCCTTACTTCAGTGTTTCAGCTATTCGTCATGGTTGCCGGTCTCACGCCGCTGTTGTTTTTTACGTTCCAACTCAATGCGGGAACCTGGGCTCACCGAAGCGATCGCTGGCATTTGTGGAAGCCGCTGCCGTTTTTTGCCCCGCGCGCCCCGCTCGATCGCATCGGCGTACTGCTGGGCCTCGGGTTCGTTATCAGCTTCTCCTACTGGTGCACCGACTTTGTAATGATCCAGCGGGCGTTGACGGCCCGAACCGCAGAGGACGCGCGCAAGGTGCCCTTGCTCGCGGGCTTCGGGAAGATGGCGATCGCATTCCTGGTTGTAGTGCCCGGGGTGGCGGGGCCGATGTTGCTGCACAAGAACGTATCTTTCGATCAGATCCTGCCGGCACTGATAGTTTCAAAGTTCGGACCTGCTTTGCTCGCTCTTGCCACTGCGGCACTTCTCGGAGGAATGATGTCTTGGTTGGCGGGAAATGTCTCTGGATTCTCCGCATTGTGCGTTGAGGAGGTCTATCGCCGATTAAGACCAAATCGCTCCGAGCGGCACTATATTCGCTCCGGCCACTTCGCAGTGCCGGCATGCCTGCTGATTGCACAGTCCACCACTTATGCGAGTTTCGCGTTTCGCGACATTATGGAATTTCTGCAACTCATCGTCGCGTTCTTCTATGCGCCTGTATTCGCTGTGGTAATAGCGGGCCTTTTCAGCCGGCGAACATCGGAACGCGGCGCCTTCGCCGGCATCTGCACCGGCATCCTCTCTGCATTTGCGATTCAGGCAGCATTCTGGATGCGCTTCGTCTCTTTCGGCAGCCAGATGAGCGCGGATTTTTACGAAGCAGTTCTTAGCTTCTGCGTAGGCATTTGCACTTGCGTGCTTATAAGAAGGACCCCGCAGCCAACGGTTAACAGCATTTGGTTCGACAGGGAGCTGCGCCGAAAGCTTCGCCCCTCGCCACGACTCGCTCTGCTGAGCGCGACGCTACTTGGTGTTTGCGTGATTCTGAACATAATTTGGTGGTAGCGATCACATCGTCCGACCCAGGAAGCACTCGCGGTCAGGCAAGAACTGGCGACAACTCAGTCTTTCGCGAGCGGGCTTTGCGCGGGAGCGCTTCAGCCGCTTCTCTTGGCGAATCCGTAGACTGCCTCACCACTAGGTGTGTGTCCACTCGAATCGAGCTCCGCGACCGAGCAGATTCTTCCCCCCAGAGGATTTGGAGTCCTTTGAAAGCGGCCTTGGCCAACTCCTGACGCGACATCCGCACTGTCGTCAGAGGCGGGTTCATGAACTCGGCCAAATGAATGTCGTCGAAGCCTACCACAGACATGTCGCGAGGAACCTGGATGCCGCCTTCGGCCAACACTCGCAATACTCCGACGGCCATCATGTCGTTCGAGCATACGATCGCCGTCGGGCGCGGTTCCAGGCTCAGGAAATGAAGGGCAGCCTGCGTGCCACCTTCGAAGGTGTGCTCGCCAATGAAGACCGGCGCTTTCCCCCCAGTCAGACCTATCTTTTTCATCGATTGCAGAAAGGCATCCTTGCGGCGAAGATTTGTTAAATGTGGCATGGGACCGCTCGCGAAACCAATCCTACGGTGTCCCAGCACCGCCAGGTGCTGGACTGCTTGGTCGATTCCACGTCCGTAATCTACTTCCAGAACCAAGGAACGCTCGGCCTCGGCGCTGACATCAATCGTCACCAGAGGGATCTGTTCCTCAATTAGTTCGTCGAGAAAATGGGACTCGGCCCGGAACGTCATAACAGCTACACCTTCCACCCTTCTCTGCGCCAATCGACGGATGAAGACTTTCGCACGTTCCCGGTTGTAGTTGGTCGAACCTACCATCACCTCGAAGTCGTGCTCGCCAGCAACGTCCTCAAAGCTTTGCATCAATTCGGGAAAGAATGGATTAGTAATCTCCGACACCAGAAGTCCCAGGACGCGGCTTCGTCCGGAGACTAGAGCACGGGCCTGCGGGTTAGGCGTGTAGCCTAACTCCTCAATGGCTTGCCAGACTCGCTTCGCAAGATGCTTTGCAACTGTTGACTGCCTGTTGGTAACTCGCGAAACCGTGGCGGGAGAAACGCCTGCACGTTGCGCAACCTGGGTGATATCTACGCCACCACCCCTTGTCTTTCTTCCGTCGAGGATACGTGCGCTCATAGTGAGTATTTTTCCGTGAAATACAAGAGTTCTCCTCGAAGCTAGCTCGTGCGACGCGGCTGAACCGGATACAGTTCTCATCCGGGCGTGCGGCTCCCCAAAACAGTAGAGACACGAAAATACTATCGCTGAGGAGTTTCTGTCATTGTCTCGATCCTTTTTTATAATCTGGGAATCGATTTGCCGCAAGCCGAGTCGCGGATTCGGCAGGCAGGCACCGAGAAGGCGAAAATTAAAGTGCAACCCAGTCCTTACCAACCATCCGTAAAAGACTTTGAGTAGAGCATCACGGCTTCGCTTCTTCAATAAAAACAAGTTCGGAGCTGTTCTGGAGCGCCAAATGGACGCGCAATCCCGAGCTCATTAAGTTGGAGCCAGTCAGCTTTTGATCGGGGCTAGTGTGATCTTGGAAATGAATCGCATAGTGATCGGACGCTTTGAGTCCTTTCAGCACAAACGCATGCATATTCTGGTTTCGAATCGTGCCGCGGAATGCGTACACCGCACCTCGCTTCTGCTGCACGTCCCAATACTCAATACCATCCCAGTGCACACCATCTGGGCGCGGCGAGATGTGATAGAGATTGGCATCGCGAATAAGCCGACGTAACTTTTTCTTGTATAACTCGATTTCTTTCTTGGCTTCTTCGTGTTGTTCGGAACTCCAGAAGCTAGTGTCAATCATGATTGTCAGCCAGCCCATCATGCCGCTACGCAACATATAGCGGAAGTTCTCGATGCGAGGTGTCGGCCATTTCTCGACATAACTCTCAAGCATGGCGGCGGGGAGTACATGACTTGTGTCGTAAAACGCGCGCCGGTTGGAGAGTGGGTCGTAGGTATCGGTGATCGAGAAATAATCACCGTGAGCAGCGCTGCCAAAATCCACCATGCGCCCGCCATCCGCACAAATTTCAAAAAGCAATCCGGGATGATTTTTGCGCAATTGCGAATAAATGTCGTAATAGGCACGCACCGCGTGGTAGCTCACATCGCTGGAGTTCGAGCTATCAACCCAATAGGCCCCCCAGGATTTGTACACGCACATGTTCAGGGGATCCGGCGGGGCATGAGGATGGTCGGTTCGCATGCAGCCGTGTGCCACGAGATAGCCGTCGTGCTCCAACATGTCAAGGTGGTAGTCGGTAACAATACGTTCGACCTCACGCTGCGCCCATTCCTTTGCTTCGGGCACGCCGAGGTCAATCGTTTGTCCTTTAAACGGCTCGGGCTGCCAGCCTTTCGGAACGTCGGTTACCATCCAGTCTCTGACCTTGGGATCGCGCGCGTTCAAGGCGCCGGCTCCAGTTGAGAGACCTGCTTGTGTCCAATCTACCCAAAGTCCGAACTTCAGCCCGTGCTGATGCGCATCGTCCGCAATAGCAGCTAACCCGTGCGGAAATTTCTGCGGCTTCGGACGCCAATCGCCTACTGCACGAAACCAGCCAGCATCGACATGGAACATATCGACGCCAAGGGCAGCATCATCATCGATCATGCGCTTGGCAATCTCTTCGTTCACCGCCATGCCTCCGCCCCAGCTGTTGTTTACGACAAGTGGGTAATTGGGATTGCTCCAGGTTTTCGGATTTCCAAGCACGGCACGCACCCATGGACGCAGTACGTTTCCGGCGCCGTCCGGGCCATCGCGAAATCCACCTAGAAAAATTGTGGGAGTTTCGAACGCTTCGCCCGGCGCGAGCCGCGTGCGGAATAGGCCTGGGTTGGGATTCAAACCGAGGGCACCGCGCAGGGAATCTTTTTTGCGCTCAACTGTGATGCGTGTACGTCCGCTGAATTCAATTCCGGCGTACCATCCGCTCTGTGCCGAATCTTTATCTTGAACCAGAGTGAAAGGAATAATTTCACGGGGCTGATCATTGCTCAAATCGCCATAGGTGCTGGAAGTTCCAGTCCACGAGTACCCTTCAGGGAGAGAGACCTCGTGTGTGCCGACCGTCGAGGGAGTATTCGCTCCTTTTTCGACGTACAAATGCTTGAGCCGAACGCCAGGATCGATCTTCCAATCAAAAACAAAACTGTCCTGCATAGGGACCCAAATCTCGCGATCGCCTAAATTCTCGATTCGGATTGCATGTTCAAGAGGGCCGAAGTCAGCCTTCGCACACCAAGACCACGTGAGACGGAGATGCGGAGTGACCGAGTCGTAAACGAAAGAAGCATTTTGACCGTCGCTACGGGTTGCGTTGCGATCTAACTGCCATTGGATAGGCACATCTTTTCCGTCAACTTCGACTGATTTAATCAATGATTCGGGCGCCCTGTTTTGCCAAGGGGTCTGGCCGGGAACTTGAAGACTGAGAAGTTGGGGAGCGTCAGGGCCAGCTCGCAGGAATATGATCGTGCCCGAAGTGTGAAGCTGAACTGTCTGGCTGAATCCGATTATGGAGATGGAAAGAAAGCAGAGCGAAAGCAAAGCCCGCACATAGCCCATAGACGAAAGCTCTCCGGGAAAAGCTTTTCAGGATAACCGAAATTTGCCGTCCAGGTCAGATAAACCGCTTAACGCGTACAGTTCTCAAAACGGCATTTATGGCCCGTGACATTAGGATGATTTCTCTCAGGCACTTCTGAGAAATTTTGCCTCCTTTGGTTAGAGTTAAAAGGAGGATGCAGAATAATCTTGACATTCAACTTTGACCAGCGATAACGTTTTCTCGATTTTATTTCTTTGAGACCTTTTGGAGTTCTCGAGAGTAAGAACCTAGGGGAGGTAGCCGCCATGAAGCGACTCTCGTGCTTTTTTCTCGCCTTTTGTTTCTTGTCCTGCACAGTTCTTCTATACAACTATCCGGCAGCGGCACAAAGCAACCGCGCCACGATAACCGGAACCATAACCGATTCCAGCGGAGCGGTGGTCGTCGGTGCTCAGGTAATCGCCAAGAATTGGGACACAGGAGTCGAGACCAAGACGACTTCTAACGATCGAGGGATATATTCAATCCTCAACCTGCCGCCCGGGACGTACGACCTCTCAATCAGGATGACGGCCTTCAAGCCGGTGGATTTTCCGCACATCAATTTGATATTGGACCAGGTCGCGGAGTTAAACGCGTCCCTCGTGCCAGGGACAAGCATGGAAGCCGTGACGGTGACCGCAGGTGCGCCAGTACTTGAAACTGAGACTTCGACGATCAGTACGAATATGAACGGCGATGTTGTAACTGACTTGCCTTTGAATGTCTATGGTGGACGTCAGGCCGAATATTTTGCCGTGGCGCTCGCCGCAGGGTATTCGCCGCTTAGTGATCCATATACAGCGGTCATCAATGGCAATCAAGGTTTCACCAAAGACTTCACCGTCGATGGCACGTCGGGTACTGCACAAATCCAGGGGGACATTTTTGAGAGCGGCCCCAGCATGGAGGCGATCGAAGAACTGCATGCCGAAACCAGCGGTTTGAGCGCGAAGAACAGCATCACCAACGGTGGCGTAATCATGATGGGGCTGAAATCGGGGACTAACCAGTTCCACGGGAGTGTGTTTGGTTATGGACACAACGAACTGCTGGACGCGAACACATTCGATAATGACCACTTGAAGTTACTCTGTCTCGCGGGTGACAAAACTGCCTCCCTGCCGTGCGGCTATTACAACAAAAGCGAGTCGCGGTTCTGGGATTGGGGCTTCAGTGCTGGAGGCCCAATTATTAAAAACAAGACATTTATTTTTGGCGCTTTTGAACGTTACCAACAAAATGACTTTACGCCTGGAGGTTTTGGAACTGCTGCCACTGTGCCAACGCCGGCTTTCCTGGGCGGTGACTTCGGAGCGCTGCTTGGTTCACAGCTTTGTAGCGATGGATCTGTATCTCCCTGCAAGAATGGAGCAACTCTGGCAACGGTCACAAATGATAGCGGGCAAACTGTACCACTTGTGCAAGGAATGATCTTTGATCCCACTACCGGCAATGTTTTTACCGGCAACGTGATTCCATCGGCGATGTTCAGTTCGGTTTCCACGAAGATTGCGGGGATTTACCAAAAGTACTATGCCCCCGAAAGGCCGACATCGTTAAATAACGACCGTCTTCCGGCGAGCAATTCACCCGCGCAAACCCCGAACGAGATCGACATAAAAGTTGATCACAACCTTACTCAGAACGATCGCCTCAGTGGCTCCTGGATCTACAACCATCGTCCTCGCACGTTGGTCGATTCAGGTGGAGTTTGGCAGCCAGGAAGCATAGATGGCGGACCTTTGGCTGATGCTCGCGTACAGATGGTGAAGGCAAATGAGTTCCGCGTGAGCGAATCCCACATGTTTTCGCCAAGTGTATTGAACGTTTTCAATGCCACATACAACTGGTACTGGAACGGGTCACAACCCACGATAGGGACTGATTTTCCGCAGCAGTTAGGATTCGGCAGCACCGGTGCCTCGAACTTCCCCGCCATTAACTTTGGCCCGGCAGCCTGGAATGGCGATCAGGAAACCAGCATCGGCAATACCTGGCAGGGCTACTACGTCGGTGCCACATTCATATATGGTGACGAACTAACGTGGATAAAGGGGCGTCACAGTTTCACATTCGGGGGCGATTTCCGGGCAATGGAGATCAACAGTCATTCCGGATCGGGCACTTTGACGATGAATTTCCAGCCGAACTTTACGGCAGATCCAAACGGGACATTTTCAGGCAGTACGGGCTTCGGCTTCGCTGATTTTCTCTTGGGCGATGTAACCAACGCCTCTGAAAGCACTCCATATAACCTGTACGGGCGGCGCAAAGCGATGTCGCTTTACGTCCAAGATGATTTCAAGGCTACGCACAAACTCACGCTCAACATGGGCCTGCGCTGGGATCTCAATTTCCGCTTCCACGAAAAATATGGCAACTGGGCAAACTTTGATCTGAATGCCATTGATCCAAACCTTGGAATTAAAGGCGCAATTGTCTACGCGAAGAACGGCAGCGACAGTTTCGAAAAAAATCAGGACTTCAAGAATTTCGGTCCGACGATTGGTTTCGCCTATAACCCATGGCAAAAGGTTGTGTTCAGGGGATCATTTGGGATTCAGTATGTGCCAATCGGGATCCAGTACTGGGAGGGCACACCGTACGCATTTGATCCCGGCCAACGCGGAACCAATGCCGCCCCGGGAACCTTCAATTGGGACGGCGGTTATCCGGGCGTCTTTACCCCGGGCACCAAGAGCCCGACTCCCGCGCTCGCTCAATTCCCAGTGGTAAACATAGATCCTAACTCGCTGCGTGCGCCTTACACGGACACATTCAACTTGGGTGTGGAATACGAACTAACCAACAGCAGCCGCATCGAAGCCACTTACATCGGAAATCGAGGCCATCGCCTGCAGGACTCGAACCTTGCCTACGATCAGCCAAACCCCGGCCCATTCTTTAAGCTGTTTAATTCGGATCCGGCCCACGCCAATTTTCAGAGCTATGTTTGCGATGCTGCAACGGCGGCGGCAGTGTCACAGGCATCAGGGGTGAATGTCCCCTATCCTTATAATGGCTTCTGTGCTCCAGCCTTTGCGGCTCTCGCTCCTTATCCGCAGATCCAGTCAGACTGGGCCAACTACTGGTTCTACCCAACGCTGCAATATGTCGGTTTGGGCCGGGGGCAATCCTATTACGATTCGTTAGTGCTTCATTACTTCAAACGCTATAGCAATGGCCTGTTTGCGGATGTGAGTTATACGCTCTCACGGCAGGAGGGCGATACATTCACCAACTTCGGAGAAAACTACGATATCGGCTTCAACAGCATTCAAAATTACAACAACCTCGCAGAAGCCGCTCATACACTCTCTCCTTACGATCAAACTCACGTAATAAAGGCCGGGATCTCTTATGAACTTCCATTCGGGCGTGGTCACACCTTGCTGGGCACCTCTAACCATGTCGTGAATGCGATCATCCACGGTTGGAGGATCAATCCGCTGCTCACGTATGCAACGGGAAAGCCGCTCACGTTCTACTCCACCAATGTTTATGGGTTTTATTACGGCGATCCCGCTTGGCCAGCAATTTACGACAATTATGACTTGTCAAACTATAGCGGACGGCAGTTTTCTCCGAGCAAATACCTTTTCCCGACCATTGCTGATCCTAATCCTTCGCAGAACCGCTACCTCCCGGAAAGCATTGCGACAAATCCAGATCCCGGCCAGTTTGGCACTGGTCCATCCAGGATCAGTACACTGCGAGGCTTCGGCTTAGATCGAGAGGACGTGGCTATTCACAAAGGGTTTGCGATGGGAAAGGACGGACGCTACACGCTCGATTGTGGAGTGGAATTCTACAATGTGCTCAACCGTCATGCGTTCGCGGACCCCAACACCGGCTCTCCCGGCTCCCCAAACTTTGGACTTGTGCTTGGGGACAATGGATCTCCACGGAACGGACAGTTCGAAGCGCGGTTCCGATGGTAGTACAGTGGTGAACCTATCTGAGCAACTGGGTCACAACCGGTTGCTCAGAGACTTTCTTAGATTCCCGATTCCAGTGTTGTCTCGTTTCGTGCGTTGTATCGAATTGTTGCTATTGTTCAGTTCGGCAGCGTTGCCTGTAGCCGCGAACACACACGCGGTTTCCTATTACGTGGATTGCTCCTATGGAGCGGACACGAACGCGGGCACTTCGGAATCGCAGCCGTGGAAGACGCTCGCGCAATTGAATCGCATGCACTTCCTGCCCGGCGACTCGGTCTTTTTTAGGCGCGGGACGATCTGCGATGGCATGCTGGAACCGCAGGGATCCGGCGCGCCGGGCCAGCCTATCAGTATTGGGGCGTATGGAACTGGGCCATTGCCACTGATTCGCGGCGGAGAAAATCCTGCCGCAATAAGACTTTTCAATCAACAGTATTGGGACATTCATAACATCGAGGCGGTCGGTGGCAGTCCTTACGGAATCTTCATCGGTGGGAGCAAGGGAGAACTGCATCACTTCCGAATCAAAGATATCGTCGTACACGACGTGCCCGGTGAGCCGAAGACTAAAGAATCTGGACTTATCGTAATCACCGGCAGCGGAGGATCTGCGACTATTCACGACGTGGTGATTGATGGCGCCACCGTCTACAACACATCGCAATGGGCCGGAATCATCATCGTTGGGCAGCAGTGGAGTGACTCATCTCCTGATCCGCGCGGCGGAAGTGACTTCACAGTTCGCAATTGCATCATTCACGACGTTGGGGGGGATGGCATCCTGATTACCACCCTCAAGCACGGACTCATCGAAAAGAACGTCTCCTGGAACACCGGAATGCAACCGACCGAAACTATTGGCACTCCCGACGAAATGTGGGCATGGATGTGCGACGACTGTGTCGTTCAGTACAACGAGGGGTATCTGAGCGACTCGCCCGGCGTGGACGGCGGGGTCTTCGATATCGACTACGGCAATATTAACAATATTATTCAGTACAACTACGCTCACGATTCGCAGGGTTACTGCGCTTCGGTATTCGGATCGGCGGGCCCGGTCGGAAACAGTGTGAACAGCGAGGTCCGTTACAATCTCTGCATCAATAACGGCAGGAGCCCGCGGTTGGCAAAGCGTCAAGGCGCGATTTACATCTCCACATGGAACAACGGCTTCTTGGACGGAGTAAAGATCCATCACAACACGATCTATTGGAACCCGCCGGGTGATTTTCCTGCATTGGTATCTGATGCCCAAGGGACCGGTAGTCGGGAAAACATATTTGATAACAATCTGATCATCTCTACTGTCCCGGAATTCGGCGGGCCCAATTCGTTCCTGAAGCTCGATGGCAATCTCTATTGGTACATCGGAACCAAGCCTCCTTCCTGGACGTACGACGGGAAGACTTACACAGGATGGGAGCAATATCACAGTACCAGCGGACAAGACGCGCATGGGATTTTTGCTGACCCAAAGCTCACGCCGGATTTTCGTCTGCGGCCGACCTCACCCGCGCTGCGCGCCGGTATTTCCTCGGAAGGATGCGCGAAGGACATTTTTGGGATCGTTCCGCGTGAGAATTTTTGTGCAATCGGCGCTGCTACCGTGTCTTCCTCAGATAACGCAGCCCAAGACTCTCGCGGAGACAGCCTAAATGTACCAACTGGGCGGTGGTCGCTTTGCTCCTTTCTCGACATCAGTTCGGACAACGACAATCCCTCACGCAGTCAAGTAGTCGTTCTAGAAAGCATGCTGAATCAATATGCTGGCAAAGGATTATACGTGTGCGTCATAGCCGAAAACTCGGGACCAACTGCGAGCGTGATAGAAAATCGTTCACACGACTGGCACGCTGAAAATATCCGGTTTGTGGGGGATCCTACATCCAGGATGGCGGAATCCCATTCAGTGCTCGCTTACCCCATAACCTTGTTGTTCTCGCCTAATGGTAAGGAGGTTTCTCGTTGGGGTGGATTTGCTTCGGGTATCGAACTGGGTTTGAAGTTGCGAAAGCTTCTTGGCGCACCCTCAGGGACAGCTTACATTGATCAGTTTGGAAACTAAGACACGAAATACTGGTACTCAGAATATGGGTACTTACCCTTGGCCAGTCGCACAAAAAAGTACCCACTCTCTGTTGCGTATCAGCGTGACAGTTTGCTCTCTGCTCTTCGGATTGCTTGTTCCGGTTTGCTGGGCAGACCCGATGTTGCCACACCTGTTCAGCGATCACATGGTGCTACAACAGCAGCGGCCGATCCATGTCTGGGGGAAAGCGGACCCGGAAGAAAAAATTACAGTCACGCTTAGCTCCGAAACTGAAACTGCTGAAGCCAATTCGTCCGGTACCTGGTCGATTGAGCTACCTGCGATGTCCGCTGGCGGGCCTTTCACGCTAAAGATCAGTGGAAAAAGCAACGTTGTCTTCAAAGACGTCATGATTGGCGAGGTTTGGATTGCTTCCGGCCAGTCGAATATGACCTTCTCGTTGTATGGCGCTGACAACGGGCCCGAAGAAGTCCGCAAAGCCGATTATCCCGACTTGCGCCTGTTCATGGTCGCGAAGAGACCGTCGCCGTCTCCGCAGGAGGATACTTTGCCCGCGAGCTGGGAGATTTGCACGCCCGATTCGGCAAAGGAGTTCTCCGCCGTCGCATATTATTTTGCGCGCGAGTTGCACCGCAAAGTAAACGTGCCAGTCGGAATTATCGAGACCGCTTGGCCTGGCACCACTATAGAAATGTGGATGCCGCCATCTGCTTTGCAGCCCGTGCAGGCTAAATTCGGAATCTCGCCGTCGAGCCCGGTATCAAGTGGAGACCGAGAGCCGTTCAACCTCGAATTCGACGATTTCGAGTTGCTCCGCGACGGTGAAGGAAGTCTCCAAAAGACATTCAGCAACTTCGACGATGCTACTTCGCGCGATTCGTTTGGTGGTTACTGGAGCTATAACTGGTCCGACGCCCCCGCTACCTCATTCAACCTGGTAAGTCCCGGGCGAGGCGAAAACGGGCATGCGATTCGGGTTTCTGGTGGACTGGATGCGTCGGACGATTCGCGCCTGACCGCGCGTTTGCACGCCGATAATTCTCCGGCGGACTTGACCTCGTATACAGGATTACAGTTCTGGGTCCGAGGCAACGGATCTTTTCGAGTTCAGACTTTTCAGCCCACAATCACTGACTGGGACAACTACTCGAGCAAAAGTTTCCAGGGAACATCCGACTGGCGGCCCGTGGTCGTCAAGTTCAACGATCTTCGTCAGGACGGCTGGGGCGTAGTCAAAGAACTCACGTTAAATTCTATTTCGGACTTCGTAATCGAATGCATGCCGGCAAGTGGATTCCCTCCGGTACGCGATTCCGACCTGTACAACGGGATGATTGCGCCGATACTGCCATACAATTTTCGCGGAGCAATCTGGTACCAGGGCGAGAGCAACGCTCTCAGCGCATACGAATACCGCCAACTGTTACCTGCCCTGATTAACAACTGGCGCGGCTCAACGAAATCCATTTTCCCATTCTTGATCGTTCAATTGCCGAACCACGGCGCCATTCCACAGGAGCCCGGCGACTCTGCATGGGCTGAACTGCGCGAAGCTGAATTCATGACTGCCCGCAACGTGCCGAATACCGGACTCGCAGTCACGATCGACGTCGGCGATCCGAACGATCTGCATCCCCACCGTAAGTTGGAAGTAGGCGAGCGGCTTGGGTTATGGGCGTTGGGCACAACTTACAAGCAAAACATTGTTTATTCCGGCCCTCTTTATCAGTCCTCGGGCGTCGAAGGGAATAAAGTCATCCTTCAGTTTGCCAACATCGGCAGTGGCTTGGTGGCCAAGGGTGATTCATTACGTGGTTTTGCTATTGCCGGAGCGGACCACAAATTTTATTGGGCAAACGCAACCATTCAGGGGAGCACTGTCGCGGTTTCGAGCGAGCAAGTGCCGCATCCGGTTGCAGTTCGATATGCCTGGGGAGATAGTCCAATCTGTAATTTATTCAACGAAGAAGGTCTGCCTGCATCCCCCTTTCGAACAGACGATTGGCCGGGCATTACGATCTCAGGTATGGTCCGTCAGTGACTTCCTGGAAGGCGTGGGACAAGCGGCAGACGCCCCCACGAAATCCAACTCGACTGAATTCGACCGACACAATGAGCGATATGCTTCCATAACAATGTCCCCTCCTGCCGGCAGTAGGTGAGTGTCGCTGGCAATCGCCAGGCTCGGGAAAGATCAAAATCACTGATCAACCGCGGGTTGACCATACGTGAGCAACTTGAACAGTTTCGATTGGAACAGGCCGCACGTGTAGCGAGAAAAAAGGAGGAGGAGCTCTTTCGGCTTTGGTCGGTGATTCTTAAAGCAAAACCTGGATTGAAAAGGGGAAAGAGAATCCCATCAAGTATCACAGCTACGGGTCAAGGGGAACCGCATAGCCTTCGCGATCTCTGGAGCGCCGATTGGTGACTTAATCGGGCAAGCGAGACTCGTGAAGTCTGATGATTTGGTCCGAGTGACCGGAGAAGTCGAGTACGCTACTAATGCTGAAATTGTTCTTTATGTACGGACTTGGTATTCGAAGGACATACCAGAAAGCGGCGCCTTAACCATTGACGTAGAAGCCGCCAAGTTCGCGATCGAAAGACAACGCGCTGCATTGGAAGCGGTCAAATTCAATCGAGGGATTCGGTCGGACCTTGGAAAACTATGCATTCATCCTGAAGTGAGTCAGGAGCCTCTGCCGATTGAATTCCTATCGCCAGTTCAACCGAAGCTAGACGCGCCGAAGATCAAGGCGGTCTCCGCAGCTTTGGCACACGAGATTTCCTGCTGGTTGAAGGCCCCCCTGGAACAGAAAAACGACGTTCATCACCGAATTGATCCTGCAATCCCTGAAGAGGAACCCCGAATGGCGCATTCTGCTAACCTCGCAAACCCACGTGGCTTTGGATAATGCACTGAAAAATCTGATTCCTGCCGGCAAAACACACAAGATCGTTCGCATCGGCCGTTCAGAAAATTCCAAAATATCCAAGGCAGTGGACAGTCTCCTGCTCGACAGCCAAATGGAAGCTTGGCGGGACGTTGTTGTTGCCAAGGGTCGGGACTTTCTTGAGGGATTTGCCGCCAAGAATGGCCTTACACACAAAACAAGTGCAAGTTGACATTGAATTCGAAAAGCTCAGTATTTTCCAGAAAGACTTAGCTGAGCTAGCGGCTCGAGAACTTGGAATAGAGGGACGGATCAAGGAACTCCTATCGGCTTCTTCCGCTTCCCGATCAAAGACAATTTCCCGCGAACCTCGAATAGAGCAAATAGCCGGATACAAGGAACTTGACGAGCAGCGCGCAAAAGTGAAGGCAGAGATACGCCGCCTTTCGGCACAGCGTGACACGGCACAGGCCGCCTTGCGTGCTTTGGATCCGGATACGTCACAACTGCTAGACTTGCCATCAGCCGATTTACGCGCCTGGGCCGAACTCTACCTGCCAAAGGACGCAACAAACGAAAAGGTTCGCCAAGGTTCTGCCGGAAGATGTTCTCTATCGCGCCACCTTGGTCGTAGCGAGTTTGTGTTCAGGTGATTCGGGCTCAACTCCGAACTAATTCCCGATGGAACAGATCGGCGAGGAATCTTGCTTCAGTGCTGAAGAAGAAAGTCCAGCCAGCATTCAAGTCACTTGGCATAGCTGGAGTCGGCTGGCACACGTTTCGGCACACAGTCGGAACCTTGCTCGCAGAGATGGGAGAACATCAGTTGACGATCCGCGACTACTTGCGGCACAGCAATCTTCATGTCACCAACAAATATCTGCAAACGACATCGAAGACGAACCGTTCCGCGCAGGAGAAGCTGGTCGAGGCGATTATGCCAGCGGCTGGATTTCTGCCGCCCAAATCAACTCTCGTTCAGTGAACGGTGGAGAGCGGGAAAAACAACCGGGACGTTCGCTTTTCACTTATCGTCCCCTAATATCCCATGATCGAGAAATCGTCAGGACTGCAAGTGCTTGAGAAATATGGCGGGGACGACGGGACTCGAACCCGCGGCCTCTGCCGTGACAGTGAACAATTAGCCCGTAATTGATGGAAAATGCGCGACACGGGTGGCTCCCAAAAGCGGTTTTGCCGCAATTAGGAACAATTACTGGACCATAATTGGACCATAATTTTCCAATGTGCTTTCGCAGGGCAGTGGTCAAGTTCCCTTTTCAGTAGTGGCGTGAATCCACAGTTGTGACTTGCCGTAAACTGCACCTTTCGATCAAGCACAACAGCCTATATATCGGCGTTGCTGCAGAAACTGCATGACCTTCTTCCCTTGGCGCGCCAATTGTGCCCACCGCGATGCTGTTTTGGGATTCTGTTCTAGGCTACGGAACTTCTGACCTTCAAATTGAAAGTCCACCTCGCGCAATTGGCATGCGCTGGTGCGTGGATTTGGGAAAATACGCCTTTCAGGGTCACGCCGCTTGCATCATCAACCAAATGCCTGCTTCCACAGCAAAAACATCGTGCCTTCTAAGCTCGCGGCCATCGTTTTGCATGCGCTGGTGCCCTCGATTCTTCTCAATATCCGCTAGGCCCACTGCACGGCGGAGCCGACAAAAAAATCCAAACATTCCAAGTGCTTCATTTGGTGTTACCGCCGAAAGGAGATTGAGATCTAAAATTGAAGTCGTTCGAGCAGATCAATCTGCGACCGAAGAGCGAGGAGATTCGCGATCCGAAATCGCCGCTCAAGAAAAGTGATCGGGTCGCGAGATTATTAAAGAACCCGCAAACCGTGAAATCGAATGGTAGCGGGAAATCCTAAAAGTAAGGCAGCAGTTCGACATTCAGGTTTCTCTGATGTGACTTTCATGGCTACCTTTCCACAGAGCGCCGCAGTATCTCGTCGAATATTTCTGCGTGGCGTCGTGCAAGGCGTCGGCTTCCGTCCTTTTATCTACAACCTCGCTAAAAAATTAGGTGTCCGCGGCTTTGTCTACAATTCTTCTTCGGGTTTGACCATTGAAGCCGAAGGCGACGACAGTACACTGCAAGAATTCCTCCGTTCGCTTCGCGACCATCCCCCTCCCTTAGCCCGCGTAGGAGAGGTCACTATACAAGAGCTGGAGCCGGTCGGACACACGGGCTTCGAGATCAGGCAGAGCGTTGCCGTGGCAGGCGAGTTCGCACTGGTATCGACGGATACAGCCACATGCGATGATTGCCTACGGGACATTAGTGATCCGACAAACCGCCGCTTTGGTTATCCGTTCACGAACTGTACGAATTGCGGCCCGCGTTACACGATCATGCGCGATATCCCTTACGACCGGGCCGGCACCACGATGGCAGTTTTTCGCATGTGCCCGGACTGTGAGGCCGAATACCACGATCCAACCAATCGTCGTTTCCACGCGCAGCCGAATGCATGTCCACTTTGCGGTCCAAGTGTGGTTCTCGCGGAAAGTGGGTCCTTCTTTCCGCAGGATTCGGCATATGCAAACGCCGATTCCTCTGCTTCAGTACTGAGCGAAGTCCGGAGGCTGCTGCACGAAGGCGCAATTGTTGCGATAAAGGGATTGGGCGGATTTCAGCTTGCCTGCGACGCCGAAAACGACATTGCCGTTCGCTCATTACGCCAGCGCAAGAAGCGCAGCGATAAACCATTTGCTGTACTAGCACGTGATCTGGAGCAAGTTGAGAAAATTTGCTCTGTTTCGCCACAGGATCGAGAGCTATTGCTTAGCCCGGAGCGGCCCGTTGTTATTCTGCCGCGCAGGTCGATCAACACCATTTCTGCCGAAATCGCTCCTGGCAACAACACGGTTGGCGTGATGCTTGCCTATACTCCCTTGCATTTTTTGCTATTCGGGAATCGATTCGAAGCTCCTGCCGAATTCGCCGCGTTAGTAATGACTAGCGGCAATATCAGCGAAGAACCCATTGTCACTTCGAACGAAGAAGCATGGGAGCGGTTGTCCGATGTTGCCGATTGGTTCCTGTTCCACAACCGCGAGATTCACATGCGAGTGGATGATTCTGTGACGCGCACATTCGAAGGTCTTCCGCGAGTTCTGCGTCGCTCGCGTGGATATGTGCCGCAAACAATCGAGCTTGGTATGCCTCTGAGCGAGGTTCTGGCATGCGGGGCGGAGGTGAAAAATACCCTCTGCCTGACCAAAGGACATTATGCAATCTTGAGCCAGCACATTGGAGATCTCGAGAACTTTGAAACGCTAGAGTTCTTCCGTCAAACCCTGACGAATTTGAAGAAGCTGTTCCGGGTGGAACCTCAGGCAGTGGCGCATGACCTTCATCCTGGTTACCTAACTTCGCGCCTCGCAGCACAACAGCCGTTGCCGAGGATCGCCGTGCAGCACCATCATGCCCATATTGTTAGCTGCATGGCCGAAAACCATTTGCGCGGCAAAGTGATTGGCGTCGCATTCGACGGGACGGGCTACGGCAGTGATGGCCAAATATGGGGTGGCGAGTTCCTGGTTTCTGATCTCAGCAATTTCGATCGGCACGCACATATCCGCTACGTTCCGCTTGCCGGCGGCGATGCAGCGGTTCGCCAACCTTGGCGTCCAGCACTGAGTTGGTTGCGCGACACCTTTGGAGCCGAGATACCCAGCGAACTTCCGCTGCTGGAGGAAGTAGCAGAGCGAAAAATTGCGCTGGTCTCGCGGATGCTGGCGACAAACGTGAACACCGTTGGGACGTCGTCTTGCGGACGCCTATTCGATGCCGTGGCATCAATTGTGGGTATCCGACAAGAAGTCACGTTCGAAGGTCAAGCCGCGATTGAATTAGAGGAGGCGACACGAGAAGGTGTTGAAGGCGCGTACCCATTCGAGATCAGCTCGAATGATCCCGCCGAAGTCGATATGCGTCCCACGATCAGAGAAATTGTGCGCGATGTACGGAAAAGCTGTGCCCGACACGAAATTGCAAGCAGATTTCATAATACAATTGCCGCCGTGATCTGCGAGGTTTGCTGCCGTATTCGCAAGAGTGAACGTTTAAGCCGGGTCTGCCTGAGCGGAGGAACCTTTCAGAATATGTATCTGCTAAGGCGCGCAGTCGAGCTTCTGCGCGGTGGCGGATTTGAAGTGTTCTTACATTCTCAGGTGCCCCCGAACGATGGTGGCATTTCGCTAGGACAGGCGATCATTGCCGCTCAAATCCTGAACCCCGGAGCGTAACCGATGTGTCTGGCTATACCAGGCAAGGTGTTGGAAGAATTTGATCGACGTGGTATGCGCATGGCTCGGGTGCAGTTTGGCGGAATTGTTCGCGAGGCCTCGCTTGATTACGTCCCGACTGCAAAAGTTGGTGATTACGTATTGGTTCACGTCGGCTTCGCCATCAGCACAGTCAACGCGGAAGAAGCTGCGCGAACCTATCAGCTCCTGGAGGAAATGGACCAACTCACCGAACTCGAAGCTCCTGTTGTTGACGAGGTGTCCGCGAGGAAGCCGCAATGAAGTACATCGACGAATACCGCAACCCGAAACTCGCGCGATCAGTCATTCAGGAGATTCGCCGGATTCAAACCCGTCCATGGGTCATTATGGAAGTTTGCGGCGGACAAACGCACTCGATCGTGAAACATGGCATCGACCGCCTGCTACCGGATGGGGTAGAACTGGTTCATGGCCCAGGCTGCCCGGTGTGCGTTACGCCGCTTGAAACCATCGATAAAGCCCAAGTTATCGCTGCGCAGCCAGACGTAATTTTTTGTTCTTTCGGAGATATGCTTAGGGTGCCCGGTTCGCACGGTGACCTATTCACGCTCAAGTCGAAAGGTGCGGACGTGCGCGTGGTCTATTCGCCGCTCGATTGCCTCAAAATTGCCTACGCGAATCCAGAGAAGAAAATTACTTTCTTCGCAATCGGTTTTGAAACTACCGCGCCGGCGAATGCCATGCTCGTAGATCGCGCGAAGCAGGAAGGCGTAAAGAATCTTTCGATTCTGGTTTCACATTCTCTCGTGCCACCCTCGATCGCTTATATTTTGCAATCGCCACAGAATCGCGTCCAGGGATTTCTCGGTCCCGGCCACGTTTGCGCCATCATGGGTTATCGCGAATACGAACCAATCAGCGAGCGTTACAAAGTCCCCATTGTCATTACCGGATTCGAACCGTTGGACCTTCTACAGGGCACGCTGATGGTCGTCCGCCAACTCGAAGCCGGAAGAGCGGTCACTGAGAACCAGTACTCCCGCGTTCTCGCTCGGGACGGCAACGTAGCCGCGCGCAAACTGGTCAACAACGTATTTGAAGTCTCCGACCGTAAATGGCGTGGTGTCGGCTGGATTCCGAAGAGCGGCTTTAAACTCCGATGGGAATATCGTGATTACGACGCGGAGCGAATCTTCGAAGTGAAAGAGATCGATACCAAGGAACCTGCGATCTGCATCAGTGGGCAAATTTTGAAAGGAATAAAGAAACCGCATGACTGTCCTGCTTTCGGCACAGAGTGCACGCCCCTGACCCCGCTCGGGGCTACTATGGTCTCGGCCGAAGGTGCTTGCGCCGCGTATTATTCGTACGGGCGTCATCTGGAAAAACGAAAAGCTGAAGCTGCGCAATTGGGAGGTGCCGCATGAGCAACCCATCCCTCGCGGTGCCTCCAAAAATCTCGCCACAAGAATGGCACGACAAGGTGATGCGTAAGTGCGACGAGTCCGTGGAGATCAAACAGAAATTCTTTGAGCGCTACGCCAGTCAAATCGGCGAATTGAGCCAAACAATGGCGGAGCGCTTCTCACGTGGGCGTCGCTTATGGGTTATGGGTAATGGAGGAAGCGCGTGCGACGCGCAGCACGTTGCAGTCGAGTTCATTCACCCGATTATTGAGAAACGGCGCGCTCTCCCTGCTCTCGACCTGGTCAGCCAAATTCCTGTGGTGACCGCGATCTCTAACGACAAAGATTTCGCGCGGGTGTTCATCGATCAGATCGAACTGTGGGGTGAGAAAGACGATATGGCTTTAGCAATCTCAACCAGCGGCAAGTCACCCAACCTTATTTATGCACTCGAAAAAGCGCGGGAAAAAGGAATATTAACCATCGCCTTCTCGGGAAAAGATGGCGGGCGCATGCCCGAAGTTTCCGATTACTGCTTTACAGTGCCCAGCTTCAGTATTCACCGCATTCAGGAGTCGCACGTCGCCCTGTTGCACATTTTGTGGGACCTTACCCATGTAGCCATGGGTGAGGAGGACGTGATCTGATGCGCGAAGCCGCAGTCAAAATGCCGTCGCCATCGGAGATGAAAGCAGAGGTGATCGCAGCGACCTCGTTGCCGGGATCAGCGTGCCCTCTGCCAGTCACACAACATGAGCAGATCGTGCTCGGTCACGGCAGCGGAGGCAAGCTAAGTGCGCAGCTAATTGAGACTGTCTTCCTCCCCGCTTTCAGCAATCCAGTCCTTAATAAGCTTGACGACCAGGCGATGCTACAGGTCAATGGCTCGGGGCTGGCGTTCACAACCGATGCATTCGTGGTCACGCCGCTATTTTTCCCAGGGGGTGATATTGGCAAACTCGCCGTCAATGGGACTGTAAACGATCTAGCCATGAGCGGCGCTCGTCCGCTCTACCTGGCTGCGGCGTTCATACTGGAAGAAGGCCTTAGCACAGACGAACTGCGCCGGATCGTGACATCGATGAGCGAAGCCGCGAAAGGCGCGGGCGTTCAGCTTGTCGCCGGGGATACCAAAGTCGTGAATCGCGGGAAGGGCGACAAGATTTTCATTTCGACAACTGGAATTGGAATTCTCGAGAAACCTGTCAACATTTCTGCCGATTGCGCCCGCCCCGGAGACAAGATCATTTTGAGTGGTTATATCGGCGACCACGGAATGGCCATCCTTTCGCAACGGGAAGGACTCGAGTTCGAAGGAGTCATTGAAAGCGATTGCGCTGCTCTGCATGAATTGGTGTGCGACATGCTCGACGTCAGCCTGGATATCCACTGCCTTCGCGACCCAACTCGCGGCGGCGTGGCAACCGTCCTGAACGAAATTGCTTCGCGATCCAAGGTGGGAATGTTGCTGCAGGAAACCGAAGTCCCCGTGCGCGACACCGTACGCGGCGCTTGTGAAATTCTTGGCCTCGATCCACTCTATGTCGCCAATGAAGGCAAATTGGTCGCCATTGTTCCGGGCGATCATGCTGACGCCATCGTGAAACGCATGAGGCAGAACGTCCATGGACGCGATGCTCGCGTTATTGGGGAAATAGTCACTGAGCATCCTGGCATGGTGCTCATGAAAACGGAGATCGGTGGCACGCGTGTGCTCGATATGCTCTTTGGTGAGCAGCTGCCGCGAATCTGCTAAGTGGCAACGGGGTTGCGAACTCATTGGCGTGATAGGAAAAAGCCGTGTCGAGGACGAGAAATTGCAACGTGGCTAGACAAAGGACAACATGGAAACGGTAACTCAGCCGTTAGTGGGAACCACGGGTAAGAAACGAAACCTTGTCGAGATGAGCTGGGATCCTATCACCCGAATCGTCGGGAGCCTCGGGATCTTTACCAAAATCGATTTCGAAAATAAAGAAGTGGCGGAGTGCCATAGCACCTCCTCCATCTTTCGTGGATACAGCGTTTTCATGCGAGGCAAAGATCCACGCGACGCACACTTCATTACCAGCCGTATCTGTGGCATTTGCGGCGACAATCACGCGACTTGCGCCTGTTATGCGCAGAACATGGCCTTTGGAGTGAGGCCTCCCGCTTTAGCGGAGTGGATCATTAATCTCGGCGAAGCGGCCGAGTACATGTTCGACCACAACATCTTTCAGGACAACCTGGTCGGGGTGGATTTTTGCGAGCAGATGGTAAAGGAAACCAATGTTGGACTCTGGGAAAAAGCTCAGCGAAAAGAAGCACCAAATGCCGACAAGCACGGATACAGGACTATAGCCGACATCATGGCGGCGCTAAATCCTTTCACGGGGGATTTCTATCGAGAGGCGCTTGTCATGAGTCGCTTGACCCGCGAAATGTTTTGCCTGATGGAGGGGCGGCACGTGCATCCCTCGACTCTATATCCGGGCGGCGTCGGCACGGTCGCGACCATTCAGCTCTTTATGGATTACCTGACCCGGCTGATGAAGTATGTGGAATTCATGAAGCGTTGCGTGCCGTTGCACGACGACCTATTCGACTTTTGGTATGAGGCGCTACCGGGTTACGAAAAAGTTGGGCAACGTCGAATTCTGCTCTGCTGCTGGGGCGCCTTCAACAATCCTGCCGCTTGCGACTACCGTTACGAGAACATGTCTGACTGGGGCCGCGCAATGTATGTAACCCCAGGAATTATTGTCGATGGCAAGCTCCTCACCAACGATCTGATGGAGGCTAACCTCGGGATTCGCATCCTGCTGGGCAGTTCCTTTTACGATGATTGGCAGAATGAGGAGACGTTCGTCAAGACAGATCCGCTCGGTAATGCGATCGATAAGCGGCACCCGTGGAACCAGACCACAATTCCGCGTCCGCAGAAGCGTGACTTTAACGGGAACTACACCTGGGTGATGTCGCCGCGTTGGTTCGACAAAAGCACAGGCAACTATCTTGCTCTCGACAGTGGTGGCGGAGCGATTGCGCGACTGTGGTCAACTGCGCTCTCGGGACTGGTTGACATTGGCTATATCAAGGCCTCTGGCAGCAGTGTAATTATCAATTTGCCAAAAAGCGCCACTCGCCCAGAGACGACTTTCGAATGGAAAATTCCCCAGTGGAGCAACGCCATAGAGCGCGATCGTGCCCGAACATATTTTCAGGCGTATGCGGCGGCTGCCGCACTCTTCTTTTGCGAAAAGGCAATGGAAGAACTGCACGCGGGACGTTCAAACACCTGCTCTGAGTTCAAAGTTCCCGAAGAAGCGATTGCGTGCGGATTTCACGAGGCCGTGCGCGGCGCGCTTTCTCATCATATGGTGATTCGCGATGGCAAAATCGCAAATTATCATCCGTACCCACCGACCTGTTGGAATGCAAACCCACGCGATGTCTATGGAACGCCGGGTCCTTACGAAGATGCCGTCCAAAACACACCATTGTTCGAAGAAAACGGTCCAGACAAATTCAAGGGCATCGATATCATGCGAGTGGTGCGCAGCTTTGATCCTTGTCTGCCGTGTGGGGTGCACATGTTCCTGGGAAATGGGAAAGTGCTGGAGACGCGGCACTCACCAATGTTTGGCTTGATGACCGGCAAATGAGCTCATCTATGGATGGCAACGATTTCCAGAAATCCACCGAGCGTATTGAGCAGCTCATTCAACGTGTCACATCTTTGAAAGACGAACAGGCGCGGGCTACTGCGCTCGATCTCCTGCAGTCCCTGATGGATTTCCATGCCGCGGCACTCTCGCGGGTGATCGAAGTCCTCTCCGGCTCCGGCGAAGGCAGAAGTGTGCTCGCGAAACTAAACGAGGATCCGCTTATCTGCGGACTCCTGGTGCTCTACGGCATTCATCCGTTGCCCCTTCGACAGCGCGTGGATCGCGCCGTCGAAAAAGCCGGGGAGCAACTTCGAAAGCAAAACGCTACAGTTGATTTGGTCCGCGTTACAGAAACCAGCGTACAAGTAAAGGTGCAGCGTTCGAAGCACGGTTGTTTTTTATCGCCTCAGAAGTTGCGATTCATCGTTGAGCACGCCGTCCGTGAGATTGCCCCCGAAATCGTTGACATAATTGTTGATGGAATTCCCAATTCGGATTCCGCATTCATTCCAGTTGAGATGATTCAGTCACGATCCGAAACGCCGCTATAGCTTTTCGCACATGAACGCAGAGACAGAGATCTCGAAACGAGGAGCCCTTGCAACTTTGCAGCAATTTGTGCGCAAGCCAGAGAGAAGACCGGGCGTGTGTGAGCTATGCGCCGCGCCGATGGGAGCGAAACATCAGCACTTACTGGAAATCGAGAAGCGGCACGTAATTTGCTCCTGCGATTCTTGTGCGGTCCTCCTCGGGGGGAACACGCGCCAGCGCTATCGGCGCATTCCGCGCGACATCGTGCGGCTGCACGATTTTAGGATGGATGACGAACAATGGACCGGGTTATCGGTACCCATTGATCTGGCTTTCTTCGTCCGGAGCAGCACGTGTGATCTCGTAACCGCTCACTATCCTAGTCCAGCGGGACTTATGGAGTCGTCGCTCACTCTAGAATGCTGGAATGTAGTTGTCCAGCGTAATCCTGTATTAAGGCAATTCGCGCCTGATGTCGAGGCGTTGCTGGTAAACCGAGTTGCTGAAAATCGACAATACTATCGCGCTCCGATCGACCAGTGCTTCCGGCTTGTAGGAATTGTCCGCAGACATTGGTATGGAATTTCGGGAGAAACGGAGGTCTGGAAAGAAATAAACCAGTTCTTTCAAGAGCTGAATGAAGGTTGAAGAGGGTGGGATCGAGCGCTTGAGCGAATGCCGGGGGTGAAAGCATGAACCGTGACCTCGCGAAAAAAGTGGCGGACGCGGTCCTTTACGAGGGCTATATGCTCTATCCCTACCGGTTTTCGGCCATCAAGAACCGCCAGCGATGGAGCTTCGGAATTCTTTATCCGCCTGAGTATGCTGAGGTGCGTGCCGGAACTGAAAGGTCGCACATGCACTCTGAATGCTTGCTGCAGGCTCGGGGCAGTGCTGCCCTCCAAGTCCAGCTCCGTTTTTTGCATCTAGTGAGTACGCACGCATCTCACCGCGCCGAAGAACATCTCACTCCGGCAGACACCGACCATGGCGATGCTGAGCTGGCCCAGAGCTGGAACGAAGGCAATGAACGCTCAGTGGAGTTCGAGGTATCAGAGATTCCAGGTGAGCACCAGCTTGATTTTGATTTCCCCGAGGCTCTGACGACTGAACCGTCGCGAGACGAAACCACCTGTTCACCTGTAACTATAGTTCGCATGCAGGCCCGGGTAAGAGGAAGCTTGTCAATTTCAGCTGACAAAATTTCCGACCAGCTCTTAAAGATCACCCTCGACGTCAACAACATGACTCCATCGATCTCCCACACCAGCGATCGCGATGCGGCCCTCCTCCGTTCATTGGTTTCGGCGCATGTAGTCCTCGCTGTGACTGGTGGTCAGTTCGTCTCATTGCTAGATCCGCCAACCGACCTTCACGATGCAGCACAAGCCTGCAAAAACGTCGGCAACTTTCCTGTTCTGGTTGGTGCCAGTGGCGAGCGCAATATGCTGCTTTGCTCGCCCATTCTCCTGTATGACTACCCGCAAGTTGCGCCAGAAAGCGCAGGCGATTTTTATGACGCGACCGAAATGGATGAGATGTTGACATTGCGAGTGATGACCTTAACGGATCAGGAGAAAGACGAGATGCGTCTCGCAGGTGATCGTGCCCGTCAGCTGCTCGAACGTACGCAACAAACTGCGCGGGAACAGCTGATGAGAACACACGGTGTTATTCGAGGGCTGCGCCCATTAAGCGAGTGATCAATGATCGATTGGCGCAATAACGAGAATAGCCCGCAGGCCAGTGTGACAGTCTTCGGAGTTGCTGTAAAAGCTGGAGACCGCGTGCGCTTGTGGCCGCAAAAGAGTGCCGACATCATGGATCTCGCGCTCACGGGCAAAGTTGCCGTCGTAGAAGCGATTGAAAGTGATTTCGACAACCAGGTGCATGTGGCGGTGGTGCTCGACGATGATCCTGGTCGAGACTTGGGAATGTTGCGCCAGCCTGGGCATCGCTTTTTCTTTTCGCCAGAAGAAATCGAACCGCTGGTACAGAAAAACGAGGTTCCTCATGAGAAGTAAAGTCCTGGTGGCTGGCATCGGAAATATTTTTCTGGGTGATGATGCTTTCGGCGTTGAAGTAATTAAGAGGCTTGGCCACCGCCAACTTCCGCCGGATGTGGTTGTGAAGGACTTTGGAATTCGCGGCTACGATCTCGCTTACGCTCTTACGGAGAATTGGGATCTCGTGATCCTCGTCGATGCGTTGGCGCGCGGGGGCTCACCCGGCACACTCTATGTTCTCGAGCCGGAACTGCCGGACACTGACACGTCAGCAATTGCTTTGGACGGGCACGCGATGAATCCGGAAGCTGTTTTGCAATTGGCCACCGCTCTTGGAGGCCATATTTCCCGGCTATTGGTGGTCGGCTGCGAACCACAGAATCTCCAGGCTGATGATGAGGGCCGGATCGGTTTGACAGCGCCGGTACAGGATCAAGTAGAAGAAGCAATCCGCATGGTCGAAAAGTTAATGATTCACGGGCGCAGCCACGCCAAAGTTGCGTAGGAAATAGGCACCAGCGGGGGAAAGACAAGAATGTCACCGGCAATTTAATCAAGTGGGGCAGTATTTCTCGGGTAATGCGCAGTGGTGCGTAAAGAAAGTTGATCTAAGAGCTCACATGCACGAACTCTCCATTGCCCTCAGCATCGTGGACGGCGCGCTAGAAGAACTTCGGCGTAGAGGAGCGACAGAAGCGTCCACGATCCACTTGCGCCTCGGTCGCCTGGCTGGGGTTGACAAAGAAGCATTGCAATTTTCCTACGCTGTGGCGTGCCAGGAAACACCGCTCGCCGGTTCGCGCCTGATTATCGAAGACGTGGATGTCGCGATTTTTTGCCCAGTCTGCAAGAACGAACGCCTCACGAACTCGTTTCCAATTCTAAGGTGCCCAGATTGCGGAGCGCTTGCCGAGGGGGTTGTCCACGGTGAGGAGCTCGAAATTAGAGCAATGGAGATTGCAGGGTGAACCAACCGCGGGTGGTTGAAGTCCGGCGCCAGGTTCTCAAGGAGAACGATCTCCGGGCTCGCCGCCTGCGAGAGCGCTTTCATGCGGTTGGAGTGCAAGTGATCAGCTTGGTTTCAAGTCCAGGCTCCGGCAAAACGGCCTTACTCGAACGACTGCTCACCGACATGAAACGCAAATACCGAGTCGCAGCACTAGTTGGAGATCTCGCGACGGAAAACGATGCAGTTCGCCTCGCGCGTTCCGGAGCGCCGGTGAAGCAAATCAGTACTGGCACCATATGTCATCTTGACGCGCGGATGATAGAAGAGGCTCTTACGGACTGGAGGCTGGAGAATTTCGATTTCCTCTTTATCGAGAACGTTGGCAATCTCGTTTGCCCGTCCAGCTTCGATCTGGGCGAAAACCTGCGACTGGTGCTGGTTTCGACGACCGAAGGCGAGGATAAACCGCTCAAATATCCGACGATTTTCAATACTGCGGATGTTGCCGTAATCACGAAAATGGACTTGGCGGACGCAACGGAATTCGATCTAAAGACTCTTGTGGAGAACATACACAACGTAAGGCCAAGGATGCCAATCTTGCAACTTTCAGCACGAACCGGTCGCGGTTTAGATGAACTGGCGGAATTCTTTGTATCGCGTCGTACAGAGTTGGGGTTGCAGGCAATGTAGTAATCGCTTGCGAGATGTCGTATTTCCCAAAATAATAGAGTTGCTGATCAGTATCGGTTCCACAGAGGCTTACGATTCGAGGCCAGATATTGAGCCAATTCCTCCCAAAATTCGACGAGATCACAGTCCTCTGGATTACTGCTGGCCTTGGTTGCGACGGTGACACGATTTCCCTTACGGCAGCGACTCAGCCCAGCCTAGAGGACCTGATCCTGGGGGCTATTCCAGGACTCCCGAAGGTAAATTTCATTAATCCCGTTCTCGCTTACGAAGTTGGCGATCATTTCATGCACTCATTTCACTGTGCCGCCGACGGGTCGCTTTCGCCGTTTATTTTGGTGATCGAGGGATCGATTCCGAACGAGCAGAATAAGAGCGAGGGCTACTGGGCAGGATTAGGAAGCGATCCCAAATCCGGCCAACCGATTACGACCTGCGACTGGATTGATCGTCTTACTCCGAATGCTTGGGCGGTTGTCGCCGCGGGCACCTGCGCGGCCTACGGTGGCATCCACGCAGTAGATGGGAACCCGACTGGATGTATGGGACTGCCTGATTATCTCGGGAAGGACTGGAAGTCGAACGCGGGAGTGCCTATTGTCTGTGTTCCCGGATGTCCCGTCCAGCCTGACAATATGTCGCAGACGCTGTTGTACCTCTTAAGAATGGCGGCGGGAACTGCGCCGATGATTCAGCTAGATCAGTGCCTACGCCCTAGCTGGCTTTTTGCCGCTACCGTCCACGAGGGGTGTGATCGTGGAGGGTTCTATGAGCAGGCACAATTTGCGGACGACTATGGGCAATCGCAGTGCATCGTGAAACTGGGATGCTGGGGACCAGTAGTGCAGTGTAACGTTGGCAAGCGCGGCTGGATGAACGGAATCGGCGGCTGCCCCAATGTAGGCGGCGTATGCATAGGCTGTACGATGCCCGGGTTTCCCGAAAAATTCATGCCTTTTATGAATCAGCCTCCTGGTTCCCTACTTTCTTCTAATGCAATAGAGGCCTATGGCAGAATGATTCGTGCGTTGCGGGGATTCACTAAGGGTTCGATGAACAAGATTCCGGCCTGGCGCAGGCGCGGTGAACCGTTGAAAACAGAATTAGCTGGGGGGGACCGGTGAGCAGCCCATCGGACAACCGGAAATCACCTGCCGGATCAGACTTCGCCGAGAACATGCTTCTGGAGCTCGGCAGTGCCGATGATGCAATCCGGGAACTGGCCAGCGCATTTCTCGATGACATGCGCGGTGCCCCTCAGACAGAGCGCGGGCCTAAATCCGGAACCGGAATTAGCGAGATCGATGAATCGTCATTGCCGACCATTGAGGCGCGATATCGCGTACTTGTCGAACAAATCCCGGCGGTGGTCTTCATGGCGTTCTTGGATGGCGGCCTAAGTGAAGCCTATGTCAGCCCCCAAATTGAGCAAATGCTCGGCTTCACCCAGGAGGAGTGGCTCGACGACCCGGTGCGCTGGTATCACCAGATTCATCCAGAAGACCGCGCGCGTTGGAGCGCCGAAGCTGCTGAAACTCTAGTCACAGGGAAACCTCTCAGGTCGGTGTACCGCGTGCTTGGCCGCAACGGTCGGATTGTTTGGTTCCGTTGCGAAGCTAAACTTGTCCGCAGGAGAACCGGCGAGCCCTGGTTCATCCACGGAGTTGGCTTCGATATCACGGATCTTAAAGAAACCGAATTAGCGCTTCAGAAAGAAAGCGCCGAGCGCGAACGGCTACAGAAGCTCGAGCTCGATCGCCAGATCGCGAAGGCTGAGCAGACTGAGTCTAAATTGGCAGCGATCGTCGAACATTCCGAGGACGCCATTTTCGGCAAGAATCTAGACGGAATTATCAACAGTTGGAATGCCGCAGCCACCCGATTGTTCGGCTACGAGCCCGATGAGATTATCGGCAAATCAATTTTGCTGCTGGTTCCTGAACATCTCCACCACGAGGAGATGGAAATCTTGGGACGCCTCAGAAAAGGGCAGCATATAGCCCACCAGGAGACTCAGCGACTCACGAGGCGTGGTGACTTGGTTAATGTTTCTCTCACGGTTTCCGCCGTGAAAGATGCTGCCGGTCGAGTAATTGGCGGATCCACCATTGCGCGGGACATCAGCGAAAGAAAGCGGGCCGAAGAAGCGCTGCGCGAGAGTGAGGAGCGTTTCCGGACTATCGCGGAGACTGCAGCTGATGGAATCTTCCGCATTGACGAACAGAGCAGAATCCTGTTTGCCAATCGTGCAGCAGAAAAAATATTCGGCTACACCTCGGATGAAATGGTTGGGAAAGATCTTACGATGCTGATGCCGGAATACTTGCGCGAGGTGCATCGCATGGCTCTCGAACGATACACGCGCACCGGATCGAGACATGTGGATTGGGAAAGGTTTGAAGTTCCTGGGTTACATAAGGAGGGGCAAGAGATTGCACTTGAGCTCTCGTTTGGGGAGTCATTCAAAGGCACGCAAAGGTTGTTTACAGGTTTCGTCCGCGATGTGACCGACAGAAAGCAGATGGAAGAAAAGCTGCGCATCACCGAGAAGCTAGCGGCCACTGGCCGGTTGGCTGCCACGATTTCACATGAGATCAACAACCCGCTGGAGGCCGTGACAAATTACATTTATCTGGCTAGGCGAAATACCTCAGTTCCCGAACAGGTTCGCACTCTCTTGGAGAGCGCTCATCGAGAATTAAAGAGAGTCGCACTTATCGCGCGCCAGACGCTTGGTTTTTATCGGGATACCACGTCGCCAGTCAATGTTGACATACCTGAGTTGCTACGTGAGATCTTCGAACTATACCGCGGCAGGATTTCATATAAAGGTCTTAAGCTTGAAACTCGGTTTCGTGAGACATGCAAGGTTACAGCGTTGCAAGGTGAGCTTCGACAGGTGTTCTCAAACATATTAGTAAACGCCGTCGAAGCTTCCCCTGATAACACTGACGTGATCGTAAGCGTAAAGCCGGTCGTGTCCAGCAAAGATCGGGGAAAGACCGGGGTTCAAATCAGTATTGCGGACAGAGGCGCGGGCATACCCGTTTCCGCGCGCAAACGGATTTTCGAGCCGTTTTATTCAACCAAGCAAAATGTTGGTACAGGCTTGGGATTGTGGGTATCAAAATCTCTCGTGCAAAAACACCGCGGGTGGATTCGATTCCGAAGTAGCACTGCTCCCGGCCGCAATGGAACGGTGTTTAGCGTATTCTTGCCATGCAACACGGGGCCGGCTTCGTTGTCCAGGGCGGCTTGAAACCAGCACCCGAGGAAGACAGATCAATGAAGCGCAGCATACTCGTGGTGGATGATGAACGAAGCATCACCGATACGCTTGTCATGATCTTGACCGAGGCTGGCTTCGATGCAAGGGGTGCGTATAACGGTCTCGATGGCGCGATGCAAGCCCGAGATCAATGCCCGAACATATTACTCAGCGATGTGCTGATGCCAAAGATGGACGGCATTCAATTAGCAATTGAAGTGCTTAAGGCCTGTCCTGAAACGCGGGTTGTCCTTATTTCGGGCCAAGCAGCAACTGCGGATTACCTGGAACGCGCTCGCTCCCGAGGTTACGAATTCGAATTCCTACCCAAGCCGCTTGAACCCGAAGAACTCCTCGCTTACCTTGGTTAGTTTGAAGAAGACCCATTTTTCCGAAGCTCGGCAAGCAAAGTGGCTTGATCAAGGTTGATCATCTTTTGTATTCAGCGGTGTTACCCCGCGGAACTATGGATTCATTCCACAAACGCTTGCAGAAGACCATTAAGCGTTTGGAAGAGCAGAGCGAATTACCCGGACAATGTACGAGACGGACCTTGCTAAGGATCCTATGAGTGCTGCCACCAAATGTTCCCGCAGCAATATGATTGCTTTAACCGCTCCGGGAACCCACGCTCTGAGGAGCGGTCTGCATTGCGAAATTTGCTCGATAAATTGGTGCTCGTGCGAGTGCCCGTATCAGCGGTTAGTCGTGACCGTCCAATACCGGTTCAAGCATTTGCAAGAACTGAACTTTTCCATCAGATGCATGTTCACCGATATTTTGTGGCAAGGTTGGAACTGACTGATCGCACTGGATTTGCCTGCCCTGCCTTGCCTCAGATGCGATGTAAGGAAGTAAAAGAAACTTGAGTCAGTGTGCGGAGACAACCGCCGTAGGTCATTGATTTATCAAAGCACCATCACTAGCGAGAACTTGTGGACAGCAATAACCGTTCTCGGTGCTGCTGATGATCTGAAAAGTCTGGCTTCAGCCCGCAAAGTGGTCGTCGGGCTGAGACGCGAAATCAAGATAAAGAGGTGGATCGAACCGCGATGGGGATCATACGCGCTCTGGAGCATACGACCCGTAAAAGTCGAATTGTGGCTGAAGAACGTCGCTCTAGCTCCGGGATCCCGCTGCAAAATACGGAACCTCATGAGCAACCATGGACGTCGGTACGACCTTTGCGAACGGAACCCGATTGAATGGGTTCGTCAAAGCGGGAAACGAAGAAGTTTCCCGGATATTCTTTCTACGAACGAAGTACAAAGCTTGGTCGCCAATCTCCGATTCAGAGAACGCACCCTGGTCTTGTTGGCCGTCACCAAAGGTCTTCGAAGAAGCGAGATCTTCGCGCTGAAATGGAAGGATGTTGACTTTCACGCGAAACATATCCACGTTGTGCGCTCGATCGTCCAGAAGGTCGTTGGCATCTGCAAAACGGAAAGCTCCCAAAAGCCTGTTCCCGCCCACGATGATTTACTGCAAGCGCTACGCGAATGGCACGTTCAGACGAAGTACAAGTCGCTGGAGAATTGGCTTTTCGCGAGTCCAGTTCATCGAGGCCGATGGCCTTACTTGGCACAACAGATCATGCGAAATTATATCCATCCCGTCGCGCGAAAGCTGGGCATCAGCAAGCAAATCGGCTGGCACACTTTTCGGCATACATATCCACGCTGCTTCGATCTACCGGTCGCCGAACTGAAGATCATGCAGGAACTACTACGCCACTCGACCATCCGCGTGACGCTATTCTGTGCCTTTTTGTGCCTGCGCCAAAAATGAGGTACAGCAGGTAAGCCATTGAAAGAAATGGCGGGGACGACGGGACTCGAACCCGCGGCCTCTGCCGTGACAGGGCAGCGTTCTAACCAACTGAACTACGTCCCCACTCGCCAAATCAACGGGGCGACTGGAGTTTGTTCAAACCTAACCCCAAACACCCGAGAACTCTGGTCTGAGCCAGATATGAAAATATCCTAACAGCTTCGCGCATAACACGAAAGGCACGCACGGACGCTCATCGCACCAGTGGTCGCCAAATCTTCTACCGGGGTGCGACAGCAGCGCAGCCACCAAAATCTGGGAACGTCAGCGATGAATGCTTTCCAGTGTACTTCGGCGAGAACTAGCTTGAACTATGGGGGTGACTTGGGCGGAGTGCGCTTGTGCAATGAATTGTACAGAAGAGTCTAGCAATATGAGGGCGATGTCAGATAACGATCAATGGCGAGGATGCATGGTCACGCTTTGGCCGGAGCTTGACAAGGGCTTCGACCACACAATCACCGCGCGGAAGTTTGATACGCTTGTTCGTTCGAGCCCAAAACGTTCGTGAGAAAAATCCTTCTCATCCTCCTGACATTGCCCATTCTTGCCGGCCTCGCCTGGTGGTATTTCCATGAGCAACAGATCTCCAATTTTGATCCTGCATACCGCGAATACGCTTACGTCACGAATGGCAAGAGCAACACGGTTTCTGTGATCGACCTCCGCGACTTTCGTCTGGTCAAAACTCTACATGTCGGAGATGGGCCAACGGGAATTGCCGCCAACAGCAAGAAGAATGAAATTTACGTCGTAAACAGCGGCTCCGCAGATGTGAGCATAATCAATGCCGAAAACAACTCGATTGTCACTACGATCGGCGTGCACGGCGCTCCATACTTCATCGATATTTCTCCAGATGGCAAACGTGCTTATGTTGCGAACTCCGCTTCTGACAATGTTTCCGCGATTGACTTGGACGTGCGGAGGGTCATCGCAAGCATTCGGGTCGGCAAAGGGCCCGGTCTCGCGCGAGTTTCGCCGGATGGAAATACGGTCATCGTGACGAACCGTAACGGTGACTCGGTCTCCTTAATTGATGCGAAGAGATTCGTTGTCCGCAATACCATTCCGGTTTGCCATCAGCCAACCGACGTTGCAGTCCTCCCCGATAACAGCAAAGCTTTTGTTGCTTGCTCCGGCTCAGGCCAGGTCGCTTCAATAGACTTGAAGGCAGACAAGCTTCTGGACTTGCTCGATGTTGGAAAAACTCCCGTAAGCCTTGCGTTAAAGCCTGATGGCGGCGAGCTGATCGTGTGCAATTTTGATTCCGACACTATTTCGATAATCGAGACCACCACGGACGAGGTCAGCGGAAGCTATCTGGTTGGAACTCACCCATCGCGAGGCGTAGTTTCAGCTGATAACTCCCGGTTTTATGTAAGCAACTTTGGATCAGATTCAGTTGCCGTCTATGACATCGATATGGGTAAAGTCATCGCGTCATTGCCAGTGGGAACGGCACCCGATGGACTCGCGCTTTCGCCGACCCAGAATTATTTGTTAGTCCTTGATTCGCAGTCCGGCGATGTTGCGATCATTCAGAAACGAAAGCCTCGGAAACTCGAACCCGGAGAATATCGCTTGCTTACTCTCGTTCCCGCCGGCGTGCAGCCGAATAACATTGTCGTGAAAGCGTTTATGGCGCAAACGGGTAGATAAGAGAAAAGAAGATCCTTGCTGAAGAAGAGGAAGTTCCCGAGATCAGAGAATACGCTAGGAGTTTGCCCCGCAGCACTTCTTATACTTCTTGCCGGAGCCACAGGGGCAAGGATCGTTGCGCCCGACTTTCGCCCCGCTGCGCACAACCTGCTGCACTGTCTGACGATCGCCTGCACCAGCCATGCGAGCATGTTCTAGCTCACGGCGTTTGCGCCGCTGGAAGGCCTCCTCAAGGTCATCGACGGAAGTTGAAACTCCACGCGGCGGACGGCTTCCATTGCCGTCGCCATTTGAAGGCGAATGGGTTACCGATGCTTCCATTCCCTGTGCAGCAGCAGTTTCCCGCGTGATGATTTGCATCAGGTACAGATACCGCGTGGTGTCTTCCTGGAAGCGCTGCATCATGTCTTCGAACATGTCGAACGATTCACGCTTGTATTCGACCAGGGGATCTTTTTGTCCGTAGCCACGCAGACCAATGCCCTCTTTCAAGTGATCCATGTTGAGCAGGTGGTCTTTCCACTGCTGATCGAGCACGCTCAACATGATCATGCGCTCGTGGTAGCGCATTGCATCCGGGCCGATGAGTTTTTCTTTCGCCTCGTAGCGCTCTTTCAGCTTGTCGAAAATGGCATCGCCGAGTTCTTGTCGGTTCAACGTCTCGGGCTTCATGCCTTCGGCGAGAATGTCCACACCGAAACGAGTGAAGATTGCGTCCTTCAACCCTTTGATGTCCCAGTCAGCCGCGTGAACTTTTAGCCCAGCATATTGATCAAGCAGATCACTCAGAATCCCTGCAACATAGTCTTCAAGGATCAAATCCTTCTGGTCGACGCCTTCAAGCAACTGCCGCCGCAAGCCGTAAACCGCCTCGCGCTGCTTGTTCATGACATCGTCGTATTCGATCAGGTGCTTGCGGGACTCGAAATGCTGCGCTTCCACTGCTTCCTGCGCCTTCTCGATTCGACGGCTGATGAGCTTCGATTCGATCGGCACACCTTCTTCCATCCCAAGCCGTTCGAGCAGTTTGGATACCCACTCTTTGGCGAAGATGCGCATCAAGTCATCTTCGAGAGAGAGATAGAAGCGCGAAGCGCCGGGATCGCCCTGGCGCCCGGCGCGCCCGCGGAGCTGATTATCAATACGCCTGGACTCGTGGCGTTCCGTCCCGAGAATGAATAACCCGCCGGCATGAATGACCTGATCATGCTCGGCGTCCGTTTGCTGCTTGTCGCGTGCAAAGATCTCGTTCCACTGATCGGTCGCAACCGCATACTCACTTCCCGCGTAGTACCAGACGGTGCTCTTCGTATCATCCAGACCATCTTGAATCTTTCCTTGTGCGGCACGCAGAGGTTGCGCCAATCCTTTTTTCACGCACTCCTGCTTCGCCATAAACTCAGCGTTGCCGCCTAACAAAATGTCAGTGCCGCGCCCCGCCATGTTGGTGGCGATCGTCACCATGCCTTTGCGTCCAGCCTGGGCGACAATCTCGGCTTCTTTTTCGTGATATTTCGCATTCAGGACGACATGCTTGATACCCTTTTTCTTCAACAACTCAGACAAGCGTTCCGACTTTTCAATTGAAGTCGTGCCCACCAGAACCGGCTGTCCCGCAGCATTCAGTTTCTGAATTTCATCGGCAGCCGCAAAGTACTTTTCTTTTTCCGTTCGGTAAACCAGATCTGAATTTTCAATACGGAGCAGAGGCTTGTTCGTCGGAATGACCATCACGTCCAAGTTGTAAATCTTGCCGAATTCTGTGGCTTCGGTCTCCGCCGTACCCGTCATGCCAGCGAGTTTCTTGTACATGCGGAAATAGTTCTGGAACGTGATCGTTGCCAGAGTCTGGTTCTCGCGCTCGATTTTTACACCTTCTTTGGCTTCGACCGCCTGGTGCAGACCATCCGACCAGCGCCGCCCCGGCATCAGTCGTCCCGTGAATTCGTCAACGATGATGACCTCACCGTCCTTCACCACATACTCAACATCCCGGTGATAGAGAGCATGCGCTTTAATCCCCGTCTCAACGTGGTGCTTTAGATCCCAGTTCTCCGGATCAGCAATGTTGCCGATGCCGAGCAGTCCCTCAACTTTTTCCCAGCCCACATCGGTGACCGTAATGTTTCGGTGCTTCTCGTCGACGGCGTAGTCTCCGGTCAGGATTACTCGCTGCGGGTCGTCACCTGTCTCAAGCAGTTCCTGGCGCAGCCTCTCCTCATCTTCGGCCGGAACCTTCCCATCATCGAGGAGCCTTCGCAGTTCCGCCGGTGTAAACTCTTCGCCACTTCGAAGTTTAGGGATGATGCGGTCGACACGCGCATACTTGTCGGTTGATTCTTCGCTCGCGCCCGAAATGATCAGTGGGGTTCGCGCTTCATCGATCAGGATGGAGTCGACTTCGTCAACGATTGCGAAATTGTGCACCCGCTGCACACAATCCTTAAGGTCGAACTTCATGTTGTCGCGCAGGTAGTCGAACCCGAATTCGTTATTTGTGCCGTAAGTGACGTCGGCTGCATAGGCATCCCGGCGCTGCTGATCATCCAGATCGTGAACAATGACGCCGACCGTCAGCCCGAGAAAGCGATAGAGCTGGCCCATCCATTCGGAGTCGCGCTTGGCGAGATAATCGTTGACGGTGACCACGTGCACGCCGCGTCCGCCGAGCGCATTCAAATAAACCGGAAGCGTGGCAACCAGCGTTTTGCCTTCGCCGGTCTTCATTTCAGCGATCTTGCCCTGGTGCAACACCATGCCGCCGATCAACTGCACGTCGAAGTGCCGCATGTTGAGCACACGGCGGCCGGCCTCGCGCACTACGGCAAAAGCCTCTTCAAGGATTTCGTCGAGCACATCGTTCGTCGCTTCGAAACGCTGTTTGTCGAGCTCCTTTATCCGATCGAAGTCGGCGTCAGGCTCATCGGGAATGCGGCTGAGGCGTTCTTGAATTTTCTTCCGGAACTCGTCAGTCTTCGCGCGCAGCGCTTCATCCGAGAGCTTTTGCATCTCAGGTTCAAGCGCATTAATGGCAGCCACGCGCGGCCGCAGGCGCTTAACTTCGCGCTCGTTTTTGGTCCCAAAGACCTTGCCTAATGCTTTGTCAATCAAATCCGGAATCCTTCGAAAAAACAGCTCCGCCCACGGTAGAGCCTAACATATTAGATGCCACACTCCAGGGTTTGACGCTCACGCTGATGTCCATCGAAGGCGAGCGATTTACTCTCCAAACATAGGCACCTGCCGCAGATCCGTCGGCCGCCGCTGGCGTTTGCTCGCGCCAATCACTGCCAGGACGGTAAGCGACTCCAATGCGCCCCTTGGCACAAACATTCGCTGAACATTGGAACGCAGGTCAGGCGGGTTTATCAGAAATCCTTCCGCCGTGGTCAGACTGAGATCATTGGGCATGAGCCCTTCTAGTATTTCTCCGTCCCTAAATTTAATTCGCACCCATAAACCTTCGGCCCGGGGTCTTGTGGTAAATGTTTTGCGGGACAGGGAATCGGAGTCGCTGAACTCTCGAACAAAAAACACGCACTTGATGTCGGAGAGTTCGATAGCGACAACATTGCCGGCGGTATTCAGAAGCTCCAGCTTGCCTTCACGCACAAAATGCGCCGGTGCAACGTACCCGTTCACCGTGTCGCGATCAATCTTGCGGACAATCACTTTCTTGTGCGTCGAAGGCATGCGGAAACTTGGTCATTTCGTAATTTGGTAATTGGGTAATCAAACGGCAAGGCTCTGGAACGAGGAGTTTTCAAACAAAATTACCCAATTATTTAATTACACAGCCTTTGCCCATCGTCTCACTTCCAGGCGAAAAGCGGGAGGAATCCAGCTTCATAGTAGCCAAAACAATAACATTGTGTTATTTTTTGTAGTTCATTCGGCCTCTCGAAATGAAAGTAACCCTCGAATTCATAACGACTTACAGGCTAATTTCCAGATTTCCACAGCCGACCCTGTGGAAAAGTGGGCGAACTCCGCCGCACCGGTTGGTCGGCTTCCTACAAGGAGTAAGTTCGTCGTAGTTTGTCAGTTCACTACCGAGAATGGCTGATTACATCTACACAATGGAACTCCGGCTGACGCCCAATCAGCAAAAAGGCGTCACTCTGGTTCAGGATATTTCGCGCAATGCCGGAATGAATGTTTATCTCACCGGCGGTGCCGTTCGCGACATCATCAGCGGATTCCCAATCCGCGATCTGGACTTCACCGTTCAGGGCAATCCCGTAAAGCTGCAAAAAGAATTTGAGCGAGCGGGTGCCGTGATCGGGGGCTCGGATGAAGATCTCAAGATTCTGTATTTGACGCTTCCCGGAGGCGTTCGCGCAGAAATCAGCAGCTCCCGAACCGAGAAGTACGAGAAGACAGGCAAGCCTCCGGTAATTGGTCCCGCCACCATCATCGAGGACCTGCGCCGCCGTGATTTCACTGTGAATGCGATGGCGCTCTCGCTGAATCCGGGCTCTCGCGGGCTGTTGATGGATCCGTTTAACGGCGCCGCTGACATCGAGGCCAAGCTCGTCCGCATCCTGCATAATTACGCCTTCCTCGAAGACCCCTCGCGCCTGATTCGAGCATGTCGCTTTTCTGCGCGATTCCACTGGCCAATGGAAGAGCGAACCCAGGCCCGCTATGACTCGGCCAAAGAAAATAACTACATCGAATACATCACCAATCGGGCTATCGGATACGAGTTCGAACAACTCGCATACGAAGACGATCCCCTGAACGTAATACGCCTGCTCGAAAAAGAAGGATGGCTCAAGGTTCTCAGTACGCATTGGACCAGCGCCAAAGTTGACGTAAACGGCCTGACCGAGCTGATGAAGACCCGTCAGCTCATGAATGAATTCGGCTATGGACCTGATCCGGCTGCTGCGGTCTTGTATTTTCTTACCGATAAGCTTAGCGATAAAGAAATCGCGGACATTCGCAAGCTCATTCCGCGAAAAGATCTGGTCGAAGCCTGGCGGGATATTCAAGGTCATGCCAAAGAGTTGGCCAAGCGGCTCACCAGCAAGGAAGCGTCCACCCCCTCACGCACGTGGAAGCTGCTTTCAAATGCCCGACCTGAAATGGTTCTGTTCCTCACAGTAACGGCGCGGCAGCAGGCAGTGGAACAAAAGCTCAAGAATTTTTTCACCAAATGGCGCGAAGTCCAAAAGAAAGTTCCCTTGCCAGAGATGACGGAGCTGCTGATTACCCCGCAGTTGCCGGAATATCCCAAAATCGCCGACGAAGTTTTCATGCTGCTGCTTGACGGCAAGCTGCGGTCGCGGACCGAGCGGTTGAATTTCCTGAAGCCCCTTGCGCCGCCACCTCCACCGCCACCTCCGCCGCCACGGCGAGGTCGCGGAGCAAAAGCGGCAGCACAGGCGGAGGCACAGTCCCAGGCACCCGCAACAGTAAAAAAAGGAAAAGGACAAGCTGCTACTGTCACTGCGGCCGCCGGTAAACAGCAAAAAACTCAACCGGCAGCTACAGCCCCGGCCAAGGGCGCCGACAAAGCAAAATCTGCAAAGCCGGCACCGAAAGCTGCGCCAGCAAAGCCCGTCGCAGCCAAACCTGCGCCGGCGAAAAAATCCGCTGCAAAGCCGGCGAAGAAGTCCAAACGACGCTAACTCGCTTCCCCTGGCCTACATAGCAAGCCCGAAGCTCGGATGGCGGTAGGTTCCGTTGATCCGCACCGGAATAATTTTTTGGTGTTCTTGCTTCTTGACGAACGGCTCTAGAGCTTTTGCGAAAGCCGCTTTAATTCCTGAAGTTGCCTTTGTCAGGCTCGCCTCGGTTCGCAATGTCCCCTGCAAATTGAGGCGCTGATTCAACAGGTTGTAGGTTCCGTGTAGTTGCGCCGATGCGTCGCCTTCCCGGATGTCTAAAGATGAGAGATGCGCAACGCCACTAGTAAGATTAACCCGGCCATCTATCTGAGCTTGCTCATCTACAGGCGCCTTCTGATGTGGCGTCTCGGCAACCTTGTTCATCCGCAACTTCGTTTGCGGATTAGTCAAGCCCACATTTGTGACTCGAAAATCACTCGTCAAATGAATTTTTTGCAGGAAGCGCTGCTGTCCCGAGGGAATCACGACATGCATTCGAAATTGAATATTGCCTGTGATCGGCGACTTCGGGCTGCTGATGAATGGGTAAAACGTGTCTTCAATTCGTCCATGGTCGCAAGTGAGTTGAATCACGGCTGCGCGCTTTCCATCATCCTGGCGGCCCATATTTCCCTGAGCTTGAATTTCGTCCCGCCCAAACTTCGCTGAGACGCGCGGTAACAGCATTTCTCCTGTGACGGCGTTCACTTTTGCTTCGAATTCAGCCGTCAAGGGCTGCTTGTGGTGGGTAGAAGTGACCTCGAACTCAGGGCTGTTTGCTTGCCCGCGAACATCGATCTCTTTGAAACTACCAGCGAAAGTCCCGGTGGAACTAATTCTTCCTCCAAGAGCTTGAAGAACTCCGAGATCGGCACTCTGCAACGAATATTTTCCTGACACCGGCGTGACGGCCGCATCTGACTGGCTCCAGGGACCGAATTGTCCAGAGGTTCGAATCAATCCGGCGGGCAACGGATTTTCGAATGCTGCAGAAAACTTAGTGGTTCCCGAATCGCCGAGATTCTCCAGATGGAATTGATGAAAGACAAATCTTAAGGGCTTGCGGTCGTTGCCCTGTGGAATTTCAAGAACTGCGTCATCCGCCACAAATTTATCGATTGTGACTCGCTGTCCTGAAGATCTCGCTTCAGCAATATCCGATCGCCCCAGTTCGATCCGCGCCCCATCCGCTCGTAAAAGACTGAGATGATGGCGGAACAAGCCCAGCAAACTACTACGAATCGTCAATTGTCGAATCGAGATCAGTTCAGTGTTGGAATTGTTGCGTTGAAAAATTACATTCTCAACGACGCACCCCGGCGGGAAATACTTTGTATGGAAGCGACCAAAATGCACGCCCGCCGACAGGTTCGCCCCGAGTTTCGCGCGCACGGATGCCTCGGTAAATGGCCAGTACCGCAGGAGGAAAAAAGCACCGGCAACGAAGATGACAACTAGAACAACAATCGTTACGGTGAGGATCTTTTTCGTGCTCCGACCAGGCGGCGTGGGTAATTTAGATGAGGGCATTACAGTCTTTGCAGAAAAGGTCAGCTCGCGACTTCTCGCACGGTTTTCGAGTCTATGATTCTCTTCCTCACCTGTCGTTTGCCCGCAACCTAAGCAGCCGGATCAGGATCGCCTCACAAATTGGCGTGAGCACCTTGCGCGCGTCATTCACATCTAAATTAAGCGATGCCTACGCTTATCAATATCAACACTGCAACTATAAAGGACCTCACCCAACTGCCGGGCATTGCCAAGAATGTCGCATACCGTATCGTCAATCACAGAAAACGTCATGGGTACTTCACACATTGGGAGGAGTTGCTCGAGGTAAAAGAATTCCGCGCCGATTCGCTTGCGGAACTCAAGATGCGCGCGACGATAGATCCGCCTGAAGGCATTCTGAAAGAAGAATTCGGGCCGCGCCGCATCAAGCCGAGTCAAACTGAGCGAGTCACCAAGAAGCCCAAAGGGTATACAAAATCTATCCGTGGGACCCGCAGTCCTGCCGGCTGAAACCTGGTGCATGAACCACGCCACAGCGAGCGCGAGTCCGGGGCAGTTCGCACTATAATTTGCTGTCATGAGTGGCTCACTGCAGCTGTACAAAGCCCACAGGTGCAGCTTCCATCCGGGGCGCGAGGATCCGTATCTTCGACTAGGCGCTGCAACTATCTTTGTTCGCGATCCGGACCGAAGCCTGCATTTTTATCAGGAGCAGCTCGGCTTCCAGTTGGCCTTCGACAACGCAGGTCCACGCGGAGACCGTTGGCTGAGCCTGTCCCCACCAGACGGTACCGCCCTTCTTATTCTGGCCACCCCCGAGAATTCAGAAGAAGACAATCTCGTGGGTCGGCCTACGGAGATCGTCTTTCTGACCGAGGATGTGGAAGCGGTTTTCAGACAATGGCGTGAACGCGGCGTCCACTTCGATCATGAACCTCGTTGCCAATCGTCCGGAGTAATTTCTACGTGCTTCAAAGATATCGACGGTAATTCTTTTCGTCTGGTCAGCACGGCGCAAGTCATTGATGAGGTCAGAGCGGAACGCCATTCACACGTCAAACGACACGAGGCCGAAACACGCGCCGCTCATGATCTGGCACTTGCCAGGCAAGTGCAAAGCCGGCTTTTTCCGCAAATAAAGCCAGTGGCGAACACGCTCGAGTATGCCGGCACGTGCATTCAGGCACGCCAAGTTGGTGGAGATTATTACGATTTTCTTGATCTTGGCCGTGAGCGGTTGGGATTGTTGGTAGCCGATGTTTCCGGCAAAGGCACGGCCGCCGCGCTTGGAATGGCTAATCTGCAGGCGCATCTACATAACCAGATTTCCACCTATTGGAGTCGCCCTTATGCGCCGCTCGTTTTAAACCAGCCGGAACGTTTCTTGCGCTCCGTGAATTCGCTTTTTCACGAAAGTACAACGGATGAGGTATACGCCACTCTCTTTTTCGCTGAGTACGACGACAAATTAGCCCGCTTGCGCTACGCAAATTGTGGACACCTTGCAGGTGTTTTAGTACGGGACGACGGCCGCATTGAAACTCTCGACTCAACCTGCACCGCGGTGGGACTCTTCAAAGATTTCAGCTGTGTGGCGGATGAGCGCACCTTATTGCCAGGAGACACCCTCGCCCTCTTTACCGATGGCGTAACTGAGTCGGTGAACGAACAAGGAGATGAATTTGGCCCCGAGCGCCTGGCGAATGCGCTGACTGAACATCGCGATTTGCCGTCGCATTTGCTACTGTCTTCCCTTCTGCAGCAAATCCAGCAATTCGGAACGCCGGAGCAAAACGACGACATCACACTGGTCGTGGCTCGTCGCCGCAAGGGCTAACCGTGTCCTTTTAGCCGATCCAGAGCCGCTATAATTGCGACAGTTAGCAGCTCGCTGCTTTCGCAGCGATCTTTTCGGAATGCGATTTTCGGGCGTGTCGTTTTTCGGGCGTAATTGTTTTCAGGTGTAACACATGGCGAACATCTGGCTCCGGGTGGCTTTGGCTCTTTACGGACTCGGGTTGCTCTACATCCTCGTAGCCCTCACTCGGACAAAGAAGATCCTTAACAGTCTGGCTCTTCATGCCGCTTACCTTGGCATGGTCTTTCATTTCGTAGCCATTGCAGAAACCGTAAACCAATCCGGCGAACTGAGCCTCGCCTCACTGGCACTAGCGGCATCGATTCTAGGCTTCCTGATCATGGTGGTTTTCCTGCTTGTGTACATGGTTTACCAGACCACGTCGCCAGGAATCGTCGTCTTCCCTGTCGTCTTCTTACTAACATTTGTCGGTGCAAGCGGCCAGGAGCCCTTTGTACTTACGTCGGAATCCGCGCGGCAGGGCTGGCTCATTGCCCATATTTCGCTGATCTTTGCCGGATACGCTGCTCTGGTCTTGAGCTTTAGCGCGAGCTTAATCTATCTGATCCAGGAAAACACTTTAAAGGCAAAACGCCCGGGCGGCTTGTTTTCGCGCCTGCCTGCACTTCAGGTGACTGACGAAATCGGTTTTCGTTCGCTTCTCGTGGGGTTTCCATTTACGACGGCTGGACTTGCCATTGGCTTGATGCTCGCGCAGGCGAGATTCGGCCACATCGAGTTTCAAGATCCGAAGATTTTGCTGTCTCTGCTCACCTGGGTTGTGTATCTCGTCCTGGTTTACACCCGTTGGAGCGCCGGTTGGCGCGGACGCCGCGCAGCATACTTGGCGGCAGGAGTATTCGCCATGGCCGTAGTCGCCTGGGCGGCCAATTATTTCAGCGCGGTGCACAGGTTGGCTCGCCCATGAACTTTCAGCTCATTGGCGTGAATCATAAAACTGCGCCGGTCGAAGTGCGCGAGCAGCTCGCCATTTCCGAGAAGAACCTGCCCGAGTCACTGCAGCAGTTGCTTCGCATCGATGGTGTCCGTGAAGGCATGATCCTTTCCACCTGCAACCGTGTTGAGGTTCTGGCAAACACCTCGAACGGCAGCACCGACCTTCGCCAGTTCCTGCACCAGCATTTCAGCTTGGAGCCCTCCTCATATGCGCCGCATTTATATGAATATCGGCAGCGCGATGTTGTGCGGCACGTATTCAGGGTGGCATCGAGTCTCGATTCGATGGTCGTTGGCGAGCCACAGATTTTGGGCCAGGTGAAGGAAGCTTACGCAACAGCTCGCGCGGCGGGAGCCGTGCAGTCGTATCTTGATCTGCTGCTTACCCGCGCCTTTGCGGTTGCAAAACGTGTGCGCACAGAAACTGCCGTAGGATCATCGTCGGTGTCTATTGCCTCGTGTGCTGTTGAGCTAGCTGAGAAGATCTTCGGTTCTTTGGAAGGCAAGCAAGTGTGTGTGGTGGGTGCAGGCAAAATGTCCGAGATTGCCGCCCGGCATCTGCTGGCCCGTGGCGCAGGGCCGGTCTTCGTCGCCAACCGTACCTATGAGCGGGCACAAACTCTGGCCGCGAAGTTCGGTGGAAGCGCAATTCGGTTCGATGACCTCTACGAAAAATGCGAACAAGCGGACATCGTAATCACCTCCACTGGCGCTCCCGTGGCGATCTTCCAACGCGAACACGGAGAACGTTTTCTAAACCGGCGTAAGAACCGTCCAATGTTTTTTATCGACATTGCTGTTCCCCGCGACGTTGATCCGGAGATGAACAAGCTCGGCGGAATTTTTGTCTATGACATCGATGATCTGCAGGGGGCAGTTAGTTCCCATACCGCGGAACGAAGCCGTGAAGCCGAACGCGCCGAGAAGATCGTCGAGGACGAGGTGCAGCGCTTTCACACTCGCGTCCAGTCGCTGCATGTGGTGCCGGCGATCGTTTCCCTGCAGGATTACGTGGAGACTATTCGTCAGGCCGAGCTTGATCGCGTGCGCGGACGTTTAGGGCACCTCTCGCCGGAGCAGGAGCATGCGATCGAAGCCCTTACTCGCGGAATCGTGAATAAGATTCTGCACACGCCGATCACGCGCCTTAAGTCTGCGGCTGCCGATCCGGAGATAACAACGCTTGTCGAAGCATTCCGGAAAATTTTCAATCTGGAAGACCGCCGGTTCCTCGAAGATCATGCTGAGAAAAATGTCGTCGCAGAAGCCGATGCAGCTTCTCAATTGAGGAGCCGCTGATTGCGCCTGCGAATCGGGTCTCGCGGATCGCAGTTGGCGCTGTGGCAAGCAACTCACATCGCGGATCGCCTGCGCGAACATGGGCACGAAGTCGAAATCGAGATCATCCACACGACCGGCGATAAGATCACTGATGTAGCGCTCTCAAAAGTCGGCGCCAAGGGGATGTTTACAAAGGAAATCGAAGAGGCATTGACCGGCGGTCAAATTGATCTGGCGGTGCACAGCCTGAAAGACTTGCCGACGGAGCTCTCGAATGAATTCGAGCTTGTCGCGATTCCCACGCGCGAAGATCCACGGGACGCATTCTGCTCAGTAAAATATTCTGCCATTGAGGAACTGCCGCCGAATGCCTGCGTTGGCACCAGCAGCTTGCGCCGGGAAGCTCAACTGAAAGCGCTACGGCCCGATGTGCAAGTTCATCCACTTCGCGGAAATGTCGACACTCGTCTCCGAAAGCTCGGATCGGGCGAGTATGACGCCATCATTCTGGCAATTGCCGGTCTGCGTCGACTTCATAAGACAGATCTAGTCCGCCAAATCATCCCTATTGAATTAATGTGTCCGGCTGCCGGCCAGGGGGCGCTAGCAATCGAAATTCGTCGTGAAGATTTCGATGCACAAAAGGCGGTAAAAGTCCTAGATCATGCCGAAGCCCGCACGGAAACGACGTGCGAGCGTGCGCTGCTACAGAAACTCGGCGGTGGTTGCCAGGTCCCCATTGGCGCAAATGCGCGATTTACAAACGGAGCTTTACATTTGCAAGCCGTCGTCGCCAGTCCCGACGGGCGTCGAGTTCTGCGCGATTCAGGCGACGGCAACGATCCGGAGAAGTTAGGGTTATCCATCGGACAACGTTTGCTGAACCGCGGCGGCACGTCGATTCTCGATTCGGTTTACGGCAGGCAAATCGCCGCTCCACAGCAACCATGAGTATGCAAGAACAACCGCTTGCCGGGGTACGCGTGCTCGTTGGGCGTGCCCGCCAACAACTAAGCCAGCTTACCGAGCAACTCAAGAAGCAAGGCGCTGAAGTCATCGAGATCCCTTTCATAGAAATTCGCCCGCCTGGTTCCTACGCGGCGCTTGATAGCGCAATCAGACACATCGCTCATTACGACTGGCTCGTGCTTACGAGTGTTAACGGCGTTGAGGCACTTGCTTCTCGTCTGAAGCACCTGAGAATCCCTCTCGACCAATTCGCGGAATTGCAAATCGCCGCCATCGGCCCGGCAACGGGTCAGGCGATAGAACGGCTCGGGCTTGAGGTATCTGTAGTGCCGCGAGAGTACGTAGCGGAGGCTGTGGTCGAAAGCATGCGTACAAAAGTGAGAGGCAAGCACGTGCTCTTACTTCGCGCCAAGGTCGCCCGGGATGTGATCCCCCGCGAGTTCCAGCAACTGGGCGCGACAGTCGACGTAATCGAAGCCTATGAAACTGCAGTGCCGGCATCAGCACGCGAGGAACTACTGGCTGTGATGAGCGACCCCGACAGCAGGCCACAGGTCGTAACATTCACAAGTTCATCTACTGTTCGCAATTTTGTGGCGCTGCTGGGCGGGCGGGTGCGCTTCGCCCAGATTATCCCGGACGGGATTCAATTCGCCTCAATCGGGCCAGTCACCTCGGCAACGCTGCGGGAATTCGGACTATCGGTGCACATTGAGGCTGCAGAGTACACAATTCCAGGATTAGTTAGGGCCATTACGAAAAGAAGCATCCAGTCGGGTTCGTAGAGTCACTCCACCCTGCACCCGCAATCCGCAGGTGGTACGTGTGCCTTCAAAAAATCAGTGACTCGCCGATAGGCATCAATCTGGTTTTCCACACGTGCGAATCCGTGACCTTCGTCTTCATAAATTTTGTAATCCGCGACTCCGCCCCGCTTTTTAATTGCGTCCACCACTTGGATCGTTTCTTCCTTCGGACAGCGCGGATCGTGGCCTCCAGCTAACAAAAACAGCGGCGCCTTGATCCGATCAACAAAAAAGAACGGCGAGCGCTCGCGGAAAAACTCCGGATTCTTTTCGGGATCACCCATGGTCGCGCGATCCGACTGTTGCAAGATCGGGTCCTCGTTCGCAATTTCCGTGAACCAATTCACGAACGGCACGATCGGCACACCTGCAGCCCAAACGTCGGGCGCTTTCGTCACTGCCATCATCGTTAAATAGCCGCCGTAGCTCCCGCCCATCGCGATCAGCTTTTTCGGATCGGGATAACCTGTCGCTTTCGAGAAATCTGTCGCAGCCAATACATCCTGCAAATCACCGCCGCCCATGTCGAAGAGATTCGCATCCTCAAATGCCTTGCCGTATCCCGTCGAGCCCCGGTAGTTGGGTGCGATGACCATGTATCCCTGATTCACGATGTGCTGAATAAAACGGTTGAACTGGTCAACGCTCTGCGACTTCGGGCCGCCATGGATGTAAACAATCGCGGCATTCTGCCCATTCCGCTGCATGTTGCGCGGGACATACACAAACGCCGAGATCATCCACTTGCCGTCGCGACTGGGATAATGCACCAGAAACGGCTCAACCATGTGGTCCGCCGGAACTCCGGCCATCAGCGAGTGCGTAACCTGCATTGACTTTCCCGCAGCCAGGTCGTAAGTCCAGACATCGCTCGGCGCGCTCGCGCCGTTGTGGTAGTAAAGCAATTTCTTTCCATCACGCGAAAAGGCAGAATCCGACCCGCCGAATGAATTCACACCCGTAGGCACAGGCAGCTTCTTCGTTTTATCCATCGCGAGGTCGTGCAAATACAAATCCGCATAGCCGTCAGCGTTCGCGCGAAAAGTGATTGTTTTCCCGTCAGGAGAAAAGTTTCCACTCCAAACTTCCCACTTCTCTTCGGTAATCCACTTGAGCTTTTTCGAAGACAGATCGAGAATTCCAGCATTCTGAAATCCATTGGCGGCGTTCGAGGTAATCAGCAGCTTCTTTCCGTCCGGCGAAAAGTCCGTTGCCGCATAAAGGTTCTCGCCATCGTGCGGCGTAACGAGGGTGCTCTTCGCAGTTGCTACTTCTGCAAGATAGATATTGGAATTCGTCCCTTTCGCCTCTTCCTGCGTGTAAGCGATGAACTTTCCATCTTTCGACCAAATCGGATTCACGTTCATCCGGTCGGCCGGAGTATTCGTTGTGACGTGCTTAACATCCCGCAGAACGGTATCGAAAACATCGATCTCGTACACGGATGATGTTTTCGGCTTCTCCATGTACGCGAGATATCGTCCATCCGGCGACCAAACAGGATTCTCCTCCGAGACCTCAGGCGTCTTGGTTACGTTCACTACTTGCCCAGTCTTCGGCGAGACGAGAAAAACATCCCACTGCTCATCGCCATCGTAGTCAGATTGATAGGCGATCCACCTTCCATCCGGAGACCATGCAGGATGCGTCTGACGCTGATCGCCCACGGTAAGTTGCGTTGGCCAGCCACCTGCGGCCGGAACTAACCATAGATTGTTTCGTCCGGTGATGTTCGCAACGAAGACAATCATCTTGCCATCCGGTGACCAGGCCGTATCTCCGATCAGACGCGTCATATACAGTCGCTCGAGCGAAAGGGTTTCTTCGCTTTGCTCGACGTTCGCATCAGGTTTTGCAGTGATCTGTTTGGGGTCGGTGATCGCCTGTGGCGAGGCAAGAATCTGCGAAACTGCGAGCGTGCTCATGAACATCACGATAGCAAATCGCAGAACGGTCCTCATGATCGCTTCGTGAGCCCGTATCACCGGAGCAGAATCGCGGAAGGCTGCCCCTGTATTTGGTAAGGTCCGGAACTTAAGCCGATCAATTTCCCGGTGACCGCGACCCGAAAAACCGAAAGACTGGAAGCGCCATTGTTTGTCAAAACCACCCAGTTAAACGTACTTGTCGTGTTCGACACATTCTGTGTGATTGCACCGGCGAACACAGACGCGCCTCCAGATCCGGTCGCCAGCGACGTCAGCGCTCCGGTTGCTGGGCTGTATTGATATTCCGAGACTTGGCTGGAACCGCGGTCGACTGCATACACGTAATCCGACGTCGGATCGGTAAAAATCGCGGTAGGAGCAACTCCAGCCGCCGCCGGTGATCCCGATGAAACCTGCGCCAGCATGCCATCGGGGGTAGCGCAATTCCCTGACACTTGAATGCAAGCGGAAAAAATACTTATGTTGTTAGAACCTGAATTGGCCACGAAGAGATTGTTGCCATCAGCCGCCGGGCAAGAACCGTTTGCCGTGCTGGAGGTAATTCCTGCACAACGCGAGAAGGCAAGCCCTGTTGGATTTGTACCCGCGACATAAGTCCCAATCAGTGTCAGCGCTCCCGAAGAGGAATCGAAGGAGAAACTTTGCACAGTGTTACTGAACTGATTTGCGACATATAGATAATTGCCGACTGGAGAGACTGCCAGGCCGCTCGGCCCGGTTCCGCTTACATCGGCGGCTTGTTCGGTCGAGAATGGGCTACCTGCAACTTCCGTCAAGCCGGTGCCAGAAACCGAAAATACTGAGACAGTGCCAGAAGTCACATCTGCTGACGTGCCCTGGTTTGCGACGAAAAGAAACTTTCCGCCAGGATCAATCGCAAGAGCGATTGGCGTCTGCCCCGCCGCGACTCCCGATCCGGCGGCCTTTAGACTGCCGTCTCCGTTGAAGGTGTAGGCGGTTATGCTCCCGCCCGTTCCGTTCGCACCCGAATTGACGATGAACATGCTCTTGCCATCGGGTGAAATGACCATTTGCACAGGCTGCACGCCGGTAGGGGCAGGATTACCGTTGCTGTTTGCCACCGGCTCGATGCTGCCGTTTTCCTGATTGATGGTGAAGGTGCGCACCATTTGATCACCCTGTGTTGCCACCCACATCAAGCTGGTATTGGCTGGAATATTTGAGCCGTTGCTACAACCGTTCCAAGCCGCAATTGCCGCAACAGCCAATGCAGCCGGCACCCAACGAGACTTCATGCGCATGCTTCTTCCTCGGGAAGAAAGTTTTGAACAATCCAATGTTTCAGCGTCACGAGGGTTCACAGTTTCGGCAACTACGCTCTTCTAGCGTAGCTCGTCGCGCAGATAGAACTTACACGATGAGATCGCCGGAACCGCAGCCGGCGTATCCGGGAGAGAAACCTTGAAACTGTAAACCTGAGTATTCAATTGTGTATCAGGAATGGGCAGAAAAGAGCAAACGGCTAAGTCGCGATTTCTATGAGGTTTCCCCCGCTATTACCGGATCATGTTGCTCCCGAAGTCCTTGCGTACCCTGCAAAGGAATATGGATTTCAACCAAAAGCCCACCCTCAGGTGAGTTGGATGCGCGCACCGAGCCTCCGTGCAGCCTAATTGCCTGGTCGGTGATCGCGAGGCCAAGCCCGACTCCACCAGTTGAGCGACCTCGGGCGTCATCGATGCGATAGAAAGGCTGGAATATTTTTCCCAGTTCGCCCGCGGGAACTCCCGGCCCTGAGTCCTGTATTCGAATGATCGCCTCCTCGGATGCGCCGGACTTAGCCCTTTCCGCGCGAATCTTTACGGCCGTGCCCTCGCGCGTGTAACGGGTGGCGTTTCGAACTACGTTTTCAATTGCACTACGCAGCAGCGCCGGATCTCCGGCAACGGGAAGCTCATCTAGGATTTCGCATTCCACCTGCGTGTTACGCGCCTGCGCTTCAAAGGCAGCATCGCGGGCGACCTCCTGCACCAGTTCCTCAAGGTCCACAGCCTGCTTTCGGACCGTGCTCGCTCCACTTTCAAGCCGGGCTATTGTGGTCAGGCTGCCAATCAGTTCGTTCATGCGGCTGGACTCGAGACTGATCCGATCAAGGATGCTCTGCGCTTCAGGACCCGTCCTCTGCCGAGCCAGTTCCAGCGCTACACTCAAACGCGCAAGCGGCGATCGCAATTCATGCGATATATCTTTCAAAAGCCGGGACTGCGCATTCACCAACTTCTCGATCTGTTCTGCCATCAGGTCGAAATCGTGGACAAGCTGAGATACTTCGTCACCGCCCGAAGAACCCCGCGCCCCAACCCTTGCCGAAAGATCGCCGGAAGCAAGCCTCTGGGTCGCCTCACGCAGACGAGTAACTGGCGAGGTGAGAAAACGGGCAAGAAAATAGCAAACCAGACCTGACGTCAAGACCGCGATGATAATGCCTAAAAAAGGTACTCCATTGGGTCCAAAAAAAGCATTCTGCCCGGGAGGCAACTCGATCACGAGCATGTAATCGTGCCCGTCCGACCCAGTGGTTGAAACCCGCAACATCTGAAAACGCGGGTTGAGCCGGCCTAAAACGGTATCGGTTGTGTGGCGTCGGCCTTGGGCCACTTCGACGAACCATGGTGGAACGGTGTGCCCCAGTAGGCTCTCCCCGTCGCGGAAGAGTACGGCGCGAATGTGTTGGCTGTCTCGAATGCTTCGCAAATATTCGCGCAGGTGCTCTTCTCCGCCTGCTTCGTAGGCAGCAATGGCGTCGTTTAAAAATTTCGTCTGCAGCGCTTCGATTGCGGAAATATGCCTGGTCGGCCGCATCGCCACAGTCGCCAAAATCGCCACGGCGACGAACAGAGCTTGTGCCAGCCAGAAAGAAAGAAAAATCTTGAGAAAGAGGCTCTTCATCGAGTCGCGTTCTTTGTTTTAGGCCGCGTCAGGGCAAAAATATACCCCGCTCCGCGCACCGTTTTAATGTGATCACCGGTTTCCGAGTCACCCAGCTTCTTTCGCACCTTGCTCACGTGCATATCGATGCTGCGATCAAACGGAGAGAACTTGCGTCCCAAAACCTCATCGACCAAGGCTTCGCGAGTCACCACCCGCCCAGCTTCACGCAACAGCACCTGCAATAACTCAAATTCAACAGATGTTAAATCCACGGGCTTTCCGCGGTGCAGGACGGTTCTTGTCGCTGGATCGAGTTCAACATCACCGACACGGATGACTTCAGGCACATCCTGCTCCCGGCTCTTGCTTGAACGGCGCAGGATCGCCCGAATACGCGCAACCAACTCGCGGGGATTGAACGGCTTGGGTAAATAATCATCGGCGCCAATCTCAAGCCCCACAATACGGTCCACATCTTCTCCGCGCGCCGTCAGCAAGAGCACAGGAATGCGCGAGCTGTCCCTGATGCGACGCAGGACGTCGAAGCCGTTTAGGCCCGGAAGCATGACGTCGAGCACGATCAGAAGATGTTCGCCGCTGAGAGCCCGGGTGAGGCCCGTCTTTCCATCGTGTACCGCTTCAACCTGAAAGCCTTCAGGCTTCAAATACTCAGCGACCAGAGAGCACAGCTCAACGTCGTCGTCGATGACCAGAATCCGTTCCACACTCTTCATTTTAGTAGCTCGGCCGAGAGAAGCCGGTAAAGAATCGTCAAACTGCCGGTTCCACCGATTTACAAAGTTTTACTCCGATTGACTCACTCTTTACCGCCACCTGGCTTCCGGCCGTGTTTCCATTTTATGTACGACACAAGTTCTTCGAACAGGAGGAAGTCGTGAAATCACTTAAGTCGACGTTGGGAGTTATAACTGCCGCACTGGCGCTCTGTGCTGGTATGGCGATGGCGCAGGACCAAACCGCGCCGCCGCCAGGACCGAAGCACGCGATGCATAGAGGCTTCAGAGGTGGACCGGAGTTCGGGATGTTTCTGCACCAACTGAATCTCACAGATGATCAAAAGGCGCAGGTCAAGCAAATCTTCCAGAACGAGAAGGCCACAACTAAGCCGCTCATGCAGCAGGAAATGAGCGCCCACATGCAACTGGCTCAACTCATCACCAGCGGGGCTTTCGACCAAGCTAAGGCCTCGGCGATTGTAGCCCAGGAGTCGCAGACTCATCTGCAACTAGAGCTGGAGCATGCAAAAATTGCTTCGCAAATCTATCAGCAGGTCCTTACCTCTGATCAGAAAACAAAGGTAACGCAGATCCTTGCTGAGCACCAGCAGCGCATGCAGCAGCACCTGCAAAATCAGGAGCAGGCGGCGCCCAGTCAGCAGTGACGGATTCAGGTTCTCGAATTCGTCGTCATTCGCGAGTCGTGCGTCGTGGACAAAATGTTCCGGCGTACGACGTGCGACTTAGAAAGCAATTGCTTCCCATTCGCCGGCTGTTCTGATTTGGCGGGGAAACAGGAGAGGTTCTTGGCGGGCACAACACAGATCGATGTGGTCAGCCTCATTGCCGAACAGATCGCATCCGGTATACAAGATGCCGTTGGATACTGGTTAGGCCGAGTAGAGCGAGAATTGGCGAGCAGCGGCTTAACCGCAAACGAACAGCTTCGCGCGATCGAAATCATCGTGCAGGAATACAAAGAGACAACCGAAAAAGTCCAGTTCCGCTGCGCTGAAGCTTGATCTTGGCGCATAATGCTTTCGACTGCAATGCATCTGAACAGAAAAGGTTAGCTTTTTGGAGCCAGTAATGAACTTCGATACGGCAATCTCGTTTTTAAGCCATTCGAATTGGGGCTTCCTCGCCCTATGGCTTGTGTTATTAGCCGTAGCTTTCGCGTCGTGCTTCTCCGAATCCTCAGCTGGTCCCCAGCATCCCCCGAACCGCCCCCGCCCATAATTCTGCAACCTAACCGCGCTGCTAGAATCACATTAACCGCCCATGTTTCCCGAACCGCTCCGTCCCCTGTTCCCCTATTTGAAAAAATACCGCGGTAGTTACATTTGGGGCGGCGCCTGCGTTTTGATAATGAACGCCGCCTGGGCACTGATTCCGCCAATTGTCGGTCACGCGATTGACGATATGCGGAAGGCCGGCATTTCCCTTCATAAGATCGGCCTGCTGGCGCTGCTGCTGCTGGCGATTTCGGGCACAAAAGCAATTTTCCAGTTTCTGATTCGTTGGATCGTGATTGGCGTTTCGCGCGACATCGAATTCGACCTGCGCAACGACCTCTTTCAGCACCTGGAAAAGCTCTCCCACAGTTTTTATCAGCGCACCCGCACCGGCGACATTATGGCGCGCACAACCAACGATCTAAATGCAGTTCGTATGCTGCTTGGCCCGGGGTTTATGTACACCGCCAACACGGTGGTATTCACCGCACTCGCCTTGGGCTTCATGCTGCACATCAGTCATCGTCTGACTTTTTATGCTTTCTTGCCGTTGCCGGTTGTAAGCATCATCATTCAATATTTTGGGCGGCGCATTCACGAGCGGTTTGAAAAAATTCAGGCGATGTTTTCAGAAATCTCCGCTCGTGCCCAAGAGAATTTTTCGGGCGTGCGCATTATTCGTGCCTATGTACAGGAAGACGCCGAAATCGCCAGTTTCGAGGTTGCCAATCGCGAGTACATCGCGCGCAGTTTAACTTTGGTGCGGCTGATGGGAATGTTATGGCCGACGCTCGAGACCATGCTCGGACTTGCGATTGTTCTCGTGCTATGGCTCGGCGGCCGAGAAGTAATTCACGGTTATATCAGCGTTGGACAGTTCACCGCATTTAATACTTTTATGGTCCAGCTTACGTGGCCTGTGATCGCGCTGGGCTGGGTCATCAACATCTTTCAACGGGGAACCGCATCACTTGTAAGAATTGATCAGCTCATGCGCGAGCAGCCTGAAATTGCCGATGCTGCCGGCGTCTTCGCAAAAGATATTGAAAAGGAAATTCAGGGCGAAATAGAGTTCCGCCACCTAAACTTCGCTTATGACGGAACGCCTATTCTTCACGACGTAAACCTGCGGATTCCCGCAGGAACCAGTTTGGCGATCGTCGGGCCAACCGGCTCAGGCAAGACAACCCTTGTAAGCCTGATTCCGCGGATTTACGATGCGGAGCCAGGTTCGGTTCTCATAGATGGCAGGCCGGTCCGTGAATATTCGTTGGTTTCACTACGCCGGAACATCGGATTTGTTCCGCAGGAAACCTTCCTGTTCAGCGAAACGATCCGCGAAAATATTGCATTCGGCGTTCACCATGCGAGCGATGAAGACGTACGTTGGGCTGCTCAGGCGGCGAATATCGCCAATGAGATCGAAAGCTTCCCCGAGCAGTACAAGACTATCGTCGGAGAGCGCGGCATAACTCTTTCCGGCGGTCAAAAACAGCGCACAGCAATCTCTCGCGCTCTGATTCGCAATCCTCGAATCCTCGTGCTCGATGACGCGCTCTCAAGTGTCGACACACAAACGGAAGACAAGATCCTTAATCACCTGCGGGAAGTCATGAAAGACAGAACAACGATTTTCATCTCGCACCGCGTCTCTACCGTGCGTAATGCCGATCGCATTGCGGTGCTTCATGGCGGGAGGATCGTAGAGCTAGGCAGCCATGAAGAGTTGGTCAATTTGAACGGCTACTACAACGATCTTTACAACAAGCAGTTGCTGGAAGAAGAATTGGCCGAAGTTTAGATCTCTGATTTCCTCCGCGAAATTCTGCATTATTCCCGCTGTCCTCTGCGGTTCGAAGCTTTTCCGTGGACACATACAACTCATTCCAAACGGCAATAGTCGCAGGCGCATGATCATTTCCTGACAATTCGCTTGATTCCAAAACGCTACAATTGCATTCGAATGAGGCGCCGCCCCACCTCCGAACTGCTGGATGTCGACTCCGGAAAACCAGAAGAAATTGCGGGTTCGCTGCGTGATCTCGAGTCATTCAATCGGCTCTTGGGTGGGATCACCACGACTCGCGAACTGGTACACGCTGTCGCTCGCACCACCGCCATGAGTCAGCTCTCACTCCTGGAAGTCGCAGCAGGCGATGGCTTTGTGCCCGCATCCGTTTCGACTGATCTGGACCGAAAGGGCATCACTGTACACGCCACTCTTCTCGATCGCGCTTTCAGCCACCTGCCCCGAAATGGCACAGCAAAGAAGGTCGTCGCGGATGGTTTGGTCCTACCTTTTTCTGATTCTGCTTTCGATCTAGTTTCCAGCTCGTTGTTTCTTCACCATCTCTCGCCCGAGCAGGCGATTCAATTTGTGCGGGAGGCTCTACGGGTTTCACGATTGGCGGTCCTGATCAACGATCTCATCCGCCATCCGTTACATTTGTTCTTGGCCTACGCCGGTGTGCCGCTTTACCGCAGCCGCCTCACGCGCCATGACGCCCCTGCTTCGGTCAAGCAGGCCTACACAGTCGCGGAAATGAGAAAGCTGTTGCTCGAAGCCGGCGCAACCAACGTGATAATGCGGCAACATTTTCTATTCCGCATGGGCGTAATTGCCTGGAAGTGAACACATGTTATTTGATCTGGCAATCGTGGGCGCTGGGCCCGCCGGCTGCTCTGCTGCCATAACTGCTGCACGCTACGGCGCACAAGTCCTCCTGCTCGAGCGCGGCAGCTTTCCACGGCAGAAAGTTTGCGGTGAGTTCGTTTCGGCCGAATCGATTCAAGTTCTAAAAGAATTGCTGGGAGACAATGCGGCCACTTTGCTGAGCCGTTCGCCATCAATCTCTCAGGGGCGGATTTTTGTCGACGGTGTGACACTGCGCACGAAGATTAATCCTGCCGCAATCAGCATCGCGCGATTCGAACTTGATTCTGCGCTCTGGAACGCTGCAATCAGAGCGGGAGCAGTCACTCATGCGGGGATGACCGTCCGTGCGATTGAGAGTGATGGCCTATTCAGAATTGTTTGCATCGAACACACATTCGAGGCGAAGGCTGTCGTCAATGCTGCTGGAAGATGGTCGAATCTCGCGAGTGCGGCGACCCGAGCGCGCGTCAATCGGGAAAAATGGCTGGGAATCAAAGCGCATTTTGCAGAGCCAGCGGTGTCGAACTCGGTCGATCTCTATTTTTTCGACGGCGGCTATTGTGGCGTGCAGCCCGTCAGGGCTGCCGAGAATAGCTCAGGAATTCGTATTAACGCCTGCGCTATGGTTCAAGCGCATGTTGCAAGCACAATGCCTGAAGTCTTAGGCCAGCACCCTGGGCTTCGAGAACGCAGCCGCGAGTGGAAATCACTGACTGAAGTCGTTACCACTTCCCCGCTGATATTTCATGAACCAGAACCGGTGCAGGGCTCCATGCTTCAAGCCGGCGATGCAGCCATGTTCGTCGACCCATTTATAGGTGACGGCATCTCGCTTGCGCTTCGAAGTGGGGTTCTCGCGGCAGAATGTCTGGTGCCATTCTTCCGTCGGGAATTATCACTGGATCAAGTTCGTGCGCGTTATTCAGACGAGTACCACGCCCGTTTCGCGCATGTATTGAATACCTCTTCGCGACTGCGTGGAATGCTTCGCTGGCCAAGGGCGGTACGCAAACCTGTGCTTTCGGTCCTGGCGAAAGCTCCACTCTTGACTTCGGGAATGGTGAAAATGACGCGGTAGGACGGAACTGGTTCGGTGCAGGGTCGCTACCTTATCACCAGCACTTCGCGCACATTGTCCCGAGAGAGGAAAAACTTGATCGAAGCAAAATCGCGGAAAAGATTTTCGATGTGGCGGTTATTAAACACCCGTTGCAGAGCGAAGCTGCTGGAACTTCCACCTTTGCCAACCCCGGCCTTGGCGTTCAGTACGTGCATGTCGAGCGTGTCAGTTCCCGTGATGTGATAGCGGTAATATGGCGCATCCGGCCCAGCTTCCCGCGTATGAAAGAACGCCAATAACATTCCACCGGGCTTCATCACGGACCAAAGGCGTCCGATTACGGGCTTTACAAGACTCTCATCCAGGTAATCCGCCAAGTTCCAGCAGAACACAACGTCAAAGTGCGTGTTCGGATATGCCAGGTTCTCTTCCAGAAATTTCCTGCTATCCAGAACCGGCAATCCTTGCTCGTTGCTCATGGCCAGAGCCGGGTCTGTCGATGCCTCCAGGAGATCCTGGCTGTAGATGCGGTGCCCGCGCTCGGTAAAGAAACGTATATTGCTCGCAGATGTAGCGCCGATGTCGAGCACGCACAAGGATTCCTCTGTTTTGAATATTCGAGACACCTCCGCCATCGCGCTTGAGCGGCGCGAGAGTCGTTCCTGGACCTTCGGTTGCGGTGAAGGAACCGGCGTAGTGCGGAAAAATTTCATCGTTGACGATAGAGTTGCAGAAGCCCAGATCTTATTTCACCGTGGGCAAACCCCGTCACAGTGCCTTCAATATAAACCGGCGCTCCCGTCCGGGCCAGTTTACTTGCCGTTACCGGGAATACCCGGAGCAGTGGCGGACGGACCGGCTGAAGCGGCAACTGCTACCGTGCCAGCAGCAGTTTGACCTTTACTCTCAGGTAGAATCTCAAGCTTGCCCTTAAAATAGGCACCCTCTTCAATGGCGATGCGGCGAGTCTGCACGTCCCCCGTTACAACCGCCGTCTTCCGCATCTCCGTTCGCTCAGTCACCTGAATATTCCCCTCCACTGAGCCGCTGACGGTGACGTTCTTAGCGCTGATGTTCGCGTGTATCCGGCCATTCGGGCCGACTGTCAGGCTGTTGCCGTTGAGCTGAATACTGCCCTCGACCTGGCCATCGATATAGATATCTTCGCTTCCCGAGATATCCCCGTGAATCGAAACCGACTTACCGATCTGAGCTACTTCCGGTGTGCTCATGGACCCTCCCGCGAAATGGCGCAACTGCGGCAGTAGGATTGTAAATCATTCCGTTTCGCGATCACGGCAAACTGTACGAGAATGAATGAAGATCCCACTTGCTAATGGCAAATGTAACTTAGCGCTTGTTCTGGTACAACATTCGAGCTATCGTTCTCCTCTAAAAATCTGAGAACTTGTGTGCAGCGCGCCAAAGCTCGCCGTTGGTGGTCTTCTCCCTCTCTTCGCGATATTCGTGTGTACTCTGCCCGCCCACGGGGGTGAAGCTCAAAGTTCCAATCCTGTTGAGCTTGTCCGGCGTGCCGTACACAATGAGGTTGCTTCGAATCAGGGCGACAACGGCAGTCACTTCATGTTCAAAGACTTGAAGAAGACTCCTCAGGTGTCGCAAATCAAGCTGCTGGTTGAAACTCGGGATGCCACGGCCGGGCTTCTGATTATGCAAAACGGGCGTCCTTTGTCAGTCCAGGAGAAGAAAGCCGAAGACGCACGCCTGGATAACTACGTCCACAACACTCAGGAGTTGCGCAAGAAAAAGAAGCAAGAGAAGGAAGACGCTGAGCACACGGAACGAATTCTCCGTGCCCTTCCTGATGCTTTCTTATATCAACGCGATGGTACTCAGCAAGGCCGGGAAGGTTTAGGAGCACCGGGGGATGAGCTATTGCAACTCAATTTCCGACCTAATCCCAACTACAATCCTCCCACGCATGTTGAGCAAGTGCTCACCGGGATGTCCGGACATCTGCTGATCGACACCAAACAAGAGCGGATCGCTGAAATCGACGGTACCTTGAGAAAAGAAGTCGGCTTCGGGTGGGGCATTCTAGGGCATCTCGATCCCGGTGGACGCTTTCTGGTGCAGCAGGCCGATGTTGGCGACCACCACTGGGAGGTAACTCACATGGAGCTGTCGTTCACCGGCAAAATTCTTTTCGTCAAAAAGCTGATTATCCACTCGAGCGACACCTTCTCTGATTTTCGTCCCGTTCCCGGCAATCTGACTTTCGCGCAAGGCGTAGAGTTGCTGAGGAAGCAGGCAGCAGAAAATCATTCTGAAAACGCGCCGGTCGAAGCCGATAAAACGAAACAAACCGCGCAGAATCCTAAATCAGAAGCAAAAGATCAGAGTGACAAGACATTGTGCTGCGATCGTTAGGATCCGGCCCAGGTTAGTTCTCCGTTAGGATTTTCCGTCGAAAGTAGCTGCCCCAAAGCCTCATTTGGGATTCGCAGGGTGCATTTGCTCCTCTTCTTTTGCACGCTTCCAAAGCAACTCGAGTTCATCCATGTTTGCCTGTTGCGGCGTCCGGCCCACATCGCGGAGCTGCTCTTCCATCCACTGAAAACGCCTCTTGAACTTGCGGTTGGTCTTCTTGAGCGCAGATTCTGAATCGAGAGAAAGATATCGCGCAATATTCACCAGGACGAAAAATAGATCGCCAAGCTCGTCTTCAAGCCGATGCCGTACCTGGTCGGGCATCTTCGCCTGTTTCGATCCAGCAATTCCCTTCCTCTCAGCCTGAATACCAGCAGGAATGCGCTTCAACTCCTGTTTGAGTTCCGTCGTTTCCTCTTCCAGCTTTTCGAACAATCCTCCGATCTCAGGCCAATCGAATCCGACATGTGCGGCCCGAGAACTTAGCTTGTGAGCCTCCAGGAGAGCCGGCATCGCTGAGGAGACCCCGGCCAGGACTGATTCTGAGTTGTGTTGCTCTGCCGATTGTCGGTCGCCTGCTTCCGGACGCTTCTTTTTTTCTTTTTCTTGCGCTTTTAGCGCTTCCCAATTGCGAAGCACGTCGGCGGACGTTTCAGCCGTCACGTTCCCGAAAACATGCGGATGTCGATCAACGAGTTTATTGGATAGGCGGTCAAGAACATCGTCGATCGAAAAGCGATTTTCTTCGGAAGCCATCTCCGAATAGAAGAGCACTTGCAGAAGCAGGTCGCCAAGTTCTCCCGGCAACTCTTCCCAGTCTCGATTGTCTATGGCTTCGAGTACCTCGTATGTTTCTTCCAGGGTGTATGGCTTTATCGAATCAAACGTCTGCTCCCGGTCCCATGGGCAACCTCCAGGGCCACGGAGTTTCGCCATGATCGAAACCGCACGTTCAAATCGCTCTCCAGTGGTAGGCATGTGCGTAGGGTAGCAATTTTGGAGTTGTTTTTCCTTCGTGGTACGAAGGAGGTCATCCGCGCTTGAAGAACACCGCCGCCAGCGGCGGCAGGGTCAGAGATACCGAATATGGCCGTCCATGAGTTGGAACCTCCTCCGCTGGCCTTCCGCCACCATTCCCCATGTTGCTGCCCGCGTAATCCGCCGAGTCGCTGTTCAGGAGTTCGTGCCAGTAGCCATCGAACGGAACTCCCACGCGATAATCAACGCGCGGCACCGGAGTGAAATTACATACAACCAAAATCACGTCTTCTTCGCGTTTGCCTTTTCGAAGCAGGGAAACAATACTTGCCGCCGTGTCATTGCAATCAACCCACTCGAACCCTGCAGGATCTGCGTCGAGTTCGTGCAGCGCGGGCTCTTCGCGGAAAACTCGGTTCAGCTGCTCAACCCACTTCTGTACCCCCGAATGCACTGGATACTGCAACACATGCCACTCCAGGCTCATGTCATGTCCCCACTCGCGCACCTGGCCAAATTCATCGCCCATGAACAACAGCTTCTTCCCGGGCTGCGCAAACATGTAGCCGTACAGCAAACGCAGATTCGCGAACTTCTGCCATTCGTCTCCCGGCATCTTGCCGACCAGAGAACCCTTGCCATGGACTACTTCATCGTGCGAGAGCGGCAGCACAAAATTTTCGGAAAATCCGTAGATCATACGGAATGTCAGCAAATTATGATGAAAACGTCGATGAATAGGATCATTCGAGAAATACGCAAGCGTATCGTGCATCCATCCCATGTCCCACTTCATTCCGAACCCTAGACCGCCCAGGTACACTGGCCGCGAAACCATTGGCCAGGCCGTTGATTCCTCCGCGTAGGTCTGAATTCCCGGATACTCCTTGTACACTTCTAAATTCATCTGTCGCAGGAACTCAATCGCATCCAGGTTCTCGCGCCCGCCGTACTTGTTCGGAATCCACTCGCCTTCGCGACGCGAATAGTCGAGATACAACATTGAAGCGACAGCGTCCACGCGCAGGCCATCGGCGTGATATTTGTCGAGCCAGAACATTGCGCTCGACATCAGGAAGCTGCGCACCTCATTACGGCCGTAGTTGTAGATGTAAGTATTCCAATCCGGATGGAACCCGCTTCTCCAGTCCGCATGCTCATACAAATGCGTGCCGTCGAAATAAGCCAGTCCGTGCGCATCAGAAGGAAAATGTGACGGAACCCAGTCCAGAATCACGCCAATCCCGCGCTGGTGCAGGTAGTCGACGAAAAACATGAAATCCTGCGGCGTGCCGTAGCGTGAAGTAGGTGCAAAGTACCCGGTTGTCTGGTATCCCCACGAAGCGTAAAACGGATGCTCCATGATCGGAAGCAATTCGACGTGCGTGAAGTTCATCCGCAGCACGTAATCCGCTAGCTTGGGCGCAATCTCCCGATAGCTTAGCGAGCGATCACCATTTTCGGGCGTCCGCATCCACGATCCCAGGTGAACTTCATAAATCGAAATGGGAGAGTGGAGGGACTGTTTGTCAGCTCGCGAATTCATCCACTGATGGTCCGACCACTGATAGTCCAGATCCCATACTACGGACGCGGTCCGAGGTGGCTCTTCGTGGTAAAAACCGAAAGGATCAGCTTTTTCCGCGGTATGCCCGTGATTATGGGAAAAAATATGGAATTTATAGAGTGTTCCCTTCCCAACTCCCGGAATAAATCCTTCCCAGATTCCCGACGAACTTCGGGGCACCAGCTGATGCGAACTGCTGTCCCAGCCATTGAAATTTCCTGTTATCGAAACCTTGCGCGCGTTCGGCGCCCACACGCTGAATGAAGTCCCGCTTTCGTCATCGAACTTGGCAAGATGCGCTCCGAGTTGGTTGTATGCGCGATAGTTTCGTCCTTCGTTGAATAGATACAGATCGTCTCGCGAAAAAAGACTTACGTCGTGTCGAACGGGTGCCGAAAGTGCGTTTCGTGTAGTCATTGGTTAAAGCCCTTAGGGCTGATTGAACTCATGAACAGCGGCCATCACTATCGAGTACATCAGTGTCGAGTAATAGATGCAACGCACATGCTAGACTGCACTACTAAGCTTCATTTTAATTAGGAATCCCGCCGCCGATGCCCGTTCTTCGTGTGGTCGTTCTTTGGCACCAGCATCAGCCTTACTACAAAGATTTGGTCACGGACGAATACCGACTCCCGTGGGTCCGGCTTCACGCTCTCAAAGACTACTACGGGATGGTGAAACTCCTAGACGAGTTTCCCAACGTTCATCAAACTTTCAATCTCGTCCCTTCGTTAATTGCGCAGATTCAAGAATACTCTGCCGGAATTGCCCGAGACCCTTTTTGGAAAGTGACAGCCCGCCCTGCACGGGAACTTACTTTCGATGAGCGCCGCTTTGCGCTTGCATATTTGTTTCAAGCCAACCCTGACCACCTGATTCGCCGCTATCCACGCTACGCGGAGCTTTGGGAGCGATTCCAGAGTTCAGGTTCGTCTCCAGAACGCGCCGAAAAACATTTCCAGCCGCAGGATTTTACAGATTTGCAGGTGCTCTCGCAGATCGCCTGGTTCGACGAATTCTTCCTGCAAGAGCCGGAAATAGCTGAACTCGTCCGCAAAGGCCGCGGATTTTCTTTAGAAGACCAGAGATTCGTTTTTGAGACTCAGCGCAAGCTAATCGGACGCGTCTTGCCGGCCCACAAAGAAGCTGCTGGCCGAGGAGGAATAGAACTCTCAACCTCGCCGTTTTATCATCCGATTCTGCCCCTCCTCTGCGATACGAACGCCGGTGCAGTTTCTACCCCCGGTTTGCCGCTTCCACACAATCGCTTTCGTTATCCAAAGGATGCACGCGATCAGTTGAAGCGCGGACTCGATCTGCATGAACAAGTATTCAGAATACGCCCGCGCGGAGTGTGGCCTTCGGAAGGAAGTGTCTCAGAAGAGGCGCTCGCGATTGCTTCCGAGCTCGGCGTGAATTGGATGGCGACCGACGAAGGCGTGCTCTCCCGCACCACCGGCATGTCATTCATGCGGGACGGACAGGGGCATTTACCAGAGGTTTCCGCTGAAAATCTTTACAACATTCACCGCTACGAAAAAGATGATGCACGAATGCACCTGATTTTTCGCGACCACGCAATCTCGGATCTGATCGGATTCGTCTACTCGGGAATGCCAGCTAAAGATGCGGCTGCTCACCTGATGCAAAACATTCGTGATGCCGCCCGGCCTGTTCTGAACAAGGGGCGAGACGCAGTCGTCTCCATTATTCTCGATGGTGAAAACGCCTGGGAATACTATCCCGAATCCGGCCGCGAATTTCTTCGCCGCTTCTACAATGCGCTGCAAAGTGATGGCTCGATTGAAGCGGTGACAGTTTCAGAAGCGATCGAGCGCCATCGTGAGTTCAACGTGCTGCATTCGCTACTTCCGGGTTCGTGGATTCATGCGAACTTCAACGTCTGGATCGGTGCGCCTGAAGACAACCAGTCGTGGGACTATCTTTACGACGCGCGCAACTTCTATGCACAAGCTTCAGCGCACGTTCCTGAAGAGCAACGAAATCTCGCGCTCGAAGAACTATTCATTGCCGAAGGTAGCGACTGGAACTGGTGGTACGGTCCCGAGCATCATTCAGCAAACGATCGTGAGTTTGATGAACTATACCGGAAGCATCTCTCAAATGTTTACCAGGCTCTTGACGCGACGCCTCCAGACTATCTAGCGCAACCGATCATCGGTGGCGCACTCCAGCCATCGATCGCGCCGCAAACTCATTACATTCATCCGCGCATCACAGGCGACATGGTCCGCTACTTCGAATGGATGGGCGCAGCGCATTACAGCGCCGACCGCCGCTCCGGCGCCATGCACGGAAAGGTATTTCTGCTGGATTCGATTTACGCCGGCATCGACGAGGAAAGCGTCTATGGCCGCCTGGACTTTGCCGGTGTTTTGTCCGAGTCGGATTTCGAGATTACAGTCATCGCGGAATCCTGGGCCGAGAACTCGAATCGCCCACGCCGTGCCCTTCGGTTGAACGCAGAAGTCGTGGGCTCAAAAATTGCTTCGTGGAACATTTTCGATGACGGAGCGCATTTGCCTACGGATGGAGCGGCCATCGCCCTCGGACGTAATTTCGAATTCAAACTTCCACTAGCACAGCTGTATGCTCTGCCGCCGCAATCGCGAGATGGAGACCCAAGCCCGAAAGCAACAAAAATCCGTCTGCGCTTCAGCATCTGGCAAAACCGATTGCCTGTGGACGCGCTTCCGGTTGAAGGATGGATGGAGTTGCCGCTACTCTCGGAAGAAGAATTGATGGCAGTTTCACAATAGAACAGGTCCAGGGTTCTAGAGTTTGCCGATCGCGCTCAACACCTGTTCAAGTGGCGCACGGTCCGTTTGATCCTCTCCGCGATAGAGATACCAGACCACGCCAGCTCGGTCCACGACCAACGTTGCTGGGTGCGCGATGCGAAATGCATCCGTTCCGAGCGCATGATAGAGGCCATAGGCCTTTGTGACTGAGCGATCTTCATCGAGCAGAAACGGATACGAAATGGGATTTTCTAAAAGGTGCTTCGACGGTTTCCACAGCCCATCTTTCTTTTCCGCTGCAATGTAAACCAGATCGCCGCCAGCCTTCGTGATTTCATTTTTGTGTGGCTCCAACTGAGCCATGCGCTTCCGGCAGTTCGGTCACCAGGTGCCGCGCATGAATTCGACAATCAGCGGGCCGCGCTGCAGCAACTCAGAAAGCGAGAATGTGCCTGTTCGGTTCGCAGCCGCGAGCGTGAATGCAGGAGCGATCGACCCGATGCCGAGTGTGTCCGTCTGATTCTTCATTTTGCGATGACGCGAAATCAAGCCGTTCGCGCTTCATCATTTATAATCGCAAGTTTCCATCATGCCAAAGACTTATCAGGTGTGGGATACCTGACTGGGAAACGCCTGAATTTCGTCAGCGGCGATCCCGAACTCCCAGAACTAACCATTTGAAAGGAAGGTCATGAGCAATATTGCAGAAATTCGCGGGCGGCAGGTGCTCGACTCGCGGGGCAATCCAACGGTTGAAGCGGAAGTGTGGTTACAGGATGGGTCGATGGGACGCGCCATTGTGCCCAGCGGCGCTTCAACCGGAGAGCGCGAAGCCATCGAACTGCGTGATGGGGATAAACAAAATTATTTAGGCAAGGGTGTTCTCAGGGCCGTTGAGAACGTAAACGGCGAGATCGCCGACGCGCTCGGAAACTTTGATGCAGCCGATCAGCGCACGCTTGATCAGAAGATGATCGAACTCGACGGGACCGAAAACAAAGGCCGGCTGGGCGCTAATGCGATTCTTTCTGTTTCGATGGCTGCGGCCCGCGCGGCTGCCAATTATTTCGAACTGCCGCTGTACCGTTATCTTGGCGGAGCCGGCGCAAACACTTTGCCCACACCGATGATGAATATCTTGAACGGCGGCGCGCATGCCGACAACAACGTCGACTTTCAGGAATTTATGGTTATGCCTGTCGGCGCAGAATCTTTTTCTGAAGCGCTACGCTGGGGCGTCGAAGTTTTTCACACGTTGAAAGGTGTGCTGAAGAAGCGCGGTTACAACACGGCAGTCGGCGACGAAGGCGGATTCGCGCCGTCAGTGAAATCCAATGTCGAAGCAATTGACGTTGTGCTCGAAGCGATTCAACAGGCCGGATATAAACCGGGCGAAGAAATCGCCATCGCACTCGATCCTGCCGCCAGCGAGTTTTATCTGGACGGCAAATACGTTTTCAAGAAATCAGACAAGTCGACCAAGAGTTCAGACGACATGGTCCGTTTCTGGGCGAAGTGGGCGAATGATTATCCGATCGTCTCGCTCGAGGACGGCCTCGCCGAAAATGACTGGGAAGGCTGGGCGAATCTGACCAAAGAACTCGGCGGAAAAATTCAGCTTGTCGGCGACGATCTTTTCGTGACGAATTCGAGCATTTTGCAGGAAGGCATTGATAAGAACATTGCAAATTCGATCCTGATCAAGTTGAACCAGATCGGCACTGTTAGCGAGACTCTCGATGCGATCGATCTTGCCCGCCGCAATGGATATACATCGATCATCTCCCACCGCTCAGGCGAGTCGGAAGACACCTTCATCGCCGACCTCGCCGTCGCAACCGGCGCCGGGCAAATCAAGACCGGCTCCGCATCCCGCACCGATCGGGTCGCAAAATACAACCAGTTGCTGAGGATTGAAGAGGAGTTGGGAAGTGGGGCAAGGTTTTTGGGATTGAAAGCTTTGAATTACAGAGGCTAGGGATGAACACACGAAAGGGTTATTTATGAAACGCGCGTTAGGCATCGTTTTTGCAGTCTTCCTGTTGGCGATTGCGTGCTTGGCGCAAGACGCTCAGCCGGATAACTCTCCTGCGTCCAAGGCGGACGTCGAACAGCTATTCATTACGCTTCATCTTCACGAGATGATGCAGGACCTGATGGCGACGTCGATGCAGCAATCAAAGCAGCTTGCGCACGAAACTCTTAAAAAGAAACAGCCCGGCATTAGCGATGAAGAACTCAAACGCTTGGATGGTTTTATTGACGACTTAACGAAAACGCTCGACATCAACGGAATGCTCGATGACATGGTTCCCGTGTATGAACATCACCTGTCGAAGCAGGACGTACAGGCAATGCTCGCTTTTTATAAGAGTCCGACGGGACAGAAGATTCTGCGTGAGCAGCCCGCGATGATGGCAGAAGGCATGCAAGCTATGCAGCCTCGAATGCGCAAGATGATGGGGGATGTAATGGACAAAGCAGAAAAATTAGCGCGCGAAGATGCGAGTAAGGCTATGCCTGCCCAGCAGTAAACGCAAGGCCACTCGTTTTACACCTTTGACTCAATGCGTCGTGCTTCAGTTGCGCTTTCGCTTGTGCTTCTCGTAGCCGCTCAATGGCCTCTCGGTCAGGTTCGACGGCTCGCATTTCTCAGCCAGCGGCTAAGATCGTAATTGTAAAGTCCTCGCATAGGCTTGCACTTATGAGCGGCAATCAGATTTTGCGTACTTACAAAGTAGCTCTCGGCAGGAATCCCCGTGGACCGAAGCTTCGAAAGGGTGATCACAAAACGCCTGAAGGACTGTACACGATTGATGCTAAACGAGAGCACAGCAGATTTTACCGAGCGCTGCATATTTCGTACCCGAATACTGAGGATGAAAACGGGCGAAAGCAAACGGTTATGATCCCGGTGGCGATGTGGAGATCCATGGAATCGAGAACGGCTTAGGGTGGGTCGCCCCATTGCATCGTAGCTTGGATTGGACCGACGGCTGCGTTGCGGTGACCGACTCCGAGATGGACGAGATTTGGAAGGCTGTAAGTGTCGGTACGCCGGTTGAGATCAAGCCGTAGCGGAATCAAGAAGATTAAGGAACAAGATTAAGGAACTGTTCAAAAATGAGTCGACCAAAGCCTTTAGTTCTCATTATCCTCGACGGCTGGGGATACCGCGCCGAAACCAATGCAAACGCCATCGCGCTCGCCCGCAAGCCGACTTATGACCGACTGCTTCGCGAGTATCCGAACACGCTGATTCAAACCAGCGGCCCGTTTGTCGGTTTGCCTGAAGGTCAAATGGGCAACAGCGAAGTTGGTCACCTAAACATTGGCGCGGGCCGCGTCGTGCACATGGATTCGACTCGCATCGAACTGATGATCCAGAACGGCGATCTCTTTCGCCACCCGGTGCTCTTAGGAGCGATGAAGAACGCGCGCACGGGCGAGCACCAGCTTCACCTTTTTGGCCTCGTTTCAGATGGCGGCGTTCATTCTTATCAAAGCCATCTCCATGCGCTATTGCGCATGGCAAAACAGAACGAAGTCGAGCGCGTTTTCGTTCACGCTTTCATGGATGGCCGCGATACTCTCCCCACCAACGGTGCAGGCTATCTCGAGCAACTCCAGCAGGCCATGCGTGAATATCGCGTCGGAAAACTTGCAAGCGTGAGTGGCCGTTACTACGCGATGGATCGAGACCGCCGGTGGGAACGAATCGCGAAGGCCTATAGTGCGATGGTTTTCGGCGAAGCCGAAGGCGGCAAATACGTCGATCCGGTGCAAGGCATGAAAGAGTCGTACAACAAAAATGTGACCGACGAATTTATTGTGCCCTTCGTCTGCACTGATCGTCAGGGGCAGCCGGTCACAAAAATTCGCGACGGCGACTCCTGCATCTGTTTCAACTTCCGCGCCGACCGAGTGCGCCAGATAACACGCGCGCTCACCCGCAACAGCGGACTGAACGAACAAGGCGGACGCGATCTACAAGGTGCAGAAGACCTCGACGCCACAATTCCTCGCGACCGAGTACCGAAGGACCTGCACTACGTCTGCATGACGCAGTACGATAAGAAGTTCAGCTTGCCGGTCGTCATTCCGCCCGAGTCACTCAACAACATTCTTGCGAACGTGATGGGCCAGATGAACATGCGCAACCTGCGTGTTGCCGAAACCGAGAAGTATGCGCACGTAACTTATTTCTTCAACGGTGGCATCGAGCAGCCGTTTCCTGGCGAGGACCGGCAGCTCGTGGCATCGCCAAAGGTCGCGACTTACGATCTCAAGCCGGAGATGAGTGCGGCCGGAATCGCCGACGTAGTCGTGAAAGCCGTCGAAGACGCCACCTTCGACGTGATCGTCGTGAACTTCGCGAACGCCGACATGGTCGGCCACTCCGGCAAACTCGAGCCCACGATCAAAGCTGTCGAAACCGTCGACGCATGCCTCGGCCGCATCGAACTAGCGGTGCGCTCAAAAGGGGGCGCCATGCTGATCACCGCCGACCACGGCAACGCCGAAATGATGATCGATCCTGTCACCGGCAGCCCGCACACATATCACACGACGAATCCAGTGCCGTTCATTGTCGTCTCTGAAAACTCAAATCGCCTGTCATTGAAACCTGGTGGATCTCTGCGTGACATCTCGCCCACAATCTTGGGCATGCTTGGCATTCCAGAACCGAAAGAGATGACCGGAACTGATTTGCGGCTGAAGAATAGCTGACGCATTCAACGATGAATACCAATTCGAATGCGCTTTAATCCAGCCAGAATGCGATCTGGGCAGCGTTTCGCCGCACCAAACTAACCAACAAGCCTTTCTGCTGCAATGATTTCGCAGCATGGTACTCTCGATTTGCCCGGAAGTTTGCTCGTTATTCGCGAACTTGGCAGCGCCACAAGAAAACTTCAGGCGGCTATTGCGCACGGTCGCCATGCTCTCCGATCTCGGTCCCGAGATGACGGCTGAGCGCGACTTCGCGCAAACCGCGCAAGTCATGCTCTCCGCGCTGATGCAATCAACTGGCGCGAGTGAGGCCGTGCTTTTCGTTTTTATCGAGAAGCCTGCGATGCTCAATTCGGTGGCATCCCAGGGCTTCGCACTGATTCCGGATCCCTCTATCATTCCCCTCCTTCCGCGGCATGTTCACGCGCTTTCTTCGACTCGCGGCGCGGTTACGCTCGCGAAAACTTCCTACGACACATTCCTGAGCGCAAACGGCAATGTCGCGCCGGAACTATTTCGTTGCCTGGCATCTTTGAAAGTAGGGGGGAAATTAGTGGGCGCGGTTGCGCTAGGCCGCCGCGAGGGAGATCTGCCATACGACGAAGAAGGGCTGCAATATCTGGAACTGCTTGGCCACTACGTCGCGCTCGCAGTGCAAAATCACGCGCTCACCCAGACTCTGGCGCAGCGAGTTTCTGAAAATCTGCGGCTCATGGCGTCAGTACATGGCTTTTACGACAACGCACTCGAAGCGTTCGCTGCAGCCATCGACGTCAAACACGTCAACATTCAAGGACACTCTCTTCGTGTGGGCCGGTATGCCGCCGCCATCGGCGAAGCAATGAGTATGAACCCAAATGAAATTGCGTCTTTGCGCTCGGCAGGATATCTGCATGACATTGGCAAGGTTGCCGTCGACAAGCGCCTGTTCGGCAAACCCACTGTGCTCGATGCTGAAGAGTTCCGCGAAATGGCCGACCACACCACTGTCGGGCATCAGATCGTCACCGGCGTTCAGTTCCCCTGGCCTTGCATTCCGGAGGTCGTGCGTTGGCATCACGAGCGGACTGACGGCTCGGGGTACCCAGACGGTCTGCAAAGTGAGGAAATTCCGATCGAAGCGAGAATCGTTGGCCTGGCTGATACATTCGACGCTATGACCAGCCCGCGTCCCTATCGCGAGCCAATTTCTTTGGGAACAACTCTCAGCGATATTCTTCGAAACACGCCGAACAAATTCGATCCCGCCGCGGTGCAAGCCTTGCTCGTGCAACTCCGCCGCGATGCGGTGGGCAGTAATCGAACACTATTCCTGGAAAGCTCCGCCGGACACCTTGCGCCGACAGACATTGATCACATGGCCGCAAATCTTCAGCACAAAATTACCGGTGGGCGCCTATACCTCACGTAGCTCAAGCAATCACTTTGGTAACCAGCAACTTTCCTTTCCACATGGGTTAGTACTGTGAGCACTTAATCTATGCTGACTCGACGCCGAATCTTGGCTGCTGCCGCAGTTCTCGGATTCGCTTCTCTACCTGCAGCTGTGGCCCACAAAAAGTCCGCAGCATCTGCAACTGACGATCGGGCACGTGCCGTTCAAGCTTTGAATCGGCTGACGTTTGGCCCGCGTCCCGGCGATGTGGATCGAGTTCTCGCAATCGGTGTCGATAAGTGGATCGATCAGCAACTTCATCCCGAATCAATTTATGACAATGCCTTGGAAGCTCGCTTGGATCAGTTTCGTACATTGAAGATGAGCGCAGAACAGATGGCCCGGAACTTTCCGCCACCGGCACTCATCCGGCAAATCGCCAATGGTAAGGACAAAATGCCGCGCGATCAGGAAGAGCGGGCGATCTACGAAGTCCAGCTCATTCGTTACGGCCAGAAGCAGGAGAAGAAGAACGATGCCGCCAATGGCACTGAAATGCAACCATCCAGCGAAGCTCTCGCAAAAATTCCAGACGTTTTGAAGCTCGCGCCGGATGCGCGCATGCAAACCCTGCTCAGCATGCTGCCTGAACAGCGGAGTGATTTCCTGCTTGCGCTAAAAGGCTCACGCGAAGAATTTCTCACCGGCATGTCGCCTCAGCAGCGCGAAGACGTGCTGGCGATGTACAACCCGCAGCAGGTCGTCACCGAAGAATTGATGCAGGCGAAAATTCTGCGGGCGACTTACAGCGAACGCCAACTCCAGGAAGTGATGACGGATTTCTGGATGAACCATTTCAACGTGTTCATCGGCAAAGGCGCTGATCGTTATCAGTTGACCAGTTACGAACGCGATGTGGTTCGCCCTCGCGCTCTCGGCAAGTTCGAAGACCTTTTGGTCGCCACTGCTAAGAGCCCGGCTATGCTTTTTTACCTCGACAACTGGTTGAGTGTAGGCCCGGATTCAGACTTCGCTCGCGGAATTCGCCGCCAGCCCCGCGGGCGGATGGCGATCTATCAAACTCAAAAGCCGAAAAAACAGCAAAGCGGATTGAACGAAAACTACGGGCATGAGCTGATGGAGCTTCAGACCCTTGGGGTTGATGGGGGGTACACCCAAAAAGACGTGACCGAACTTGCGAAAGTCTTCACTGGCTGGACGTTGAAAGAGCCGCGCGAAGGCGGCGGTTATTTTTTCGAGGAACGTAAGCATGAGCCGGGTACCAAAATCGTGCTCGGTCACAAAATAAAAGAGAACTGCGAAAAGGAAGGGCGTGAGGTCTTGCACTTTCTGGCTCACGATCCTCATACCGCACAATTTGTTTGCAACAAACTCGCGATGCGCTTCGTTTCCGACAATCCGCCGCCGGCGCTTGTCGACGCGATGGCGAAAACTTTCCTAAAAAAAGACGGCGACATTCGCGAAGTTCTCAAGACGATGCTTCAGTCGCCGGAATTCTGGTCCTCCGACAGCTATCGCGCTAAGGTAAAAACGCCGCTTGAGTTTGTGGTTTCGTCCTTGCGCGCTACCAACGCGCAGGTGGACAATGCGATGCCTATAGTTCGCCAGCTTCAGTCTCTGGGTATGCCGCTCTACGGAGCACAGCCTCCGACAGGCTATTCGATGAAAGCCGAAACGTGGGTCAACTCCGCCGCGCTGCTCGGTCGTATGAATTTCGCCGTGCGCCTCGCATCAGGAAGAATAAGGGGTGTTCAGGTTGAAGCACCTCCGGCACCAATGGGCACCGTACTGCCTGATCCCGTGCAAACTTTGACTTCCCTCGAGAACTCTCTGCTCGAAGGGGACGTTTCGAAGCAGACACACGACACAATTATTGCTCAACTGAACGACCCGAAAATCAGTGAGCGACGGCTTGATGATCCGGCGCGTGCGCCAAACGTTCCGATGATCGAAGGTTTGTTGTTGGGATCGCCAGAGTTTCAGAGGAGATAGCAGTGAACGGTGAGCAATGAGTGACCCCTGCAGTGCTTGCTCACAGCTCATTGCTCGTCGATCGCAGCTGAATGTAGGAGCTGAATTTTATGCTTACTCGCCGAATTTTTCTTCGCAATAGCGCGTTGACGGTCGTCGGCACCGCGGCCGTTCCCGCGTTTCTTCGCCGTGCCGCTTCTGGTGCCGTCGAGCCGGGCACTCCGACTAAGCGTCTGGTTGTGATCTTCCAGCGCGGCGCCGCCGATGGGCTCAACATCGTGGTTCCTCACGGCGAGCAGGCTTATTACGCGATGCGGCCTTCGATCAACATTCCCAAGCAATCAGTACTCGATCTCGATGGATTCTTCGGTCTGCATCCGTCAATGGCGCCACTGAAGCCGTTCTGGGACGAAAAACACCTCGCAATTGTTCACGCCGCCGGCTCACCCGATCCCACGCGCTCGCACTTCGATGCGCAGGATTTCATGGAATCCGGTACCCCCGGTCTAAAAGCAACTGAAGATGGTTGGCTGAATCGCACACTGCATTCCCTGTCTAATCCCGATGTTCCGTTCCGAGCGGTTGCAATGGGACCGTCATTGCCCAGAATTCTTTCCGGCGCAGAGCCCGCCGTGTCCATCAACAACTTAAACGATTTCGGCATCGGAGGCGGTAATCCGAAAGCAACTCCGATCCAAAATACTTTTGAAGCCATGTACGCCGGCTCGGTTGATGCCGTTCTGCATGGCAGCGCTCAGGAAACGTTCGAAGCCGTGAAAATGCTGAAGTCGGCGAATCCCGCGCAGTACACACCCGCTGCCGGTGCAAATTACCCCAAGGGGCGCTTCGGCAATAGCCTTAAACAACTCGCGCAATTAATCAAAGCAAACCTGGGCGTACAGGTAGCGTTCGCCGATATCGGCGGCTGGGACCACCACGTGAACGAAGGCAATACTGAGGGCCAGCTGTCGAACGTGCTAGGCGAGTTCTCGCAATCTCTAGCCGCGTTCTGGATCGATCTTGGCGATCTCGGCGAAGACACGGTCGTCGTAACCATGTCAGAGTTCGGCCGTACAGCGCGTGAAAACGGCAATCGAGGCACGGATCACGGTCATGCCAACGTGATGTTTGTTATCGGCGGTCCAATTCGCGGTGGTCGCGTTTACGGCCAATGGCCTGGACTTGATCAATCACAACTTTACGAAGGCCGTGACCTTGCGCTGACAACGGATTTTCGTCGAGTCGTCGGAGAGACAGTTTCTCGTCATTTGGGAAACCGCGACTTGGCCGAGGTCTTTCCTGGTTTCAACAGCCGCAATCAGTCATTTCTGAACCTGCTTGGCTGAGTGGAAGACGGCCTTTATGGCTGCTCTTCCACGTCATTACGGGTTGCAAACCTCCACTCCTCCCAGCGACAATTCCCTCGTGCACTTCACGGCGGAAACAAAAGAGAGCCGCCTTCGCCAGACGCGGGTAAGCCTCTCGCAAATTCTCACCGCTCCCAACCAGCTCACACTGGCGCGGATGGCGTTTCTTCCGTTTGTGGTCATCAAGCTGGTGGAAGGCCATTATCGCGGAGCGCTCATTCTGTTTCTCTTCGCTGGATTAAGCGATGGCCTTGACGGGCTGCTCGCGCGACGGCTGCGCCAGCAAACGCTGCTGGGACAATATCTCGATCCCATCGCCGACAAAACCTTGCTTAGCACTGTCTTTCTGGTGCTCTCAATCGTTCACAAAATTCCGTGGAAGTTCACTATCGTCGTCTTTAGCCGTGACATCTGCATACTCATTGTGAGTGGAGTTCTTTATACGATTGCCGGCTTGCGCGATTTTCGTCCCAGCATTTTCGGCAAAGCCAACACACTCGCCCAGGTTGCAGCCGTCGTGTTTGTGATGTTCCTGCAGGTGCATCAAGCTCACTGGGTTGCGATTCTGCGCAAAGGGTTTCTGCAAGCCGTGTTTGTTCTTACCATTGTTTCGGCATTGCACTATTTGTATTTGGTCGCACAAAGGCTGCACGCGCTCGACCACGCCAGTGAGGTTGGATGAGCTCGCGTTGACCTGCTCATACACTCCACGTAACATCTTCCCTCATGCTGGGCACGACCATATCCCATTACCGCATCGTCGAGAAACTCGGCGGCGGCGGTATGGGCGTGGTTTATAAAGCGGAAGATATTGAACTGGGACGCTTCGTTGCCCTGAAATTTCTTCCTGACAGCGTCGCGTCCGACCCACAAGCCCTGGAGCGATTTCGAAGAGAAGCTCGGGCGGCATCCGCGCTCAATCATCCGAACATCTGCACAATCCATGAGATCGGCAAACACGATGGCCGTTCTTTCATTGTGATGGAGTTTCTCGAAGGTGTAACCCTCAAACACCTGATAGCGGGTAAGCCGTTGGAAATGGAGCAGCTACTCTCGCTGGGGATCGAGGTTGCTGACGCACTCGACTCAGCCCATTCCGAAGGCATTGTTCATCGCGACATCAAGCCCGCCAATATTTTTGTGACCAAACGCGGCCACGCCAAGATCTTGGATTTTGGCCTCGCAAAAATCAGCGGCGCTGCTGTATCGAGCGCAGCCGGAGCTACCGCAACTATCGAGCATGATTACCTCACCAGCCCAGGCACAGCAGTCGGTACAGTAGCGTATATGTCACCCGAGCAAGTGCGGGGCAAGCAATTAGATCCCCGTACCGACCTTTTTTCCTTCGGAGTCGTGCTTTATGAAATGGCGACCGGAACGCTTCCCTTCGCTGGCGACACTTCCGGTGTGATCTTTGACGGGATTCTGAACCGCGCGCCCGTGGCTCCGGTGCGGCTGAATCCGCAGGTGTTTCCGAAGCTCGAAGAACTTATCAACAAAGCCCTCGAGAAAGATGCCCGGCTGCGATGCCAAAGCGCTTCTGAAATGCGCGCGGATTTGGAACGATTAAAGAGGGATTCGAGTTCAGGGCGCATCGCGATCCAAGCGTCAGATTCAGCCGCGGCAGCCCCCGCGATCGAATTGTCCAGTTCTCACTTAGTTCAAGTGCAGACTGCAACGCCATCGCCCTGGCAACGCAGACTGCTACCCGCAGCCGCTATTCTCCTGGCGTTAATCATCGTTGCCGCATTCATCGCCTACCGGGCAGGCGTCTTTTCTTCGGGCATGGCAGCAACCGCATTCCAGAACGCGACCATTTCCAGCCTGAGTTCCACCGGCGACGTGATGCTCTCCCGCATTTCTCCCGATGGCCACTATCTCGCCTATGTCTCAAATCGAAACGGCCGATACAGCTTGTGGGTACGGCAGATCGCCACCGCCAGCGCAGTGCAGATTGTGGCGCCTGGGGACCCACAGATTACCTCGATGTCGTTCACTCCCGATGGAGGTTTTCTGGACTACACGGCGCAGCCGGTCGACCGTACAAACAGCACTCTCTATCAGATTCCGGTGCTCGGCGGCAGGCCCCGGCTATTGCTCGATAAAGTCGATACCGGTGTGTCCTACTCTCCCGACGGAACCGAACTGACATACGCGGTGGTGGATATTCCTACAAGTAAAGTTCAAATCATGGTTGCAAAGTCGGACGCCACCGCCGGGCACAAGTTGAGCGAATACACGGGAACGGTTTCCGGCGGCAATTACGCCGTAGCTTGGTCGCCTGATGGAAAACGAATCGCAGGCGTCAGCAAAACCCTTGATGACCCAAACGGCCTACCGGCTACGCTCATCGAGATCGATGCGGCCACCGGCGCTCGCAAAAATATTTCTGAGAAGCACTGGCGCGATGTCCAGGATTTCACCTGGCTTCCCGACGGTAGCGGAATTTTGCTCGCGGCCATGGAGAAAACCGCGGCCAACACACAACTTTGGGCCATGACGTATCCCGGAGGTCACGTGCGCCGCATCTCGAACGACTTGAGCGATTATCTGTCCGTCGCCGTGTCTTCCGATGGGAAAACGCTCGCTTCGGTGCAGCGGAACATGTCCAGCGATCTGTGGGTTGGCCCCGCAAGCACACCGGACAAGGCCCAGCAGGTGACCACAGGCAGGCTGGACGGCATGAACGGTGGCGTCATTTTCACGCCAGATGATCAGATGGTCTATGTGGGCAACCACACCCAGAACTGGGACTTGTTCACGGCTCATCCGGATGGAACCAACGTACAGCAACTCACCTTTGACCACCGATTCCACGGCTCTCCAGCGGTGTGCAATCAAGGGAAGACAATTGTCTATGACAGCGATACAAACGGGGGCTTTAACCTGTGGACACTCGACCGACAGACAGGAAACTCTGCGCCGATGCCCAATACAAACGGCGGCTTTGCGCCTAATTGCGCGGCAAACGGTGACACTGTCTTTTATTGGTCACAGCCCGAAGGTCAGCCTCCATACGCATTCAAAATTCCCATGTCAGGCGGCACACCGGTTCGGATTTCTGATCGCTTCGCTGGCAGCCCGCCATTTCTTTCACTTGACGGGAAACACATCCTCTTTGCAACTACTCTTGAAAACCGTAGTCTCGGTGGCGTTCTCTTATCCGCCGGTACTGGAAAGCTCGAGTCGGAAATGACGCCGGCGGCCACATTCGATTTGAGCGTGAGCACGCTTTGTTGGATGCCGGACAATCGGTCGATCGCTTATCCGGATCTGCGAAGTGGTGTAGCGAACCTGTGGTCCCAGCAAATACTTGGGAATGGCCCTCAGAAACAGTTGACTCATTTCACCTCTGGAAAGGTCTGGGGCTGCGCGTTCTCGACTGATGGAAAATATGTGGCAATTTCCCACGGCTCTCGGCAAAGCGATGCGGTGCTGTTTACGACCCAGAACAATAGCAAGTAGATTCCACGGTTTGACCCTTCTTCTCTCATCCCCATATCATTTAACTTCTTTTCACGCATGCCATTACGCCTTTTCAATACTCTTTCCGGCAAAGTTGAGGATTTTCAGCCGCTCACGGAGAACGAAGTCCGGATGTATGCCTGCGGGCCGACCGTCTATGACTACGGCCACATCGGCAATTTCCGCACCTTTATTGCTGTCGATATTCTTCGCCGGTTTCTGCGTCAAAGTGGCTTCAAAGTCCATCACGTGATGAACATCACCGATGTCGATGACAAGATCATCCGCAACTCGGTGCAGGCTGGGCTTCCTCTGAAGCAGTTCACGGCAAAATACGAGAAAGCATTTCTCGAAGACACGGCGGCCCTTAACATCGAACAGCCAAAGTTGGTGCGCGCCACCGAGCACATTCCCGAGATGGCGGAGTTCATCGCCAAACTGGTCAGCAAGGGATTCGCCTATCGGACAGAAGATGGCTCGTACTATTTCCGCATCGCGAAGTTCCCGGACTACGGCAAGCTCTCGAAAAAAGATTTCGAAGGCATGGAAGACGGCGCGCGTGTCGATGTTGACGAATACGAGAAAGACAATGCCCGCGACTTCGCGCTATGGAAGGCTCCGAAGCCAGGCGAGACTTCGTGGGAGAGCGTGATCGGGCCGGGCCGCCCGGGCTGGCATATCGAGTGCTCGGTCATGTCCATGGAGGAACTCGGCGAAACTTTCGACCTGCACGCAGGTGGAGAGGACCTCATCTTTCCGCATCATGAAAATGAAATTGCCCAATCAGAATCGGCCACAGGAAAGCCTTTTGCTCGGTTCTGGTTCCACGCGCGTTTTCTTCTGGTCGAAGGCGAGAAGATGTCGAAGAGCCTGGGGAATTTCTTCACCTTGCGTGATCTGGTTTTGAAAGGATACAAGCCTTCGTCCATCCGTTATCTGCTCTCTTCGGTTCCCTACCGCCATCAGCTTAACTTCACCTTCGGAGGCTTGCAGCAGGCGGCGGCGTCAGTCGATCGATTACGCAACTTCCGCCAGCGGCTCGCGACCAGCAATTTTCCTGAAGGCTCCAATCCCAGCATGACCACTCTAGCCCAAGAAACGAGTAAAAGAATTCACGAGTCTCTCGCCGACGACCTGAACACCGCCCAGGCGCAAGCAGCGATTTTCGAAATGGTGCGCCTCGCCAACGTTGTAGTCGACTCTGGAGACATGCGGCGGGAGGACATCAAGCCTTTGCTCTCCACTCTCGAGCAATTTGACGAAATTTTTGCCGTGCTCAAGGATGACGACGTTTCCAAAATGCAAGGCATTGCCGACTGGGCTCGCAGCGAAGGACGCGAAAAAGATATCAGCCCCGAGTTGCTCGAAGCCCTCAAATCAACTGGCCTTGCGGACGAGCAGATCAATCGCAAAATTCAGCAGATGACTGCAGCCCGTACCGCCCGAGACTTCGCCGCTTCCGACGCAATCCGCGCCGAACTCACCGCGAATGGCGTTCTTATTGAGCAGACGAAAGCGGGTGTACGCTGGCGAAGAAAGTAGGGCTGCTCTCTGCGCGCCCAGCGAAATCCTGCACAATTGCTGTTGAAAACTGTGGAAAAAATTTGTCAAGTACCCGCCAGGCACCTATTCTCGCTAACCCAAACAAAGGATGAGGAAAATAAACTTCAGAAACGTGGCACAATTGCCCCCTCAAAATTGCTATTCTGGAAATAGAAGAGTTGTGAAATAAATGCGCGGTCCGTTCTTCACCTCTCGCCGTCTTTTCCAAAACTGATAAAATCGAGGTTCCCGTGGAAGCTATCGCTTCAACTCTTGAAAAAGTTGTTGCCATGACTCTGCGACGCACAGACGAGGCGCCGATTCTCGCATGGCCTGTCGCCTGCGGATCGGCTGTGGCGATACGCTCGCGTGCCGTGAGTTTCGCCTCAGGAGTGCTGCAGGTTCAGGTGCCTGACGCAGGCTGGCGCGCAGAACTGAGGCATTTGGCGCCGCATTACGTTGCCGCAATTAACAAGTGTTCAGCGGTTCCGGTTCACCGAATCGAGTTCACGATCGCAGGAAGCGCGCAAAAGTCAGAATAACAAAAGCAGAAGTAAGAAGTCAGAATGCGAAAGTAAAACCTCGCGCGGCAAACTTCTGAATTCTTGCCTCGGAATTTCTATGAAGGTCACCGAAAAAGACGTCACCTACGTAGCCGATCTTGCCAATCTGGAGTTGAGCGAGGACGAACGCGGCCGGATGGTACGCGACTTGAACTCGATTCTTGCCCACGTCGATTCGCTTAGCGAATTGGACACGAACGACGTTCCGCCGATGGCCCAGGTTTCCGACCGTTATGGATTGGATGAATCGAAGCGCGGCAGCGAGCGTTTCGCTTATGCCAGCCGTGATGATGTGAAGGAAGGATTGCGCAAGTCCTTTCCTACAGAAGTCGCATTGGCCAACGCTCCTGAGTCCGATGGCATGTTTTTCAAAGTACCGAAAGTGATTGAAAGGTAGTAGCAATTCAATGAACCTTGCGGGCCTCACCATCGACTCTGCTCGCTCCGCAATTGCCGAGCGGAAAACTAGCGCCACTGCGCTGGCTGAGACCTTCTACGCGAAAATCGAATCAGACGATCCGAAGATCGGCGCGTATCTGATCCTTTCGAAAGAACGAGGATTAGAGAAGGCTGCCGAGATCGACCGCCTCGTGGAAAAGGGTGAAAAGCTTCCTCCGCTTGCGGGAGCTCCGGTCGGGATCAAAGATGTTCTTGTCACAAAAAGTGTTCGCACTACGGCCGGATCCAAGATTCTCGGCAACTACATCCCGCCATACGACTGCACAGCGGTCGCGCGGCTCGAGGCTGCCGGCGCAGTCGTACTAGGCAAGCTTAATTGCGATGAGTTCGCCATGGGATCGTCAAACGAGAACTCGGCATTTAAGCCGGTCCACAATCCGCGCGATGTGAGCCGCGTTCCCGGTGGTTCCTCAGGTGGATCAGCCGCAGCGGTCGCGGCAGACATGGCAGTTGCGACGCTCGGATCAGATACCGGCGGCTCCATTCGCCAGCCTGCATCGTTCTGTGGAGTGGTCGGACTGAAGCCGACTTATGGGCGCGTGTCGCGTTACGGGCTGATCGCATTCGCGTCATCTCTCGATCACGTTGGGCCGTTCGGCAAAACTGTAAAAGATGCGGCGCTCATGCTGCGCACGATTGCTGGACGGGATCCAATGGATTCGACGTCCGCCGAGGTGCCTGTTCCCGACTACGTTGCCGAACTCGACAAGCCTATCGCAGGCATGAAGGTCGGGGTCGCGAAAGAATACTTTGGCGAAGGACTGGACGCTGAAGTTCGCAGTGCAGTTGAAGCCGCTATCCAGAAGCTGGCGAAGCTCGGATGCGAGATCGTCGAGGTCTCGCTTCCACATACGAAGTTCGCAATTCCCGCTTACTACTTGGTTGCCACCGCTGAAGCTTCCTCGAACCTCGCGCGCTTCGATGGCGTGCGTTATGGCTTGCGAGCAAAAGGCGTGCACTCGCTATCCGACATGTACCGTCGCAGCCGCGATCAGGGCTTTGGCGCAGAAGTGAAACGCCGCATCATGCTTGGAACGTACGCGCTCAGCGCCGGATATTACGACGCATATTATTTGAAAGCCCAGCGCGTTCGTACTTTGCTGACGCGGGATTTCGAAGAAGCGTTTAAGAAGGTCGACGTGATTGTCGCGCCCACAAGTCCCACGCCGGCGTTCAAACTGGGCGAGAAAGTGGATGATCCGCTCGCAATGTATTTGGCCGATATCTACACCGTGACTGCCAACCTTGCCGGCATTCCGGGAATTTCAATTCCAGTCGGACAGACGAAAGAAAAGCTCCCGATCGGCATGCAGATTTTCGGAAAGCACTTCGCGGAAAGCACGATCTTGCGAGCTGCTAACGCCTACGAAATTGCGGCGTAACCCAATAAAAAATTAACCACGAAAGGCACGAAGGAGTTCCTTCGTGGTACTTCGTGCCCGGTGTGCTGTCTGTTTTTCTTTCGCTTAGACCGGCTTGTAATACCGTTCCCCCGCGCAGCTTCGGCATAGCACTTGACCGTCGCGGCGGACTTCGCGGAGAAAATTGATTCCTTCGCCGCATTCATCACAAACAATTCGTTCGCCTTTATATCCGGGAAATTCTTCCGGAGGAAGTTCAATCTTCACCCATTGCATGGTGAACAGGTCGTCGTCCGACATTTCGCGGTAGGCAAGCATTTGCTGCTCGTTTTTGCTACCCAACTTGGGATGCATCCTTCGGGCGAGATCTTTTGAGGACTCTTTGGCAGCGATGCGTATGGCGCGTCCATCGCTAACATCGACGAACGTGGCCGCCATTTTGCCAAAGTCGCGGAACTTCAGCGCGCGTTTGCCAAGACGGCATCCGGTGACCACAGCAACGGCATCGGTTGCGCACCGGTCAATCTCGACAAATGTAACTAACCGTTTCCGATCTTGACCCTGGGGATCATCGATCCCCAACTTTTTCAACCCAAGCATCGCCATTCGAACGCCGAGTACTTGCCCGGCGCAGAGATGCCCGTGTGCTTGCTCGGCGTCGCGGAGGTATTCGTCGAAAGACTTCATAAAAACCGGCGTAGGTCGTTGCTCATTCGTCCTTGGCCAATCTCTCGCGAACTGAGAACTCGCGGTCTTTCTTCGGTAAAAAGCAATAGCAAACGACCAACGACGAAGGACCAACGACTTCTAGCCAAATCATTAACAGGAGACAACGTGAAACTCAATTCTAAATCGAAGCCCTTACTTGCCCTGGTGCTTGCGGTCGCAATCGCAGCTACAGGCTGCACCGCTGAATGGATCAACGTAGCCCTGCAGGACCTGCCTGTGCTCACACAAATGGCGCTCAACATAGCGACGCTTGTAAGCGCACTTGCGACCGGTCAACAAGCCAGCACCGCCGATGTCGCTGTAATCCAGAACATCTCCGCGCAAGCCAGCCGCGACCTGAATTTGCTGCAAACTCTGTACAGCGAATACAAGGCTGCTCCGAACGCTTCTAAACTGCAGAAAATCCAAATCGTCATTGCCGACCTGGACGAGAATATTCCCAACTTGCTTCAGTCAGGACATATCTCCAACCCAACGGCTTCGGCCCGAATCACCGCAGCAGTGAACCTCATTATCACAACCGTGAACAGCTTCGCATCTCTGATGCCACACACTTCCATGCCAAGTGCCAGCAAAGCCCCGGCTGCCACTCTCCTTCACGCGAAAGACCTGAAAAAACAGTGGAACCAACAGGTCTGCGCCCCGACTGGAAATCCCGCATTGGATGCGGCATTCGCAGCCAGCGTATTGCGGTAACTCAACTCCCAATCCCAGGAAACCTATTCGGAGCAAATATGTCTCTACCTATAATTGCTGTTACCAACGCCTCCACCTGCCTCTCTGACGAGCAGGTGGAGGCAGTTCTTCCGGCGCTACAAAAACAGGTGAGCAACGAGTTCAAAGCTTATTGGGATCTCGATTGCACCCTATCTTTTTTGCCGAAAAATGAATCGCTCACTCCGGGCTGGTGGCAGATCGCCATGCTTGATGATCCCGACCAAGCGGGAGCGCTTGGATACCACGAGCTCACCAATCAAGGAGCGCCATTCGGAAAAATTTTCGCCAAACTCGATCTTGAGAGCGGCTCTTCGTGGACGGCAACTTTGAGCCATGAACTGCTTGAGATGCTCGCTGATCCCTGGATCAACTGGTGCGCCATCGGACGCGACAGCAAAATCTATGCGCTCGAGGTTTGCGATGCGGTCGAAGCCGACAATCTCGGCTACATGATCGACGGCGTGCTCGTGTCCGATTTCGTAACCCCCGCCTGGTTCGAACCCACATGCGCCGATCGGCTGGATTTCAAGCAACACCTCTCGAAAGCTCTGGAGATTGCACGCGGCGGCTACATTGCGACCTTCGATCCATCGATGGGATGGACGCAGGTTACCGCAAACGGCCTCGGCGGCCCACGCATCATTTCCGGCAGCAGACGTCAGAGGAGAAAATTAGTCCGCCAGGCGTGGAGAAAAAGCCTACCGTAAACTCGCCGCCTTATCAGGACGAGAGTTTCACTTGAATGGGAAATTCTCGTCGCACCAACTGCATTGCTTCGACCCTTGATTGCAGCCGTCCATCCAGTTGCGCATCTTCGATTACGGAAAGAATCTTTTTGAATTGTGGGCCGGGTGCATACCCTGCCTCGATTAGATCGTCTCCTGTAATAAGCGGCTCTGGACGTATGGCTTCCGGCGGGAGCTTATGAATGTGATCTTTCGTGAATTCGTAAAGTCGCAGATTCCTGTGGCTCGACTCGCAATCCAGCCTATGCAGTTCCAGGTGCTGGGCGAAATGCGGCAAACGAATAAATTTCTTAAACGTCGAAGCTTTCATATGCTCGACGTCTCCGAAGCGCATATGGTTCGCAACCAGCTCGGCAATCTGCTTCGTTTCGCCGTTCGCGAAGCGTAACCGGCGGCAGATCGCTTCGGCCATTCTCGTCCCCACTCGCGCGTGCTCATCGAAGCGAATCCGATCAGGCGCGCGCCTAAATGTGGGCGGTTTCCCGACATCATGGAGAAGCACCCCCCAGGCCAAAGTCGCAGGCGTCGGCTTCGGCAATTTTTCGAGCATCAACAATGTGTGCACGAACACATCGCCTTCGGGATGGAACTCCGGCGGCTGCTCCACTCCCTTCATGGCTTCGATTTCAGGAAGAACCTGACGAAGTAGCCCGGTTTCATCGAGTAGATCGAAGGCTCGGCGCGCGTGGCCCTCCGTCAGCATGCGGGTGAGCTCATCACGAACACGCTCGCGGGAAACTTGGTTGATCTGTGGCGCAAGCCGCTGAATTGCTGCGAACGTGGTCGGCTCGATTGTGTATTCAAACCGTGCCGCGAAACGAACCGCGCGCAACATGCGAAGCTTGTCTTCAGCAAAGCGCAGAGCAGGATCGCCAATTGCGCGAATGATCTTTGCTTGAAGATCGTCCCGGCCGCCAACGTAATCCACAACTTTGTCATCCAGCGGATCGAGGAGCAGGCCATTAATTGTGAAATCGCGCCTCTGTACATCCTCGCGCGGATCGCGGCTGAAGCGAACTGCATCGGGATGGCGCCCGTCGGAATAGCCAATGTCACACCGAAAGGTCGCGACTTCCACACATGACTTGTGATGAAGGCCAGAAAAATCAGGCTCCTCGATTGCGTCTCCGATTCGCTCGCGATTCGGAGCACTCGGCTCGAAATGACATGACTCAGAGCTATCAGCAGGCTCTAGCGAATCCGGAACCGGCACAAGCACAACTCCGAACTGCACGCCCACGGAATAGGTTTCAGGGAAGATACGCATCACCTCGTCTGGAACGGCGTCGGTCGCCACGTCATAATCCGCAGGCTCACGGCCGAGCAGCAGATCGCGCACGCATCCGCCGACCAGATATGCCTGGTGCCCTCGTTCGCGCAGAGTGCGAAGAACCGAGATGGCGAATGCCTTAGACATAACGCAAAAATGGTCTCAAAGGCGCTTGAACGGACCACAAATCTATATTTCATTGCCCAAGCACATATTACTAGGACAAACGTGAGTCCTATTGGAGGCAGAAAACTGATCGAAACCGGTGCGGAGGGTTGATGAAGCTAGGTCACTGCACGTTTACTTTAATCTTGTACTTCCCTCGCGACGCGACACTGACCATTTCGCCGCCCTTCAAATACGGTTGCATAACACCCGCGCTCATCCATGGCATATCCCAACCTTTTTGAATAGCTACGACCGTGTATTTTCCTGGGAGCACGTTGTAGAGAGTGAATGTGCCGTCGCTGTCGCTCTGGTCGCGGCGCACCAGCGCCGAGTCATACTCAATGTCCTCGGGAATTAGCGCAATCATCGCCCCCGCGCACGGTTTTCCGTCGAGTAGAGCAGTGCCGTCCACGCGTCCGACACCTTGCGACAAAATAACTTTCAACTGCACCGATCCGCCGGCGGGGATCTCAATTTGGTGCCCATGTGCATTCGCGCCATCGGCTTCAACACTTTTGACGTACAACTGGTCTCCGCCACCCGCGAGGACGTTATATGTCGCCGGTTTGAGGATATTCGCGTCGAACACGAACTCGCCTTTCAGTGAAACTTGCGCAGTGTAAGCCTGTTTCGAGTGGCGATCGAAAAGTCCCACAAACAGTTGTTTGGGAATTTGGCCAGAGTCGAACTGGACAGTGCCACTTACCGAGAGAGTAGTTGAAGCACCCGACACGTCGACCTCCGAATCATCCGAGGTGTTGAGTTCTTCCTCATGGTTCGAAGGATTCCTCCCCCAGGTCTGCACATGGAGCTCATACTGACCCGGCGCTATGCCAGAAATTTCGAATTCACCAGGGCTTATCGTGTTGTAATTCAGGGCAACCGGAATCGCTGCATTGCCGAACACTCGCTCGCTGGCACTCATACCGACGCCTTGGCGGGCGTCAATATCCGAATCGCGGACACGCATGTGTAACGACGGCACTGCTGTGAGAGCGATATCGGCAGCCAGTTTGTCACCTGGCCTCACAGTCACTGGCGTCGCCGAAGCGGCATCGGTCACTCCGGGATAGTACGTAATCGGGTAAACCACATCGAACTCTCGATTCGTCTGATCCGCAGTTCTCGATCCACCATCGACCCGCTTGCTATCAAAACCACCGACGGAATGAAATCGCCCGCTATTTTCCGCGTACCAGGGGCGTGCCGAAACAACGATGTAGTATGCATCCGGCGCAACATGTCCGAAGCGATACATGCCCCGGTCATCAGTCATGATCTGAGCGCGCATCTCGGTAGAATCAACTCCGTTCTGCACCCCAGTCCGAAACAGCATCACGCTCGCCTGCTCGACCGGTTCATTCTGCTCATCAGTAACAATGCCGCTAATCGCGGCCTCAGGATGCAGCCGAAAAATCAAATGCTCCGAATCGATGTCCTGGCCGACTGCAATCGCGGTTGAAAAGTTTTCGTGTTGATCGAATCGCTCGGCAGTAAACCCGCGCCCCTCTGCTGCCAGCCAGTATTTGCCTCGCTTCAGTTTCTCGAAACCGAAATGTCCATCGGTGGCGCTGACGCAAGTTGCCGATGGACCGCCCTCCGCCGGGCCAATGCTGACGCTGATATTGGGAAGGACCTCGCCCGTAGCTGCATTCACCACAATTCCGCTGATGCGATATAGGCGCAAAGAACTTGTCTGAGCGATTTGCGCGGTAGCGGCAACCGCTAAGAGAAAGAAACAGACAAGGCATCGCATGAAATTCAGTCCAATACGTGCGTTAATTCAACTGAAACTTGTGCTTGACCGCCCGATTGCAGCGTTACATGCGCAGCTTGCGAAGAGTATGCCTGCATCACATCGGGATTTGTATATTCCAATCCATCAGCACTATCCAACGCGAGAACACTGTAAGTATCGGGGGGCAGGCCAGTCACGTAAAACGTTCCATCGGGATTAGCAGTTATGACGTGGGTTTCAGTCGAGGGCCGATCATCGGGCATCAACACCACCGTGGCAAGAGTTTGCTTTTCCCGGGTGTTGACGTGACCTCTTAACGTAGCGCCGTCATTCCGTATAACAACCTCCACCGGCGGAATCTGCCCATCGCTCGTGACCGTTAACGGTTCATGCAACAAATCAGTGCTGCCGCATTGGGCTGATTGCACATACCAAGACCCGGCATTCGAGCGCACCTCGACCGAGTAACGCCCCGCCGGCACATCGGGAAGCACAAACATTGGCTTGGGAGTACCAGGTCTCCAAAATGACCAATAGTCCGGATTCGCGATTAGATCGCCGTCGCGAACCAGATGAATTTGCACAATTCGAGAAAGTTCCTGGCCATGTGCCGCACCTTCAGCTCTCACAGTGATAGGAGCCGGCTGTGACCCGTGAAGCGTGAGCACAAGGCCGGCAAGATCACCACTAACATTCACCGGCAGCTCGCCGCGTAGCTGCTGGCCATCGTGCATCCATGCAACCGCCTCGAGCGTGTATGCTCCGGCAGGAATCTCAGCCTCGAATTCGCCGGTAACTGGATTAAATCGGTTGAAAGACGAAAACTGATTCCCAAAATGATCGATAAAAATGATCTGTATGCCGGAACTCAGTGGAGACCCAACCAAGGTGCCGGAGACTTTGTACTCCGTTACAGAATGCAACGAGAGATCAATTTCAGCCTGCTGACCGCCGTTAAGCTGGAGCGGTGTGGCTGAAGACATATCCGGCGCGCCAGGGTAGAATGCCGGCGCATATCCCTTTATACGGGTTCTGCTTTGCCGTTGATAGCCGGCCGGCTCGGCTTCGAGATAGTAGACGCCGGGCTGCAAGTTCGCTATTCGAAACTCGCCATCTTCGTTCGTCACAGTGTTCTGGATCATCTGCCATCGTTTTCTTCCTTCCACAATGCGAGATGCGATGATTTTGACTTGAACGCCCTCGACCGGTTCTCCATTAGCGCCCTTGATATGTCCCAAAATCACACTTTGAGGAAGCAGCTTCAAACTTACCGTAGGAGAATCGGGTCCGATGATTACGAACGGCGTTCGCCCTCGATGGTTCTCCAGCTGCTCCTCACCAAAGTAGCCTGGCTTTTGGACAACCACCGATGCAGGGCCTGCCGGAAGACCGTCGAACTCAAAATGTCCGCTGCTGTCACTGAAAGCGAGCCGTTCACCGCCAATATTCAGGCGCACTAGCGTGCGGCCAATTGGCTCGCCGGTTACTGAATTCACGACAGTCCCATTAAGCTTGTATGTCGCCCCGGAGCCTGCTGAAGGATATCCGGGTGCAGTTTGGCACATCGCAAGCGATGGAAGTAACACACACGCTTGGAGTAGAACGCTCCAAGACCTGGCTGTACCGACGCAAACTCGGCGCATAACTTACCTGTGCGGAACTAAGCAGGAACTCACAGAATTAGACTCCGGCGCATAGGCGTTTGTTGCCTCACATTTGCATCTGCACCTTCGGTACATGTCCGGCCGCAATCTAGGGTCCGCACTTCCGGGCTCCTAGACTAACCGTAACCCCCAGAACTATCCCTTCCAGCGGTAGGCGTCTTTCTGTGGCAGTCCAATATGAGCGAGCACGCGGCCGGCAAACTCATGCGCCAACTGATCCAGAGTGGCCGGACGGAAGTAGTAGGCCGGAATGAGTGGAAAGATGGTCGCGCCCGCGTCTGCGGCCCGGTACATGTTGCGAATGTGGATTTTATTGAACGGTGTTTCGCGAACGCACAAGACCAGCGCCCGTTTTTCTTTTAGGCAAACATCGGAAGCGCGCTCGATGAGGTGCGAAGCAATGCCGTTCGCGATTCGTGCCAGCGTTCCGACGCTGCACGGCAAAACGATCATGGCGTCAGCCGAATAAGACCCGCTGGCAACATTCGCTCCGATGTCGGCATTCGATTGCTGATGAATTTTGCGCGATGTGTGACCGAGCAGTTGGTTGACGAGATTGTTGCGTCCGCGCAATCCAAGCTCCTCGGCCATAACGCGCAGCGCGCTATCGGACGCGATGAAGTTCACGTTTCGTACGCGGGTTTCGCGTTCGACTGCAAGCAACAGATGACGGAGGAATAGCGCGCCGCTGGCGCCTGTAGTCGCGACCGTCAGGTTTTGTGGCGGATTCGGCAATTGATACGAGGGTAGCGAGCCGGGCTCGCTCGTTCGATTTTGAGGATAGGCAGCAACGACTATTCGAGTCAAGGTATGGGGGAAGGAACATTCCGGTTATCACGGCGAACAGCCGCACAAATGCATGCACTGGCCGCAGTGCGCCGGGAAATCGGCTCGCACGATAGAGCCCCGAAAAGCAAGTATCTGCGCGAATTTGCTGATGCATTCCGGCGCTACGATACCGTTTTTTCAGCCGAGGAGCTAGAGCACAGGATCATTGGTTCTGACCTGATCCTTATCGGCGACTATCATGCGCTTGCCGCATCTCAGCGATTCGCGGCATCAGTAGTTGAACGCTCCGCACAGAAACGTCCAGTCGTGCTCGGAGTAGAGGCAATCTTATCGCGCGATCAGAAGATTCTCGATACATGGTGGCGCCGCGAAATGCCGCAAGAAGAACTCAGGCGGCGGCTGCGATTCGATCGCGACTGGGGGTATCCGTGGGAGCCGTTCTATGGCCTCCTATGCGCCGCGCGCGACTACTCGGAAGGTATTTACGGCCTCGACTGCATGCCACGAGAAGATATGCGACGCATTCATTCACGTGACCGCCACGCCGCAGTCAAGATTACCGAGATTCGCAAACAGCACCCCACAGCAGCGATTCTTGTTTTATTTGGTGAATCGCACATGGCTCCGCAGCATCTGCCACGCGCCGTCGACGACCTGCTGCCGAACGAAAAGTGGTTGGCCATTCTTCAGAACATAGACGCACTCTACTGGCAAGCCACAAATGAGCAGTGCCCAGCGCTGCAGCACGGTGCAGTGGGGATCGGAGATCAAGCGGTGTGTGTTTTCAATTCCAGTCCGCTCGAAAAATACGAAGGCTACCGTCTTTGCCTCGATCGCTGGAATGCGGCAACTAGCGATGACCAGCAGGATTTCGCCCCGGCAGTTTACAACCTAGTCTTTTCGCTGGCCCGTTCTCTCGGTTTTCAGCTCGATTCGCCTTCGAATAGAACTCAACCAAAGTTCTTGGCCGATTCCATTCCAGAAGTGATAAGTATCGGGCCCGATTCGCCCAGCCCAGAACTTGATCAGAAATCTTGCCTTTACTTACCGGAATCGAATTCTTTTTTGATTCGAGAATTCCAGATGGCTGAAGCCGCCGAGGAATGCACGAGGTTTCTGCACCTCGCCTGCCGAGGAATGGCAAAAGCTTTCCCGAGCGCTCGGCCAATTGAGACTGCTCTCGCGCGCTTCGGAGCACGGCTGCTGCTACCAGGGGTGAATTCGCAGATCACAACTCCCACTCTCGGCGATTCGCTCTACCATAAATACTTGGCGGGTGAAATTTCTCAGTCCTGCATCCAGCATCTGTTTCTCACGCACGTTGAAACCGCCGAGCAAGCCGAAACCGCTCTTAATCACCTGACCACGCTCGCCCGATCGTCATAACTTTCGCCCGCAGCGTCCGGCAATGCTACCCTAATTTTGGGACGCTAGATTCGCTTGAACACCGCATCTATTCGCAAGCTCATGAAGCAGGTCAGCGCGGGAACAGTTTCCCCCGATGAAGCGGTAAACGAATTGCGCCACCTTCCATTCGAAGACCTCGGCTTCGCCAAAGTGGACCATCACCGCGCGTTACGCGTAGGCATCCCAGAGGTTGTCCTCGGCCAGGGTAAGACGCCGGCGCAAGTCGCGGCGATTTTTAAAACACTATCGCAACACGGGAGCAACGTTCTAGCCACACGAGCGAATAAGGAACAATACCTAGCGGTAAAGAAAACGGTTCGCGGCGCGAAGTTTGAAGAAAATGCCCGCGCAATCGTGCTTCGCTGTGATCGCATGAAATACGGCAAGGGCCTGATTACAGTCGTCTCTGCTGGCACCAGCGACATTCCCGTCGCTGAGGAAGCAGTTCTCACTGCTGATCTTATGGGCAACGAAGTTGAGCGCCTTTATGACGTCGGGGTTGCAGGGATCCATCGATTGCTCGCACATAGAAAAGCTTTCAGCCGTTCGCGTGTAATCATCGTCTGTGCTGGGATGGAAGGTGCATTGCCAAGCGTCGTCGGCGGGCTGGTAGGAGTTCCTGTGATCGCCGTTCCTACCAGCATCGGTTATGGTGCTTCATTCGGGGGAATGGCAGCGCTGCTCGGCATGATGAATTCCTGCGCGTCGAACGTAACTGTAGTCAACATCGATAACGGCTTCGGGGCTGGCTATGTCGCTTCTTTGATTAATCGCCTTTGAATGTGCGAAGAAATTGTCTCCTGGAAGACCATTGCTGTTTCCCAGAAGGTTTAATTTGGCACTTGATTTTTAATGTCGAGAGCGACTTAAATATCTAGTGCAGGAGGCCGCCCCAATGGTCTCAAAATGCGCCAATCCTCAGTGCTCAGTTCCCTTCCGCTACTTGCATACCGGTAAGCTATTTAGAGTTGAAACTGCAACTGGCTTAGAGCGCCGCCGCACCATGGGCCAAGATGACGAACAGCACAAGGCCTTGCGTCGGCTGGAATTTTTCTGGCTATGTGGGCATTGCGCCGAGAAGCTGACCCTCATCTTCGATAAAGCTTCCGGCGTGACTGTCCAGGCCAAGGAACCGATCAGCGACTATGCGTGCTCGGCCGCAGCGTAGTTGCAAGGATACTTTCCTCGAAGTGCGTTCCAGCGAATTCTGAGCACTTCGGCAATCATCTTCATGCCATCGCGAAGCGGGCGGATTCGCGTACCTGCGGCGTCCGACCATACTACAGGTACTTCTTTTATTTTCATTCCTTGACGGTCGGCCATATAAAGCAGCTCGGCGTCGAAACCCCAGCCATCGATTTTTTGCAGGGAAAATAGAGTTTTTGCCGCATTACGGCGGAATGCTTTAAAGCCGCATTGCGTGTCTTTGAACTTCAGCCCGAGCAAAAGGCGTAATACCAGGTTGAAGCTGCGTCCGTAAAATTGACGCAATACCGATTGCCTGTGCTCCTGCAACTCGGGTTGCAGCCAGCGCGATCCCACAGCCACATCCGCTCCCGATTCGACTGCCTCGAACAATTTGCTCGCCTGCTCAACAGGCGCAGACAAATCAGCGTCGGTGAACAGAAGAATTTCCCCGTTCGCGTTCAGCATTCCATTTCGCACACTATATCCCTTGCCATGGTTACCCGGATTTTCAATAAAACGGAGTGCAGGGTTCGCCTTGGCCCGCGTGAGGACCAATTCGGCAGTGTTGTCGCGAGAGCCGTCGTTGACGACAATCACTTCTGTGTCCCAACCATGCTCGGCAACGTAACTCAACACGCGATCGAGCGTGGCGCCCAGCCGAGCGCCTTCGTTATAGGCAGGGATAATGATGCTGTATTGAGGCATTTGCCCGAAGCGTTATCGCGCCGAACCGGCACGGATATGACAAGTTATCACGCAGGCAGAAGAAAGTGTTTTCGTGCGGGGTCAGGCGACTTGCTTCTGCCGATCGAGCATGGTGAGGAACTGATCCACCAGTTCCGGATCCCAGAATCCGGCTCGAGCTTCATCCCGCATGGTGGCAGAAGCGTGCTCGTGAGTCAGGGCGGGCTTGTAAGGGCGGGTGGTGGTCAAGGCGTCGTAAACGTCTACCACTTGAAGAATTCGCGCAAGCAATGGAATTGCTCGCCCCTCCAAACCATCCGGATACCCGGTGCCATTGAAGTGCTCATGATGATTGCGGATGATTGGCAAAACTAAGCGCAGCGATTTCAGCGGACGGCAAATATTTTCTCCGGTAATCGGGTGCTTGCGCATGACTACCCATTCTTCCGAATTGAGATTCGCGCCCTTTTTCAAAATTTCATCGGGAACGGCAATCTTGCCGAGATCGTGCAAGTAGCCCCCGCGCCACAAAGCTGTGACTTCCTCTTCTTCCAAGTGGAGGTAACGTCCAAGCTCACTGGCATTTCGCGCCAGGCGTTCGCAATGCCCTTCGGTGTATGGGTCGCGGCTCTCAACACTCAGACCCAGACTACATAGCACGCTCTCCGCCGTTTCCAACTCATCGGTGAATTCTTTGAGCTTGATGAGCGACTTGACTCGCGCAAATAATTCTTCCGGAAAAATTGGCTTGCTCAGAAAGTCGTCTGCGCCTGCCTCTATTCCACGCACGCGATCTTCCCGCTCAGTGAGTCCGGTAATCAGTACAAAGGGAATCAGCCGTGTCGCAGGATTGTCTTTGAGCTCGCGGCACAACTCGTAACCGGATTTGCCCGGCATAACCACGTCAGAGAGCACCAAATCGGGTGGCCTGCGGAACATCTCTGCTTCGGCATGACTAGCATCGGGTACCGCCACAACGTCGTATCCGCGCGAAGCCAATAGATCCTGCATCAGGCTCATTGTATTGGCGTTATCATCTACGACCAGAATGCGGGGAAGCCGGCGTCGCAGCGAGAGATCGGTCACGCCCGAAGATTCAGGAGTACGTGAGCGTAAAGGCGACACCTTCCGGGGAGACTCCATAAACAACCGAAGTTTAGATTCTAATCCTGGTAAAACGTTTTACGAGTATAAATTTTCCTTTTGGACAAGCTTGAGGAAAATGGGGTCAAAACAACATTGACGCCATTTGGTGAATAGAAGTTCCAGCGGCCTTAAGCACCGGCGGAAAGTTTATGGGTGTTCTTATTCTGAGCAATGCCGTACTGGCGGATTTTATAAAGCAACGCTTTGTAACTGATTTGCAGCAGTGCCGCCGCCTGCTTCCGATTCCAATTGGTTTCTTCAAGCGCCTTGGCGATCGCTTCGGCTTCGGCCTCGTCCTTTGCGCTGCGGGCGAGAGACTTCAGGCCGCTAGCCGCTTCTGTGCCGCGCTGCGCCATGGCTTGGAACTCGGCGCCTGAACCGTCGCTTCTCGGTTTCAGCTCATTGATCGCAAGCTTCTCGTCGCCCAGCACCAAGTATCGCTTCACGAAATTTCCGAGCTCTCGCAAATTTCCCGGCCAGGGATAATTCGCGCACGCCTGCAAAAGCTCCTGAGAAAACGGTAACGGCGGCCGCGCATACTGTTCTGAAAGCTGGGTCATGAAATGCTTCAAGAGGACGGGAATTTCCTCTTTTCTTTCGCGCAGCGGAGGAATCTGAAGAGTAAATGCGTTCAGCCGGTAATAGAGGTCTTCGCGAAGACGCTTTGAGGCGAGTGCTTCGGGGATGTTGATGTTCGTGGCTGCGAGAATACGCACATCAACTTTAACTACCGACCGGCTGCCCAACCGCGAGAATTGCTGGTCCTGCAAAACGTGCAAAAGCTTCGCCTGCAGCGAGGGCGGCATCTCTCCGATTTCATCGAGCAGGATAGTGCCCTTGTTGCACAATTCGAATTTTCCTGGCTTGGCGTGGGTTGCGCCGGTGAACGCGCCCGCTTCGTACCCAAACAACTCACTTTCCAGCAAATCCGCAGGCACTGCGGCGCAGTTCACTTTCAAAAATGTGCGGTGCGCGCGCGGCGAAAGTTTGTGTATAAGGCGCGCCATGACTTCTTTTCCAGTGCCGCTTTCACCAAGCATCAGCACCGGAATGTCGACGTTCGATACCAGCGCAGCCTGAGAACGCAACTTCCTCATATTCGGGCTGGCGGCAACGAAAAATATTTCTTCTCCCAAGTCCTCGACTTCACTCGTGTAATTCTGTTGATTGGTTCCCAGGCACTGATCGATCACCGCATCTAGTTCCGATTTCTGAAACGGCTTCGTGATGTAATCAACTGCGCCCAGCCGCATTGCCTGCACGACTTTCTTTGTCTCATTCACGCATGAAAGCATTACGACCTTCACAGTCGGCTGAAGCTTGCGCAATGCCTCGAGCGTCTCAAGCCCATCGATCCCCGGCATGAGCAAGTCGAGCAATACAAGATTCGGCTGCAACCCTTGCTGTACAAGCTCAAGCGCCTGCTCGCCGGTGGCGGCAGTCTCAACCTGGTGATCTTCCACTTCGAGCAGCGTCTTGATATAGCGCTGCATTCCCGGTTCGTCGTCGACCAGCAGAATCTTGGACTTTTCCCTCATCACCTTTTCCCTTCCCGCTCGGCAGTCGGGGGAGTTAACGGAAGAATGAAGCAAAACTTGCAGCCCGCTCCGGGTTCGCTTTCTACCCAAATTTTTCCGCCCATGCTCAACACCAGCCGGCGGGCGATCGAGAGTCCTAGCCCCATGCCTTCGACTTGTTCAGTCACCGGCAGACGGAAGAAGTCGTCAAAAATTTCCAGATGATATTCGGGAGGAATTCCGGGCCCGGTATCGGAAACGCTGATCTTTATCGAATTCGGCTGCGTCAGTGGCCGCCTGCGGCGCTCTTGAGTGACGGCTGGTTTCGCAACTGTACGCCTCTCCCACATGTACGACTCAGCATGCAGCCAGACCGTGCCGCCTGCAGGTGTGAACTTGGAGGCATTCTCCAGGAGATTCGAAACCACTCGTTCAATCTTTGGTCCATCAAAAGGGAATTCGAGCAACTTCTCGTTAGCCAGAAAATAAAGCGCCAGTCCTTTTTCCTGAAAGCGTGGAGACCACAACCGGCAAACCTCGGACAAACTCGCACTGATATTACCGGCTTCAAACTTCATCTTGAGTTCGCCGGTCTCGAGAGCGCTGAAAGTCAAGAACTCTTGAACGTAACGGAGCAGCCTTTGCCCGTTTGCCTGCATGTCGCGAAGAACTTCGCGCTGGCGTTCATTCAAATCGCCCAGTTTTTCGCTCTGCAGAAGCTCCACGTATCCATTCAGAATGGCAAGTGGGGTCTTCAGATCATGCGCTGCCGACGCGAGCGCATTTGTCGTGCGGAGATAGCGCTCCTGAAGCTGCGAATATTCCACGGAGCCCTGAGCGGTTGGAGTGAAGCTCGGTGAACTCGCGATCGCTTCTTTTGCCGGAGCAAGCGCTTCCTTAGGCAACGAGGGCGATGGATGCATAAGTTGGGATACCACTACGAGGGAGGAACGGCGAATCAGCCGGGCAACCAGACTGACAACCGTAGGCAAATCGTAGGGTACAAACCTCAGAGTGTCAACGAAAAATGCAAAACATTTGCCTGTTTTCGGTAAAGTATTTCCGAAACCTCTCAGCGATTTTCGCAGTATCCGGCACAAAAACCCGCGAAACCGGGCAGTTCGCCTTACCAAACCCGGCCTTACTTCAAAAGATCCGCGAATACCGGAAACGAAGGGATCAACTATGTACTAGTAGTAGTGCTCTTTGGCCATTGAGGTGCGGCAATCGGCATAAACATTGAGAAAGAGGCCCGATTTGCGGAGTCGAAACTTGAACGCCGATCGTCGCACTTGGACGCGGCTCCCCCTACACGTACCGCTTTTCGTGCGCAGCCGCAATTCCGAAGGCAAAAACTTCCTAGAGTTTGCCACTGCGCTCAACATCTCCGCTGGCGGTGCCCTCGTCGCTCTCCACGGCTCATTGCGGCCATCGGCGCAAGTTTCTGTGGAGATTCCAGTTTCTCCCTTGCTTCAGGCTGTTCGTGTGCCCCATAAATCGCGCCGTATGCGGGCAAGAATTGCGCGGATCATTCATGCGGATGGATACAATCTTGTGGCCCTCCGATTCCTGCGTCCACTTCAGACGAGCGACAAATCGTCTCTCTTGTCGAGTAGGAAACCTGTTTCCGAAGTGTGAAAATTTTTTCCCAGTGCGCCGCCGTCGCCTGGATCAACGGCTCAGCTCTGCCCCATATTGAGGCTTTCGGGCTTAACGGACTTTAAGTCTCACCTTTGCCAATAGTTACCTCAACATGCGCGACTAACGTAATGGCCGAATCGGGTTTGGTTCGCGGGGTGCTAAGTGTAGACTGACGATCCAAGTCGCGCGATTTAGCGTAGATAAATATGACAAATTCTGTCAGTTCTTTAGCGCAGTCTCTCGGTGAAATCCCACCGGATGCCGTAGTTTTCGGCCAATCTGAGGCCATGCAGGACTTACGTTCGCGCCTTGCCAAGGTAGCCGGAGCAAATGTCCCAGTTCTTATTCACGGCGAAAGCGGCACCGGCAAAGACATCATTGCCCGGCTCGTCCATTCTTGTTCGCCCTGGAAGACCGGCCCATTCGTAAAGGTGAATTGCCCCGCAATCCCCGGCACGCTGCTCGAAAGCGAACTTTTCGGTTACGAGCGCGGCGCATTCACCGGCGCGTATGGCTCCAAACCCGGCCGCGTGGAAATGGCCCACCGCGGGACCCTTTTTCTCGACGAAATCTCTGAGCTCGACATGCCGTTGCAATCGAAGCTGTTGCAGCTGTTGCAGGACGGCCAATTTTGCCGCATCGGCGCTCAAGCAGACAAAAAGGTCGAAGTACGAGTTGTCTGTGCTACCAACCGCAAGCTCGAAGAAGAAATCGCGAACGGCACCTTCCGCCAAGACTTGTTCTATCGCATTAATGTCGTAAATCTATATATGCCGCCGTTGCGTGAGCGCCTGTCTGACATTCCGGCGCTAGTAAATTATTTTCTCGAGTATTACAACCGCAAGTACAACTGCAGAGCGCGTCCGCTCTCACCCGAGCTGATGGAAGTCTTGCATAAGTATCAGTGGCCGGGAAACATCCGTGAGCTTGAAAATGTAATTAAGCGTTACGTAATCCTCGGCACCGAGGACGCCATAAGCAGCGACCTGCAGCCGCGCGAGACCGACTTCCTCACGGCCGACATCAGTCTGGACGGCCCGATTTCGCTCAAAAAGCTCACCCGGCAAGCGACACGCCAACTCGAACGCAAGATCATCCTGAAGGTCTTGCACAACCACCATTGGAACCGCAAGCAGACGGCAAAGACCCTCAACATCAGCTATCGAGCTCTTCTGTATAAGATTCGGGACGCCGGCCTGCCTCCGAACCGTGCGCGCCGCGATCCGGACGTAGTAAAGAGCCAGGCCGCCGACTAGAGAGACCCAATACTCGGTTGCCCCAGCTGCGCGGTGTTCGCAGTTGGGATGCACGAACCTACTTGCACGTCGCCGTGAACCCTTGGTATTCGAAGGTTCCGTAGTATGCAAAACCGGTGACCACGTTCAGATCATTGATCCCGGTAACTGCGCTTTCAGCCGCTCCCCCGATAGCAACCGGCGTCACTCGCCCATCCGGATAATGAATACTGCTGCTATCGACGATCGCCCCTGAGTTGTTGATGTCCTCAGGCACATAGCTCAGTTTTTTGTAAGTACCGTTCTCCAATTTATAGCCCAACCAAGTGCCAGCATCAGAAGCAGTCACCTGGTATGCGCCGACAATCACGCCATTGTCATTGATGCCTGTCACTATGGTTTGCTGAGCGCCCGGGAATTGGATTTTGCTAAACCCGCCATGCTGATATTTGAATGCGAAGGTATGATTCGTTTTCGCGTCTTTTGCATCCCCAATGATCGTGTTCCATTTGTTAATGCCCTCAAGCGCCGTGCTGGGGGAGCCAGGATAGTTCAGAGTGGCCCACGAATTCGACGTATAAATCAGCCCATTCGTTGGCCCCGCTGCTGGTTGCGGCGGCGCATACGAATTTTTCCCGCCATACCAACCCACCGTAGTTCCATGCAGATTGCGGTCGGTGAAAAAAGTCTCAACGCTGTTTGGCACAGCAAACAAAGTGAACCCGCCGTTCGACCAGCGCACGTAGCCTTTCTCCATGCCCTCGCTCAGACCGCCAACGCCGCCCACAATGGAGTTGAAGTGATTAATCCCGCCGGGCGTCAGGTCGTAAATGTAGCCCGCAGGCGGATTGTACATCGTGTAATTGCACGAGCTTTGGGCTTGAGCAGATAAGGGAGACAAAAGAAGAACGGTGAATAAACTCGTTGCGGTTGCAGCGACCTTTGAGCAATTTAGGTTCGACATCGTGAATACCTCTAGAAGTTTGTAGAGCAGATTGTGGTTAGGTTAGTAGTAGAGGAGACCTTGCCCTGAGATGGCGGCGATTTCCAGCCGAGTTGCTGACCTTATGCCAGGCTTACCTGAAGAACGGTATTCCCGCTAAGTTGTGACTCCGAGCCTGGGGGTCAATACCGACCAATGCTGTCTCTGGCCAGGCGTAGCCTACTTACCTACGGTGTTCTTCTTATTGACGCGAAGCAGAGTCCGTACTATGTTCATCTTCCACGTAAGTAGCTGGATTGTGCGCACATGTACTTCAACGCCGTTTCTGTGGAGAACCAATGAGAATCACGCGCCTCTGCCTCGCTTTCAGCCTGCTTCCCTTTCTCTTTTGCCTGAGATCATTGGCTGATTGGCCGCCGGTCAGTCCGGACGATTTGAAGATGACTGATCTGAAAGAGCAGCCTGGCGCGCCGGCTGTTGTCCTCGATCGCGAAGAAATCGATGACGACATGAACAATGTCCACTCGGTTTATGAACGAATCAAGATTCTCACCGACGCGGGCCGAGAATACGCGAACGTAGAAATTCCATACAGCCGGCGAGGTTTCAGTATCGCCGCAATCAGTGGTCAAACCGTTCACGCCGACGGCACGGTCATTCCGTTCACCGGCAAGCCGCTCGACAAAGCGGTCGAAAAGAGCGGCGGAGTACGAATAAATGTGAAATCGTTCACTCTGCCTGATGTCCAAATTGGCAGCATTATCGATTACCGCTATAGCCTGCGTTATAACGACAACATGGTCCTCGCCCCGCAATGGGAGGTGCAAACCAATCTTTTCCAAAGAAAGGCCTACTTCAAGTTCATCCCCTTTCAGAACCATGACAACATGGAAATAACACTTGCCCATGGGCAAATTTCGCAGGGCATTGCCTGGACGCCATTTTTAGGAGATGGGCCACAGCCGCAAAAGCACGAACTTCCAAAGCAGAGTTTCGCCACCGTTCATGACGTAGGTTTCTGGATTGATCTGACACGCACCAATATTCCAGCATTGGTCGAAGAGCCATTTATGCCGCCGGCCAACATGTTGAGGCTGCGGGTTTATTTTTACTACCAGCAAAACCTGAAACAAGACGACTATTGGAAATCAGAAGGGAAATTCTGGAACAAGGACGTGGAAGAATTCCTCGGGAAGAACCACGGCATTGATGCCGCAGTTTCAAAGATTCTTTCTCAGTCGGACATGCCGGAGCAGAAAGTACGCAAGATTTATGCTTTCATGGGCTCACTTGAAAATCTGGATTACATTCCTGAACGCAGCAAACAAGAAATTAAAACCCTCCAGCTCAGAGTCGTGAAAGGCGCGGGGGACGTGCTTGAGAATCACAGCGGAGATCACGACGAACTCAATCGGCTGTTCGTTGCAATGGTGCGAGCTGCGGGTATTCCTGCCTCGCTGATCTGGGTACCGAATCGCGAGCGCGACATCTTCGTTAAGCAATACATGGATACGTCGCAGTTCGACGCCGAAATCGCAGTCGTGGAGCTCAATGGCAAGGATGTTTTTCTCGACCCGGGTACAAAATTTTGTCCTTATGGAATCCTTGATTGGCGTTACACCGGCGTGCAAGGTCTACGCCAGAGTCCCAAGGGAGCGGATGTGGGGGAGACTCCGCCACCGAGTTACAGTCAATCCATATCAACCCGCATGGCCCGCCTCACACTCGATGAGCATGGCACAGCTTCGGGTACTGTTTCGTTAATGTTCAAAGGTACTGCGACTATGAGTCACCGCCAGCGAGGCGGAATGACAGATGCCGACGGCCGGAAGAAACTATTGGAAGATGAGCTGCGCGGCATCCTTCCTGGAAACAGCGAAATCTCCCTGGACAATGTCCCAGATTGGGAGAATCCCGAAACTCCTCTCATAGCACAGTTTCACGTCAGCTTCCCATTTGCAGTAGCTGCAGGCAAAAGGCTCATGCTCTCACAGCATGTTTTTCAAGTGAACGAAAAGCCGCGCTTCCCTTCGGCCGACCGCAGGAACGCAATTTACTTCCACGTTCCCTGGCAGGAAGCGGATGAGGTTCACATAACCATTCCCGCAGGAATGGAGGTCGAGAGCTTGGCGCCGGACGACACTGTGAAACTAAGTTATGCGATTTACAAGGTTCAGCAGAAACAGGAGAAGCCGGATACCATTTTCTCCCGCCGTGATTTCATCATGGGCGAGGGGGTGTTCACTCCACAGGAGTACAAAGAGATCAAAAGATTTTTCGACAAGGTGAAAGCCGACGACGATCAGCCAGCGCTCGTGAGGTTATCGCAAAGTGCAGCGGTCGCGAAATAACCGTGATTCGCAATTCTGGCGTAGGCCGAAGTGTGTTTACGCGGTCGTCTTGCTCATTTTCTTGTTTGCCTTGCCCTTTTCGTTCGCGGGAGTCAATGTCCCCGATTGGGTGCGCCAAGCGGCTACGCAGAAAATTGGATCCTACCCGCCTGAAACCGACGCCGTCGTGTTACTCGACCAGATCGATTACACCATTGTGGGCTCCGGAGATTTTACCGAGCACACCCGCCACGTCCTCAAGATTTTGCGCCCCGCCGGGCGCGAGGAGAGGGAAATTGGCGTTGATCTCGGGGGCAGCGACAAGCTTCAGTCGATTCATGCCTGGACGATTGACAGCGCGGGACGCGAATACGAGATCAAGCAGAAAGACTTCACCGAGACGGCCGATTATCCAACCTGGATCCTGTATGCCGATGATCGCTCTATCATTACTAAAGCTGCTGCTCCCCTGCCGGGATCAGTTATTGCCTTAGAGTACGAAGTTCGCAGGCATGAGTGGATCAATGAGTTGGGATGGATTTTCCAGGACAAGATCCCCGTAGTGCAAAGTACCCTGAACGTTCAAATGCCGGTCGGATGGGAGTTCCGTGCCGCTTGGACCAACGGTTCGTCTGCCGAGCCGGCTAAGACCGGCGCAAACTCTTGGCAATGGACGCTCAAAGATCTTCCCGGCATCGAGGAAGATCGTGAACCTATGATGCCGCCTTTTCTTTCGCTTGCGGGGCGAATGAGTCTCTCCTATTTTTCTCCTGAGCAAAAAGCCGGTACTGCGGCATCATGGAATGAAGTCGGAAAATGGTATGCGAATCTGACCCAAGGGCGATATGAGGCGAACCCTCAAATCTCCGCCAAAGTCGCCGAGTTAATTGCGGGTAAAACCGACTTCGCTTCACGAGCGCAGTCGCTCACGTCTTTTCTTCAATCCGAAATTCGGTATGTTGAGATTTCTATAGGTATAGGAGGCGATCAACCCCATCCCGCTGGGGATGTCTTCCGCTACCGCTATGGCGATTGCAAAGATAAAGTCACGCTTCTCAAGGCAATGTTGCACCAAGCCGGAATAGATTCCGAATACGTCTTGATTGACACTCGCCGAGGCTTCGTGAACCCCGCCGTACCATCGTCATGGTCCGATCACGCTATTATTGCCATCGCTTTACCGGACAATGTGCCTGGCGGGGCATACGAGTCCGTGATCAAATCGAAGTCTGGCAGGCGCTACATCATCTTTGATCCCACCGATGAATACACTCCGGTGGGTTCGCTTCGCGCGGAGTTACAAAACAGCTACGCCCTTCTTGTCACCGAGTCCGGCGGCGAGTTGATCAAGACTCCTCTCCTGCCGCCAGACGCAAACACTCTGCAACGCAGCGGTCATTTTGTTCTCAGCGATGATGGTGAACTCAGTGGCGAAGTGTCCGAAGACCGTGGCGGAGATTTTGCCGCTCGCGAACGTGATCGGCTTCGTAATTGGGATGAGAGGAAACGCACGAACTATTTCGAGCATTATCTGGGGAATTCGCTTCAGGGATTCACCCTTGAGAGCATGAACGTCGAGCAAGCAGACCAGTTTCAAAAAGATGTTTTGATCAAATTTAAGTTTTCAACACCGCAATATGGACAGCAGCGCGGTCCCTTGATGCTGTTACGTCCTCGCGTGCTCGGGGAACAGGGCGAATACGTGGAGCACAAACCGCGGCATTACCCAATTGAACTCGGTGAAGCCAGGAAGGTAATTGACACCTACGAAATTGAAATCCCAAAGACCTATTCAGTTGACGACATTCCGGATCCCGTCAAAATCGACGTAGGGTTCGCCAGCTATCAGAGCAAAATCGAAGTTGACGGCTCGAAGCTCCGCTACTGGCGCGAGTACATCGTTCGCGATCTAAGTGTTCCGCCTGATAAATTCGCAGATTGGGTAAAGCTTCAGGGCGTGATTGGCGCCGATGAGAGCGCCGCTGTGGTGCTGAAGAAAACTCCCTGAATTTGCGAGCGATGGAGCCTGCACGTCAATACGCCAATAGAATTTTCAAGTCTCGCAAATTGTTTCCTGTCGGACCGGTCACGATCGCATTGCCTAAGGCCTCAAAAACCGGATATGCGTCAAACTTCCGGAGGTGGGCCTCCAGATTGAGTCCTCGCGCTCTGACCGCTTCCATCGTTGTTGCGTCTACAACGGCTCCATCGGCGGGGCTGTTCCCGTCAACTCCGTCGGACCCAGCACTGAGTACACATAGATTTTCAGCACCGATTTTCGTCGCGCAGTACAACGCGAACTGCTGATTTCTGCCGCCCACGCCTCCATCCCGCACCGAAACCGTCACCTCGCCGCCGCTGAGCAAACATACGCGCTCATGTTTTTGGCGCAACTCCCGCACCCGCCGTAACAAATGGTCGGCGGCTTTCACGTAATCCCAGTCGTCACATGAGTTATCAAGCTCAACCGTGAATCCCTGTCGTTCAGCTGCCCGCCTGGCCGCATCCAGCAGTGCCGAATTCGAAAGCATGGTCCACCAGCGCGCGCGAACAAACGCCGGATCGTCGGATTTCGGTGTCTCCTCTAAGGCGTGCCGTTCAATCAATTCGCGAACAGATGCAGGCAACGACTCGGTCATTTTGTACCTGGAGGCGATCCGATAGCAATCTTCCACTGTCGTGGAATCCGGCATGGTCGGCCCCGAAGCCAGCGCATCCGGCGCGTTGTCGGGAACATCCGAAACAAAGATCGAGACCTGCTGCGCCGGATATGCAGCCTGCGCCAAGCGGCCACCCTTGACCGCAGAGAGATGCTTGCGGATCGTATTGATCTCACTAATTGATCCACCCGAGTGCACCAGCACTCGATATGTCTGAATCAGATCTTCGAGCGCAATTTCGTCGTCCATCGGCTTTTCTACCGTCGCGGAGCCGCCGCCGCTCACAAGAAAAATAACGAGTGATGCTTCATTTTGCGCATTCAAGGATTTCAGGATTGCCTCAGCGGCGCGAATTGACTCTGCATTGGGCAGAGGGTGGCCACCATGAAAGTAGCGGAAGCCGCGCAGTTGAAACTCGGGTGCAACTGAACTCGCAACAATTCCTTCGAAGCGCTCGCCAGTTTGTTCGTGCAGCGCTGCCAGCATCGAATGTGCGGCTTTGCCTATTGCAACCACAAAGACGCGGTTGTAAGAATTGAGATTGTAGAGGTCTTCGCAGATTCGCAGCACGCCGCCATCGCAGTGGAGATGCCTTGCAAAGGCCCGGCTGATGCTCGACTCCCGCAAAGCATGTTCGAAAATGTGCCGCGCAATCTCTTTCATTGAGCGCTTTTGATAGTTTGTCTAAGCCACAGTTCTATTTCATCTCTCATCTCGCGCAATCGGCCTTCGAAAAAATGATCGGCGTTTTCGATAATCACGAGCTTCTTAGGATCGGACAGCGAGTTCACTAGTTCTTCCAGTTTCCTGCGTGGGCCAAACTGATCACGGCTGCCGCTGACGAGAAGCTTCGGCTTGGTGCACGACTTCAAAAAATCCAGGTCGTAACTTCTCTCCTCAACTGGCGCAATCGGTACTCCAAGCCCGATCAAAGCTTTTACTCGCGTATCCCGCGCCGCTGCAGCCAATCCAACTGCCGCACCGAAGGAAAACCCGGCGAAGATCAATGGCAGATGAAATTCTCGATCAAGCCACTCCAGTGCCGCCCGCACATCATCGATCTCGCCTCTTCCTTGATCATGTTCCCCTCCGCTCAACCCAGTCCCGCGAAAATTAAATCGCAGCACCGGAAATCCAAAACTATTCAGCACTTTCATCGCATGAAATACAACCTTGTTGTGCATCGTCCCGCCAAACAGCGGGTGCGGATGGCAGACGACCGCGGCAAAAGTGGCGTTTTCGGCGCCGGAGTTCAGCAATGCCTCGAGTTGGCCGGTCGGGCCATCAAGAAAAAAGGACCGGATCGCTGCTGCGCTTGGATTCATCCCGACTAGCTTATCCCAGGATTTCGAACTCCAGACCTCTGCACGAGCATAGCCGCGCCAGCCCGACCGCGCTTTAATACGACGAGCGTCATTGCTAAAGCACGTTTTCCTTCGTGCTCTCCGTGTCCTTTGTGGTTTATTCTTCTTCATCCCCATGGACGTCATCACGCTAACCCGCCAGCTCGTCGATATCGATTCGACAACCGGTAGCGAAGGGCCTGTCGGCCACTTTATTGCGCGAGAATTGCATCGCCTTGGATACGGTGTGCAGCGCATCGTCGCCGAAGGAGAGCGCACAAATATTTTGGCGACCCTTCCGGCGCAGCCCAATCCAGCCGTCGCCCTCTCCACCCACATGGATACTGTTCCACCGTTTATCCCATCTTCCGAAGACGAGCACCGCATATACGGCCGTGGATCATGCGATGCCAAAGGAATCATCGCCGCGCAGATTGCCGCCGCTGAGCGCTTGCGGCGAGAAGGAGTGTACGTCGGCCTTCTTTTTCTGGTTGGTGAAGAGCGTGACAGCCTGGGCGCTAAGGTCGCGAACCAGCAACAGAATCGCTGCCGATTTCTGATTAACGGCGAACCAACCGAAAACAGGGTCGCAGTTGCATCGAAAGGTGCGCTGCGGGTCGAACTGACGGCGACAGGAAAGATGGCGCACTCGGCATATCCGGAACTCGGCGAATCCGCCATCGACAAGCTGATCGAAGCGCTGCACCTTCTGCGCGCCATGAAGCTGCCTTCCGATCCCCAGGTGGGTCCTTGCACCTTGAACATTGGCGCCATCGAAGGTGGCCGCGCGCCAAATGTAATCTCCGACAAAGCTCGCGCGCTCCTGCTCTATCGTCTTATCGGCCCAAGCCAGGAATTGCGGCGCGAGATCATCGAAATTGTCGGAGATCTTGCCAAGGTCGAATTCACACTCGAAATTCCCTTCGTTCGCCTGCGCACCTTCGAAGAACTTCCGACGATGGTCGCCGCATTCACCACGGATATCCCTGCACTGAGCAATTGGGGCCAACCTCTGCTTGTCGGCCCGGGATCGATTCACGTCGCCCACACCGAAGGCGAGCACGTTGAAAAACAACAATTGCACCAGGCTGTCGAGCTCTACGCGGAAATCGCAAGAAAACTGATCTGATGGGCCTCAGATGAAATGCCTTCGCCGCATGACGTCGGAAACTCTGCTGTGGCTTCTCTTCTTTTCCATTGCCTTTGGCCTCGGCTATCCAACCTTGAATCGCTACGATCCTCGCAAACAATTGCCCGATGCGGCTGTTTATGCCCAGCTTGCAGTTTCCGGTCCCACACAGATTCACACCAATTTGCGATTCCGCATCCTTGTTCCATTCCTTGCCCGATGCGTCGCTCACGTTGCACCGAGCCAAATGGGAAGCTGGGATCCGCTGATGTTTTCTTTCCTATTTGTGAATGCGTGCTTCGTTGCCACCACGGGATATTTGCTCTACGGACTGGGATCCACTCTGCTCACCAGCCGTTCCATAGGCCTGCTCGGCGCGACTCTATACCTGCTCAATTTTGCGGTCGCGAATCTTCAGCTAGCCGCATTAGTCGACGCCGCCGAAGCTTGCCTGCTTATGGCCGTTGTCGCCGCAATGTTTTACGAAGGGTGGTTTCTGTTTCCGGTGCTGGGCGCAATCGGCGCGCTTGCCAAAGAGTCATTCGTACCATTCTCAATCGCCATGGCAATAACTTGGTGGTTCACGTCTGCAGGTCGAAGGTCTCGGGCACAGCTAGTCTGGATCGCAGCTCTGATACTCGTGGAAGTTTTGACTCTGATTATTTTCCAGTCATCCATTTCCGGCCAGATGATCTGGCCTTGGAATTTCCTGCGAAACATGAATTCTCAGACCAGCTACGGCAGTAATCTGATCCACTCACTTATGGATCGAAATTCCTGGTACATCCTGATCTGGCTGCTGCCGCTGGGGCTCGCAGGTATGAAACCATTGCCACGCACATGGAAAGCTGCTGCCCTGGCAGGCTCATTGATGGCTCTCGTGTTAAACGCCTATCACAGCACCGTCGCGGGGGGTGGAGGGGGCGTGGGCCGTTACCTCTTCAATGTTGCTGGCCCTCTGCTGAGCTTAGGCACGGCTTCATTCCTCAGCAAATCGGATCTCCGCCAGTCCGCCGCGTTAGACTAGAACCGTGTCGACCCAAACGCTCAATTCCCTAGCCCATGCTTCATCCTCTTATCTGCGCTCGGCCATGCAGCAACCCATCCACTGGCAGGAGTGGGGCGACGAAGCCTTTGAAAAGGCGAAGCGCGAAAATAAACCCATCCTGCTGGATATTGGCGCCGTCTGGTGTCATTGGTGCCACGTCATGGACCGCGAATCCTATGATGATCCGGAAATCGCGCAGATCGTCAACGAGCGTTTCATTGCCATCAAAGTTGATCGCGACGAGCGCCCGGACATCGATAGCCGCTACCAAGTCGCTGTTCAGGCGATCAGCGGCCAGGGTGGCTGGCCCCTAACTGGTTTCCTCACGCCCGATGGCCGGCCATTTTATGGCGGAACATATTTTCCTCCGCAGGACCATTACGGCCGCCCCAGCTTTCGCCGTGTCCTGCTCGCCATCTCTGACGCGTTTCGCGAGAAGAATGGCGATGTACTCGAGCAGGCCGGCCTGGTCGAAGGCGCACTTGCGCAATCCGAATCCTTCACCTCCACGTCCGGCGAGTTTTCTCCGCAAGTAATTCAAGAAATCATCGACTCTGCCATGCGAATGTTCGATGAGCAAAACGGTGGCTTCGGCAGTGCCCCCAAATTTCCACATCCTTCGATTCTCGATTTGTTAATCGATCAGTACCTGCGCACCCGCGACGAACGGTTTCGTAATGTATTCACGATTACTCTCGAAAAGATGGCTCGTGGCGGCGTTTACGACCAGCTCGCCGGAGGCTTCCACCGCTATTCAGTTGACGAGCGCTGGATCGTGCCGCACTTCGAAAAAATGTCTTACGACAATTCCGAACTGCTGAAGAACTACGTCCACGCATATCAAGCCACCGGAAATCAGTTCTTTGCTAGCGTAGCTCGAGACATCATTCGCTGGATGGACGAGTGGCTGAGCGATCGTGAACACGCCGGCTTCTACGCCTCGCAGGACGCCGATTACTCCATGGATGACGACGGGGACTACTTCACCTGGACGGTCGACGAAGCTAAATCTCCGCTGAACGAAGAGGAGGCTGAGGTCGCCTGTCTGCACTTCGACATCAACGAAATCGGCGAAATGCACCACAATCCCGCGAAGAACGTGCTATACCAGCGGGCCTCAGTCGACGAGATCGCCGCGCGTCTCAGGCTTCTCGGCGAGCGGGTTGAGCAGCTTCTGGAATCAGCAAAGCAAAAGATGTACGCGGCTCGGCTCACCCGTCCTACTCCATATGTCGATAAAACGATTTATGTGGGCTGGAATGCGCTTTGCGTATCCGCCTACTTACAGGCAGCAATCGTTCTGGGCTTAGAGGAAGCACGCCATTTCGCGCTGCGGTCGTTAGATCGAATTCTGGCGGAGGCCTGGAATCCACAACTCGGCCTCAAACACGTCGTGCGCTACTCCGAAGGCTCCAAATCCCGTGACAGTGAAGGCTTTCTGGATGACTATGCCTTTACCGCGATCGCCTGTCTGGACGCTTACGAGGCGACTGCGGATCTAACTTACTTTCGCGAAGCTCAGCAGATAGTAGATCGGATGATTACTAAGTTTTACGACAGCACGGCGGACGGCTTTTTTGATAGTGTCCCGACGCTTGGGGCTTTCGGGGTACTTACCAGCCCTCGTAAACCTTTCCAGGACTCACCTACTCCCGCAGGGAACCCGATGGCTGCTATCGCTCTCCTGCGAATGCAGGCTTACACAGGCGATGAAGGCTATCGCGAGAAGGCGAAACGTACGCTGGCCCTGCTGGCCGGGTCCGCCCCTCAATACGGCCTGTTCGCCGCCACTTATGGTATTGCGGCTGTCTACGCTGCTTATCCTCATACTCAGGTCGTGGTCCTCGGGGAAGACGAAACCGCGTCCGAACTCTATGCTGAGGCACTTTCTTCACGAGTCTTCGGGCGATCAGTAATTAAGCTGAAGTTCAGCCAAGCCGTGCCGCAGAATCTTCCACCGGCGCTAGCTGCTACCATTCCGGAATTGCCGGCCGTGAAAGCTGCAAAAACAACCGCGGTCATCTGCGCAGGACTCTCATGCCGACCACCGATAAACACTCGCAAAGAACTGCAGCAACTGCTCGATCAGGAAGTTTCCGTTGCCTAGACGGATTCAGCTTGCGCCGGATAGTGTCCCCACAACAAAAGAAAAGCCCGGAGCTTTCGCTCCGGGCTTAGCCAACAACTACTGTGTTAATTCGAGCACTTATTATTGCCTCCAACCGTACACGGATTGAAGTTCTGCCTGTACCATAGATTGTCTATGTCCCGGAACATCGGCGTCCCCGGCGGCAATCCACTCAGTTGGTTGAAGTCAGTGTCGAAAAAGTAGTTTCGTCCTGGAGCGCCATACACAACGTTACAACACTTAAAAATACCTGTGTTGTAAGTCGAATAGTAAAGGCTTGCGATGGAGCCCTTATAGTGGACGCTGCAGCAGCCCCAGTCCTCAAGGTAGCGCAAGAAGTTATGCACTCCACCATCGGTGCCGAAATCGGCTTTCCCGTATCCAGGATATTGGAAGTTGATGCTCTTTCCGGCTGCAATTGCCATACGGTAGTAAGTATCCGATGCCGTCCGAGCACTAAGCTTCGTTGGTTGCTGAAGAATGCTGTTCCAATCTTTCCAATTGTTGGAAAGCAGCGTCACTGTATCTGCGATTATTGAGGAAGCGGCCTCACCAGCCTGATCACCGCCGCCGCCCCATGTGGCATCACCCGAATTACTGTTGTAGTCTCCTTGAACATAGACCGGGTTTTCCGCCGCCACGGTAAAACCACCGCCGCCCCCCGCTGCAAGAGGCACATTCCCGAGTGTCCCGTCTACGAGCTTCAATACGTGGCGCGCACCGCTCACCCAATTGCCCTGCGCAACGCTGCAATTGCTAATGCGAGAGCTCGTCATATATGGATCCGGGTTGGCTTCACCACTGTTGATATAACTATTGACCGACGTCAGAGAGGTATAAGTACTCCCGGCAGCAGTATACCCTAGGCCTAAACCAAGATTAGTCGTGCCCCACTCATCCAGCATTCCATTCAGATTCACGTCTTCCGGAGAGTATGACTTATTAAATGCAGCCTCTAATGTGCCCGTTGGCATTCCATTCGAGTTACTGCTATTCACTACATCTTCTAACCCCGAATCACCGGTCTTTTGGTTTAGCGTCAGTAAACCTTCTTTGTCCAATCCGGTTCCTTTCGGATTCTTCTCCATTCCCCGTCGATCCGAAAAGTATAAAATATAGCCGTTCTGAACCTGCGAGTTAACGTTCGCACCGCTTGTGCCAATGCTCCCAGCTAGCCACTGTTTTAGGTTTCCCACATCCAGTTCCACCGCATTCATGATTCCTGCTGGCGTGCAACTGTTGTCACCAGTAACTGTGTCGCGAGATTCGCCTTCGCGCGCATCGTAGAAATTGATTGGATACCAGTTGTACTGTGTTGGACTTTGCGCGCCGGTATTAGGCTCTGTTGTATCACCAAACATATAACTGCCACTGGTGCTATCGACCATTACCTCAGGCGGTTTCCCGGGGACCAGAGTATAGGTATAAACATACGGGCTTAAACGGGTTCCACTTCCTGATCTGGTAGGGCCGGTATATGTGGGTTTCACCCCGAGGGCGTCAGCCGCACCGTTTCCATCCCGATCTGCTAGTTGTTGCAATATCAAAATTGCATTCGGACTGACGTCATTACCGCCAATTGTTGTTGGGGGCTGAGTGTCCCGCGCAAACCCGAGCCCCAGCCACTCCCTCGTTACCGGGTGGTAGTTGCCGTTTGTGTCTTCGTATTCGACTCGCAGATAGCCGTCCAGCAGGTTCCAGGCACTCTGATTAGCTGTACTTTGAGTGGTGGAACCGTAGGGAACAGGCAAGGTTAGTGGTGGATCAGCTCCATTTTGTGCGGGCGGGCCTGCGCTGTTAAGTGTGTAATAAGGATATGCGCCTGTGTCTGGGCAAAAAGTTGGCGGAGTAGTCGAGCTGCTGGTTTTGTATTGCAGAGTACTTATGGCGCTATAACCAGAAGCGCCGATCGGCGGCGTGCACAAGGCTAGGTACGCTGAAGGCGGCGCTTTTTTCATACCGAAGTAGTTCGTAGTGTCCACGGGAACGACATAGGAGGCCCAATTACCGACCATGTACGGCGCGTTACTTCCGGAGACGTTGTCTTTGACCGGATCCCAAATGGTCTGGATTGAGGTAGTTGCTCCATATAACTGATACCAAGGGCCCACCGCCCAATCGGAAACAAGGGTATTGGAGCTTGTGCTCCATTGCGCTGCATCGGGAATCGCCGAATTCGCCGTAGCGAAATACAACTCAGGAGTACCACCATCCGAAAAATTGCTCATGCTTGTTTGCTGTACACCATGGCTGTAATCGACCTTATTATCCGGATCATTCATGTTCGCAAGGCGAACATTGTCTTTATCGAGCTGGCCACCCGTTGTGCACGGAAACACACTTGGGTCGCCGCACGGCAGATCGTTAGGGTCATCCGACAACAACACACGAATTTGTGCTTCGTTATACAACCGGGAAGGTCCTATCTGGTTGTTATCACCGGTCAATGGAGGGCGGCGAATGATTTCATACTGTTGCGGCGTATTGACTACGGAAGCGCTGCTTGCTCCATTCATAAACGGCAACGTCATGTTCGTCGCGCCGGTCCCGTAAGTTGTATTGCCATTGTCCCCGTCGATAATGAAACCTTTAAACGTCGTAAGAGAAGTAGTTTGCCAGGTCGCGTTCTGGCTGGAAGAAGGCCCAGCGCTGACGCTGCCGTCATTAGGGCTGTACGTGAACGAAGTGCAAGCGGGTTGAGCTCCATCGCAACCATTGGTAGCGGTTGGGATCATTACCGTACCGGTCGAACTGTTGTTGGCAAGCGCGTTTCCGTTTGCTAACACCTCGCGAACGATGTTTCCGTAGGCTGAAATTTTGTCGTGAAACGTAAGTGTGCTGCCTGCACCTTCGGCTACATACAAATCACCGTTGGTGTGCACGCGTCCGCCAAAGCTGAAATTCGGCCCTGCATATAATGATAAGTCTGCGTCTGAAAACATGCCGAACTGGAACACGGGGATAAGAGCGATTTCCACGTCGCGAACCATCGTGACCTCATCGCCCATCAGGCCCTGAGCAGTCGCTTGAAGTTCAACGGGAGAGACCAGAGCGTTCAGGCCTGCCCACTGGCCGATTTTAATAGTGTCTGCATGCGTGTGCAGGTCACCGGCCCTCTTGCAGGTTGAATCGGGATTTCCGGCGGCAACACAAACGTCTGTCGGAGTGTATGAATATCCACTATTGGCGCCATTACCGGGGTTTGGAAACGTAACACCAGAAAGGCTCGGCGGTCCAGGAGTTGTGGCCAGTGCCTCAATTTGCGTTTGGTTTGGAGACAGCGTGGCACCAAGTGCGTCAGAAAGGTCGTTGGTCATCTTCTCGATGCCGCCTTCTGCGGCATGGAAGGTGTAGTTACTTTGCACATCTTGGCCGCCAACCTTGTTCTCAGTATTGACCATCATCAAAAGGCCGATGGACAATGCCGAAAGGAGACACAACAGGATCAACGTTGTGATCAGCGTAAATCCTTTCGAATCTTGTTTGTAGCTATACATTGTTGTTCTCCTCAAGCGTTCCTTCAATATCTCGTGGTCGTGCCTTTTAGTACCGGTTGGTGTAACTCAGATTTCGGGCACTAATCGATGTCTGCACGTCAAAGCTTTGGTAGCCTTTGTTCATGTACCCGCCCTTTGCACCGTAGAGCTGACTGTGCATCGTTAAATGCGCGATATTCACTTTGCGAATCAAATTGGGAGAGGTACCGCCCGCTTCGCCGCCGTCACCTGTCGCGTTCAATAAATTTCCATTTGTGTCGTAGGTGTCGTAAGTAAATTGCATGTTGGCAATATTGTCGACCATCGGAACAGCGGTCAATCCATTCACCTGTCTGTAAAGAATCGTCGTCGTATTGCCGCCAGCATCTTTCCAATTACCTAAATAGTACGTAATGACAAAAATCCGCTGAATCGAAGTGGGGCTCGTAAGTGATGTTAGATCGTTCGCAGCGCCAGACTGGTTCAGGTTGAGCGGATCACCGTTCTGAAGGGTTATCGTATAGCTGCTACCGTTGTCGCAAGGAGCGTCGGTGCAAGGTGTTGGCGCGGTGTTCGCAGGATTAGCTGGAGATACCCCGGTCACTTCTCCAATGCCTGCTCCCCCGCTCGCATTTGACACCATGACAATATCGCCAGGCACTAACCCGGTATATGGGTTATTGGGGGCCAATGGATAAGTCTGGCCCGCAGGCAATGAGCAGGCTGGCGGATTTGCGGGAGCGTTCAGCGTTATTGTATTCCCCCCGTTCGCATAAGTGAACTTGTAGCACCACAGCGCTAGGTTGGTATCACTGTATACAATGGTAATCACATCGCTTTTAACCGCGCCGCCCGGCGGAGTTATTCCTTTTTGATAACCGGGCATAATTGGGTACAACGTCGGAACACAGCCTACCCCAACGCACGGATACGTATAAGGAGGAGCACAAGGCGAAGCAGTTGTGCATCCATACAGTGGATTGCCGTTTGATGTTGGCAGGGGAATACTTTCGGCATTGACGCCGTAAAAGCCTTGTCCAGCCAAGCTAATGTCTTTCAAAAGCAAGTTTTCAGCGGCCCGCAGGTCCTGCTGCATTTCAGTTCTCTGCTGGATAACCCAACTCGCGTCCATCGCTGAGCTGTATAGCTGCACAGCGGCGCCAATGACGATAAGGCCGACTATCATCGAGATCAGCAGTTCAATCAAACTGAAACCACGATTTGAAGATTTCAATGATGGACCCATACCTTTTCTCTTTAGCGGTACTCTGAAACTAACGTCTGAAGGACGTAGCTTTCGGGCGCCTTAAATTGGGGATTGGTGTAAGTAACAGTGATAACGATAGTATTCAGGTTCGGATCTGGTGTGCCACTTCCGGCGTATTGGGATATCGCGATAGTTCTTGTAAAATTCGAAAGCGACGTGCAAACATCTGGCGCAGCGCAAGGCTGCCCCGCGGGTGTCACAATAATTCCGCTCGGCCCTGGTGAATCCAAAACCTGCGCGCCTGCCGCTGCGTCATCGCTTGTACCAATGATGCCGTCCACTCCTGGGTTATCGATCGGCTGCGGACCCGACAAAAACAGTCCACAATTCTGACCCACCGAGCAGGTTCCATTAGCAATTTGAGCCCACTGAACTTGAGCGGTCGTTCGCGCGGTTAAGATACTTTCGAGCGCTTCGTTTGCCAGTTGTTTCGCAATGTTTAGTTCTTCCGAATTCTGCGTGGCGGCCATTGCAAGTCCTAAGGAGCCAAGCAGTCCCAGTAAGCCCGTAGTCATAACGAGCATCGAGATGAGCACTTCGATCAAGCTGAAGCCACTCTCATTTTTCCCGAACTTACATGGTTGGTGAATCCTTTTGCGCATTATGTTTGTCTCCAGTACACAGTGCCGGCGCCGCTGCCTACTAGACGCCATCCTCGGATCCGCCCGGTAGCGCCCCACACAGTAATGGCCCGAGAACTAAGAAGCTGACCTGGCCGTGCGATATAGATCACGCCGTTGTTAAGATTCTGGTTGATGTCTTCACCCGTGCCATCCGGCCAGAACCTGATAACGGTTTGCAAGGAGGGTGTTCCACTCGAAAAGGTCTGGTCAAAATCAATAGCGTAGTTCCCTACCCCGAACCCATCCGGTGTAGCATTCGCTGCGGTTGGGATTCCGGCGACGTTCGTGAAGGCCACATCAGTTGGCAACTGATACGTCGCCACAACATTGCCGTTGCCCACCTGAGTGATGGTGATCGTATTTGGCACCGATGCGTTGCTGAACGTCACCGAATAGATCTGCCGCTGAGCTATCGCATAGTCGTGGGCTTGCCGTATCGCTGCTAGCGTGATGTTGTAACCATTCGCCACGTGAGCCTGCTGCAGCCCAGGTTTTAAGCTGATGATGGCAATAGCAGAAATTGTCAAGATCAAGACCAGCACGATCATGGTCTCGACCAGCGAAAAGCCGCGCATTGAGTGGCGTCGCATCTGCACTTGTCCTTCGGAAAATTGTCGCTGAGATCATCGAGCGTATAAACAGTACGCAAGTAACCGCGAGTAATTGTCCTTATGGACACCAAAAGGCTATGTAAATAGGACAGTTCTGGCCGTGCCAGTTAAAATCCTCTGATTGCCTGCCTCGTGTAGGCAATTAGTAAGAAATTAGTTGCGGGCTAAGGCGGTCATAAGGAAGAACCACGAGGGCTAGAAAGCATCCACGCGTTTGACTTTATTTCACGCGTTCAGGGCTGGGGGTAGCCAGGGCTGGTAGGAGCAGGCGGCTCGTAATCCATCCCGAACTTGTTCTTATGTGCGGTCGAGACCATTCCGGCATTGATCTGCAAGACCCCCAAAGTCGAGCTAGTCGGAGAGATTTTCACCTGACGTGCCATTGCATTGAGTGTGTCCGGCAGAGCTGTCTCTGCCCAGGCGTGCAGAGTGTAAGTGCCTGCGGGAACTGCCGGAATTGTAATTTCGCCCTTGCGGTTCGAAATCCCATAATAGGGAGTGTCGAGCGCTATTACGACGGCACTCATTTCGGCATGGATATTACAAAAAATGTAAGAAATGCCGGGCCTATCGAAACTCACGTTGCGAGTAGTTCCAGCCTCATAAAGGCCGAGGTCAAATCTTTTCCCATCGAACAGGGAAAACACGTTATGAAAGAACGGATCGCGATTTGGAAACTGGACTACCGCTCCGACGGGAACTACAAGCAGATGTGGCTCGAAGCTCTTATTGTGCTGTACCAGACGCAGTGGCTGATTTGGAATTAGCGGTCTCGTGGGCTCCGCACCATTTGGTGTTAACCAGAGTACGATATCTTCAGCATGCGACAATTCCGAGCTCCCGTCCGCGTCCACCAGCTTCACGCGGCCCGATACATTGACCTGCTGTGCCGCGGAGACCGAGCCGAGCAAAGTAAAGACAGCAATTATTCCAAATATCAGCCGCAGCATTAGAACAACACTCCCATCATTAAATTCAATTGGTCAGCGTCGTATAAGTTCCCGACCTGGGAAGTACGCAGGTGGCGATACTCGCCGGAGAACAGCAAGTCTGAACGCGGTCGGTAGATAAAATTCGCCATCTCACTTCGATTCCCGGTCAGCACCGCTGAGTAAACTCCCACCGGCGCCTGAAACGCGTGGATATCCGTCGCAAACGGATTATCTGAACCAAATGCGCCATTGAACTCAAGTTTCGAGGTAGCTGTAAACTTCAGTTGGGACCAGCCTCCGGCAGAATTCAGCGGCAGGAAATCGGATACCGGGTTGCTAGGGTTCCCACTGAATAGAATTGATTGTCCAATGCCGCCGCCTAAACCGCCTACCGCTCTGCCCCGGTAAAATTCGCCGGAGAGTTCAAACCTCGACGGCAGAGGAATGCGCCAGTCCGTCACTGCTGCCCAACCGTCCACGGTCCAATCGAATCCCCAATTTTGTCGCGAATAATAACCGCTAGCGCCAAGCGTAAGCGGCCTTCCGTTCACCACTTTTGTCCATGCCGTTCTCGCGGCGTAAGCGGGAAGGCCCGAACTTTCGCCCGCTTGGGCCAATCGACGCGAGCCATATGAAGACTCGCCGGTCACGTTATCCAAAATTCCACCCTGCAATGAAAGGCTTTGGTCATGGGCGAAATTAAATTTATGCTCGATGCGCAGTTGCGGGATCCATGCCCATAAATTTCCGGAGTATCCGAAACTCGGAACAATCAATGATGCAAACGAAGTCGGCGAATTTGGCGATATAAACAGCGCATCCTGCCCTGCAACGATGGACGTATTCTCCCAGTCCAAGCGGGCATCCGCCGTGCGCATCCTTACAATTCCCGTATTGATGCCGTCCAGCACGCCACTCGGAAAGCCGCCACCGAAGTCGAAATTCACTTGGCCGCTGGTCTTCGCCCCCGCTAGCTCTGGACCAAATACTTCCAGGCCAAGTTCTGTTTGGCGCATTGTCGCTCCGAACGTAGAAGTCGCGCCGTAGGCCGCGGTTGAACTCGCGTAGCTCGGGACGTCCTGATTGTCTACAGCGCCGTTATCGTGGAATAGGTTCAACAGGATCAGACCCGAAAGCCGCACGCGATACTTCGACGCACTTTCAACTTTGCTCTGATAAAGCGTTCGAGTTTCGCTCTGCTGCACCTGCGTACTTTCCTCAAGTGACGAGACGCGTTGCTCAACAGAATTGCTCGATCCCACGTTCCGGCCGGTAGCAGACGCTGTCTCCTGCGTGCTGCTCACCGGACTGGGACTCGTCCGAATGCTTTCCAACTGTTTCCGCAGCTCGTCATTCTCGGCACGATACTGCGCCGCTTCGGACTTGATCTCAGAAACAGCGTCGCGCAATTCCTGAACTTGTTTTCGCAGTTCACTGATCGACTGTTTTAGATCAGAGTCGTCGGCCGTCTTTGCTGTTTGCTGCGCTGCGACGGGAATGACAACTGCTCCACCGAGTACGAGAGCAATTAGGAAATTCATGGAACGGCTTGAAAAGATTCTTGGCGGTTTCAAGTTCACCTCCCCGAGAACCGGTTCCGCACGCCTGGCGGAATTCCTTTTAAATCGGTTTCGTTGAGTTTACGCCAGCCTGAGCTGCTGGTACGAAATCCTCGCTGCCGCCGTGCTCTCCTGCCGCGACTGGGGCAGGCCGAGGAAGCACAACATGAAAGACTGTACCTTTTGGCGAGGTGCTCTCAACGGTCACCACTCCGCCGTGGTCCTGAACAATCTTGTGCACCACTGTCAATCCCAGCCCGGTGCCGTTCTCTTTGCCTTGGCTAACGAAAGGATCAAACAGCGTTGTCCTCACGGCTTTTGGTATTCCGTGGCCGTTATCGGCAACATCAATTTCGACGCCGTCCCGAACTTCGCGAAGCGTGACATTTACCCGTCCACCGCTACGGTCTACAGCTTCGCAAGCATTCAGCAGCAGATTGGAGAACGCTCTCTCCAACTTACGATGGTCGAACCAGCCTTCGACATTTCCCGTTTGCTTCGCCACGATTTGAATGTCACGAAATTGCGGGTTCGACTTCACTGTCTCTACTGCATTCGCTAATGTATCTGTCAGATCGCCGTAGATGGGCCGCATTGATGCCCTGGTGCGCGAGAATTCCAGCAATGAATCAATCAATTCCGTCATGCGCACGACGGCTGACCGCACCTCTTGATACAACTCCTCGCGCTGGAGGGGGTTTAGTTCTGATTCGCATAGAAACTCTGCGTTCGCCACAATCGCCGCCAGTGAGTGCCGCAGGTCATGGGAAATTGAGCTGGCCATGCGGCCGATCGTCGCCAACCGCTCAGACTCGAGCAGATTCTGCTGCGTCTTTGCAAGACTTTCCCTCATTCGATCGAAGGCGCGCGTAAGCTCAGCTACTTCATCCCGCCCATGAGCGTCCAGCGGATAACTGAAATCGCCATGCTCGAGAGCCGCCACACCGGCCAGCAGTTTCGAGAGCGGTTGCGTGAACGTGTGCGAAATAAGAAAGACCAGCGCGCCGCCAACCAGCAGCGCCAGAAGTCCCAGCGCGAGAAACAACCGATTGATTCGTTCGAGGAAGGCGGTGGCTGCGTCGTACGACTTTAATACAGCGAGCCGAACGCTTGGGTTTCCGCTCGGAGGTAAGTCCAGCGTAGTCGCCAGAAAGCGCTCGTTACCCAATTTCACCGCCACTGGCCGGGAGTCGGTAATCGGCAAGTGCGCATTCATCAATTCCGATTGATTGCCCAGAGTCAGTGTGCTGGTGATGATGTCGTCGCCGTAATAAAAAGCGACTTTGCTGCTCGCCACCCGTCCTATTTGTGTGGCGACGTGCTGATCGATTTCGCGCCCAATTACAAGAAATCCCAGCAGGCGGTCCTGTGACGCCGGGCCGAAATAAATCGGTTTTAGGAAAATTTCGTATAAGTGCTTTGCGCCGAACCACCATCGCTCCTGTCGCTCCAACGATGAGTTCAGCGCGTTCTGGGCTATCGGCCATGTGAATTCCGGATAATAAGTGTGCAGCGCAACAATTTTTCCGTTGCGATTCGCCAAAGCGAACAAATCACTTCCCGCCAGTTGCCAGAGCGGCATTGAGGCGTCCTGAATCGTCGGCTCGTGGTCTGTTGTCATCAGTGAGCGCAAGATCGGCAGGTCTGCCAAGAGATCGGCGGAGTGGCTTAACGTGATCTCCTGCTCTTTTTCAAAGCTTTGAAAAGTCATGGCTGAATTTGCCAGGTCGGAAAAAATCTGCTGCCGAACTTCCGATTCCATGTTGTTGCGGACAAGCAGCAGGCTCAATGCGGTCAGTCCGGCTGAGATCAGGACCATTGAAAGCAAAAACTTGGTCCGGAGCCGGATGGTCACCATACGCTGCCTCGGGTTAGGGCGGGAGGCCTTGTTCACGCTACGAACTTATAGCCTACACCGTGGACGGTCCGAAAGTGCACTGGGTTCCCCGGATCCTTTTCCAGCTTCTGGCGCAGCTTGAGAATGTGATTGTCAACGGTGCGGGTGGAAGGATAATTATGATATCCCCAGACCTCATTGAGAAGTTCATCGCGTGTAATAACCCGCTCAGGGTTCTGGACCATGAATTTGAGGGTTTTGAACTCCTGCGCCGTCAAAGCGATTGGCTTTCCTTCGCGAATCACTTCCATTTTCTTAAAGTCGATTGAAAGGTCGTCAAACGAAAACTTCTCGGTCACGACCGGCTGCACCATCCGCCGCAACGCGACCCGCATTCGTGCCAACAGCTCACGTGGACTGAATGGCTTAGTGACGTAATCGTCCGCTCCGAGTTCAAGAAGAAGAACTTTGTCCGAAACATCGCTGGTTGCGCTCAGCACGATGATCGGCACCGATGGAGCATGCTGCTTAAACTCTCTACACACCTCGCGGCCAGAAAGGCCCGGTAAGCGTAGATCAAGGACCACGGCGGAAGGAGTGCTACCTCTAAAGATCTCAAGCGCCGAATGACCATCTGGAGCTACTTGCACGGCGTACCCTTCGGCCTCAAACAAACGTCGCAGTGCTTTCTGTACGGCGTGATCGTCCTCCACCACCAGAATTCGCTCTGCGGTTGCCGTATTAGGCCGCTGTTGAAATTTATGCGGAGTGCTCTGGAAAGGAGGTGAACTCAGGTTCTCTGCCGCGCTCAGCATGAATACCCCTTCTTACCCCGCGAAGCGCAGCGGGGAATTGACCTTAGATTACTACTACTTAGCTGAGTTGCTGGCGGTGCGGCATGCGCTTGACAATCTTTTTACATGTTTGGCGATATGCAAGGAGGGTTCAACGACCTAATGCGAGCCTCATCATGTTCGAGCTGTGGTCGAGCGAAGTCAAAGTGAGATTACGATAGGCGGGCAGAATCCAATCCGCACCCGCAGCTTCGAGTTCGAGATCGGGCGAAGTAGTTCGGAGAGCGATCACCAGAGCCCCGGCAGCTTTGCCGGCCCGAATGCCTGCCGGAGCATCTTCGAACACCACGCACTTTGAAGCCGGAACTCCAAGCAGATCTGCTCCCTTTTTGTAAGGCTCGGGATCGGGCTTGCCCCGGCGTACATCATCGGAGGTAATCATCCGTTTCGGAAGCGGTAACCCGGCAACACGCAACCGCGTTTCCGCCAGCGGCCGCGCGCATGATGTAACCAATGCCCAGCTTCCTTCACTCAGGGAATTCAACAGCTCGCAGGCGCCTGGGAGCGGGATGACCCCTTCTGTGTCTTCGATTTCCCCTCGAAGAATTACCTCATTTTCTTTCTCAGCGTTAGCGCCCGGCAGCAAGTCCCGGATCGTGGCTATACTGGGCCGGCCGTGCGCTTTCCGTACCGTATCTTCCGGATCAAACCCGTGCTCGAGCGCCCACTTCGTCCATACGCGTGCCACCGCGGGAGTGGAATCTACCAGCACGCCATCCAGGTCGAACAACAACCCATTGCAGGTCACCTCAACCATAATTAACGATAGCAGGTCAGCAACTAGGCCTTAGCCGTTTGCGTGAATAACGGCCTCAATGCTGGATAGATTCTGCGGAAATTTTCGTACTGCGCCGTGAGCGCTTTCATCGCACCCGGCTCAGGACTCACCCGCTGTTGCACTTTGACCACCGCATCGCACGCTTCATCTACCGAATTCCAGAATTTCGCGCCAACGCCGGCCAGCAGCGCGCCACCGTAGGCCGCGCCCTCCTCTGCAACCAAAATTTCGACATCCCGTCCATACACGTCAGCTTGAATTTGCCTCCATAGGGGCGATCGCCCGCCGCCGCCGCCCAGGCGAATGTTGCGAACTGGAACTTTCATCTCCTTGAATAGGGAGAACGTGTCGTTCAAGCTGAATGCAACGCCTTCTAAAATCGCCCGCGTAACGTGAGCACGGGTGTGGCTTGCAGCTAGTCCCGTCAGGGTTCCGCGCGCATTCGGGTCGAGATGGGGCGTACGCTCTCCCATAAGGTAAGGCGCCCACAAGACTCCGTCCGATCCCGGCTTCACTGTCGCTGCCTCGCGGGTGAGTTCGTCGTAGGAGACATCGCCCGAAGAACCTCGCAACAAGTCGCGAAACCAGCGGAACGACTGTCCAGCCGCCTGCGTTACTCCCATCACATGCCATCGGCCAGGAACCGCGTGGCAGAACGTGTGCACTCGCCCTTTCGGATCCATTGCAGGCGTTTCTGTCGCGGCAAACACAACTCCTGATGTTCCAATGGTCGCGCTTACTGCGCCCGCTCGCACAATGCCCATGCCCACCGCGCCTGCCGCTTGGTCGCCTGCTCCGGCTACGACTGGCGTTCCGGGTTTCAAGCCGGTATGTGCCGCTCCGCCTTCTGAAATTCGCCCGCAAACTTCAGGCGATTCGTACAGCTTCGGCAAACAACTCATCGGGAGGCCGGTGGCGTTCATCATCTCTTCTGACCAGCGCCGGTGCGCAACATCCAGCATCAGCGTCCCTGAAGCTTCGGCCACATCCATTGCGTGCTCGCCCGTCAGACGCAGGCGTACATAATCTTTCGGCAAAAGCACGCGCCGAAATTTTTTCCAGATTTCGGGTTCGTTGTCCCGGACCCAGAGCAGCTTCGTCAAGGTGAAGTTCGTCAGCGCAGGATTCGACGTGAGCTCAATGATTTTTTGTTCCCCAAGTTTCGCATTCAGCCAATCGCACTGCGCTTGGGTTCGCTGGTCGCACCAGATGAGCGCCGGCCGTAGCACCTGGTCGTTTTCGTCGAGCAACACCGCGCCGTGCATCTGCCCGGCCAGGCCAACGGCGGCAATGTCAGCCGAATTGATCCCCGCCGCAGAAGCCGCCTGGCGGATCGCGGCACCCGTCGCTTTGTGCCAATCATGCGGATCCTGCTCCGCCCATCCAATCTTCGGTGAGGCAAACGCCACATGCTCGCAAGTGGCCGAGCCGACAATCTCTCCATTGGCATCGGTTATTACCGCGCGCGTTCCGCCTGTGCCAACGTCAATTCCCAACACGTATTTCATTCGTTCGAGCCTCTCCAGAGTGCAATAAGCGAGACAGTGTAGCAGACGGTTCATTGCCCTTTGAATCCACTGCGAGCAACCCCGCCGCGAGTACAATCGTCTCACAGCGGTTCGCAAACACTGGAGGACATCAATGCGCAACAGTTTGACCGCGATTTTGGCTACGCTCACACTTTTGTTTGGCCTTGGTTGGTATTCCACGGTGCACGCTCAAAACAGAGACATGGCCCGTCACGAACCACACATGAGTGCCGCACTCGGACATCTGCAACAAGCCAAAGACGAGTTGCAAAGAGCCACACCCAACAAAGGCGGACACCGCGAAAAGGCAATGGCTCTCGTGGACCAGGCGATTCAGCAGGTTCAAGAAGGCGAGAGATATTACGAGGAGCACCCGGTAAGGTAATTTCTGGCGTTTCTCAATATTCCACGCTAATCAAATAAAGGCCGCTGGCCGGGACCGTCGCTCCCGCCGCGGCCCGATTTTTTTCCGCGACGATGCGTGTCATATCCTGCGGCTTCAACGTTCCTTTTCCTACAAGCAAAAACGTCCCCACCAGATTTCTCACCATGTGGTGCAAGAATCCGTTTCCGCGCACCTCGTAGATTAATTCGTATCCGTCCCGCCGCCATTGGGATGAGAAGATTGTCCGGACATTCGACATGCGCTCCTCTCGTCCGCGCTCTGGGTCTACCGCCGCGAAAGAAGTGAAATCGTGCTCGCCCTCGACCAGCGGAGCTGCCTCCCGCATCGCTTGCTCATTGAGCGGGTATGGATAATGCCAGACGTACCGCGCCAGAAAAGGCGGGCAAATTGCCTCGCGATCGATCCGATAATGATAAGTTTTCCCTCGCGCCGATTTCCTCGCGTGAAATTCGGCAGGCACTTCCTCCGCTCGAACCACTCGGATCGAAGCTGGCAGGACGTCATTCAACGCAACTACCAGATTGTCTACAGGAATACTCGATTCCGTCCAAAAGCTAGCCACTTGGGCCAGTGCATGAACCCCGGCATCCGTTCTTCCTGAGCCTTGCGGCAGTACTTTTTCCTTGGTGATTCGTCCAATCGCAGAGGCGAGTGTGCCCTGGATGGTCTGTGCATCGGGCTGCACCTGCCATCCAGAGAAATCGGTGCCGTCATAGGCGAGCGTTAACTTCAAATTGCGCATGGAGAAATCGAATCTTCAGGAATGAAGCTGCATCCAAGATTACAACCAGTTACATGCGCCTGAATGGCTGTTGGGCGCAATCGCTCGGCTATACTGGTGCAATCTCTTTCAGCGTTGAGCCAATAATCTGCGGTTTGCCGCAATCGCGTCGGCACTGTCCAGATCATGGCACAAACATGGAACCATAAAACACCTTTTGTCGTAACAAGAACTGATAACGAAGTGAATAAAAAGACTCGCGACGGAATTTTGTAAGCCCAGGACTCTTGTCCGCAGCACCACAGAAGTTGAGTATGGAGAGAATCGAATGCATTTGTCTTACTTGAAGTGTGCCTTTCGGCATCTTTTCGCTATCTGTCTGCTGTCCGTTTTTCCGCTAGGCTTAGGCGCGCAGGATGCGCAGAACACGGCCGCGCAGAACCAGAACAATGCACCGGCTGCACAATCCGCACTCCCGCAGGCGCCCTCCGCCCCGGACCAGCACCAGTTCGTGCAGACGGACTATACCAAGGCGAAACGCGCCTTCCCCAACATCATCGCGCCTTATACTTCGCGCGATGTTCCAGCGCCGAATCTGACGAATACACCCCGCATTCAACAACTCATGCGCGACGGCAAAATTTATCTATCGATTGACGATGCAGTCGCGCTCGCCCTTGAGAACAACCTGGATATAGGAATATTCCGCTACAACTTCGGGATCGCGGACACAGACATCTTGCGTGCGAAAAGCGGCTCTAACACGATTCTGGGTGTGAACACCGGTGTTGTGCAGAATACCCAGGGCGGCGGCGTTGGAGGTTTGAGTGGCATCGTCGGTTCAGGCCCAGGCGGAACTGCTCCAGCCGCAGGAGGAATCGGAGCTGGAACGTCCGGTATCGTGAGCACGTCGGAAGGCTTTGGTCCGCCCATCACCAGCTTCGATCCTGTCATCACCGCTACATTGCAAAGCGACCATGCGCGGTTTGAGTGCACCAGTATTTTTTGCGGATCCGTGCAGAACACGACAACGGCAAACTTCCAATACACCCAAGGACTTCAGTGGGGAACGAACATCGGGGTTGGCTTCACCAACAACCGAATTACCAGCAACAACCCCTTCACGTTCGTCAGCCCCAGTTTGACTTCGGGTTTTAAATTGCAACTGACCCAACACCTTCTTCAAGGTTTTGGTTTTGCTCCCAATACACGTTTGATTCAAATTGCGAAGAACGATCGCGAGATAACGGACGTGTCCTTCCGCCTGCAGGTCATTACGACGGTTGACCAAATCGAGAACCTGTACTGGAACCTCGTATATGCATACGAGAACGTAAGAGTGCAGCAAGAGGCATTGGCGTTTGCGCAAAAGACGCTTTCCGATAACCAGAAGCAGGTACAAATCGGGAGTCTTGCGCCAATCGAAGTGGTACGCGCACAGAACACGGTTGCCTCTGACCAGGAGCAGTTAGTTCAGGCACAAACGAACTTAGACCTGCAGCAACTCCTGATGAAGGCTGCGCTAAGCCGCACCTTGCAGGATCCGCAGCTGGCCAACGCTGAGGTGATTCCCACAACGACGATGGCGTTGCCCCAGCAGGAAGCTGTGGTTCCAACCGAAGATCTCGTGAACGAAGCTTTGCAGCATCGGCCTGATCTGGCACAAAACCGCATCGACATGGCCAATCGCGAGGTCAGCGAAAAAGCGCTCAAAAACGCTCTTCGGCCCAGCGTCGATGTTTTCGCCTATTATGGCGGCTCCGGCGCAGGGGGCGAGCAAAACCCTGCCGCCACTTGCGGTTTGTCCGCTCTTCCCAGCGGTTTGTGCAGCCAACCGGGAGGCTTTCCGACAATGGGTTATGGGGGAACTCTGAACCAACTCGTAAACTCCACTGCTCCCGACAAAGGCGCGGGATTTACGTTAAACATTCCTATCCGCAACCGCGCGGCGCAGGCGCTGCAGGTTCGCGGAGAACTTGAACTACGTCAGGCGGAAATGCGCACCCAGCAGATCGAAAACCAGGTGCGAATCGAAGTCCGTAACGCGCAGTTCTCTGTCACCCAGAACCACGCCGCGGTGCAAGCCGCACAAGCTGCGGTTCAACTTGCGCAGCAGTCGCTTGAGGCCGAGCAGAAGAAATTCAATCTTGGAGCCTCGACCAGCACGAACGTGTTGAATTATCAATCGCAATTGGCGTCTGCCCGATCACAACTGGTTTCAGCAGAAGCTGCGTATGAAAAAGCTCAGGTGGAGCTCGATCGAGCCACAGGCCTACTCCTCGAGCACACGGGCATTGTCATGTCCGATGCTGAGAAAGGCGAAGTCACGCATGCGCCTAAGGTCCCGTTCGTGGCGCCTCGACAGGACGTGCGCTCCGTAATGCCAGCTACTGAAACTCAGGAATCCACTCCACAGCAGCAATAGCCCAAATAACGAGCGGCCAGCCTAAGCTGGCCGCTTTTCTTCCCGCGACGCTGCCCTGTAACACCGGCATCCGAATCCGGGGCCGCACGACGCATAACACCGAACGCGCCACCCGCGATTCACGAGCCACGTTGTACGACCACGACGTACGACCTTTTTTATAATTCTTTACACTCCAGCTCCTCGCTCCTGAATCTACACTGGAGTGCCCAGAGCTTGAGCCTGCATTTCGCAAAGTGGAACGAAGACTTGATCGCCATGACGGTGTACCGAACACGAAGAGCACCGTGCCGTTTCGTCGATCGAATTATCGTTTCCAGATCATTTCTTGCATCCAACTTTGCTTTAGCGCTATGCACGATATTCCTGTATGAGAGGAAATTTGCCCATGCCAGGCATGAATGCCAACGCCCGCATTCTTTTGATCTCTACCTTTGTGGCCGCGCTCGCCACCTTTGGTTGGTCTCAATCGACAACCTCTGCGCCAGCACAGAATGAATCGTTGCCCCCTGCGCCACAGTCGACGACAAATCAGCCTGAGGCGCAACATTACACGGCCACCGACTACTCGAAATCGGTCAAGCCTTTTCCGAGCATTTTCGCACCGTACAAGGCGCGTGAAATTCCTGACGCAAACCTGGCGAACACTCCGCGCATCGATCAACTCATGCGCGATGGAAAGCTTTATCTTTCGATGGACGACGCCGTCGCGCTCGCGCTCGAAAACAACCTTGATCTTGAACTCGCCCGCTACAACCTGAACATCGCGGATACGGACATGCTTCGCGCACGAGCCGGCTCCAACATTCTGGGCGTCAATACGGGCATTATTCAGAACACTCCCGGCGGTGGTGTTGGCGGATTGAGCGGCGCAGTCGGTTCCGGCGCGGGAGGCACGAGCGTTGCGGCGGGTGGCGTTGGAACGGGAACTAACGGCTTAGTCAGTTCGACACTCGGCATCGGCCCCGCTATTCCCAGTTTCGATCCCGCTCTAACCGGCACCTTCCAAATGGACCGGGACTACACGCTCTCAAGCAGCGCCTTAAGTGGCAGTGCCGTTACCAACACCAATACCGGAACTGCCGATATCGCCTATCAGCAAGGTTTCCATACCGGCACGAATTTGTCCGTCGGGTGGAACAACACGCACACTACAACTAACAATGCTTTGAGCGCACTAAGCCCGATTATCGGCTCCAACTTTCAGTTTCGGGTCACGCAATCTCTATTGCAAGGCTTTGGTTTCCTGCCCAACACGCGATTCATTCGTATCGCAAAAAATAATCGCGAAATTTCTGACGTCGCGTTTCGCCTGCAAGTAATCACCACTATCGATCAAATCGAGAATCTCTACTGGAACCTGGTTTACGCGTTCGAAAATGTGCGCGTACAGAAAGAGGCGCTCGCCTTTTCCGAAAAAACCCTTTCCGATAATCAGAAAGGTGTGCAGGTTGGCACTCTGCCTCCCATTAATGTCGTAAGCGCTCAATCGACAGTGGCCAGCAATCGCCAGGCGCTCACCGTTGCTCAAACCAATCTCGAGTTGCAAGAGCTGCTCATGAAGAACGCCCTCAGCCGCAACCTGCAAGATCCCGCTCTCGCGAGCGCAGAGGTCATTCCAACCTCCACCATTCAATTGCCCGCGCAGGAACCAATCACTCCCACCCAGGACCTGATCAACGAAGCCCTGCAACACCGCGCTGAGCTCGCCGAGTCCCGCATCGATCTGACCAATCGCGACATCAGCAACCGGGCGGTACGCAACGCGATGCTGCCATCCCTGGGCGTGTATGCCTACTACGGCGGAAGCGGCCTTGGCGGAAGCTTGAGCCCGAACGCGATTTTCTGCTCAGCAGCCACATCGAGCGGAATTTGCATTAATCGCAACCGAATCCCCTCGCAGTTCCAGTCAGGCCCGGTCGGTTACGGCGACACTCTGAGCGAGATGACCAACTCCACGGCTCCCGACAAAGGCGTGGGGTTCAACGTGACGGTTCCTATTCTCAACCGCACAGCACAAGCCAACCAAGTCCGCGCGCAACTGGAATTGCGCCAAGCCCAGGTCCGATTGCAGCAACTTGAAAACCAAGTCCGGATCGAAGTACGCAATGCTCAGTTCGATGTGCAGCAGAATCGCGCCAGCGTCGACGCAGCGCAAGCAGCAGTAAATTTAGCGCGCCAGACTCTTGATGCTGAACAAAAGAAATTGCAGGCCGGGGTCTCAAATCCGACGAATGTACTGCAAATGCAAGCATCGCTGACCACCACTGAATCAACTCTGGTTTCGGCGATGGCAGCTTATGAGAAGTCCCGAGTAGAACTGGATCGCGCAACCGGCATGCTTCTGGAAAATTCCGGCATCGTGGTTGAAGATGCCGAACGCGCGCAGGTCACCCACATGCCTAAAGTGCCATTCGTGGCGCCAAGTACGGAGGTGCAGGTGCCGTCTCAGCAGTAGACAAACCGGAGGAGAGTTCCATTTACAGGAATCTACCTGGTAAACATGTCAGGCAATGTTGGCTTATCAGGTTCGACATTTCACTTGACATCCACAGGCCGCATCGCGCACATTACGCAAAGTAGTTGGAACTCAAGCGTTGGGTTCCTGGGTTTTGTCCGCTCTGGCAACTCCCACCTTTAGATGGCCACTACTCTTGCCCCGGTCGATTCCCGGGAAGTTGTCCGGTGCGACCATTGCCTTCTGGTTCAATTTCGCACATCCAATAATCTTTGCCGGCGATGCCATATCTCGCTCGACGAGGAGGAGCCCGAAATTGTAGAAATGCCTGCGCCGCAGATAATGCCACCGGCGCACCGCGGCCACCTTAACCTCGCAGCTTCAATCCGCGCCATGCGTTTGCGCAATGGACTCAGCCAGCGTCAACTGGCAGGCCGCATGTGCGTGCCGCGGACTTATGTATCGAAAATTGAGAATGAGAAAGCCACGCCGACGCTTTCATCACTCGAGCGTCTGGCGAAAGCACTGGAGGTCACCGTGCCCGATCTGCTGAGCGGCGGCGAACGCAATCGCCAGGAAGAGATCAGCGAGTTGATGAAAGATCCTTTCATCACAGAAATGCTTCCGTTCGTCTCGGCGCTGAACGGCATGCAGATGTCGAGCATTCTCACGCAGGTGCGTGATTTGACGATTAGGCCGAGGAGAAGCGCGTAAATCTGCTTTGAACTGGCGGGAGATCCTTGGCTGCGCTCAGGATTTCGGCGCGCGACTTCCGCTTCGCCCGCGCAAACGCCTCAGCTTTCTATCCGGGCGAACCAGCCAACCTAGAGCCGGAGCTAACACTCCGGCTTTTTTGTTTCTATCGCGCGATAAACAGCTGGCGGATACTGGCTCTAAAGCACTCGTTCGCAATTACCATTCGGGATTCGCTTAATCAGGTAGTGCAGGCTGCAACTTAGGTTGAGTAGCACGAAAGTGGCACACGCGGGAGGCGGAGGCCAATTTCTAGCCGGTCTTTCGGGATAGACTGTTATGCGCGAAGATCGCAGTCCCGCGACGATGGCGACGTGAGAATTACCGGGTAACAGGCAACTGGTGGTTCACAGTGCCGAATTCCTTGTGCTTCATGTCATCGGGACAATAATTTTGGATACGAAATTTGATAGCTAGAGTAAGCTTTTCACGTTTCATTGGCATCTATTTGGATTCATTGCAGTTCCGAGGAGACTGGGGATGAAAATTGCGGTGGTGGGATCCGGCTACGTAGGCTTAGTCGCAGGCGCATGTTTCGCCGATCTTGGCCACGATGTGATCGTCGTCGATAACGACAAAAAAAAACTGTCTGCCCTCAACCGGGGCGAAGTGCCAATACACGAAAAGTTCCTGCCTGAGCTGTTGCATCGCCATCGTGGAACGCGGCTGAAGTTTTCGGATGACCTCGAGAGTGCAGTACGTGTAAGCGCCGCAATTTTCATTGCGGTGGGAACACCGCCAACCGAGCATGGCGAGGCCGATCTCTCCTATGTGGAATCGGTCGCGCGCAGCATCTCGGGCGCAATTAACGGCTACAAGGTTGTTGTCGAAAAAAGTACCGTGCCCGTCTATACAAGCGATTGGGTCCGCAAGATTATTGTTCGCAATGGAGCCGAAAGCGAAGAAATTGACGTGGCATCGAACCCCGAGTTTCTGCGCGAAGGAACTGCGGTAACAGACTTCCTTTATCCCGACCGAATAGTCATCGGTGCAGATACTGCGCGCTGTGCGGCTGTGCTGCGCGAGATTTATGCTCCACTTGCGGATGGAACATATTATTTGCGGCCCGATGCAATTCCCCGCCCTGACCGTGCACAAGTTCCACCTCCGCTAATCGTCACCAGCGCCAAGAGCGCTGAATTGATAAAACATGCTTCTAATGCCTTCCTGGCGATGAAGATCTCCTTCATCAATGCGGTGGCATCAATCTGCGAGAGTGTGGGAGCAAACGTACAGCAGGTCTGCCAGGGAGTTGGAACAGACAGCCGTATCGGACCACGATTCTTAAATCCAGGCGTGGGATATGGCGGCTCTTGCTTCCCCAAAGACCTGATGGCGTTTCGCGCAGTTGCCCGCGAATGCGGCTATGACTTCCGCCTTCTAGACGAGGTCATGCGCATCAATGAAAACCAGCGGGAGCGATTCATTCGCAAGGTGCGCAGCGCATTGTGGACGTTGCGCGGGAAGAAGCTTGGCGTACTGGGACTGGCCTTCAAGGGCGGGACGGATGATATTCGAGAATCGCCAGCAATTCTTTTAATCCGGGAGCTGCTGCAAGAGGGATGCGAAATTTCCGCTTACGATCCAGCCGCAGGTGACCGCGCGCGCGAGGTGCTCAATTCCAGTATTCGGCTCACAGATGATTCGTATGCTGCTGCACGCGAAGCTGATGCTCTGCTGATTCTTACCGAATGGGAAGAGTTCGCTGCTCTCGACCTTAAACGACTGCGAACGGAACTCCGCTATCCCATCATCATCGATGGCAGGAATCTGTACGATCCTGAAATTATGGCTGCCAACGGCTTTACTTATTACAGCATTGGCCGGCCGTCGGTCAGTCCTGAGACGATTCCGTCAATCAGTCATGAAACTCGCACCAGAAAGAGCACCCATTCATGAAATTACGCGCGATGGTCACAGGTGGTGCGGGTTTCATCGGATCACATCTTTGCGATGCGCTGCTCGCAGAAGGTTATTCCGTCGTTGCTGTTGATAGTCTCCTCACCGGTCGCATGTCTAACCTTGAGCACCTGCGGCACGAAACGAATTTTGAATTTGTCCAGGTGGATATTAATCGCCACTTCGATTGCGGGCCGATTGATTACATTTTTCACTTCGCCTCGCCCGCCAGTCCGGTGGACTACATGGTCCACGGAATCGACACGCTGAAGGTTGGCTCCTTTGGCACCATGCACGCACTCGAACTCGCCTTGCAATATCGAGCAAAGTATCTGTTCGCATCCACTTCCGAGTGTTATGGCGACCCCCTTGAACATCCGCAAAAGGAAACGTACTGGGGCAACGTGAACACGATCGGACCGCGTTCCGTTTACGATGAGGCGAAGCGCTTCAGCGAGGCGCTCACGATGGCTTACCACCGTTATCACACAGTGGACACGCGAATGGTGCGGATTTTTAACACCTATGGCCCACGAATGCAGTTGAACGATGGCCGCGTAATTCCGAATTTCATGAAGCAGGCACTGCGAGGCGAGGATTTGACGGTCTACGGGGATGGGAGCCAGACCCGCAGCTTCTGTTACGTCAGCGATGAGATTGATGGCATTCTTCGTCTCTCGAAATCGAGTGAGCACTTCCCTGTAAACATCGGCAACCCTAACGAGTTCACGATTCTTGAATGTGCGCAGCGTGTAATTGCAATAACACAGTCGAGCAGTAAGATTCGTTACGAAAAACTTCCGCAGGATGATCCCAAGCAGCGGCGGCCAGACATCACCAAGGCCAGAACTCTGCTTGAATGGGAGCCAACAATTCCACTTGATACGGGACTCAAAATGTCACTCGAATATTTTCGCGACGCAATTGCAACGGAGCTGCCCGTGCGGATTTGAGAGGGCATCTTAATTGCTCCGTGTGCCGTTAGCTTCATAGAACAAGTTTCCGCCTGTGATGCAAATCAGAACTCTATTTTGGGATGTTGGCGGCGTGCTTCTCACGAACGCATGGGACCATGAAGAGCGGACTCGGGCTGTAGAGCGCTTCGGCCTCCAGAAAGACGAGTTCGAGGCCCGCCACAAAGAGAGCGTCGCTGATTTCGAACGCGGAATCGTAACCCTGGACGAATATGTGGGGAGGACGGTCTTTTATGAAGCGCGCAAGTTCAGCCGCGAAGAGTTCAAGAGCTTCATGCTTTCACTCTCAAGACCGAAACCTGAAGTGCTCGAACTGGCTCGCAGCCTGGCGACCCACTGTTTGATGGCAACCCTTAACAACGAATCTCGCGAGTTGAATGAATACCGCATTCGCACCTTCCAGCTCACCCAGATTTTCGATCTATTCATCAGCTCGTGCTACGTTGGTATCCGCAAACCGGATGAGCGGCTTTACCGCCTTGCATTGGATCTGCTGCAGAAATCGCCTGCCGAGTGCTGCTTTATTGACGATAGGCCTGTCAACGTAGAAGCCGCAGCCAAGGTCGGAATGCGAACTGTCCTCGTCCAAAGTCCTGCTCAATTGAAGACCGGCCTCGAACAGCTCGGCGTCACCTCATAAATCTGCGGCATGCGATAACCTAGTTGCTCATGAATGCGCAACGGAAACAGCTGAACATTGGGATGGTCGGAAACGGATTCATCGCGAGAGCGCATTCAAACGCGTTCAACCAGGTTGGGAAATTCTTTGATGTGCCTTTCGACCTAAAGCTGAACTTTCTTTGCGGACGAAATCAAGCCAAGCTGGACGCCTTTGCCAGACAGTGGGGTTGGGCGGAGACTTCAACCGAATGGGAAGCGGTGGTCGTTCGGAAGGATATCGATGTTGTTGACATTGCAGTCCCCAATGCTCTTCATGCTCAGATTGCACTGGCGGCACTCAAAGCAGGGAAAATCGTGCTCTGCGAAAAACCGCTGGCGATGAGCGTTGCCGAGGCTCAAGAAATGGCCGCAGCCGCGCGGCAATTACCCAACCTGGTCTGGTTCAACTATCGCCGAGTTCCTGCCGTCGCATTCGCCAAAAAATTGATTGAAGAAGACCGGCTCGGGCAGGTCTATCACTACCGGAGCCACTATTTCAATCAATCAGGTGTAGATCCCGCGAAAGCCCAGACCTGGCGTTATCGCCGCGACGATGCAGGGACGGGAGCCATTGGAGATCTGCTCTCGCACTCCGTGGACATGGCTGTGTATCTGAATAGTGATATCGCCGAGTTAATGGCAACCAAACACACGTTTGTACCCGGCCGGGAAGTCGATGATGCGGTTTCGCTCATGGCACGATTCACAAACGGCAGCCTGGGCACATTCGAAGCCAGCCGGTTTGGTGTAGGCCGGCGGAATGGAATCGGATTCGAAATTTACGGGTCGAAGGGCAGCATGGCTTTCGATCTTGAAGACATGAGCCGACTTCGCTTCTTCGACGCTACCGATCCTGCAAATCTTCAGGGTCGTCGGGATATTCTTGTGACCGGGCCAGACCATCCCTATTCCTCAAACTTCTGGAAGCCGGGTCACGTGATCGGTTATGAGCACACGTTTATTGCGACAATCGGCGATTTTCTGCAGTGTCTTGCAAGGGAAGAAGCTTTCCATCCCAATTTCGAGGATGCCGCCAAAATACAGGTCCTGCTCGAAGCTGTAGAATCATCAGCTTCTTCTGAAAAATGGACGAAAATTTAGCATCATGCTGCTTAGCTAACTTCGGTAACTTGCGGTAACCACAATCGAATCCTAGATTTAAATTACCATGCTCCGCAGTTTGCTTCTCAGTAGCAGCCGCGATACCGTCCGTGTCGTCGGCCGGGTATTCAAGGACCTCGAAGTCGAAATGGACCACTGCGGGGAGACCGTCGCGGCGCTTTCTCAAGCTGTAGAGCACCATTACGATGCAGTGATTATCGATGACTCGCTCGATGACTGCCATGTAGCGCTGCAAAAGCTGATTGAGATCCCTTCGTGCAGCACCTCGGTGAGAATCGTGCTCGCCGATCCGAATACGGTATTGCACAAAATATTCCGAGCCAACACTCAGGTCGTCATCTATAAGCCACTTTCCCCGGACCGTGTACGCCACGGACTGAAGGCAGTACGTAACCTCATGACACGAGAGCGCCGTCGCGGGACGGCGAGAGTCATGACCACACTCCTGGCAAGGATGAGCGCAGCTCACGCCCGTGGCCCGGGAAAGCAAATCACCATAATGGACTTAAGCGAAACAGGAGCGGCGATTCGTTGCGATTTGGACCACTTACCCGCCTCCGGCAACGTAAATCTGGATTTCTCGCTTCCTAATGAGCCGCAGATCATTCACGCAACGGCCGAACTGGTATGGCAGGACAATAAAGAGCGAGCCGGGTTACGGTTTCTTGATATGCCAAGTGATGCACGTAAGCGACTGGCGAAGTGGATTAAGGAACATCCCGCGGGTGAACACCGCCCCCTCGGGATTGCGGCGCGGGTTGGCCGTTAGCGCACTACGAAAACAGCTCAGCTTCCCGGAAACCTACTCCCTTTTTATCTTTGGCTGAAAGTATCGGCTCATTGTTTATTCCCCAATCAATCTTCAGGTCAGGGTCATTCCAAAGCACGGTCCGCTCTAATTCAGGGAAATAAAACTCTGTCGATTTGTACAAGACATGTGCGTCCTCCGAGACCACATAAAAACCATGTGCGAACCCCGCAGGAATCCAAACCAAGCGTCGATTCTCGCCAGAGAGCGTTACGCCGTGCCAGCGCCCGAAACTGGGAGAACCACGCCGCAGGTCAACGAACACGTCCAGCACTTCTCCGCTGACGACTCGTACCAGCTTGCCTTGCGGCTTTTGAATTTGATAATGCAGCCCGCGCAGGACGGAGCGCTTCGAGTAGGAATGATTGTCTTGAACGAATTGGCCGCGAATGCCAAGCTCCTCGAAGACCTTAAGGTTATAACTTTCGAGAAAAAATCCCCGATCATCCTCGAATATTTTCGGTTCCAGTACGAGCGCACCATTAAGGACTTGCTGGAGAACTTTCATGAACTCAAAAGACCTGTTCTTTGAGCATTTGCAGCAAATATGCACCGTAACGGTTGTTCTTCATAAGAGCGGCTGCGCGTTCCACTTGTTCAGAGGTGATGTAACCGTACCGATAAGCAATTTCCTCGGGACAGGAAACCATGAGCCCCTGGCGAGTTTCGATAGTTTGAATAAACAGCGATGCTTCAAGCATCGCTTCATGGGTACCAGTATCCAGCCACGCCATCCCACGGCCCATGACTGCAACATCCAACGCACCGCGTTTCAGATATTCCCGATTTATGTCAGTGATTTCGAGTTCCCCTCGAGCCGACGGTTTCAGAGATTTCGCGATTTCAGTAACCTGCTGATCATAGAAATAAAGGCCCGTAACCGCGTATCTTGACTTCGGAACTCGCGGCTTCTCTTCCAGGCTGATGGCCTTACCTTGAGAGTTAAACTCCACGACTCCGTATCGCTCCGGGTCGTGGACCGGATAGGCAAAAATACGCGCGCCCTTTTCGCACTCTGCCGCCTCCTTCACGCTTTTTGCGAGATCGTGTCCATAAAAGATGTTGTCGCCCAGGACCAGGGCACAGCAGCTTCCGGCGATAAATTTCTCGGCGATCAGAAAAGCTTGGGCGATGCCCTCAGGTTTCGGCTGAGCGACATAGGAAAGAGATAGCCCAAATCTTGATCCATCGCCCAGAAGATGCTGGAACTTCGGCAGGTCGTCAGGAGTCGAAACGAGGATGATCTCCCGGATGCCGGCCAGCATGAGGGTAGAAAGGGGGTAGTACACCATTGGCTTGTCGTAGATTGGAAGTAAACTCTTGCCGATGGCGTTGGTTACCGGATAGAGCCTTGTCCCCGACCCCCCCGCCAGAATGATTCCCTTATATTTTGAGAATTGCAACGTCGCACGATTAGGCATTGGGTTTGAAGTTCATCAATGCAATTTTCAGATTGAATACTGCTTTGCCATCCATTGGCGGTATGCGCCGCTGGTAACTGCCTCGACCCATGCTTGATTTTCTATATACCAGCGGACCGTTTTACGTATTCCGGTTTCGAACGTCTCTTTCGGATGCCATCGCAGTTCGGCTTCAATCTTCGAGATATTCATTGCATAACGGCGATCGTGTCCGGGGCGGTCTTTCACAAACGTAATCAATTTGCTGTGGGGGACGACCGAGTCATTTGGACGGAACTCATCAAGCACTGAACAAATCGTGTTGACGACATCCATATTTTTTAATTCATTCCGGCCACCGACATTATACGTTTGCCCCAGCTCACCATGGACGAGCACTGTGCGGATCGCTTCACAATGGTCGGTCACATAGAGCCAATCGCGGACGTTTTGGCCATCGCCATAAACTGGGATTGGTTTTCCGGTCGTTGCGTGCAGGATCACAAGCGGAATCAACTTTTCGGGAAATTGAAATGGACCGTAATTATTGGAACAGTTTGTGGTGAGAACTGGCAGTCCATAGGTGTGATGGTACGCACGCACCAGGTGATCGGATGCGGCCTTTGAAGCGGAATATGGGCTGTTGGGAGCGTAACGCGTCGTCTCCGAAAACGCCGGATCCGACGTCCCGAGCGAGCCGTAAACTTCGTCCGTCGAGACGTGGAGAAAACGAAACCGTGATTTCTCGTCAGGATTCATCAGCGCCCAATACGCGCGCGCCGCCTCCAGCAAACTAAAGGTTCCATTCACATTCGTTTGGATAAAATCGTCGGGGCCGTGAATCGACCGATCCACGTGGCTTTCGGCCGCGAAATGAACAATTGCACAAGGGCTGTAAGTGGACAATAGACGCGAGACCAGCTCGCGATCACAGATATCTCCTTGCACCAGCCGATACCGCGAATCGCTGGCCAGGGAGGCAAGGTTCGCTGGATTACCGGCGTACGTCAGCTTGTCCATGTTGATGACGCTGAAGTCTTCGTTCGCGAGCCAATGCAGAATAAAGTTCGATCCGATGAAGCCCGCGCCACCCGTGACCAGAATTGTTGGCTTTTGATTGTTCAATGGACTATGCGACACCCTTAGGCATTCCAAAATCGCGTTTTAATCAACTCCCAGCAATATCTTGGCAAACAGGTCGCGATCGACATTGCCGCCTGTCAAAATCAGACCTATACGTTTTCCCTGGAACGAAGGTTTCTCTTTCACGGCGGCAGCCAGAGATGCGGCCCCTGCTCCTTCAGCAACGTTGTGCGTGGTTGAGAAATAAATTCGCATGGCAGCGCGAACCTCGTCGTCGCTAACGGCAACCACGTGATCAACATTTTGTTGAATCACATCGAGTGCCTCGTCGTCGGGAATTCTGCATGCCAGGCCGTCGGCGATAGTAGTCGTCACCGCCGCCTCGACCTTCCGCCCCGCCTCGAAGGATAACGCATAGGCCGGCGCACGTTCCGAGACTACTCCCACGATTTTGGTTTTCAGTTTCAAACCATTGCGAACAGCACAGCCGGCACAAATCCCGGAGCCCATCCCGATAGGAACATAAACAACATCAAGGTCCGGAACAGCCGTGAACAACTCCATCCAATAAGTGGCGATGCCTTTTACAATGTTGCGATCGTATGAGGGCACAAATTGAAGTTGCTGCTCGTCCGCGAGCTTGCGTGCGTGCTCACGTGCGGCCTGAAAATCGTCGCCGAGTTCAACCACGTTTGCACCTTGAGCCCGCATTGCGGCATTCTTTTCCACGCTGTTTCCACGCGGGACGACAATTGTCACAGGCACCTTATAACGTTGGCCTGCCAATGCGACCGATTGGCCGTGATTTCCGCGAGTGGCGCTGATTAAGCCCTTAACCTTTGCGTTGCTCCGAAAAAGTTCAGCCGCATAAACAATCGCGGTTCGCGCTTTGAAAGCGCCGATTGGAGTGTGGTTTTCGTGTTTGACCCAAACCGTCGCCCCTAGTTTCTCATTCAGTAATGGCCAGGAAATCTGAGGCGTGGGTTGCATCACCCCGTAAATAAGTTCTTGCGCGGCGGCGATCTCCTCGATCGAGGGTAAGGACATCAAGGTCAAAAGCTCCGTAACTTCAATATACGTGGTGTACAGAAAATATTGAAGACGACGAACAGGATGGAGAGGATGCGAAACAGAATGATGTGCCCCGGAAAGCTCCGGGGCTCAAGGCTATGCAGCTTTACGCGAGCTTGACTTCTTGCGAGGAACTTTCTGACCCTTCTTGCGGGCTTCAGAAAGCCCGATAGCGATCGCTTGCTTACGGCTCTTTACTTTTCCGCCCTTGCCGCGTTTGCCGGAGCGGAGCGTCCCGCTCTTCCTGCGTCGCATGGCGCTGGCCACAGTTTTACTGGCACCCTTGCTATAGCGGCGCCGAGTGGATTTCTTCTTTGCTGGCATATCTCCTCCTGACATTTAGAGATCGCACCTAGGTTTCAGGTTGTGCGTTCTATACTGTCAACCTTTTGTCGGCTGCTGCTAATCTGTTAAGGAACTGCTGCGATGAAGAAAATTGTTTTGATCAATATCTCGGGCGGCGATCGGCCGGGCTTAACAAGTTCACTGGCAGAAACCTTGGCCATTCACCGCGCGCGCATCCTCGACATTGGGCAGGCTGTGGTTCACGATACGCTGGCGCTAGCGATGCTCATTGAGGTGCCCGGGAACGACGAGTTCACTCCGCTAAAAAAAGATTTGATCGTGAAGGCGCATGAGCTGGAACTCAAGATCAAGTTGACGGCCATTGGTGAGGAATCGTTCGACACTTGGGTGCGGTCCCAAGCAAAGTTCCGCTTCATTATCAGCGTCCTCGGGCGCACGATCACAGCGGAGCAACTCGCGGCCATCAGCCTTGCGATTTCGACCCACAGTTTCAACATCGATCGTATCGAACGCCTCTCAGGAAGGCTTTCACTAACCGGCCGCCTCGACAACGCAAAGGCTTGCATCGAGCTCGAAATCAGCGGCGAGAAAGACAACTCAGCCTTGTTGCGTTCCGTGCTGATGGAAATGACGCACAAGTTCGACATTGATATTGCATTTCAGCGGGACAGCATTTACCGGCGCAATCGACGGCTGGTCGCATTCGATATGGATTCGACGCTGATTCAGGCGGAAGTCATCGACGAATTGGCGAAACTCCACGGTGTGGGAGAACAGGTTTCGGCAATCACAACGGCCGCAATGCGCGGCGAATTGGATTTTCGAGAGAGCTTGACGCGGAGAGTCGGGCTGCTCCAGGGCCTTCCTGCCAAGAGATTGCAGGACTTGATGCATTCGGTTCAGTTGGCGGAAGGTGCTGAGCGCCTGATTTCAACGCTGAAGATGCTTGGCTACAAGACCGCAATTCTCTCGGGTGGGTTTAATTTTTTTGGCAAGCATCTTCAGGCGCGGCTTGGCATTGATTACGTCTATGCCAATGATCTTGAGATCGCCAATGGCTTAATCACAGGTCGACTTGCTTCCGAGATCGTCGATGGAAAGAAGAAGGCCGAGTTGCTCGAATCGATTGCCCGAAAAGAGAACATTTCTCTCGATCAGGTGGTTGCGGTAGGAGATGGGGCCAATGATCTTCCCATGCTGAACATTGCGGGTATGGGTATTGCGTTCCATGCCAAGCCTCTGGTACGCCAAAGCGCAAAACATGCTGTTTCCCATCTCGGGCTGGATAGCATCCTTTATCTGCTGGGAGTACGCGACCGCGATCTTGATCGCGCTGAGTTTCGCTCCGGAGGGGCGAGTTAGCTATGCTGCCTTTCCCATCGGCCCTTTTCTGAAACGCGGCAAGACTTCCTTTCCGTAGAACTCGATGACTCGGCGCTGGTCCGGCTGACCTGAGTGAATATGCACTTCTGTGGCCCCGCCGGCGAACGCTTCTTCTAATGCCTTTACGTGTTCTTCCGGATCAGTGCTGATAGTCCAGCCCTTTGTGACTTCCTCGATTGGCAATTCGGCTTCAGCACGCCGCTGAATTTCTTTAGGATCTCGAATATTGAAATACGGCTTCCAAGCCTTTGGACCGAAGCGCCACAACTCGGCAGCTTCTTGCGCATCTTTCTGGTTTCCGACGACCACATATTGCTCGAGGAAAACCGGCATCTGCGAAGGATTTTTCCCGGCTTCTCTCGCTCCCTTTTCAAATTCTTCACGATGCTGCTTCCATGTTTTCGGGTCTGTAATCAGACCTTCAGCGTGCAAGCCGACGCGGTGCATCGCCTTCGGTCCATTGCCTGCCATGAGCAGGGGAATTTTTGTTTTCGGAGGATCGTAAAGACGCATGTTTACGCTGTAATACTTGCCCTGATGCACAACCTGTTGCCCGCGCCAAAGTTCAAGGATCAAATCGTGGGCTTCAACCAAACGTTCGGAGCGCTCTGGCCACTTGGGCCAACTGCCGATGGCAGCCTCTTCGTTCAGAGCTTCTCCAGAGCCGATGCCAAGAAAAATTCGGCCCGGAAAAAGCAAACTCAACGAGGCAAATGCCTCAGCCACGACGGCCGGGTTGTAGCGGAAGGTCGGACAGGTAACGGTAGTTCCCATAAAGATTTTGTGGGTTCGCGCGCCAATTGCCGCCATTGTGAGCCATGCCTGTCCCGCATGCCCCTCGTTGGATTGCCATGGCTGCAGGTGATCGCTGTGCGTCATTACATCGAAGCCTGCCTGTTCCAGCAAAGTTCCGAGTTGCATCAGTTCAGTGACTGGGAACTGCTCATAAGCGAGCTGATAGCCGACCATCCCTTTCCGCAGTCCACCACTGGTCATTGCGTTTTCACCCCTGCTGCTCGATTTGTCCCCTGTTGATTGCGTTTGGGTCGTGGAATTGCCTAGGGCGGAACTGCCCAGCACGGATGAGCTCAGCATGGCCAATCCAGCAGACTTGAGCAACTCCCGCCGATTCAGCGGTGATCCAGAATTTTCGGCGATAGGAATTGACGCGTTCACGTGGACTTTCCTTACATCGATTCTGGCCGAAGCAATCGCAAGACCAGAAGGCAAGCTCTGTTCTCAGATGCCGTCATTAAACAAACCTTTGCACCGAACTCTTTTTCTACATGCACTTCCCGGAAAGGACGGCTCCTTGTAGAGCGTCATCCAACCGTTGTATGGCCATTGATCAAGCTCGCATTCAGAAGCCATTAAGTAAGCTGCGCAAGCTCGTAAAACACGCGCCTAAAGCCCCGCCGCCTGACGAACTACATAAACTCCGTACGAATGCTCGAAAACTCGAGGCAAGACTTTCAGCTTTGTTGCTTGGTACAGGACGCACTGAAAGAAAACTGCTGAGGCAGGTGCGCAAAATTCGCAAGCGCGCCGGCAAGGTGCGCGACCTTGACGTCCTAACCGAATATCTAACCGACACGCGAGTTGAGGGGGAGGAAAACTGTCGTCTTCAGCTAATGGAGTATTTTGGGAGCAAGCGCATAAAACGGGCATCCGAGTTGTACTCCTTTATTGACAAACGACGTGCAGATCTCAAATCACAGCTGCGCAAAGCAAGCTCACGAATAGGGAACTTTTTGACTAACGAGGAGCCGGAAGCATCGGTGCTTGCAACGGCCCGCGCCTTACAGCTCAGTTCTGAACTCTTAGCCCCTAAGCGCCTGACGCGTAAAAATCTTCATCGTTACCGTCTGACGGCTAAAAAATTGCGCTACATCTTACAGCTCGCTCCGGGCACATCGGATGCGAAATTGATGCAAGCGCTTGCAGAAACAAAGGACGCGATTGGAAAATGGCATGACTGGGAAGAGATGATTGCCGTCGCGACTGATGTTTTGGATCATGGGTCGAAGTGTCAGTTAATACGAACATTCAGGGCTATTCGCGACTCAAAGTTTCGAGAAGCGGTGCGCTTTGCCGAACAGTTACGCAGCACATTTCTGAATACATCTGCGAAGAAGTCGAATGAATCGGTAAGACTCGGCCCCGCGGCTATCAACGCTGCTGCGACACTCGGATCTGAAGAAAATCATCAGGTCGCGTGACGTTTGCGAGTGGCCGACTCAAGCCTAGAGCCTCTCGTTAATTTGAATTCAAAAGCATGTCGAGTTAGCATTCCGCCTTAATGTCTTCGGGAGCAACATGCGCAAAATCGCATTGAGCATCATCTACGTGCTGGTTGGGACCCTGGCGTTCGGACAAAAACACGCCAACAACCCCCAGCAACTCAGTTTTCGAACGGTGGTTGACCTTACACACGCTCTCAGTAATGCGAACCCGCCCTATGAAGAAACGGCAGAACCTCTCTTTCGCACGAAAACGGTGGCTACTATCAAACGAAATCACTACTTCGCGCGCGAGATTTGTCTTCCCGAGCACTTCGGCACGCATCTTGATGCGCCGGCTCACTTTGCGCAAGGGAAATGGACCGTGGATCAGATTCCGCCTGAACGATTAATTGCCCCTCTGGTAGTAATCGATGTCAGCAAAAAGGCAGACCGTAGTCCCGATTACCAGATTTCGACCGATGATATCTCGACTTGGGAAAAGACAAACGGCCAAATACCGTCAGCTTCGGTCGTGATTGCTAACACCGGTTGGGCTGCACATTGGAATTCAGTGAAGGAATACAGAAATGCGGACGCGAAAGGGACGATGCATTTCCCGGGATATTCACTGGCGGCAGCAAAGTTGCTGGTTGAAGGACGCCACGTTTACGCCCTAGGCATCGACACCCTCAGCATTGATTACGGGCCGTCTGCTGATTATCCGGTCCATCAATACACGTTGAGCCACAGCCTCTATCATCTGGAGAACGTTGCGAACCTGAATCATGTGCCAGCACATGGCGCGACAGTTATTTCTGCACCCATAAAGCTTGCAGGGGGATCAGGCAGCCCAGTCAGAATATTTGCACTCGTGCCCTAGTGTTTTAATCGTCAGAGCCAATGCGAATCGCGATCGATACAGGCGGCACGTTTACTGATTGTGTCTACGTAAAGGATGGCGTGCTTGCGGTCTTGAAGTTGCCTTCTACCCCCGACGATCCATCAAGGTCAGTCTTGGATGCGATTCGGCAAATAGCAGGTCACGCTAGCGTGGAGGTCCATCACGGAACCACGATTGGCACGAATGCATTACTCGAACGAAAAGGCGCGAGAGTCGCATTCGTAACCACCGCGGGATTCGAAGACACCATCGCAATCGGCCGGCAGGCGCGGCAGCATCTTTACGACTGGATGGCGACGCCATCGCCGAGCCTGGTGCCCAAAGAATTGCGTTTCGGCGTCCCTGAGCGCGTCAGTGCCGAGGGCGAGATTTTGCGCCGACCCGCTGAACAGGAACTTGCCGCATTGCGCAGCGCTATCCGCGCCAGTGCAGCCGGGAGCGTTGCTATTTCGCTTCTTTTCTCATTCGCGAATCCCGAGAACGAGAAACTTGTTGCCGAGCATCTGCGTGAATTAGATCTTCCGATGTCCATTTCTCACCGAGTCCTTCCCGAGTTTCGCGAATATGAACGCGGGATTACAGTGGTCGTGAATGCGTACCTTGCCCCACTAGCCGGAGCGTACGTTCGGCGGCTTGAATCCGCTATTGAAACGCACCATGGTGGTTCGTTGTGCGTAATGCAGTCATCGGGCGGGATTATCTCAGCGAAAGTGGCCAGCGAAGAACCTGTGCGGACAGTCCTCTCGGGCCCAGCAGGCGGCGTGATCGGCGCCTATCGAATTGCGCAACTTGCCGGATTTGAAAAAGTCATCAGCTTCGATATGGGTGGAACATCAACAGACGTCTCGCTCATCGATGCACGCGGCCCGCAAATTACGAACGAATCGCGTATTTCCGGAGTCCCCGTTTCCGTTCCCGTGCTCGACATTCACACGGTCGGCGCAGGCGGAGGTTCGCTTGCCTGGTTCGATCGTGGCGGAATCCTTCATGTCGGTCCTCGATCGGCTGGAGCTGATCCTGGGCCGATCTGCTACGGGCGGGGAGAGCGGCCCACTGTGACCGACGCAAGTCTTGTGCTAGGGCGGCTTGACCCTGAATTGGCGCTGGCCGGCAGCATGGCCCCCGACGAAGCGCGAACGTGCGGCTTTATGGAGAGAACTCGTGGTTGCATTGATTCTGTCGAGCAGTTCGCATCCGGAATAATTCGCGTGGTCGAAGCCGAGATGGAAAAAGCGATCCGACTGATTTCTGTTGAACGAGGACACGATCCGCGAGGGTTTACCCTGTTCGCCTTCGGTGGTGCCGGACCGTTGCACGCCTGCGCTCTTGCGCTCGCGCTGCAGATTCCGCGTGTTCTTGTTCCGGTAATGCCCGGGGCATTATCTGCTTTCGGCATCCTTAACGCGGACATAGTACGCGATTATTCGCGAACGGTGATGGTTGCAGGCGAATCATCTGGTCGGCACGTTGCCGACACGCTATCGATACATTTCGCAGAACTTGAAACCAAAGCTGATCGAGAATTCAAGGCGGAAGGCCTGAGCGGAACACCAATACGATCGGCCGATCTTCGTTATGCAGGGCAGGGTTATGAAATAAACGTGCCTGCGGGGAAAGGCATGCTGACAGAGTTTCACGATGCTCACCAGAAACGCTATGGCCACTCCGATCCCCAAAAGCGCGTCGAGGTCGTGAATGTACGCGTTCGGATGGTCGCGAACATGGTGCCCGTGAGCTTGCCGAGAAAGCCGGCCAGCGGAACAGATTCCCGCCATGCAATTTTGAAAAGAAAGAAAGTAATGTTCGGAGACGAATGGGTTGAAACTCCGGTTTTCGGTCGCGAGTTGCTCATGCCTGGTAATTCTTTTACCGGGCCGGCAATTGTGCACGAATACAGCGCGACGACGGTCGTTCCGCCGGGGTGCCGCGCCACGGTGGATGAATACTCGAATCTGATCATTGAAGTTTAATTTTGTGTGGGCTGGAGGCCTTGCCACATAGGTTTGCGCATGATCGACTCAATCAACTTCGATCCGATTGAACTGGCGGTGTTCAAGAGCGCCACCTGGTCCGTTGCGGAAGAGATGGGAGCGTCGCTGCGGCGCACAGCTTTTTCGCCGAACATCAAAGAACGGCGTGACTACTCCTGCGCAGTGTTCGACGGTGAGGGGCAAGTGATTGCAATGGGAGACCACATGCCCGTGCATCTGGGATCGATGCCGATGTCCGTGCGTGCGACCATCGATGCGCTGGACCTTGGGCCGGGTGACATCGCGGTACTTAACGACCCATTTGCCGGCGGAACGCATCTTCCGGACATCACTATGGTTCTGCCGGTCTTCGTTGCTGGCGAGAACAAGCCAATTTTTTACGTCGCCTCGCGCGCGCACCACGCCGATGTGGGAGGTCGATATCCGGGTTCGATGGGATTATGCCGCGAAATTTACGAAGAGGGCCTCCGAATTCCCCCAGTAAAGCTGGCCCGTGCAGGCGAAATCGACGAGTCCGTTCTCAGGATGATTTTGAGCAACGTTCGCACTCCTGAAGAACGGCGCGGCGACCTGGCGGCGCAGACCGGCGCTTGCAAAATCGGAGAAATGCGACTTCAGGAGCTTGTGTCGAGAGTTGGCGCAGAAAAAGTCCAGGCACTTTGCGGGGAGCTGCTCAACTACTCCGAACGCTTGATGCGTGCCGAACTGTCGCAAATGCCGGCGGGAAAATTTGAGGCAGAAGATTTTCTCGATAACGACGGTTTTGGTGGTGAACCCGTTCGTATTCGCGTCTGCATCACACTGGATCCAGCCTCATGTTCAGCTCACATGGATTTCGAACGGTCCAGCTCCCAGGTCGCGAGCAGCATGAATGCGGTCTTCGCGATCACGTACTCGGCTGCGTTTTATGTGTTCCGTTGTCTACTGCCCGAAGACGCTCCGGCAAATGCAGGATTAATGCGGCCCATTACGGTTCGCACTCCGGAACACAGCATCGTAAATGCGAGTCCTCCGGCAGCAGTTGCTGCGGGAAATGTTGAAACGTCACAACGCATCGTTGATGTGCTTCTGAGAGCGCTGGCCTATGCCATACCTGATCGCATTCCCGCCGCCAGTTCCGGGACGATGAATAATCTGACCATCGGCGGAATTGATCCGCGCACACGGAATTCGTTTGCGTACTACGAGACGATTGCCGGAGGAATGGGCGCGCGTCCTAATGCTGATGGGCTCTCTGGCGTACACACGCACATGACAAATTCGCTCAATACCCCAATTGAAGCTCTCGAATATGCATATCCGTTTCGGGTACAGCGGTACTCTTATCGCCCGAATTCCGGAGGAAAAGGAAAATTTCGAGGCGGCGATGGATTGATCCGCGAAATTGAGTTGCTCAGCGACGCTCAAGTTACGCTCCTGAGCGATCGCCGGAACTTCAAGCCATATGGACTCGCCGGCGGAGAACCTGGCGCTCCCGGCGCGGCAACTCATATCTCCGGAAGCAGCAAAACGGAAATTCCAGCCAAGTCCAGCGTTTTAGCCAAGAGGGGCGGCGTCATTTCTATTGAAACGCCAGGCGGCGGTGGATGGGGCGAATCCGAGTGACTACTTCTTCACGGTCTTATAAAGGATAGCCTGCGGCTGACCAGTAACTCGCAGCACGAGCACTGACGCCAACTGCTTGCGGTTCACAGCCGAACCTACAGGGTCATTATCAAATGCAATCACGTAATCTGCGTAAGCAGCCGGATTTTGCAAAGCGCGCTCCCAAAGCCCGTCGGGATCGGTTGGTCGTTTCCAGGTGCGGTGGTTGCCTTCATTGATCACCTGCTTCAGCGGAATTCCAGCGCGCTCAAATGCTCCAACGTGTTCGCCGAGGTACATGAGGTACGTGGAATTCGATGGTAACAGTTCTAAATCGCTGGCCAAGGCGGTTTCGAGCGCAATGCGGCTACGCGAATTGACGACCGCTTCCTGATAGCTCTGGGGCTCCGTTCGCCACACCTGAGCGTAGCTTCCGGCAGCAAACAACAAAAATACAGCCACGACAGCCGCTCGCGAACGTCGGCTTGCGGCGAAGCGGATGAGACCATATGCAGCAGCGGCCGTAAACACCGCGAAGGCAGGAAGCATTTCGATTCCATAGCGCACGTTGTAACGAGAAAATGGCCACCACACAGGGACGAAAAGCGGCACGCCGCTGTAGGCAATCGAAAGCATGTAGAACGGCACTGGTGTCCACAAAAGAAGTAGTGGCCAGAGCTTCTTTTGAAATAACACAACGACAGCGGTGCCGAATAGAAGCGAGCACACCCAGAATATCTGCCACTTGCCTGCTGCGACATTCAGTTCCGCGGATTTAAAGAAGTAATGGAAAGCAACCGACAAATTGTCGGTGCCAGGGTGCGGCGGCATACCCGGAGTTGAAGTCTTCTGTTCGATGGCCTTCGCGGAGTATGGTCCGTTAGCAAATTCGAGCGGATTGCCGTAAACAATCGCGTTGTAACCGACCCAGAAAATTGGGCCAGCGACAGCGAGCAGCACAAATCTCTTCGCGCCCGACCGCAGGAAACTGAAGTTACGAAAAACTGCGAACGCGATCACAAGTGCAACCAGGATCGCGGCCAGAAACCATCCGTCATAACGCGTTAAGCAGGCTCCCAAGAGACAGAGTCCAGCTTTCGACAAAGAGGCCGTAGAGATTGTTTGATCAGCAGCACGGAGCGCCTTGGCGAAAAACACGACCGACCAAATGAAAAATGCCAAATAAACCGGTTCGGTCATGGCAGTAGTCTGGAGATAGATCAAGTTTGGGTTCAGCGCAACGATTCCGGCAGCGAGCCAAGCTGCAAAGCGTGTGCCGGATTTTTCAGGAGAGTCAGACGCGAGTACGACATGCATCAGACGAAAAATCCCGATGACGGTGAGAACAAAGGCGAACAGCGAGGGGATTGATCCACCGATTCCGGATTGCCAAAGAAATTTCGAGACGAGGAATGGGAGCATCAACACGTGCGGCAGCGGAAGCCACACGGTTCCCAGTTGCAACACTCCGGGCGTCCGCGAATCGAAAACGCGGCGCGCAATATTTATGTGAGCAACGGCGTCACCATAGAGCAAGAAATTATTGTGGCGAAGACAAAAGAAAAAAGCCGATAAGGAAATAGCAGCCGCAAGTTGCCCTACTAGAGCATTTTCTCTGGCGGTAGTATTCGGCCTTCTCATTCCAAGTGGGTCAACTCGCGGAATACTTGAAAACGAGCATCGATCTCGCCGCGCGTGAGTGATTGCAGGCGTCCAGTACCAAACTGCTCGACGGCAAATGAGCCCATAACGCCGCCGTAAAACAATGCGCGCTTGATCACTTCGCGATTGATTGCATTCTGGGAGGCGATGTAACCCATGAAGCCTCCGGCGAACGAGTCTCCGGCTCCAGTAGGGTCCTTTACTTCCTCGATGGGCAAAGCGGGAGCGCGAAACGGATGTGTGCCGATTCCGAAAGCGCCTTCGCGAAAAAATATGGTCGCGCCGTATTCACCATGCTTGATGACCAACGCCTGTGGCCCCATCGCCAGGACCTTGTGAGCCGCCCGCGGCAGGTTTGATTCGTTCGCCAACATTTTGGCCTCACCATCGTTGATCAGCAGAATGTTGACGAGCTTTAAAGTATCGCGTAGCTCTGCGTTAGTGCTTCGAATCCAGTAATTCATGGTGTCGCCACCGGTCAGCTTCACGTTTGAAAGCTCGCGCTGGACTGTGGCCTGCAGAGTAGGGTGAATATTCGCTAAAAAGAGAAATTCTGAATCCTTGTAGGCAGCCGGAATTTGGGGATGAAAATTTTCGAAGACATTCAGGTCTGTGAAGTCGGTCTTGGCTTCATTTAGATTGTCGACATAGCTTCCGCCCCAACGGAATGTCTTCCCTTTCGAACGCTCGATTCCGCCCGTATCAATGCCGCGCTTTTTGAGTACGGTTTCATGCTCGGGCATGAAGTCTTCGCCAACGACCGCGACTACTCGCACATTTGTGAAGTAACTGGCTGCGAGGGCGAAATATGTTGCCGCGCCGCCCAGAATATTTTCGGCACGACCCGATGGACTTGTGACGTTATCGAACGCGACAGAACCAACGACCAATATGCTCATTCAGTTTTCTAGGAATCGTTTCAGAATCAGATGCAACTTCTGGCGAGTTTCTTGCGGAATTTTCGTCCGGTCGGTCAAAATCGCGTGCTGCAGCGCCGATCCGCACTTGCAGGTACGCTCCTTTGGCATAGCTGCGACCGCTTCCCGAACGACGTTGCATGCGTTCTCGGCGTTTTTGGTTAACACAGCAACAATCTGATCCACGGTGACCGAATCATGATGCGGGTGCCAGCAGTCATAATCCGTGACCATGGCGATCGTGACGTAGCAGATCTCGGCCTCGCGCGCGAGCTTCGCCTCTTGCAAGTTCGTCATCCCGATTACGTCCATACCCCATGAGCGATACAAATTCGACTCGGCTTTTGTTGAAAACTGTGGCCCCTCCATGCAGAGATAAGTGCCTCCGCGCTTTGCGGCGACGATCGCTTTTTTGCATGCCGCAGCGACTGAATCGGCCAGTTGCGGGCATACAGGATCAGCAAACGCAATGTGCGCGACCACGCCGTTGCCGAAGAATGTATCAGCGCGATGGCGCGTGCGATCCACAAATTGATCGACGATCACGAACTCGCCCGGCCTGTGCTCTTCTTTGAGTGATCCGACCGCAGAGACCGAAAGAATGCGTTCGACCCCAAGCTGCTTGAACCCATGAATGTTGGCGCGAAAGTTTAGGTCGGTAGGCAAAATTCTGTGTCCGCGGCCATGGCGCGCCAGAAAGGCGACTTTTCTGCCTTCAAGCATGCCGCACACATAAGCGTCCGAGGGAGCGCCAAATGGGGTATCTTGCGTAAGTTCCCGAACATCGGTGAGTCCCGGCATCGAATACAGACCGCTGCCGCCGATGATTCCAATCTCTGCCTTTATCAACTTTCAGTTCTCTTGATTTAGATTGAAGACGAACGAAGATTATACAAAACCAAGATTCGCCGATTCACTGCTGAGCGGCTGCCAATGCAAACACCGAATTCCGGAATTGATCTGTAATCTGTGGCTCCATGCTTTCCGTTACCAAGACAGTATTGTCCTTGACATCAATTACAATCGGCCCATCTTCCGTGTTCCACGTGTGGTCTCCGCCAAGCGTCTTCAGTTGTTTCAGATCCGAAGGAAGATTCGAATCAGAAGGCGCGTTTACAGTTTTGTATCGCTGCTGCATTCCGCCGGCGTAAATTGCCGCGAACTGCGATGCCGCCTTCGGGGTTGACCACTTCGATACAAAGACCAACTCGAGCGGAGCATTTGGGTTCCGCTTCGGATGAACCGAGTAGTAATATCCGCCACGCCAGTTGGGATAAATGCGCTTCGCCGTCTCAGCTCCTGCATATTGCTCGGCAAGCACCGCGACATCGAACTCGCCGATCGCGCCGATATCGAATCGATCATAATCTTTGAAAATGCGCTTGAAATCTGGCAAGGAAAGGGGCGGAAGGTGCTCGCCTGCGATGTACGTTTGCGGCTCCATAATCTCGCGACTGGTTTGTGGAGGGTTCTCAAAAGTCGACTCGAATGCCTTTTCTTTTCCTTGTTCGCGTAGCAGATCCGCTTCAAACTCCACGCCATAGCGATATGGGAAGGTCAGGGCCTCTTTCATGAACACGGGAGCAGTCTGGTAGACCTTCGAATCTGCCGTGCCGGTCGCCATACTTTCGTTCAACGTTTCTACGACTTCTGGAGAGTTCGCAACGTTGCGATGCATGGGCGCGAGCATGTAATCGATGAGCACAACCATCGCTTGGCCTTCAACAACCGCCTGGCGAGCTTCGCTGTACTCATCTTTCGTGATGTCCTCAGGCTTGAGGTCCTTCTTTGCATCCAGGTCTTCGTCGCCTTTTTTGAGCCATTTGTCGAGGCCGAATGACTGGTCTTGGAGCGCATGGGTCAATTCGTGAGCGAGAACCGGCTTCTGCAAATCTGGGACCACCCAGTCAAGCAGGTTCACGGTTTTGCTTTTGGCGTCATAGTAACCTGCGACCTGCTCCTCGAGCAGGCTCACTAGAAATGTCTGCAGGTTGAAATCTTTTGGCAGCAGGCCGAATTTTTTCAGCACCAGCTCTGTGCGTCTCAGGCGCTGGACGTCTTTGTCCTCGGCCATGTTCTTCTGCAAATAGCTGACGACCTCTTCACGTGTGGCAAGGCGCCGCTTGACCTCATGCTTAATTGGCAGGTCGGTGTCTTTGCTGGCGAAGTCAAGAATCGTGTCGACGTCGCGAAAAAGCTGCTCGGCTTGCTCGGGAGTGATCTTGGCTTCAGGCTTGGAGGATTGGTTCTTAGACTGTTCTTTGGACGCGCCCTGTTCAGCTTTTTGCTCCGTCGTTAAAGGAGTCTGATCTTGTGAAGCGGCAGAGAGTTGCTGCGCGCCGGACAAGACCAGCAACAGGGCACTTATCAGGATCGCGATCAACCGGGCAGAAACCCGTTCGAGCCACCGTGACATCCCTTAAACATACTGAGTATTCGAGGAATGAACAAGCAGCAGCCCATTGATCATTTCACTCCCTTCTCCGAATTCCACGAGCCCTGCTCTTTGCGTACCATGACGATCTCGCCGATGTGGTAAGCGTTGTGCGTGCCGACGTGGGCAATGGTTGAATACCAATCCTTTAGCTTGGCATCATCGGCGGATTCAACCGCTTTTTCCCAATCGCTCATGACTTGGTCCAACTGCTTGACAGAGTCATTCCACCGCTTCGGATCGAACTTGAATGTGTCGTCGTTGTTGCCGCTGTAGTTTTCCTGCGGCTCGCCTTTGAACTTCTCGAGCGCGCGGCGGTCCCAATAAGCAATGTGATTGACCAACTGCCCAACTGAGTGATTTTTCCCATCACCCCAGTTGGCTTGCTCGGCGGTAAGCCCCTCGACGGCAGTGTTGGCCGGAACGAACCATTCGGCTTTGTCATGGGTCGAATGCAACTGCTCGAGCAGGATGCTCTTTAGCGTCGGCGCGGGCTTTTCCTCCTGCGCATATGCGGAGAGCGATAGCCCCACAATTACGAAAAACAGTGTCCCCTTCATCACGTCCCCCATAATTATTTAGACGTACTTACCTCTGATTTGTTTATCGGAACCCTGGCCAGCCACTTTTCGGCTAGTTCGGGCCAATGGGTCACGGGTAATCCAGTGGGCCGCAAGCCGTAACCGTGCCCGCCTTTGCTATAGATATGCAATTCAGCTGGAACATTCGCATTCTTCAGCGCAGAGAAATATACCAGCGCGTTTTCCACGTGAACCGGATCGTCTTCCGCCTGAAGAATGAATGCGGGCGGCGTATTGTTGGTGACGTGAATGTCAGGATTTGGGCCAAAATTCTGGTCGGCAAGCGCCAGGTAGCCTGGGTAAATAATCAGCTGAAAATCTGGGCGGCAGCTTAACTGGTCGGCGGCATCAACGGTCCGATAAAGCCGCTGATCGTAATGCGTGCTGAGCGCCGCTGCAAGATGGGCGCCGGCAGAAAAACCGAGCACACCCACGCGATCAGAATTAATGTGCCACTCGGAGGCATGCTGGCGCACGACGCCGAGAGCGCGCTGGGCATCCTGCAACGCAGCAGCCGACTTCGGGTAAGGCCCGGTGTTCGGCACTCGATATTTGAGAAGCACGCAGGTGGTGTGAATAGAATTCAGCCAATCGCATACCTCTGTACCTTCAAGATCCACGGCGAGAATCCGATAAGCACCGCCGGGAAATACCACGACCGCTTTTCCGTCGGGATTATCGCTAGCCTGGTAGAGCGTAAGCCTCGGTTGCGAAACGTTGCCGAGGCGAATGACATGCCTTCCGGCGACGAGCTTATCGTTAGCTGTGGTTGTATCAACCTCGGCAGGCGAGTTCGGCTGTGCCCCTGGCGCCCCGTGCGGCCACAAGTCCAGAGTGATATGTCCGGAATCTTGCTGCGACGCGCCCTGTTGAGCGGATGCAAATCCAGCAAGGGTCAGGGTCAAAAGCAAAAGCATTTTTCGCATAAGGTTTCTTTCGGGTGAACGAAATCATCGCACATCCGCCTACGAGTGGTGGCCTCTCCATCCGAGTATGCGGCCTTTAATGATTCGAGTTACAATACGCCCTTGAGGACTGCATGCTGAGACGCGGGTTGATGTTGAGTCTCGTGTTATTGCTGACATTTGCTTTTTCGCCGTGGGCAATTTCCGAACAGGGCCAGGCAGGCACTGAGGTTCCGGCGTATCATTCCGCCCCACCCGCCAAGGGCGAGAAGCTGCCGGCAATACTCTCGCGTGATCAGCTTTGGGGCAGCAATGATCAATATCCTGCGCAGGCCCACGCCTATGAGTTGGCATCGAAGATCGAAAAGGTAATTTATCAACAGCCCTGCTATTGCTACTGCGACCGAATGGGACACAAGAGTTTGCACAGTTGCTTTGAAGGCACACATGGCGCCGAGTGCTCCGTCTGCATGAAAGAGCTTTATTATTCGTACCTGATGACCAAGCAACACAAGACCGCAGCGCAGATTCGCAAAGGCATCATTGCCGGAGAATGGAAGCAGGTTGATCTGCAGTCGGCGGCCAATATCAACTGATAAATCTTGGATCAGTAATCCATCGCAAGGTATCGCAAGCGACCGGTTAAATGATTCAATGTTTATTTGGGCTCACTGATTCAATGACTCAACAGTCTGGAAAACTCCTACACATGGCACAGAAATCTACTACTGCTAAACACACGCTTGTACAGGATTCCCAACTTGCGCAGTTGCTGCAGTCATATGAGGCTGGCCTGCGCGCCATGCAGGAACACAAGTACGACAAGGCGAAAACGCTCTTGCAAAAAGTTATCGCGGGCACGAACCGCGAACTCGCCGACCGCGCCGCGGTCCACATGAATGCGTGTAACCAACAACTGGAACGCGGCACAACACAGTTCAAGACTGCCGAAGAGCACTATGATTTCGTGGTTTCTCTTATCAATCTCGGCGACTACGTCAGCGCGCGCGAGCACCTCGACAAGCTCTCAAAGCAGGTGCCAAAGGCGGACTATGTCGCTTATGGGTTAGCAGCCCTCGATTGCCTCACCGGCCACGTAGAGGACTCGCTCAAGAATCTCGCCCGCGCGGTCAGCTTGAACCCAACCCTCCGTTTTCAGGCCCGAAATGATTCGGATTTCCAGAATCTTTCCGAGGATCCGCGCTTCACCGAATTGTTGTACCCCGATCCTGGCGGCGAAATGCCCCTGCCTTCCGAGGAGGAAGGAGTCGGGGAGATCGGTTAACTGCAATGCCGCGCGCCGGCGGACGCGAATTGCGAGTGGTAGCAATTGGCGGCGGCACTGGCCTCTCTACCTTGCTAAGGGGCTTAAAGAAGTATGTCGCCGCTGTTGCGATGGACGCCCACTCCCTTGAACGAGACAACTCTTACCTTCCCCGCATCGCGGATCTCTGCGCCGTCGTCACGGTTACCGATGATGGTGGATCGAGCGGACGCTTGCGCAAAGAATTCAACATGCTTCCGCCAGGCGACGTGCGTAACTGCATCGTTGCATTGTCTGAAGACGAAGCGTTGCTCTCGAAAGTTTTTCAACACCGATTCGAAAAAGGTACCGGCCTTGAAGGCCATAGCTTTGGAAATCTCTTTCTCGCCGCGTTGACTTCCATAACCGGCGATTTCAGCGAAGCAGTTCGCGCATCATCGGAGATCCTTGCAACTCGCGGGCACATCTATCCAGCCACCACGGCAAACATCGAACTGGAAGCGCTGATGGAGGATGGATCGCGGGTCCGCGGTGAAACGAAGATTACTGCCAGCAAAGGCCGAATCAAAGAGTTATTCCTCGTGCCGCCTCGCCCGGAGCCAGTGCCAGAGACTCTCGATGCAATCGCCCATGCCGACTTGATTACCGTAGGTCCCGGCTCCCTTTTTACGAGCCTGATTCCTAATTTCCTCGTACGCGGCATTCCGCAGGCGATTGGGGAATCGGCGGCGACCAAGGTCTACGTCTGCAATCTTATGACTCAGGCAAATGAAAGCCTGGGGCGCACCGCAGCCGACCATATCCGCGCGCTGAACGACCATGCCGGAGGCCAGATCTTCGACTATGCATTGATCAACCGCACACCTGTTTCTGAAGAACTCAAGGCGAAATACGCAGAAGAAGGCGCCTCACAGATTGAGGTAGACCTTGAAGCAATTGAGCAACTCGGAGTTTGCCCTGTGCTCGGCGATCATCTATATGAAGACAACGTTGCCCGCCACAGATTTGAGCGCGTGGCTAAAGATTTGCTCGAAATAGCAGTGCAGGCGCCCAGCAGAAGCTCGTCTCGCGCGTAATCGGCCCCACCTGCGCAACTTTTCTGCACTTTTGGGTTAGTACATTCGGAAGGTGATTCCACCGCACCGGTGTATTAAAAGTGTTACTTGAAACACGTGCGTTGGGGCAAACACAATCATGAAGAGCGTGGGAGCGCATCGGGAAATGATGAATCGCAACTTCATTTTCGCTTTGGGCATAGCTTTATGGCTGTTGAGCGGTAGCCTGTTGGCCCAGAATGGCGGGCAAAACCGTGGGGACGACCAGAACTATGAAGGCAATGCTAATGCGGTAAGCGCAGGGGGCAACTGGATGCAATATTCAGCCGAAGACCGGATGACGGGGGCCAGGCGGGTACGTTTCGAATTGGCCGCCAACGACGCCCCAAGAAGCGACCCGAGCGCGAAGGTAATTCTTTACTGCACGAAGAGCAAACTGACCCTGGCGGATTTTCACCCCGGCGAGCGTCTGTCGCGACCGAACTGGCCCGGATTTTGGGGACAACCGCAGATGCGTGTGCGGATTCGCGTAGACAACGCTCACAGCGAGCACAGTTGGAACTGGATCAACGGACACTTCCTTTCGATGGACAAAGGCACAACGCGTGAACTGCTCGGCGCTCGTCTATTCCGGATTGAGTTTCTCACTCCGGGCGGACCTCAGATTGCGGAGTTCTCGCCCGCCGGACTGGATCTAAAGGCGGTGAAGGACGCCTGCGACCTGACACCCAAAAAGCCCTGAATCTGTGGGGCGCGGGCCCTGCCCGCCAACTCTGATGAGAGTTGTTGAGCCCTGGCTTCCACTCTAAGGAAATCACTGCTACAGCGACACCAGTAGCCCCACAAACCACGCCGATGTCGGCTTTTGTTTCGCATTCACAACGCAGCCATTCTTGGTGCGAGATAATAGTTAGCGGGCCCCGCCAATTAAGTCTTGAGGTGTTCCATGACGACGGTAAATTCCCTCCCTGGCATCGCGCACTCGCCTTTAACAAACGAAGAACTGTCAAAAATTCACGCCTATTGGCGCGCCGCAAATTACCTTTCGGTCGGGCAAATTTATTTGTACGCGAATCCGCTTTTGCGTGAGCCGCTGACGCTCGAGCACATCAAGCCGCGACTTCTCGGCCATTTCGGAACCACGCCTGGGCTGAACTTTGTCTATGTGCATTTCAATCGCGTTATCAGGAAATACGGCCTGAACGTGATCTACATCTGTGGCCCGGGCCACGGTGGTCCCGGCATGGTTGCAAATGCATATCTCGAAGGCACGTACACCGAGCTATATCCAAATATTCTCCAAAACGAAGAAGGAATGCGACGCCTCTTCAAGCAGTTTTCGTTTCCCGGCGGAATTCCGAGCCACAATGCGCCTGAAACCCCGGGCTCAATCCATGAAGGCGGCGAACTCGGGTATTCCCTGAGTCACGCTGCCGGCGCTGCTTTTGATAATCCCGATCTTCTCGTTTGTTGCGTTGTCGGAGACGGTGAGGCCGAAACCGGACCGCTCGCGACAGGTTGGCACATCAACAAATTTCTTAACCCGCGTCACGACGGCGCGGTACTGCCGATTCTTCATCTGAACGGCTACAAGATTGCGAATCCGACGATTCTTGGGCGCATGTCGGATGAAGAGTTGACGAAGCTTTTTTCTGGTTACGGATGGAAACCCTACTTTATTGAAGGCGACGAACCGGAGCACATGCACCAACTCATGGCGGCCACGCTCGATCATGTTGTCGAAGAAATTCACTTTATCCAGAGTGAAGCGCGGGAAGGCAAGAACTCAGGCCTGCCGGAATGGCCGATGATTGTGATGCGCACACCCAAAGGCTGGACGGGGCCGAAAATCGTCGACGGCAAGCCGGTTGAAGGTACTTGGCGCGCGCATCAGGTCCCAGTGGCTGACCTGCAACAGAAGCCCGGGCACTTGAAAATCCTTGAAGACTGGATGCGCAGCTATCGTCCCGAAGAATTGTTCGACGAAAACGGGACGTTAATTCCCGAGTTGGCCGACCTTCCGCCGACCGGCAACCAGCGCATGAGCGCTAACCCACACGCAAACGGCGGATTGTTGCTGCGCGACCTCGTAATGCCTGATTTCCGCACATACGCTATCGAAGTTCCAAAGCCGGGAACAGTCGAGATCGAATCAACGCGCGTGCTAGGCGGATTCTTGCGCGATGTGATGAAGCTAAATTTGCCGTCGAAGAATTTCCGCGTGTTTGGACCGGATGAGACGGCGTCGAATCGCCTTGAACTGATCTACCAGGCTAGCAACAAAGAATGGCTGGAGCCTATTCTTCCCGTCGACGAGAATTTATCTCCGGACGGCCGGGTTCTCGAAATCTTGAGCGAACACATGTGCCAGGGATGGCTTGAAGGGTATTTGCTTACGGGACGCCATGGATTCTTCTCGTGCTATGAGGCATTCATACACATCGTTGATTCAATGTTCAATCAGCACGCGAAATGGCTCAAGGTCACGCGCCATATCGAGTGGCGGCGTCCGATTGCCTCGCTGAATTATTTGCTTACATCACACGTGTGGCGCCAGGACCATAATGGCTTCACGCATCAGGATCCCGGATTCATCGATCTTGTGGTGAACAAAAAAGCCGACGTCGTGAGAGTGTACCTGCCTCCTGACGCGAATTGCCTGCTTTCGGTCGCGAACCATTGCCTTCGCAGCCGACATTATGTAAATGTCATCGTTGCCGGCAAGCAGCCAGAGCTGCAATGGCTTGATATGGAATCGGCTATCGAGCACTGCACGAACGGCATTGGCATTTGGGAGTGGGCCAGTAACGATAACAATTCTGAGCCCGATGTGGTCATGGCCTGCGCCGGCGACGTGCCCACTCTGGAGGCTCTGGCAGCGGTCGATTTGCTGCGCCAGCATTTTCCCGATCTGAAGATCCGTGTCATCAACGTTGTCGATCTCTTGACGCTTGAACCGTCAACGGAGCATCCGCACGGACTGTCGGATGCTGACTTCGATTCCATATTCACGGTGGATAAGCCGGTGATCTTCGCCTATCACGGGTATCCTTCGCTGATTCACCGCCTTACCTATCGCCGCCATAATCATGACAACTTCCACGTCCATGGCTACAAAGAGGAAGGCACGACTACGACTCCATTCGACATGACCGTGCTCAATGACCTGGACCGCTACCATTTGGCCGGGGACGTGGTAGACCGGGTGCCTAAACTGCAACGCGTCGGCGGTCATTTCAAACAATTCGTTCGCAACAAGCTTATTGAACATAAGCAATACGTTCACGAGCACGGTATCGACATGCCGGAAGTGCTGAACTGGAAATGGAATTACTGAGGATCTACAAGGTTTACTTCGTGGTAAATGAAGTTTTTCGCTCCGAACTAGACCTACAACCACCAAGGGCACGAAGGTACACGAAGGAAACCATCAAACGCACGTCTCGACCTTTCGATGAAGATTCTGGTTTTCAATTCCGGTTCCAGCAGTCAAAAAAGCGCATTGTTTGAACTGGATCACAAATCAGGTGCCGATCCGGTCCCGCCGCTCTGGGAAGGCAGGTTGGAGTGGGATGGAGATGCTGAAACCCTAACGATCCAGAGTTCGCAGGGGAAAAAAACTCGCGAAGAGCGAAAACGCGTTCCCGCACATCACCAGGCCGCAGTTAAAACCATGCTTGGCAGCCTCTGGAATGGCGACACCGCCGTGCTTTCCTCGCCGGCCGAAGTCGACGCGATAGGCCACCGCATTGTTCATGGCGGCTCGAGACTGACCGAGCCTGTCACGATTACACCCCAGGTGGAGCGAGCCATTTCCGATGTCTCAGAGATCGCGCCTCTGCACAACAAAGCCGGCCTCGCCGGGATAGAAATTGCGCAGAACTTATTCCCCCATAAACTTCAAATCGCCGTCTTTGATACAGGCTTCCACCGCACGCTGCCGAAGTACGCGGCAGTCTACCCAGGGCCGTATAAATGGTACGAGCAGAACGTTCGGCGCTATGGCTTTCATGGCATCAACCACCAATATTGTGCTCATCGAACCGCGCAGTTGCTTCAGCGCGATCTCTCTTCGTTGAAGATTGTCAGCTGTCATCTCGGGAATGGTTGCTCGCTCGCCGCAATCGACGGAGGCAAGAGCATTGACACCACAATGGGATTTACTCCGCTTGAAGGATTAATGATGGGCACGCGTGCGGGATCAATCGATCCCGGAATTCTGATTCACCTCATGCGTACGCAGCGCGCCGGGGCAGATGAACTCGATTCAATTTTGAATCACGATTCCGGCCTGTTAGGAATCTCAGGCGTATCGAGCGATATGCGCGATGTTCTCGAAGCCGCCAACAAGGGCGACGCGCGCTCGATATTGGCGTTTGATATTTTTATTCACCGTTTGCAGACAGGCATCGCTGCAATGGCGGCATCGCTCGGCGGAGTTGACGCCCTCGTCTTCACTGCGGGTATTGGAGAAAACTCCGCCGAAGTTCGCAGCGCCTCGTGCGCGAAGCTCAAGTTTTTGGGCATTCATCTCGATGGCGAAAAGAACGCGTCGGCCGAACCCGATCTGGACATCGCAGCAAGTGATTCACGCGTTCACATCCTGGTGATCCGCGCACAAGAAGACTGGGCAATCGCGCGAGAGTGCATGCGCCTTTACCATACGCCCGGCCAACCTTAACCAACTCTACGGCTCGAAGTTCTTGATTTGCGCAACGGCCGTCGCATCCAGCTTCTGAAGCAGTGTGACCAGCAGATCAACGGTTCGGTCGAAATCTGCGCGATCGACAATGCCGTTGTGCGTGTGCGTGTAACGCGTAGGCACGAGCAGAGTCGTGACCGGAACACCGTCGCCGTTTAGCTTGATTGCCCCCGCATCATCTCCAAACCCCTGTACGAAATCGAACTGCAGCGGAATGTGCACCGCGCTGGCGGTCTGCTTCACGAATTGCACCAGCTTGCGATTCGGTAGCTCGCTGAATGTGTAGAGCATCATTCCCGGCCCACCACCGAGCGTTTCAAGGGAAGCGTCAGGCTCAGTTCCCGGCAGATCATTCGGAATTCCAACCTCCAGAGCAATCCCAATATCAGGATTAATCATGCGCGCGGTGGTCTGCGCACCGCGCATTTCAATGCTGCCCTCTTCCTGCACGGTTGCCGCATAGAAAACCTGATTCGGATGCGAAGTATGCTCAAGGCGACGCATGGCTTCTACGATCACAGCGCAACCAATTCGATCATCCCATGCTTTCCCCAGGTATCGATGATTCGCGAGCTCCGTGAATGGCGAGACAGGCACAACAGGATCGCCGGGTGAAATGCCGAGCTCTTCTACATCGGCAGCATTCCGTGCACCCACATCGATATACATCTGTCGTTCCTGGCCTTGATGGCCATCAGAATGTGGCGCAATATGTGCGTCCCACAACGCAGTGATGCCGTCAACCGGCCCTTTGCTTCCGATGATCGTCCATCGCTGGTCGGGCAAGGCCTGCTCGAGCCAGTATCCCAGCATCTGCATTGTGATGTAACCGTCAGGCCGTATGTGGCGCACCATTCCGCCCAGTTCGTCCATGTGCGCATCGATCATGATGCGTGGCCCGGAAGTGCCCTGCTGAGCTATTACCGATCCGAGCTCATCGAATGAAATTTTGTCCGCAACCGGTCGCATATAGCTGACCATCAACTTGCGAACGGGGTCTTCATACCCCGGCGGTCCCGGAACCTCGCTTAACTGTTTTAGGAGAGTTAAGGTCTGGTCCTGCGCCTGCGCGGCAACACAGAACAACAACAGCACTCCCCAAAAAACTTTCATTCCGCTCCTCAAGGGTGATCGTAATAGCCGTCGATCATAACACCGTGCGAATTCCGAAATTGATTGTGCTCTGCTGGACAACGGGCTATTATCCCCGCAGGCTTGAGCCCTGAATTATCAGGATCTGAATCTCCGAATTATCAGGACAAGGAGCGGTTCATGGATTCCTCCCAAACTTTAATGATGGTGCTTTACGTGATCGTGGGAATTTTCGCGCTTGGCACCATCCTCAGCGGCTTTTTTCAGGTCCACACCGCGGAGGCCGTAGTCATTCAGCGCATGGGCAAGTTCCTTCGAGTTGCCAACGCCGGCATGAATTTCAAATTGCCGTGGCTTGACCAGATCGCGGGCCGTATTGATTTGCGTGTGCAACAGCTCGCGCTCGACGTGGAAACGAAGACCAAAGACAACGTGTTCGTCAGGATTCCAGTTTCCGTCCAGTACCACGTGATTCCGACGAAGGTTTACGAAGCTTTTTATAAGCTTGCCAATCCCAAACAACAGATTTCGTCATATGTCTTCAATGTGATATTAGGACATGTGCCGAAAATGAATCTGGACGATGCGTTCCTACAGGAGTCCGATATCGCAGTGGCAATTAAGCAGGGACTCGATGACGTAATGCAGACCTATGGCTACGCCATTGATCAGGCGCTGGTCACGGATATTCAGCCCGATGAAAAAGTGAAAGCCGCCATGAATGAGATCAACGCAGCACAGCGTGAACAGGTCGCAGCCAGCGCACGGGGCGAAACTGAAAAAATTCTGAAGGTGAAGCAAGCGGAAGCGGAAGCTGAAAGCAAGGCGCTACAAGGACAGGGCATTGCTAATCAGCGCAAGGCGATCATCGAAGGACTGAGGGCTTCGGTCGAAGCCTTCTCCGCTGCTGTTGAAGGAACTAGCGCAAAAGACGTAATGATGCTCGTGCTGGTTACGCAATATCTCGACACGATCAAAGAAATCGGTACACAGGACAAAAGCAACACGCTTTTCATGTCACACTCGCCCGCCGCAATGGGGGATATCTTCCGTCAGTTGCAGGATGCCGTGATGATTGGCCAGAAGGCCGCCGCTGCCGCGGGATAAAGCTCGATAGTCATCGCTGGTCTATTAAACGAACCGTTTCAAGCGTGACCGCTCCGACGATTCCCAGACTCTTCGGGCTGAGCTTATCGACGGTGTCTTCCGGCGTGTGCCAGAATACATTGTTGTAGCCATAATTGAAGTCAATTAGGTCCGTGGCCGGCACCCCGCGATCGAGAAATGGCTGGTGATCATCTTCTACTTGCGCCTCTCGCGCGAAGAAATGAGACTGATACCCGACGCGAGTTGCCGCCTGGTATACAAGATCTTCAAGCCAGGGTGTGGAGTTTGTGAGCTTTTCGATATTCAGATCAGCATCGCCGATCATATCTTCCAGGATGAAAGCCTTTATCTTTTTTAACGTTCCGTCGCTCTGCCATTTTTCAGCCAAGTGGCGCACACCATACAGCGACTCTGGGTCGTACCACGGCAGCCGCATCGATTCTTCGCCGTCGTCCCACAGCAACCACACGCTGTAACCCTCTCGCTTCTTGCCGCGAAGCTGGTCGGCAATTTCGAGCAGGAGCGCGCTCGAGGAAGCGCCGTCGTTCGCGCCAACGTAGGTCTCATTTCGCAAAGGCCAGTTCGTGTCGTAATGGCTGGCGATCACGATAATTCCATCTTTCGTTCCCGGAAATTTAGCAACGATGTTACGCACCGGGAACGTGCCTTCGGTCGGATGAACGTCAAAGGCATCTTGCTCAACTTCAATACCTTTAAGTCGCGAAAGAATGTAGTTTTCGACTTTCTTGTGGCTCTCGCTACCAATTGGCCGCGGCCCAAACGCCACAATACCTTTGACGAATTGCATCGCGCGATCGGCATCGAAGACCGGGGTAGACTCTATCGCACTTATGGCCTTTTGACCTACCAACGCCTCGCTGGCTGCTGCCGCAGCGGTTGGATCGAAAGCACTCCTCGCGTTGCATCCCGCAACTAAGAGAAGAAGAACCAGAAAACACGGCCCGCCGAGTTTCATGCTTTTCTTTTTGCCTCCCGGGCAGCACGCTGCGTCGGATGGACAAACCAGGCGACACCAATACTCAGCACATACAGACCCAGCATTGGAGCAGCGAAAACACACATGGTGCTGATATCAGGGGTGGGCGCCAAAGCCCCGGCGATAATAAAAACTACAAGAACGCCGTAGCGAATATTGCGCCACATCCACCCCGCGCTCACTACTCCCATTAAGGCGAGAAAGAAAACCAAGATCGGCATCTCGAAAACCAGGCCGAGCCCAAGAATGACTGTCAGAAAAAGATCGGTGTATTCATGGACCGTGATCATGGGCGTGAACTGGCCGCCAATGTCGATCAGCCACTTTAACGCAGCCGGGAAAACCACGCGGTAACCGAAATATCCGCCTGCGGTAAAAAGAAAAACCGTTGAGAACAGGAATGGCACAACGTACTTCTTCTCGCGCCGATACAGACCTGGTGAGATGAACAACCAGACCTGATAAAGAACGTAGGGTGAAGTCAGGAACACGCCAGCGAGTGCCGATATCTTGAGGTAAAGATTGAAAGCTTCCGTGGGGGTGAGCACCACAAGCTTATTCACGCCGTGCGGCTTAAGAACCTGGAGGATCGGTTCCTGTATGTATGCGAAAAGTTGCTGGTGATAGACCCAACCCACGACCATGCCGAGCCCGATCGCAATCAGCGCATGAAATATACGCTTTCTGAGCTCCTCGAGGTGCTCGAGGAAGCTCATCGAAGGCATCTCTTCGGTTTCCGGTTCCAACTCGGCTGCGGCTTCAGGCATGGGTACTGTGGGCGGGCGAATTTAGATCCTCGGATGGAGCGGGCGCTTCTGCAGCACTCTCTGATGGGCTTTCAACAGGATTTTCGGTCGCCGGGTTCTCGGAGGTTTGCTCGGCCAAAGCAAAGCGCGAAGATTGCACGGATTCCGTGACAGGCTGCGGCTTCAACTGCGCCTTCTCTTCCTGTTCTTTCCTTCTCTCTTCAAATTCCAGCTGCGAAATTTCAGCTTCAATCTGCGCCTTGAATTCGTTTGACGCGCGCTTGAACTCACCCAAGGCCTTGCCGACCTGGCGCGCGATCTGCGGCAGCTTCTTCGGCCCAAACAGCAAGAGCGCGAGGATGAAGAGAACCGTAGTGTCGGCGAAACTCATGACTTAATCATATCGGAGCAGTTGGTGGGCAGCAACGCGCCGGGGCTTGCTACAAATTGTAGTCTGCGGTAAGTTGCCGTGCTCTTTAAGCTGCCGTGCTCTTGGGGAACCTGCACGGGAATTAAAAACAAACTTGACTTCCGCTCTCAAGCTGGTAAATTCGCACTTCTCACAAATGGGGAGGAGGACTCTTTGGCAGTGCAGAAGCCGTTCAAGGTTGTACTTGGGATTTTTATCGTACTAATTGTCATTGTGGTCATTGCAGCGGTGGCGCTCTTCGGCCCGCACACGTTCATCGGTCCACGCAAACGGAAACTCACGGCACGGACCTTTCAAAGTACCCCGGCCCGCCTTGAACGAGGAAAGTACATTGCAAGCTCGATGGGATGTCTGTATTGCCATTCGCCTCACGACTGGAGTAAACGAGAGGAACCAATTCTCCCCGGAATGGACGGAGCAGGGCAAAAATTGGTGTACACGGATTTGCCGGGCAGGGTAATTGCCCCGAATCTTACTCCCGACAAAGAAACAGGAGCCGGGAATTGGACGGACGACACGTTCGCAAGGGCAATTCGCGAGGGTATAGGGCACGACGGTCGTGCCCTCTTCCCGATCATGCCGTATCCGCATTACAGGACTATGCCAGACGAAGACCTTGCTTCCGTGGTGGTTTACTTGCGTTCTCTTCCTGCGGTACGAAACCCGCTGCCCGAAACTGAGATCATCTTTCCAGTGAAATATTTCATGCGCAACGCACCTGAGCCTATTACCTCGCCTGTTCCGGAGCCTGATCTATCAGATCCAGTAAAGAGAGGCGCATTTCTCGTGAATCTTGTCGGCTGTGCGGATTGTCATACTCCGGTTGACAATCACCACAATCCAATTCCGGGCCTGGATTTTTCGGGAGGACAACTCATCGCCCTGCCGTCCGGAAAGGTCGCAAGTTCAAACCTCACGCCCGATCCGTCAGGTATTCCCTACTATGACGAAGCGATGTTTATTAAAGCTATGCGAACTGGCTCAGTCGGAGCGCGCGAACTGAACGACGCCATGCCCTGGATGGTGCTGGGAAAGATGACGGACCAGGATCTTACGGCAATTTTTGCGTATCTGAAAACCTTGAAGCCAATACGTCATCACGTGGATAACAGCCTGCCGCCTACGCTTTGTCCTCTGGACAACACCATGCATGGCGCCGGTGACCAGAATCGAAAACAGTAGAGTATCGACAATATCAGAGATGTTCGCTGCCGAAATTAGGCCCTGCGTGATTTCGCTACTCAAACTATAATGCGTGGTTCTGCATTGGTGTATTCGCAAGCGATAGCAAATTTGTCGTGGAGGTGTGATGGCTTCGGCTACTCAACCCGCATATCAGCAGGCCCAAACGGAGTCGTGGTGGACACAAGTCCTTCCCGTGTGGGTGCTGCTAGGTGGCTTTACTGTGTACGCGACCTGGCGGGCCTTCGAAGGCGCGTACTTTTGGGCGGCACCCTATCTTTCGCCATTCTATTCGCCGCTTATTGATGTGCATCATCACTATTGGCCATACTCTCCGGCACTAATCATTCTGGGCGGGCCGCTCGGATTTCGCGCTACCTGCTACTACTATCGCAAAGCCTATTACAGGGCCTTCTTCTTCGATCCTCCGGCTTGCGCAGTTTCCGAACGAAAGCACAATTATTCGGGTGAGACGCGCTTCCCTTTTATATGGCAGAACGTCCACCGTTACTTTATGTACATTGCGCTCATCTTTCTCGGATTTCTGTGGCACGACGTAGTCGTGGCCTTTTCCTTTCCGAACGGATTTGGCCTCGGGGTTGGGACACTGGTGCTGCTGGTCAACGTGCTCCTGCTGTCGCTGTATTTCTTCGGATGTCACTCGGTCCGTCACCTGGTCGGTGGCAAGCTCGACTGCTTTTCATGCGCAAAGTTCGGCGGGGCTCGCCATTCCACATGGAAGAACCTGAGCTTTCTGAACGAACATCACATGCTGTTTGCGTGGTGCAGCCTTATTTCGGTCGGTTTCGCCGACTTCTACGTGCGCCTGGTTGCGACCGGTGCAATTAGGGATATCCGGATCATTTAACAATCATGGCGACAGCTAACGAGAGATTCGAAACTCACGAGCATGACGTTTTAGTAATTGGAGCAGGCGGTGCCGGGTTGCGCGCCGCACTGGAAGCGCTCGCCCAAGGCGCAAGTGTCGGGGTCGTTTCCAAGTCCCTTCTCGGCAAAGCACATACAGTCATGGCCGAAGGCGGCATCGCGGCCGCGATGGGCAACGTGGATTCCTCCGACAATTGGCGTACTCACTTCCGCGACACCATGCGCGGAGGGAAATTCCTAAACAACTGGCGCATGGCGCAATTCCATGCGCAAGAAGCCCCGGACCGGGTCCGCGAACTTGAACAGTGGGGCGCGTTATTCGATCGCACCGACGACGGCCGGATTCTGCAACGTGCTTTCGGCGGGCATTCCTTCAAGCGGCTCTGCCACGTCGGCGACCGGACTGGTCTTGAGATGATACGCACGCTGCAAGATCGCGGCGTGCAAATGGGCTTCGATGTCTACATGGAATGCACCGTCACCCGGCTGCTCATCGATGCGGGCCGCGTAGTCGGCGCATTTGCCTACTGGCGTGAAAACGGTCGCTTTGTGGTGCTCAAAGCCAAAGCCATCGTGCTGGCGACCGGCGGAATCGGCAAAGCTTATCCAATCACGTCGAATTCATGGGAGTACACCGGCGACGGCATGGCACTTGCATATGAAGCAGGCGCCGAGTTAATGGACATGGAATTTGTGCAATTCCATCCGACGGGAATGGTCTGGCCGCCCGGTGTGCAGGGATTGCTCGTTACCGAAGCAGTTCGCGGCGAGGGTGGAATTCTACGCAACAAAAATGGCGAGCGCTTTATGGAGAAATACGATCCTCAGCGCATGGAGCTCTCGACACGAGATGTGGTCGCCCGTTCTATCTACACAGAAGTTAAAGAAGGGCGCGGTACGGAGCACGGCGGAGCGTATCTCGATATCTCGCAGAAACCCGCTGAGTACGTGAAACGCAAGCTGCCCAGCATGTATCACCAATTCCTGGAGCTCGCCGATGTGGACATCACAAAAGGGCCAATGGAAGTCGGCCCCACTTGCCACTACATGATGGGCGGAGTTCGAGTTGACGCGGAAACTGCGGCGACCACGTTACCTGGTTTGTTTGCCGCCGGAGAAGTTGCTGCCGGGCTGCACGGCGCAAACCGGCTGGGCGGCAATTCCCTTTCCGATCTTCTTGTCTTTGGGCGTCGAGCTGGACTGGCGGCAGCTGAGCACGCAAAAAAACAAAATGCAGTCTCGGTTGATCCGGCGCAAATTGAAGCCGCCGAACGCGAAGCTCTCGCTCCATTTGAACGCAATACTCAGGAGAACCCTTACGCGCTGCATGCTGATTTGCAAAAATCCATGCAGAGCTTGGTCGGAATTTTTCGGACCGCAGAAGACCTAAACTCCGCACTCGAGAAGATTGCTCAACTGAAAGATCGCGCGAAGTCTCTCAGTATTACCGGTTCCCGCATGTTTAATCCAGGCTGGCACCTTTGCGCGGACTTGAAGTCGCTACTCACGGTCTCAGAAGCCGTCGCGCGTTGTGCAATCGCTCGCAAAGAAAGCCGCGGAGCCCACAGCCGAATTGATTTCCCGAATTACGACGCGACCTGGGGTAAGCAGAACAACATTATTTCTCATCGAGGGGACGAAATGGTCCTTCAGCAGCAGCCAACTCCCGAAATGCCTGAGGAACTACGAGCGCTAGTGGCCGATGAGAAAGGAGCGGGAGCCTAGATGGCGAACATCACTCTCAGAATTTTTCGCGGCGATCGTGAAGGCGGAGCGACTGCCGACTACGAAATTCCTGTTGCGCCAGGAATGGTTGTTCTGGATGCGATTCATTACGTGCAGAAGCACCAGGCGCCCGACCTCGCCGTGCGCTGGAACTGCAAAGCCGGGAAATGCGGATCATGCTCCGCGGAGGTGAACGGCCGTCCACGCTTGACCTGCAAGACGCGCATGGATTCACTTCCCCAGGACAAGCCGATCACCATTCTTCCGATGAAGTCTTTTCCCGTGATCAAAGACTTGGTTACAGACGTTTCATGGAATTACAGAGTGAATAAGAAGATTCCTGCATTCAAGCCGCGCCCGAATACCGATTGGAAGATGGACCAGGCCGATGTCGATCGCGTGCAGGAATTCCGCAAGTGCATCGAATGCTTCTTATGCCAAAACGTTTGCCATGTGCTGCGCGAGCATGGAAAGCATGACTCGTTTGCCGGGCCAAGGTTTTTCGTGCGCACAGCGGCATTGGAAATGCATCCGTTTGACGGGCTCTCACGCGTGCCTTTGCTCAAAAAAGAACTTGGCCTGGGATTGTGCAACATTACGAAATGCTGCACTGAGGTCTGCCCGGAGGAGATTCATATCACCGATAACGCCATCATTCCACTAAAGGAGCGCGTCGTCGATGAGTACTATGACCCGGTGCTTAGGCTGGTAAAAAAAATTAGGGGCGCTTGAACTTGTGAGCTTGCGCAATCGTCTTGGTGAGGAGGATAGATGGAATTCGAATTGAAGACGATCTCACCTGAGGGAATCGATGCCGCGCTCTCTAAAGCTGAAGTCTATCGCTTCCTAAATCAATCCGAAGAAGCCGAATCGATCTGCGAAGATGTGCTTGCGGTCGCGCCAGGCCATCAACTTGCCTTGCGCACTCTGGGGCTGGCGTTAACGGATCAATTCACCGGTCAGTCCTCCGACCGATATGCCGACGCGGAGAAAGCTTTTCAGCAACTCACCGACGCCTACGAGCGACTCTACTACACCGGCCTTCTACACGAGCGGCGCGCCAAGGCTCAGTTGCACGCCGGCCGTCCAGCGCATACTGTTACAGTTCTCCTCGAAGAGGCGATGCACAGCTACGAAGAGGCGGAACGCATTCGTCCCTCCGGAAACGATGATGCCATCCTGCGCTGGAACCGATGTGCGCGATTGCTGCATTCAAAGCTCGATTCGGAATGGCACCGCGAAGTGGGGATAGAGATGGGGGAATAATGCTTTAGTAGTTACTGCCGATGTTTGGCTACATGAAAGAAGTCACGATTTCCTACTTTCGAGTTCACTTGCATGCTATTTTGAGAGAAGTTCAAAGGACACGAAAGCCCATTCGAATTACTCGGTTCGGCAAAGCGATCGTAGAGATCTGGCCGACCGGGGTCCCGGTCTCAGAGAACCTGAATAGATCCGCAGATACTCCAGCCGATTCGCCGTGAAAACTGCCGAAGACTTTTCAGCTCAAAAATTTGCAATCTATATACTCGGCGCGGGATTCTCGAAATCTGCCGGATTACCACTGGCAACGGAGCTGTGGAGCGAAGTTCGCCGAAGGGCATTATGCCTAACCGGACGGGCTGGATTTTTCCGAGATGACCTACAAACCTACATTGAATATCGTAAACGTTGCGACGGAATAAATCTCACATTCGAAACAGTCGATCTCGAAGATTTCATGGCGTTCCTGGATATCGAATTTCACCTAGGGCTGCGCGGCAAAGAGACATGGAGCGCTCAAGGCAATGAAGCGCAAGTGGTAGTGAAAACTCTCATCGGAGAGATTCTCACAGAGAGAATGCCGGCTGATATTCCCGAAATTTACTTACGATTTGCCCGCTTGTTAAAACCCGATGACTATGTTCTGACCTTCAACTATGACGTGCTGCTGGAACGAGCTCTCGAACAGATCGGAGTACCGTATCGGCTTTATCCGAATCGCTACAAACCAAGCGATTACACTCCAAACCCGAAGATGATGATCGTGGATGACTCACGAGAAGAAGTAATCGTGCTTAAACCGCATGGCTCCATCGATTGGTTTGATCGCGCAGAGTACAGCGCGCGGGAGCAGTACAGAATAGAGAGAGGCTTCGAAACAGCTAGCCGGGATCTCGTGTTTCAATATCCCTCCAGATTCAAAGCGGAACCTCTTGCTGAAGGCCCTCGGTTCAGAAATGACGTTTTGCGCGAAATGTATCGGGTCAGAGATATAGAAACGTTGTACCAAAGCAGCCCACTCTTTTTCGCTACACCGGCATTGCTGAATCCGTCATCGATGAAAATACTTTTTGCAGAGATGGTTCGGGATTTCTGGTGGGGAATGGGCTATGCAGGTGGGATGAATTTTCGGATGGCTGTAATCGGCTTCTCTTTGCCATCGCAAGACGAATACGCCCGGCAGATAATTTACCGACTGGTGACTAACTATCAGCAGCGCGCGTGGGATGAGGCATGGGACGATTTCGGACATAAGAAAACTCCGCTCGTGCTAGTCGACCTTCGATGCTCTCAAAAAGAGCAAGAAGCACTCAGGAACCGCTATGCTTTTGTAGACTGGACGAAAGCAATCACGTGCTTTAATGGATTTGATCAGCACGCATTGGAAGTCCTTGAAACTTCCTAGTTTCGCTTGTATCGCCTTCCTATACTGCCGCATCCAATTCTTTAGGTACATTGACTTCCCTTCTTCTTCGACTAAGATTGGAAGCAGTTCTTTGAATGGTCCATCCCGCAATGGGGGCGTCACGGCTTCGACGGAGATGCTTGCGGCCAGAAGGCATGCCGGGGTGCACACACCCGTAATCGTGGGCAAAATGATAATTGCCAATCAACAGATGGCATACGCTGCCT